>OMED01000006.1_pt1 | contig 174958 bp, 213 predicted proteins | sample 1673411 | NCBI WGS metagenome assembly OMED01 (sample SAMEA103958110, study PRJEB25191) | human gut metagenome | reverse complement strand
GTTTTTTATATGTATTTCATATAATAATTCTATTTTACAAATAAGTCAAGTGCTGGTAAACTGGTCGCAGGAGGAGGTAGAAGTATGACTGACAAAAAGAAAATTCTGGCGAAACTGTTTCTTTCCACGCTGTACTTAAGCACGTTTACCTTCGGCGGCGGCTATGTTATCGTCACGCTGATGAAGCAGAAATTTGTGGATGAGCTGCACTGGATTCAGGAGGATGAGATGCTGGATCTCATTGCCATTGCTCAGTCCGCCCCCGGAGCCATCGCCGTCAACGGGGCGATCGTGGTGGGCTTCAAGCTGGCGGGTGTCCTCGGCGCTGTTACCGCCATTGTTGCGACCATCATCCCGCCGTTTCTCGTTATTACGGTGATCTCCTACTTTTACGAGCTGTTCCGGGACAACTATATTGTCAGCAGCGTCCTTTCGGGTATGCAGGCCGGTGTGGGCGCAGTCATCGCGTCCGTGGTGCTGGACATGGGCGGCGGCGTCCTGAAGCAGAAATCCGTCCTCTCTATAGTTGTTATGTTAACCGCATTCGTGGCGACCTACGTTTACAAGGTCAACGCGGTGTATATCATTCTGGCCTGTATCGCCATCGGCGTCGTCCGAACGGTCGTCCAGCAAAGGAGGAACGCCCAATGATCTATTTACAGCTGTTCCTCAGCTTCCTGCAAATCGGCGCGCTGAGCTTCGGCGGCGGCTACGCCGCCATGCCGCTCATTCAGGCACAGATCGTCACCGAGCACCAGTGGCTGTCCATGAGCGAATTTACCGATCTCGTGACCATCGCGGAAATGACCCCCGGCCCCATCGCCGTCAACTCCGCAACCTTCGTGGGAACGAAAATTGCCGGGATTCCGGGGGCGCTGGTGGCTACCGCGGGCTGCATTCTCCCCGCCTGCATTCTGGTGACGCTGATCGCCAAGCTCTACCTCAAATACCGCAATATCGCGGTCTTGCAGAGCGTTCTCGGCTCACTGCGTCCGGCGGTGGTCGCCATGATCGCTTCGGCGGGGGTGCTGATTCTGCGCAATGCCTTTTGGAGCGGCGCGATCCGTCTTTCCGGAACGAACTGGAATATGGTCGCCCTGTTCGCCGTGGCGTTTCTGCTCCTGCGGAGGACAAAGCTCAGTCCCATTCTGGTGATGCTGCTGGCGGGAGCGGCCAATCTGGTCATATCCCTGATTACACCGTAAAAAATCTCGAAAAAACCACTTCCGCCGCCGACAGGACGCCCATGTTGGGAGTGTCCGCCACCGGGAGAATGCGGGTGTCATTCCTGCCCCGGTACAGCGCTTTCGCGCTGATCTCCCGCTGGAGCCGCCCGATCAGAAGCTCATGCCGGCAGCAGATGTCCCCCGCGAGATAAATACTGTCCACGGGGATCAGATTCAACAGGTTAATTAAGCCTGCCGACAGATAGACCGCTTCCTGATCGAGAAGTTTTTGCGCTTCCGGGTCGTCTGCATGGTCAATGAGGTCGAACCAGTCCCGGAAGCCGGAACCCTCCAGCAGCGCCGGGATCGAGGCGTAGGTTTCCAAACACCCCCGGTTGCCGCAGGCGCACAGCCGCCCGTCGAAGCGGATGGTGGTGTGACCCAGCTCGCCGGTAAAATTCCCCAGCAGCTCCCCGCCGGACACAATGGCCGCGCCGATGCCGATGTCAATGAACAGCAGCATAAAGTTCCGGCTCTGCCCTGTGCTTCGCTGATGCAGCGCCATGGCGCAGACGTCGTGTTCCAGATATGCGGGCAGCCCCAGCGCGTCCGACAGGCGTTTGCCGATGTCCATGCCGTGCCACTGCTCGAACCGGGGCGGATTGAGAATGCAGCCGTTTTCGCAGTCCAACGGCCCGGGGGCGCTGATGCCGATGCCCAGCACCTTGCGCCTGTCCACGGATTCCAGCAGGGACGCAAGCGCCCCGGCGATGGCGTCCGTCATGTCGCTTTGCTCCGGCAGCTCCCGGCATTGCAGCAGGTTGCCGCCGATATCGCACAGTCCCACCGTGCAGCCCTTTCTGGCCAAGTCCACCGCAAGGGCATAATAGCTGTCCGCCAGCAGAGCCAACGGCGTGGCACTGCGTCCCCGTCCGGCGGACTGGGGGGCAAGTTCCGTCACAACGCCTGCGTTCAGAAGCTCCTCCACGATCAGCGACGCCGCCGCCCGTGTCAGACCCGTAGCCCGCGCCAACTCTGCCCGGCTCATGGCCTGACGGCGGAGAATGCGGAGAACTGCCTTGCGGTTGTATTCTCTTGTATAGTCGGCATTGCGCGGCTTCTGCGTCATTGGAATCCCCTCAATTTCATAGCTATAATGACCCGGGACGTGTCGCCCCGGGTCAAGATTTTATCCCATTGCCTTCAGAACCGCGTCCATTTCCGGAATACTGGGAATGCCGCCGGAATGCTCTGTGGACAGGCTGGCCGCCGCGGCGGCGAAGCTGCCGATGTATTTGAGGTCGTCTTTCGTCAGCTCGCTGACGGGCTTGTCCAGCTCCAGCAGCCTTGCCATGGCGCTGCCGCCGAAGATATCCCCCGCGCCGGTAGTGTCCACGGGATGCACCTTGGGGCAGACGGCGCGGAAAGCCGCCGTCCTCGTTTTCAGCAGGCAGCCGTCAGGCCCCAGCGTCACCATGGCGAGGGACACGCCGAACTCCGTCAGCAGCTTGTCCGCGCCCTCCTCCGGGGTACAGTTCCAGAGGAATTCCACCTCGTTGTCGCTGATTTTCACCACGTCCGCCTGACGCAGACTCCAGAGCATCTGCTCCTTCGCCGCGTCCGCATCCGGCCACAGGGGAAGCCGCAGATTGGGGTCGCAGCTGATGAGTTTCCCCTGCGCTTTGGCGTAGGCCACCGCCTTTTGGGTCGCCGTGCGGACAGGTTCGTCCGTCAGGCTCAGGGTGCCGAAGTGGAACACCTTGGCCTCGTCAATGAGGGACTTGTCCACTTCCTCCCACCGCAGCTGGGTATCCGCGCCGGGCTTCCGGGCGAAGGAGAAGGAGCGGTCGCCGCTTTCATCGAAGGTCACAAAGGCCAGCGTGGTAAACACGCTGTCGTCCACCAGAATGCCTTTCGTCTCAATTCCGGCGGCGTTCAGCGTCCCCAGCAGCAGATTGCCGAAAGCGTCGTTTCCCACCTTGCCCAGAAACGCGGTCTTTCTGCCGTAGGCGTTCAGCGCGGCCAGAAAATTGCCGGGGGCGCCGCCGGGGTTGGCGGCCATGGTGGGGTATCCGGCGCTGTCCGTGGACTTTGCCGCAAAATCAATGAGCAGTTCGCCCAGCGCTACTACGTCGATCATCGCACGCACCCACTCAGTCCTTGGCCGCGGGGTACTCGGTGCAGAGCAGACGGTAAGGCGCTTCGTCCTCCTCAATGGCCGGGAAGCGGCCCATGGGCGGGTTGAAGCGGTTGTCCTTGGCATCGTCATTGCACTGGCTGACCTCGCCCAGCAGCACGTCGCCCGTACCCGGCTCCACCTCGAAATCGTGGTACAGGTATTGCTGAATGTAGATGGACTCGCCGGGGGTCAGGCGGATCTGGGTTCCGGCGGGAACGGTGTAGGTTCTGCCGTCGGTATGGACGGTGACGTCGCTTTCATAGTCGATGGACTCGTCGGGGTGGGAATTGTACACCCGGATCAGCACGTTTCCGCCGCCCCGGTTGATGATGTCCTCGGTCTTGTACCAGTGGAAGTGGTTGGGGGAATACTGTCCCTCTTTCAGGAACAGCAGCTTCTCGGCGTAGACCTTGGGGTATTTTTCCCGCATGGTCTGGCTGCCGTTGCGGATGGTGATGAGGGAGAAGCCGATCTTATCGAAATTCCCCTGACCGTAGTCCGTGATGTCCCAGCCAAGACAGCAGTCCCGGACTTCGTCGTATTCGTGACCTTTGGTTTCCCATTCCTCCGGGGTAAAATGGCAGAAGGGGGGCAGGTAGCAGCGGTATTTCTGGCACATGGCCTCCAGCTCCCGCAGCGCTTTGTTGACTTCGGAACGCTTCATGGTTTTCTCTCCTTTATTAATATAAAATGAATCCGGGAACCCCGGTCTTGCTCTGGTTTTACTGTACCATTTACCCGGTAATTTGTCAAGCGAATTGACAATTAAGAGACTGATTTTGCGCAAAGAAATCCCACTTTTATAGCATATTTACAAATTTTAATATACTTTTTCGTGCATAATTACCACTGCTGCGTGCGAAAGCCCCTGACACAGTCATGATGCCTGTGTCAGGGGCGTATTTGCGTCCGTTACCCGAGGCAGCTTCCGCAGGGCGTATAGCCCGCGTTGATCGCTTCCTCGTAGGTGTCGAAGATGATCCGGTTTTTCCCCGAGGGGAGGTTCGCGCAGTCGGGGGAGTGGAACTTGTGGGAGTTGACGTTGCCGATGAACTGCACCGGCTGGGCAGGCTCCGCATTTTCCGGGTTCGCCGACTGGTTGTCCCATGTGAACGTGACCTCTTTGCCGTCCGTGCGGGCGACGATGGTGCCAAGCTCGTCGGTGCGCAGAATGGTGACGCCCGCCTGATTCAGCCGGGAGAGGGGCTGCTCGTGGGGGTGACCGTAGGCGTTGCCCTTGCCCACGGAGATCACGGCGTAGTCGGGGCTTACCTCGTTGAGAAAGCGGTAGCCCGTGGAGGTGTCGGAGCCGTGATGCCCCACCTTCAGCACGTCCGTTTCCCACGACATCCGGCTGCCCCAGTAGTCCAGCATGTCGTTTTCCGCGCTGGTCTCCATGTCCCCGGTGAACAGGAAAGAGGTGTCGCCGTACTCCACCCTCAAAATGATGGAGGTGTCATTGGGGTCGGCGTAGGACTGCACCGGGCCGAGGACTGTGACGGAGGTTTCTCCCAGCGTCCAGCTGTCGCCGGGTGAGGGAATGGTGATCTCCAGCCGCTGCTGGTCGGCGTAATAGACGAAATCGTCGAACACCTTGGAAGCATAGGTTCTTGTGGGGGCATACACGGCGTGGGTGGGATACACCGCCAGAACCGAGGGCAGACCGCCCACGTGGTCTTCGTGGGCGTGGGTGCAGACCACGGCGGCCAGCTCCTCCACGCCCTGCTGCTCTAGGTAGGAGACGACCAGTCGGCCGTCCTCCCGGTTGCCGCCGTCAATGAGCATATACTCCCCGCCGCTTTCCAGCAGGGCGCAGTCCGCCTGCCCCACGTCGATAAAGTGGACGGTGAGGCCGGCAGGGGGGATCCGCTCCGGGAGAAGCCGGCAGCCGCAGAGCAGCAGCGACAGAGTCAGAAGGAGGGCAGGAATCCCCTTCCTCATTTCGTCGTAAGCCCCTTGTTGTTCTTTGCTTTTTTCTGCTGGTTAAGCCAGGTGTTCATCACCAGGCTGTGGGGCAGCAGCTTCACCAGGAACACCTGGAATTTGACGGGGAAGCCGTGGATGGAGCAGTCCTTTTTCGAGTGGTACAGGTCGTTAAGGCCGGTTTTGACCACGTCCTTCGCCTCGTACAGGCGGTTAAAGTAGCGCACCTCGTTATCGGCGTTGGTCTGGAACGCATGATTGAAGAATTCCGTTTTCACCCAGCCGGGGTTCATGGCCATGACCCGGATGCCCTTGGCTTTCAGCTCCCGGTTCATGGAGCGGCTGTAGCTGAGGACGAAAGCCTTGGTGGCGGCGTAGGTGGTGATGTACGGCACTGGCTGGAAGGCAGACAGGCTGTCCAGTTCCAGAATGTGGCTGCCGGGCTGCATGTAGGGGACACACAGCCGGGTCATGAGCAGCAGCGCCTTGCAGTTCAGGTCGATCATGCGGCAGTCGTCCTCCACGGGCACCTTCTGGTAAGCGCCGAATTTGCCGAAGCCCGCGGCGTTGACAAGCAGCCTGACATTGGGCTTTTCGGATTCCAGCAGAGCATCCAGTTCCGTAAAACTGGATGCTTCCAGCAAGTCCAGCACGATGGGACGAACCGGGACGCTTGCTTCGGTTTTCAGGGTTTCCAGAGCCGACGCCCGGCGGGCGACCGCCCAGATCTCGTCCACGGAAACGTATCCGCCCAGCTGCCGGACAAATTCCCGCCCCATGCCGGAGCTGGCTCCCGTGACAATGGCAATGTTCATATGATTGCAGCCTCCTTGTGTGTAAATTAAGCTGTGGTTATATTTCGTAGTTTATCCGGTATTCTCTGCACTTTTGAATAGCCAGATCGTGTCCCTGCTGTGCCGCCGCTTTATACCAGTATTTCGCTTTTTCCAAATCCTGTGCAACGCCGACACCGTCTTCATAGAAAGAACCAAGATTGTACTGACCGTCCCAATCGCCGTGCGTGGCGGCTCTTTCCGTCCAGTAAAAGGCTTTTGGCAAATCTTTTTCGACGCCAAGCCCTTCCAAATAGAAGTATCCGACCTGACATTCCGCCAAGGGGTAGCCTTTCTCCGCCAGTTCCATGTGACCGGCAAAGCACTTGTCATATTGTTTGCTTTCCCAATATTTTTCGATCAGTTCATTGCACCTGTAAAATTCGGCGCAGGGCTTATAATAGGATTCTGCCATATCAGTACCTCCAGAAATTCTGGTTTATTCAGAAGAAATACCGTCGTTCGCAACTCTCTGCTTTGCCCTGTCCAGCAGTGCCTGACGCTCGTTTGGCAGCGTCTCGTCCAGCACCCCTTCCAGCAGGGCGTTCAGGGTCTCACCGATGGCTTTTCCCTGATATCCCAGCGCCAGAAGATCGTTTCCGTTGACGGCGAGGTCTTTTACCGTCAGGCAGGCGTTCTCTGCCCGAATCTCCGCCAGAACAGCCCGGATCTTCGGGAACACATCCAGTTCCTCCCCTTCGCCGGTACCCTTGCCGCCCATGTCCGCCTCCTGCAAGAGAAGCAGCTTGTCCAGCGTGTCCCAGCCCAGACGGCTGATCCGGCGGCGCAGCAGCTTCTTATCCGGGGTCAGCAGTGCCATGTGCTGGCCGATGAGCAGCACCGCCTGCTCCCGCAGAGCCGTGGGGGCTTTCAGCCGCCGGAAAACGCCGTCGGCGATCTCCGCGCTCTTCTGGGCGTGGCCATAAAAATGCCCCCGGCCGGTGGCGTCCCGGGTAAAGGTGGCAACTTTGCCGGTGTCGTGAAGCAGCGCTGCCCAGCGCAGCGTCAGATCGGCGCTGACGCCCGCCGTCACGTGGGCAGTGTGGGTGAACAGGTCGTAGGCGTGGTGGGGGCTGTGCTGGTCGAAGCCGATCATGGGCTGCAATTCGGGAATTACAGCCCCCAGAATCGGGGCAAAGCGGCATAAATCTTCCGCGCTGACCAGTGGGAGAAGTTTACATAACTCGTCGAAGACCCGTTCCTCCGCCAGATTGTCCATCAACTGCGCCTGAGATTTCATGGCGCTTTCCGTCGCCGGGTCAACGCTCAGGCCGTATTTCACGGCGAACCGCACTCCTCGCAGAATCCGCAGGGAGTCCTCCTGAAACCGGGTCACGGGATCGCCCACCGCCCGCAGCACTTTTGATTCCAAATCCACCCGGCCGCCGAAGGGGTCGGCAAAGCCCCGGGTGGGGGAATAGGCCATGGCGTTCACAGTGTAGTCCCGCCGCGCAAGGTCGCTTTCCACGCTGTCCACAAATTTCACCCAGTCCGGGTGCCGGTTGTCCCGGTACGCGCCCTCCGTGCGGAAGGTGGTGATCTCCACCACGCCCCCCGCCGTGACCACGCCTACGGTGCCGTGCTTTTCTCCCGCCAGCACCAGCTTTTTCCCGGCGCAGACCGCTTCAGTCTGCTGCGGGACGGCGGCGGTGCAGATGTCATAGTCGTGGGGCTGCAGGCCAAGGCAGGCGTCCCGCACGCAGCCGCCCACCGCGTAGGCAGGATATCCGGCAGCTTCCAGCGCGTTCAGGCATTCCAAAACATACGAGGGGAGCTTCATGGGGCGTTCTCCTGTTTGGGCTTGGGCGTCAGGCTGCACAGGTCGGTCAGCGCCCACACCGCGCACCCGAAATACAGAATCAGATACCCGGAGCCGGACAGCGCCGCGCAGCCGAGATAGGCGGCCATCAGCCCCGTGGCCAGCTGCATCCGCCGCCGGCCAAGACCAACGTCAAAGGCGGCTTCGTAGAAAGCAAACAGCGCCATCAGCGCGCTGGCGGACAGGTCCAGCCAGTAGTCCTGAAGCTGGGGATTGCTGCACCAGATGCCGTAATTGCCCAGCATATGGACGACGAAAAAGGCGCACACAGCCAGATGTGTCAGAAACAGCGGACATTTCCCCGCCCTGCGGCAGCGTCCGGCCACGATCAGCCCCACCGCCGACGCAGCGCCCAGCACCCGGCGCAGAAGCAGCAGCCGACCCTCCATCCACCATGGCAGCAGCACCGTCAGCAGGATTCCCGCCGCGGCAATATAATGCCCCACGGCGGCCATCAGGGAGGGCTGGAAATTATCCTCATATTTCGCCGAGCCGTCCAGCTTCCACACGGAAGCGATGATCCACGCGACGGCAATCGCGGTGAGAACCCATAGGACGATTTCCAGCGGGTGATTCACCGGCAGCAGATTTTTCACGTCCACGGCCACGGCGTAAAGCACGCGCCGCAGAATCAGCGCGCAGCAGCCCAGCACGACGGTGACTATGGGCAGACGGTTTTGTTTGCATGTTTGTTTCATAGCGGAATCCTCCATGGACACAAATATCCGGTAAATGGGGGCAGCAGGCTGCCCCGGCACTTTTTTTCATTATTATACCAGTCTATTCCCCTAATTTCCAGCCCTTTGTAAAAAAACTCTTTGTGTAGAATTTCTTCTTGTTTCACACGGAAAATCGGAGTATAATGGGATTAAGATTCAGGTGGGGAGGAAAACCATGTTGTTGAAGGGAATTGCCGCCGTGTCCGCGGTTGCGGCGGTTTTGATCTGTATTTGCGGCGGGGTGGCATTCTGGTGGCTTCCGGCGCTGTTCGTCGGGGCGTTTCTGGTTCTTACGCTGGCAGCCTTTGGTTTTCTGTGTCTGGTCTGCGCCTTCGTGGACATGGATAAGCCTCAGGAGCACGACAGCCCGTTTTACCGCAGGGTCACGCAGGTGTACATTGACACATTGGTCAGCCTGCTTCGGGTGCGCATCCATACGACGGGCTTGGAGAAGGTTCCCACCGAGGGGCGGTTCATGCTGGTGTGCAACCACCTGTTCATCGCCGACCCCTGTGTGCTGCTGCACTGCTTCCCAAAGAGCCAGCTGGCCTTTGTCACCAAGCAGGAGAATCAGAAGCTGTTCGTCGTGGGCAAGGTCATGCACAAAATTCTCTGCCAGCCCATCGACCGTGAAAATGACCGCGCCGCCCTGAAAACCATTATCAAGTGCATCCAGCTGCTGAAGGACGACGAAGCGTCCGTCGCCGTCTTCCCCGAGGGCTACACCAGCAAGGACGGCAAGCTCCACCATTTCCGCAGCGGCGTGTTCAAGATCGCCCAGAAGGCGAATGTTCCCATCGTGGTATGCACCATCCAGAACACCCGGCAGATCTTCCGCAACGTCACCCATCTGAAGCCCACCGACGTGGAGCTGCATCTGGTGGACGTGATCCCGGCGGAGAACCTGAAGGGCAAGACCACCGTGGATATCGGGAATCAGGTTCACGAAATGATGATCGGCGATCTGGGAGAATCTTTCCGTGCGGAAGAAGCTTGACCTTTGGACAAGAAGCGTGTATAATGAGTTTTCACCCCATAAGTAACCATTTTTGGAGGAAATACAATGAAAAACAGCGAAAAAACACTGGACATGATCGTGAACCTCTGCAAGAACCGGGGCTATGTCTACGCCGGTTCCGAAATCTACGGCGGCCTGGCCAATTCCTGGGACTACGGCCCTCTCGGCGTGGAATTCAAGAACAACGTGAAAAAGGCATGGCTGAAAAAGTTCGTGCAGGAGTCCGACTATAACGTGGGTCTGGACGCCGCCATCATCATGAACCCCCAGACTTGGGTCACCACCGGCCACGTGGGCAACTTCTCTGACCCGCTGGTGGACTGCAAGGGCTGCGGCGCCCGTCAACGGGCGGACAAGCTCATCGAGGCCGCCGAGTCCGGCAAGAGCGTCAATGTGGACGCCATGAGCTTTGACGAGATGGACGCTTTCATCGCAAGCCACGAGGACGTGGTTTGCCCCAACTGCGGCAAGCACAACTTTACCGCCATCCGCAAGTTCAACCTGATGTTCAAGACCCAGATCGGTGTCACCGAGGACACCGCCTCCACCTGCTATCTCCGTCCCGAGACGGCGCAGGGTATTTTCGTGAACTTTGCCAACATCCAGCGCACCACCCGCCGCAAGCTGCCCTTCGGCGTCTGTCAGGTGGGCAAGGCCTTCCGCAACGAGATCACCCCCGGCAACTTCACCTTCCGTACCCGGGAATTTGAGCAGATGGAGTGTGAGTTCTTCTGCCAGCCCGGCACCGATCTGGAGTGGTTCGCCTACTGGAAGGACTTTTGCAAAAACTGGCTGACGTCTCTTGGCATCAAGGAAGATTCCCTGCGCCTGCGGGATCACGAGCCTGCTGAGCTGGCCTTCTATTCCCGCGCCACCACCGATATCGAGTATCAGTTCCCCTTCGGCAACGGCTGGGGCGAGCTGTGGGGCATTGCCGACCGTACCAATTACGACCTTGGCCGCCATCAGGAGGCCTCCGGCAAGAGTCTGGAATACTACGATCAGGAGAAGGGCGAGCATTACATTCCCTACGTCATCGAGCCGTCTCTGGGCTGCGACCGTGTCGCGCTGGCGTTCCTGTGCGAAGCCTACGACGAGGAAGTGGTGGGCACCGACAAGAAGGGCAATGCCGACGTGCGCACCGTGCTTCGTCTGCATCCGGCGCTGGCGCCCTACAAGGCGGCCATTCTGCCCCTGTCCAAGAAGCTCAGCCCCAAGGCCGAGGAAATTTACCGGGAGCTGCGCAAGGACTTCATGGTGGACTTTGACGACGCCGGTTCCATCGGCAAGCGCTACCGCCGGGAAGACGAGATCGGCACGCCGCTGTGCGTCACCGTGGACTTCCAGACCGTGGGCGACGAAAACACCCCTGCGGACAACTGCGTCACGGTTCGCGACCGGGACACCATGGAGCAGGTGCGTATCCCCATTGCCGAGCTGAAGAATTATATCGCGGAGAAGTGCGCATTCTGATTGCGCCGCTGACAGGCAAATAAAATGTGGCCGCCCCGGAAAATTCCCGGGGCGGCCTTTTCTGTACGGAAAATGTTGCGATATATTGACAGTGCGGCAATGGGGAACTGCTTTCAGGCAATAATCCACCTGCATACAGAGGGTTTCTTACGCCCACAGCCCTATGGGCTGCGTTCGTAAGAAACGGGAATCTCCCACGGCCAAAGGAAGCGCTGAATCAATCGCCTTCGGCTGAGCAGCGGATCTTTTTCCCTGCCCATGCGGCTTCAAAAGCGGGAAATACATACAGTATTCCTCCGCTTTTGAACCCTTCGTTCAGGGAAAAATCTCTCGCTGTCAGCTCTCGCCGATTGAATCAGCGCTTCCTAAAGTGTCCGCCGGACACTTTTTCCCCGGCTGCGCCGGGGCGGCCTTTCAATTCCCGGACGGGAAATCATGAAAAAATCCCGGTGCGAAAGCACCGGGATTTTTTTCATGGTGACCCGTACGGGAATCGAACCCAGCGTATTATTTCTTAAACATGTTGCGGCTCTAATGGATTCTATTTTTCGTTTCCAATTTTGTTGCCAATTTTACCGTCCTCCGATGGGCTGGACGAGAAAAAGTTCCGAAAATCCTGCGCTCTTTTGGCAATATCCTTCTGCGCTAAGTGCGTGTAAATTTTGTGCATCGTCCCGTCATCTGCCCAGCCGCCGATTTCCATAGCTATCTTTTCCGGGATTTGGAGATGGTAAGCCAGAGACGCGAAGCTGTGCCGCAATCCGTGGTTCCCGACTTTCGGAAGGCCGTTGGCGGAACAAATCTCGTTTATCCTTGTGCATATCCACCCGCCGGTCAGGTTGACGACATAGCCTTCCTTGTTATCAACTGCCTTTAGTGCTTCCATCAACGGCTCAATAATCGGCACCGTGCGCCGGGAGGAATCGTTTTTATTCTGCTTCTTGTGAACCAGTTTGCCGCCGTCTCCGGCCACTCTTGCCCCGCGAACGTATATGATCTCGTTTTCGAGGTCAACGTTGTCCCACGTCAGCGCAAGCATTTCAGACCGGCGCAAACTGGACAGTTCCAGCAGAGCGGCTATTTCTATCGGTTCGCCCTTTATGGCGTTTACAAACACCGGTATCTGGTCTGGGTCGAGGAACGGCTTTTCGTTGTATTCCTTTTCCGGCAGGGTCACCCGCGGCCTGCGTCCGGTTTCCTCGAATATCGCTGCGGAAATCAGCATCCACACATTTTTAATATATTTCGGGGACAGTGTTCTTGCTTCCCTGCGGATGGCGGCTTGCCACTGTTCGTCCGTGGTGGTGTACACGTCAGCCGCCATCATGCTTTGGAAACGCTGCTTGCGGTAGGATTCATACGCATAAATCGTTGACGGCGACTTGAATCCCTTCCGGGCGGCTATATATTTATCAAGCGTGTCCCCCAGCGTCTTCCCCCGCTTACCGGGCGCGGCCTTCGCTTCGATAACGCCGTGCTTCATGGCCAGATATTCGGCCACGCATTCATCATAGCTATCTTTTGTAATAGATACGCGGCGATTCTCTATCAATACACGTGTGTGCCACGCGCCGGAGGGGAGCTGCTCTATTTTGGGCAGCTTTATTTCCGGCTCCTTTTTCTTTTTCGGCATAAGAAATCCCCCTTTACATACGGTTAGAAAAAATAGCAGACCGCCGAAACGGTCTGCCACTGCCTTTGAGAACTAGGTGGGGCGACGCTCCCACATCTCCTAACAAGGGTGACGGCTGCCCGTTCCGTCCTCTAGTTCTTTCTGCTTTTGAGCAACGCGGCCTTGGTTTCGATAATATTTAACGGACTATGTAGAACCCCACGTTCAACCATGTTCAAGTAGGCAAGCGCTTTTACACGGATGCTTTTCTTTATATTTTTGTTTTCCAAAACATAAGGCACATTGTTGATATTGTATGGGCGTAGTACATGTTCCGGGAGGACGGGGAACATATCACAGATAATAAAAGCCCTGTCTTTTCCGTATATCGGCGCTATGAGGTAATGCACGCAGTTTCCAAAGCCGTGCCGTCTCTCGCTTTCATATATCAGCCGCCTGTATTTATCTACGTTGGTACTCATTGGAACCATCCACAGGACGCCGGATTTGTCAGCTATAGCGTAGTAGTGGGGGCGGCTCTCCTGCTTATTCTTCATATAGCGGTTGTTGCCATATTTTTCAAAGAAAGCATCACGGATTATGTATATTCCGGAGTCCTGTATCTCTGTCATTTGTTATCCCCCAAAAAAGAATGCCGAACCGGCATGGCGGCCAGCCCGGCATTTTCAGGCCGGAGTTTTGTATCCCGCTCCCGGCAGGCGGCAGTCTTACAACAAGCCGAAGTCTTATATCCCGCTCTCGGCAGGCGGCAAATTAGGGCGGACGATGAACGTCGTCTATATAGCGTAGGTGGTTATCCTACGTCTATATTGTACCCTGAGAAATGGGAAATAGCAATAGACAGATTGGCCAAAAATGGGAAAATATTTCCGGCAACCGTAAAAATTTATCTTACCTCTGAATCCATCCGATTCCCGGGTGCATGATATCGAGGATGAGCCAGCCTACGAGAAAGATTACCAGCACCGCAATGGAAATGCCCATAATCAGAATGACCCGCCGATTCTGGCGGTTGAGAAGGCTGTAGTGCGTTTGCAGCTGCATGGTGTGCCGCCTGTAGTCCTCGCTCTGGCGGATGATCGTTGCCTGAAGATATTCCACATATTCCTCCATGGACTGGCCGGGAGCGGGAAGCACCGGGTGCTCCTCCGGGGTGTACTGCACGGCGGCCTCAATGCTCTGCACAAGCCTTGCCGTCGGCTCCGTCGCGCCATTCAGGGCGCGGCAGATCGTGGCCTTGGATACGCCGCAGGTTTCTGCCAGCTCCTGCTGGGACATGCCCCGCTCCTTCCGTAGGGCTTCCAATTCTGATAAATGCTCGGAAATATTCATAAAACCTCCTCCAAAAACGGAATGTTTCACATATGGAACGATTGTTGCGCAAATGGAACGGGAATTTCACATCTGGGGCTTTACGAAACGCCTGTGTGGGGTGTATGGTGGTATTGCAACCGGCAAGGGACGCACGGCGTTACCGGCGGCAAGCCCCGCCACCTTGTGGCACGGGTGGCGGGGCATATCAGAAATTAGTGAATTTTCTTATAGGTAACTTCCAGCCCTGTATTGGGATGATATTTCCACGTTACGGTTACATTCTTACTATTGTATGTTTCGGTTTGCCTTCCATCGGATGCGGATGTTTCGTTCATCTGATTGAAAAGAGAATCAGGAAGCCCCAACAGCCCATTGATGGTAGGTATTGTAACGTAAGCGTCACGGCAATAAAGGCCGGAATCATCATAGTCATACGGATTTGTATCAATGCTCAAATAACTACCGTCCGAGCCGACTTGCGCCCACGTGGGATCACAGAGCATATCGTATAACTGCTTAAAATTGGGCTTAGTAGCTCGCTGAATGAATATGAACGCTACGACAAAAATTGCGACCATTGCAATAATTGCCGGAACAAAATAGCTTTTCTTCTTGGGTTCGGCCTTTTGCTTGGGGGGAGCATTTAGATCAGCGCCGCAGTTATCACAAAATTTTTGATTTTCTCTTATGGCAGCGCCGCAGGACGGACATACCATTTGGGGTGTATTTTGTTCTCCTGATGTTTCGAGTTCATTTGTTAAATCTTCCATAGTGATACCTCTTTCCTTTTTATTCAGGTATACGAGATAGATTTCTATGCCCGTGACCCTACATAAAAATAATACCATGCTCAGAAAATAATTTCAACGAAAAGAAAAATTTTTGTGCATTTTTCTAATTAGTCCGGTTTATTGGACATTTAGTGTGCTACTGTATGTTATGCAAACAATTGTTCTAAATATAAAAGGAGGAACGGCCAGTGACGAAAAATGCATTGCGAAACAGAGTAAACCGTGATATAATGGAAGAAAGGAGAACATTGCCGAACATTCGCGAACAGTTGGCGGAGAATATTCTTTCCCTAACTGATGAACAGGCTGCATATGTGCTAAGGAGGGTAAAATGTTTGTTACAAAGCGAGCGCTCAGAAAAGAGAATCGAAAACTAAAAGAACTGCTTCAAAAATGCCAGAATCTGCAAAGCGAAGTCAAAGACTCCTGCCTTAATGCCAACTGCATTCTGTGCGAACACTGTGTAATGCCGCAAAGCGACTTGCCATTTGTTTTGGTTGGATGCAGGTTGGAGCGTGCCTGTGCCCACTTTTCACCAAATCAAATCTGTAAGAAACTTCACAAACAATGCGGAACAGGCGCCGAGGAAAAAACCGATTACCTCGTGGAAAATGGCTGACCGCCATTCCTTGTGCCGAAGTTCCTTATAATTTCGCCCCTTCTCCGTCAAGCAGAAATCGCTGTGGGCGTCGTTCACCCATTCGATACAGTTACATTCGGCAAGGTATGCCAGAATGCCGGTATAATCTGAATAGCTGTGAATTTTCTTTTCATCAATAACGCCCATCCAAGCTATTACGTTGTATGTGTTGGAGTTCCCGAGCGGGGGATTGGCAATCAGGATATCCAGCACATATTTGGAATCTTTCGTTAATCTCACAATAAATTTATAGCCTCCTTGATAATGTTGGAAAGCTTACCGCACTGATCGTCGGACAGGCTATCAATTAAATCCAGAAGTTCCCGTTTTTCGGGGCTGACCTCGCCATTCGTGGCGGGGTCTTTTTTTGTTTCCTCGCTCTTGAGGTATTCAACGGTGACACCGAAATAATCGGCGATTTTTTGCAAGGTCGCGTCCGAAGGATTATTTCTGTTACTTTTCCAATAAGTGACATTTGATTTTCGAAGCCCTATTTCAATCGCAGCAGCACTAGGGCTAATTCCTTTGTTTGCGCACAGCTCACAGTAGCGCATATAAAAATTTGTTTGTTCTTCGCCTTTTAAAAAATCTACGGTTACACCGAAATGATCGGCAATTTTTTGTAATGTTGCGTCTCTCGGTTCTGCCCCGTTCTTCCATCTTGTTACAGATGGTTTGCCAAGTTTTAGTTCCACGGCAACAGCGGATGGGGATTTCCCAACGGAATTACACAATTTAACATAATTTTCGTAAAAAGCCATAATTAACACTCCTGCATTTTGTGCAATGTGACAAAGTTGCGTTCGTTATCACTTTTACAGTTGACAGTTACGTTTGTTAACGCTATAATAGCGCTATGAGTTACGAAAGTAAACAAAACCCCAGACCCAGGGTAAAAAATCCTGCGTCAAAGCTATTCTGTTCCTCGCAAGTACATAGTAGCACACTTTGTTAACTTTTGCAACCACAAAATGACTGCGGCGGGAAAGAAAAAACGCCTGCGGACAATCGCAGACGCTTTTCCCCCAGATTTTTTACCGAAACACGGCGGCAACCCGGCACGCGCCGAAATTACTTTATCGGCGGCTCCCGGGCAGTTGCATTAGGCCGGGAGAAATGCCGAATCCGTAAATTGTCTTACGGTTCTTAGCCGTGCCAATCACTTACAGCATATCTGGTTGCTGTGCTCCATGCGCATCATGCAGTTGCCTTAGTTCGGAACGCCAGAGCAAAAAGATTGCTTCGCCAATGGCTCCGCATTCGATCACCCCTTTCTGTTGTTACACAGGGAACGCATGAAATTGTAGCACGGTTTTCCGCCGCAGTCAACATTTTTAACAAAAAGGAGGGATACAATGCCCGAAAAATGGACGGGGCGGCTCATCGGGCGGATGCACAATGAGCGGATCACCTATGAGCAGCTGGCAAACGAAATGGGCGTGAACAAGGCGTACATTTCCATGATCCTGAACGGGAAGCGGAAGCCGCCCAATATCCAGAAGCGGATGGAGACCGCTTTGGAAGCAATCATCAAGCGGGGGCGAGAGAAGCAATCTCAGAAGAAGGGAGAAATAACATGAGCACTTCCACGATTCTTTCAATAATTGGAATGGCGTTTGCCTGCTATTCGTTGGGGTACAGCGTTCGGGGGCTAGTAGATTGCATTGCTCCCAAGGTAAAGCCCGCAGATAAAGAGAGCGAGGGGAAAGACAATGCCTAGAATCCGGCAGTATGCCGAGCGCTACGCAGTGGAAGATCTCTGGAAGGAAATCGACCGCTGCTGTCCACTGGCGGGGATTCAGAGCAACAACGCTGTAGCGCTGGAAGAAAAAACCGGGGTAGACCATCAGACCCTTCGGAACTACCGGAAGGGAAAAACCGAAATGCGGGTGAGCGTCCTGCGAAAGCTGGTGACCGCCCTCCACCCAAACCCGGCGGTGATTCTGAAAACCCTGGGGTATTCGGAGAAGGAGATACGGGCGTTTGCAAGGGAATGGCAGTGATTTGAAATCTACGGCAGAATGCCGAAATTGAAAGGAGTTATTTATGGCGAAATACAAGTGTGGGGATAAGGTGCGGATTGTGAGTGAGCGCCCCTGGGCGTTTGGATTTCCTGACTGCATGGTGAAATATCTCGGGAAAGCCCTTACCGTAGCCCGTGTGAACGCTCGGACATACGCAGAGCCTACCTACCGTTTTGAAGAGGCAGTGGATAATGGCTATTACTGGTTGTTCGGTGAAAGCTGGATTTCCGGCCTTGTGGAGCCTAAGCAGGAACCCTGCACCGTGGAACTCCGCTTTGACGGGATGATTACCACGGCCACGCTGAAACGGGGCGGGCGGGACGTGAAGACCGCAGAAGCCCGGTGCAATCCGAAGGATACCTACAGCAGAGCGGAGGGCGCAAGGGTCGCCGTGGAGCGGCTTTTTGAGAAGAAGCGCAAGGAGGACAAGCCAAAGGATAGCAAGCCGAAGATGGGGGACAAGTTCGTGGTTGTAGGCGACCTCAGTGGCCATGAATTTCCAATCGGCGATATTGTCACACTCTGCCGCGTCTGTAACGGTTGGAGACTTTACATGAATCAGTATGGTAGAAAGCGGTGGGTTTATGATTTTGACGTGAAGCCTTACAAGGAGAACACCAAATGACACCCAACGAAACGACCCAGCTTCGCACCATGGCGGAGATGAACCGCCGCTTGCGCCGGGAAAATGAGCATCTGCGGGAATCCCTTTTGATGGAATCGAAGGAAAGCAAGGCGTTCGACGATGAGAACGTCGAACTTTTCGACGTAGTCCACAAAAACCACGACAGGAGGTGAACGATATGGCAAGCAGAAGCACGCCCGAGGATGTCCGGTGGGAGCCGATGCCGGAGAACCGGAAGCCGTTCAATATCAAGGAATGCGTTTTCCGTGTTTGCCCCTATGCGGGGCTGAATCTGGTGCTTTTCTGGTGGCAGCAGGCCGGTTTGCTGGCAGATAAGGCGGCAGTTCCCGCAATGTGGGTGTGCGCTATCCTGATGGGGGCCGGTATCGGACGTTGCATCAGAGGGCGATAAAAAGCCGCCCCCGATGTTACAGCACCGGGGACGGCAAGCGATATAAAAAATCTCTACCATTTACAGTATATCAAACTGAGAAAGGAAAGTCAATGGATGATGTTGGTGTGAATCCGGATTACGATTATCTGTACGATTCCCAGGCAACGGACAGCAGCATTCCGGTGTGCATCTGCTGCGGGAGAATCGTAGGACACAGATACTGGAAAATCCGGGACGATGCCATTTGCGACCTCTGCATGGACAGCCGGGAGGAATGGCAGGAGATTTCCTATGATTGAGGTGGATTATGGCGGATAAAAAAATCTGCCTGTGGTACGAGAAGGCCACGGCAAGCATTTACTTCCCGGAGGGGCATGTGTGCTGTGACCTCTGTGCCTGTATGGAAACATACGCCCGGAAGCAGTGCCGGTTGACCGGGGAGTATCTGCTGGATACAAGAGCAACAGTTGGGTATGAGTGCCCGCTGGAATTTAAGGAGGAAGACAATGGCGAGAATGTTTCGGTTCCTGACCGCTGACGAGATTGAGGTCAAGATCAAGCAGGTCAAGGAAAATGGTCTGGTGTGTCTGCTGTACAAGACGGCGAGGACGGATATGGACTTGCTAGACGAGACTGTAGGGGCTGGCAACTGGACGAACGACTACAAGGAGATCAAGGGCAATCTCTACGCCGGTATCGGGGTTATTCAGGAAAACGGCGGCATCCAATGGAAATGGGACTGCGGTATCGAGAGCCGGGAGGACGAGGAAGGCAACCAGAAAAAGGGCGAGGCAAGCGACGCTTTCAAGCGCGCCGGGTTCCGCTGGGGCATCGGCAGAGAACTTTACACGTCCCCGTTTGTCTGGATTCCCAGCAACAAGGCAGAAATAAAAGCATCTTCCTTCAACGGAAAGACCCGGTTCAACTGCTACGACAAGTTCAGCGTGGAGAAAATCGCCTATGACGAGAAGACCGGGCGGATCACCGGACTCGCAATCCGCAACGACACAAAGAACCTTCGGGCGTTTGTGTGGCAACAATCATGACGGAGCTTACATTCACCGAGGCCAAACTGGAAGGCGGCTGGCTGATGGTCAAGCCCTCCCGTTCTGAGTTGGGCAAGGCAATGGCCTTTATCCGAAAAATGAAGGCCACGCCCTACGACCTGGCCTTGAAAGAGCACCGGGAAAAGCGGAGCCTGGACGCAAACGCCTATGCATGGGTGCTGATTCACAAGCTTGCCGCCGCTATGGGGATTCCTCCGGTAGAGGTATACCGGAACGCCATTCGGGGCGTGGGAGACAATTACACGCCTATGTGCGTCCGGGAACAGGACGTTGAGCGCTTCACACGGAACTGGCAGAAAAACGGCCTTGGATGGCTGGTGGACAGCCTGGGCACGTCTCAGGTGCCTGGGTGCCGGAACCTGGCGGCATACCACGGCTCCAGCACCTACGACACCAAACAAATGGCGCGGCTGATCGACAATCTGATACAGGACTGCAAGGCGCTGGACATTGAAACCCTGCCCCCGGACAAGCTGGAACTGCTCAAGGAGGAATGGCGTTGAGGAAGGACACCAAAGCGAGGGACTTCACCCGGGGCGAGAAAATGGCGATTGCCGAGCGGGACAGCATTGACGGCTGGACGTGCTGCGTATTCTGCGGCGCTCCCGCCCCTGCCACTCTGGCATGGAGCAACGCCCACTACATATCCCGGGCACAGGGAGGGCTTGGCATTGCCCAGAACGGGCTGACCCTCTGCCCCAGATGTCACAGCCGGTACGATCAGACCACGGCAAGAATGGAAATGAGGGCGTATTTCCGGGAGTACCTGATGGGCATTTATCCCGGCTGGAACGAAAACGATCTGATTTACAGGAAGGAGAACACATGAATAATTGTCAATTTGTCGGGCGGCTCACCGCCGACCCGGAGCTGAGAAGAACCCAGGAGGGGACGGCGGTCTGCTCCTACAGTCTCGCCGTCAAGCGGCCAATGACGAAGGATGCCACCGACTTTCTGGATTTCGTCACATGGCGTCAGGGTGCTGAGTACCTGACGCAGTACGGCCATAAGGGCGATATCGTGGCCGTTTCCGGAGCGCTGCAAGCCAGAGACTGGACTGACAAGAACGGGAACAAGCGCCGGGCGTTTGAGGTGGTGACCACAAGCGTTGAACTGCTTTCCAGCAAGCGCAATTCTCAGGATACCACCAATACCGGAACGGCGCAAAACGCCGGATACGGGCAGCCCAGCGCCCCACAGCAGACGACCCGGGGCAACAGATACAGTCAGCAGGGGTTCGGAGGATATCAGGAGATCACCGAAGACGACCCCGCCTTGCCGTTCTAGGCCGGAAAAATCAATCTTTCCTCAAAAAGATTGACAGTAAGGAAGGAGCGAAAACGTGACGATTGAATTTACGATTCCCGGCGTTCCGCAAGGGAAGGAGCGCCCCCGCTTCACCCAGAACGGTGAGACATACACCCCAAAGAAAACGAAGGACTATGAAAAGCTGGTGGCATTGGCATACCAGTGCGAAGCCCACGGGGCAAAGTTCACCGGCACTATCCGGGTTGACATTGCGGCAATCTACCCCGTCCCCCATTCGTGGAGCAAGCTCAAGCAGGCCGAAGCGATTGACAATCGGATTCTTCCCATGGTGAAACCCGACTGGGACAACATAGGCAAGATTGTGTGTGACGCCCTGAACGGTATCGCCTACAAGGATGACGCAGCTATCACAGACGCCACAGTCTGCAAGCGGTACGGCACCCGCCCATGCGTGGCGGTTCGCCTCACCGGAGAGGAGGCACCCCGTGACACAGTGTGAGCGTATCCTGCGGCATTTGCAGGACTATGGGAGTATCACTCAGGCCGAGGCTGTTACCGAGTACGGTTGTTACCGTCTGGGTGCAAGGATCTTCGATCTGAAAGCGCAAGGCGTTCCCATCAAGAGCGAAACCGTCACCGGAAAGAACCGGTACGGGGAGCGGACGTGCTTTGCAAGATATTCGCTTGATTCGGGAGGTGGCGGTAATTGCCGAACCGAATCTTAAAAGAATCCATATGCACCAGCGACAGCATTGATAGCCTAAGCTGGTTTGAAGAAGCTCTATTCTACCGATTGATTGTAAACTGCGATGATTACGGCCGCTTTGATGGGCGACCTGCCATTATCAAGAACCGCCTTTTCCCGTTAAAGGAAAATCTGACTGCCAAAACCGTTGCTGGGGCGATCGAGAAGCTGGCGAGTGCAGGCTTGGTAACTCTGTATGTGTTTGAGGGTAAGCCGTACCTGTACCTACCAACATGGAACCACCACCAGGTCGTGAGGGCAAAGTCAAGCAAATATCCTGCACCGGAAGACGGAATCGAGCGTATGAAATCATCTGAAATCATTTGCAATCATATGCAAGCAAATGCTCCCGTATTCGTATTCGAGAATCGAGAATCGAATATAGGCGCGGAGCCGGCCACCGCCTCCACGCCGCCGGTGGCCGAGCTGCTATTGAATGATGGGAGCTTGTACCCGGTGTATCAGCCGGACGTGGACAAATGGGCAGGGCTGTATCCTGCGGTGGACGTTCCTGCGGAGCTGCGGAAGATGGTGGGCTGGTGCGACGCAAACCCGAAAAAGCGGAAAACCAAAGCCGGAATCCGGAGCTTTGTAAACAAATGGCTTGCCAAAGAGCAGGACAAGGGCGGAGCTGCCGGAACCCGTGAGAAACCGGCATCATCCGTCCCTGAGCATTGTGGGTACACGCTCGCTCCGCTGGAAGACCCCTTTGAGGCGGCAATGAAGGGAGGGGCATAACGCTTGTTTGATTTTTCTACAGCGGAATACAGCGCCGTCGGCTGCTTCCTGATTGATTCCCGCTGCCTTCCCGTGATTCGGGAACGAATTAGTACCCCGAATGCGTTCGCAAGCGAACCGTGCCGAAAGGCATTTACAGCGGCGTGCAAGCTGGCAGATAACGGAAAACCGGTTGACCCGGTGACTGTAGGGCGATTGGCCGGGCTGGACAACGCTTTTCTCGTGGACTGCATGAATACCGTTCCGTCCTGCAACGGGGCGGAGGCGTACGCTCAAACCGTCAGAGACGGCTTTCAGCGGCGGCAGCTGCGGGAACTGGGCGATAAACTGCAAGCCGATTCTCTGGCAATCGGGACGGACACAGTCCAGATCCTGGCAGACGCGCGGGCAGCATTGGACGGCTTGTCTGAAGCATCGGGAAGCAATGCGGCAAGCTCGTCGTTTGACAGTCTGCGGGACTTTCTGAGTTTCCGCGCTGAGGTCAACGAGGGCAGGCGCAAGACCGTCAAAACGGGCTTTCCGTCTCTGGACGGTATCCTGGGAGGCTTCGCACAAGGCGGCCTGTATGTCATTGCCGCCCGCCCCGGCGTTGGTAAGTCCGCTTTGGGTGCTGCCATGGCCGACATGATGGCGCGGGAAAACACCGTCCTGTACGCCTCGCTGGAAATGAGCGCCGACGAGCTGAACGCCCGCCGTGTCGCGGCATTCTCCCCCGCCCCCTGCACATTTGGAAAGCTCCTTTTCGGCAAGACCACTGAGGCGGAAGACGCCGCCGTGATCGCTGCCTGCGGCGTGCTGGCTGAGCGGAAGCTGCACATTCTGGCAGTTTCGGCGTTGACGGTGCCGCAACTGGAAATTCAGGCGCGGAACGTCCACGCTCAAGTGGTCGTGGTGGACTATTTGGGGCTTCTGTCCGCCGCAGACAGAAAAGCCAGCGAATACGAGCGCGTCACCCAGATTTCCGGCGACCTGAAAAGGCTTGCCAAGCGTCTGAACTGCGTGGTTCTCGCCCTCTGCCAGTTAAATCGGGAATCCACAGCAGGCAGCGCAGATTCTCGCCCGAAGCTTTCCCAGCTGCGCTCCTCCGGCGCAATCGAACAGGACGCTGACGGCGTTCTCCTGATTCACCGCCCTGAATACGGGCAGACGGAAATCCAGCGCGACCCGGCAGAGCCGCAGGAGTTCCTCATCGATGTGGCAAAGAACCGGCACGGCAGGTGCGGCACGGCGAGATTGGAGTGGTGGGCACCGGTAAACCGCTTTGTTGATCGCTCCGGAAAGTGGGAGGTAAAGTCATGGACTTGATTGAAAAGGCCATTTCCGCCCTGCCACCGCCTGCCAGAAGAGAGTGGGATCACTGGTGGCAGTACGAAGACGCAAAGCAGCAGCTTTCCAAGTTGGCCACCACGTGCGACGAATATGAGCAGATGTGCAAAGCAATAGCCAAATGGTTCGGAATATGATCGGCACGTCGGAAGGAGACTAAATATGGGTAAGAACAACTACCTACAGCGCCGCAGAGATGAACAGCAGGTATTTCTGGACGTTGGCGAACGAATGGGAATACAGAAAACATGTGATTATATACAAATTGCCCTGCGAGACCCGGAGGTCATGGGAAAGGGCACATTTGGCCGGGCGCGGATTGAAAAGCTGTTTCGCCGCGTGGCGGAACTGGCGGACTACTTCCACACGGCGTTTACTTTCGACGTGGAAGCGGACAACCGGCAGGAGGAAATGGACGCGGCACTCAGAGAGATTTACGGGGACGATCTGGAAACATTCTACGAGAGGTACACGGAACTCAAGAAAATCCGCTACGACAAGGCCAGAAAGGGGTGGGTATGATGGACGAAAAACCCGGCCAGTACATCGATTCGGAAAGCCCATTTTGCAGGAACTGCACGCGGGACGATTGCCCAACCAACGGGGACGGCTGCAAGGCATGGGAAGCATATTTCATAGCGAATTGGAACGAAAACATCATGAAATCAATTGGAAACCACAAAAAACGACGCCAATTTTTCAGGTATGAACACCCGGATTTGGTGAGAGAGGGGATTGTTTTTGAGCATGAGCAAGGCGAAAATGTACGGCTGTTTCAAGCCGGTGAAGCGGAATTGCACCCCGCCCCGGTGGAGGATAGCCCCTCCGGGGAATAAAGGAAAACAGAACAGAAAGGAAATGAAATTAAAATGGCAAATATTGTAGGACTGGATTTGAACATCGATCAGGATTATTTGGCGGAAGCGGTAAAGCAAACCGTTATGATGGGAATTTCGGAAGCCTTAAACGGGAAAAACGAAATCGTGAGCCAGATCGTAAAAATGGTTTTGTCTACGAAAGTTGATAAAAACGGGAAAGTTTCTAACTATTCCAGTGATAATAAATATACATTGTTGGAGTTCCACGTGAGGAAAGCGATTGAGGAAATCACTCGTGAGGAGTTGCAAGCACTTGTAAACGAACGCAAACCGGAAATTACACAGGCAATCAGAGCGGAGCTGGCTAAAAAAGTTAATTACACAAAGTTTGTTGATAGCTTTTTTACGGGCGTGGAAAGTGCACTGAGCAATACGTGGGTGCCGAAGATCAACGTAGAGTTTGATAAGAGAAATGAAGGTGACTACTAAAAATGCGAGTTTTGATAGCCTGCGAGGAATCGCAAACCGTGTGCAAGACCGTCCCCGGGATTGCAAAAGCTATGGCGGAACAGTGGGGATAGACCATTTTCGCGAGGTCACGGAAATGGTTTAACCGCCTCGAAATCGACACTGTTAGGAGAGACCAATGACAAGAAAACGTTTTGTAAAACTGCTGATGTCGAAAGGCGTTAAGAGGAACAATGCAAACAGGATTGCACAAGAGTTCCGGAAAGGGTCTTTGCCCTATGAATTTGCATGGATTGCTTTGGAGTGGAGATTTTTGGAAGAATGAAAACAAGCGATAAGCCCGGGGGAACCCGGGCGGGAAGGAGATAACAATGGACGAAATCAAATTGAAGCCTTGCCCGTTCTGCGGGCGAATGCCGAAGGTACGGCGTAGTGCAATCGGAGGCTGCGGGGCCTGGGTGGAGGTGCGGTGCAAGCCGCTGTTCCGGCGGGAACACCTAGCGGTGCAGCATGGTGCGGCATTAATGGAACGGGCCTTTGACATGGCGGTGGAGGATTGGAACCGGAGGGCTGAAAAATGGAAGAAATCGAATTGAAGCCCTGCCCGTTTTGCGGGGGCGAGGCAGAGATAAACGTTGACCGTGAAGCGGTCGAAGATACGGAAAAACGGCATTGGGCGTATACCGTGGTATGCAAAAGGTGCTGCGCAACATCTGGGCTTACATATCTGCCCGAAAAAGCACGTGAGGCTTGGAACAGGAGGGCTGACAATGGCTAAAGCGGTACTTATCAGCATCCGCCCGGAGTGGGTGGAGAAGATTGCCAGAGGCGAAAAGACCGTTGAGGTGCGAAAAACCAGGCCAAAGCTGGACACGCCGTTCAAATGCTACATCTACTGCACGCAAGGCAACGACGCACGCAGACTGCGCGGCTCATGGGGCAAGGTCATTGGGGAGTTTATTTGCGACCGGGTTGAAACCATCAAGGCGGCAACAGAACCGTATGGAATCTACGATGTGGACGATTACTTTGTGGCGCAGACCAGACTTGTGGATGGTGCTTTGTGGGACTACGGAAAAGGTGCAACACTGTACGGCTGGCACATTTCCAAACTGGAAATCTACGACACGCCGAAGAAGCTGAGCAAGTTTTTACGCCCGTTTGAAAACTGCATAGGCAAAGTGTGTGATGAATATGGGTGTGCCTATTGCGAAAATGGTCATATCAAACGCCCGCCCCAGAGTTGGTGCTATGTGGAGGAATTGAAATGAGTGATTACATCAGCCGGGAGGCGGCGATTGAAATGTTGCACTACAATTCAGATGAATCCTGCGCCTCTGTCGTTTCGGATTTTGAGGCAATCCCCGCCGCCGATGTGGAGCCGGTGGTACATGGGCGGTGGATATCGTTAACCGATTGCTCGAATGCGGGGGTATATTGTTCAATTTGTCATAAAAAAGTATACAAGGAAGATTACGCTTGGTGTAATAGAAAAAATAAAGTAAGGTCACCATACTGCCCGAACTGCGGCAGCAAAATGGATTTGGAGGATGACAATGGCACATGATTTTTTGGGAAATGAATTAAGCGTTGGAGATGATGTTGTATTTCTGAATTACAACGGAACTTCTGCCAGCTTAGAGCGTGGAAAAATTACAAGAGTATCAGAACACACAGCAGAAATCAGCGGCAAACGTAGAGCGGAATACAAGATTGTCAAGGTTAATCCTGTTAAACCCACGATGGGTAACACATAGATTTGGAGGAATAATCATGGATTTGTTTATGAAAACATCGATATTTGCGGCTGCGTTAACGGACGTTTACAAAGATGAGGAAGATCGTGAGCTACCGGCGCTCCCAAAGATGGATTTGGGCGACGATTTCACGGAGGATTTAACCGCTATGCTGTTCGCAATGCGCGTTGTTGCGGGGCGAATTACCCATAACAGTTGGGATATTTTGGAATTTACACACGTTTTGAACACGCTCGCTGTTCAGCACCTCTTGGAGGATAAGGAGGATAAGGGCGATGACGATTGACCGAGCAATTGAAATTCTTGACCCGGGACACCGGGAGCATTACGAAAGTATAGACCCCGTGAATGAGGCTTGTCGGATGGGTATGGAGGCGTTGGAGCGGACAAGGTGGATTCCGTGCAGTGAGAGGCCACCGGAAGAACTTGAGCCTGTAAATGTGGTGTGGGTAAATCACAACCCAGCGCCGTACTACCGGTACACGAAGGACGTTCCGCAAAAAGCGACTGCTGTCTATTACAGGGAGGCTTGGTATTGGTGGTCGTGTGTTTGCGAAGATTTGCTTGCAGAGTACGGCGTGAACGAAACAGATCAGGTGGATGACGATGTTGAAATCACCCACTGGCAGCCGCTTCCAGAATTGCCGGAGGGGTGACGGAAAGTGGCAGACTGCTTCAATTACCAATGCTTGTGCAGGGGGAACGAGAGCAAGCCTCCCTACAAGTGCGAGTGCGTGGCTTGCCCAAACAGGACTACAGAATCACATATTATCATGAGCACCCGAACGCTGGTGCAAGAAGAAATTAAATATCTTCCGAAAAATGGAGGTATTGGGAATGAGTGAAAGACAAGAACACCGTCAGCGCCTTAACGCTAGGATTGCATACGCCGCCGCTATTGAGCGGTGGGCGAAGAATCAGCCGTCACGCATTCGGTTCTTTGCCGTCAGGCGGTGGCTGAAAGAGATGCCGAGGAAGGAGGATTTTTATGAGGCTGAATGATGCCGATTTACTTACAACTGAGATGATAAAGATTCCTGGCGGTATACCTAGGTTTAATGAGGATATGGCGGTCGGTTTCCTGAACGGCGTAGCGGAAACATGTAGCGGGCTGACGATGGTGACCTATGCACTGGATAGCGACGATCTGCACGATGGGGCAGAAATCAAACTGCCACGGGAGGAACAGAAGCAATGAGTGATAAACTTACCTACATGGACTGCTGGCACTTTATAGCCCCGCTGATTCCGGTGGACACTGATTACACAATGGATATTTACATCAAAAATGGGACTACGGAAAGGCGATGAAAAAATGATAACTTCTATCTTAGTGTTTTTTGCGTATGTTACACTGGCTGGAATCTGGGTTGCAGGGCTTACGATCGGCGCAGAAATGCTTTGTCCAGACTACGATCCACTGTGTGACGTCTGGCCCGTTTTATGCGGCGCCTTCTGGCCGTTTGCCGGGATTCCCGCAGCGGCGTATATCTTTGCACAGTGGTATCTGGGAAAGGATGGGAATCATGAGTAGGAAACCGGACTATCTCACCCTGTGCTCCATAGCCGCCCAGAAGGCCGGGACGAGCTATGGAAAGTACATGGCAATGCACGGATACCACCCGCCAATTCATGCCGATACAGATGGCGTGGGAGCCCCACAGGGCATTGTTAAAATCTGCCCCCAGTGCGGGAAGGAATTCACACAGGGAAAGATCAAGCAGAAAATCTATTGCAGCTTGGAGTGCCAGAAAGCCCACGCTCAGAGAGCCGCTAAAAGGAGATACCGCGATAGAAAAAATAAGGAATTGGAGGTACATGGATAATGGCAGAACAGGATTTCAAATTTGATGATGCGTTGCTCATGAAGACTGCACGCGAGATGCTTGCAAAAAAATTGACCGAAACAGTGAAAGAGGCCGCCAAGTCCGGGGAATGGGAGATAACCACCATCGAGCAGGAAGAACCTGACCCGGAAAAGATTCTCCGGAGGATGTTTGCAAAATACGCCTACGGCAACGTCCCGGAGTGGTTCGCCTCTGCGGTATCTGCGACGTCCTATGTGCTGTCTGTGGACAAGGGAAAGGGGATTGAGTGTATTTCCGTCTTGCACACGGCAGCGGAACGGGCACCGGCTGAAATTCGGATGACGGCGCAGACAAAGTTGCTTATGATATGCCAAGAAACCGGAATGCTCGGCGGGATTGGGAGCCTGCCTGTTCTCTAGGGGCAACATGGAGTACAAGGATAGCAGGAAGTACTGCGTCGGGTGCTGGTATTTCTTCGGGTACCACGACGGCGGAAAGTGCTGCAATTACATATTCGTCCGTGGGGAAAAGCGGCCTTGCCCGCCTGGGAAGGATTGTACAGAAAGAAGGGAGAAAACGAAAAACAGGAGACGGAATTTAATATTATAGCTTTATCCCTGTATAGTATATATTAAATATAATCTTATATCTTGTGTGTATTGTGTATATCTATACAGGGATTTAAAAAGATATGCAAGGAGGAACGGAATGAACTGGAAGTATGAGGCCATTGAAAAGCTAAAAGAGTACAGTGCAAAAAAGCAGTCCCTGAAAAGCATTCCCGAGGAAATGGCGCGGTTGGAATCCGCTATGCAGAGTATCCGAAGCGCCACGGCTGACGGTACGCCGGTAAGTGGCGGTGGCTCCGGCCGGGAAGATATGATGCTATCGAATATCGTTCACCGTGAGGAACTGGCGCGTTCGCTGGAACAGGCGAGAAAATGGGTGTCGCTTGTGGATTCCGGGCTTGAAGTCCTCACAGACGATGAGCGGAAGGTGCTGGATAGATTCTACATAAAGCCCGCGAGGGGGAATGTGGACAGGTTGTGTGAAGAATTTGGGATTGAAAAATCTCAGGTTTATGCGCGAAAGGATTCGGCGCTTCGCCATTTTACAATTTCCCTGTACGGATGCGCAGAAATTTGAAAAACCGGAAAAAAACCGGAAGATTTTTCAGATTGAATGTGCTATACTGGTAAAAAAGAAAAAGCGCAAGAGGCTTGGGATTGTTCCTGAGCCTCTTTTTGCATGGCGCGGCAGACAGCGAGTCGGGTACCCTCTCCCCAACGGAAGGCCGTTTGAATCGGCCTCGCGCCAATTATTTTGTATGAGCGGTGGTGCTATGGCTGCAAGGATTACAGATCGGAAGAAAAAAAGAATAATCGCCGACTGGATAGAAATGCAGTCGTACAGCGCCGTTGCAAAAAAGCACGGCGTAACTCACCAAACTGTGAAAAGGATTGTTAGCGCTTCACCGGATATCGCCCAAAAAGTGCAGCAAAAAAAAGAAGAGAATACCGCCGACATGATGGCGTACATGGAATCACAAAAAAAAGCGATGCAAGAAGCAATCACCTTGCATCTGAAAGCGCTCACAGACCCCGAAAAGATTTCAGCCGCAACATTAAGCCAGATTGCAACATCTTTCGGGATTATTGTCGATAAGGCCACAAGAAACACGGCAAGCGGCAATGATAGTCTCAATAAGCTGGATGGGCTAATTAAGGAGTTTAGAGATGCTATTAAGCCCGAAACAGATTGAATTTGCAAGGTATGGGAATCACCGATGGAATTTCAAGGGCGGCGCGACCAGAAGCGGGAAAACATATCTTGATTTCAAATGGATTATTCCCATGCGGATTCGAGAACGAGCCGGGAAAGATGGGCTTTCCGTTATTTTGGGCGTTACAAAATCCACAATAGAGCGAAATGTGCTAGAGCCTATGCGGAATCTGTACGGGGATAAACTTGTTGGGGCGATTTCCAGCGATAATACAGCATGGATTTTTGGCGAGAAGTGTTATTGCCTTGGCGCGGAAAAAGTGTCTCAGGTATCGAAGATTCGCGGCGCGTCTATCAAGTATTGCTACGGCGACGAGGTCGCGGACTGGTCGGAGGAAGTTTTTGCCCTCCTGAAAAGCCGGCTTGATAAGGAGTATTCCTGCTTCGATGGCACATACAATCCACAGTATCCCAACCACTGGCTAAAGAGATTCCTTGATAGTGATGCCGATATTTTCAGCCAAGAATACACAATAGACGATAATCCATTTTTACCCCCGGCTTTTGTTGAAAATCTGAAAAAAGAATATGCCGGAACGGTGTTCTATGATAGGTACATTTTGGGGCAATGGACGCTGGCAGAGGGGCTTATATACGATTTTTCCGAAGCGAATATCACGGATGAAGTGCCGGAATTCGCGGATTATTACATAAGCATCGACTACGGCACCCTGAATCCGTTTTCATGCGGATTATGGGCTGTGAATGGTAATAATGCGGTAAGAATCAAAGAATATTACTACGATGGCAGAGCCGAATGCAGGCAGCAAACTGACGAGGAATATTGCGACGCTGTGGAGAGCCTGACGGACGGCTACGAAATCAAGAGGGCGGTTATTGACCCTTCGGCGGCTTCTTTCATTACCGCCCTGAAACGCCGAAAATTCCGCGTCCAGCAGGCAGACAACGCCGTTCTTGACGGCATTCGGCGCACGGCGGTATATCTCAAGAACGGGAATATAAAAATTCACCGGTGCTGCACGGATGCCATTCGGGAGTTCGGGCTATACCGGTGGGACGATAAGAAAACGGAGGACGCGGTAGTGAAAGATAACGATCACGCTATGGATGATATCAGGTACTTTTGCAACACCATTATGAAATACAAAGTGGAGAAGAAAAACAAGATTTCACCCGCCGCTGCGTTGCTGTTGTGATTTTGCGAGATTTCTGCTATTGGAGAAAATTCATGAAAATTTATCAAGATTTGGAAGAAGCCATTGCAAAGGGAACTACTGGGAAATTCATACGTGATGCAGTGCGGGAGCACCAGAGCAGCAAGGCGTACAAAGACGCCGCTGACGGTATGGCGTACTATAATAAGCACAATATCACCATTGAGAAATTCCAGAAGTTCCTTTTCACCTTATCCGGGAACAAAACTCCTGATATTTGGAGCAGCGACTACCGGCTTAAAACGCTAACGTTTCGGCGGCTGGTGACGCAGGAAGTGGGCTATATTTGCGCCAATGGCGTAAGCATGGACGAAAAGGAAAAGCTGGGCGCGGACTTCGACAATAAACTGCAAACGGCGGCAAAATTGGCACTGGCGCAGGGCGTTTCCTACGGCTATTGGAATCTCGATCATCTGGAAGTGTTTTCATTCGCCGATACTCCCGGAAATCCGGGATTTGTCCCACTGCTGGACGAAAAAACGTCGGAGTTGATGGCCGGTATTCGGTACTGGTTCCGAGAGACTGGCCGAAAAACTGTTTTCCGGGCTACGCTTTACGAGTTGGACGGCGTGAGCGAATGGAGCGCGGAGGGAAGCGATGACGCGCAGCCCATGGCCGAGAAACGCGCATATATCCACAAGGAGCTGAGGAACGATCTGGGCGTTGTGGATGTGTGCGACGAGAACTATACCCGCCTTCCTATTGCGGTACTGTATGGAAATGATACCCACGAAAGCGAACTCGTTGGGTTGCGCGGCTCCATCGACTGCTATGATTTTATCAAATCCGGGTTCGCCAACCAAATTGACGATACGAGCGGAATTTACTGGATTCTGCACAATACCGGCGCTATGGACGATACGGATTTGGCACAGTTCATCCAGAGAATGAAGAGCGTAAAGGCGAATGTGGTAGATAGTTCCGCTGAAACGGCAGCAGAAGCTCACACCCTTGACGTTCCTGTAGAGGCCCGAAAAACCATGCTGGATATCTTGCGGCGCGACCTGTACGAAGATGCCCAGATGCTTGATGTTACGGCTCTGGCGGGCGCTGAGAAAACGGCCACAGAGATTTCGGCGGCGTATCAGCCACAGGACAACAAATGCGCCGATTTTGAGTATTTCTTGATAGATTTCATTCGGCAGATTTGCGCTGTTGCTGGCATCAGTAATCCACAGCCGGAATTTACGTGGAACAAGGTAATAAATCGCACTGAGGAAACAAATATGGTGCTTTCGGCGGCTACGTTTCTTGATGATGAAACGGTTCTGAAACACCTCCCGTTTCTTTCGCCGGAGGAAGTACCGGAAATCCTGAAAAGGAAAGCGGACGCTGACATAAATACGGTTTACGGCGGTGATGAGGATGGCCAGACCGAATGAAGCCGATAGAGGAACCGATAGGGCGCTTGCCGACTTGGAGCGCCGCATTAACTCCGTATATTCTAAGGCGGCTAAAGAGCTGCAAGAGGAAATAGATGCCTTTTTCAAGCATTTCGCCGATCAGGATAAGAAGATGCAGGACTTGATAGGCCAGAAGCGCAACGGTAAGGAGTGGACTGAAAAGGACTACCAGCAATGGCGGCTGAACCAGATGGGGCGCGGGGCACGGTTGGAAGCGCTTCGGGACAAGCTGGCAGAACGTGCGACGGAAGCAAAAGAGGTGGCGCTTGCCTATGTGAACGACGCTACGCCTGGAATCTACTCCCTGAATCGGAATTACACCGCATATACCATTGAGAGCGTTCACCCGGGTGCAGATTTTACGCTTTTTGACGAGCAGACCGTAAAGCGCTTAATTGTGGAGCAGCCGGACGTAATGCCATACTACCCCGAAAGGCTTGCGCTAAAGCGGGGCATTGATCTGGCTTTTGGCAAGCAGCAGATTACAGCAAGCGTTACAGGCTCCATTTTGCAAGGCAGAAGCATCAAGCAGATATCCGATGATTTGCAGTCCAGAATCGTCACAATGAGCCGTGTAAGCGCCATTCGCGCGGCAAGAACGGCAGTTACAGCCGCGCAGAATGCCGGTAGAATGGACAGCTACGCCGCCGCTGACGAAATGTGGGGCATTAAATCCAAGAAAAAGTGGGTAGCCACAAAGGATTTGCGCACCCGCCACGATCACGGTATGGCAGACAATCAGATTGTGGACTACGATCAACCGTTCGATGTCGGCGGCTACAAGATGATGTTCCCCGGTGATGGCTCGTTGGGAGCGCCGGGGCATGAGCTGTATAATTGCCGCTGCACGGTGGTGAATGCCACGGATGATGATCTGGAAGCGGAGCGCCACATGATGCGCGTGAAGAATCCCGAAACCGGGGAATATGAGCTTGTAAAGAAAAAATCGTACAAAGAATGGTACGACGAAAAGAAAGCGCAGTATCCTCCGGAAAAATGGGCGGGCATGGTAAAGGCTGGGAAGAACTACCAGGCCGACCAGAGGGAATACGCAGAATACCGTGAAATTCTTGGCAAAAAAGCACCGAAAACATTTGCAAAATTCCAAGACATAAAGTATAATAATACTGATGAGTGGGAGACACTCAAAACTGCGAAGCAAGTTGCGAGCGCGGCAAAATCTGATATAATTAAAGCAAAGCCCGAAATAAAGCCAGTAACTTTAAGCCTTTCCAACTTAGAGGAATTGGAGAAGTGGCAAAACGAATATTATGCGACAAACTCGAGCGTCGAGTTTACGAAAAAAGCAAATCCGAATATATCCAAGTATTCCGGCGGTGCGTATAGCGCAATTAACGCCGTAGAGCGCGGCGGAGCGGCGTATGAAAAGGCGCTGCGTTGCTATGGGAACCTCGACGGGTACAAGGAGATAAGCGATGGCGTTTCTGCGGAAATATCAAAGTTCAAGCTTTCAACAGACTTGAACGTGAAGCGTGTTGTCGGTGATGTTGGGTATATTACAGGAGGCGGTTCATCTGTTGATGATATGGTCGCGAGTGTCGGGAAGCTATATACAGAAAAAGGATTTACAAGCACGACAATAGCGCAAGACGCGCAACTCCCGTTTGGAGGACATAAGGATACTCAGACGGTTCTTGATATTATCGTGCCAAAATCAACACGCGGCGCTTATATTTACAAAATGGCAGACAACCCCGCAGAATTTGAATTTCTGATAGACAGAGGTACAACATATAAAGTCCTTGATGCGGGGGAAAGAACTGTTAAAAAAAGCATTTTCGACCTAAAATCAAGAGAGTTTGTGGAGAAAGAAGTCCCCGAACGATATATGAAATTGGAGGTTGTTTCGCAATGAAAGAGACGGTGCTTGACTGGCTCCCGATGTTTGCGGAGTTTGTGAAAGACCCAACATCTGATTTTTCTGTTGGGGATTTTGTGGAAATTGAAAAATCGGCTACACCGAATGCAAAAAATGCTTACAGGAAATACATCAAATTCATTTCTCGCGGCTTGCAGAACTGGGATGATCTGATTATTGAAAATCGGCGTATTGTTGGTATCGCTAAAACTGCAACGGGGAAATCAAAAGAGCAATGCGAGATAGTTTTGCGGCTCATTGCAGATGGATGGATTGATAATGAACCATTCATTAAGGGGTAACGAATGAGCGTTGAAATCCACGACAGCAGCAAAGCGGGAATCTGACAAATAGAAGCAAATAGGCTTGAATTAACCAAAAGCACTGTGCAAAATTGCATGGTGCTTTTTCTATGCCAAAATTTTCCAACCGGATAAAAAAGAAGCGGGCTGGAATCCCTGCTTGTGGTGGATTATGCGTATGCGCCGCCACGAACCGCACAAGACCGGCTCTGGAAGAAGCAGAAAAGGAGGGGGAAATGAGCGTTACATTTGTGGATAACTCCGGCGAAATCCTCCGCGCACTTGGTGAAGCGTGTGAGCGCGGCTTATTTCGGTGTGGCGAAAAAGCCGTTGAATACGCAAAGGATTTATGCCCAGTTGATACTGGGAATTTGCGCAACAGCATTACACATACCGTGGAGGATGGGAAGAAAGCCATTGTTGGAACTCCTACCGAATACGCCATTTACCAGGAAATGGGAACGGGCAAATACGCCGAGGGAGGCGGAGGCCGTCCTACTCCGTGGAAATACCAGGACGCGCAGGGAATCTGGCATTGGACAGCTGGCAATCGGGCGCACCCGTTTATTAAGCCGTCAATCGCCGATCATCAGGGAACGTACAAGAATATTCTGAAAGACGAACTCAGCAAAGGAGATTGACAGGGCGTGGATACCAGAAAAATAAATGTGCTTGGAGCTGAATACACGCTTTCCGTTTGTGGCGAAGATGAAGATTCACGGCTGGCGGGATGCGATGGATTTTGCGACGAAACCAGCAAAGAACTGGTTGTGGATAGCTATAGTAAGCACATCGGCGACCAAACTTGTAAGAAAAACTTACAAGTTCAGATTAGAAAGAACAAGCGGCATGAGATCATTCACGCATTCCTATTCGAAAGTGGCCTTGCGGAAAACTCCGAATGGGCACAGAACGAGGAAATGGTAGATTTTTTCGCTATCCAGTTTCCAAAACTTATGGAAGCGTTCAAAAACGCTGACGCGATTTGAGGGGCAATAAATGAATAATGACGAAATCATAAAGGCCATAGAGGCTATCATAAAGCGTGGGAACGATGTGGAGATACGGCGCAAGGGCGACGGCTACATAGTCCTCGAAGTAAAGAAAACAATCAAATATTCTTCTCCTGCGTAATTGGGCGCAGGAATGGGCAATTGGAGCCGAACAGCACGTATATTTTGCGTGCTGTTCGGCTCCTTTTTTGTTTATTTCGGTAAAACCCGCGAAGTATAGCGGCTTTTATATCACAGTCGTCCCCGAAGAATTGGGGCGAAGAAAGGAAGACTGAAACAATGGCATTAACTCGCAAACTTTTGAAGGGGATGGGGCTTACCGACGAACAGGTGGACACCATCATCGAAGCACACACCGATACCGTGGACGGCCTGAAAGCCGATATCGGGAGGTACAAGGCCGACGCTGAGAAACTTCCTGGCATTCAAAAGGAATTGGATGATCTGAAAAAGGAAGACGCTGACGGCGGCTACAAGGCCAAGTACGAGAAGGAAAAGAAGGATTTTCAGGATTTCAAAGACGGAGTTGCCGCTAAGGAGAGCGCCGCCGCCAAGGAAAAGGCAGCACGGGCGTACTTCCAGAGCAAGGGCATTCCCGCCGAGAGCATGGGGCTGGTTATCCGTGGAGCCAAAGCTGAAATTGATGGCCTGAAACTGGACGGCGAAAGTATCAAAGATACCGCCGCACTGGATGGGCTGCTTTCCGGCGATTACAAGGGCTTGATCGGCAAGACTACCACCACCGGCACCCAAACACAGACCCCGCCTGACACCTCTGGTGGCGCAAAGAGCCGCGCCGAAATCTACAAAAAGGACGATAAAGGACGGTATCTTTTGTCCACCGCTGAGAGACAGGCCGCGCTTGCTGAAAGCATGGCAAGCGAAAACAAATAACTTTTTTGAAAGGAGCTGTACAAATGGCAGCAAAAGAAAACGTAACGATTTCCACACAGTTCACCACGTCCGCGCGAGAGGTGGACTTTGTAACCCGGTTCAACGATAACTGGGACGCACTGCGCACCATTCTGGGCATTATGCGGCCTATCCGCAAGGCCCCCGGCACGAAACTGGTATCCTACAAGGCAGAGGTAGACGGCGATTTGCAGGGCGGTGCCACCGTAGCGGAAGGCGACGAGATCCCCTTCACCAAGATGAAGGTTTCTCCCGTCACCTATGGCGATATCGAAGTGGCCAAGTACGCAAAGAGCGTTACCATCGAGAGCGTGGCCAAATACGGCGCAGAGGTCGCCGTAGAAAAGACGGACGACGCTTTCCTGGTTGCCCTGCAAAACAAGGTTTTGGGTGACTTCTACACTTTCCTGGCTACCGGCTCTCTGGCACTGACCCCCAAGACCTGGCAGTTGGCGCTCGCACAGGCAAAGGGCAAGGTGCTTGCGAAGTTCATGGGCATGGACAAGGACGTGACCGAGGTCGTTGGTTTTGCCAACATCATGGATTTCTACGACTACCTGGGCGATAAGGAGATTACCACCCAGACCATGTTTGGCCTTACCTATGTCCAGAACTTCCTGGGCTACAGCACCCTTTTCCTCCTGCCTGACAAGTACGTAGCCGCCGGTAAGGTGATTGCAACCCCCGTTGAGAACATCGATCTGTACTACGTTGACCCGAGCGACAGCGACTTTGCCAAGCTGGGGCTGAATTACACCGTGAAGGGCGAAACGAACCTGATCGGCGTACATGTCGAGGGCGACTACTCCCGGGCTACCGGCGATATGTACGCCATCATGGGCATGAAACTGTGGGCGGAGTACCTGGACGGCATCGCCGTTGCCACTGTTACCCCGGCGGGGGGTTAAAGGCGGCTCTGACAGCTGACAAAACCGCACCGGAAACCGTGGATTTTGACGGAATGACGAAAGCGCAGCTTTTGGAGTACGCCAAAGTCCACGGTATCTCCGGGGTCAGCGCCGCAATGAACAAAGCGGACATTCTGGCCGTTGTAAAGAGCCGGTAAAGGAGGGAATCACATGGGACATGCGGTAAGCCTGTATGAGCTGCTTGTGTACCTGCGTAATTTCTTCCCCGGCTTGCACTGGCAGTTTACCGGGGCGGAAATCACCGGGAACCGGATCGTTATTCCCGGCCTTGAAACAGGCGATTACTACCTGATCGAAGGAAGCCGGAGGAATAACGGGATTCACGTGTACGGTGATGCTGATTTGCGGAACGAAACTTATACCGGAATCGTTACTGAAATCTGCGTACCGCCGGAGGTGCTGGCGATGCTGGATGAAATCAATGCGTGGCAGGAGAAGAACGCTGAGGCCGTACAAAGCCCGTATCAAAGCGAATCTTTCGGGGGCTACTCGTACACAAAGGCAAGCGGTTCGCCCGGCTCCGGAGAAAGCACGAGCTGGAAAACGGTGTTTGCGCCGCGCTTGCGGATATGGAGGAAGATATGAGCTTGCTTGACTACTACCTGAATAACACGTGCGTACTGATGGAAAAGAAGCGCACCCCGGATGGGGAGGGCGGCTGGGCAACGGAATGGGCACAGGGCGCGGAGTTCGACGCGGCTATTATTCTGGATACCTCCATGCAATCCAGAATCGCGGAGAAGGAGGGCGTTACCAGTGTGTACACCATTACCACCCGCCGCGCGAATCCGCTTTCTTTCCATGATGTATTCAAGCGGCTTTCCGATGGCGCAATTTTCCGGGTGACGAGCAACGGGAGCGATAAGCATGCGCCTACGGTCGGCACTTTGGATATGTGCCAAGTCACCGCCGAGAAATGGGAGCTGACAAAATGACGGCAACAGAAGCGCTCTACAAGTTTTTTTCCGGCTTTAATCTCCCCGCGTATCCGGATACAGCGGTACCGAGCGATACCGTAATGCCTTACCTCACCTATTCGGTCTCCGTCGGCGGGTGGGGCGATATGGCGAACTCGCTGACGGTAAAGCTGTGGTATCACACGGAGAAAGAGGCAGAGCCGAACGCCAAGGCAGAGGAAATTTCCCGCACGATAGGACGTGGAGGCATTCAGCTGCCTTGTGATACCGGCACAGTTTGGCTTATGCGCGGTGAGCCGTGGTGCATCAATTCCACATTTGAATCAGATCAATCCATCAAATTGCGGCAACTGAACGTTGCCGCAATTTTCAATACCATATAGGAGGAAATCAATGAAATTTACACAGATTCCGCAGGATACCTTTAAGGAGCTTGTGCTGAATGCCGGTGTTCTGCTTTCGGCCTTTTCGCCTGATACGGCGGAAGTCGCCGACGGCACTATTATTGGCGCTACCAGCGGCGGATTGACCTTCGCGGCAACGCCCAGCTTCTCCGATTTCGGCGAGGATATCGATAACTGCCCCAAGAACACGAAGGAGTTGAAACGGCTGGAAAGCTGGGAGGTGAAGCTTAGCGGAACTTTCGTGTCTGTGAACGCCACTAACGCAAAATCGATGGTGGCCGCCGCTGATGAAGCCGCCGGGAAAATCACGCCCAGAAACGATATTGCCACCGAGGATTTCAAGGACATCTGGCTTGTGGCCGACTACTCCGACAAAAACGGAGCGAAAAAGGGCGGCTATCTGGCCATCCATATGCTGAACGGCCTTTCTACCGGCGGTTTCCAGCTGAAAACCGGTGACAAGAGCAAAGGCCAGTTCGCATTCGAGTTTACCGGCCATTATTCCATTACGGCACAGGATACACCGCCTTTCGAGATTTACGTAAAGGCCGGAGAGGCCGAATCCGCTACGCAGTAGGAGGCTAAGCATGAGAAAATTATCGCAACTTGGCACGGATGAGTGCCTGGACGTGCTGTGCGAGATTACCCCGCACATTGTGAATCTCGTTTCTGACGAGGAAATTATGAACGCCATCGGCAAGCCGGTGGACAAGAAAAACTCCACGAAGGTTGGCGTTATGCTGATTGGTGCGCAGAGGATTACCACCGTTGTTCCGCTGCTGCTGAAAACGCACCGAGCCGACATTTATGCTATTTTGTCCATCATGGGCGAAAAGAGCATTGAGGAAGTGGCCGCACAGAGTACCATGGCGACGCTTTGGCAGATTAAGGAGCTTTCCAACGATAAGGAACTGCTGAGTTTTTTCAAATCGTGGGGGCGTGGGGAGCAGAGCGAATAATCAGCGCACTGTGCGCCCTCCCCAGAGTACGGGCGAGGGCGTACCTCTCCATTCTTCCCATGGAGTTGAAAAAGCAATGCGAACGCGAAATTCTTCGGCGCTACATTACCGACGGTATCCAGATGATAACGCAAAACACGGCGGGGTGTGACAAGCGATTGTATCTATCTATCGGATACGAGGATATCATCAACCCGAAGCCGGAGGAAAGCCGGTCTGCGGAGGATATCGTGGCGGATGTGGTGAAAAATGCCGGGCTGAAACTGGTGACGAAAGGCGGTGGGCAGGATGGCGGCTAATGTATTTGAGCTGTTTGCGACGATCTCTCTGGATACAGATGAATATGAGCGTAAACTAAAGGATTCTGAAAACAAAACAAGCACATTCGCCGACGTTCTGAAAGCCAACCTTGCCAGCGGCGCGATTATTGCCGGAGTAAAGAAGCTTGCCGGGGTAGTTGCAGACGTTGGCAAAGCGGCCTATACCAGTTATGCGCGGTATGAGCAGTTAGCCGGTGGCGCACAGCTGATGTTCGGCGACGCTTACGATTTTGTGGCGGAGAAAGCGAGAAACGCCTACAAGTCCGTGCAAATGAGCCAGAACGACTATTTGCAGCAGGTGAATGGATTTGCAACCGGCCTGAAAACCGCCCTTGGTGGCAATGTGCAGGCCGCCGCCGAACTCGCCGACAAAGTTATCACCGCCGAAGCCGACGTTGTGGCGGCAACCGGCAATTCTCAGGAAGCTGTACAAAATGCCTTTAACGGCATTATGAAATCCAACTACACGATGCTGGACAATTTGCAGCTGGGTATTGCCCCCACAAAGGAGGGGTTCCAGCAGCTGATTGACAAGGTAAACGAGTGGAACGCAGAGAACGGCGAGGCTACTTCCTACACCATTGACAATCTAGCTGACTGTCAGGCCGCGCTTGTGGATTATATCGAAATGCAGGGGCTTGCGGGGTATGCGGCAAATGAAGCGGCGGGCACCATCGAGGGTTCCACAGCGTCCATGAAAGCAGCATGGCAAAATCTGGCTACCGGCATGGCCGACAGCAGCGCCGACATGGAAGGACTTACCAAGGACTTTGTAGACAGCGTATTTACAGCCGGAAGGAACATTATACCCCGTGTACAGCAAATCGTTACCGGTGTTGGAACGGCCACGGCAGAAGCTATTTCGTATCTCCGGGAAACGAATAGCGCTATTGATCTTCTCGTCACGGCGTTTGAGTTCGCGGCCACAGCGGCAACCGTTGCCGGTACTGCAATCGGGGTGAATATGGCCGGAAAAGCCATTGCAAATATCGCCACGATATTCACGGCAAATGCTTCGGCGCTTGCGTTCTTCACAGCGGAAAGCGGGAAAGCGGCGGTCGCGGAAGCCACGCTGAATGGTGTATTTTCCGTCAGTGAAATCGCCGTTGGTGTACTCACCGGGAAGATTTCCCTTGCAACTGCGGCGCAGTATGCATGGAATACGGCTATAAACGCGAACCCCATTGGCTTGATTGCCGCTGCTGTTGCGGCTCTGGCGATTGGCATCGGCAAGGCAACCAAGGCGCACAAGGATTTCGTCAAAGAGTTGGCCGGAGAGCCGCAGACGGTGGAAGAAGCACGCGCAAAGGTAGAAGAGCTTGAGCAGCAGTACGAGGAAGCTTCAAAAGCCAGACTGGAAGCGTTCTCGTCGGATGCTGGTTTCAGCGGCGACACCGTCGAGATGGAGAGATTAGCCGAAGCCATAAAGCAGGCGAAGCAGAATCTTGCCGATTTGGAAGCGCAGGAGCAGGCAGCAGCTGAGGAAGCGGCGAAACCTGTAAATGTGATAAAGGCTGCTTCTGAGGAATACGCCGCCACGGCACAGTCCATTTTGGAGGATTACCAGAATACCTATACCACCATCTATAACGGGCTGCATGATGTGGGGTCCGCATTTACTTCCCAAATAGAAGTTGTGAAAATGTCGTGGGATGGCCTCATGGGGAATTTGCACGGTAATACCGAAGTTCTCCAGCAGATTGACGAAGATTTTGCGTTCATTCGTGAAAAAGCAGACCTCGCAGGCGTTAGCATTGATGGGCTAGGCAAGTATCTTGCATCCATGAGTGATGGGGAAAAGGCCGGATTCCTTGCGGGAGTGCGTAAAGAACTTGAAGATATGTCTGGTGGTACCGATGGCCTGAGCAGAAAATTTGCAACCCTTATGGATGGAATTTCTGCATATGAGGCCGCAGGAACCGAAACTTCTGATGGATTGGCGCTGGCGGTGGAGAATGTGAACGCTCGTATGCAGGAAGCTGCAGACAGCTACGTGGAAAAGGTCGGCGATCTTGACCAGGAGGCGGCGGCTACAGAGGCGGCAACCAATACCATGAGTGGTCTGGTTGCCGGTATCGACAGCAGCACGCCGGGAGTTTTGGATAAGCTGGATTCTCTCGCCTCCCAGATGAAATCACGGCTGACAAACAGCTTTGCCAACTACACGCTCACGATAAAGGCCAATATCAAAGGGAGCAACGTTCCCGGGGCGAAGAGCGGCCTTGATTATGTACCATACGATGACTACCTAGTGCGCCTCCATAAGGGTGAAAAAGTTCTCACCGCCGAGGAAGCACGAGCGTATAGGGCTGGAGAATCTGCGGGTGCGTCCGGCGGGGCGGACTACGACGGCGCGGGGTTTTCTGGCGGTTCGCGTGGTGTGACGATCATCCAGAATATCCAGTCCGTTGCACAAACGCCTGTTGAACTGGCAGCGGCTACAGAAGCGTATTTCACACAAGCGAGGTGGACGATTTGACGAACTTCAACAATTTAAGCAAGTTGTTCCGCTACGTGAACGAAAACGGGGATAGCGTTATTTTTGATTATGCCGGTGGATATCTTGTCAACAAACCCACGGGCATTGATACGGTAACCGTAGCCCTGTCTCAGGCGAAAGGCATCAACCAGACGGGCGCGACAATTCAGAGCAAAAACGTTCAACCCCGGCCTGTAAATGTCAACGGGTATCTGGTGGGAGACGGACAAGCAGCAAATAAAGAAAAGCTGCTTTCCGTCATCCGCCCCGATATTCCCGGAAAGCTATATGCGGATGATTACTATCTGAATGTTTGGCCTACGGCGACACCCAGCATTGAGGCGAAACAATGGGGCGCACAGTTCCAGTTCTCCCTTTTGGCGGCGTATCCGTATTGGTGCAAGGACGATTCCGCAGCGGTAACGTTGTCCGGCATTCAAAAGCTATTCAAATTCCCATGGAACATTTCAAGGCCGTATCGTTTCGGCCAGCTGTTTGAAGCGAAATTTATCAATGTGGAGAATCGCGGCCAGGTTCCCGTCCCGTTTACTGCTACTCTCTCGGCAAGCGGTGATGTGGAGAACCCCAAAATCACCAACGCCGCGACGGGAAAATTTCTGCTGATAAATAAAACTATTGTCAGCGGGGAGCGGCTGATTGTAGAGATTACGCACGATCGGACAACTGTAACGTCATCCGTTGACGGAGATTGCCGGGGCGCGTTAAGCCTGAAAAGCACTTTGTTTCAGCTGGAAGTTGGGAATAATGTGTTGAAGCCGGAAGCGACAAGCGGGCTTGCGAATTTGCAGGTGGATATTGATTTCGCAACGGAGATCGTGGGGATCGCGCTATGAGCTTTGAAATCTATAAAGAGGACTTTTCCACCCGGTACGAAATCCGGCACGCAATCAGTGTTATCATGAATATTTACTACAACGATATCGGAAAGCTGATACTGGTTGCGCCGGTAAGCGACTACAATATTAACGTGTTGAAAGTCGGCAATCTCCTGTATGATACGAGCAGAAACGTAACATTTGTGATAGAAAACACAAAGATTGACACGACCACGAACCGCATAACTGCGAATGGATACACCGCAAACTGGCTTTTGAATAAGCGAATCATTGCATCGGAATATCACATGACAACTATCGAAACGGGCGTGTACAAGCTGATACGCGATAATCTCCGGGGAATGACAAGGATTCAAGTTGCACAGGCAACCGGGATGACTGATAAAACGGACAACGTTTTCATGGGTGGGAATTTGCTGGATGAAATCATCCCGTTTCTTGAAGAAAAAGGCATAGGCCACACAATGGATTGGAATCCCGACGATATGACACACACTTTCCGCCTCTACAAGGGGCGTGACCTGACGGCTGGCATTCACGCTATTGTCTTTTCGGAGGAACAGGGAAGCGCGAAAGATCTTGTAATCAATGACGACGATTCCACCCTCTGCAATGTGGCCTATGTGCAAGGAAGCCTTAGCGGCACAGACAACACTTTTGTTGAGATTGTCGGCGATACAACCGGGGACAATCGCCGGGAAGTTTGGTTTAAGACAGCCGTTCGGCAGGAAAATGACGAATCTGCGGCCGATTGCAAAGCCCGTGCGCGTGCCTACGGCCAAATGGAGTTGGGAAAGCGTATCCGACGAAAGTCCTTTTCCGTATCCATCGACCCGGAAGATCTGGGCAAGTATTACGCTCTGGGGGACATTGTATCGTGCGTATCTGCCCGGTTTGGGGTATCGTTCAGCGCCCGGATTACGGGCATTAAGTACACCTTGGACAGCAACAAAGCCCGGACAGAAGTTATCCTGGGCGACCCTATTCTTACAGCATTGGGGGCAATGAAATTAAATGGCTAATATCAAAAGTTTCCCGAATAACCAAGATACATACATAGGCGCAGAAGACGTTATGCGCTGGCACCATGGCCGCACATCTGGCGTTTTTGCTGCTGGCAGCAATGCCTCCGTGCAGGCGCTTTCCACGCCGGGAATGGCGGTGGAAGTCTCGGACGGCACCGGATGGATGGCAAATTCCGGAAGGAACGGCATTGTTTGGTGGATTGATAATGAATCCGTTGACGGCGCCAAATTGCACCTTCCCGTTGACGCGGCAGACGGCGTTTTGAACCGTATCGATCGCGTAATCGTGGAGTGGAAAACCACAAACTTCGTGGACTATCCGGAAGTGAAAATCTTGAAAGGCGCAAAATCTGGGAAGGCAGTAGCCCCGGCGCTGACAAACAACAGCACAATCCGGCAGATCAGCCTTGCGCGGATTTCCGTTGCAGCCGGTACAACCGCTATCACCGCTTCCATGATTACGGACGAGCGGCTTGACGCTTCGGTGTGCGGGCTGGTGACGGAAAAGGTGGGCATTGATACCAGCACGATGCAAAGCCAGTTTTCCACACTTTTGCAGGAAACGCAGGCACAAGTAAAAGATGTGCTTGATGATACCACGGCGCAAGCCACATCGGTGCTGGATTCCATCAACCGGGAGTTGGCCGATCTGGAAGCCGGTACGGCGGTGGAGCTGAAAAAGCTTTTGTTCACGGATACCAGCGTACCGGTATCCGCGTTTGTGGCTGATTCCACCTATCAGGATTATCCATTCCGCGCGGCGATCGCGCTGACGGGGGTGCTGGACACCATGATTCCGGAGGTAGTTCTCGGCGTTGCAGACGCAATTGACGGCAATTTTGCCCCTGTTGCGGCTACCTACAACGGCGGTGTGTATCTGTATGCCGCAAGCGCCCCGGAATCGGCAATTACAATTCCCACCATTATTTGCTGGAAAGGCGGTGTAAGCGCATGATCGGAAGAGTAAACACCGGGGGCGGCGGCACAGGCGGCACCCTTACCGTCACAGCCCCGGCGAACGTCACTGTGACTGTTTCCAAGGACGGCAAGACGAAGACCAAGAACTCCGGAACCAGCGGCGTGGTGGTCTTCAAGGGGCTTGCAAGCGGGACGTGGACGGTTACCATCACCGGGGACGGCAAGACCGCCCAAAAGAATGTTGTGGTCACAACCGATTATTCAACCGTGATTGCATTTTTCGCAGCCACCATTAACATCACCTATCCTGCCGGTTCGACCTGCACTTGCTCTGACGGCACAACGACTCTATCCGCCCCTGATACTAGCGGTACATGGGCTTGCATTGTGCCGAACGCCGGGACGTGGACGGTGACCTCCACAAGTGGGGCGGAGACCGACAGCAAGGCTGTAACTATCACCACGGATGGTCAAAACATCTCTGTGGAGCTGAGCTATGCGCTGTTCCTGTTCAAACCAAATGCCCCGAGCGACATTATAGCCGGTGAGTGGGAAATGCCTGCGAACAGCACTGTAACCGCAAAAGCAGAATTGACGGTTAAGTCGGTAAATAACTTCAACAACAACAGACTCATTTCTGTACGTACAAAAGGCCAAATTGACCTGACAGAGTATAGCACGCTTCAAGCGACGTGCAAAGCGTCGGGCGGCTCCAATACAAAATTGGAGGTGTACAGTGGTTCGCCCGTAGTTGCTTCGACAGCAATCGGTACCGATCTTACCACGGTAACGGTTGACATATCTGCCCTGTCCGGGCTCCACAGTATCGGTTTTGGCGGTAACCATACCGCGTATTTGACGATTACGTACACCGCGACGGAAATCAAATTGCTGAAATAGGAGGGCGGCGCATGAAAACGATTTATATAGATTCCAGCTTTAAGTGCCACACCTCCACCGCCGAGGGGCTGACGCAGATTGAAACGGACGCATTCGACGGTAAGTGCGACGCTTACATTGAGGGCTATCGCTTCATCCCATCCGGTCAGACGTGGACGCGTACCGACGGCGTGGTGTTCACCGGTGAGATGATCGCCCCGTGGAAGTCGTGGGCAGAACTGGACGCCGCTCAGCGGGAGTATGAGAGGGAGCAATACCAGACGGTTATTGCTCAGAATGCCGAATACGAATCTGCCCTGTCTGAAATTGAAACCGCTCTGGGGGTGAATAACGCATGATGACCATAGAAGAACGCAAAAACGCCATCCTTGCAAAAATCACGGAAATAAAAGCCAGCGGCGGCGAGGAACAGTTGAAAGAGCTGGATGAAGCCTACAAGAAGGGGGTTGACAGTCTGTGACACAAGAGGAAAGAAAAAGCATCATGTATGCTCAGGGACGGGCGAACGCGCTTGCCTTGCAGGAGAAAGCCCCGGACATGACAGGCACCGAACTGAACGCGGCGGATAGCGACATTCCCAGTTTCAAGGCCGCTGTCGCAAACAAAAACATGTTGGAGCGCAAGGCAGGGTTTGTGTGCCAATCGTCTGCTGGCCGTGTGGTGCGGCTGGTGCAGCCCTATGACAGCACTATCTACACTAAGGAGCCGGAGGAACTTCCCGCCCAGTGGGGCTTTGTGTGGTCTACAGACCCGGCCAAGGCGCTGCCCTTTGTGGCGATCTCCACCAGCCCCTACAACAAAGGTGACTGCTGCACGGAGGGCAGTAAAGTGTATCGCTCCACGTTGGACAATAATGTATGGTCGCCGTCCGCATACCCTCAGGGTTGGGAAGAGGTGAACGTATGACGGTAAAGCAAATTCAATGCCTTCTGACCTATCTGGGCTATTCTCCCGGCTCGATTGACGGTGCTGACGGTAAGAACACACAAGCGGCCATCCGGGCGTTTCAGGCCGACTACGGGCTTACCGTGGACGGGATTCCGGGGGCGGCTACCCAGAAAATGCTGATTGGTGCTATCGCCGGGACGGCGGTAAAGGTAGAGAAGCCGGAGAGCAGCGATGTGCCGAAGACCGGGACGTTCTGGGACGATATCCGGTACTTTACCCGGGAGGAATTCCGGTGCCAGTGCGGCGGGAAATACTGCAACGGTTTTCCTGCCGAACCGGTGGAAGAAACCGTCCGCATGGCGGATGAGATACGCCGCAGGGCGGGGGTTCCCCTGAATGTGAATTCCGGTGTGCGGTGCAAGCGGCACAACGCCGAAGTGGGCGGAGTATCCAACTCCCTGCACACCACGGGGCGGGCTGTAGACCTCTCAGGGGCTATCTCCACGGAGAAGCTGTATGCCATAGCCCAGGAGGTACAGGCCGAGAAAATCCCCGGGCGGGGTGGCCTGGGGCTGTACGGATGGGGCATTCACGAAGACAACGGGAAGTACAGCCGCTGGAACGGCTGAGAAGGGAGTATGCCAATGGATGAAACGGAAATCGCCGGGCGGCTTTCTGCGGTAGAACAGCGGAGCAAATCCAACTCCCACCGTCTGGACGCGCTGGAACGGCACACGGAAGCGGTGAACACGCTGGCAACGTCTGTTGCGGTGATGGCGGAGAAGGTGGAAGTTACCGGGGAGAAGGTTGACGGCCTATGCACGGACGTGCAGGAGCTGAAATCCGAACCCGGCAAGCGGTGGAAGTCGGTGGTGGAAAGGGTTATCTACATCGTCGTAGCCGCTGTCGTAGGGTTTATTCTTGCTCGGCTTGGGCTGGGCTGATTTTTAAGGAGGAAAACAAAAAATGATTATCACAGGAATGGATCACTTTCAGAGCGTGTGCAAGCGAAAGCTCGTGGAGCATTACAATGCCACAACGAGAGAATCCGCGCAAATCGATCTCAGCAATGTATTTGTAGTTTGGGCGTGCAAGACGTTGCAGAACTACAAAGCGTTGCTTTCGACCACCGTTTCCGGTGATGGTGTGTATGTGGAATACACATACAACGGAGACAAGCAGGAACTCTACGAGGACTTCTACATCAAATCCACAAATCGGAAAATTGTGGAAGAATAAGGAGGAAAACAAAATGATTAACTGGATTGTACGTATCAAGAACAAGAACTTCTGGCTGGCCGCGATTCCCGCGCTGCTTCTGCTGGTGCAGACGGTAGCCGCCCTGTTCGGATTTACGCTGGACTTGGGCGAAATCGGCGACAAGCTTCTGGCCGTGGTGAACGCCGTGTTTGCCCTGCTGGTGATTCTGGGCGTGGTCAATGATCCTACCACCGCCGGTATCGCTGACAGCAAACTGGCAAGAACCTACAGTTCCCCCAAGGAGGACTGATGTGGTAAGTGGATAAAGTCCCGTGGAATCGGGTAATTCTGGATGAGTTCTGCTCTCTGGCGATTCTTACGCCGCTGGAGGAAAAGATCATCCGCACCCGAGCCGCCGGATGGAGCCGTGTACAGCAGTGCCACGCTTACGGCATGTCCCTTGCCACATTAGATAGGTATATTAGGAAGTTGAAAAACTCCTATAACAGTGTGCAGGAGTATAGCTACATACTCCCCAAAAACATAGACTTCTGATAGTTTTTTGAAGGATATGTGATTGTAAGTCGGTAGGGAAACGAGAGTTTCCCTACCGATTTTTTTGTTATTCTATAGGCATGAAGGGGGCGTTGCCTATGGCTGAATTTCAAAGCTTTAATCCAAATCCCCGCGCCGCGAAAGTCGGCGATTGCGCAGTTAGAGCTGTGGCAAAGGCTCTGGGAATTGACTGGTATCAATCATACGTTGAGCTGGCCAGCGAGGGGCTGACTCAATGCGATATGCCTAGCGCAAATAACGTATGGGGCGCGGTGTTACGGCGGCACGGATTCAGGCGGGCGGCAATCCCGGCGGAATGCCCGGATTGCTACACCGTAGGCGATTTTATCCGGGAATACCCTAACGGGATCTACGTTGTCGCGCTGAAAAACCACGTTGTTGCCGTGGAAAACGGCGTTTTGTACGATACTTGGAACTCAATGGACGAAAATCCTATCTATTTTTGGAGGCGTGAATGATGGCAAATCCTTATATGCAGCCCAACTACCAATCCGGCTATTTTCAGCCCAACTATTTCCAGCCGCAAATGCCCATCGGGCAACCGCAGATACCCGTCCAAGGCCAACAGCCGCCCCTTGATGACCGAATTTGGGTAGCTTCGGAATCTGCGGCGGAGGCGTTTATCGTCACGGCAAACGGATTTGTGCGGCTCTGGGACAGCAATAAGCCTGTATTCTACGAAAAGCGGACGGACGCGCAAGGGCGACCAATGCCGATTGTAGCGTATGAATACAAAATCCGGGACGTAGGAGCTACCCCGGAGGCAGTCAGCGCAGGATTTGAGCAGCGGCTTTCTGCTGTAGAGGAACGGCTGAACCAGCTGACAGATGGAAAACGCGATGCCAAGAAAGCGGAGGTAAAACGCAATGATGCCTAATCCTATGCAGATGATTTCCCAATTCCCCCAATTTATGCAGCAGATGAGGGGGCAAGACCCACAACAGCTGCTTAATCAGCTTGTACAGAGCGGGCGCGTAAACCAGAAACAGCTTAACCAAGCCCAGCAAATGGCACAGCAGATGCAGGGGCAGTTTGAGCAATTCCGGGGCATGTTCGGCTTCGGAGCGCCTAGAAGGTAAACAATAATCTGGCCAGATTTTGTTATATTTTTCATCTTTTGAAAGGAGAACAAAATGAGTATTACAGCAAGTGAAATGACCCCCGCTGATATCAGAGCTGTCACCGATGGCAACAACGGCGGCTATGGCGGAGGTTGGGGCGGTGATTGGTCTGCATGGATCATCATTTTCCTGATCTTTGGCTTCTTTGGCTGGGGCGGCAACGGCTGGGGTGGAGGCTTCGGCGGTCGTGGTTCCGGCGCTGGCGTGGTGGACGGGTATGTTCTCGCGTCCGATTTTTCCAACATTGAGCGGAAAATTGACGGCGTGAACAACGGCGTTTGCGACGGCTTCTATGCCATGAATACCGGGATGCTCAATGGGTTTGCAGGCGTGAACCAGAATATCAGCAACGGTTTCCAGGCGGCGGAGCTTTCCCGGTGCAATCAGCAGGCCGCCTTGATGCAGCAGCTTTTCCAGATGCAGATGGCAAATCAGGAGTGCTGCTGCGAAAACCGCGCCGCTATCCAGGGCGTGAACTACAATCTGGCTACCCAGAGCTGCGACACCCGGAACACCATCCAGAACACCACCCGGGACATTATCGACGCTATGAACTGCGGTTTCCGCTCCATTGACCAGCGCTTGACCGCCCAGGAGCTGGCGGCGAAAGATCAGAAAATCGCCGATCAGAATCAGCAGCTCTTTATGGCGCAGCTGGCCGCTTCCCAGAATGCCCAGAATCTCACGATCAAGGGCTATGTGGAGAACCAGTTCGCGTACTACAATCCCCGCCCGGTTCCCGCTTATCAGGTGCAGAATCCCAACTGCTGCTACGGTAACGGCTACGGCTGCGGGAGTGTAGCCTAAGGAGGGACTAGCATGGCGGTTGAACTTACTGCGAACGCTGTCCAGGCGGTGCCCGCCGGACAAAACGTGCTATTTACCGATACGCCGGTGAAATGCGGGCGGGGGTATGTTGTTCACCGTGAAGGCGCTGGGCTGGTGACACTTCGGGGCATTTGCAATGGATGTTCCCCAATCGCGCGGTATCGCGTGCTTTTCGTGGGAAACATCTCCGTGCCTACCGGCGGAACCGCTGGGGCTATCAGCGTAGCGCTGGCGCTGGGCGGTGAAGCGCTTCCCACCACTACGGCGACGGCAACACCCGCCGCCGTGGGAGACGCATTCAACGTGGCAACCTCCGCGTTTGTGGATGTTCCCCGTGGGTGCTGCGTAGCGTTATCCGTGCGCAATGTCTCCGCGCAGGCAATCGATGTTGCCAACGCCAATCTGATGATTGAACGCGTGGCCTAGGAGGTGAAATTATGAAGCACTGGGAACAGTTGAGAGATACACTTTGCCGGGAACTGGACGAAATCGCCGAAAAAGGCGAACTGTCCGCCGGTGATCTGGAAACCGTGGACAAGCTGACGCACACCATGAAGAATCTGGATAAGATCATGATGGGCGAAGGATACAGTAACGCCGGGGACTGGTACGCTATGGGCAACTATGGACGGGATGGCTATAGAGCCGATTACCGGGACGGCGTGAGCTATCGAGGCCGTAAACGCGATAGCATGGGGCGCTACAGCCGCGCAGACGCCAAGGAAGATATGGTGGATAAGCTGCGGCGCATGATTGATGAAGCGCCGGACAGCCGGACGCGAGAGGCTCTGGAAAAGGCCGTCCGTTGTATGGAGGATTAAAAAATGTTGGCAGAGCGGGATTTGCTGGAAACAATCGAAGAATGCAAAGCAGTGAAGCGCCCGACGGCGGCGACATGCCAGTTAATGGCCTCGTGCTATACCATTCTAGATCACCTGTTCCCGGAATATTCCCGCTCTGCTGATGTTTCTCCCGCAAGCTTGTATTCCTCCGCTCCTGCGCCACAAAATGACGAAATATCCGGGAGCGAGTTTGCAATTGCCGCAAATTCAGCGGGAATGAAACGGCTATTAGAAGTGATGGACGAACACATGGAGTGCATTCGGCTGATCTATCCAAAAGAATACGCGGCGATTATGCGGCGGCTCAGAGAATGAGCGGCAAAATTTCGTTGCCAATCCGTTGCCAATTTGCGCCATAAAAACGTACCGCAGGCGGAAAAATATTAAAATCTGTGGTAATATTTTCTAGTAGAATAGTTCGGAGAACGTTGTAATATAGCTGATAAAGCAATAAAAAAGCCCTAGAATTGATTTCTAGGGCTTTTTCTGCATGGTGACCCGTACGGGAATCGAACCCATGTTACCGCCGTGAAAGGGCGGTGTCTTAACCGCTTGACCAACGGGCCTGGTAGCGGCAATCTGATTCGAACAGATGACATACCGGGTATGAACCGGCTACTCTACCAACTGAGTTATGCCGCCATGTGGTCAAAGGATTTCGGCACCGCCGAAATCAGCTTCATTATTGTATCCGAACAGGCGGTCATTGTCAAGACATTTTTTCGTTTTTTTGCTGGAATTTTTGGCAATACTTCCTCCGAGGTGAAAATATATGGCTTTTCTCAAGAAATGTCTGCTCTTCTGCATCGGCGGCGGGGCTTACGTGGGGTTGGAGCTGCTCTGGCGGGGGTACAGCCATATCAGCATGTTCGCGGCAGGCGGGGTGTGCTTCCTGCTCATCGGGCAGCTCGGGCTGGTTCAGCCCGTTTTGCCATGGCCGTTTCGGGCGGTTATAGGCGCGGGGATCATCACCATGGTGGAGCTGGCGGCGGGACTGCTGGTGAACCAGCACTACCAGATCTGGGACTACCGCGGCCGCCCCGGGAATTTTCTGGGGCAGATATGCCCCGCCTTTACCCTGCTGTGGATTCCGGTCGCCCTGATGGCCATGGGGCTGTACCGGTGGCTGGACTGGCGGCTTGACCGGATGCTTGGCGTGTAGAGACGGATATGCCCCCGCCCTTTACACGGGTGCTCATAAGACGGTAATTCTAAAAATTACGACTGGGGCATCTGTCAGGCGGGATTGGGAACGAAATAACGGGTATCTGGTGAAAGCCGGATACCCGTTATTTTTTTGCCGTCACGAAAAGCAATAGATTTATTCACAGCTTTCAGGTATAATTGCCTTAAATCAATCCTATCCCATCCATTCCGAGATTTTCTCAAAAAATCTCAAAAAAAGTTGGAAGCATTGGAACAATTCAGCCTGCTATGCAGGCAAGTCCCTTAACTCTGTACATATCTAGAAGGGAGGCAAGCTGACGTATGAGAACGGCGATATATCTTCGCATATCCAGCGAGGATGAGGATTTGCGAACCGGCGAAAAGAACGAATCCGAGAGCATATCCAATCAGCGCAGCCTCCTGCGGGATTATGTATGCAGCCATGCAGATTTATCCGGCTCTGAAATATTGGAATTTTGTGACGACGGCTGGAGTGGTACGAACTTCGAGCGTCCCGCGGTAAAGGAGCTTCTGGAGCAGGTCAGGCGCGGGCAAATCAACTGCATCCTGGTCAAAGACCTCTCCCGCTTTGGCCGTGATTACCTCACCGTGGGCGACTACATTTCCCGCGTGTTCCCGTTCCTCGGTGTGCGCTTCATTTCCGTCAACGACGGCTTTGACAGCAGCAATCCGCTGGATATCGACAGCCTCGATACTTCGTTTCGGACGCTGATCTACGACCTGTACAGCCGTGACCTCTCCCGCAGAGTCAAAAGCGCAAAGAAGGCCAGAGCCGAACGCGGGGCGTTTCTCAGTCCCTATGCGCCTTACGGATATGTCAAAGACCCGGAGGACAAGAATCATCTTCTGGTAGATACGGAAGCCGCCGAGGTGATACGGCGCATCTTTCAAATGGCGGCGGATGGCGCAAAGACATGGCAGATCGCGGCAGCGCTGAACGGTGAGGGCGTAAGCTCTCCAAAGAACTACAAAGTCGAGGCGGGCTGCACAAGAACGCCGTGGCGCAGCATCCAAGAGGAAAACTTCTGGACGGCCAGTCTGGTTGCAAAATTCCTGCGAGACGAGCGGTATATTGGAAAGGCGGTGTACGGCAAACGAAGCCGGGATATTGTAGGCAGCACCCACACGGTCAAAATCTCCCGCAATGATTGGGTTATCGTCCCTGACAGGCACGAGGCCATTGTGCCGGAGGCGCTGTTCGAGAAAGCGCAGGCTTGTATGCGGGAATACCGGGAATATGAAGCTGCGTCTGGCAGCGGCAATCCGCTGAAACGCAAGGTGATTTGCGGCGTATGCGGTCACGCCATGCAACGGGACAGCCGAAAGAACGGCTCCTACCGCTGCGTCACGAAAAGGCTGAATACCGGCTTTGACTGCTCGGAGGATAGAATCCCTGAGTCTGATATTCTGGATGCTGTCATTGACACCATACAGGTCTATGCCCAATACGCCGTCAGTATAGACAGACTTCTGCAAACAAGGCAGGCGCAGCGGCAGCTTGACCGCAAACAGGCGCAGCGACAGTTGCAGACCCTCCAGAGCCGGAAAGCCCGGCTTGATAAGCGGCTGCAAGACCTCTATGAAGGACTGGTAGAGGGCGAGATATCCCGCGAGAGCTTCGCTGCGCAAAAGAAAGCCCTGACGGCGCAAGCGGAGGAAATTTCCCACACAGTCTTGGAGCTGGAGCGCAAAATAAGCGACAGCGACGACGGCGGCAATGCCGTAATCGAGCAATTCAAGAGCTATGCAGGTATTACAGCGCTGACCAGAGAGATTTCTGCCGATCTGCTGCAATCCGTCACCATCTACCCGGACGGGCGCATGGATATCCGGCTGAACCTTGCCGATGAGATTGAATCTCTGCTGGAAACCTTGCGCCGGGAGTCCTGTACGGCGTGAAATTATTAGTCCTTTCTGTACAGCAGCCGACGACGGATACAGCGGCACAAACTATGACCGCCCCGGCTTTCAAGCCATGCTTGCGGAGATCGAAGCTGGACGGGTGGCAGTCTGTATCACCAAAGACCTGTCCAGACTGGGACGAAATTCTTCGCTGACCGGGCTTTATATCAACTTCACTTTCCCGAAATACAATGTGCGATATATTGCCATCAACGACCACTTTGACACCATCGACCCCAACAGCACAGACAGCGATATTGCCGGTATCAAAAACTGGTTTAACGAATTTTTCGCCAAGGACACCAGCCGCAAAATCCGGGCTGTGCAGAAAGCAAAGGGTGAACGTGGCGTACCGCTGACAACCAATGTTCCCTTTGGCTATCGCAAAGACCCGGAGGACAAAACAAAATGGATCGTGGACGAAGCGGCGGCAATGGTAGTGAAGCTTATCTTCAAGCTGTGCATGGAGGGCCGGGGGCCGATGCAGATCGCCAAGCTCTTGCAGGAGGAAAAGGTTCTGAATCCCACCGCATATAAGCGGCAGATCGGCATCAAGACTCCGAGTCCGGAAACCGCTGATCCCTACCATTGGAATACCAACACCGTTGTCCACATCCTGGAACGGCGGGAATACACAGGCTGTACGGTCAATTTCAAGACCTACACCAATTCGATTTGGGACAAGAAGCAGCGAGAAACGCCCCTTGAAAATCAGGCGGTTTTCTACGACACCCATCCGGCGATCATCGAGCAAGAAGTCTTTGACAAGGTACAGGAGATCCGGCAGCAGCGTCACCGCAGAACGAAAACGGGCAAAAGTAGTCTGTTCTCTGGCATGGTCTACTGTGCCGACTGCGGAGCGAAAATGCGGTACTGCACCACCAACTACTTTGAGAAGCGGCAGGATCACTTTGTATGCGCTAACTACCGCAGCAACACGGGAAGCTGTTCGGCTCACTTCATCCGGGCGGTTGTTCTGGAAGATTTGGTCTGGATGCACATGAGAACTGTCATTTCCTATGTCAGTCGGTATGAGGATCATTTTCGTGCCGTCATGGAGCAGAAGCTCCGGCTGTCCAGCGAAGCCGCGATCCGTGGACACAAGAAGCGGCTGGCACAGGCCGAAAAACGGTTGACGGAACTTGACCGCCTGTTTATCCGCATCTATGAGGACAATGTGGCAGGGCGCATCACGGATGAACGGTTCTCTATGATGAGCAAGACCTATGAGGACGAACAGACACAGCTTAAAGTGGAAATCCAGAGCTTACAGCAGGAAATTGAGGAACAGGAACAACAGATTGAAAACTTGGAGCAGTTTATCCAGCGGGTACACAAATACGAGGATTTGCAGGAGCTGACCCCTTACGCCCTGCGTGAGCTTGTCAAGGCAATCTACATTGAAGCCCCGGACAAGAGCAGCGGAAAGCGCAGACAGGGCATCCGCATCTCCTATGATCTTGTGGGCTTTATCCCCGTGGAAGAACTGCTGAAACAGGAAACGGCATGACCGAAGCCATGCCGTTCCTGAGAAAATACGATATTACTTTCTTATGACCCCCGACCATTTGGGCGGGGGCATATCGGTTATTTGTCGTATTCGGGGGAAAGCGGCGTCACGACGGGGGTACCGTCGGGCTTGAGCAGGGGCGTCAGCCCGCCGCCGTAGCCGCTGGACTGCCACAGGTAATTCACGCCGGTCTCCCTGTCCACCCAGATCTGCACAATCGCGGTGAAGCTGCTCCCTTGGGAGTAGACCTTCACAAAGCGGTCGCCCTGCCTTGCCATAATTTACTCCTTCGTGCCTTCCACGATGCCGTTTGCCAGACCTACCAGACCCTGCATCTCGGAGGGAATGATGATCTTGGTGGCCTTGCCGTCGGCGACCTTCTGCATGGCCTCGATGGACTTCAGCTTGATGACCTGATCGCTGGGGGCGGACTTGTTCAGCATTTCCAGAGAATCGGCAAGCGCCTGCTGCACCTTGCGGATGGCTTCGGCTTCGCCCTCAGCCTTCAGAATGGCGGCCTGCTTCTCGGCGTCGGCGCGGAGAATGGCGGATTCCTTTTCGCCCTCGGCAATGAGGATGGCGGACTTCTTCTGGCCCTCTGCCTGCAGGATCGCCTGACGGCGGTCACGCTCGGCCTTCATCTGCTTCTCCATGGAGTTCTGGATGTCCTGCGGCGGCAGGATGTTTTTCAGCTCCACGCGGTTGACCTTGATGCCCCACGGGTCAGTGGCCTCGTCCAGAATGGAACGCATTTTGGTGTTGACCACATCACGGGAGGTCAGGGTCTGATCCAGTTCCAGATCGCCGATGATGTTACGCAGGGTGGTAGCCGTCAGTGTCTCCATGGCCGCCATGGGCTGCTCCACGCCGTAGGCGTACAGCTTGGGGTCGGTGATCTGGAAATACACGACGGTGTCGATTTGCATGGTGACGTTATCCTTGGTGATAACGGGCTGGGGGGGATAGTCCAGAACCTGCTCCTTCAGGCTGACCCGGCGGGCAATGCGGTCAATGAAGGGGACCTTGAAGTGCATACCCACGCCCCACACGCTGTGGAACGCGCCCAGACGCTCAATGACGTAAGCCCGGGACTGCTGGACAACAGAAATGTTGGTAATGACGACAATGAACGCGATCACGATGATTGCTAAAATCACAAAACCCATAGTAAAACCTCCATGTAATGATTGATTCTCTTCTTAACGATTTCAGACGGTGACGGCAGCCTCTACAGGGGTCACATAGACCTTCACGCCTTCCACTCTGTCCACCCGGACTTCGGTTCCCACGCTGATGGGGTCGCCGGAGGTGCTTCTGGCCGTCCATTCCATGCCGCCCAGCTTTACCTGACCCCGTGCCTCCACATTGTCAATATCCGCCGTGACGCGGCCAACGGAGCCGACGACGGAGTCCACATTGGTGGCCGTGACCTTGGAATTCAGGAATTTCTTTGCCAGCGGCCACAGCAGCGCCAGCAGAACGCCGGATACCACCACGAACAGCGTGATCTGCAGCCACACCGGCGCGCCCAGTGCGGCGCACAGCAGCGCGACCAGCGCTCCCAGCGCAAACCATATGGAAACCAGATGGATCGGGCAGGCCGCCTCAGCGATCAGGAACACCACCAGCAGCACCAGCCAGAAAAAAGCAGCCGATTTCATGTTGTAATCTCCTTTCCATGATAGTGACTTCATTGTATCAAAGATACAACCCAGTGTCAACAGACTTTCCGGGGTGCGCCCTTTGCCGTGATGTCTGTTTACGGCCTTATTATATCCCCGGCGCAATGATAAGTCCATGGCTGCCGCGGCAAAATAGGCGGGGCTATTTCCACTCTGATAGAAAAATAGCGGCGGAGACAAATGGGGTGCATTTCTATACCGCCCAAGCACCCCTTGCCTCTCCCTTTGGGAGAGGTGGCTGAGCGAAGCGAAGACGGAGAGGGGAAATGGGTGCGGAAAGCCCGCTCAGTCACCTTCGGTGACAGCTCTCCCAGAGGGAGAGCCAAGGGGCTGGATATGTTGGCGCAAGAAATGGAGCATATCGATACCGATACGCTCCATCCACTGTTTTTACGGCCGCCCATTCAATCTTCCGGCGCTTACGTTATTTCTGCTTTCTCGCCCGGTATGCCTCCGGATCGATAATGCCGTTTGCCAGCATTTTCTCCGCCCAGAGCTGCAGGGTTTCCACCGTTATGGAAATTTTCTCCAATTCCTCCTGAATCCGGATGAAATCATCAATTTCGTCCCCCTCAATTTTGCCGTCTGCCGTGATTTCGATCAGGCGCTCCTTCTCCCGGCTGACGCAGTTCAGGGACGCCAGCATCTCCAGCACGATTGCCGACAGCTCCTTCATCTCGATCTCCGGCACATACGCCTGCCCGATGGGGCACTGGTTGGAGCAGTAGTAATTGCACAGGGAGGGACGGCGGTATTTTGCCGCCATGGTCAGCACCTCGTCGGGATGGGGGAGGGATTTCCCGCTTTCGATCTTCTCAATGCGCTCCGGCGTGACCGCTTCCAGAAGCTCGCTGGCTTTCTCTCTGGAAAGCCCCAGCTCCTCCCGGACGAGCTGGTAGCGGTTCTTGTTACTTTTCGTAGACGCTCTTCCCATGGCGCGGCCTCCTTACCCTTTTTCGTCATTTTAGGAAAGACGGCGGCGTTTGTCAATGGGTATCTGGCAAAGAACCGGAACAGATTCTTTACCGAATTTTTGCCAGCATACCAAACTTCTCCAGATTCGGGGTATGTTTTTCCGACAGAAAATGCTATAATAAATAAAAGAGGTGAGCATGATGAAGCAGCACAAGCGCGTTTTTCTGGACTTCGCTTACGCGGCGGTCATTCTGGTGACGGCATTTGCCCTGAATCTGGCGCTGCTCCAGTGGTTCAGCATTCCGTCCGTGACGCCCATGGTCTTCGTGCTGGGCGTATTCCTGATTGCCTGGCGAACCCAGGGATATTTCTGGGGGATCGCTTCCTCTCTGGTCAGCGTCATGGCCGTGAATTACGCCTTTACCTATCCTTATTGGGCGTTCAACCTGATCCGCCCGGAGTGTCTGGCCTCTGCGGTGGTGATGCTGATGGTGTCCATCATGACCAGCACCATGACAACCCAGATCAAGCGGCAGGAGCAGATGAAGGCCGAGGCGGAAAAGGAGCGGATGCGGGGCAATCTCCTTCGGGCGGTGTCCCACGACCTGCGCACGCCCCTGACCTCCATTTACGGCGCATGTTCCGCCATGTTGGAAAATTACGACGCCCTGCCCCGGCAGACCCATATCAAACTGTTGTCGGACGTCTGCGCCGACGCCCAATGGCTGGTGCGGATGGTGGAAAATCTGCTGTCCGTGACCCGCGTTGACACCTCCGCTGTCCGTCTTTCCAAGAACGACACCGTTCTGGAGGAGCTGATCGACGTGGTGCTGGTGAAATTCCACAAGCACTACCCGGACACGGAGGTTCATGTGGAAATTCCGGAAGAATTCGTCAGCATTCCCATGGACGCCATGCTGATCTCTCAGGTGCTGATGAATCTGCTGGAAAACGCGGTTTTCCACGCCAAGGGCATGAAAAATCTCTGGCTTCGGGTAGAAGTCAAGGGTTTCTGGGCGTATTTTTACGTAGAGGACGACGGCTGCGGCATTCCGGAGGAAAAGCTCCCCAAGCTGTTTACGGGGATGCTGGGCAGCGAAGCGCCCATGGATCAAAGCCGCAGCAGCATGGGCATCGGCCTGAGCGTGTGCAGCGCCATTATCAAAGCCCACGGCGGCGAGATCTGGGCGAACAAACGGGCCGGTGGCGGAACCGAAGTGGGCTTCCGGCTGGAAATGGAGGACGAAAATGGGGAATAACAAATATAAGGTACTTATCGTGGAGGACGACCAGAGCATTCTGGGCTTTGTCCAGACGATTCTGGAGACCAACGGCTATCAGGTGCTGACTGCCGAGCGGTGCCGTCAGGGACTGCTGATCTTTTCCTCCTACACGCCGGATCTGGTGGTGCTGGATTTGGGGCTTCCGGACATGGACGGCGGCGAATTTATCCGGCAGGTGCGGCTTTTCAGCACGGTTCCCATCATCGTCCTGTCCGCCCGGACGGAGGAGAACGACAAGGTCTCCGCGTTGGATCTGGGCGCCAACGACTACATAACCAAGCCCTTCGGGACGGCGGAGCTGCTTGCGCGGGTGCGGGCGGCGCTTCGCGCCAGCCGGAACCGGGCGCGGGTCGCGCCCTCCAACCTGTTCACCGTGGACGATCTGGTCATCGACTATGACCGGCGGCAGGTGAGCGTCGGGGGAAGCCCGGTTCACCTGACCCAGACGGAATACAACATTCTGGCGCTTCTGAGCCAGCACACAGGCAAGGTGCTGACCTACGCCACCATCATCCGCTCCGTCTGGGGCAGCATGGACGACGGGAGCGTAAAGAAGCTGCAAGTGAACATGGCGAACATCCGCAAGAAGCTGGGCTGCCGTCCGGGGGACAGCCGGTACGTCATCAACGAACTGGGTGTGGGCTACCGCATCGCCGACGAATAAATACAAAGGCTCTCCGGAAAGGCTGCCGTGGCCTTTCCGGAGAGCCTTTCTCTGTCCGGCAAATTTTTACCCCATTTTTACCGCCGGCACATTATAATAGACCCCAGTTCGCACGGTGCTGTTACGCCGCAAAAGGAGTTTATTTATGGAAGTGCTTGTGGAAAACCTGACGTTTCTGACCTGGCAGCAGGTGCTGATGTGGCTCATCGGCGGCGTGCTGATCTACCTCGCCATCGTCAAGGAGATGGAGCCGTCGCTGCTGCTGCCCATGGGCTTCGGCGCGATTCTGGTAAACCTGCCCAATTCCGGCGCAGCAGAGGTCATCGCCCACCTGTTTGAGCTTGGCATCGCGGGACATGAGCTGTTCCCGCTGCTGCTGTTCATCGGCATCGGCGCAATGATCGATTTCCAGCCGCTGCTGGCAAATCCCAAGCTGATGATCTTTGGTGCGGCAGCACAGTTCGGCATTTTCTTCACGTTGGGACTGGCATCCTTACTGGGATTTGAACTGAACGACGCGGCCTCCATCGCCATCATCGGCGCGGCGGACGGCCCTACATCCATCTTCGTCGCCCAGCAGCTGGGTTCCAGCTACACGGCGGCCATTATGGTGGCGGCATATTCCTACATGGCGCTGGTGCCGATGGTGCAGCCGCCGGTGATCCGGCTGTGTACAACGCAGGCGGAACGGAAGATCAAGATGACCTACAAAGGCCGTCCCGTGTCCAAGACCACGAAAATCCTGTTCCCCATTGCGGTGACGGTCATCGTTGGTCTCGTCGCGCCGCAGGCCGTGGCGCTGATCGGATTTCTCATGTTCGGAAACCTCATCCGGGAGTGCGGCGTGCTGAATTCCCTGTCGGAGACGGCGCAGAACGTGCTGGCAAACCTCATCACCATCCTGCTGGGGCTGACCATCGCCTCCCGGATGAATGCGGCGGAGTTCCTGCGGGTGGAGACGCTGCTGATTCTGGGGCTTGGGCTGGTCGCCTTCGTGATGGACACCGTGGGCGGCGTGATGATCGCAAAATTGATGAATCTGTTCCTGAAGGAGAAAATCAACCCCATGATCGGCGCGGCGGGAATTTCGGCCTTCCCTATGTCCGCCCGTGTGGTGCATAAAATGGGTCTGGCGGAGGATAAGCAGAATTTCCTGCTGATGCACGCCGCCGGGGTCAACGTTTCCGGCCAGATCGCCTCCGTCATTGCGGGCGGCCTGATTCTGGCGCTGGTAGGAGGTTAAAAATGGAGCTGCATGTGGATTATCTGATGAACGTTCTGCCCATCGTGGGCACGGGAATGCTGGGCGTTTTTCTGGTCACAGGCGTGATTATCGCCGGTGTGAGCCTGCTGAACGCGCTCACTTCCAAAGAAAAATAATGACGGGGGTCAGGCATTCGCCTGACCCCCTGAGCGTTACTTCATGAACTTGTCGATTGCCTGACACAGATCGTCGATGGCATCCTCGTCACCGGCGGCTACCGCGTCCACCATGCAGTGGCGCATGTGGTCTTTCAGGATCACCTTGCCGGTGTTGTCCAGCGCGGAGCGCACCGCCGCCAGCTGGATGAGCACCTCCGAGCAGTCGTGCCCTTCCTCCACCATCCGCTTCACCTTTTCCAGATGGCCGATGGCGCGGGACAGCCGGTTCAGTACGGCCTTCTGATTTTCGTGGACATGGCTGTGGCTGTGGGGAATGCCATGGGCATGGAGATAGGCATGGTCATGCTCGTGGTCATGGGCGTCGCAGCATTCGTGGGTGTGGTCGATCATCGTCTTGCCCCTCTTCCTCGGATGAAACATATTTTTTATAGTATACCTTTTTTCTGCGTATTTCGCAAGCCCTCCCGGGGGATATCTGCACAAAAATAAATGTTTTGACAGATGCGCTTTCCGCGGGTATAATATTAGGGAACCTCTGAACAAATCGTCTGCGGCCGTGAGCGGATCTTTTCCGCCCACTCTTCGGTATCGAAAACGGGAAATACACAAAGTATTCCGCCGCTTTCGATGCCTCGATTGGCCGAAAAATCTCTCGCTCACAGCTCTTGCCGATTTATTCAGAGCTTCCTTAGAAAAACTCAAGGAGGCTTTTCCTATGCATATCGATTCCGAACATGTGGCCGGCGGCCATGACCACGAGCATGAGCACACCCATACCCATGAGCATACCCATGACGGCGTTGCCCACACCCACCCCCATACCCATGAGCATACCCACGACCACGAACATCCCCACGATCACGCCCACCTCCACGCCGACGGCGCGGAGCATACCCACTCCCATGACTGCGGTCAGGACTGCGCGTCCTGCGCCAGCACCTGCGAGCACACGCCCATGGAGGAGCTGGTGGCGCTGATGAAGTACATGGTCGGCCACAACGCCGCCCATGCCAAAGAGCTGGCCGATCTGGCCGTCCAGCTGGACAAGGCGGGCGACCACACCGCTTACGAGCAGGTCATGGCCGCCGTATCCGACTTTGAGAAGGGCAACATGCGCCTGAGCGTTGTGCTGTCCAGCCTTGAGGTCAAGTAAAGGAGGGACAGACAATGTGTCTTTCTACCGTTTATAAGAACAAGCTCACCCCGGAAACGGTCATGATGCGCAACGTCATGAAGATCGAGTGCCGGGACGGCATGGTGATCCTCACCGACCTGATGGAACGCCAGATGGCCGTGGAGGGTACGCTGGAAATGGCAAATCTGGTAGACGGCGTCGCCGTTGTGAAAGAGAATATTCCCGCATGATTTTTCTCCCGGATGGCGCAGCCGTCCGGGAGAATTTTCGTATATCCCGCCGCCTTTTGGGGAAGCTACTTCAAAGAGGTGACGGGTTTTGATTATGTCTTATGTGCGCACCATCGCGCTGTATCTGGTGCTGATCGTCTGCGTCCGGCTGATGGGCAAGCGGCAGATCGGGGAGATGGAGCCGACGGAGTTCGTGGTGACCATGCTGCTGGCAAATCTGGCGGCAATTCCCATGCAGGACGGGGCGATCCCACTGTATTCCGGGCTTGTGCCGATATTGACGGTTCTGGGGTCGGAGCTGGTGCTGTCCGGGCTGATCCTGTACAGCGTGAAGTTCCGGCAGCTGCTGTGCGGCAAGCCGGTGATCCTGATTGAAAACGGGAAGCTGATGCAGGACAATCTCCGCCGCACCCGGGTGACGCTGGACGAGCTGACGGGGCACCTGCGGGAAAAGGACGTGCTGGACATCACCGCCGTGCAGTACGCCATTCTGGAAACCGACGGGAATCTCTCCGTGTTTCCCTTCCCCAAGGAGCGTCCCGCCAGCGCCAAGGATGCGGGCATTCACCCCAAGCCCCAGTTCCTCCCCGTGACCATCGTGGAGGACGGCTTCCTTTCCAGAGAGAATCTGGGCAGAGCCGGGAAGGATGAAGCATGGCTGAAGCAAATCTTGCAGGAGCACCGCGCGGAAATCGCGGACACCCTGCTGCTGACGGTGGACGCCGGGAACAAGGTCGTGTGGCTGGGAAAGGAGTACGGCAGATGAAACGCAGTTGGATCGGATTTGTTCTGCTTCTCGTCCTGCTGGCCGGGGGCATTGCCGCCACATGGGGCATGGCCAAGTGCCATGAGCCGATTGCACGGGATTTGGAAAACGCCGCGAAAACGGCGCTTCAGGGAGACATGGCGCAGGGAGAAGTGCTGATGCTTCAGGCGCGGGAAGCATGGGGGCGCAGCCGCCATCTGGGCGCCTGCTTTGCCGACCACACGCCAATGGAGGAGATCGACGCGCTGTTTGCCGAGGTGGAGGTCTACGCCGCCGCCCGGGAGGAAACCGACTTCGCCGCCGGGTGCGCCACCCTTTCCCGGAAGGTGGAGGCCATGGGGCAGGCTCACGGGGCGTCGTGGTGGAATCTGTTTTAAAAAGCTGCACCCTCTTGCCTCTCCCTATGGGAGAGGTGGCCGAGCGCAGGAATGGAGCGTATCTTTACCGATACGCTCCATTCGCTGTTTTACGACCACCCAGCAAATCTGTGCGGTACTCTTATTCTTCATCCAACGGCTGAGTGCCCTTCGCCAGTGCGATGATGGCCTTCGCCAGTTCCCCGGCGGCGGTCAGCGCCTCGTCGTGGGAGTTCCCGGCGGCACCTACCTCGATCAGCAGACCGCCGGGGGACAGATCCTCGTTGAACCGCTGGCCGCGCAGCTGTAACGGGCGGGTGATTCCGGGGCAGGCCGTTTCCAGCTGGGCGTGGAGCTTCAGCGCAAGGGAGAGATTTTCCTCCCATGTATCGTAATTCGTGCCCACGACGATCATCAGCTGGGCGCTGTCGCTGCCATCTACATGGGCGAGGGTGCGCATCTGGCTTGCCCCGCCGGAGGCGTCCCGGTGGAGGTCGAGCACCATCTGGATCGTGGGGTATTCCTCCAAGAGTTTTTTGATGGACTTCCGGGCGTCTGCATAAGAACCGTTGTAGGACGGGTAGTCGTGCAGGGACGTGTCCTGTACGGCGACAATGCCGTTCTCCCCCAGAAGCTCCTGTACCCGGCGGCCGATGGAGAGCATGTTGAAATTGTCGTCCAGCGTCCGGTAGGAAGAAGTCTCGGTATAGGCTTCACCGTGGCGGGTGTAGCTTTCCGTGGAGTGGGTGTGCAGGATCAGCACCGTGGGCTGGTCACCGGTCAGATCCCAGTTCAGGGGCTGCTCCATCAGCGCTCCGATGTCCGGGCTGACGGAACAGGCATAGTACAGCTTCACCATTTCCGGGTCAGAAAAGGACGGAAGGGGCGGCTCGGTGGGTTCCGGTGCCGCAGGGGGCGGAGATTCCACGAAATCCACCGAAAAAGCCTCCTGAGACGGCGAAAACCGGACGTCTCGTCCGGTTTCTAAGTAGATCAGGAATGCGGCGGTATCCGGGCTTGTCAGCCACGACAGGAGCTTCCCCGGAAGTCCCGAAGCGAACAGCCGCAGGGTAAGGGCGCAAAGAATTGCCGCCGCGCCCACCCGCAGCGCTCTGCTGCCCATACGCCGCCCCCCTTACGTAAAGTAATGTCGAAAAACCTCGTCAGCGTCGAAAAATGACGCTGAAAAACCTATGGCAGCACCGCACAATTGCGTCTGCGAGTCTCAGCCGTCTTTTTGCTCCACTTCCGCAGTTCCGAAAATGGGAAATACATACAGTATTCCTCCATTTTCGGAACTTTGAATTGGAACAAAAATCCTGTCTGAGACTTCTTGCCGAATTGTGCGGTGCTGCCCTATGTATTACTCCCCGGCTTCCATCTGGGTCTGGAACGCAGTTCCATCCGGAGATTACGGAAAAATTCCGTCAGCAGCGCCCCGCACTCGGCTTCCCGGACGCCGCTTTCCACTTGCGGGTGATGATTGAACTCCATGGAAAACAGACTGCACACCGAATCCACAGCGCCGCACTTCCGGTCGGAAGCGCCGTAGACCACCCGGGGGATGCGGGCGTTGATAATGGCCCCGGCACACATGGGGCAGGGTTCCAGCGTCACGTACAGGGTACACTCCCACAGACGCCAGCCGCCCAAACGCCGGCATGCTTCCCCGATGGCTTCTATCTCCGCGTGGGCGAGGGCGGACTTGTCCGTCTCCCGGCGGTTGCGCCCCCGGCCGACGATGGTGTCCCCCCGGACGATCACGCAGCCCACCGGCACCTCGCCGTCCGCCGCGGCCTCCCGCGCCAGAGCAAGCGCTTCGTCCATAAAATACGTGTCCTCCATGACGATCCCTCCTTTTGGGATAATCATAGCGAATCCGGACGGGGCAGTCAACAAAAATCCTTATACGAGTTTTTGATAAAACGCTTAAAAGCGTTTTATCAGGCCGCAGGATTGCGGCCTGCGGCATTGCCGCAAAAAACGAAGTCAATACATTTCTTACCGCCGACAGGCAGTCTGCTGTGAAACAGCTCAAATAAAATGATGAAATCATTTTATTAGGGTCTATCTGGAAACCGGAAATATGACCAACAGCGAGGGATTTTTCGTCTGATGAAGCCATTTTTCCGCAGGAATACTTTGTGTATTGCAAGGAAAAATGGCGTACAGCAGGCGGAAAAGACCCGCTGTTTGGGCATGTTGACGGTTTTCAGATAGACCCTAAGAAATAGTATTATTCCTCCATCAGCATGGCGGCAAACAGGACCGCCAGCTCTTCCCGGGAGAAGGGACGCTCCCGGCGCTGCTCCAGCCGCTGGTCTGCGGCGCGGATACGGCCCAGCAGCATTCCTTCCAGTTCCGCCCGTTCTTTTTCCGCCGGGGTTCCCGTGAGCAGATAGTCCGTGGTGACGCCCAGCTCCCGTGACAGCTTCACGAGGGTCTGCATGGACGGCTCCCGCCGTTCCTGCTCGTACATCCCCAGCGCACTTGGACTGACCTGCAGCCGCTGCGCCAGCTCCGCCTGACTTAACCCCGCCTCCCGGCGCAGCGCCGCAATTCGGGTTCCCAACATATGACCACTTCTTTCTTGTTATCTGGTTAGCGCAAGGATACCACAAAAAAAGTGAAAAAACAGGGGAATAAAGACGCCTACACATTTCGACGGACATTACACATAGCGTGTGGTATGCTGTTTCCATGGAAATAGCTGGGAAATTATGCGAAAAAAAGAATGCCAATTTCGACAGGTTATTGCCTAGATACCCTACATTTCTTACGAAAGAGGTCGATTCTTATGATCCGATTCCTGGAACCCATGCTGTACATAGACGATCAGGCGCAAGTGCCTGTGTGTCTGTGTGAAAAATGCGGCGGCGAGTGCTACGCGCCGGAGGGCGTCTGCCGCAGCTGTGAAGGAGATACGCCATGACGCTGGTAGAGCTGAGCGTGTGCTATGAGGAGGCCGCCGTTCCTCTGCGCCGGCGGCTGCGGGAGCTTCGGCTGCTGCTGGCAGCAACGGAAGACCCGGAGGAAATCTGGCGCTATAAGCGCCGCATTGCGGAACTGACCCCCATGCTGACCCAAATGAACGAACTGGCGGAGCTGACAGCCCACTACTACGACAGGGGGTACTACCGGAATGAAAAATATACTGTATGAGGGCTACCTCGGCCCCCGGCTGCCCCGGGAGGTGCAGCTGAAGCGGGTGCAGCGGGTGATGCAGGAGGAGCTGACGCCCTTGCAGCGGGAGACCCTTATCGCCTTTTATTTTCAGGAACAGACCCTGACCCAGATCGCCGCGGACCGGGGCGTGAACAAAAGCACCGTCTGCCGGACGCTGAAGCGGGCGGAGGCCAAGCTCAGGCGGTATCTGAAATATTAGGGAGAGACGCCAGCTTCTGGAAAACCACCGGAGCCGTACTGCGCAGGGAAGTGCGGCTCCGGCTTTTGCGTCCGAACCGGATATGCAACCGAAAACCCCACAAAAATCGACTCCCCTGCCGGTAGAATCCCCGGTAGAGCCGCAGTTTCCCCATTCTACCGGCGGGGCAGGCCGGGACGCGCGGGTAGAGCGTGGGGGAGCCGAAGCTCCTTGACTTTCGGAGATTTTGGCGATAGACTATGACACACTCTGAAGATTTGGATGGAGCACCTTATGAAAACGCAACCCCCCGCGCCCATCAGAACCGTATATTACACCGACGAGCGGAACGATGAGTTTTCCTCCGCCGAGATCGAGCCCCGGCGCATTGACGAGAGCTACCGGTACATTGACCCCCGCCCCGGGTGGAAGGCGGCAAGATTCATCGCTTACCGCCTGTTTGCCATGCCCGCGGCATTCCTGTACTGCAAGCTGGCGCTCCACGCGCGCTTTGAAAACCGGCAGGTGCTGAAAGAAGCCGGCAAGACCGGCTGCTTCGTCTACGGCAACCACACCCAGCAGGTAGGCGACCCTTTCCTGCCCAATCTGGCGCTGTTCCCGAAAAGCGTCTACATGATCGTCCACCCCAACAACGTCTCCATGCCGGTGCTGGGAAAGATCACGCCGTACTTAGGCGCTCTGCCGCTTCCCTCCAACATAAAAGCCATGCGTTCCTTTCTGGATGCCATCCGCACCCGGATTGAGGAAGGCAGCTTCATCATGGTCTACCCGGAAGCCCACATCTGGCCGTACTATACCGGCATCCGGGATTTCCCCGCCACGTCCATGAAATACCCCGTGGAGCTGGACGTTCCCAGCTTCACCCTGACCACCACCTACCACCGCCGCCGCTTCGGCCGGAAGCCCCGGACGGTGACGTATCTGGACGGCCCCTTTTACCCGGACCGCAGTCTCCCTCCCAGAGCCAGAGCGCAGGCGCTGCGGGATGAAATCTATAAGACCATGGTCAGACGGAGTCAGGAAAGTGACTACGAATACATCCGATATGTGAAGAAAGAGGAGAAGACGTGACCGATATCCTGTATTGCGGAAACGACAAGGTGTTCGACGGCGTGCTGACGTCGGGCCTGTCCATTGTGCGCCGGCTGGACGCGCCGAGACCGCTGACCATCCACATTTTCACCATGGAGCTGACCCGGGTTTCCCCCAATTATCTTCCCATGACCCGGCACCATGCGGACATCATCGAGACGGCGCTGCGCCGCCACAACCCCGACACCCACGTAAAGCTCTATGACGTCACGGCGCTTTACGAGCAGCACCTGAAGCAAAACGCCAACGAGGGCTGCTACTGTTCCCCCTACACCCTGCTGCGGCTGCTGGCGGATCTTCTGCCCATGCCGGACAAGCTGCTGTATCTGGACGCGGACATCATGGTCTGCAAGGATATCGGCCTGCTTTACGATCAGGACGTGGAAACTGTGGAGTACGCCGCCGCCCGGGATCACTATGGGAAATATCTCATCAACCCGGGCTACATCAATGCCGGTGTGCTTCTGTTCAACATGAAGCTGTGCCGCCAGACCGGGATTTTTGAAAAATCCCGGGAGCTGCTTCGGATGAAAAAGCTGATGTTTGCGGATCAGTCCGCGCTCATCCGCTCCACCACATGCCGGCGGCTCCTGCCCCAGCGGTTCAACGACCAGAAGTTCCTCCACGGCCATACCGTGATCCGGCATTTTTCCAAGCGGCTGTTTTACACCCCCTACCCCCACACGGAGAACATCAAGCAATGGCAGGTGGAGAAGGTACATAAGAAATTCGGCTACACCTGCTTCGATGACATCCTGAATGAATATCTGTCCATAAAGGAGAACCTGCAATGAACCCCGTCAACTTATTTTTCGCCTGTGACAACGCCTACGTTCCCTTCCTCGCGGTGACGCTCACGTCACTGAAGGAAAACTGCAATCCAAAGCGGGACTATGCCCTGCGGATACTCCACACCGGTCTTGACCCGGAGAACATCCGGCGGCTGACGGATTCCTTCGCCTCCGACGGCTTTACCATGGAGTTTATTGACATCACGCAGGCCGTGGAGCAGTTTGCCGACAAGCTCCACACCCGTGACTACTATTCCAAATCCACCTATTACCGTCTGTTCATCCCCGATCTGTTCCCCGGGCTTGACAAGGCGCTGTATCTGGACAGCGACGTGGTGCTGCTGGGCGATGTGTCAGAGCTGTACGACGTGGATCTGGAGGAGAATCTGGTGGGCGCGATCCCCGACAGCGTGGTCGGCTCCATCCCGGCGCTGGCGCTGTACACCAAAAAGCGCCTGCGGGTGGCGGCGGATCATTACTTCAACGCCGGCGTGCTGCTGATGAATCTGGACGCCATGCGCAAATGCGATTTCCTGAACGTGTTCCTCCGGCTGCTGCAAAGCGTCACCTTCCAGATTGCCCAGGATCAGGACTACCTGAACGTTATCTGCAAGAACCGGGTAGAGTACGTGGGCTTCGAGTGGAACACCATGCCCTGCGACGTCCACACGAACGCCCCCAAGCTCATCCACTACAATCTGGACTTCAAGCCCTGGCACCGGGACGACGTGGCCTTCGGCGACGTGTTCTGGGACTATGCGGAACGTTCCGGCTATCTGGAGGAAATCCGCAAGGTTCGGGAGGGCTACACCGAGTGGCACGTTGCCCGCTCCGCCGAAGAGACCACGCATCTGATTGCCATGGGCAAAAAGCAGGCCAGAAAGCGGACGGCAAATATGCTGATCCGCTGGAAGATCAGGCGGGTGGTGAACGTATGACGTCTCAGGAGATTCCCAAGTCCCCGGAACGTCTGGCCATACTGGAAAAAATCGCCCAGTACGAGCGGGAGGGGCGCTTTGACGAGGACGTGGAAAACGATCCCCCAAGCCGCGTCCTGCTGCCGGAGGAGATCGAGTACGCGGACAGGCGCTTTTCTGCGGAATGCAGGCGGACGGCGGCATTTGGCGCGGCGTATCTGTATTTCTGGAATCTGCGGCGCAAAAAAGAGATCATCCTGTGCAAAACCGAGGGGCTGGAGCATCTGGCCGGGGTAAAGGGTGCGGTGATCACCTGCAACCATTTTCACCCCATGGACAGCTTCATCATGCAGAAGGTGTTTGACGCGTCGAAGCATCCCAAGCGGATGTACCGGGTGATCCGGGAGGGGAACTACACCAGCTTCCCCGGCTTTTACGGCTTTCTCATGCGCAACTGCAACACCCTTCCCCTCAGCTCCAACATGCAGACGATGAAGAAATTTCTCCGCGCGGTAGATCAGGTGCTGTCGGAGGGCAACTGCCTGCTGATCTACCCGGAACAGAGCATGTGGTGGAACTACCGCAAGCCCAAGCCCCTGAAGCCCGGGGCCTTTGACATGGCGCTGAAGAACCACGTACCGGTGGTGCCGTGCTTCATCACGATGGCGGACAGCGACTTGGTCGGCGTCGACGGGTTCCCTGTGCAGGAATACACGCCCCATTTAGGCGCGCCCATCTGGCCGGACGAGACCCTGTCCCGCCCTGCCGCCCGGGAGCAGCTTCGGCAGAAGACGGAAGATTTCTGCCGGGAGACCTATGAGACTGTGTACGGCATCCCCCTGCGCTACGAAACGCGGGAGAGCTGACACGGAAATTTTTGACCAACAGAACGAAACCTCCGGCGAAAGCCGGAGGTTTTGTTGTCATACTGAACTGCAATTAAAATCTTAAAAAAGATAATCTGGGACTGGAGGATGCCCAGAATGAGATGGTCCGCTTGGAGGAACTGAACAAAGCAAAAGAAGAAGTCGCAAAGGCCGCCGGTGAACAGAGGCCGGTAACCCAGAGAAGCTTCAGAGCAGTTTAACATGGAAGAGAAAGAACGAGCGCCCTGCTGATCGTGATGGTCAGTGGGACGCTTTTTTCTCAACGAAGTTCATTTTCTCAATAATTATCGATAAATCTATTGAAAGAGTTAGCAAAACTGTGCGTGATATCTTGAAATAGCGACATAGCAGACCTATAATAAAAAAGAAATGACAAAAGTAGAGTTTTGCGGCACTCGCGAAATTTACAAGGGCTGTTATAAGGAGTGTTTAGATGAAGGTCAATTTTAAGAAACTCTGGGTCCTCTGTGCAGAGAGAAATGAGTAAGGCTGAATTGCGTAAGAAAGCAGGATTATAATCCGCTACATTTACTAGGCTTAGAAAAACGAAGAAGTCAATCTGTCGGTGATCTTGAAAATTGCAGATGTACTGGATTGCAATGCCGGTGACATGATGGATTTTGTGAAGGAAAAAGTGACTTCCCAGAATGATGAAAATCGTTAAGAATATTGTCGAAAGGTAGATTTGCAGATATGAAATCGGATGAAACGATGAATTACCTTGATTTGATAAGAGGTACAGTTTTGAAAATGAACCAGGCGACTTTCGCACAGTGGAAGGATGCCTTGGTTGGACAGTATATTGTGTTTTCTGTTATCGCTCCAGAAGAAATCGACCAAGAGATCATGGCTGAGAAATTGTGCGATTACTTTGAGAAAGCAGAACTTAAAAACGGAAAGTCCTTTGAGAAATTTGTTGAGGTGTATTTCTCAAACTTGGATTCCATCGTAGCTGGACGAGTGGTCAAAGCTCCGCAGCAACGAAAAAAAGATGAAGCCCCTTTGCCTATGCCCCGTGCAAGAAAATATTATGAGAAGGCGCAGGAAATCAGAAAGGGTAAACTTAATCTCATCGGGATGATTGACTATACCCGAATTATGATGTGCCTGTATGCCGCCATCATAAAGAACAACGGAAAAGAAATCCAAAACTTCGACTTTGCGACCAGCTCGTTGAAGATAGACGATATTATCCTTGCAATGAAGGAGGAGCAAGATGCCCTTCCGTTCAATGTCATAAAGAAAAAGAAATTTGATACCGTCGATCCTTATGGTATGGACGCCATCACATTTATTCTCGCCATCACCTTACTGTACAAGATAACAGATGAGAATTTGGAGGGAGGAAACGAAAATGAGTGAAGCAATCCTCGTTAATGCTTTGGAACAACTGGTTCCATTTCTAAACGAAAAAAATGTGCTTGAGCTTGTGGTTCGTGGAAACAACAAGCGGATTAAAGCATTTCAGAAAGTGGCCCTTGATGGCCTTGCCCATGGCGAAGAGCAAGCCCTGGTGAACAAGGCTATTCATGCACTGAACGCAAACACAGGCATGGCTCAGAGGAGTTTACAGTTGGTGCAGGATGTCACCAAAATGCAGCAGCTGGGACTGGTTCTGAATGGGCTGAACCTATGTGCCACTTGCGCTGGCTTTGCTGTAATGTACGCAAAGCTGGATAGCATGAGTACGGAGATTAACCGGCAGTTTCTTCAGCTGCAAAACATGATGAAACAGGGACACGATCTGCAAGCTAGCTACGAGTTTGACAAGGTTCTGTCGGAACATACAAATATGATGGACTGCCGCAAAACGAAGAAGCCTTATTCCGAAGAAAAAATGCGTGAGCTGGTAGATGCTGAGTACAATGTTCTGAAGCTCTTGACCGGCGTTGCTGAAAAGGGTTTGGCGGCGGATCACCAGAATATGATTTTGTCGATCTTCTCTATGCTGTCGATGTTTACGGTTTCCTTGTGCTACTTCGACGAACAGTATTACTTCAATAATCGCAGTGCATTGGGGGATAAAGAGGTATGGCATTCTTCTCATCAGAACTGGATGAGTGTGTATGACAAGCTATCCTCTCCGTGGTTCATTGAGATGCTTCAGGACTATGCTATGTTTGAAACGAAGTTGGACACCTTGGGAGTTGATGTATATTATTTGACTCTTGTCGAGCAGATTAGAGATTTGCGGGAAAAGGTTGAAGATAACCAGGAACTTATCATCGCTCTTGGTGACATAGAACTCCTGCACAGCTTACATGAAGCCATAAACGCAAATGTTGAGCAGGCTATTGAGGCGGCATTTAGTGAAGCATATAGAGGGGATAATCTGGTCGTGCCGAGAGAACTGCTGTCTGATGCCTTCCGCATGGCTGGTGTGGCATAACAACGGAGAAAGATGACATGAACATTGATGTAAAAAACGCATTGGACAGGGTGTTAAGTGCGTGTGAAAAAATAAAATCCATTTCCACAAAGGATAAGGGCTTCCGGCTGATAACAGAATATGTAGTTGAGGATATTTACGACTTTATCAATGCTATTTCATTGACCGGCGCAGAGGAGCGGTTTCAATATTTTGATGTGGTATATTTGAACGGAGCTTTCTCAGACCATGCCTTTGGAGATAACCAAGGAGGTATACCAAAATCACTTCCTCTGTTTTGCCAAGTCGATTGCGAAGTGATGAAGGAGAAAGGCGTAAAGATCGCCACGCTGTTTGTGGCACTTCTGACTGAGCTGGGGAAATCCTACTTGTTGAGTAAGCATGACAAGAAAGCGATTGATGCAAAGGCATTTTCGGACTATATCACCGCTTGAGCAGCTATGTTTCCGAGCAAGAATGTCAGAACAAACTACCGCAGAAAACAGCATCCGGGCATGGCATGACCCATGATAACGGCATAATGGGAGCGACTGATTCCACAGGAACTGCAATCACCGAAGATGATGTAGCTGAACCGGAGCCGGTTGAAACGCTTGAAGAACTTCTGGAACAATTAAATAACCTAATTGGTCTGTCGGGTGTAAAGCAAGAAGTGAAATCCCTCATCAGCATGATAAAAATGAAAAAAATCCGAGATGCAAGAGGGCTGAAATCTGCGAACATCTCAAAGCATTTAGTGTTCTTGGGAAATCCCGGCACCGGTAAGACTACGGTTGCCAGACTGATTGCGAAACTGTATAGGCAACTTGGTGTTTTGGAGAAAGGCCAGTTGATTGAAGTGGATCGTGGTGGCCTTGTTGCTGGATATGTTGGTCAAACTGCCTTGAAAACACAAGAGAAGATCGACGAAGCAATGGGCGGAGTTCTGTTCATTGATGAGGCATACACTCTGGCAAAAGGAGGATCTGACTTCGGACAGGAAGCTATCGACACCATCCTCAAAGCCATGGAAGATAAGCGAGATAGTTTTGTCGTGATCGTGGCAGGCTATTCTGAGCCGATGGAGCGATTCCTTGAATCCAACCCTGGTTTGAAGTCCCGCTTCAACAAGAATATCATATTTGAAGATTATTCAAGGGCGGAACTCATTTCGATTTTGAAATCATTCTGTGCGCAGAACGATATGGCGCTCACAACTGAGGCGGAGCAAGACATTGATTACTATTTGGAGTGGTTGATTTCCAACAAGCCGGACAACTTTGCAAACGGACGAGAAATGCGGAATCTGTTTGAAACCATGTACTCAAACCAAGCAAATCGTTTGGCAGACGAATTGATTATATCAGACGATGCTTTGACGAGCTTGACGGTAGCCGATCTGCCACAATTCGTATTGGAACGAAGCCGTGAATAACTAGCGAGAGACAAATGAAGAAATCTTGTGTTTTTGTAGCAGGGCTATGATATCTTGTGTTTTTCTCTGTGGTGATAAGTTGACGGATGTGGTAGAATGAAGAATAATACCTGCCCAAAACCGCAGTAGTCTGTTTTCGCTATTTCGACTACGTTTGCTTGCGCTGATTTGCCTCATTTTGCCCTCCAAACCGGATTTGGACAGAATTCTGTACATCACAGATTTCAGGGCATGAATCGCAAAATGGCGCAAAATACGGCACTTTGAGGCATTGCAGGAAGGAAAATTCATATGATTAAGATATTATTTGTTTGCCACGGCAATATTTGCCGCAGCCCTATGGCGGAGTACATCCTGAAGGACATGACCGCGCGGGCGGGAGCGGCCGACCGGTTTGAGATTGACTCCGCCGCGGTGAGCCGGGAGGAGATCGGTAACCCCGTCTACCCGGCTGCACGCCGGGAATTGGAACGGCACGGCGTTTTCTGCGGCGGCCATACTGCTCGGCAGGTGACCGCCGCGGATTTGCGCTATTTTGACCGGCTTTATTATATGGATAGCAGCAACGCCCGGCTCCTGAGGCGGCTGCTTCCCGACGACCCGGAGAAGATCCGGCCGCTGCTTGACCGGGACGTGGCCGATCCCTGGTATACGGGGGATTTTGGCAAAACATGGGACGACCTTGTAGAGGGCTGCACTCAGATTATGGAGGAATTTGGATGAATCAGGAAATCTTAGAGGAAAAGCTGGCGGAGCTGCCCCTGTACTGCTACCAGTTCTTCGATCCGCAGGAGCTGGAATTCTCCCAGCGCGTCCGGTGGATCTGCGAGCACGAATGCCCCATGTACGGCAAAAGCTGGGCGTGCCCTCCCGGCGTCGGCAGCGTGGAGACATGTCAGGAGAAGTGTATGCGCCACAAAAACTGCCTGATGATCGCCACCGTCACGGAGGTCCCCGACATCGCCGACATCACCCAGACCCTCGCTACCCGCACCGACCACGAGAACATCACCAATCAGGTGGGCGGCTTCTTCCGGGAACAGGGTGTGGAACCTTATATCCTGTCCACGGAATCCTGCGCCATCTGCCCCCGGTGCGCCATCGAGGACGGCCTGCCTTGCCGCCACCCGGAGCGGATGCACCCCTGCGTGGAAAGTCAGGGCATCAACATTATTCCCACGCTGGAGCGCTGCGGGATCGAGTTCCAGTACGGGGACAATGTTGTGACGTGGATTTCTTTGCTGCTGTTTTGAAAAATGCCGGGGCAGTGCCGTATCAATGCGGCGCTGCCCGGATTTTTTTGTATTTGCCTATTGACAAAGGGAAGAAAGCGGTGTATACTGATATCAACAAATGAGCGTATGCTCATATATACATTTAATTAGGGAGGCATTCCCATGGTGAAGAAAGTATATCGGGTAGAGAATCTGGACTGCGCCAACTGCGCATCGAAGGTGGAGGCGGCACTCAACGCACTCCCGGAGGTGCAGGAGGCTGTACTCACCTACGCCACGATGCAACTTCGGATTACCGCTGAAGACCCCGACGCCCTGCTCCCCAAATTGCAGGAGGTCGCTCAGAAGGTGGAGCCGGAGGTGAAATTCTACCCCAGAGACGGCGCTCACACCCACCACAGCCACTCCGGCAAGCATGAGCATCATCATGATTGCTGCTGCGGTCACGATCATGATCACGAGCATGAACATCACCATGAACATTGCCATGACCATGAAGACGAGCACAGCCACGAGCACGGCGGCGAGGAGCCGGAAGACCTGAAGCCGATTCTGGTCGGTGCGGTTCTGTTTGTGGTGGGTCTGGTGCTGGACCATTTCGGACTGAAATGGCCGACGCTGGGCGTGTGCCTCGTGGCCTATGTCCTGCTGGGCAGGGAAGTCATTGTGACGGCCGTAAAGAACCTTGCCCGGGGCCAGATGCTGGACGAGAACTTCCTGATGGCCCTTGCCTCCATCGGCGCGTTCTTCACCGGCAGCTTTACCGAGGCCGTCGGCGTCATGCTGTTCTACCGCGTCGGCGAATATTTTGAAGACAGAGCCGTCGCCCGCAGCCGCAGCCAGATTATGGAAGCCGTTGACCTCCGCCCCGAGGTGGTGCAGCTGGTGGACGGGGAAGCGGTGCGGGAGATTCCCGCGGGAGAAGCGAACATCGGCGATATCGTGCTGGTTCGTCCCGGCGACCGGATCCCCCTGGACGGCATTGTGGTCAGCGGCAGCAGCCGCGTTGACACCGCCCCCATCACCGGCGAGCCGGTGCCGGTTTCCGTAGCCGAGGGAGACAGCGTGGTCTCCGGCTGCGTCAACACCACAGGTCAGCTCACCGTCCGGGTGGAAAAGTCCCTGTCCGAATCCATGGTCACCCGCATTCTGGACAGCGTGGAAAACGCCGCTGCCAGCAAGCCCAAGATCGACCGCTTCATCACCCGTTTTGCACGGGTCTACACCCCCATCGTAGTGGGCGCCGCCGTGCTGACGGCGATCATTCCCTCCCTCATCACCGGCGACTGGGGCAAATGGGTCTACACCGCTCTGACATTTCTGGTCATGAGCTGCCCCTGCGCTCTGGTTCTCAGCGTACCGCTGGCCTTCTTCGCCGGTATCGGCGCGGGCAGCAAGCGGGGCATCCTGTTTAAGGGCGGCCAGTCCATGGAGGCCATGAGCAAGATCAAGGCCGTCGTCATGGATAAGACCGGCACCATCACCAAGGGCGACTTTACCGTGCAGAAGATCGTGGGCGGCGACGAGCTGCTGGAACTCTGTGCCGACTGCGAGCAGCAGTCCACCCACCCCATCGCCGAGAGCATCGTCGCAGCGGCCAAGGCGCGGAACATGGAGCTGCGCCGTCCCGAGGAGCTGGAAGAGCTGGCCGGCCGGGGCATCCGGGCGAAGCTGGACGGCAAGGAAATTCTCTGCGGCAACGAGCGGCTGCTGACGGAGCAGGGCGTGACCTTCCCCAAGTCCAGGGAATACGGCACCAAGGTGCTGGTGGCGGTGGACGGCGTTTATCAGGGCTACCTGCTCATCGCCGACACCATCAAGACCGGCGCGGAGAACGCCGTCCGTGCCCTGCGGGACAGCGGCATCGAGACCGTGATGCTCACCGGCGATGCCGAGGAATCGGCCAAGGCCGTTGCCGGAGCCGTAGGTATCCGGGAAGTCCACGCGGGACTGCTGCCCCAGCAGAAGCTTGCGCGGCTGCAATCCATCCGGGAGACCAAGGGCGCTGCCATGTTCGTCGGCGACGGCATCAACGACGCCCCCGTGCTTGCCGGTGCGGACGTGGGCGCGGCCATGGGCAGCGGCGCGGACGCGGCCATCGAGGCGGCGGACGTGGTGTTCATGACCTCCGACGCGGCGGCGGTGCCGCAGGCGCTCCGCATTTCCAGACAGACCGCCCGGATTGCGTGGCAGAATGTGGTGTTCGCTCTGGCGGTGAAGCTGGCGGTCATGATCCTCGGCCTGTGCGGCTATGCCTCCATGTGGCTGGCGGTGATCGCCGATTCCGGCGTGGCGCTGCTGTGCGTTCTGAATTCCATTCGCATCTTATATAAGAAGTAACATCCGCGGCGCCGTCACCCAAAAAGTGGCGGCGCCGCTTGCAAATCGGTAAAAACGGCCGCAAATCCCGGGATAGCCGAAATAATCACCAAAACAGCGCACCGAAAATTGTTGAATATGCAGAACTTTCAAAAAAGAAAAAATTTCAGTTGCACTTTTGGATAAAGTGCGCTATGATGTTGATATGGAAACGTTGGAATCGTTTCCAAACCACCATCCGGCTCTGCCGGAACGAAAATAGGAGGAAACACAAATGAAAAAGCTGATTGCATTGCTGCTGGCAGTTGTCATGGTAATGGGTCTGGCCGCCTGCGGCTCCAAGACCACTACCGAGACCAAGGCTCCCACCGAAGCCAAGGTTGACACTCCCGCCACCGAGGCCAAGACCGACGCGCCCGCCGCTGCCGGTTCCGTCTACTACCTGAACTTCAAGCCCGAGTTCGACCAGGCTCTGCAGGGTCTGGCCGCCAGCTACACCGAGAAGACCGGCGTGCCTGTCAAGGTCGTGACCGCTGCTTCCGGCGACTACTCCAACACCCTGAACGCTCAGATGGGCAAGGACGGCGCTCCCACCATCTACAACATCGGCAACATGTCCGGCCTGAAGGACTGGGATGAGTACGCTCTGGATCTGACCGGAACGGCTCTCGCCGGCGAGCTGGCCACCAACGACTTCAACCTCTACAACGAGGCCGGTGAGCTGAAGGCCATGGGCTACTGCTACGAGTCCTTCGGTATCATCGTCAACACCAAGCTGCTGGCCGATGCCGGTCACTCTCTGGATGAGATCAAGGACTTCGCGTCCCTGAAGGCCGTCGCTGACGACATCCACGCCCGCGCCGCTGAGCTGGGCTTCGACGCCTTCTCCTCCGCCGGCCTGGACGGCTCCTCTTCCTGGCGCTTCTCCGGTCACCTGGCCAACATGCCCCTCTACTATGAGTTCCGTGACGACGGCGTGACCGAGCAGCCCGCCGAGATCAAGGGCACCTACCTGGACAACTTCCGCAACATCTGGGACCTGTACATCACCGATTCCGCCGCTGACCCCACCGCTCTGTCCACCGCCACCGGCGACCAGTCCGAGGCTGAGTTCGGCGAAGGCAAGGCTGTCTTCTACCAGAACGGCACTTGGGAGTACGCGGCCCTGACCGCCGACAAGTTCAACCTGAACCCCGACGAGATCGCCATGATCCCCATCTACTGCGGCGTTGACGGCGAAGAGAAGGCCGGCCTGTGCTCCGGCACCGAGAACTGCTGGGCGATCAACAGCCAGGCCAAGGAAGAGGACATCCAGGCTTCTCTGGACTTCCTGTATTGGCTGGTCACCGATCCCGACGCATCCGCTGTCCTGGTCGAGCAGCTGGGCGCTGTTCCCTTCAAGAGCTGCCCCGCTTCCGCCAACAAGTTCATCGTTGACGGCAACGCGCTGCTGGCTGACGGCAAGTACGCTGTGACCTGGGCGTTCAACTACACTCCCAACGTGGACTCCTGGAGAGCTACCGTTGTCACCGCTCTGGCCGCTTACTCCGCTGATCCCACCGACGCCAACTGGGAAGCTGTTAAGACCGCTTTCGTTGACGGCTGGGCCATCGAGTACAAGACTGTGAACGGCTGATCGGCACACCACAACTGAAACCCAGAGGGGCGGGCGGTAAGCCCGCCCCTTTGAATGTCCCGGCCTGCACAGGGTGGGAGGGTACGTCGGCTTTTGGGCGGATGCAGCCTCCTGTCCTGCGCGGCAGCACCGGAACGCAGTTCCGTTCTGACACGGTTATTTTGGTAAGCAGCCAAATATAATAAAAATACAATACAGGAAAGCGAGGGAATCTCATTGAGCAAAAAAAATGACGGCGCCGGGCTGAACAGCCGACTGATCCGCCGTCCCATTCAGCGGTGGGCGCCGCTGTTCATCCTCCCCGTGTTCGCTGCCTTCTGCATCGGCTTCGTCTGGCCGTTTTTGCAGGGCATCTACCTGTCCTTCTGCACCTTCAATATTCCCAAGGATGCCAAATGGGTCGGCCTGACGAATTATTCCAAAATCTGGACGGACGTCAGCTTCTGGAACGCCTTCAAGAACACCGCATTTTTTGCCGTGGTCTCCATTCTCCTGATCAATGTGCTGGCCTTCTTCATCGCCTATGCCCTGACCCAGAAGATGCGCGGCTCCAACCTGTTTCGCACCGTGTTCTTCATGCCCAACCTGATCGGCGGCGTGGTGCTGGGCTATATTTGGAGCATGATCTTCGACGGCATTCTGCGCAATTACGCCACCTACCTCACCGCCAACGCCACTTACGGCTTCTGGGGCCTGGTCATTCTGGTGGCCTGGCAGCAGATCGGCTATATGATGATCATTTACATCGCCGGACTTCAGGCAGTTCCCGGAGACATGCTGGAGGCCGCCGAAATTGACGGCGCCAGCGGCAGCCAGACGCTGTTCAGGGTCATCATCCCCAACGTGATGCCCTCCATCACCACCTGCACCTTCCTGACCCTGACCAACTCCTTCAAGCTGTTCGACCAGAACCTGGCGCTGACCGGCGGTCTGCCCAGCGTCATTCAGAACGGCGCGAAGTTCAACCAGACAGAGCTGCTGGCGCTGAACATTTACTCCACCTACAACATCAATAAGAATTGGCACGGTGTTGCCCAGGCAAAGGCTGTTATCTTCTTTATTCTGGTGGCCGTTCTGGCCATTGCCCAGCAGACCGCGACCCGCCGCAAGGAGGTGCAGCAGTGATGCGTAAAGACAGAATGAAAACCAAAGAGTATTCCACCGGCAGCACGGTGCTGACCGTTGCCTTCGTGCTGATCTGCCTTGTGTGGATCATGCCCATTTACGAGGTTGTCGTCAACTCCCTGAAGTCCAACAATGCCATCAATCTGGACGTGTTTGCCCTGCCCAATTCGGAGAGCTTCGTGGGCTTTGCCAACTATGTCAAGGGTATGACCTTCGGCAATTACCCCTTCCTCAAGTCCGTGGGCTACAGCCTGTTCATCAGCGTGGTTTCCACGGCGCTGATCCTGCTGTGCTGCTCCATGGCGGCGTGGTACATTGCCCGGGTGCGGAGCGGCTTTGCCAAGTTCTTCTACTATCTGTGCCTGTTCTCCATGATCGTCCCCTTCCAGATGGTCATGTTCACCCTGACCTCCACCGCTGACTCCCTGAAGCTGAACACCCCCTGGACGATTCCTGTAATCTATCTGGGCTTCGGCGCGGGTCTTGCCATCTTCATGTTCGTGGGCTTCGTCAAGAGCCTGCCTCTGGAAATCGAGGAAGCGGCGTCCATTGACGGCTGCGGTCCCGTGCGCACCTACTTCAACGTGGTGCTGCCCATGCTGAAGCCTACCCTCATTTCCGTGGGTATTCTGGAACTGATGTGGGTCTGGAACGACTATCTCCTGCCGTATCTGGTTCTGGACATCACCAAGTACCGCACCATCCCCATCCACGTCCAGTACCTGAAGGGTAGCTATGGCACCGTGGATCTGGGCGCGACCATGGCGGTCATCATGATGGCCATTCTGCCCATCATCATTGTCTACCTGTTCTGCCAGAAGTACATCATCAAGGGCGTCGCTGCCGGCGCGGTGAAGGGCTAAGTTCCCGTAACTGATTTTTACCCACCGGCTGTGTAAACAGCCGGTGGGTATTTCAAAGATTCCGAAAAGAGAGGGGCGGCGGATGCCATGACAATCAAAGATCTGGCTGCAAAGACCGGCTATGCCGTCGGCACCGTTTCCCGGGCGCTGAACAATCATCCCAACGTCAGCGAGCGGGCAAGGCAGGAAATCCTGGAGGCCGCCGCCGAAAGCGGCTTTCAGTTGAACGTCAACGCCAAGCAGCTCAAGCAGCACCACTCCACCACCATTCTGGTGGTGGTAAAGGGTATCGGCAACGAGCTGTTCGGGGAGATGGTGGAGTCCATCCAGACCCTGATCGCCCAGACCCACTACCAGCTGGTGGTGGACTACATGGACGAGGACGAAAACGAAGTGCGCCGAGCCGCGCAGCTGTGCCGGGAAAAGAAGCCTCTGGGCATCCTGTTCCTCGGCGGCAACAACGAGAATTTCATCCGGGATTTCGGGGGCATTGACGTTCCCTGTGTCGTGGTCACCAACGACGCCTCCATGCTGTCCTTTGACAACCTGTCCAGCGTCTCCACCGACGACCGGGAGGCCGCGTGCAGCGCCATGGATACGTTGATTCGTCTGGGACATAGCCGTATCGCCATCATCGGCGGCGACCGGGCCATTTCCGACACCAGCCGTCTGCGCTACGAGGGCTGTATGCAGTCCTTCACTGCCCACGGCATCCCCTTCGACCCCAAGCGGGACTATCAGGGCGTGCGCTATTCCTATCAGGCGGGGTATCAGGCGACCAAGGCGCTGCTGGATAAGGGCTGCCGGTTCACCGCGATTTTCGCCACCGCCGACGTGATGGCCATCGGCGCCATCCGCGCCTTGCAGGACAACGGCCTGCAGGTGCCGGAGGACGTGTCGGTCATGGGCGTGGACGGCCTGCCGCTGAGCAGCTTCCTGGTGCCGAGACTGGCCACCGTCCGTCAGACCGTTTCCCTGCTGGCAAAGCGCAGCGTGGAAATTCTGCTGGGGAATATCGAGCGGAACGCGCCCGCCTGTCACGAGACGGTACCCTTTGAGATCCTCTCCCGGGAGAGCATCCGGGAAATTTCACACTGATAATCCATTAAAATGCTCAATTCCGAATTGAGCATTTTAATGAACGATCACATATCACAGATGCTGTTTTTCGATAAGAACGTAAAGCGGTATCAATTAAGGAGACTATTGCAATGCGCGAAAGCGGAATTTTGATGCATATTACCTCCCTGCCGGCCCCTTACGGCATCGGCACCATGGGGAAGAACGCCTATGCCTTTGTGGACTTTCTGGTCAGGGCCGGACAGCGGTACTGGCAGATCTTGCCCTTGACTCCCACGGGCTACGGCGATTCCCCCTATCAGTCTCTGGGCGCCTGCGCGGGCAACCATTATCTCATCGATCTGGACAGGCTGGCAGACGAGGGACTGCTGAAAAAAGAGGAAATCCAGAACATTCCATGGGGCAGCAATCCGGCGCGGGTGGATTTTGGAGCCATGTATGCTCATCGGATGAACGTGCTGCGGCAGGCGTTTCAGCGCTTCACGCCGGATGGTGCTTATGAGACTTTCGTGGAGCAGAACCGGAGCTGGCTGGAAGACTATGCTCTGTTCACGGCGTTGAAGGACACCCTCGGCGGCAAGCCATGGCTGGACTGGCCGGAAGCCCTGCGTCTGCGCAAGGCCGACGCGCTGGCGGAAAAGCGCCGGGAGCTGTCCGATGAGATCCGGCTGCAATACTTTGTTCAGTACGAATTTGACAGGCAGTGGAAGGCTCTGCGCAGCTACGCCAATGCCAAGGGCGTCCGCATTATCGGCGACGTTCCCATTTACGTGCCACTGGATTCGGCGGACGTGTGGGCAAATCCGGAACTCTTCCAGCTGGACGAAAGCCGCCATCCGGAACAGGTGGCGGGCTGCCCCCCGGATTCCTTCACCGCGGACGGTCAGCTCTGGGGCAACCCAATTTACGACTGGAAAAAGATGGCGCAGACCCACTATTCCTGGTGGATTCAGCGCCTGACGGCTGCCGGAAAGCTGTACGACGTTATCCGTCTGGACCATTTCCGCGGCTTTGAAAGCTACTGGTCGGTGCCCGCAGGAGATACCACCGCGCGGAACGGCAAGTGGGTGAAAGGCCCCGGAATGAACTTCATCCGCACCATTCAGCAGGCTCTGCCCAATCTGGAATTTATTGCCGAAGATCTGGGCTTTATCACCCCCGAGGTGCGGAAGTTGCAGCAGGACTCCGGCTATCCCGGCATGAAGGTTCTGGAATTTGCCTTCGACTCCCGGGAGGAAAGCGACTATATGCCCCACCTGTACCCCGTGGACTCCGTGTGCTACACCGGCACCCACGACAACGTGACTCTGAAGCAGTGGTTTGACGAAGCCGCGCCGGAGGATGTGGCCTGCGCGAAAACCTATCTCGGACTGAACCGGGAGGAGGGCTATATCCGGGGCATGATTCGCGGCTGCATGGGTTCCGTGTCCCGGCTGTGCGTGGTGCAGATGCAGGACTATCTGGAACTGGGCAAGGAAGCTCGCATGAACTTTCCCGGTACGCTGTCCAGCGCCAACTGGACGTGGCGCGCGGAAAAGGGCTTTGACTCCGATGCTCTGGCCGCGAGAATTTACGCTACCACAAAGCTGTACGGACGCGTGGGGAAATAACGGATTTCCCTTGCGGAACAAGGAAAAACTGCTCTGAACCATAATGTAGCGAAATTTCACCGGGAACCGGGATTTTGTCCGGGTTCCCGGTTGATTTTTTGGAAACGTTTTTTCTTGCATCGGCGGGGATTTTTCCGAAAAAACGGCACAAATTATGCGAGTTTCTGCATTATTCACAAAATTCTGCCCCAATGTCCATTTTTTATGTGAATACTATAAAAAAGTTGAAAATTAACATTTTTTCCGATTGATTTTACCGCCCGTTTGACTTACAATAGAAGACGAGCGGATTTTGAGAAAACAGTCCGACGCGACTGCCACCGGGGTGATGCGTATGCTGAATATTGTTCTGGTGGAACCGGAGATACCGCAGAACTGCGGCAATATCGCCCGCACCTGCGCCGCAACAGGCTGCCGTCTGCACCTGATCCGGCCGCTGGGCTTTGACATCTCCGAAAAGGCCGTCCGCCGTGCGGGTCTGGATTACTGGCACATGGTGGAGGTTCGGGACTACGAAAATCTGGAGGACTTCTTCGCGAAGAATCAGGTGGAGGAAATGTGGTGCGTGTCCACGAAAGCGCCGAGGAGCTATACCGAGGCTGCCTTTCACGACGGCTGCTACCTGTTTTTCGGGAAGGAGACTAAGGGACTTCCGGAGGACTTCCTTCGGGCGCACTACGACGCGTGTGTTCGCATTCCCATGCGTCCGGATGCCCGGAGCCTGAACCTGAGCAATGCGGTTGCCGTCACCGTCTACGAGGCACTGCGTCAGCTGTCGTTTCCCAATTTGCGCGACTTTGGTAAAATGCGGGAGTGACCTCCCGAGAATATGGAGGAGTTATCATGAACTACAATAAAAAGTCCATCGAGGACATCGACGTGGCCGGCAAGCGGGTCCTGTGCCGCTGCGACTTCAATGTTCCCACCAAGAACGGCGTCATCACCTCCGACAAGCGGATTGTCGCCGCCATGCCCACCATCAAGTATCTGGTTGACCACAACGCAAAGGTCATCCTCTGCTCCCACATGGGCAAGCCCAAGGGCGAATGGAAGCCCGAGCTGAGCCTGAAGATCGTGGCGAAGCGCATCAGCGAGCTGCTGGGCAAGGAAGTCATCATGGCCGCCGATGTGGCGGGCGAGGACGCCAAGGCCAAGGCCGCCGCGCTGAAGGACGGCGACGTGATGCTGCTGGAGAACACCCGGTTTGAGAAGGGCGAGACCAAGAACGATCCCGAGCTGAGCAAGGCTCTGGCCTCTCTGGCGGACGTGTTCGTCAACGACGCTTTCGGCACTGCCCACCGCGCCCATTCTTCCACCGCCGGTGTGGCCGATTATCTGCCCGCCGTCAGCGGCTTCCTCGTTCAGAAGGAAGTTTCCATCATGGGCAAGGCTCTGTCCGACCCCGAGCGTCCCTTCGTCGCCGTTCTGGGCGGCGCAAAGGTCTCCGACAAGCTGAATGTCATCAATAACCTGCTGGAAAAGGTGGACACCCTGATCATCGGCGGCGGCATGGCCTATACCTTCCTTGCCGCCAAGGGCTACGCTGTTGGCAAGTCCCTGCTGGACGAGAGCAAGATCGACTACTGCAAGGACATGATGGCCAAGGCGGAAGCCAAGGGCGTCAAGCTGCTCCTGCCTGTTGACGTGGTCGTTGCCGATTCCTTCCCCGACCCCATCGACGGCCCCATCGACGTTACCACCGTTGACGCCGCTGCCATCCCCGCCGACAAGGAAGGTCTGGACATCGGCGAGAAGACCTGCGCTCTGTTCGCGTCCGCTGTGAAGGACGCTAAGACTGTCGTCTGGAACGGCCCCATGGGCGTGTTTGAGAATCCCACTCTGGCCAAGGGCACCATCGCCATGGCGCAGGCTCTGGCAGATTCCAGCGCCACCACCATCGTCGGCGGCGGCGACAGCGCTGCGGCCTGCGAGCAGCTGGGCTTTGCCGACAAGATTACCCACATTTCCACCGGCGGCGGCGCTTCTCTGGAATTCCTGGAAGGTCTGGAGCTGCCCGGCATCGCCTGCCTGGAAGATAAGTAATCCGGGAATCGAGTTTCTATTAACATCTCTATCAATAAAAGGAGAAATGGAATCATGAACAGAAAATACCGCAAGACCGTTATCGCCGGCAACTGGAAGATGAACAAGACCCCCTCCGAGACCAAGGAGTTTATGACCCAGCTGAAGGCCATTCTGCCCAAGGGCCGCTGGTGCGACGTGGCTCTGTGCGTTCCCGCCGTGTGCATTCCCGCCGCTGTCCGCGCCATGCGTGAGACCCGGGTAGGCATCGGCGCCGAGAACTGCAATGCCAACGCCTCCGGCGCTTACACCGGTGAGATCGCCACCAATATGCTGGTGGACGCCGGCTGCAAGTACGTCATCATCGGCCACTCCGAGCGCCGCGCCATGGGCGAGACCGACGCCGATGTCAACGCCAAGGTTCTGGCTGCTCTGAACGCCGGTCTGACCCCCATCATGTGCTGCGGCGAGAGCCTTGAGCAGCGCCAGAGCGGCATCACCACCGAGTGGATCACCATGCAGATCAAGCTGGGTCTTGCCGGTGTTCCCGAGGACAAGATCCGCAAGGTCATCATCGCCTACGAGCCCATCTGGGCCATCGGCACCGGCCTGACCGCCACTCCCGATCAGGCGGAAGAGGTCTGCGAGAACATCCGTACCGTGGTGCGCAAGCTGTACTCCTCCAAGAACGCCCGTGCGATCTCCATCCTGTACGGCGGCTCCATGAACGACAAGAACGCCTTCGAGCTACTGGCACAGCCCGACATCGACGGCGGTTTGATCGGCGGCGCGTCTCTGGTACCCGAGAAGTTTGTCAAGATCATCGAGGCTGCCAACCAGCCCACCGTGTAACTTTACCCAGTAAAGATGGGCAGCCGCGAACAAAAGCGGCTGCCCATCTTTGCCCCTTATTTCAATTGGAGGTGTATTGATGAAGACACTTCTTCTGTCCGCATTGGACGCGGAAACGCCCCAAATTGCGGCTGACCTGATTCGCCGGGGGGAGCTGGTGGCGATCCCCACGGAGACGGTTTACGGTCTGGGCGCAAACGGTCTGGACGAAGTTGCCGTGACGAAAATTTTTGAAGCCAAGGGTCGTCCACAGGACAACCCCCTGATTCTGCACATCTGCGGCGCGGAGCAGATCGAACTGTTCTGCCACGACGTACCTGCGGCGGCCTATGAGCTGGCGAAGGAATTCTGGCCGGGACCGCTGACCATGGTACTGCCCGCCCGGGACTGTGTTCCCCGGCGCACCACCGGAGGACTTTCCACCGTGGCCGTCCGCTGCCCGGACAACGCCGTGACCCGGGAGATCATTCGCCTTGCGGGGGTTCCCATTGCCGCACCCTCCGCCAACATCTCCGGGAAGCCCTCCACCACCACCGCCCAGCACGTTCTTCACGACCATGACGGGAAAATCGCCGCCGTCGTGGACGGCGGCCCATGCCGGGTGGGCGTGGAGTCCACCATCGTGGATTTGACGGAAGACCGCCCCCGGCTGCTGCGCCCCGGCGGGATCACCCCGGAGCAGCTGATCTCCGTTCTGGGGGATTTGGTCATCGACAAGGCTGTCACCGCCCAGATCGACAAGGACGCCGTGGTGAAAGCCCCCGGCATGAAATACCGCCATTACGCCCCGGCGGAGCCGGTGGTCATCGTCTCCGGCAGCCGGGAAAAGGCCGCCGCCTACATCCGCCGCCATTTCACCCCCGGCGACCGGGTGCTGTGCTTTGAAGAAGAGCTGCCCCTGTACGCCGGGTGCAGTCCCCTGTCCTACGGCCGGGAGGCGGACGTCAACACCCTGTCCGCCGGGCTGTTCGCCGCCCTGCGGGAGCTGGACGACCCCGGCATCCATCAGGTCTATGCCCGGTGCCCGGTGGGGGGCGGTGTGGCCTACGCCGTGCAGAACCGGCTGAAAAAGGCCGCGGCGTTCCACATTGTGGACGCGGAGGAGGAAGCATGATTCTCGGCATCACCGGCGGCACCGGCTGCGGAAAAACCACCCTGCTGAACGTTCTGAAGGAGCGGGGCGCGGTGGTTCTGGACTGCGACGCCATCTACCACGAGTTGCTGACGCGGGACGCGTCCCTCCTTGCGGCCATCGAAGAACGCTTCCCCGGCACGGTGGAGGACGGCGTTTTGCAGCGGAAAAAGCTTGGGAATATGGTATTTCCCGACAAAAACGCTCTGCTGGATTTGAACAGAATCACCCACGCCGCCGTGAAGCGGGAGGTGCTTCGCCGCCTCGGGGAAAAGCCCGCCCTTGCCGCCATCGACGCCATCGCCCTGTTTGAAGGGGGACTAGCCGAACTGTGCGACGTGACGGTCGCCGTCACTGCCCCGGTGGAAGATCGGGTTCGCCGCCTCATGCGCCGGGACGGCATTCCGGAAGACTATGCCCGCCGCCGCATCGCCGCCCAGCCGGAGGAGAGCTGGTTCCGGGAAAAATGCGGCTTTGTGTTGGAAAACACCGGGTCAGCGTCGGAATTTCGGGAAAAATGCCTTGCGTTTTTGCAGGGAATTGGTATAATGGACGCAGCGAGCGAGCGCCGCAAGTCCCTGCAATGCACCGTCCACCCGACGGGAACGCTGGGAACATATACCTTCGTTGTCGTCTGCTCCCGGTACGACGGGAAGTGGCTTCTCAGCCGGCACAGGGAGCGGGACACATGGGAAACCCAGGGCGGCCACATCGAGCCGGGAGAAACGCCCATGCAGGCTGCCCGACGGGAGCTGTATGAGGAAAGCGGCGTCCGGGACGCGGAGCTTTACCCGGTCTGCGACTACCGCGGCTTCGACGCCCAAAGCAGCGCCAACGGCATGGTGTTTTTCGCGGCGGTTCGCCGTCTGGAGCCCCTGCCGGAAAGCGAGATCGGGGAAATCAGACTGTTTTCGGCGCTGCCGGAAAATCTGACCTACCCCAACGTAACGCCCCGCCTGATGGCGGAGGCGCAAAGAAACATAGGAGGATGCAACATGACCACAGAAGAACTGCGCAATTCCCTGCTGGCGTCGCCCAAGAACGGCTACACCCGGCTCACTGACGCCCAGCGGGATGAAATGGAAGGCTATGCTCAGCGCTACATGGCGTTCATGAGCGAATGCAAGACCGAGCGGGAGGCCACCGCATGGACCGTTCGGGAAGCCGAGAAGCTGGGCTACAAGCCCTTCGCCCCCGGCATGGAAGCCAAGCCCGGCGACAAAATGTACTACAACAACCGCAATAAGTCCATCGCTTTGGCCGTTGTCGGTACCAAGTCCCTGCGCGAGGGCGCGAACATCTGCGCCGCCCACGTGGATTCCCCCCGGCTGGACATCAAGCCCAATCCCCTGTACGAGGACTCCGAGATCAGCTACCTGAAGACCCACTATTACGGCGGCATCAAGAAATACCAGTGGACGACCATTCCTCTGGCGCTCCACGGCGTGGTGTACCGGGCGGACGGCGCTGTGGTCACGGTTACCATCGGCGAGGACGAGGGCGACCCCATCCTGATGGTCTCCGACCTGCTGCCCCATCTGGCGGCGGATCAGATGCAGAAGCCTGCGGGGAAGATCATCGAGGGCGAGCAGCTGAACGTAATCCTCGGCTCCGAGCCGCTGGAGGGCGATGGCTCTGACCTCGTGAAGCTGCACATCATGAAGCTGCTGAACGAGAAGTACGGCCTTGTGGAGAGCGACTTCCTCTCCGCCGAGCTGACGGTGGTTCCCGCGGGACGCTGCCGGGAGGCGGGTCTTGACCGCAGCCTGCTCAGCTCCTACGGCCACGACGACCGGGTCTGCGCCTACGCCGAGCTGGAAGCCCTGTTCTCTCTGGACATGCCCGAAAAGACCGCCGTCTGCATCCTTGCCGATAAGGAAGAGATCGGCTCCGTGGGCATTTCCGGTATGCAGAGCCACTACTTTGAGCATTTCATGGAGGGCCTGTGTGACGCCCAGGGCGTCAAGCTGTCCGACTGCTTCGCCAATTCCTTCTGCCTGTCCGCCGACGTTTCCAACGCCTTCGACCCCAACTGGCCGGAGACCTGCGACAAGCGGAACAACAGCCAGCTGAACTACGGCGTTGCCATCTGCAAGTACACCGGCTCCCGGGGCAAGGGCGGCGCCTCCGACGCTTCCGCCGAGGCTATGGGTCATGTCCGCTCCACGCTGGACAAGGCCGGCGTCATCTGGCAGATCGCGACGCTGGGCAAGGTGGATCAGGGCGGCGGCGGCACCGTGGCGGCCTACATGGCCAACCGGAACATTGTCACCGTGGACGCAGGTGTGCCGGTGCTCAGTATGCACGCGCCGCTGGAGCTGGTCTCCAAGCTGGACTGCTACGAAACCATGCTGGCCTGCAAGGCGATTTATCTGGCATAAAATCAAGAAGCTCCCTCTTTTCGAGGGAGCTTCCTGCATGTATGAAACTAGAATTCCGGTCCGGTGCAGACGTTCCGGGGTTCCTCCGTGGGGGGAAGCGCCCGGAGCTTCTTGCTGCCCCGCACAGCCTGGATAAGCTCTACGATCGCCCAGATGTGCAGCAGGAAATCCACCAGCTTGCCCATGGGGCTATCATACAGCGCAAAGGTAATGACCACCAGCGCCACGGTATCGACGATGAACAGCACCAGCGCCGCCGTCAGCCAACCGGCACGCTTCTTGCTCAGCAGCCAGCACAGCAGATACACCGCCACAATGACCAGCGCGATGACCAGACCCGTGTAGGTCAGCGTTCCCTTGACATTCCAGGCACCGTCCACAAAGCCGTTCTCTATGCCCATCCCCACGAATACCAGATAGTACGGTACGGAAGCGGAGAACAGGAAATACGTGTTCGTGTCCAGAATCGTCATGATCAGATTGACCACCGTGAGAATGACGATCAGCAGCAGGCTGTAGCGCCCGTTGGCCACCTGCCGCAGCAGGTACTCCCGGGAGTTCTTGTCCACCGGGGTGTTGTTTCTTGCCATAAACTACCATCTCCTTATTTTCGAGTAATTCGCCACTTCATGATACCAGATATTCATGGCAAATGCAACCTTGACTTTTCTGCCGCCAATGTGTATAATAAGAGAAATTTCATAGGACAGTTCGTGACCATCCTGTCGGTAAACAAAACTAGGGATTTCCGATGGGCGCTATGCGCTCATTTTTTGTTGGGTGTGGTCATGGACTGCGCCCAATTTCTGTTTTGGAGGAACACCATGTCGAAAAATACCAGATTTCTGACCCATGCCGCCGTCATTGCGGCGCTGTACGCTGTACTGACCCACCTGCAGAATGTTCTGCTTCCCGGTTCCACCACCTGGGCAATCCAAATGCGGCTGTCCGAAGCGCTGTGTGTGCTTTCCTTTTTCACCCCGGCAGCGATTCCCGGATTGACGGTGGGCTGTCTGGTTTTCAACATCACCTATGCCGCCGCGCTGCCGCTGGATTTTCTCGTGGGCAGTCTTGCGACGCTTCTGGCGGCCGGGGGGATGTGGCTGACCCGGCGGGTCACGGTGAAGGGCTATCCTCTGGTGGGGATGGCGATGCCCGCACTGTTCAACGCACTGCTGGTAGGCTGGGAACTGACGGTATACATCGGCGGCGGTTTCTTCCTCAATGCGCTGTACGTGGCGCTGGGAGAGCTGGCGGTGCTCCTGACCTTTGGCACGGTGCTGTTTTATGCCGTCAAAAAGCGGCATCTGGACACAAAGGTGTTCGGCGCGTAAAGCAATCAAAATTCCCCCGCCGCACGGATGTTCCGACGCGGCGGGGGAATTCTTCACAGCTCCAATTTCAGGTCGTTTTCCCCGATCCAGCCCCATTTCCGGAGGATCAGGCAGAAAACCCAGCTCAGCACCGCCGGAAGAACGAAGCAGATCAGCGCCATGCCCGTCCAGTCCATGGCGGTGATGGCCGTCTTTGCGCCGCTGGCAATATCGTTGATCCAGCCCGTGTAAACGCCGATCTGCCCGACAAAGCCGCAGGTGCCCATGCCGGAGGAGACCGCCGTGCCGTTCATCTCCAGATGGAACAGGCATGTGGCAAGCGGCCCCGTGATGGCCGATGCCAGTGTGGGCGGTATCCAGATACGGGGGTTCTTCACAATGTTGGGCATTTGCAGCATGCTGGTGCCGATGCCCTGAGCGACCAGACCGCCCCAGCCGTTTTCCCGGAAGCTCATCACCGCGAAGCCCACCATCTGGGCGCAGCACCCTGCCACGGCGGCGCCGCCGGCAAGCCCTGTCAGTCCCAGCGCTGCGCAGATGGCGGCAGAGGAAATGGGCAGCGTCAGCGCCACGCCCACGGCGACGGATACCACAATGCCCATGAAAAAGGGCTGAAGCACCGTCGCCCATTTGATGAAGCTGCCTACGGCGCTGGCCGCCGTACCGATGGGCGCTGCTACCAGACGCGCAATGCCGATGCCAGCCAGAACCGTCACGATGGGCGTCACCAGTATGTCGATTTTGGTCTCCTTTGCCACCAGCTTGCCGCATTCCGCCGCGACGATGGCGACGACGTATACCGCCAGCGGCCCGCCCGCGCCGCCCATGGCGTTGGCGGCAAAGCCCACGGGGATCAGGGAAAACAGCACCAATGTCGGGCAGTGCAGCGCAAATCCGATGGCCACGGCAATGCCGGGGCCGACCATGGCGGAGGCAAGGCCGCCGATGGTATAGCCCACTGCGCCCTCACCCTTGCCCACGGTGACGATGATCCGTGTCAAAAACCCGATGCCGAACTGCTGCCCCAGAGTATTGAGGATGGTTCCCACCAGCAGCGTGCAGAACAATCCCTGTGCCATGGCCCCCAGCGCATCGATCCCGTAGCGCTGGAGGGTAAACACCACGTCTTTGCGCGCCAGAAATTGCCTGATCTTCTCCATAGATACCCCTTCTTTCCAAAGTGTATGAATGTAACCTATTATACAGGAAACCTTTTCCACACGCAAGCTGAAAGGGAAAGATTCTCCTTGCAAATGCCGCGCAACATGCTAAAATAGAGGAAAAGAGCTGCGAGGAGGGATTTGTCATGGATATTTGGAAAGAACTGGAAGCTGAGGGCGTGAACAGGCACCTGCTTGCAGAAGTCCGTTCCTTCCGGGACGCCCACGGCGTGGCGGAGGAAGTACGCGGCCGGATTCCAAACCCCCGATTTGTATACTACGGCAAGGACGTCTGGGAAGCCGCCGCAGCGGCGGTGCTGTGCGGGGAGAACCTGCTTCTGGCAGGCCCCAAGGCCACCGGCAAAAACGTACTGGCGGAGAATCTGGCCGCCCTGTTCGGCCGCCCGGTGTGGGACATTTCCATGCACATCAATGTGGACGCGGCGTCCCTCATCGGCACCGATACGCTGAAGGGGGGCGAGGTCTGCTTCCGGGAAGGCCCCGTGTGCCAGTGCGCGCGGCTGGGCGGTTTCGGCATTCTGGACGAGGTGAATATGGCGAAAAACGAAGCGCTGGCCGTGCTCCACGCCACGCTGGATTTCCGCCGGGTCATTGACATTCCGGGCTACCGCCGCGTGATGCTGGACGACGCGGCCCGGTTCATCGGCACCATGAACTATGGCTACGCCGGAACCCGGGAGCTGAACGAAGCACTGGTTTCCCGGTTCGTGGTGGTGGATATGCCGGTGATCGGGCAGGACGATCTGTGCAAGCTGCTGCTGCGGGGCTTCCCGAGCCTGAAAAAGAGCTGGGCGCAGCAGCTGGCGGCGTTGTTCGACGATCTGCGCGCCAAGTGCAGAAGCGGGGAGATCTCCGCCCGGGCGCTGGATCTGCGGGGACTGCTGACTGCCCTGCGGCTGATGGAACGGGGACTTTCCCCGGAAGCCGCACTGGAAATGGGCATCATCAACAAGGCATTCGACCCCTTCGAGCGGCAGCTCACCGCCGACGTGGTCTGGGCGCGTGTCCCCAGAACGGCGAAAGCGGACGAGTTCTTCGGAGACTGATATGGACATCGGGGAACAGGAAGCCCGCCGGGCGGACAATCAGATATGGAACGCCGCGGGCGCTTACGGCTTTGCCACGGGCAGCCGGGGCTATGAACCCAACGGGGAAGCGTCGCTGTATTTCAACACCGCCATCGGCCTTGTGCGGCAGCTGTATGATTACAAGAAGCTGGAGCTGCTGTTCACCGCACTGGAGCGCCACTCCGGGGGAGAGCTGCAAAGCGAGCTGCTCTGGCTGGGGCTGGAACGGTGCGCCTATCTCAGGTGCCGGGACGCCCGTCCGGCGCTGACCTTTCTGCGGCAGGACTATGCCCAGCGGCAGTTACAGCAGGATTTTTCCGTGAACAGCGAGCAGGACCGGCTGAAAATCGGCTGGTTCCGCCGGGCGCTGGGGCTGCCCAGCGAGGAATCTGACCGGGAAAAGCAGATTCTGGACGCGCTGGAATTTGACCCCGACTGGGACGCCGAGGACATCCAGACGCGGATGGAGCAGATCGTCCTCAAATATTTCGGGCGGAATCTCCGCAACGAAATTGACCACTTCAATTCCAACCGGGTGGATCTGGGTTTCTTTGCCCGGCTGATGCTTCGCCCGGGAGGGCTGCACCATCTGGGGCAGGCCGCGCCGGAGGGCGGCGTGGGACTGCGTTCTTTGGGGCGGCGCATTTTCGGTTGGCGGGAAGCCCGGAAGGACGATATTCGGAAATACGCCGCCGCGTGCTTCGGCAAGTCCATGCTGACCCCGGCGGAACTGGCGGACGCGGAGCGAACCTGCTGCACCGGCCATCACCGCAACTGTGTGCTGCATTTCACCCGAGGGGAAGCGCCGGAAACCGGGGAGGCACCCACCCGGGAATGGGAGCAGATTCAGGAGCAGACGGAGCGCAACCGCGCCTATTTTCAGGCGCATCTTGCCCGGAACCGGCTGGAGATCCAGCGCCTTGCCCAGCAGCTGCAAAACACCATTCTGCTGCTTCAGGAGGACGGGAGCCTTCGGTGCCGCGCGGGACGGGTCAACCCGGCGCTTGCATGGCGCGCCCCCTCGCTGGAGGACGGCCGGGTGTTTGACCGGCAGCAGCCCAATACCCTTGGGAACCTGATCGTGGACATTCTGCTGGACGCCTCCGCCTCCCAGAACCGGCGGCAGGAGCAGCTGGCGACGCAAGGCTACATTCTGGCCGAGGCGCTGACCCGGTGCGCAATTCCTGTCCGGGTGCTGTCCTACTGCTCCGTCAGCGGCTGTACGGTGCTGCGGGAGTACCGGGACTACCGGGAAAATCAGGGCAACAACCGGATTTTCGAGTTCGCTGCCGCCGGGTGGAACCGGGACGGACTTGCCCTGCGGGCAGTGGACTGGCTTCTGCGCCGGTCGGGGGAACAGCAGCGGCTTTTGCTGATCCTCACCGACGCGAACCCCAACGATGATACCCGCCTCCCCGGCACGGGAAACCAGTTTTTCAGCCGGGACTACAGCGGCAGGCCCGCCGTGGCCGACGCTGCCGAAGAAGCGACGGCATTGCGCAGGCATGGCAATCCGCCGCTGTGCCTGTTCTCCGGCCGGGAGGGCGATTTAAGCAGCGCCCGCACCATTTACGGCCGGGATGTGGTCAGGCTGCCCTCCGTGGGCTGGTTTGCCCAGACCGTGGGGAAGATCATTCAGGGACGGCTGCAGGCTCTTGAAAGTTAACGAAAAAAACGCGGCTTCAAAGCCGCGTTTTTTAGACAAATTGGCACTGTACAACGCCTTTTAAGTATGCTACAATTCCCAAAAGCGGGAAAACAGGAGATGATGACCTTGACAAGTCAGGCGCAGCGGTATCTGGAAAAGCTGGATATCGGCTATTCCTACCGCCTTGCAAAGCGGATGGAGGAGCACTGCACCAACCCCGTGCTGGGCTACCGCACCGCAGGCTCCCCGGCGGAGATCGCCACGGGAGACATGCTGGCGGCGGAGATGAAGAAAATCGGCTTTTCCAAAGTATGGAAGGACGCCATCACCGTGGACGCGTGGGAGTTTGAGAAGGCGGAGCTGTCTTTTACCGACGCCGGGGGACGGGAGCGCCATGTCCAGCTGGGCGCGTATCAGACGAATTTCGTCACGGACGGCCCTACCGCCTACGAGCTTGTCTATGCGGGCAAGGGCACGGAAGCGGATTACGAGGGGCTGGACGTTAACGGGAAGCTGGTGCTGGTGGAGATCAATCAGCGGAACGAATGGTGGATCAACTACCCCGTGTATCAGTCCCACCTCAAGGGTGCGGCGGCGCTGATCGCCGTGCAGACCGGGGGCTACGGCGAGGTGGACGACGCCGCGCTGAACGCCCAGGATATCGCAGGCCCTCCCGAAGCCGCCGCCTTTTCCATTTCCCGGAAGGACGCCGGGGTGCTGAAGGAGCTGCTTGCGAACAGTGCGACGGTGGCCGTTACGCTGGACGCCTGCACCCGGGTGGAGCGCGACCGCACCACCTACAACATCATCGGCGAGCTGACCGGCCGGAACCCTGACCGGAAGATCATGCTGTCCGCACACTACGACTCCTATTTTGACGGCTTTCAGGACGATAACACCGCCATTTCCATGATGCTGGGCATGGGCAAAGCACTGGTAGAGACCGGCTGGCAGCCGGAGAACACCATCCTTTTCTGCGCCATGGCGTCGGAGGAATGGGGCGTGGCAGATTCCCAGTTCGACTGGTCCACCGGCGCTTACGAGCAGGTGTTTACCGTGCATCCCGAATGGCGGGGGCAGGTCATTGCCGACCTGAATTTCGAGCTGCCCGCTCTTGCCCACGGCACCCGGGCGCGGATCCGCAGCACCTACGAATATGTGGATTTTCTGGAGGAATTTCTGGAAAATCTCCCGGAGCTGACACAGGGCTATCCCGAGGAAACCCGGATCACCGCCCCCATTGAAACATGGTCGGACGACTTTTCCATTGCCATTGCGGGCATTCCCTCCATGGTCAACGATTTCACCGGCGGCAGCTTTATGGAGACCCACTACCATTCCCAGTTCGACAACGACACCTACTATGACGAGGACGTGTACCGCCTCCACCACGAGCTGTTCGGGCTGCTGCTGATGGCCATTGACAAAACCAGAGTGGTGCCGCTGAACTTCGCCGGAACCTTCCGGAAGGCCAAGGAAGCCCTTGACTTGGACTGGTGCGCCCGGACGGAGGCCGACGGCGAGAGCCTTGCCCAGGCGCTGGACGAAGCGGCGGCGCTTGCCCAGCAGGTCTATGACCGGGCGGCGGCCATCAACCGGGGGCAGGCACCTGGCGAGGACGCCGGTCGATTGGAGCGGCAGCTGCTGAATCTGTTCCAGCAGACCCAGGACACCTTTGTCCGCATCGACTGGTACGGCAACGTCCAGTTCCCCCAGGAAAGCTTGCAGCAAAGCCTGGAGCTGCTCCACGGCGCGGCGGGCAGCCTGGCGGCGGGAAATCTCTCTGCGGCACTGCGGAAACTCTATGAGATCGACAACAACCGGTATGCCTTCCTGTTTGAGCAGCTGGTGTACCGCCACTTCACCCAGTACGTATTTTCTCAGCCCAAGGAGCGCCTGAAATGGGGCTACCGCCGGATCGTGGGGTATATCAACCTCTATGCAACGGTCAAGAGCCTGCTGGAAAAGAAAGCCAAGGGCATTACGGACTACACCGCGGAAGCGGCCTTCCTGCAGGGCGCGGCCGCCGCGCAGGAGGGTGCCTACCGGGATCTGGTGGGCAGTCTGAACATCAGTGTGGAGGAAATGAAGCGGATGCTCCGCGACTGCCTCCCAAGATAAAGGAACGAATATATGGAAAGCGAATTATACAAAGTTACAAAAAAAGACCTGCCAAAGCTTCAGGCACTGCTGAACAAGTGCTTTGCCTCCGACCCGCTGTACGAGACCCTGATTCCCAACGAGGATATCCGCAAGAAGCTTTTGCCGAAGCTCTTTGCCTGCGACATGGAGGAATTCTACAAAAACTGCGACATTTTTGCCGACAGCCCGGATTTGAACGGCCTTCTGGTCGTTTCCGACGAGACCGAGCCGTACCATTTCCTCCAATACTACTTTACGGAGCTGGAAGCGGAATTGCAGACGGACGCATGGCTGATCAAGGAAGACCCGTCGCTCAGAACCCTGTTCCACTTTTTCGCCGCACGGGATTACCTGAACTCCCACTGGACGACCCAGCTCCATGAGGACAACCGTCTCCATGTGATCTATCTGGCGGTGGACCCCCAGATGCAGCACCACGGCATTGCGGTGAAGCTGCTGAAGGCGGCGGTGGATTACGCGGACAACCATCACATGATGATGTCGCTGGAGACCCACAATCCCCACAACGTGACGCTATACCAGCAGTTGGGGTTTGAGATTTACGAGGTTCTGGAAAAGCATTTTCATCTGAAACAGTTCTGCATGGTGCGCCCGATTCAAAGCGAGCTTGGACAGCCCGCGAAGCCGGGAAATGCGATTTAATCGAAAATAGAAAATCCCGTCCGCAATCTGCGGACGGGAATCTTTCTGTTTATACGAACTTTTTTCGGCAGGTCAAAAGCCCATCAACCGTTGCGGACTTCCATGAACAGGCTTTCCATATACCGGGAGGTTTCCTCCGGCAGGAAGTTGAAGCTGGTGCCGGTGGTGAGGGTGTCCGCGTCGGGGTAGGCGACCTTGCTGCCCGCGACCTCCGGATCCATCAGCTCCTTCGCCGCGGTGGAAGGGACGCTGTAGCCCAAAAACTCCATGTTGGCGGAGGAAATCTCCGGGCTGCACAGGAAGTTGATGAAGGCTTCCGCCGCCTCCTTCTCCTGGCAGCAGGTGGGGATGCACATGGCGTCGATGAACATGTTGTAGCCCTGGGTCGTGGGACGGTAGAAAGCCAGATCGGGGTTCTCTTCCACCATGGTCAGATAGTCGCCGGCGTAGTAGGGGGCGATCCACGCTTCCTCGTTTTCCATGGCGTCAAAAATCTGATCCATGACGTACTGCTGCACCACGGGCTTCTGCTCTGCCAGCTTGGCAGCGCAGGCCTGAAGCTCGGCCTCGTCGGTGGAGTTCACGTCGTAGCCCAGCAGGTACTCGGCAATGCCGAAGGCGTCCCGGGAGTTGTCGAACATCAGGATCTTTCCGGCGTACTTCTCGTTCCACAGCAGTTCCCAGCCGGTGACGTCGGCTTCGTCCACGTACTTGGTGTTGTAGATGATGCCCACGGTGCCCCAAGTGTAGGGAACGGAATACTTGTTCTCCGGGTCGTAGGAGGTGTTCTTGAAGGAATCGTCGATATACTGGTAGTTGGGGATGTTGCTGAAGTTCAGTTCCTCCAGCATACCCTCCTGCACCATCCGGCCGATCATGTAGTCGGAGGGGATGATCACGTCCACGGTGATGCCGCCGTTGGACAGCTTGGAGTACATGATCTCGTTGGAGTCATAGGTGGAATACTGCACGCGGATGTTGGGGTAGGCTTCCTCAAAGGCGGCGATTACATCCAGAGAGCCGTCGTCGCCCTCGGAGATGTACTGACCCCAGTTGTAGACGTACAGGGTGGTCTTTTTACTGCTGCCGCAGCCGGAAAGACCGGTCAGGCAGCTCACGGCAAGCAAGACGGCAAGAATAACGGAAATCCCTTTTTTCATGACAATTCTCCTTTATACCCCGCTGTGGGCAGCGGCTCGTTTTTTGTCCCCGCGGAGCTGAATGAGGTTCATGGTGACCATCAGCACCAGAATCAGCAGGAATAGCAGGGTGAACAGGGCGTAGATTTTCGGATGGAGGGGCTTTTTTGTGTAGGAATAGATTTCCACGGGAAGGGTCACGAAATCCAGCCCGCTGACAAAATAGCTGATGACAAAATCGTCCAGACTCATGGTGAACGCCATAATAGCGCCGGACACGATGCCGGGGGCGATCTCATGGAGCGTTACCTTGAAAAACGCCTGCAGGGGCGTGCAGCCCAAGTCCATGGCCGCGTCCCGGAGGGAGCTGTCCGTCTGCTTGAGCTTCGGCATGACGTTCAGGATCACGTAGGGGAGGTTGAAGGTGATGTGGGCAATGAGCAGCGTCCAGAAGGTCAGACTGTTCCGCTGCCCCAGCATCCGGGTCCCCACGAAGACGAACAGCAGGGAAAGGGACACGCCGGTGACGATATCCGGATTCGTCATGGGGATGTTGGTCAGCGTCATGGCAGCCTTGCGCAGTCTGGGGTTCAGGTTGTAGATGCCCAGTGACGCCACCGTGCCGAAGACCGTGGCGATGAAGCTGGCGAGAACCGAGACGAGCAGGGAGTTGCCCAGCAGCTTTAACAGCGTTCTGTCCTGAAACAGACGGGCGTACTGCCGCAGGGTAAACCCTTCAAACTGGGTAACGTCCTTGCCTGTATTGAAGGACGCCACGATCAGCACTGCCATGGGGACGTACAGGAAAATGAAAATCAGGATGGTGAGAATGCGGTTGGCTCTTTTCATACGATGACACCGCCTTCCTCATTGCCGCCGCCGAAGCGGTTCATGATGCCGGTGCAGATGAATACAAGGATCATCAGCACCAGACTCAGCGCCGCACCCAGATTGGGGTTGTTGCCCTGCTTGAACTGGCGCTCGATCACGTCGCCGATGAGCACCGTGTCCGTACCGCCCAGCTTCTGGGAGATATAGAAGGTGGACACCGCCGGGACGAACACCATGGTCATGCCGGAGAGAATGCCGGGAACGCTCAGCGGCAGCACCACCCGGGAAAACACCTGCGTGCTGTTGCAGCCCAGATCCTCCGCCGCTTCAATGAGCCGGGGGTCGATCTTGACGATGACGCCGTACAGGGGCAGGATCATATAGGGCAGATAGTTATACACCATGCCCAGAATGACCGCGCCGGGGGTACGGATGAGCCGCAGCCGGCCGATGCCGATGGCGTCGAGAATATTGTTGATGATGCCGGTGTCCTGCAGCAATCCGACCCATGCGAGGGTGCGGAGCAGGAAGCTCATGCACATGGGCAGCATCACCAGCATGTACAGAAACTTCTGAGCGGTCTGGCTCCGATGGGCGATGTAGTAGGCCATGGGGTAGCCCAGCAGCAGGCAGATGAAAGCCGATGCCACCGCGTAGAAGATGGACTGCCACAGAACGCCCCAGTACAGGTTCAGCCCTCGCAGGTTCACAAGGCTGAATTCCCCCGTAGACGGGTCAGTGAGGGCATAGTAGCACACCACACCCAGAGGGATCAGCGTGAATACCACCATCCATATCAAATACGGGGTGCTGAGCAAGATAGACTTATTCTTCTTCATCTTCGGCATCCTCCGTCAGCTCGTCATACTCGGCGGAGTAGGAGCTGTAGTCGCCAAAGAGACCTGAATATTCGCTCTTGTGCATGATGTGAATGTCTTCCGGGTTCAGGCGGATGCCGATGGTCTCGCCCACGCCGTGGTAGTCCGTGGTCTGAATGAGCCACTTGAAGCCCTTGAACTCCACGATGATGTCGTAGTTAAGACCCTTGAAGGTAATGCCCGTGACGGTGCCGACGAGATGACTCTCCGCGGGCTTCACGATGTCAATGTCCTCCGGGCGGATGACAACGTCCACCGGCTCGTTGGGGGCGAAGCCCTTGTCCACGCACTCAAAGACCCGGCCGAAGAACCGAACCTTGAAGTCTTCCAGCATGACGCCGTCCAGGATGTTGCTTTCGCCGATAAAGTCCGCCACAAAGGCGTTCTTCGGCTCATTATAGATATCCTCAGGTCTGCCGATCTGCTGTATCCGTCCCTTGTCCATGACCACCACGGTGTCGGACATGGAAAGAGCTTCCTCCTGATCGTGGGTGACATAGATGAACGTGATGCCGGTGGTCTGCTGGATGCGTTTCAGCTCGATCTGCATGTCCTTGCGCAAGCGCAGATCCAGCGCTGCCAGGGGTTCGTCCAGCAGCAGCACCTTCGGCTGGTTGACCAATGCCCGGGCGATGGCAACACGCTGCTGCTGGCCGCCGGACAGACTGTCCACGCTGCGGTTTTCGTAGCCCTTCAGGCTGACGATTTCCAGCATTTCATTGACCCTGCGGTCAACTTCGTCCTTGGGCAGCTTTGCTACCTTCAGGCCGAAAGCGACGTTGTCGTACACATCCAGATGCGGAAAAAGGGCATAACGCTGGAACACGGTGTTGATCTGCCGCTTGTAGGGCGGGACGTCGTTGATGACCTTCCCGTCAAACGTCACCGTGCCGGAAGTAGGCGTCAGAAAGCCGCCGATGATCCGAAGCGTTGTGGTCTTGCCGCAGCCGGAGGGGCCGAGCAGTGTGAGGAATTCGTGATCGTTGAAATAAAGATTGATGCCGTCGAGAATACGCTCCCCGTCGAACTCCATGGTCAGGTCCTGGAGTCTGATGAGTTCCTTGGACATTATCCTCCCCCGTTTCTGTTTTTTGTGTTTACGCCGAAATACGACAGATACTACTATACCGTAAATTTTTGCAATGTCAATGGATTCTATCCGTTTTTTCCCGGGAAAGTTTCGCTTTTTCCGCTGTCCCCGCGGCGCGGACGGGCAGGAAGGCAAAAACCGGGTCGCGGCAAACGGAATGTCTGCTGCGACCCGGCATGTTCGGGGATTTTTGTTATGCCGCCGGAGCGGTAACGGCGGTGGTTTCCGGGGCGGTTTCGGATGCGGTTTCCTCCGGAACGGTGCTTGGAACGTAGGTTTCCGGATGGCTGGCCAGGTCCTGATAGTAGGCTTCCCGGTCGGCTTTCTGCTGCTCCAGATACGTCCGGCATTTTTCCATGCCCGCGCCGACGATGGAGTCCGTGCGCTCCATGGACTTCTTCGCGGAGGACAGCATGGCGTCGTTCAGGTTGAACAGCTCCCCCCACTGATCCTGATTGTCTTCGTCCAGCGGCAGAATGTTATATTGCTTCGCCCCGTCAGTGCGCATGTTCACCCATGTGGGCAGCGCGTCCACGCTTTGCAGATACACGGCTCCGTCGGAATACTTTTCAAAGGTGACGGTGAACAGAATGCCATCCTCCGTATAGTAGGGAGGCGCGGCTTGAATATAGCCGTTTCTCTGGTTGGATACGGCGTTGCCCAGAGAGTAGATGACCACGGCCTTGTGGTCAGGGTCAACGGTGCTGGTAAGCAAGTCCACCGGTTGAACAACATGCGGATGCCCGCCCACGATCACGTCAAAGCCAAGATCGCACAGCTTCTGCGCCATGGTGTCCTGAAGGGAATTTTCCTTGATGTTATATTCCACGCCCCAGTGAATGAACATCATGGTGGCTTCCGCACCGTCCGCCTTCATCTGTTCCAGAATCTGTTCCGACGCGGTGTACAGCTTGCCGGGGTCGTTGTTGAGGAAGTAGTTCATCTGCCCCTCGTCCTTGATGGGGGTAAGACCATTGAGGGAGAAGGAGCTGCCGTTGCTGCTGTATGCCCATGTGTAGCACACCATGCCGATTTTAATGCCGTTTACGTCCACCACGGCGTATTTCGGCTCGTCGGCGTTCAACTGGGAGCCGAGGGCGGTCAGTCCCGTGCCGCGGATGATCTCCACGGTGCGGGTGATACCCGACGCCATGGTGTCGCCCGCGTGGTTGTTGGCGGTGAGCAGCATGTCATAGCCCGTGTCCACTACGCTGTCGATCAGCGCGTCGGGACAGTTGAAAGCGGGATTGCCCTGATAGGGGTAATCGTCGCCGCCGAAGGTGGTTTCCAGATTGGCAATGGCGTAGTCCAGACCGGACACGACATCCTTGACATAGCGGAAAATGGAACTGAAATCGTAGGTGCCATTGCTTTGCAGGCAGGTGTCAAACACCGGCTTGTGCATCAGCAGATCGCCCATGGTGCCGATGGAAGCGGTAGCCACCACATGCTCCGGTTCCGGCAGGGTGGTCTCCGGGGGCTGGGTCTCGGTTTGCGCCGGCTCTGTCCGGGGGACGGTGGGAAGGGTATAAATCTGTGTCTCCGTCCGGACGGTAGTCTGGGGCGTTTTGTTCACCAGATTAACACACATCCAGATCACAAGACCTGTCAGCGCGATCATGACGAAAATCAATACGGTCAGCAGCACAACGACTGCTGTGTTGTTTCCCTTCGGCTTTTTGGACATGGGTACTCCTCCTTGTCAGGCTGCCTCTTCGGTCGGAACAACGGGAGTTTCCCGCGCCTGCTTTTCCTGCGCGTAATAGCTCCGGCATTGCTCAAGCCCCGGGCCGACGATGTTCATGGTGCGGTCGTAGGATGCCACGGCGTTCGCCAGAGCGGCGGCGTCCAGACCATACAGATTCTGCCACTCTGTCCGCCGGGCGTCTTCCAGCGGGACGATGTTGTATTCCTGCTTTTCGTCAACGCTGTGCAGGTTGACCCATGTGGGCATCACGTTCACATCGGCAACGTATACTCCGCCGTCGGCGTATTTTTCAAAGGTGACGGTGAACACCGCGCCGTCCTCGGTGTGGCCGGTGTTCAGGGTCATCAGGTCACGGCGCTGGTTGGATACGGCGTTGCCCAGAGAGTAGATGACCGCCGTTTTGTGCCGGGAATCAGAGCTGCTGGTCAGCAGCTCCATCGGCTCCACCACGTGGGGGTGTCCGCCGACAATGACATCCACACCCAGATCGCACATTTTCTGGGCGATCATCCGCTGGGAGGAATCCGCCTGAAGGGAATACTCCGTGCCCCAGTGGATATACAGCATGGTAGCTTCCGCGCCGTCTTCCTGCATTTGGGACAGGAGAGACTGTACCTCGGAATAGAAGGCGTCCAGATTGGTTTCCACAAAGTAATTCACCAGACCCACCTGGGCGACCTCCGGCTCATAATTCAGGGAGGGACGCCCGTTCACCTCGCTGGTGGCGTAGGTGTAGGCCGCCATGCCCACCTTGATGCCGCCCACGTCCACTACGGCGTACTTGGGTTCCTCGTCGCTGAGCTGGGTCCCCAGAGGGGTCAGACCCATTTCCCGCACCCGCTTCACCGTGCGCAGGACGCCTTCAGTGGTGGTGTCGGAGCAGTGGTTGTTGGCAGTGAGCAGCATGTCGATCTCCGCGTCCTTCGCCGCCTCCACGATCTCGTCGGGGCAGTTGAACTTGGGGTAGCCCTGATACACGTAATTGTCGCCGCCCAGGGTGGTTTCCAGATTGGCCACGGAATAGTCATAGCTTGCAGTATATTCTGCCACGTAGCGGAAAATCGATTCAAAATCGTAGCCGCCATCCTCTGTGGTGCAGGCGGTGATCACGGGCTTGTGCATCAGCAGGTCGCCCTGGACGCCCACGGTGGCGGAGGCGACCGGCTCCACGGGCTGGGTCTCCACCGTCGTTGGAGGACTTTCCTCGGGCTTTTTCCCGCCTACGGTTTTGATAATGAGAACCACAGCGACGATGGCCACCAGCACCAGCGGCAGCAGCTTCAGCGCGGTATTCCGGCGGGGTTCCTGTTTTGCGTATTTCGGTTTATGTGCCATGGGGTTCCTCCTGAAAGATATCGGTCAGGTAATGTACGGTATGGACGGCCTGTCCTCCGCGCAGGTACACACGGGGCACCCGGCGGCTGATACCGCAGGCAAATTCGTAGTTGAAGCTTCCGGCCGCGGCGGCAATCTCCTCCATGGAGATGGTCTCATCGCCGTCCGTCCCGATCAGGGTGACGGTGTCACCAGCCTGAACGCCGGGGATATCGGTAACGTCCACCATCATCTGATCCATGCAGACCCGCCCCAGAATGGGGGCGCGCTTCCCGTGAATCAGGACGTAAAACCGTCCGGACAGACTGCGGCGGTAGCCGTCGGCGTAGCCGATGGGGACGGTGGCCACGACAGTGGGGCGGGTGGTGACAAACGTGCCGCCGTAGCTGATCTCCCGCCCGGGGGGCAGGGCTTTCACGTAGGAGACCCGGCTGAGCAGACGCATGGCGGGAGTCAGGGGGAGAAGGCCGGTGTCCACCTCGTCGCTGGGGTACAGGCCGTAGGTGACGATGCCGGAACGAACCATCTCGTAGTGGTGGTCGAAGTTCATCAGTCCGGCGGAATTGTTCAGGTGGCGGATGAGAATGCGGACACCCCGGCGTTTCAGCATGGCGTCGAAAGCGTCGAAACGTTCCGCCTGTGCGCGGGCGCGGCTAAGGTCACAGCTGTCGGCGGTGGCAAAATGGCTGAACAGCCCCTCTGCGGTCAGCCCCGGCAGGGCGGCGATTTCAGCGCAGATGTCGGCGTCGGCTTCCGTTACCTGAAAACCGATGCGGCTCATGCCCGTGTCCACGGCAAAGTGAAAGGCTGCGGATACCTCCGCTTCCACGGCAGCCCGGGACAGGGCTTCCCCGTCCTCCCGGCGGAAAATGGCGGGGCGGATCCCCAGACGAACGGCGTCGGGGAAAGCCTGCGGCGGCGTGTAGCCCAGAATCAATATCGGCCGGGTGATCCCGGCGTCCCGCAGCTCCAGCGCTTCGGACATGGAGCTGACACCGAAAAAAGCGCACCGATTTTCCAGCAGCCGGGCGATCGGCACGGCGCCGTGGCCGTAGGCGTCGGCCTTGATGACCGCCATCACCGGCACTTTGGCCTTGCGGCAGACCGCGTCAAAATTGGAAGAAACAGCGTCCAGGTCAATGATCGCCCGGGTGCAGTCGTGGGACATAATCCATCAGGTTCCTTTCGTGCATAAGCGGCGGAATTTTGTGATTTCCTGCCAGCATATGGATAAGTACCCTTTATCTTACCATAGAAAGTCAGGAAAGTAAACATGCAAAGTCATTAAGGTTTCCTTGCTTTATGAAACGAAAGATGGTATAATTTCCGTAATCCGAGAGGGAGGTACGCCCATGGCACGAACGGACAATTATCTCATTCAGGCGCAGCAGGCAAAGAGCTGCTTTCTGACCTACGACGCGGAAGCGCTGGCGAAAAAGCTGAACGCAAAGCTGGACGCGGACTTCCTGTACACCACATTTTTCGGCCAGAGCTACCGGGTCTCCCGGAAAACCGGGGATATCCAGCGGCTGGAAAACGGCGCGTGGCGGGACGGAAACAGCTATGAGGAGGTCATGACCCTGCTTGACCTGATCTGCGACAGCCGGGAAGACCGGCATGTCAGCGGACGGTGGAAGGCCATGCAGGACTTCGGCCTGCAATTTCACCAGAAGCTGCTGGAAGACGATCACGACCCTTGGGCGGAGCGTTTTCAGAACGATCTTCCCGCCTTCCGCCGGGCGTGTCTGGCACTGGGCGGCAAGCCTCTTCCCGTGGGGGACGCAGCCTATGCCTTTGAGATTTTCGACGGTCTGGGCGTCGCCGTCCAGCTGTGGCTGGGGGACGACGAGTTCCCGCCGAATCTGCGCTTTTTGTGGGATGAGAACGCCGACCAGTACATCCGCTATGAGACGATGTACTTTGCAAAAGCGCTGCTGCTGAGCAGAATTGCGGGGCAGATGGAAGAATCGTAAAATAGTTAATGGAGCGTATCGGTACAGATACGCTCCATTTCTCGTGCCGGGGTACAGCCCCTTGGCTCTCCCTCTGGGAGAGCTGTCACCGAAGGTGACTGAGAGAGTTTTGCAACCTTGTCCCCTCTCCGTCTTCGCCGCGCTCAGCCACCTCTCCCATAGGGAGAGGCAAGGGGTGCTGGCATTAACAGGCACAGCAGGTTATCCTGCTGTGCCTGTTTTGGTATGTCAGCGAATCAGTACTTGGGATTGGGGCCCCACTGGTTGTCGCCGGTGCTGTCCTGGCAGTACCAGACGAGCAGAATGATCGAACCAACCACGGGAATCAGGTTCAGCAGATACCAAGTGCCAGCCTTGCCGATGTCGTGCAGACGGCGGACACCGAGAGCAATCGACGGAACCAGGATTGCGAGAGACCAGATATACCCGATCCAAGCACAGTTTCTCAAAGCCAGACTGGCGAACAAATTGACAATGCAGCAGAACAGAATCACCTGCCAATATTCGCTTCTTCTGGAACGGGTATTGAAGTCCGCGTACTTGGTGAAGAACATCTTGATGGCATCAATGAAGCCGACGGAAGGCTTCGGCTCCCGGCCGTTGGAGTAGGCGACGTACCCGTTCTTGACCTGCTGTGCGCTGTAGCCGCCATCGACCTGCCGCGCGCCGCACCCGTCGCAGAACTGTGCGCCGTCGGGCAGCTGCTTGCCGCAATTCTTACAATACATAAATATCTCTCCTCTTTACATTTATTTTAGCGGGCTTTCCCGCAGTGGTACGTAGTTTATCCCTTCACGCTGCCGTCCGGGTTGAACAGGGGCAGCTTTTCCAGATAGACGAGGTCGGAACGCTCCTGCGCGTCGCCCTCAGCCAGAACGGCCATGCGTCCGCAGATGATGCCGCCCGCTTCCTCTACCAGAGTTTCCAGCGCCTTCAGGCTCTCGCCGGTGGAGATCACGTCGTCCACGATGAGGATGCGCTTGCCCTTCATCAGTGCGGCGTCCGCGCCGTCCAGATACAGCTTCTGCTCCTTGGCGGTGGTGATGGAATGCACGGAAACGCTGAAAATGTCCCGCATGTACAGTTTGGGGGCTTTCCGCGCCAGGATGTACTTCTTGTCCCCGGCCTGACGGGCCATCTCATGGGCCAGAGGAATGCCCTTGGCCTCCGCGGTGATGATGTAGTCATATTCCGGCGCGCGCTTCAGCAGCTCCCGGGCGCAGGCCACGGTCAGCTCCTGATCGCCGAAGATCACAAATCCGGCAATGGACAGAGAATCGTTTACCGGGCAGATGGGCAGATCCCGCTCAAGGCCCGCAATGTTCATATGATAATACATAGAATTTCCGCTCCTTCTTTTCTGGAAATAATCCTGAATTTATTATAACGCCCCAGTGAAAAAAGTCAAGGGAAACGCGGCGCAATCCGACAAACGCTTTTCACAGGCTTTTCTTAGGGCCTATCTGAAAACCGTCAACATGCCCAAACAGCGGGTCTTTTCCGCCTGCTGTGCACCATTTTCCCTTGTAATACACAAAGTATTCCTGCGGAAAAATGGCTTCAGCAGGCGAAAAATCCCTCGCTGTTGGTCATATTCCCGGTTTTCAGATAGACCCTAAGGAAAAGATTTGGGAAAACTCCGCGATTCCGGATTGCTTTTTTCGCCGCAGCGTGCTACCATACTCATACGGAAAATATTCAGCCCGAAAAGGAGAAAGACCATGTTTTACAAAAACGCGCGAATTTTTACTCCTGATTTCCGGTTCCATACCGGTGCCTTTGAGGTGCGGGACGGCCTGTTCGGCGAAATTCTCCCCGAAAACGTCCCCGCTGACGCCGTCGACTTAAACGGTGCGACCGTCATCCCCGGCCTGATCGACGTCCACAGCCACGGCAACTCCGGCGCGGACTTCTCCGACGGCGATTACGAGGGACTCAAGCGGATGGCCGCTTTCTATGCCAAGTGCGGCGTGACCTCCTTTGCCCCCGCCTCCATGACCCTGCCCTACGACGTGCTGGAAAAAGCCTTCGCCACCGCGAAGCAGCTCCACGCCGAAGCCCCCGAGGGACTGTCCCGTCTCATGGGCATTCAGATGGAGGGGCCCTACTTCTCCTACAAGAAGCGCGGCGCACAGAACCCCGACTACCTGAAGGACCCGGATTTTGAGGGCTTCAAGAAGCTGTACGAGGGCTGCGGCGGGCTGATCCGCATCGTGGATGTCGCGCCCGAACTGCCCGGCGCGGCGGAATTTGTCGCCAAGGCCAAGGAGCTGTGTACCGTCTCCATCGCCCACACCGATTCCGACTATGACCACGCCAGAGCCGCCATCGACGCCGGTGTCACCCACCTGACCCACCTGTACAACGCCATGCCCCCCATCCACCACCGCAATCCCGGCGTCATTCCCGCCGCAGTGGAAACCCCGGGCGTCCAGGCCGAGATCATTTGCGACGGCTACCATATCCACCCCGCCGCCGTCCGTCTGGCCTTCACCATGTTCCGTGACCGGATGGTGCTGATCTCCGATTCCGGCCGCTGCGCCGGTGAGCCGGAGGGAACCAGGTTCCAGCTGGGCGGTCAGGACGCGTGGCTTCGCGGCGGCGTGGCCAAGCTGGCCGACGGCACCATCGCCTGCTCTGCTACCAACCTGTGGACCTGCCTGCAAAACGTCCTAAGGTGGAACGTCCCCGAGGAAGAGGCCATCCGCGCGGCGACCTTCAACCCCGCCAAGGCCATCGGCACGGCGGACAAGGTCGGCACCATCGAGACCGGCAAGCTGGCGGACTTCGTTGTCACCAACGCGGATTACACCCAGAAGCGGGTGTTCATCGGCGGAAAAGAAATCTGATTCTGTGCGCACACTTTTGGAAGGCTCCCCTAAATGGGGGAGCCTTCCCAGCCCTGTCTGATACTGAACTCCAATTAAAATCTAAAAAAAGATTTTAATTGCCTGAAGGGCATGGAGTTCATATGAGACTTGTTTTGTGATTTCTTTCCTTATAAATCACAAAACAGGCAGCGCCGTCAGGCGATGCCTTCCTGATTTAAATTAAGATTTTAATCAGGAAATAGTATGAAAAATTCTGATTTGAGGTTTTTATGCATCATCGTTACATCGGAGACAAGGCGTTTTACCGCCGGGTCTTTGGGGTAGCCGTCCCCATTATCATCCAGAACGGCATCACCAACTTTGTGTCCCTGCTGGACAACATCATGGTCGGGCAGGTCGGCACCGTTCCCATGAGCGGCGTTTCCATCGTCAACGGCCTGCTGTTCGTCTTCAACCTGTGCGTCTTCGGCGCAAGCTCCGGCGCGGGTATCTTCACCGCCCAGTTCTACGGCTCCAAGGATGACGAGGGTATCCGCCACACCTTCCGGTTTAAGTTCCTGATCTGTATCGTCATCTCTTTGGTGGGCGCGGCCATTTTCCTACTGGGCGGTTCCAGTCTGATTGGGCTTTACCTCACCGGCGAGGGCGACGCCGCCACTGCCGCCGGGGCGCTGGATCACGGCCTTAAATATCTGGCCATCATGCTCTGGGGCTTTTTGCCCTTCGCCCTGACCAACACCTATTCCAGCACCCTCCGGGAGACCGGGGAGACTTTCATTCCCATGCTGGGCGGCATTGCGGCGGTGTTCGTGAATCTGGTGCTGAACTACATCCTGATCTTCGGCAAATTCGGCGCGCCGGAAATGGGAGTGGAGGGCGCAGCCATCGCCACGGTCATTTCCCGGTACGTGGAGCTTGCCATCGTGGCGGGGTGGACACACAGCCACAAAGCCCGCAACGCCTTTATCGTGGGCGCTTACCGTTCCATGTACATCCCCGGCAAGCTGCTGAGATCCATCACCATCAAGGGTATGCCCCTGCTGGCCAACGAATTCCTCTGGTCCAGCGGCATGGCCGTCCTGAACCAGTGCTACTCCACCTGCGGGCTGGACGTGGTGCCTGCCATGAACATTTGCAGCACCCTGTTCAATCTGGGGAGCGTCGTCTATCTTTCCATGGGCAATTCCGTTGGCATTATCATGGGGCAGATGCTGGGCGCGGGGCACTCGGAGGAGGACGTGCGGGACACCAACCGGAAGCTCATCGCCGTGTCCATTGCGTCGGGCGTCATGTTCGGCGGCCTGATGGCGGCGGTTTCCGAGGCGTTCCCCGGCATCTACAACACCACCGACGCCGTGCGGCATCTGGCGGCGCAGCTGATCTGGATCTCCGCCGTGATGATGCCCTTCGGCTCCTATCTCAACGCCACCTATTTCACCCTCCGTTCCGGTGGACAGACCTTCGTGACGTTCCTGTTTGACAGCTGCTTCATGTGGGTGTTCTGCGTGCCGCTGGCCTTCTGCCTGAGCCGGTTTACGAACCTGCCCATTCTGCCGCTGTACGCTATCTGTCAGGCTACCGACTTCATCAAGTGCGTCATTGGTACGGTCATGCTGAAACAGGGCAAGTGGATTCAGAACCTGACGGTCTGATACTATTTCCTGATTAAAATCTTTTTTAAAGATTTTAGGGTCTATCTGAAAACCGTCAACATGCCCAAACAGCGGGTCTTTTCCGCCTGCTGTACGCCATTTTTCCTTGCAATACACAAAGTATTCCTGCGGAAAAATGGCTTCATCAGGCGAAAAATCCCTCGCTGTTGGTCATATTTCCGGATTTCAGATAGACCCTAATTGGAGTTCAGTATGAGCTATTGATAGACAAAGCCGACAGCGGTTTTCGCTGTCGGCTTTTCCAATATGGGGTTTACTTATGCAGGAAAGAGAACAGGCCCTTTTTTTCGTAAGGCGCGGAGCTGATGCCGCCCACCTGATAGCCGGTGGCGTTGATCGTCTCCCGGAGCTTACCCTCATCCAGCGGCTCGTCGGACAGAATGACGGTCTCGCCCTTCGCGTGGGAGGAGGTGACCTTTTTGACGTTCAGCGCGCTGCGGACTGCGTCGTTCACATGGGCTTCGCACATGGAACAGGCCATACCGGATACCTGCACAGTCGTTTGAATCATAATAACCCTTCTTTCTGGAAGTTTAACCATATTATAGCACAGCATTGGGTTAGCGTCAACTAACCTTATGAAAAATGACCGTGCTTGCACAGTCTGCCGAAATCTGTTATACTGAGCCTGAAAGGAAGTGTTTTCCCGTGCGATGCGATTGTCATATTCACATGGTTCTGGACGGCGCGGACTGGAAGCGGGCGATCGCCCGGCATTCCGGTAGCGTGGATGAAGTCTGGGTTCGCCGGGTGCTGGAAACTTACCGGAAGCTGGGCTTTACCTACCTCCGTGACGGCGGCGACCGCTGGGGCGTGGGGGCGAAAGCCCGGTCGCTGGCGGGGGAGTATGGCATCACCTACCGCACGCCGTTGTCTCCGCTGTGCGCGCAGGGTCACTACGGCGGCTTTATTGGGGAAAAGTACGAAAATCTCTCCCAGTATGCCGCTATGGTTACTCAAAAGCGGGCGGACGGCGCGGATTTTATCAAAATCATGATCTCCGGTCTGATGGATTTTGATCGCTTCGGTGTGCTGACCGAGGACGGCCTTCCCCCGGAAACCATCCGGGAGCTGATCCATATTGCCCACGAGGAAGGCTTTGCCGTAATGGCCCACGCCAACGGCGCCCGGACGGTGGAAGCCGCGGCGCTGGCCGGGGTGGATTCCGTGGAACACGGCGCGTATCTGGACACGGACGCCCTCCGCGCCATGCGCGAAAACGGAACGGTGTGGGTGCCTACGCTGTCCACCATCGGGAATCTGCGGGGAACGGGGCGCTTTGACGAAGCCGCTGTAGCGGCGATTCTGGAAAGCGCCATGGAAAATGTGGCCGCCTTTGCGGCCATGGGCGGCCTGATCGCCCCCGGAACCGACGCCGGGGCGTGGGCAGTCCCCCACGGAAGCCTGTCGGAATACGCGCTGCTGAAGCAGGCGCTGGGGGAGAATGCAGAAAATGTGCTGAGCCGCGGCGTAGCGGAGATTCAGAGGAAATTTTGACATACGATTCTACGGAGGGTGCTATATGGAATACTTCACGTACAATACGTGGTCTTACTCTTGTTAGCAGAAGTCCACAAATTTCCCATAAAATTTTCTGTCCCGGACTGTGCTGTCAGCACGGTCCGGGACGGTTGCTTTTTTACACGCTTTTTTTGCTCCTGCGGGGAATATCTTACGTTTTGGTTGGGTAGTATGATTCTAAATCCCCTACTATGGTGCCGGGGTCTCCGGTGAAGGCGGAAAGAACTTCTATCGGTATCCCGTGCTCTCTGGCAAGCTCCACACTGCGGTCGTGGAGCACCTGCGCGCCATTCTCGATCAGCGTCATCATTTTCGCATAACTGATCTGCCCGAAACGGGTGGCGTCGGAGTAAATTCTGGGGTCCCGGTCATAGACGCCGTCCACGTCTGTGAAGATCTGACAGCGGTCGGCCTTCAGCCATGCCGCCAGAGCTACCGCCGTGGTGTCCGAACCGCCGCGCCCCAACGTGGTGATGTCCCCCTCGGGATCGACGCCCTGAAAGCCTGCCACGACCACGATCTTTCCCGCGTCCAGCTGCCGGCGGATGCGGGCGACGTCGATATTTTGTATCCGGGCGTTGCCGTGGACGCCGTCGGTCCGGATGCCCGCCTGCCAGCCGGTGAGACTGACGGCGCTGTAACCCATAGCCCCGATGGCCATGGTCATCAGCCCTGCCGACATCTGCTCCCCGGCGGCAAGATATGAGTCCATCTCCCGGGCGGAGCCCCGGCGGTTGACCTGAGTTGCCTTTTCGATGAGCATATCCGTGGTATCCCCCTGAGCGGAAACCACCACGACGACCTGATTTCCCTGCCGGGCCAGCCCCGTGACCCTACGAGCCGCGGCGCGCAGGCGCGACATTCCCGCAAGGGACGTTCCTCCATATTTCTGCACGATGAGCATATCGCACCCCTCCCGATTCATCGTATGTCAGGGATGGGCGAAGTGTGACGAAGGCAGCACCGCGCAATTGCGCCTGCGAGTCTCAGCTGTCTTTTTGCCACACTTCCGCAGCTTCAAAAATGGGAAATACATACAGTATTCCTCCATTTTTGAAACTTTGAATTGGAACAAAAATCCTGGCTGAGACTTCTTGCCGAATTGCGCGGTGCTGCCTGAAGAAAACCGCCGCAGAAAACAGCGGCGGCGGTTTTGCAATTCAGAATATGGGGTTATCCGGCCAGCACGTCGGCCTTCAGCACGCCCTGAATGGCGGAGAGGCGGTTCATCAGTTCCTCCAGCGTCATGGTCAGGTCGATGGTCTCCGCAGAGATGGTCACGACCGCCGTACCGTTTGTGGGGACGATGGAATTGATGGTGCTGATATTGGCGCCGGCATCGGCAAAGACGCCCAGGATCTCGGACAAGAGTCCCTGCTCATCGTGGAGCAGCAGCTGGAAGGTGATGATGCGGCCGGTCATCATGCTCTGGAAGGGCAGCACGGCGTCCCGGTACTTGTAGAACGCGCTGCGGCTGATGTCGGTCATGCGGGTGGCTTCGTTGACGGTGGACGCTTCGCCGGTGGAAAGCAGACGCTTTGCCTCCGCTACCTTCAGGAAAACCTCCGGCAGGGCGGAAGACTCTACAATATAGTATTTGGGTTTGGTCGACATGTCGGACCTCCTTAAAACTGGTTCAATTTGTGTGTGACAGAACAACACCTGTTTCTCCACAATGTATTGTAACATACTTTTCTTAGAATGCAACCCCATATCACCAGAGTTTTTGTCGGAAAGGAGGAATCTTTTTGCGTCCCGCAGTGAAAAAAAGCATATCCGTGCTGGCGGCGTTTTTTGCCGTGTGGCTGGCTGCCCGGTTTCTTCTGCCGCTTTGCTTTCCCTTTCTGCTGGGGGCGCTGCTGGCCTTCGCGGCGGAGCCGATGGTGGGCTTCCTCCAGAAACGGCGGGTTCCACGGTGTGTGTGCTCCGGCATCGGCGTCAGTATGGCCTTCTGCTTTCTTGCCATGCTGGTGCTGATTCTCTGCGCCTTTGCTCTGCGGGAGCTGCGAAGGGTGGCGGGGGTGCTGCCCGATCTGGAGGATACGGCAAAATCCGGCATCGGCCTGCTGCAAAGCTGGCTGCTGGAGCTGGCGTCCCACACGCCCCAGAGCGTGCAGCCCCTGCTCAGCGAGAACGTGACCTCCTTCTTCTCCAATGGAACATCTCTGCTGGACAAGGTCATCCGGTATATTCTGGGACTGGCGGGAAACATTCTGAGCCACATTCCCGACGGTGCGCTGAGTTTGGGAACGGCGGTGATCTCCTCCTTCCTGATCTCCGCCCGGCTGCCGAAGATCAAAAGCTGGCTGAAAAAACGTCTGCCCGAGGAAAAGCTCAAGCCCGCCGCGGACGCCCTGAAGCGTATGAAAAATGCCGTGGGCGGGTGGCTGACGGCGCAGCTGAAGCTGATGGGCGTGACGTTCACCATTCTGACGCTGGGGTTCGTGGTGCTGCGGATCGCCTACGCTCCGCTGTGGGCGCTGGTGGTCGCGCTGGTGGACGCACTGCCCGTGCTGGGTACCGGCACCGTGCTGGTGCCATGGGCAGTGATCTGCTTTTTGCAGGGAGAGGGCGCGAGGGCAATCGGCCTGCTGGGCGTTTATGCCGTGGTCACCCTGTCCCGCTCCATGCTGGAGCCGAAGCTGGTGGGGCGGCATCTGGGGCTTGACCCCCTGGTGACGCTAATGGCGCTGTACGTCGGCTACAAGCTCTGGGGCGTGGGCGGCATGATCTTTGCCCCCCTGCTCGCTGTGACCATCATGCAGGTCACGCCGGGGCGGGAGCGGGGAGATACCCCTGAAATCCCTTAAACAAGAAAATTCCCAACTGCCTATTGTACATCCCGTTCATTTTTGCTATAATATAAGGAAAATGTTATTACTGGATGTGCATGAATCGTGAAATACGGAATTTGGAAGGTGTCCCAGCTGGAGGCGGGGGCTGTCAACGCATTGGTTGGCAGCGGCTACGCTCCGCTGGCCGCCATGGTGCTGGCCTCCCGGGGGATCGGGGATGATCGACAGGCCAGAGCTTACTTAGACTGCAACGCGCCCCTGCTTGACCCTTTTTTGATGACGGATATGGACAAGGCTGCCGGACGGGTGGGACTTGCCATGTCCCGGGGTGAGAAGATCGCCGTGTTCGGCGACTACGACGTAGACGGCATCACCGCCACCTGCCTGCTGACGGATTTTCTCCGCCGCCACGGCGCGGATGTGGTGAGCTACATTCCCGGCCGTCTGGAGGAGGGCTACGGCCTGAATCCCATCGCCATCCACCAGCTCCACGCTGAGGACGTCAAGCTGATCGTCACCGTGGACTGCGGCATCACCGCCGTGAGCGAGGCGGAGCTGTGTAAGCAGCTGGGCATTGATCTCGTCATCACCGACCATCATGAGTGCAAGCAGACGCTGCCCGCCGCGGTTGCTGTGGTGGACCCCCACCGCTGCGATGGCGGCTATCCCCATAAGAATCTCTCCGGCGTGGGCATGGCCTTCAAGCTGGCTTCCGCCCTGTGCGGCTCTCAGGAAACGGTGCTGGAAGAATACGCCGACATGGTATGCCTCGGCACCGTGGCGGATGTGATGCCCCTGCAAGGGGAGAACCGGGTGTTCGTGGCGAGAGGTCTGGAATCTCTGGCGCATACCAAGCGCCCGGGCATCGCGGCGCTGATGGCGGAGTGCGGCTGCGCCCCGGAGACTGTCAGCGCGTCCTCCATCGGCTTCATGCTGGCGCCCCGCATCAACGCCGCCGGACGGATGGGACAGATCGATCTTGCGGTGGAGCTGTTTCTCACCGACGACCCGGACAAGGCCGCCGAGGCCGCCCGGGGACTGTGCGAGCTGAACCGGCAGCGGCAGGCCGTGGAGTCGGAAATTTACCGGCAGGCCGTGTCCATGCTGCCCATGGGCAAGCCCCCGGAGGCCATCGTGCTGGCGGATGAAAGCTGGCATCAGGGCGTGGTGGGCATCGTGGCCAGCCGCATTGCCGAGGAATACGCCTGCCCCACCTTCCTGATCTGTCTGGACGGCGAGCACGGCAAAGCCAGCTCCCGCAGCCACGGGGGCTTCAACCTGTTTGCCTCCCTGAGCGCCCTGTCTCCGCTGCTGGAAAGCTACGGCGGCCATGAGCTGGCCGCGGGCTTTACCATTTCCCGCGCCAACATTCCGGAATTCCGCCGCCAGATCTGTGCCCTGGCCGCGCAGTATTACACCGACGACGTGCCGAGGACGGTTCTGGACGTGGACTGCGCCGTTTCCCCGGAGCTGCTGACCCTGCACAATGTGGACTCCCTGCAAATGCTGGAGCCCTGCGGCAACGGCTGCCCCAAGCCGGTGCTGATGATGAAGAATCTGACCATCGACCGCATCAGCATGGTGGGCGGCGGACGGCATATGCGCCTGCGCCTGTGCAGCGGACATACGTACCTGAACGCCATCTATTTTTCCGCCAATCCCCAGACGGTGTCCATCCAGCCGGGGGACTTAGTGGACGTGGCCTTTACCCCTCAGGTGAACGAATTCCGGGGGACGCGCACCGTGCAGATGAATGTCATCGACATCCGCCCCAGCTGCAGCGCCGAGTGCCTGCCCGACGCCGCGCCTTACCGGGACATGCAGCGGGGAAATCTGACCTCCGGCGAGGCCGCGGCGCTGCTGCCTGACCGGAAGATGCTGGCGCTGGTGTGGCGGTATCTGGACGCCGCGAACCCTGTGCAGGAATCACCCATGTGCCTGTGCCGCAAGATCGTCCGCTGGTCGGGACAACCGTTGAATCTGGGGCAGATGCTCACCTGTCTGGATATTTTCCGGGACGTGGGACTGCTCACCGTCCAGCGGCAGCATAAATATGTTTCCATCCGGCTGACCCCCGGAGAAGGAAAGGCCGACCTGAGCCGAAGCCAGACCATGCAGCGGCTGCTGCACGCGAAAGAGAGCTGAATTTGAAATGGAATCCTTTGAAGAACATTACGCGTCTATGTGCGACGCAATCAAAAAGCACCTGCCTGGCGCGGACATGGCGCTCATCGACCGTGCCGTGGATTACGCCAACCAGAAGCACAAGCTGCAAAAACGGAAGGACGGTTCCCCCTACATCATCCACCCGCTGGCGGTCGCCCAGATCGTGGCGGAGATGGGGCTGGACTGCGACGCCATTCTGGGCGCCCTGCTCCACGACTGCATCGAGGACACCGACGCCTCCCATGAGGACATTGAAAAAATCTTCGGCCCCACCGTGGCGGAGCTGGTGGAGGGCGTCACCAAGCTGACCCGGGCAAACTTCTCCTCCTCCGAGCAGGCGCAGATGGAGAATCTGCGCAAGATGTTCATGGCCATGAGCAAGGACATCCGGGTGGTGCTGATCAAAATCGCCGACCGGCTCCACAACATGCGCACCATGCAGTACCAGACGCCGGAAAAGCAGATTCAGAAGTGCCGGGAGACAATGGACGTCTACGCGCCCCTTGCCCACCGCCTTGGTATGCAGAAGATCAAGTGGGAGCTGGAGGATACCGCTCTGCGCTACCTCGCGCCCATGGAGTATAACGAGATCATGTCCTACCTTCAGGCCCACAAGGAGAAGGACGAGGCCTTTATGCGCACCATCCAGGACAAGATCACCCAGCGCCTGACCTCCGTAGGCATCCACAACACCACCTACGGACGGATCAAGCACGTCTACTCCATCTACCGGAAAATGCTCGCCCAGGGCAAGACCATTGACGAGCTGTACGACATTTACGCTTTCCGGGTCATTGTGGACACCATCCCCGACTGCTATAACGTGCTGGGGCATGTCCACGACCTGTTCAGTCTGGTGCCGGGACGGTTCAAGGACTATATCTCCACGCCCAAGCCCAACATGTACCAGTCCCTGCACACCACCGTCATCGGCTCCCAGGGCATTCCCTTCGAGGTGCAGATCCGCACATGGCAGATGCACGAGACCGCCGAATACGGTATCGCCGCCCACTGGAAGTACAAGCAGGGCACCGGCACGGGTACGGAGAAGGACTTCGAGTGGGTGCGCCGCCTGCTGGAAAGCCAGCAGGACTCCGACGCGGAAGAGTTCGTCCAGTCTATGAAGATCGACATGTTCGACGACGAGGTGTTCGTCTACACCCCCAAGGGACGGATCGTCTCCCTGCCCGCCGGCTCCACGCCCATCGATTTTGCCTACGCCATCCATTCCGGCGTGGGAAATTCCATGATCGGCGCGAAAGTCAATAACCGCATCGCCAACATCGACACCACCCTGAAAAACGGCGATATTGTGGAGGTGCTGACCTCCAAATCCGCCAAAGGCCCCAGCCGGGACTGGCTGACCATCTGCAAGAGCAATCAGGCCAGAACCAAGATCAAGCAGTGGTTCAAGAAGGAGAAGCGGGAAGAGAACATCGTCCACGGCAAGGCGTCCTTTGAGTCGGAAATGAAGCGGGTGGGGCTGCCCCTCACCGCTGCCACCGACCCGGAGCTGGAAGCTCAGCTCCTAAAAAAGCTGTCCTTCGACACCTGGGACGATATGTTCGCCGCCATCGGCTACGGCGGACTGACCGCCGCCAAGGCCGTCGGCCGCATCCGGGACGATATCAACAAGGCGCTGAAGCAGCAGACCGCGGAAAAGCTGCCCCAAAGCCCCCTGCGCTTCCGCCCCGATTCCGAAGCGGTCATCCAGAACCGCCACGCGGTCAACGGCGTCATCGTGGAGGACATCGATTCCTGCATGATCAAGTTCGCCAAATGCTGCACCCCCGTCCCCGGCGACCCCATTGTGGGGTTCATCACCAAGGGCTTCGGCGTCAGCATCCACCGGGCGGACTGCCCCAACGCCCAGAACCGGGAAGACCCCCGTCAGGCCGCCCGCTGGGTGCGCGTCCGCTGGGCGACGCAGGAAGAGCAGCCCTTTGAAACCACGCTGGAGCTGGACTGCATCACCCGTGACGGGCTGATTCTGGACGTGGCCATGGTGCTGTCCACCGCCCGTGTCCGGGTCAAGGAAATGAGCGGCAAAGACCTGCCCGGCGGCCGCAGCGCCATCACCATCCGGTTTGAAGTCAAGGACGTGGCGGAGCTGGAATCCGTGCGGACGAAGCTGCTGAACATCCGGGACGTGGTCGGCTCCCGCAGAGGACAGAATTAAGGAGAGAGACGCTATGCGCGCTGTACTGACAAGAGTCAATTCCGCCTCCGTCGCCATTGACGGCCAGGTGGTGGGGAAAATCGGGAAGGGCTTCCTCATCCTTCTCGGTGTCGGCCCCGACGATACCGAAAAGGAATGCCGGTATCTGGCGGAAAAAGCGCTGGGACTCCGGATTTTTACCGACGAAAACGACAAAATGAATCTGGGACTGGACGCAGTCGGCGGCGAGGTGCTGGTAGTCAGCCAGTTCACTCTCTACGGCAATTGCCGCAAGGGCCGCCGCCCCAGCTTTACCGACGCCGCGAACCCGGAACTGGGGGAGCGGCTGTATGAGCAGTTCCTTGCCGACTGCGCCAGTCTGGGGTATCCCCCTCAGCACGGCCGCTTCGGCGCGGATATGAAGGTGGAGTCCGTCAACGACGGCCCCGTGACCCTGATTCTGGACACGGAGCAGCTGATGGATACGCCCAGAAGAAAATGACAAAATTCACACCCGGTAGGTGATAGTATGCTGAATATTCACACGCTGACCCTTGGGGCTTACGGAACCAACTGCTACATCGTCCACGACAGTGCGTCGGAGACCTGCTGTGTCATCGACCCCGGCTACACCCCGGAAAAGGTGCTGAGCGAGGTGGACGCCCTAGGGCTGACCGTGGAAGCGATCCTGCTGACCCACGGGCACTTTGACCATGTGGGCGGCGTAAAGGAGATCGCCGCCGAGACCGGCTGCGACGTCTACCTCTGCGCCGACGAGCTGACCATGCCGCCCCAGATGACGGCGGGGCAGTTATACTATACCAAAACCTACGGCGAGGGGGACACCCTGCACCTCGCGGGGCTGACGATCTCCGTTATCCGCACCCCCGGCCATACCCCCGGCTCCGTGTGCCTGCTGATCGACGACGCCATGTTCTCCGGGGATACCCTGTTTGCCAGTTCCTGCGGCCGTACCGATTTTCCCGGCGGCAGCGACGCGGCCATGCGGGCTTCTTTGCGCCGTCTGGCGGGGCTTTCCACCGACTACCGGGTCTACCCCGGCCACGGCATGGATACGACGCTGGCGGAGGAAAAGCGGTATAACCCCTATCTACGATAATCGAGGTTCTTATGAAACTGACACTACACGGTCATGACGACCGCTATGCCGTGGAGCAATTGCAGCTTTCCCTGTTTCCCGACAACACGGAAGGGGAGGCGGTTTCGTCCCTCCACCGGGGAAAGGTCTGGCTTACCGCAGCCACGAAAATCACCGTGAACGGCGTGACCGCCACAGCCACCCGGCGGATCAAGGCGGCGGACGAAACCGTCCGTCTGCGCCGCCGGGCACTGCAGCAGAGCTATTATCTGGCCGCGAAACAGCTGCTGCCCGTTACGCCCCCATGGGGCGCACTGGCCGGCGTCCGACCCACGAAAATCACTACCAAGCATCTGCTGGAGGGCGGCACACCCAAGTCCGCAGACGAGCTGCTGCGGAATGTATATTACGTCACCGATGACCGCCGCAGGCTGGCCGTCGACTGCTCGGTCTCCACGGTTCGGGCGGTGAATATGCTGCAGCCCAGCGATCTGTCGCTGTACGTCGGCATCCCCTTCTGCCCCACCCGCTGCACCTATTGCAGCTTCGTCAGCCGCACCATCGGCAGGAAAACGGAACTGCTGGAACCCTATCTGCGGGCGCTGGAACAGGAAATTGCGGTCACGGGCAGACTTCTGGCGCAGTCCGGGAGAACCGTCCGCACCCTCTACATCGGCGGCGGCACCCCCACGACTCTCTCCGCCCCTCAGATGGAGCGCCTGCTGCGCGTCATCCGGGACAATTTCGATCTGTCCCGGTGCGTGGAATTCACCGTAGAGGGCGGCCGCCCGGATACGCTGGATTTGGAAAAGCTTCAAGTTATCCGTTCCGGCGGCGCTGACCGCATGAGCATCAACCCCCAGACCATGGAGGACGCCGTCTTACGCGCCTGCGGGCGGCCCCACAAGGCGGCGGATGTGCTTCGCGCCTACGGCGAAGCGGCGGATGCAGGTTTCAGTGCCATCAATATGGATTTGATTGCGGGCCTTCCCGCAGACACCACGGCGGGCTTCCGCCGCAGTCTGGACGCCGTGGCGACTTTGAATCCCGCCAACATCACCGTCCACACCCTCGCCCTGAAAAAGGGCGCCGACCTGTTTGAAAAGCGGGAGAATCTCCCCTCCGCCGGGGACGTCGCCGAAATGGTCGCCTACGCGGAGCAGGCCCTCCGGGCGCTGGGCTACAAGCCCTATTACCTCTACCGCCAGAAATACATGTCCGGCAGCTTCGAGAACGTGGGCTGGAGCCGGGACAACCTGGACTGCCTGTACAACATCTACATGATGGAGGAAGTGCATACCATCCTCTCCCTTGGCGGCGGAGGCATGAACAAGGTAAACCTCCCCGACGGCACCCTCCGCCGGTTCCATAACCCAAAATTCCCCGAACAGTACATCGAAATGCTCCCGGGCGTGCTGGAGCAGAAGCAGGAGCTGTTCCGTCTCATGGCGGATGGGGCAAAATAACGCCCACGCTATACGAAAGGAAGTGTGCCAATTTGGACACCCTCATTTCCAATGTTACAGCCGTGACCATGAACCCCCGGATGGAGGTCATTTTTGGCGCTTATATCGGCATCGAGGACGGGAAGATCGTCTCCATTGAGCGAAAGCCCCCTGCCGAAGCGCCCAAGGCCATTGTGGACGGCACCGGCATGGTGGCCATTCCCGGCCTTATCAACTGCCACACCCATCTGGCGACTGCCAGTCTGCGGTGCTTCACCGATGATCTGGGCAACACCGAAGCCCTTCAGGCGCTGCTGCAAAAGGAAGCGAAAATGGACTCCCGCAGCGCCAAAGCGGCGGCATCTCTCGCCATCGCCGAGTGCCTGCGCTTCGGCGTCACCTCGGTTTCCGACCTGTATTACTACCCCAACGCCACCGCCGAGGCCGTGGCGGAATCCGGCATCAAGGCCAATCTGGCGCTGTCCAGCTATCGCTACATCGACGAGAACGAGGACTTCGACTTCGAGACCGACGAGCAGTGCCGGGAGCTGGTAAAGGTCACGGAGAAGTGGAACGGCTTCGACGGCGGCCGCATCAAAATTGATGCCGGGATCTACGCCGAGTACATCAGCAACTACAGGCTCTGGGAAGGTCTGGTGGGCTACGCCGCAGAGCAGAATCTGGGAATGCAGCTGCATCTTGCGGAGACTCAGAGCGAAGTGGACTCCTGTCTGGAGCGCACCGGCATGAACCCCGGCGAGCTGTTAAACTGCCACAATGTATTCAGCCGCCCCACCACTGCTGCAGGCTGTACATATTTAACCGAGGACGAGCGTAAACTGCTGGGGAAGAAGGGCGTCTGCGCCGTAGCGACCCCCGTGTCCGCCTACAAAAACGGCCAGTCCTCCACCCCTATTCTGGAATCCGTCAAGGCGGGGATGAACGTAGCCCTTGGCACCGGCGGCGCAATCGAGTGCGGCAACTTGGACATGTTCGAGGTCATGCGCTTTGCCGCCATGTCCGCCCGGAAGGAAAGCGGCAATCCCGCCGCCCTCCCGTCTCCCGCCGCGCTGATGATGGCGACTGTCTCCGGTGCGCAGGCGCAGAGACGCGCCAAGGAATGCGGAATGCTTCAGGTTGGCATGGACGCGGATATCGCGCTCATCGACTTTTCCGCCCCCCATCTGATCCCCTGCCACAATGTTCTGAACGGTCTCGTCTGGTCTGCCAAAGGCGGCGACGTGGCCATGACCATGGTGCGGGGCAAAATCCTCTACGAAAACGGCCGATTCCCCACCATCGACATGAAGAAGGTCGTGGAGGAACTGACCGAATACGCCATTCCCCGGCTGTTTGAAGAAACGAAGTGACCCCGCATTCCCCCGCAGAAAGGATGAAACCATGTCTGATATGCAAAAAAAGCAGAATTTTCTTCAGGGCACCGCGCTGCTCGCAATGGCAACGGCCATTGTCAAGGTCATCGGCGCTCTGTACAAAATTCCCCTCAACGCCATTATCGGCGAGCAGGGCTTCGGCTACTTCAACACGGCCTACGACATCTATAACGTACTGCTGATGATCTCCACCGCCGGACTGCCCGTTGCCATGAGCCGGATGATCTCTCAGGCCAGTTCCCTTGACCACTACAATCAGGTGCGGCGGATTTACCATACCGCACGAGGCATTTTTCTGGCGCTGGGCATCGCGGGCAGTCTGCTGATGACGGTGTTCTGCCGCCAGCTGGCCGCCTTCCAGAACCAGCCCGACGCATGGGCGGCCATCGGCTGCCTTGGCCCCTGCGTGCTGCTTATCTGCGTCATGAGCACCTACCGTGGCTTCTTTCAGGGGCAGGGGAACATGCTGCCCACCTCCGTTTCTCAGGTGCTGGAGGCCGTGGTGAAGCTGATCGTGGGTATGGGCGCGGCGCTGGCGATCCTGAAAATGACCAACGAGATTCCTCTGGCCGCAGGCGGCGCAATTCTGGGCGTCACGGCAAGCTGCCTTGTTTCGGCGATCTATCTGTTCGGCCGCTTCCGGAAGAGCTACGCCCTTCTGCCCCGGACGGAGGAAGAGCCTCGTTCCTACCGGGAGACCGCCCGGGGGCTGCTGGCCATTGCCATTCCCATCACCTTCGGCTCTGCCGCCTTGCAGCTGATGACCATGCTGGAAACCAAAATTTACATGGGGCAGCTGCTGAATCTGGGCTACACCCAGTCCTCTGCCGACACCATGCGGGGCGTTTACGGTATGTGCCTGACCATTTTCAACATGCCCTGCGCCTTCATCACCCCCATTACCATCAGCATCATTCCCGCCATCACTTCCCACCTGACCCTCTGCGGCGATGATGAAGCCAAGGCCACGGAAGAATCCGCCGTGCGGATCACCGGGCTGGTCGCCATGCCCTGTGCCTTCGGCCTTGCCCTGCTGGCTGAGCCGGTCACCGCCCTGCTGGGGGGATATTCCGGCGGGAATCTGGCAATGGCGACCCGGCTGATGACGGTTCTGGGCTTTACCATCATCTTTAACGCTTTGGTGCTGGTCTCCACGGCCATCATGCAGGCCCACGGCCACGCCGGTCGGCCGGTCATCAACATGCTGATCGGCGGCGTTGTGAATCTGGTGGCGGTGTACGTGCTGGCGGGAATGCCGCTTATCAACATTCTGGGTACGCCTATCGGCCTGCTGATGGGCTATGTGGTTATCAGCATCCTGAACATCCTGTCCATGCGCCGTCTGCTGCCGAAGCCGCCCGCGATCCTGCCGAATCTTCTCCGTTCCTTCTTTGCCGCGGCGGTGATGGGCGTTCTCGCATGGGGCGCACTGTGGGCGCTGAAAGCCATCGGCGTGCGGGAGATCGGAACGGGCCGCCTGATTCTGTGCGCCATGCCGGTTCTGGTGGGCGTCGTCAGCTATTTCTTTACCGCCGTAAAGTTCAAAGTCATCACCCATGAGGACTGTCTGCTGCTGCCAAAAGGCGAAAAAATCGCAAAAATCCTGAAGCTGTGAGTTTTTTTGAAAAATCTCTTGCAATTTGGGTAGAATTATGTTAATCTAAACAACGCTTTCAAAATATTTTCACTTTCAGAAAAGAGGATATAAACATGAACAAAACTGAACTGATCGCTGCCGCCGCCGAGGGCGCCGGCCTGACCAAGAAGGACACCGAGCGGGTCATCAACGCCGCCATTGACGCCGTTACCGCGGCTCTGGTAAAGGGCGACAAGGTGCAGGTCTCCGGCTTCGGCACCTTCGAGACCAAGGAGCGGGAAGCCCGCGTTGGCCGCAACCCCCACACCAAGGAAGCCATCGAGATCCCCGCTACCCGCGTTCCCGCCTTCAAGGCAAGCAAGGCTCTGAAGGACAACGTTGCAAAGTAAGCGATGCGGCTTGACAAGTATCTCAAAGTCTCCCGCCTGATCAAGCGCCGGACGGTGGCCAACGAAGCCTGCGACAACGGCCGCATCAGCGTCAACGGCCGCGTGGTCAAGGCCGGTTACGACGTAAAGGTCGGGGACAAAATCGAGATTTCCATGGGCGCCCGGACGGTGACCGTGGAGGTTCTTCAGGTAGCGGAAACCGTCCGCAAGGACGATGCCGCCGCCATGTATAAGGAAGTATAAGAATTCACCGCCGTGAAACGTTCGTTTCACGGCGGTGAAGTTTTGCGCGTTCTTGCAAAGCCCTCCCGTGTATGTTATACTGGAATGACCCGGAAATGATGGAGGGAACGCTATGAAAATCGAACATGCCGCGCTGTATGTGAACGATCTGGAAAAGGCGCGCAGCTTCTTTGTGAACTATCTGGGCGCAGAATCAAACGACGGCTATCACAATCCGAGGACGGGTTTCCGGTCGTATTTTCTGTCCTTTGACGGCAGCGCGCGGCTTGAGATCATGAATAAGCCGGAACTGGCAGATTCCCCAGAAGAACCCGCCCGCACCGGATACGCGCACATTGCGTTCAGCACAGGCAGCAGGGAAGCGGTGGATGCACTGACCGCAAGGCTGAAAGCGGACGGCTACGAAGTCATCGGCGGCCCCCGCATAACAGGAGACGGCTATTACGAAAGCTGCATCGCCGCGGTCGAGGGCAATCTGATCGAACTTACGGTCTAAGCAAAAGGGGAGTTTCTATGAAAATACAATGCGTGTGGGAACACAATGGCGACGACAGCATCCTGTATTCTGCCAATTTTGCCGGCGCGTTTACAAGAGGGAAATCGAAGGACGAAGCCATTCAGAAAATGCCTTCTGAAATTCGGTCCTACCTGGCGTGGAAGGGCGACGCTCCCCCGGACGCTCTGGAGCCGGAGATCGTTCAGGAAAAGGCGTCGGCGCTTACCGTCTCCGACGCGGACTCGGATGTGCTTTTTAACGGCGAGAAAGCGCCGCTGACTGCGGCGGAATACGAAGCGCTGAAATCCCTTGCCATGAAATCCGCGCGGGACTTTCTGGCGCTGTACATGTCAATACCGGATAAAGACAAAAGCGCCCTGCCGCCCAGAGCCACCTTCTACGGCGAGATTCCCCGCACGGCGCGGGAAATGTATAAACATACAAAGAATGTGAATACCTACTACTTTGGCGAGATCGGCGTTCAGGCGGACAATAACGGAACCATTGCGGAATGCAGAGAACGCGGGTTTGCCCTGCTGGAGCGGCAGCGGGATTTTCTGGAGAATCAGGTTTTTCTCGGAAGCTACGACGAGGAATGGTCGCTGCGAAAGGTGTTGCGCAGATTCATCTGGCACGACAGGATTCACGCCAAGGCAATGTACCGGATGGCGCTGAAAACCTTCGGAACCGGCGCTGTGCCGAACATATTCTCCTTTCCGGACAAATGAAACGGGCAATGCCCCTGAATTTACGGTCATGCCGGGCGTGCATATCGGCAACCTGACAAAGATCGGGAACATTCAGGATTGACCAAAAATCGGGACATGACTGCCTTGCGGTGGGTCATGTCCCGGTTTGGTCTTCTTCCCTATGATCGTGAAATGTTCTGCGCCTGTTCCCCCAGCAGACGGGCCAGCAGAACGCACTCCTCCCGGCTCAAATCCGCAAGGTGCTGGAACACAACGCCGAAATCCCCGTCCACCGTCCGCACCGTATACTCCGTCACTGCACGCCGGGCGCAGTGATACCGCTTTTCCAGCGCCTTCGCTGCCGGCTCCTCCGGAACGGCGATCTGCGCTGTTTTTCTGCCCCCACTGCCGGACAGCCGCCCGATTCCCCGCAGACAGGCGAGAATCTCCATCTGCATATCGTGCAGATGCCGAAGCTGCTCCCGGCCTCTGCCGGAAAACTGTCCGGCCAGCTTCCGATAAACCGCCGCCGCTTCCATTGCCTCCAGTTCCATCGGCCGCAGACTCCTCCGGGGAGGCTCCGACTGCCCCAGCACCCGCTGCCATACCTGCTGCTCCACATCCCGGTTCATAACACCGCCCCCCAAAAAATCACATGGCTCTGTTCCCAGTATAGCGCCCCGAAAAGAAAAAGTGTCAAAAAAGTTTTTCAAAAGGGCTTTCTTTTTTCGCTCATATGTGCTACAATACATAAAAAGCAAACTGTCAAGGCGACCCAGGGAGGAAATGATTATGCCCAGAACCAGCGACAAAGCACAGTTGATTATGGATTATGTCAACCAATTTATTCAGGAGAACGGCTATTCCCCCTCCGTCCGGGAGATCGGCGCGGCAGTGGGTCTGCGCTCTACCGCTTCCGTCAGCTATCATTTGCAGGCATTGCAGGAGAAGGGGCTGCTCCAGTCCCCCGGCGCTAAGGGGCGCAAACGGGCGCTGGTCACCGGTGCGCGCCCGGGGCAGATTCCAATCGTGGGTGTCGTCACGGCAGGCGTGCCCATTCTGGCGGTGGAAAATCAGGAGGGCACCATGCCATGGAACGACCCGGGGTGCTTTGCTCTGCGGGTTCGGGGCGACAGCATGATCAACGCCGGTATCCTCAGCGGGGACAAGGTGGTAGTCCGCCCCCAGCCCTCCGCCGACGACGGGCAGATCGTGGTTGCCCGGATCGAGGACGAGGCCACCGTCAAGCGTCTGCGCCGCCGCAGCGGCCAGATCTGGCTCATGCCGGAAAATGACAATTACAGCCCCATCGACGGCACCAACGCGGAGATCATCGGCATCGTCAAGGCCGTGGTGCGGGAGTATTGAGAAAAAAGTCCGCGCCACACGAAAAATAGTTCTTGACAAACGTACACAAATGATGTATAAATGGCATAACATAAATTGAAACCAACGAAGCGGAAGTAAAGCTGCAAGGCGCATCCACAGAGAGTTCTGCATAGCTGAGAGCGGAGCGAAAAGCGGGGCAGCAAATGGGCCGCCGAGGGCAGAGGGAAATGGGTGACCAGAGTATCTTCTGACGCATTGCCAGCGTTAACGGGCAGACGGCGTGTTGGCGCCGTGCAGAGCGGTCGGATTTCCGGCAAACAAGGTGGTACCGCAGAAATTGTTTTTTCTGTCCTTGTTCCCTTAGGGGAACAAGGATTTTTTATTTTACACGGAAAGGAGAAATGCCTCATGTATGCTCCCGGCAGACGATGGCGACCCCAGCAGGAAACCGCAAACCCATCCAACAATCATTTCAATTTCAAAAAGGAGTATTTTATTATGAAAAAGGTTATTTCTCTGGTTCTGTCCGTTATGATGATGCTCACCATGTTCGCCGGATGCAAGGCTTCCGGCACTGCCGAAACCGCCGCCCCCACTGCCGCCCCCACTTCCTCGACGGCCGCCGAAACCTCTGCCGATACCACCCCCGCAGTACAGGAATTCAACGTCGCCATTGTCCAGCAGCTGGATCACGCTTCTCTGGATGAGATCCGCACCGCCATCGTCGCCCAGCTTCAGGCGCTGGCGCAGGAAAAGGGCATCAAGGTCAACATTCAGGAGTTCAACGGCCAGAATGACGCCACCGTCCTGAACCAGATCGGCGCGCAGGTGGTAGGCGACGGCGTTGACCTCATCATCCCCATCGCAACTCTCGCCGCCCAGTGCATGGTCACCGCCGCCGACGGCACCGACATTCCCATTGTGTATGCCGCCATTTCCGACCCCGAAGCCGCCGGTCTCACCGGCCTTAGTAACGTCACCGGCACCTCCGACGCGCTGAATACCGCCTTCATTCTGGACATGATGCTGACCGCCAATCCCGACATCAAGACCGTCGGCCTGCTGTACTCCAACTCCGAAGCCAACTCCGCAACCCCCATCGCCGAAGCCAAAGCGTATCTTCAGGAAAAGCAGATCGACTTCGTGGAAAAGACCGGCAACACCAGCGGCGAGATCGTAGAAGCCGCCGCTTCCATGGTCGGCCGTGTGGACGCGGTCTTCACCCCCACCGATAACGTGGTCATGGCCGCCGAAGTCACCGTCGCCGAGACCCTGAACGAGGCGGGCATTCCCCACTACACCGGCGCGGATTCCTTCGTGGCCGCCGGAGCCTTCGCCACCTGCGGCGTCAACTACACCGAGCTCGGCACCTACACCGCCGACATGGCTATGGACATCCTGCTGGGCGGCGCGGTTCCCGAGTTCCACGTGATGGACGGCGGCATCATCACCGTCAACACCGAAACCGGCGCCACTCTGGGCATTGACTACAGCGTCTTCTCCTCCATGGCAAATACCGTGGTAGAGGTCAAGACCGGCGAATAAACTGGCAAAGAAAAACCACACACAATCGGGAGGGGCAGCGCCCCTCCCAACCATGCTGTTAGAAGGAGGGGTCAACCATGATCTCAACCGCCGTTATCATGAGTGCGCTGGAGCTGGGCTGTATTTACGCCCTGGTCGCCCTTGCGCTGTTTCTCAGCTTCCGGATACTGAATATCGCCGATATGACCACCGACGGCGCGTTCACTCTGGGCTGTGCCGTGTCCGCTACCATCGCCGTGGCGGGACACCCTCTGCTGGCGCTTCCCGCCGCCATGGCCGCGGGCGCCTGCGCCGGATTCATCACGGCCTTTTTGCAGACGAAGCTGAAAATCCCCTCTATTCTCGCCGGTATCATCACCAATACCGGGCTGTATACCGTGAATCTGGCGGTGATGGGCTTTTCCTCCAACGTCAGTATGGTAAAGGCCGACACCATGTTCTCTCTGGTGAAGCCCTATCTTGGAAGCTTCTACAAACTGATCCCCGCGGCGGTGCTGACCGTCGCCGTCGGGATATTGCTGACGCTGTTCCTGAAAACCCGGCTGGGGCTTTCCATCCGCGCCACCGGGGATAACCCGGACATGGTGCGGGCATCCTCTATTAACACCGCCTTTACCGTCACCGTAGGACTGTGCCTGTCCAACGCCATGACCGCCCTCAGCGGCGCGGTGCTGGCGCAGTACCAGAAGACCGCCGACATCAACCTCGGCACCGGCATGGTCATCATCGGCCTTGCTTCCCTGATCATCGGCGAGACCCTGATGCCCAGAGGCAAGACCTGGATGAAGGCGCTGGGGGCGATCCTCGGCTCCATTCTCTACCGCTTCATCATCGCCATTGCCCTGCGGCTCGACCTGCCCAGCGAATGCCTGAAGCTGATCTCCGCGGTCATTGTGGCACTGGCCATCGGCCTGCCGGCCATTAAGTCCGCAGTCCGTCCCGCAACAAAAGGAGGGAAAGCCTGATGTTACAGATCAGTCACATTTCCAAAACCTTCAACCCCGGCACCGTCAACGAGAAAAAAGCCCTGAACGGCGTTGACCTGCACTTAGACAGCGGCGATTTTGTCACCATTCTCGGCTCCAACGGCGCGGGCAAATCCACCCTGTTCGGCGCGATCGCCGGTTCGTTCGTGGTGGACGAGGGAACCATCCGTCTGGACGGGCAGAATATCACCAGTCTTCCGGATTACAAGCGCAGCAAATTCATCGGCCGGCTCTTTCAGGACCCCCTGAAAGGCACTGCGCCCAGCATGACCATCGAGGAAAATCTGGCGCTGGCCTATCTGCGGGCGTCGGAAAAACGGTCGCCCTTCTCCGTGGTCACGGCGAAGGACCGCGCCGGATTCCGGGAAAAGCTGGCGCAGCTGGAGCTGGGGCTGGAAGACCGGATGGATCATCCCGTGGGTCTGCTGTCCGGCGGCCAGCGTCAGGCGCTGACGCTGCTGATGGCAACGCTGGTAACGCCCAAGCTGCTGCTTCTGGACGAACACACTGCCGCCCTCGATCCTGCCACGGCGGAAAAGGTGCTTGCCCTGACGAAAAAAATCGTGGCGGAGAACCACATCACCTGCCTGATGATCACCCACAACATCCCCTCGGCGCTGTCTCTGGGCAACCGCACCATTATGATGAACAACGGCCGGATCGTGCTGGAGCTGGCGGGCGCGGAGCGGGAAAACATGACCACGGAGCAGCTATTGAAGGTGTTCCACGAGCAGGGTGTCAGCAATGACCGCATTCTGTTCAGCGCGGAATCATGAACACGAACGGCGTGACCGCAAAGGTCACGCCGTTTCGTTACGGCAACACCGCAAAATTAAAGAACTGTTTACAGCCCCGCCCCTTTTCTTTGGAGTAAAATGTGGTAAAATAGGAAAAACAGGAGGGAAGACCATGGGCTGCTGTGTGATTTTTTGCGCCGCGGAGTTTGACGCGCCGGCGCGGCCGCTGGAAAAAGACGACTACATCCTCGCCGCCGACGGCGGCTTGAAACATACCCGGAAGCTGGGAATTGAACCGAATGAGATCATCGGCGACTTTGACTCTCTGGGCTTTACCCCGCCGGGCGCCGAGGTGTTCCCGGTGGAAAAGGACGATACCGACGCCATGCTTGCCGTCCGCCGGGGGCTGGAGCTGGGGTATCGGGAGTTCGTGCTTTACGGAAGTCTGGACGGCCCCCGGCTTGACCACACCGTGGCCAATTTCCAGACGCTGCAATTCCTCGCCGACCGGGGCACCGTGGGCTACCTTGTGGGCAATCGGTCGATCGTCACCGTGGTAAAGAACGGCAGCATTGCCTTCCCGGCGGGACTGCGCGGAAACCTGTCCGTCTTCTGCATGGGCGCGGATGCCCGGGGCGTGACAGAGCGGGGGCTGTATTACGCTCTGGAAGACGGCGTACTTACCAGCGGTTTTCCTCTGGGTGTCAGCAACCATTTTACCGGCGAACCGGCGCACATTTCGGTGAGGGACGGCAGCTTGCTGGTCATCTGGGACAAGGCCGCCGGTTTCCCCGAACCGGGCAAATAAGCAGGAGGCACGCTCCATGGAAGAAAGAGATTTAATACCAGAAATTGACCCTACGCTGGGGCTGACTGACGAACAGGTTCAGTCGCGCACCCCTGCGGGGAAGCCGGTCTATTCCGGCAAAAGCGAAAAAGAAATCGTTCTGACCCACTGCTTCACCTTTTTTAACCTGATTTTTGTGATTCTGGCCGTGATGCTCGTCGTCGGCGGCTCCAGCCCCCTGAACATGGGTTTTCTGGTGGTGGCGGTGATCAATACGGTCATCGGCATCATTCAGGAGATCCGCGCCAAGCGGGCGGTGGAGCGGCTGACGCTGGTGGCGGAACGCCCCGTCGCCGTCATCCGCAGCGGTGCGCGGCAGGAGATTTCCCCGGAAGCCATCGTCAAGGACGATATCGCCGAATTTGCCTCCGGCGACACCCTCCCCGCCGACGGCATCTTACGCAGCGGGGAAATGTGGGTGGACGAGTCGCTGCTCACCGGCGAGGCCGACGCGGTGACGAAGGTTCCCGGGGATGAAGTCAAATCCGGCTCGGCCATTCTCTCCGGCCGTGGGCGGGTGCAGTTTACCGCCGTGGGCGGGGATTCCTTCGCCGCCCAGCTTTCCCGGGAAGCCCAGAAAAACCCCAGTGCGAAAAAGTCGGAAATGATGCGCTCTCTGGACAGGCTGATCCTTTTCGTGGGCATCGCGCTGGTGCCGGTGGGCATTATCCTGTTCTATCAGGAGTTCTGCGTCCTCAAGCTGGGTCTGGAAAGCAGCGTGGAGGGAACCGTCGCGGCGCTGGTGGGGATGATCCCCGAGGGGCTGTATCTGCTGACCTCCATCGCCATGGCGGCGTCGGCGGTGAAGCTGAGCCGGAAAAAGGTGCTGGTGCAGGACATGAACTGCATCGAGACGCTGGCGCGGGTGGATGTGCTGTGCGTGGACAAAACCGGCACCATCACCGAGCCGGATATGGAAGTGGAGAATGTCGTTCCCCTGTCCGACGGGAATCCGGAATATCTGGAAGCCGTCCTCACCGCCATGTACGGCGCGTCGGAGCCGGACAACGCCACGGGCAGAGCCATTCACGAGTTGTTCGGCGGCGAAACCGACTGGGTCTGCGAAAAGCGCATCCCCTTCTCCCCGGAGACCAAGTGGAGCGGGGCGGTGTTCGCGGAGCAGGGCGCGTTTTTGGTTGGCGCGCCGGAATTCATTCTGGCGCAGCGGTTTGAAGAATACCGGGACACTGTGGACGGCTGGGCGGAGCAGGGCTGCCGGGTGCTGCTGGCCGCCCGATATGACGGCGACCCCGTCCCCGGCGGGCTGGACCCGGCACTGGTAACGCCTCTTGCACTGATTTTGCTCAGCGGCCGCATCCGGGAGCAGGCAGCCGAGACCTTCGGCTATTTTGACCGTCAGGGCGTGACTGTGAAGGTCATATCCGGCGACAATCCCCACACCGCCAGCCTGATCGCCGCCCGGGCGGGCATTCCCGGTGCAGACCGGTATATTGACACCTCCGCGCTGGAAACCGACGAGGATTTTTCCCATGCGGTGTCGGAAAATACGGTTTTCGGCCGGGTGACGCCGGAGAAAAAGCGCCGCCTGGTGGCGGCGCTGCAAAACCAGGGGCACACCGTGGCCATGACCGGCGACGGCGTCAACGATCTGCTTGCCATGAAGCAGGCGGACTGCTCCATTGCCTTCAGCTCCGGCGCCCAGGCCGCCAGCCAATTGGGCAGTCTCGTGCTGCTGAACAACGACTTTGCTGCCATGCCCAGCATCGTCGCGGAGGGGCGGCGGGTCATCAACAACATTCAGAGAGCGGCTACGCTGTTCCTTGTGAAGAATATTTTCTCCCTGTTCCTGTCGGTGATCTCCCTGTTCACGGACTGGCCGTACCCCTTGCAGCCCGTGCACTTAACCGTGATCTCCGCGCTGACCATCGGCATTCCCTCGTTTTTCCTCGCCATGGAGCCGAATTACGACCGGGTGACCGGGCATTTCCTCCGGGGCGTTCTGCGCCGGGCGTTCCCCGGCGGGCTGACCAATGTATTCGCCGTGCTGGTGTGTCAGGCGTTTATGGTGGTTTTTGACCTCCCGGCGGCGTCCATCGCCACGGTGTGCGCGGGAATTCTCGCTGTGGTGGGTATGATGGTGCTGTTTCAGGTGTGTAAGCCCTTCGGCGCGTTCCGGAGGATCGTGTGGGGCGCCATGCTGGTGTGTCTGGTCGTGGTGTTCACCTGCCTTGGGGAGCTGTTCGAGCTGCGTTCCGGCACGGTGCAGACGAACCTTCTGATGCTGACGCTGCTGCTCATGACCCCCACGGTGTTTTTCGCCATACAGCGCCTGTTCGACTGGGGCGAAAAGATTTTCCGCCGCGTCTTCCGCAGGGAAACGGCGTGAGGGGACTTGACCTATTTCTGCGCTATCCGTTTCGCGGTTTCAGCAGGCTGACAAATCGGAATTTGTGAGGGTAATTATGATAAATTTTTTGAATGATATAAGGAATGCAGAAAATCCAATATCCAATAATAGAAAACTTATAAATACCATAGCAATATTGTTTCTCGGAATAGCTTTGGGAACTTTCTCAAAATATCTGGATTTTCGTCAAACTGAACTTCCAGGTGTGCTTATGGCAATAAATGGAGTCTTAGATATTGGTAATTTTCTTGGGCGTTTTGCAATCTGGATATTGATTGCACTGTGTATTTCTATTTATAGCAATTCTGCAATAAGAGCAAGCATCAATGTTTTTGTATTCTTTGTTGGTATGGTTGCAAGCTACTATTTGTATTCAAACTATATTGCAGGATTTTTCCCAAGAAGTTATGCGATGATTTGGTTTGGATTTACAGCTGTTTCTCCATTATTGGCTTTTGTCTGTTGGTATGCAAAGGGGAAAAGCAAACTGGCATTTATACTATCAGCGCTGATTTTGGCAGTATTGTTCAATATGTGCTTTGTATATGGATGTTGGTATTTTAATGCAAAATCTGTTTTGGAAGTGATAGTCTTTATTATTGGACTTATTGTTTTGAGGAGAGACACATTGAGGAGTTCTGCGCTAATGGGAACGATTAGTATAGTTCTTGCAGTTTTACTTGATATGGTTATTCCATTTCATTTTGGATAAACAACTTCAAGTTTGTTAAAAGAAAGCTAACCGCCTGTTGGCTTAATTCCCCCCACCCAAGGAGAGAAGTTATGTTAACCTACGAGCTGAAAAAATCCTCGGGGGTCCCCCTTTACGAGGCGCTTTACCGCTGCATCCGGGGGGATATTCTGTCCGGGGCGCTGCGTCCCGGGGAAAAACTGCCATCCAAACGGGCGCTGGCGGAGAATCTGGAGGTCAGCAAAATCACCGTGGAGGCTGCCTACAGCCAGCTGCTGTCCGAGGGCTACATCTGCTCAAAGGAGAAGGTGGGCTATTTCGTGGAGACGGTGGAGCGCCGCAACCCGGTGCCCGCCGCCCCGGCGCTGCGCCCGAAAGAGGACGCAGCCTGCCTTCTTGACCTGACCGCCAACGGCACGGAGCAGTTTCCCTTCTCCGTCTGGTCGCGCCTGCAGCGGGAAGTGATGCTGGACTTTGGGGAAGCGCTTCTCGCGCCCCTGCCCAACCGGGGCATTCCGGAGCTGCGGCAGGCCATTGCCGGACATCTGGCGGCCTTTCGGGGCATGCGGGTGGATCCGGAGAACATCCTGATCGGCGCGGGAACGGACTTTCTGTACAATCTTCTGATTCAGCTCCTGGGGCGGGAGAAAATCTATGCCGTGGAGGAGCCGGGCTACGGGAAAATCCGGAAGATCTATGCCGCCGGGGGCGTTCAGACCGTCAGCGCCGCGATGGACGACCGGGGCGTTCTCCCGGAGAGTCTCGGCAGCGCCGACGTGCTGCACATTTCCCCCTCCCACCACTTTCCCACCGGTATTGTCACCCCGGTGAGCCGGAGACGGGAGCTGCTGGACTGGGCGAACCGGGGCAAAAAATGGATTATCGAGGACGACTACGACTCGGAATTCCGCTTCGACGCCCACCCTGTCCCCGCCATGCAGTCCCTGGATGACGGCGGGCGGGTGATCTACATGAACAGCTTTTCCAAGAGCCTTGCGCCATCCATCCGAATCAGCTACATGGTGCTTCCCGGGGGGCTGATGGCGGCGTTTCAGCAGAAGCTGGGCTTTTACAGCTGCACCGTCCCCAGCTTTGAGCAGTACACGCTGGCGCGGTTTATAGGCCGGGGCTTTTTTGAGAAGCACATCAACCGAATGCGGAAATTCTACAAAAGCCGCCGGAATACCGTGGTTTCTCTGCTGGAAAATTGCAGCTTTTCCCACAAGCTGACCATTCAGGAGCAGGACGCGGGACTGCATTTCCTGCTGAATGTGGCGACGTCCCTTTCCGATCAGGCGCTGACGGAGAAGCTGGCAGCGCTGGGCATCCGGGTCAGAGCTTTGAGCAGCTACTATCACGACCAGTCGGAAGACCTGCACTGTTTGGTGATCAATTACTCCGGACTGAAGGAGGAACGGCTGGCAGCGGCACTTGCGGCGATCTCTCAAGAATGGACATAGATTTCACTTGCCTTTTCCGGGGCCGGAGGGTATAATAGGCGGAAGAAGATATTTGCGGGGGAGGGACAGACAATGGCCGTTTCGCAGTCATCATACCGTGGGTGCCTGCTGGGACTGGCAGTGGGGGACGCCATGGGATACACCGTGGACAACCGCAGCTGGCAGGAGATTCAGGAGGATTACGGCCCCAACGGCCTGCTGGGCTACGATCTGGTCAATGGCTACGCCGACGTCACCTCCTATACCCAGCTGGCGGCGTTTACCTGCAACGGTCTGCTGTTCGGTCTGACCCGGGGACAGATGCTGGGGAAAATGGCGCCCTTCATCAAATACGTGGGCATGAGCAGCCGGGAATGGGCTGCCTCTCAGCGCCCATGGGGACGCCCCACCCGGAATTATTGCTGGCTTCTGCGGAAAGCCGAGCTTTGCCGCCGCCACTGCATGGACACCCGGATGCTGGATACCCTGAGCCGCCCCACGCTGGGAACCCCCGAAACCCCCGCCAACAATTACGACGGCCCCGGCGGCATCACCACCGCCATCGGCGTCGGGCTGTTTTTCCACGAAGACCGTACCGACCAGCATGAGATCGATCTGCTGGGGGCGGAAACGGTGGCGCTGACGCAGGGGAGTCCTTCGGCGTTTCTCTCCGGGGCGGTGCTGGCGCACATCATGAGCCGGCTCATCCGTCAGCCCCACCTGCCGCTGAAACGGCTGGTGGCGGAGGCCGTGGAGACCATGAAAGAGCAGTTCGGCCACCAGTACAGTCAGGCGTTCGAGGTTGCCACGCTGGTGCGACACGCCATCACATACTCGGAATCCCCCAATCTCAGCCCCGTGGACGTGATGGAGCGCTTGGGCTGCGACAGCGCCGCCCAGGTGCTTGCCGGGGCCGTTTACACCTGCCTGACCAATTCCGCCGACTTTGACAGCGCCATGATCGCGGCGGTGAACCACTCCGGCCGCAGCGCCGCCGTGGGCGCCGTCACCGGCGCCATTCTGGGGGCGCGGCTGGGAGAGGAAGCCCTGCCGGACTTCTATATCGAGTGCCTGGAGCCTGCGGAGGTTCTGCGGGAGCTGGCGGACGACCTGTACACCGGCTGTCCCATGGAGCGGGGCAACAAGCTGTTCGATCTGGACTGGGACTACAAGTACCTCCACGGCGGACAGTGAATCGGACATGAATACATCCCCTCCCAAGGGCATAGGATGTCCAAGGGAGGGGATGCTTTTTGCGAAAGCGGGATTTATTGATATTGCTGGCGGCGCTGACCACGGCGGCGGTGACGGCAGTGGGGATTTTTTCGGGCAGCGCGCTGCCCACGGGGGCGTGGGGGCTGAGCTTCCGGCAGGAGGGCGCGCCGCCCATCGGCAACGCCGGGATCGACCAGCTGAAGCGGTACGACGCCGCGTACATCGGCAGCACGTCGGAAAAGGTGCTGTACCTGACCTTTGACGCTGGCTACGAAAACGGCTGCACGGAGAAAATACTGGACACCCTGCAAAAGCACAACGTCAAGGCGGCCTTTTTTCTGGTGGGCAACTACATTGAGAAAAACGCCGATCTGGTACGCCGGATGACGGAGGAAGGGCATATCGTGGGCAACCACACCATGCACCACTACGACATGAGCAAAATTTCCGAAAAGGCGGCATTCACAAAGGAATTGCAGGACTTGGAGACGCTGTACAAGGACACCACCGGTCAGGACATGCCCAAATACTATCGCCCGCCGCAGGGGATATACAGTGAGGAAAACCTGCGCATGGCGCAGGAGCTGGGCTACCGGACGGTTTTCTGGAGCCTTGCCTACGTGGACTGGAACAACGACTCCCAGCCCACCCGGGAACAGGCCTTCGCCAAGCTGCTGCCGAGGACCCACCCCGGCGCAGTGGTGCTGCTGCACTCTACGTCCAAAACCAACGCGGAAATCCTCGACGAGCTGCTGACAAAATGGGAGGAAGAGGGCTACCGCTTCGCCACGGTGGAGGAACTGTTTGCGTCATGACGGGAAAGCACAAGCCGCCGCAAAGTTTCACTTTGCGGCGGCGCTTTTCAGGTCTTGCGAATGAACTTTTCCTTGCACCGGGGGCAGGTGATGGCGATTTTCCCCTTTCCTCTGGGGACGCGCACCAGCTGGCGGCACTTGGGGCAGTCAAAATAGCGGTTCTGCCTGTCCTTTAAGCGGGTGAAAAACTGGAGAAATTTCCGGTTTTCCTGATACCGCTTGTAGGTGTTCCGGGACAGGGTGCGGCAGATCGCCCAGATCATCAGGCCGTAGCTCAGCGCCCAGAAAATGATATTCAGCGGCACCGCCTTGACCCACACCGACAGCAGGCTGCAAAACAGACCCGCACACAGAATTACCATATTCAGCCGGTCAGTGCCATAACGCCCGGCCATAAAGCTGCGCAGTCCCGCCGAGAGCTTCGCGGAAAACTGCCGAAACCAGCTGCTGATCCCATTCATAAAAATCACCTTTGCCAGAGAAATGCTTACATGTTATTATATTGCAAAAAGCGGCGAATGCAACAGCTTATGGCCAAAATTAACGGAATGTTTAAGATTGATTTAAGCACTCGATTCCTCTTGGCGCGGCGCGAAAAATGTGGTATACTGTAGCGAAAGGACGCGGGAAAGGAGGCGGGTCATGGAAACTATTGACAATTTGGAAGACGAGGCTGCCGAGGTTCAGAAGCCGGAAGGGATGCCGCCATTGCGGCCGGACGAGCCAGTCCCGGAGGAAGATTTTTCCACGGAAGATTCCGTGGTAATCCTAGATGAAATCTACCCGCCGGAAATGCCCGTACTGCCAAGAAAACGAATCCGCCCGGAGTGGATACTGGCCGCCATCGCCTTGCTCGCCGCTGCGGCGCTGGCATGGGTCGCGATCCTGTGCCGTCCCTATTACAAGGCCGCGGACGACCCGGAAGCGCTGGTGGTGCGTCGGCACCACGAGGAAATGACGGAGCCGCCGGTCTCACCGGAGCCGGAAACGGAGCCGGAGGAAACGGAACCGACCTCCGAGCCGACCATCCCCCCGGAACCGAATCCCTACGGGCGTCTGGATTTTCAGTACAACAACCATAACTATCTGACCTGCCTGCGCACCGACAGCTATTCCGGTGTGGACGTCTCCGCGTTTCAGGGGGAGATCGACTGGAAGAAGGTCGCCCGTTCCGGCATTGATTTTGCCATCATCCGTTTAGGATATCGCGGCTACGGCAGCGGCAAGCTGGTGGAGGACGAGTACGCGAAGAAGAATCTCGCGGGCGCGACGGAGGCGGGGCTTCCCATCGGCGCATACTTCTTCTCTCAGGCGCTGAGCATGGACGAGGCCGATCAGGAGATCGAATACATGCTGAACATTCTGGGGGACTACCGGCTGGACATGCCCATCATTCTGGACTGGGAAATTCCCGCCAGCGACGCCCGGACGGCCAACATGGACGCGCGAACCCTGACGGACATCCAGCTGTACTTCTGCGAAAAGATGAAGGGCCTGGGCTATCAGCCCATGGTCTACTTCAACTGGCACCAGTCGGAGAACCTGTATTACCTGAGCGAGCTGGAGGATTTTCCCTTCTGGCTGGCGCTGTATCAGGACAGAATGCGCTACCCATGGAAGGTGGAAATGTGGCAGTACACCTGCACGGGCAGAGTCCCCGGCATCAATGGGGACGTGGATATCAACGTTTATATGCCGTGAACCGCAATTTGTGGAGAAAAACAGGATGAAAAACAGAGCATTGGTCGTGATCGACCTTCAGAATGACATCACGAAGCATTACAGGGAAATCATCGACCGGGTCAATCAGGCGATCGACTGGGCGGTTGGCCAGAACATGTATGTTGTATACATTCAGCATAACAACCTGTCTGCGGGAACAAAGACCTTCAAGCCCGGCACCCGCGGCGCGGAGCTGGTGCCGGAGATGAAAATCGTTTCCGATACTGTCTTCACCAAGACAAAGGGCAATGCCTTGACCAGTGAAGACTTCGCCGGCTTTATACAGGAAAACGGCATCACAGAGTTTTTTATTGCAGGCGCGGATGCCACGGCCTGTATCAAATCCACCTGTTTCAATATGGCGAAAAACGGGTATACCGTTCATGTACTGTCTGACTGCATTACCAGCTACGACAAAAAGCAGCTGCCCCAGATGCTTGCGTATTATGAAAGCAAGGGATGCTCGGTCGCGGAGCTTCATGAGGTTATGGAAGCATAATACATATTTGGCAAAGGAAAACGCGGACATTTCACCCGAAATGTCCGCGTTTATGTATATTTTCAGCAGTGTGCCGGATCCTTTGCCTGCCAGCTCAAATCCTTGGGGTAGAAGAAGCGCACCTTCTCCTGCGCCACGGAAATGTTCACCACGTCGGAGGTGCGCAGCTCGCCGTCCAGATTGATGGCGGTGGGCTTGTCGCAGAGGATCTTCACGCTGTCCGTCCGGAAATGGCGGATGACGTCGGGGTAGTCCTTGTACCGGCCGTTCTTGTATTTCCCGATGATGGAGGACACCTGCAGACGGCTCACCTTTTTCACCAGAAGCACGTCCAGAAGCCCGTCAGTGGGGTCGGCCTCCGGCACGGGGTTGAAGCCGCCGCCGTAGAACCGCCCATTGCAGACGCAGATCATGGTTTGCTGGGCGTCAACGGTTTCGCCGCAGATCTCAACCACATAGTGTTCCGCAATGCCCCGCACCACGTTCACCACCGTGGACGCGACATAGGCGCGGAAGCCCTGCAGCAGGGGAAGCCGCTTGTACCGGGCGACGTCGGTGCCGATGCGGGCATCCAGACCCACGGAGCAGATGTTCAGGGCGTAGTCGTCGTTGCAGCGGATCATGTCGAAGGTGACTTCTTTGGCATCCAGCAGCCGTTCCAGATCGGAGAAAGCGGCAGGTTCGCTGAAAAGCCGGACAAAGTCGTTTCCGCTGCCGCCGGAATAGGCGGTGATGGCCAGATTGGGAAATCCCGCAGCCCCCGACGCGACTTCGTTCAGGGTGCCGTCGCCGCCGCAGGCGTAGACGCGGTATTCCTCCCCGGTCTCTCCCGCTTCCCGGGTGATGCGGCGGCATTCTCCCGGAGCCTTGGATACCTCAACGCGGTAGTCAAGCCCCCGGGCATTGCAGCTTTCCACAATGGCGGCGGTGTATTGCTTCGTGTGATCCCAGCTGCCCGCAGCCGGGTTGATGATGAACAGGTGTTTCATTTTTTGTCATCCCTTTTCTGGTTTTTCCGGGAATTATCGGTGTACATATAGTAGTCGCACTTGATCATGCCGTTGTAGAGCTTGCGCTTCTTGTCGGCGCGGCGGCCAAAGTAATGCTCAAACTCCGGTTCGGAGGTGATGATGAATTTCTTCCAGCCGTCGGCGTATTTCAGGTGCCGCCCCAGCGCGGCGTAGAGCCGCTGGGCGCTCTGCTGCTCCAGCATCCGCTGACCGTAGGGCGGATTGCCGATGAGAATGCCGGACTGGGCGGGCAAGTCCATTTTGGTGGCGTCGCCGTCGGCGAAGCGGATGATGTCGCCTACCCCCGCCTTCCGGGCGTTGGCCATGGCAAGAGAGACGCACTTGGGGTCGTTGTCCGAGCCGAGGATCTGGTATTTTCCATGGAATTCCTTCGATTTTGCTTCTTCCCGAATCTCGTCCCAGACTTTCCCGCCGCACCATGCGAATGCTTCCGCCGCAAACCGGCGGCGGCCGCCGGGGGCGGCGTTCCGGGCGATCAGCGCCGCCTCAATGGGGATGGTGCCGGAGCCGCAGAAGGGGTCCCACAGAAATTCCCGTCCCCGGTAGCGGGTCAACTGAACCATGGCGGCGGCCAGCGTCTCCCGCAGGGGCGCGTCGTTGCCCACGGCGCGGTAGCCCCGCTTGTGGAGGCCTTGGCCGGAGGTGTCCAGATACAGCTGCACCCGGTCATTCATAATGGAAAATTGCAGCTGGTACTTTGCCCCGGTCTCCGGGAGCCAGCTGACGCCGTATTTTTCTCCCAGACGCCGGGAGGCGGCCTTTTTCACGATGGCCTGACAGTCCGGGACGCTCATAAGCTGGCTGTTTAAGCAGTGACCCTTCACCGGGAAGCTGCCGTCTTTGGGGATAAAATCTTCCAGATTTGCATGGTAGACTCCCTGAAACAGCTCTTCAAAGGTCTTAGCAGGGAAGTCCGCCAGCACGATCAGCACCCGTTCGCCGGTGCGCAGACAGATATTGGCCTTGGCCATGTCCCGCGCTTCTCCGGAAAACAGCACCCGGCCGTTTTCCACCCGGACGTTGGGGATATCCAGCCGCCGCAGCTCGTCGCCGGCAATGCCCTCAAGCCCGAACAGGCAGGGGACGGAAAATTCGTAAGTTGACATAATACCTCCGCTTCCCACTCAGGGAAGAATTTTCTTGGGCTTCATGTACCGCTCCTCCTCGGAGAAGATGCAGCCGCAGTATTTTTGCATGTAAAAGCCGTGTTCCCGGGCAAACTCCTGTCCGGCGCGGAAATAGGGGCGGAAATCCCGGTACAGGAACTGCACGCCGTACTCCGCCGCCGCCCGCTCGGCCACCTCCCGCATCAGCTCGTGCTTCTGGTAGGGGCTGATGAACAGGGAGGACGTAAAGCTGTCGAAGCCGCCCTCGGCGGCCTGACGGGCAGTTTCAAACAGGCGCATTTCGTAGCACTTGACGCACCGCCCCGGAATGTCCTCCACCACCGCACGGACAAAGGGGCGCAGACCGTAGTCGTTGCGGACAATCAGAGGAAGCTCGATTTCCTCGGCGTAGGCCTGCAGGCAGTTGCGCCGGGCGCGATACTCGGTGACGGGATGGATATTGGGATTGTACCAGAAGCCCGTGACCTCGAAGCCATCGGTGCGAAGCACCTCGATGGGCTGATTGGCACAGGGCGCACAGCAAATGTGCATCAGGGTTTTCATGGAAGCCTCCTATGGCAGACAGAATACGCCGCAGCAGCGGCCATTCCGTCTATCGTATCACGGAATAGCGAATTGCGCAAGAGATTGGAAAAACGTTTCTATCCGGTGTTACGGCTCCAGACTTCCCGTCAAGCCGTCCTTGCAAAGCCCGGTAATGCGGACGCGGCGCACCTGATTGTGCAGCCCCTCTCCCGGGACATAGACCTTCACGTAATTGGGCGTATGTCCGGTGAACAGGCCGTCCTCCACACTTTCAAACAGGACGCTCTGCACGGAGCCGACAAGCGCCTCCCGGTAGGCGCGGCTCATTTCCTCGGCTACGGCAATGGCCGCACGGCTGCGCGCTTCCTTCACGGCATTGCCGTGCTGCCCCGGCATTTTGTCCGCGGGGGTTCCGGGACGGCGGGAATAGGGGAAAATGTGCATTTCCGCAAAGCCGCACTTGCGGATAAAGGCGAGGCTCTGGGCAAATTCATCCTCCGTCTCCCCGGGGAAGGCCACGATCATGTCCGTGGTAACGGCACAGCCCGGGAACCACGTCCGCAGCAGGCAGACGCTTTCATAGTATCGCGCGGTATCATACTTCCGCCGCATTCGCTGCAATACCGTGTCGCACCCGGACTGCATGGACAGGTGGAACTGGGGACAGAGGTTCGGAAGCCGGGAAAGCCGCCGGCAGAAATCCTCCGTCACGATTCGCGGTTCCAGACTGCCCAGCCGCACCCGCAGCGCCGGAACGGCGGTGCAGACCGCCTCGATCAGCTCCGTGACCGCGGGCTTGCCCGGAAGGTCGGCGCCCCAGCTGGCGATCTCAATGCCCGTCACCACGATCTCCCGGTAGCCCCGCCGGGCAAGCTCCTGCGCCTGGCTGACGGCCACGTCCACCGGTGCGGAACGAATGGGGCCCCGGGTGTAGGGAATGATGCAGTAGGAGCAGAAATTCACGCACCCGTCCTGCACTTTCAGCATGGCGCGGGTACGTTCCTCCAGTCCACCGGCAGGGAGAACTTCAAACTCCCGGCGGCGCAGAGCGTTGTCCAGCTGTTCCGCCCGGGTTTTGCCCTCCATGGCAGACAGCATCAGCTCCACAAATTCCCGCCGCCCGCCGCTGCCGCCGATGATGTCCACCCCCAGCGCACGCACCGCCTCCGGGGCGTGCTGGGAGTAGCAGCCGCATACGCCGATGACGGCGTCGGGATTATCCCGGCGGCACCGGCGGATGACCGCCCGGTTTTTCTTGTCCGCCACGGCGGTAACGGAACAGGTGTTGATAATATAGCCGTCGCAGGGCTGGTCAAACTGCCCGATCTCGTGCCCAAGCTCCGTCAGCAGCTGCTCCATGGCCTGCGTCTCGTATTGATTTGTCTTGCAGCCAAGGGTATAGAATGCAAATCTCATATGTCAAATCCACCAATAAAGATGTCAAGAATTTGTATTAATCGTCCAAACCGACAGTTGAAATTTCGGGGAAAACTGCTATAATAATTGTCGTCCACCGATGATACGGGGAAGTTAGTGCCACCGCCGGATCATTCCCCCCAATTATACACGAAAAAAACAGGTTTGTACAGTTGCAGGAGGTACTTTTGTGCGGGAATTTCAGGTTCGGCTCCAGTCGGTTCAGGATGTTCAGGAATTTGTGTCGCTGTCCACGGCGCGGGGGTTCCCTGTTATTATCCGGGACGCCAACAACAAGGTCAACGGAAAGAGCTTCATGGAAATGTTCTGTCTGGATCTGTGCGGCCCCCTGCGGGTGAACGTGGATTGCAGCGAGGAGGAGCTTGCCGCCTTTTGCGGTGACGCCGAAAGGTTCCTCATCAGATAAATATGGCTCTAGCAGCACCGTCCTGGGAATACTCGGGGCGGGTTTTTTTACGCCTTCGGCGGCGGATGTTTGACAATCCCTGCGCTTCATGGTATCATAACCCTATCTTAACAGGAGGCGTTCCGATGCAGTTTCTATACTATGCCCTGTTTGCCGCCGGCATCGTGGCGGTCGATCAGCTCTCCAAGTATTTTACCATTGCGTACATTCCCCTTTACACGGACATTTCCTTTATCCCCGGCGTCCTGAATCTGACCTACGTGCAGAATTCCGGCGCGGCCTTTTCCTCCTTTGAGGGGCAGCAGTGGCTGTTTGCCCTGATTTTTCTGTTCTTTACCGGGCTGATCGTCTGGGAATATTTCAAAAAGAAAATGGCCTTCACGCCCTTCGAGCGCTGGTGCATTGCGGCGATTTACGGCGGCGGCTTTGCCAATATGGTTGACCGGCTCCGCATGGGCTACGTGGTGGACATGATCGAGACGGCCTTCATGGACTTCCCCGTGTTCAATGTGGCGGACTGCTTCATCACCTGCGGCTGCGTGCTGCTGATGGGACATCTGGTGCTGTTCAACAAGGCATTCTGGAAGGATAAGAAAAAATGACCTTATTTGCCGACACCGCCGGGGAGCGTCTGGACGCGTTTCTGGCAAGACAGCCCGGAAATTTAAGCCGCAGCGCGGCGCAGAGACTCATTGAAGAGGGCATGGTCACGCGAAACGGCGTCCCCGGTAAGAAAAACGACCGCCTGAACGTCGGCGACCGGGTGGAGTACACGATCCCCGAAGCAAAACCTGTGGACATCGTTCCCACCGAAATGCCGCTGGATATCGTCTACGAGGACGACGATCTGCTGGTCATCAACAAGCCCAAGGGGCTGGTGGTGCATCCCGCCGCCGGACACGCCGACGATACATTGGTCAACGGCCTGCTCTACGCTTTGGGAGACGACCTTTCCGGCATCAACGGCGAGCTGCGCCCGGGGATCGTCCACCGCATCGATAAGGACACGTCGGGGCTGCTGGCGGTCGCCAAAAACGATTACGCCCACACCATGCTGGCCTCTCAGCTGAAAGACCACACCATGGCCAGAACCTATGAGGCCATTGTCTGCGGCGTTATGAAGGAAGACTGCGGCACCGTGGACGCGCCCATCGGGCGGCACCCCACGGACAGGAAAAAAATGTGCGTCACCCAGCGGGGCGGACGGAACGCCGTCACCCATTGGGAGGTGGTGCGCCGCTATAAGGGCTATACCCACATCCGCTGCAAGCTGGAAACCGGCCGCACCCACCAGATCCGGGTACACATGGCCTACATTGGCCACCCCATTCTGGGGGACACGGTTTACGGCCGCAAAAAGCCGGAGCTTGGGCAGAGCAGTCAGTGCCTCCACGCCGGGGCGCTGTGCTTCCAGCACCCCCGGGACGGACATCCGGTGATGGTTTTCGCCGAGCTGCCCCAATATTTCCGGGACGTGCTGGACAAGCTGGAAAAGATGAAATAGATATCAGGAGGAAGTTATGGGAAAATTTTCGGATGTATTGCTCACCGTGGACTATGACCGGACGCTGACAGCGCCGGATTCCTCCATCCCGGAGCGGAATTTGGAAGCCATCCGCTATTTTATGGAAAACGACGGCGCATTCACCGTCAACACCGGGCGGAGCGTGCCGATGATCCAGGCATTCCGCGACCGGGTCCCCGTAAATGCGCCGCTACTGCTGTATAACGGCTCGGCGGCCTATGATTTGGCGGCGGGAAAGCTGCTGTTCTGCCATGAAATCCGGCTGGACCTGTGGCAGACCGTTCGGGAGTGCATGACCCTGTTTCCCGACCTGACGGTGGAGGTGCAGGGATTGGACGCCCACTACCGGTTTGCGGAAAATCCGGCCTGGGACGCATTCAGCGACCACAACCAGTGCGCCCACGGCCTCGCCAGACCCGGAGATGACCTTGGACCGTTTCTGAAGTTTACGCTGTACGGCGAATTCCGGGACGTGACGGTGGCGAGCATGTTTGATGGCACGCCGGAGGAGGTTCGCCGGATGGACGATGCCGAGGCACAGCTGAAAGCACGTTTCGGCGCGTACTGCGAGGTGTTCCGGGCGGCGACCCGGATCATCGATGTTCACGCCAAGGGCGTCAGCAAAATCCGCTCTGCCCGGGAATTGCAGCAGCGGCTGGGGCGGAAAATTCTGGTGTGCATGGGCGACGCGGACAACGACATTTCCATGCTGGAGGGTGCGGACTGGAGCTTCTGTCCGGCGGACGGCATTGTGGCGGATCGGTTCCCGAATGTGTGTCCCTGTGCCGACGGTGCTGTTGCGGACGTGATTTATGAAAAAATCCCGGAGATTCTGCGAACCAACCCTTGACATCTTGGCGTGATTATGGTAAAATCCTATGGCTGAATCAGTCAGGTCATGGGCTTTTGCGGGTGTAGTTCAATGGTAGAACACCAGCCTTCCAAGCTGGATACGCGGGTCCGATTCCCGTCACCCGCTCCATAGAAATGCGCCAGTAGCTCAGCCGGATAGAGCAACTGCCTTCTAAGCAGTAGGTCGGGGGTTCGAGTCCCTCCTGGCGTGCCACTTGCTGCAAGCGTCAGGTAGAATGCTGCATTGCGGTTCGCTGAAGTCTTTCTCAGGACTCGAACCATAAAATGCAACAGTCCGGTGGACTGTTGCCCGCGAGGGCTTGACCGAGCGGCTCCTTGATTTAACGAGTCCCTCCTGACGTGCCATTCAGTAATTTAATATGGTGGATATGGCCTAGTTGGCTAAGGCGTCAGATTGTGGCTCTGAAGATCGTGGGTTCGAGTCCCATTATCCACCCCATAAAAAATGCACCCCTCAGGGGTGCATTTTTTATGGGGTGGAATGGGACTCGAAGAGAGCGACCCGCCCGAAGGGCGGGTAAAAAAGTGTCCGGTGGACACTTTTTTAGCTCGGGGGAGAGTCCCATGATTTCAAGACGCAGCCCGTAGGGCTGTGGGTTGAAATCATCCGTCTACCGCCGCAGTTTGTTCCAAGCCACCGTTCTCCAACCAGAAAAAATCCCCACCCCAGACGGCGCAACACCGTCCGGGGTGGGGACAACTATTCTGCGGTCAAGCCTTCAATTCCGGCAGCCCCGCCACACTGGTCAGCAGGCTCAGAACCCCCGCCAGAGCGGCAGCAGAACCCACCATGACCCAGTTTACGTCGCCGAGCACAGCGGCGGTTCCGATGGTCGCAGCGGCGGTCTGCGCAACGGTTTTCAGCGCCCGTACCCCGGCGGCCTTGATCCACGCAATTACCTTTTCCCTAGTCATAATCATCCCTCCTGAAAACTAACCCAGCCCGATTTGAGCCAGAACGAACCCCACGATCGCGGCAGCAATTGCCCAGATCAGCTTTTCCACGAACCCGTCCCAGCGCTTCCCCGGCTTCCGTTCCAGAGCCGTGACCTTGCCATCCAGCTTGTCAACGGTGTCCGCGACCTGTTCCTGCTTGTTTGCCATGACCTCCATGGAGGTCGCCAGCCGGCTGATGACCTCGTTGGATTCCTCCAGTTTATCCAGTCTATGACTGTTGGATTTCGACCGTTCCTCCACAGCGGTCAATCTTTGCTCATGCTCCAAGTCCATCCATAATTCCTCATTTCCTAACCTTTCCATCGAGCGTATCCTTGCCGGGTATCCACATGAATGCCCCAGCCGTACAGCCCGATTCCTCCAGTGTGCCCCAGAACTTCCTCCGCCGCGGCTTTCATCTCCGCCGGACTTGCGGCACTGTGCAGATCAGCGGCAAGCCCAAACAGATGCTGAGAATTGGCCACGCCGCCGACCTCCGCATTGTGCGCCGCGCACCGGACGCCGGAGCCGCCGCCGTCCACAACGGAAACCGGCACGCCCAGCCGCCGCCGGATCTCATCCACAGTGCGAACCATGGACTCCTGCGGCTCCACCGGGAACCCGCCGCACCGGCCGCAGGGGCAGCGGAACTCATCACGCTTGAAATACCGGATATTCCCCCACCAGTCAGGCGCGTGGCCGTCAGATACCTGATTTTCAGTGACAGGCGTGTACATCCGTCCAGTCGCTACAGCCGAAAGAAGCGCCTCCTGCGTCTCGGGACCCGGTACGCCGTCCTGCCGGAGCCCTTCCTGCTGCTGGAAAACCAGCACCGCTGCCGCGGTTTTCAGGCCGTTAACGCCATCCACCGCGCCGGGGTTGTAGCCCAGATAAGTGAGCAAGCACTGAATTTGTTCAACTGTCACCCTCCGTCCTCCGTCACAGTGTTACCAGTTCTTCCATGCCGGAATCCATGAGGATCTCCTTCACCTTATCCTTCAGCAGCCGGGGAACGTCCGCAAAGGTTTTTTTACCCAGCATGATCTGCTGCGCCCACAACATAGCCATCATAAACACCATCCTTTCTGAATGTTCAAGCATACACGATCTGCGACATCTCCATCAAGCACTCGATAAGTACCTGATTCTGCGCTTCCAGCTCTGCAATGCGGTCATCCGGGGTAGGCTCCGACTCAGGTACTTCGGCCTGCCAGCGGTTCAGTTCTGCGATTTCCTCCGGGGACATTGGGCGAATCACTCCATTTTCACACATGTTCATAGCCGTCCTCCTTACGCCCGCACGCCGTAAAGAACGAATTTACAGCCGGGATAAATCAGCATACCGGTTCCGCCGATGGAGGTAATGGGCTTCGCCCAGAGCGAATCCGTGAAATACTTCACGTAGGTGCTAGAGGAACTGCCATACATGCCCATGTTCTCACCCCATCCGCCGCCGGCTGAACGCAATACGCTTTCTATCACCTGTACTCCGGAAACATCCACCTCATAGACGACTCCCACCAGACGGGCAGTTTCGACCTTAGGCCAAAGGGAAGTATAAACTGCCGGGCTGGGATTACCGGTGGTTTTCCCGTTGAGCATGGCAAACATGACGTTCGGAATGGTACTCCCGCCGGTATACTTGGGGAATTTCCCGCAGAGCCGCGCTTTCAGGAGGGAAAAGGGCTGGCCATTAATGTCCTTGTCGATGGTCAGCGCATTGCTTTCCTCCGCGCCGTCGGGAATGATGATCTCCGCGATCTTTTCCCATTTTTCGCCGCTTTCCGCTGCTTCCCACGCGGTAGGCTTTCCATCGGTATCCACGGCCTTGACTTTTATCGTCTGCCCCACCGTGGCCGACGTAAGGCCGAGGGAAATGTCCGTGCCGCCGGAGCCGCCGCCCTGCCCGTCCGCACCCCGCGGGATGCCAAGATTGAGCAGCGGATTTTCTGCCGTGCCGCCCATGCTGGCAGTCGCATCGCTGCCCGCCGGAAGGGTCGTGACCGTGCCGATCTGGATATCGGGGACTGCACCGTTCTCGCCCCGGCTGGGCTTCCCGGTATCGGTGTTTCCCAGATACCAGTTCCCGTTTTCACCGATGGCCGGAGTAATGCCGTCCTTTCCGTCAGCACCCGGAGCGCCGTCTTTACCCGGCGCACCAGTCGCTCCCGGAGTGCCGTCCGCCCCCCTCGACGGCTTGCCAGTATCGGTGCTGCCCAGATACCAGTTCCCGTTTTTGCCGATGGTAGGGGTAATACCGTCCTTTCCGTCAGAAACTGTTCCGGGCGGATTGGCTTTCAGGTAGTCCTCCACGATTCTCTGCACCTCAGCCGGGGCAATCTCGCCGCCCGTTGTCAGTGCTTCGTTGATTGCCGCCACGAGATTGGACTTCGCCTCGGTGTCCAGCATACCCAAATCGCCGACCATGGCCTGAATCTGCGCCCAGACCGGCAGGGAAGGGGCGGTGGAGGCATCGCCGGAAGGGGTTGCCGCGCCCTGAATCACACCAAGCTCCGCCCAGATGGTGGGGATGGCCACATGGTTCTCGGCATCCACGCCGTACACGCCCATGTACAGGCTGCCTCCTGCCTTGCTGACCACCTCAGCAGGTATCACGATTTCGTTTCCGGCATCCAATACATCCTTCGTTGCCGCGCCCCGGAAAACCACCGTTTTCCGGAGGGAATCCCACGCGGGGTCCGTGTATTCGACGGCAACTACCGCACCCACGATCCCGCGGGGAATCGGCTCCAGACGAACCGTCTCGCACCGGCACCCGCTGACCCGTACTTCTGCAATTTTCATTTCATCATCCTTTCTGCGGGATGGGTAGTACATCCTGCGACCTTACACGCAAAAGAGCCGGATGTTGCATATAAAGCGGGAGAAGTGGCAAAAAGCCCCGCTGCCAGAAGGCAGCGGGGCAGGGGAGTCATACTGAACTCCAATTAGGGTCTATCTGAAAACCGGGAATATGACCAACAGCGAGGGATTTTTCGCCTGCTGAAGCCATTTTTCCGCAGGAATACTTTGTGTATTACAAGGGAAAATGGTGCACAGCAGGCGGAAAAGACCCGCTGTTTGGGCATGTTGACGGTTTTCAGATAGACCCTAAAATCTTTAGAAAAGATTTTAATCAGGAAATAGTACCAGACATAAAATGCGCCCCCTTTTTTGATGGGTGGTCGAAATGGAGCGTATCGGTACCGATACGCTCCATTTCTCGTGCATAAGCCCATTGGCTCTCCCATAGGGAGAGGCAGGGGGTGCAGTTCATTATCCCGCTGTGCATGTTAACTGCCTAACGCGGCCCGCCCATTTGGCAGGTGGCGCGTCTCTCTTACCTTATTTTCCGTTCAGGAAGTCGGACAGGACTTGGAAATACTTCAGGTTCTGCACTTCCCGGGAGTAGCTGATCTTGTTGGAGACGATGGCCTTGATGCGGTCCACATAGCTGTCATCAACCTCCACGCCCTCGGCGGGAGTGAAGGTTCTGGACCCGGAATCGTAGGTGCCCTTGTCGGTTTTCCAGCTGTATTCCGGCCAGAGCACCAGCGGCTCCGTATCGGAGAACACATCCCGCCCCACCAGCAGGCGGGAATCGTAGTTCAGGCCAAAGAGATTCGACAGGGTGGGCAGAATATCCAGACTGTACACCGGCGTCTCCACCTTCAGATTCTTATCTTCCAGACAGCCGCTCCAGATGATCAGGGCGTTGCTGTCACGGGTAAACCGATCCACTTCTGTGACGCCGTAAAGCTCGTTCAGGTAATTTTCGGTGTTTTTCCAGGTGGAGCTACGCTCCAGACCGTAGGGATAGTGATCCGGGCTGATGACGATTACCGTGTCGTCGGCAATACCGGCCTCCTCCAGCTGACGGATCAGCGATTCCATGGCCATTTCCAGCTCCATCTGAGCGGCAAGGTAACACTTCACCGTCTCGGAGCCGTCATAATCCACCAGATCGTAATTTTTCCGGGACATGGCGTTGGCCTTCAGGGAGTAGCCGCAGTGGCCGGAAACCGTCATATAATAAATGCTGAAGGGCTGCTGGTCAATGTACTGGGGCACGGAAATATCGATCATTTCCAGATCGCTTTCCGGCCAGACCGGCGTGATCCCTTCCAGACCGCCGTAGCGCGCCAGAAACCGGTCGTAGCCCAGCTTGGTGTGGGTCTTGTTCCGGTCATAGAAGTCCGCAAAGTGGTTGTGATAGGCGGCGGAATAGTAATCCAGCTTCTGGAGCTGATGCCCCATGGTCAGGAACAGATCCTGATAGACGGCCTGCTTCATGCACATGCCCACATCGGCCGGCACCAGACCGATCACATTGGAAAACTCGCCGGTGGTGGTACTGCCGCCCCATGCGGGCTGGTAGTAGTCGGTAAACTGGATGCCTTTGGTAGCCATCCGGTACAGAGTGGGTGTCCGCTCCGGGTCGATGACCTGCTTTGCGAAAGCTTCGGCGGTGATGAGGATCAGGTTTTTCCCGGCAAACATGCCGGTGTATTCGTTCTTTTTGGAGGGAGTCTGGGAGGATACGTACTGGCTGACGGCGTTGATGCGGCTGTTGCCGGTGTTTGCGATCAGGGCGTTAAAGTCAATGTCCATCACGTTGTCACCGTAGACGACCGCCTCCGTTTCCGCCGGGGCGGTTTCCTCCGCGGGGGATGAAGTCTCCGGGGAGCTTTCCGCGGGTGCCGCGGCCGAATCTACCACAACGAATTCCGGCGTTTCCCCGTCAGACCCGCCGCTGTTGATGGCATCAAGAGGAATGGCGATGTTCAGTCCTAACACCCGAACGGCGCTGTCAAAATTGTAGGCGCTGGAAAACCGGGCGGCATCCGTCCCTACGCCCCGGACGACACCGAAGCCCAGCAGATAAGCCGCCACAGCCCCCGCCAGCAAAAACCAGCGGGTCTTCCAGACAGTTTCGGTGGGACGCGCCAGCAGCGCAAACAGCAGCGCCGGCAGCAGCATGACCAGAATGCGCCAGAGATCATTCAGAACCAGCGAGACGACCACATCGCCGAAATCGGTGGTGACGCCCTTTGCACCGCCCAGCAGCATACGCATGGGCATGAAGCTTTGATAGGCGTCATTGACGAAGTATTCCACAATGTAGAATACCGATACCACTGCTGCCAGCGCGGCGGTGACCCATTTTCCCCACGTCCTGTGGCCGATAAAGCCGGCGATCTGCCCAAGCAGTCCGCCGAAGCCCAGAGCGAACAGCACCACTGCGGCGAACCGCCCAAGGGAAAAGTCGTTCATCGTCCACAGATGAAGCAGTACCTCGCAATATACCACTGTCACCAGAGAAAACAGCCATCCGGGAATGGGGATGTTCTGAAAAAGCTTTTTTATTTTGCCAGGATTTTTCTTTAGGGTACTCATTTTTGCTTGGTCTCCTATGGTAGCGGGAAATGCTTACTGCCCGTCTCCTGCGGGTCTCGGCCTGCGGCGGCGGTGATTGGGACGGCGGCGGGGCCTGTCCCCGGACGCTTCGGGTTTCGCGGCTGCCTCCTGAGGCGCGGGCTTGGCCTGTTCCAGGGCGGCGTCCTGTGCCTGAGGACGGGGCTTGCGGCGGCGATTCCGGGAACGGGGGGCCTTCGGCTCCGGACTTTCGGCGGTCTCCGGCTTCTCCTCCTCCGGGTCGTCTACGATTTTTTCCGTGCTGTAGCGGAAACGGATAGGCTCCAGCAGGGGCTTTTCCTCCGTCTGCTCCCGGCGGACGCGCTTGCCGCTGCCGGAAATGGGGGCAAGGTCTGCGGGAATGGGGGGGTCGTTCTTTCTGGCCTTGCCGCTGCGCAGAACGGCAATGTCCTCATTGGAAAAGACGGAGATCGTCTCCGGATTATCTTCCATGCGCACCTTCACCCGCTGGCGCAGCAGCCCCACCTCCACCACGGTGCCCCGGCCTTCCGGGGTGTCCACGAAGGAGTCCATCCGGGGGCTGTTTCGGATCAGGTCTTCATAGGCGTCCTGCTCGTATTTCAGGCAGCACATGAGCCGCCCGCAGGTGCCGGAAATTTTGGTGGGGTTCAGGGAAAGGTTCTGGGTTTTTGCCATTTTGATGGAAACTGGCTGAAAATCGTCCAGAAAACTGGCGCAGCAGAAGGGGCGTCCGCAGATGCCGAGGCCGCCAACCATTCTGGCCTTGTCCCGGACGCCGATCTGGCGCAGTTCGATGCGGGTGCGGAATACCGAAGCCAGATTTTTCACCAGCTCCCGGAAATCCACCCGCTCGTCGGCGGTGAAATAGAACAGAATTTTGCTCCCGTCAAAGGCCACCTCCGCGTTCACCAGCTGCATGTCCAGCCCATGCTCCGCGATTTTCTGCTGGCAGACCTCGAAGGCGCGCTTTTCCTTCGCCCGGTTCTCCTGTATCGTTTTTTCGTCCTGGGGGGTGGCTCTGCGAAGCACCTTCCGCAGGGGTGCTACCACATTCTTCGGCGGGATTTTGTGATTCCCGCCCACGCAGATACCGAATTCTTCACCCCGGGCGGTGTCAATGATGATGTGATCGCCGTCGGCGAAGCGCTGGCCGTCGGGGTCGAAAAAGTAAATTTTCTGCCCGGAACGGAACTGGATGTCCACGACCTCCACGTCCGTCTGGGGGGCTGTCTTGATTTGTTCTTCCATTGAATTTGCTCCTTATATCATACAGGATGCCGTATGCGGCTTCCTGATTATTTCCAACCTATCGCAGCGCCCATTCCAGCCAGCCGCACACGGCGGCAGGGGAGACGTTGCCCGTCGTGTAGTCCACCGCTTTTTGCAGGCACTGCACGGCGTTCAGCAGCTCCGGGCTGCTGCGGCTCTGGGCGAGTTTCCGGGACAGGGGCGACACCGCCCGGATGCCGCTTCGGCTGGCAAGGGCGCTTTCCAGCAGCTCCCGCCAGCTTTCCAGAGTGTCCGCCAGCGCGTCCCGCTTCCACTTTTCCATGGGCGTCAGGGTCTGCATCAGTCCCAGCGCGTCCCGGGCGGAAAACGCCTGAACAAAATCCCGTGTCTGCTGGGGCAGCTCGCCGCCGCCACTCAGCAGCGACATGGCTTGGCCCAGAAAGCCGCCGCTGCGGTCGATGGCGGCGGTAATGTCTTCCTCCTGCGCCTGAGGAAACTCCCGGCGCAGGTGACTGCGGAGAACGTCCTCCGGCAGCGCCTGCATATTCAGTTCCGTACACCGGGAACGGACAGTGGGCAGCAGCTTGTCCGGATTGTCCGTGAGCAGAAGAAACACGCCATATTTCGGCGGTTCCTCCAGAATTTTCAGCAATGCGTTCTGCCCGGGAAGCCCCATGTCCTGCGCCCGGGGGAACATGTAAATTTTGTACTCCGACTCGTTGGGCTGAATGTACACATCCGCCCGCGCCTGCCGGATCAGGTCAACGGTCACGGTCTTCTTCTCCGGGTCGTCCACGGTGATGAAGTCCGGATGGCTGCCGTCCATCACCTTGCGGCAGGGGGTGCAGCGTCCGCAGGGCTTATCCTCGCCCTGACAGAGGATCGCCGCGGCAAGCAGCTTTGCCAAAGTATGCTTGCCCGAGCCTTCCGGCCCGGAGATCAGGTAGAAGTGGGAAACATGCCCTTTGGACAGACTGCGGGTCAGATTCTGTTTCAGCCGGTCATTTCCCAGCAGAGCGTCAAAGCCCATGCTTCCCACCTCCTTGGATTCTTTTTGGTCGCTTAGCCCCACAGTACGGACAGCATGGGGATGATCTGCTTCTTCCGGCTCATGACCTTGGGCAGGAAGACGGTGTTGTCCTTGGGGATCACGTTGAACGCCTGCCGGATGGTGTCGTCGTCGCCTACGTAAATGATCTGGGTGCCTTCCAGCAGCACGTCGGTGAGCATCATGATCACCAGATCGAACATCTTCTCGTCGGCGGTCTTCTTCATCAGCTTCAGGAATTCGTCCTTGCGCTTGAGCACGCTGGGGCTGTCCACACAGGTCAGCTGGGACACGGCCAGACTGTGCCCCGCAATATGGAATTCCTTGTAATCCGTGAAGAACACCTCCTCGACGGACTTGTTTTCCACGGCGGCAGAGAAGATCTCATGCCCCAGCTCGTCCAGAGACACGTCGGCGATCCGCGCCATGCGTTCCGCCGTGCGGATGTCCCGGGGGGTGCAGGTGGGAGACTTGAACATAACGGTGTCGGAGAGAATGGCCGCCGCCATCATGCCCGCCAGCTTGGCTGAGGGCATCAGCCCCCGATCCTGATACATCTCTGCAATGATGGTGTTGGTGGAACCCACCGGCTCGTTGCGGACGTAAATGGGGTTGCCGGTCTGGATGTCCGCCAGCCGGTGATGGTCGATAATGGCGAGAATTTCCGCTTCCTCCAGACCGGGGACGGACTGGGAAGCCTCGTTGTGGTCAACCAGAACCACCTGCTTGCGCCGGGGGCGGAGCAGATGATACCGGGTCAGAATGCCAACGACCTTCTCGTTGCCGTCCAGAATGGGGTAGCTGGGGTGACGGTATTTCAGCACCATATCCCGCACGGTATCCACCCGGTCATCCAGGTGGAAGCTGACCACGTTCTGGGTATTGCAGATCCGCTCCACAGGGATGGACTGGAAAATCAGCCGCGCCGCCCGGAAGGCGTCGTAGGGGGTGGAGATGATGCAGGTCTCCGTGGGCATGGTGCGCAGTTCCTCGGAAATCTCCGCCTGACACAGCACCAGACAGCTGACGTTCAGTTCCAGCGCCCGGCGGATCATGTCCGGCTGGTTGCCGCAGAGTACAATGCTCTCCCTGGAATGGAACAGCAGATTCTCCCGGCTCTGGGGCAGGGCAATCGTGACCTCGCCGGAGATGGTGTCAGTGCTTTCTCCCGCATCGTTGAGAATTTTGCCCTCCAGAACGGAGATGGCGTTGAACAGCGGCACCTCTTCCAGCACGCCGGAATTGGTGCGGGACATGTTGTAGTCCGCGATGTCCGTCCGGGACAGAATGCCGTACAGGGTGCCGTCCTCGTTGACCACGGGAATGGAGGCGATGGCGGGGTAAGCCTGAAATTCGTCCCAGGCACGCCCCATGGTCACACCGCCGCTTAAGATGGGAGGCTTGTCAAAATCCAGATCCCGCACCTGATTGTACAGGTCGGTGATGCGTTTCGGAGGCAGAAAACCGAACCGGTCCAGCACGATCTGGGTCTCGTCGGAGACACGGCCAAGGCAGGCCGCTTCATACTCCCGATCCCCGCAGGCGTTGCGCAGCGCCGCGTAGGAAATGGCTGCCACGATGGAGTCCGTGTCCGGGTTCCGGTGGCCGGTAACGTAGATGGGATCCATAAGGTAACCTCCTTTATTTGTCGGGAAGGGTCAGATTGTGACCTCTCCCGCAAGATTCTGACCGAACAGCTCCGAGACCTGCGCCGGATTCATGCCCTGACCGATCGCCCACATGAGCTTGGTCATGGCGGCTTCGGAGGTCATGTCCCGCCCCTGAATGACGCCCAGCTCCAACAGCTTGCTGCCCACCTGATACACCTGCAGGTCGGCGCTGTCGTACAGACATTGGGTGGTCACTACCACGCTGACGCCGTCCTCCACGCAGCGGTGGATGCCCCGCAGTCCCCGATGCAGCACGTTGACGCCCCCAAGGCCGAAGGCTTCGATGACGATGCCCTTGTAGCCCATGGCGGCCAGCATGTCGAAAATGGCCGGATTCAGTCCCGGCGTGAGCTTCAGGAGGAATACCTCCTTGCTGATATCGGAAAGCAGCTTGCTTTCGCCGGTGCGCCGGGGCAGCACGTCGGCGTCCACCACCAGCCCCCGGTTGCTGACCAGAGCGGCATAGCGGGCGTTAACGCTTTCAAAGGCGGAAAACCCGGAAGCCCGAACCTTCACTGCCCGGCATCCCAGCATGACCTTCCGGTCAAAGGCCAGAAACACGCCGGGGGCGCCGGAGGCTGCCATGGCAAAGGCGGTACGCAGGTTGTCCGGGCCGTCGCTGAGCATATCTGTCAGCGGCAGCTGGGAACCGGTGAACACCACCGGAACGTCAATATTGGGCAGCATAAAGGTCACGGCGGAGGCAGTGTAGGCCATGGTGTCGGTGCCGTGGGAGACCACGATCCCGTCGTAGCCCGCCCGGTCCTCAAAAATGTGCCGTGCGATCAGCTGCCATTCCTCCGGCCGGATGTTGGAGGAATCCAGACAGATCACGTCTTTCACGGAGATATCGTAATAGGTGCGCAGCTGTTCCAGCTCCCGCTCCATCACCTCGGAGCGCCGGGGTTCCAGCCCTTCGCCGCCGGGAACGGACGCGATGGTGCCGCCGGTGGTGAGAAGAAGTATCCGTTTCTTAGCAGTCATTGGCGACCTCGAAAAATTTTGGATGCAGACGCCCAAAACGAAAGGAAAAACATCCCTTCCGGGGCAATCCGCTACTATTATACCTTCCCATGGGGAAAATAGCAAGAAAAATAACACCCCGGAAGAAATCTCCCGGGGTCAGCATCTCAAAAAAGCCTCGCAGAGTTTGCCGCCCGCAGGCGGCAAATAAAGTCAGATCATTTTCTGCCAGGGCGTGTACCTGGCAGAAAATACCTCTCGGGCTGCGAAGTGTGCGAGTTGGCCGCCGTAGGGCGGCCAAGGAGTGCGCGTAGCAGACTGCAAGCTCCTTGTCCCAAAAGGCCAACGGCCTTTTGGGACAGACTAAACCCCGGAAGAAATCTTCCGGGGTGCAGATCGGCATATTACAATCAGTCAGCGACGTAGGGCAGCAGGGCGATCTGACGGGCGCGCTTGATGGCGGTGGTCAGGTCACGCTGGTGAGCGGCGCAGGTACCGGTGGTACGGCGGGGCAGAATCTTGCCGCGCTCGGACAGGTAACGGCGGAGCTTAGCGGTGTCCTTGTAATCGATGCTGGTCACCTTATCCACGCAGAACGCGCAAACCTTCTTGCGCTTACGCGGACGCATACGCTGTTCGTTAGCCATGGTGTTTCCCTCCTTGTAAGTCTTAGTAGAAAAGTCAAGAAAATTTTAGAAGGGCAGCTGGGCGTCGTCGTCCTCCAGCATCGCGAAGTCGGATGCGGGAGCAGCGGCCGGGGCGGAATATCCGCCGCCGTAGCTGGGTGCGGGCGCGGGGCTGCTGTTATAGCCGCCATTGCTGTTGCCATAGCTGCTGTTATAGCTGGAAGCTCCCTCGTTGCCGCGCTTGCTTTCGCCGAAATAGACGTTGTCCGCGACAACCTCGGCGGAACGGCGCTTGTTGCCTTCCTTGTCGGTCCAGTTGCGGATCTGGAGCCGGCCGGAAACCACGATCATGGAACCCTTGGTGAAATACTTGGAGACAAATTCTCCCGTCTGACGCCAGGCAACACAATCGATGAAGTCGGTTTCCTTTTCGCCGCCGTCTCTGCCGCCGAAATCACGATCGACAGCCACGGTAAAGCTGGCAACGGCGATGCCGCTGCCGGTACGGCGAAGCTCGGGGTCACGGGTCAGGCGACCCATGATGACAATGTGGTTCAGCATAAATTACGCCTCCACAGCGGTGGTCAGGCAGCGCATAACGCCTTCGGTGATCTTCATAACACGCTCCAGCTCCGCGGGGAACTCGGGCTTGCTCTCGAAGTTCATCAGGACGTAGTAGCCCTCGGCCATGTCGTTGATGGGATACGCCAGACGACGCTTGCCCCACTCATCGACAGAAGCGAGAGTACCCTCCGCCTCCACCATTGCCTTGAACTTTTCCACAAGTGCTGCGGTACCCTCCTCGCCCAGAGTGGGGTCGATGATGTAGAGCACCTCATACTTACCGGTGATCTTAGCCATGTTGATTGCACCTCCTTTTGGACTTTTGGCCCCCGGACGCGCCGGGAGCAAGGATATGTCCGCATTCGCAGACCAGTTTAGTTTACAGGAAAACGGCAGAAATGTCAAGGATTTTTTGAAGAAAACAGGGAATTCTCCGCAAATTTCTGCCCGTGCCTTCCGCTTCCTCAAATGTCCAGATCGTAAATCTTGGTAATTTCCGTCGGCCCTTCCAGCAGCAGGGACGTGACGTTCCCGTTTTCCCCGTCAATGGTGATTTTCAGCGTGCCGCCCATGTTGTGGGCGGTGAGGACACCGCCGGGGAGCAGCCCCTTCTTCCACAGAACTGAGGCGACGGAGCCGCAGCCGGTGCCGCAGGCGCGGGTGTAGCCCTCCACGCCCCGCTCGAAGGTCAGAATGCGGATCTCCCCGTCCCCCAGCAGTTGATAGAAATTCACGTTTGCCCCCTTGGGGAACGCGGGGTCAAAGCGCAGCGCCCGGAACGTTTCCAGCAGCTTGTCCGCATCCGCCCACAGGTCGCCCGTGTACTCCGCCACCGCGTGGGGAACGCCGGGGTGCCCCAGCTCCAGATAGGCCACGTCACCCTTGCGGTGCAGATCCAGCACGTAGGGGTTGTTCAGCTTCACCCGGTACAGATTTTCGTCCAGCCGCCAGCCGGGGACAAGCCCCGCGTCGGTCTCCACGGTCATAACGTCTCCCGCCAGACCGATGTCGTGGCCGAACCGGCAGATGCACCGGGCGCCGTTGCCGCACATCTCTCCCCGGGTGCCGTCGGAATTGTAAAAATGCAGCCGGAAATCCGCCTTATCGGAGATGTCCGTGGCCATGAACCCGTCCGCCCCCGTGATTGCGCAGCACTTCCGCGCCAGCGCCGGATAGTCCAGCGTCAGCCCACGGGCATCGATGACCATAAAGTCGTTGCCCGCGCCGTTCATATAGTAAACCTTCATAAAATCCACCTCAAAATTTTGTCTAAAGCACCGTTTTACACCCCGAACCGGGTGAAATACGTGTACAGCGGCGTGAGCTTGGCGAAGAAGTCCGCCACTTCGTTTTCCAGTTCCGCGCCGAACATTTCGTCCCCCACGTCCTTGTGGCGGATGCACTCAATGCCGCCCTTCCACGCGAAATAGGGCGCAAGCGCGGGATTGTCCGTTTCCTTGGGGCGCTTGTACAGCTGCGCCGTGACGGGTTGTCCCACCGCCGCTTCCGTTTGGGCAATCAGATGCAGAAATTCATCGGGATAGGCGGAAATATACTTCCGGAATTCCTCCATCGCCGCCGTGCGGGGGTGCCAGAGGGTAAAGCCGTAGCTCACGCCCTCCGGGTTGATCTCAAAGAACAGGCAGGGATTTTCCGCCCACCACTCCACGTCCTGCCGGATGCAGAGCCACAGACTTTCCTTGTAGGGGTCGGGATGGTGCAGTCGGGCGTCCCGGTAGATGCGGCTGACCTTCAGGATTGTCCCCGGAATTTCCATAAAGGGCGCGAACAGGTCTTTTCCCAGCGCCTTCATCGGCTCGTACAGGGTACTGACGTATTGTTTTTTATGCTCCAGGAACCAGTCCCGGTTGTTGTTCATGCGGATGCCCCAGAGAAAATCGATGGTCTCCGGGGTGAAGCCGGTAAACATGAAATCACCTCGTGTGTCAGTTTTTTTCAGATAGACCCTGGTCTCAGCAGTGCCGTTCCAGAGGATCTTCCCGCTTCTGGCGGGTCTTGTAGATCACCTGACCCAGCTGCTTTCCGTCCACCGGCCGGTCGGGAATTTCAAAGGTATAGCGTTCGGTGGCGTTGATGAGGGTCGTGCCGTTGTAGTCCCGCACCCGTTCCCGTGCGCCGTAGCGTATGTGGACATGCCCGTGGACAAGGTACTGGGGGTGGTATGTATCCAGCAGCTCTACCAGAGATTCAAAGCCCCAGTGCGCCGGGTCGTCCCCGTCGCCGAGGCCATAGGGCGGCGCGTGGGTCACCACGATGTCCACGCCCCCCATGCGCTTGAGCTTCCACTTAAGCTTCCGGATGCGGCGGCGCATCTGCTCGTCGGTGTACTGGTGGGGGCCGGGGTGGTACTTGCGGCACCCCCCCAGACCCAGAATGCGCACCCCGTTATAGGTCACGATGTGGTCGTCGATGCAGTCGCAGCCCTCCGGGGGAACCTGATTGTAGCTGGTATCGTGGTTCCCGTGGACGTACAGCAGCGGACACCGGGCCATGGTGACGAGAAAGCTCAGATACCGGGCGCTCAGGTCGCCGCAGGAGAGGATCAGGTCATACTCCTTCAGCCGTCCGGGAACATAATTGTCCCAGAGCGCGGCGCATTCCTCATCGGATACGGTCAAAATCTTCACGGGGCTTCCCCTCCTTCTCTGCGGGAATTTTATCTCGGTAAATGCCCAGCTCCCGCACCATCTGCTGGGAGACCGGCAGAATCTGGTCAAAGGTGGGGATGCTGCCCACAATGTTGTCGCACAGCCAATCCATGTGCAGCAGCTCCTCCGGGGCAAACCCCCGGGTACCGTCGGACTTCACCGTACCGTCCTGGGCGGTAATGCGCCGCCGGAAGGGGTCGAGAATGCCGTCCTCCAAGCCCTTTTTCAGAATCTCCGCAAACTGATGCACGCCCTCCGGAAGCTTTTCGGACAGCCGGACGCCGATGACGCCGCTGTCCATGCCCAGCCAGTAGTTCAGGGCGGTGGATTCTCCCTTGTCCCGCTTCCAGCCTCCGGCGAAAATACTGCGGATGACGAATTCGTAGAACTTGCCCCAGACCCAGACGGGCGTTCCCAGAGGGATCAGGTCGCCCCGGTCGTTCATCAGGTAGGTGCCGTAGTTGCAGAAGTCCAGATACATTTTCGCCTGGGTGGGCGCGTCCCGGTTGGATACCACCCGGATGCCGTCCGCCAGCAGGTCGGCCTGAGGCGTTCCCTTGACACAGGACCACCGCAGCTCGATCTGCGCTCGTGGGTTGGTCATCTGCGCCCCCAGCGCAAAGGCATTGATGGATGCGGGAACGCCGAAGATCGGGTACGACGCGATATAGCCGATGCGGTTGTTCTGGGCCATGGCGCCCGCAATGGCGCCGGTGATGAACTTCGCCTCGTAGATACGCCCGTAATAGGTGCGGATGCTGGAATACGCCTGATCGACGGAGCAGTTGAGGAATCGCACCTTGGGATACTTCACCGCGGCCTTCAGCGTGGCGCGGCTTAAGGGAGGCGCGGTGATGAACACCACCTGCGCGCCGTCGGCTACCGCCTGCTCGATGATCGGCTCGGCCAGCTCCGGGTTGGCAGCGTCGAAGTAGCTGCGCAGGGTGACCCGGTCGCCGAACACCTTCTGCAAATGCTCCTTGCCCTCCTCGTGACCCAGCACCCATGTGCTGCTTCCGGGATTCATCTGGTGGACGAAGGCCACGTTCAGATGATCGGGGCTTGCGGAAATGAACCGCTCCAAGAGGGACGCCTTGGAGGTATCCTCCGCCTTGGTCTGCACCTTGACGGCCTCCTGCTTCTTTGTGTTGGCGACCATGTCCTCCCGCAGGGCGGCGACGCTCTTTTTCAGCTCTGCGGTGGACAGCTGCCCCAAGTCGTGAAACGGGTACAGATCCAGCCACAGCAGCAGCGCTTCCTCGGGAAGGACTTCCTCCGGCGGCACCTGCAAAGCGCTGAAAGCGTCCCGGAAATAGTGGAAATAGGCGTTGAAGGTGCGCCGTTCCGATTCTTCCCAGATATCGTCACTTTTCTTGCCCAGATGGGACAGCAGGCGGGCATAGTCCCCGGGGTGGCGGAACTGGATGCAGTACAGGTGGGAAGCCTTGTAAAAATCCATGAATTCGTAGTAAGCCTGAATTCGCGGCTCATCGGTCAGGGGCGGCACGATGCGCTTGACGGTGCCGGGAATTCGGGGCGAGCCGAAGTGCCGCAGGACACTGACCCGCTTGTTGCCTTCCTGAACGTAGAAATTGCCTAAGTATTCATAGCACAGGATGGGGTCGGTGATGCCCGTTTCCCCCAGATGGGCAGCGCAGAGGTTGACCCACTTGACAGCAAATTCGGATTTGCTGTCCAGCAGGGGGCGGAAGGAGGCGGTGAAGGCCGTAATGCGCCCGGCGGATTTGGTGCCGATGATCCGTTCCGAGGGGATCTCTACCAGCCCCACGTCCACCACGGAATCCGTATTATTTTCCGGCAGAATATCGTCCAGCACGGCGGGGTAGGGCGACCGCCCCTCCATCACAAGCTCCCGGTATTCCTTCTGGCCCTGTTTCAGCGCCAGGTTGTATTCATCTGAAGCGGTTTGAATCGACATGGCAGCCTCCCAAGCAAAGTAGTTTTAACTGACGCTATGATACCACATTTTGGCCAGTTTGCAATCATTATGTGCACCTCCATATTTGCATTTCTTACGCAAAAAACCGCAAATCAGCCCCGCCGCAAGGAAATCTTAAGGCGCTTCGGTCCTCTCCGACTTGTTTTTTTAAGAAAAAACGAGTACAATGGGGAAAAACTAGCTTATGAAAGAGGTGGTTGGATGCCATCCAAAGACAATTCCGTTGCGAGCTGCGCCCAGCAGATCCTTACGCAGGTGAAAACCGTGGTCGTGGGAAAGGACCCCGTGCTGCTGTGGGTGCTGGCGGCAATTCTTGCCCGGGGACATATCCTGCTGGAGGACATCCCCGGCGTGGGGAAGACCACCATGGCGCTGGCCTTTTCCCGTGTGCTGAGCCTGAGCTGCAGCCGCGTGCAGTTTACCCCGGACGTTCTGCCCTCCGACGTGACGGGCTATTCCGTGCCCGACTCCGCCGGGGGAATGCGCTATCAGCCCGGCGCGGTGCTGTGCAATCTGTTCCTCGCCGACGAGCTGAACCGCGCCACTTCCCGCACCCAGTCTGCCCTTCTGGAGGCCATGGAGGAAGGACAGGTCACGGTGGACGGGGTGAGCCACCCCCTGCCAAAGCCCTTTACGGTCATCGCCACCCAGAACCCTACCGGCGCGGCGGGCACTCAGCTGCTCCCCGACAGCCAGATGGACAGGTTTATGGTGCGGCTGTCCATGGGCTACCCCAGCCCTAAGGACGAAGCCGCCATGGTGCTGAACCGGCAGGGCGGCAACCCCCTGCACGACCTGATTCCCCTGATGACCCGGGAGGACTTGACCGCCATACAGGACACGGTGGAGGAAACCTACCTCAGCGACAGCGTGGTCAATTATATTGTATCCCTCATTGGCGCCACCCGGAGCAGCCCCGACATCCTTCGGGGCGCAAGCCCCCGTGCGACGCTGGCTGTCACCGCCATGGCGAAATCCGTCGCCCGGCTTCGGGGACGGGATTACGTGACCCCGGCGGACGTGAAGGAGGTCTTCGCCCACACCATCGCCCACCGCCTGATTTTATCCCCCAAAGCGGAAGCACAGGGAAAGCAGCCGCAGGCGGTATTGCAGGACATCCTTGCCGCCGTCCCCGCCCCCCGGCTTCGCTGACATGACCGGGCGCAGATTGTGGTATCTGGCGGCGCTGTTCGGCTGCTGGGTATTTTATATTGCCTACGGCGAGTGGTTTTCATGGTTGGCACTGATGATCGTAGGGGGACTTCCGTGGCTGTCGCTCCTTATCAGTATCCCCGCCATGCTTTCCTTCCGCCTGTCCCCGGACGGGGCGGACGCCGTCCCAATGGGTACGGAGGCGGAAACATGGCTGCTGGGCAGCAGCGCGTTCCCGCTCCCGCCATTCAAGGGGAAGATACGCCTGCGCAGCTGCATCACCGGCCAAGTCTGGCGCTATCATCCGGGAACTGGCCTGCCTACGCAGCACTGCGGCGGCATCGTCATCACGGTGGCGCGGGCGCGGGTCTGCGATTATCTGGGGCTGTTTGCCTTCCCGGTGGGGAAGGTGACGCCCAAAACCATTCTCGTCCGCCCGAAGCCCCTGCCCATCCCCGCCATCCCAGACCTTGACCGGTATATTGCCCGGGCGTGGAAACCCAAATCCGGCGGCTTTGCGGAGAACCATGAGCTTCGGCTCTACCGTCCCGGCGACAGCCTGAATCAGGTGCATTGGAAGCTCACCGCCAAGACCGGAAAATGGATGATCCGTCAGCCCATGGAACCCCAGCGGGGGCTGGTGATGCTGACCATGACTCTCCGGGGCACCCCGGAGGAACTGGACCGGAAATTCGGCCGATTGTTGTGGCTGGGGAAATATCTTGTGGAAAAGGACGTGCGTTTTGAGATCCGCACCCTGACCGCCGATGGTGTGCAGTCATCGTGGGTGCAGACGGAGCAGGAGCTGAATAAAGCCACCGATACGCTGCTGTGTGCCGGGGAAGCAAAAGAAGGCTCCATCCGGGACTTTGGCTTTGCCGCCTCCTGGCAGTACCACATCGGAGGTGAGCCGGATGAAGCGTAAGATCTGGGTCACCGCCGGAATCGCGGCGGCGCTGGCCTTCCTGATCGCCTTCGGTGCGGTGGGATGCGTGGTCAGCGGGTTTGACCTGCCTCTGGACAGCTATGCCAAAGTGGTGCTGATCTGTGGGGCGGCGTCGGTTTTCTGTGCTGCGGCCTTCAGCCTGAAATGGGGCGGCGCGGCGGTGCTGTGCGCGCTGGTGCTGGGCGCGGGCTATGTCTGGAAGCAGGACGAGGCAGCAGAGCAGCTGTTCGGGCTGCTGTACCGCATGACCTCCGTTTACAGCAGAGCCTACGGCTGGGACCCCGTTCAGCTGTCCGACGGTGCAGCGGCTGTGGATATTCCCATGGCCGTGCTGGGCGTTCTGCTGAGCGCCGCCGTGACATGGTCGGTGTGCCGGAAGCTGGGGGCAGTCCTCCCGGTGGCGGCGTCACTGATCCCCCTTTCCGCCTGCATGGTGGTGACGGATACCGTCCCGGATGTGCAGTATTTATTCTGCCTGCTGTTTGGCCTTATCATTCTGATCCTCACCAGCCGCGTCCGCAGACAGAGCGCCCCTCAGGGCAATCGCCTGACCGCCATGGCGGCGATCCCGGCGGCACTGGCACTGGCGGCGTTGTTTCTGGCATTCCCACAGGAGAGTTATGTAAATCGCTCGGAAGCGACCCGGGATGCCATTCTGTCGTGGTTCCAGAGCATCCCCGAAAAGGTGGCGGAAAACGTCCGGCAGGAAGTGACCGTTTCCGTCCCCGCTCAGGAGCCGGATCATGTGCGCCTTGCGTCTCTGGGACGCAGAACTGAATCGCCCATAACGGTGATGGAGGTCACGGCGGAGATCGGCGGTACCCTTTACCTCCGTGGGCAGGACTATGACGGCTACGACGGCATGACATGGACGGTCTCCCAGCACCGGACGGAGGACTTTTCCCTCACCGGGGAGGATTACGGCGAAGTGTCTATCCGCACCGTAGGCGAGCGGGCGCTATTATACCTGCCTTATTATCCCGCCCGGAGCATGGCGCTCATCGGCGGAAACATGAGCAACACCTGGGCATACACCGAATACGTTATTCCCCGCGCCGGTCTGCCGGACGACTGGCGGGCACGGGCGATTTCGGGGACGGCAACCCCGCCTGACCTCAATTCCCCCTATCTTGCTCTCCCCGACGCGACCCGCGCCCGGGCGGAAGTCCTTCTTGCGGACATTCTGGGCGGCGCCTCCTCCACCGTGGAGAAGGCAGAGAAAATCGGAGATTATGTCCGTGCTTCTGCCCGGTACGACCTGAATCCCTCCCGGATGGGCGACGGGGAGAGGGACTTCGCCCTGTGGTTTCTGGAAAGCGCCGAAGCGGGCTACTGCGTCCACTTCGCCACGGCGGCGACAGTGCTGCTCCGGGCAGCGGGGATTGAAGCCCGCTACGTCAGCGGCTATCTGGTGAAAACCGCCCCCGGCACACCCGCCGACGTCACCGAGAAAAACGCCCACGCATGGGCGGAATATTACGAGCCGACACTGGGCGTCTGGCTGGTATTGGAGGCCACTCCATCGGATATGGCCGCGGCGCAGCAGCCCACCCCGGAGACCGTGCCGGGAGCCACGCAGGAGGCCGCCCAGCCGACCTCCCCGGAGCCGACGACCCCACCGCCTGCAACTTCACCCTCCCACCCGCAGCCCCCCACCGAATCCGCGCCGCCTCAGCCGGATGCGCCAAAGCAGCACAACGTCGGAAAGATTCTGGCCGTACTGCTTGCGCTTGGAATGCTGGTTTTGGTGGTCACAGTCCAGCGGAGTATCCGCATCCGCCTGCGCCGCAGCAGACAGCAAACCGCCCGCCCCAACGCCCGGGGACTTGCCATGTGGCAGGAGACGGAGCAGCTGTCCAGACTTCTGCGCCAGCCGTCCCCGGTAACGCTGGAAGCCTTGGCACAGAAAGCCAAATTCAGCCAGCACACGCTGACAGCGGAGGAACTGGAACAGTTCACGGCATATCTGACCGACGCCCGGCATCAGCTGGAACAAAAACCATTGTATCTGCGGCTGGTTTATATGTATCTTTATGCAGTGATTTAAGGAGAACACCATGGAAGAAAAATTCATTGCCGTCTGGGCGGCGAACCGGGAAAAGGCGGAAAGCCTCGGCGTTCGAATGCGCCCCATCCCCGCCGGGGAAGCCATGAAAACGGCGCACCGCGCCTTGTCCGGTAGCCGTCTCAGCGACGGATTCAACGCCCTTCGGGAAAAGCACCGTCTTGACCTGTCGCTGGAAGCTCTGGCCGTGGACAAGCGTTTCACAACACTGTTCAGCGACGAGGAAGCCAACGAAGCCCTGACCCGCCTGCTGGAAGCGGGCTACTACGGCGGATAACGACAAAAAAGAGGAAGCGTATTAACCGTGGTGCCATAAGAAAACATGAAAAAATCCAGTAAAATCAATGTTTTTTAGGGCAGCGGAAAACGGGGCGTGTCAAAACAACTGAATTATCAGACAGAAACAGGGTGTTGTCAAGCATGACAGCGCCCTTTTCTGTTCCCCGGCCAAGCCGCAGATTTTGAAAAAAGTCTGCGGCTTTTCTTTTTGCCCAAAAGCAGAAAGGAGGCGACGGCCTATGTATTTCACTTCCGGCAGCGACCGGGCCTTTGAACAGCTCATGCAGGGCAAGCCCGGTTTCGACCACTACGACAGCGGCGAGGCGGTCACGCCGGAGGACTGCGGCACCTGCCGCTTTTATCGCCCGCACTGGAAATATCAATTCTGCGTCTATGCGGAATGTCCCTACCAGCCGGGCAAGCTGACCGCCTACGACGCGGTGACATTTCGAGTGAAAGGAGTTGAGAACATGGCAGTATTTCGTGTAGAGCGTAACAAGGGCTACACGGTGATGTCCAATCACCACCTGCGGAACAAGGACTTATCCCTGAAAGCCAAGGGCCTGTTATCGCAAATGCTCTCTCTGCCGGAAGATTGGGACTATACGCTGAAAGGTTTGTCCCTTATCAACCGGGAGCAGATCGACGCGATCCGGGCCGCGATCCGGGAGCTGGAACAGGCCGGGTACATCGTCCGATCCCGTGAGCGCGACAGCCAAGGACGCTTGCGCGGCGCGGACTATGTGATCTATGAACAGCCCCAGCCTGTGCCGGATTCACCTACGTTGGAAAATCCAATGTTGGATAATCCAACGCAGGAAAAGCCTACGTTGGGAAAACCAACGCAATTAAATAAAGATATATCAAGTAAAGAAAAATCAATTACTGATGTATCAATTACCGATCCCATTCCTATCCTTTCCCGCCCCTCTCCTTTGGAGGACGAGGCGGCACAGCCGCCGGAACGGAAAGGAACGGAAGCGAAATCACAGAGCGCCATAGAGATTTATCGTCAAATCATCATGGACAACATCGAGTACGAACACCTTTGCCAGCACGTCAAGGGCATTGACCGGGAAACGCTGGACGAGATTGTGGACTTGCTGGTGGAAACCGTATGCAGCGCCCGCAAGACCATCCGTATTGCCGGGGACGATTACCCGGCAGAGCTGGTGAAATCTAAGTTTATGAAGCTGGACAGCTCTCACATTGAGTTTGTCTTTGACTGTTTGAGCAAGAACACTTCGGAAATCCGCAACATCAAGAAATACCTGCTGGCTATGCTGTTCAATGCGCCCAGCACGATCAACGGTTACTATGCCGCGCTGGTGGCCCATGACATGAACACCGGCAAAATCTGAAAGGAGGACGGCCCTATGAAACAGGGTGCATTGATTTTCGACGAGCGCAGCGACCGTTACGACATTCGCTTTGATCTGGCGGACTACTACGGCGGCCTGCACTGTGGAGAAACCTTTGACGTGATGGTGGGCGGCAGGTGGAAGCCCACCCGCATTGAGTACGGGGCCAACTGGTATCTGGTTGGCATCCGTGCCGACGATCTTTCCGGCCTGCGGGTGAGGATTTAATCGGGGACAACCGGCGCAAGCGGCTGTCCCTTTTCTGTTTCCTGCGGCGGCTGACGGTGCCACCTTAACCGTCCCGCCGCACTTCTGCGAAAGGAGGGATAGCGATTGCAGGAGGAAGTAACCCAAAAGACAATAGCCTTTTCCATCAAATCGGCCAAGCTGACAATCCAAGTGCTGCAAGCGGCGGCCCGCAAGTTTCTGGAAACCCAAAACAAGGGCAAGACCAAGCTGCACCACGGCCAGCAGAGCCTAAAGCAGCTCAAAAAGCACGGGGCGGCCCTGTCCAATATCGAGATCACCGACGCCAACATTGGACTGTTTAAGCCCTGCGCCAAGAAATACGGCGTGGACTTCACGCTGCGGAAAGACGCCACTACCCAGCCCCCGCACTACATCGTGATTTTCAAGGCCAAGGACGCCGACAACATGGAACAGGCGTTCAAGGAGTTCACGGCCAAGAAGTTGCAGCGGGAGGAACGGCCCTCGATCCGCAAGGACATTGCCGCAAGCAAGGAAAAGGCAGCGGCCCGCAACGCTGACCGGGCCAAGGAAAAATTCAAAGAAAGGGGGCTGTCACGATGAAGCCGGAAATGAAAAAACTGATAATCGCCAATCTGCCCTATCTGCTGTTTGTCTATCTGTTCGGCAAGCTGGGGCAGGCGTACCGGCTGGCGGAGGGCATCGACCTTTCCCAAAAGCTCCTGCACTTTGCGGACGGCTGCGCGGCGGCCTTTGAAAGTGCCGCCCCCAGCTTCCACCCCATTGACCTGCTGATCGGCGTCGCCGGTGCTGCGGCGCTGCGGCTCATGGTGTACTGCAAAGGCAAGAACGCCAAGAAATACCGCAAAGGCGTGGAGTACGGCAGCGCCCGATGGAGTGCATAATTCTAAGTGTAAATGACACATACATGGACGCACAGGAGGTTATGCACATGACTGATTA
>OMED01000003.1_pt1 | contig 205819 bp, 195 predicted proteins | sample 1673411 | NCBI WGS metagenome assembly OMED01 (sample SAMEA103958110, study PRJEB25191) | human gut metagenome | reverse complement strand
GGAACAGGTGGTAGAAGTCGTAGGACTGCATGATCATGTAGTTGAATTCCAGGAAAGATAGTCCACGCTCCATGCGCTGGCGGTAGCAGTCCGCCCGGAGCATGTTGTTTACGGAGAAGCACGCGCCCACCTCCCGCAGCAGCTCCACGTAGTTGAGGTTCAGCAGCCAGTCGGCGTTGTTGACCATCTGCGCCTTGCCCTCACCGAACTCAATGAAGCGCTCCATCTGCTTTTTGAAGCACTCGGCGTTGTGGTTGATGTCCTCCTTGGTGAGCATCTTCCGCATATCGGTACGGCCGGAGGGGTCGCCGATCATGGTCGTGCCGCCGCCGATCAGGGCGATGGGCTTGTTGCCCGCCATTTGCAGACGCTTCATCAGGGTCAGCGCCATGAAGTGGCCGGCGGTCAGGCTGTCGGCGGTGCAGTCAAAGCCAATGTAGAAGGTGGCCTTGCCGTTGTCGATCATTTCCCGAATCTCTTCCTCGTTGGTCACCTGAGCGATCAGTCCGCGGGCAACCAGTTCATCATACAGTTTCATTTTTTTATTTTTCCTTTCTTATTGCGCTGCGCCGCAGGTGATGAATGTGATCAGAGCCGCGCGCAGAATATTGACGTTTGTTTCTTCCAGAACGGTATCTTTCGGTGTGTGGATGCGGGACAGATACAGCGTTTTACCCTTTTTCCGCAGTGCGCAGATACCCACGCCGTAAGGGAAATTCGCCTGATCGGAGGGGTAGACGGAAAAGCCCTTTTCGTTAACCAGCACGTCCTTTTTTCCAAAATAACCGCAGGCTTTATAGAGGGAAGTCAGCTTTTTCCGGTCTTTTTTCAGCTTTTTCGTAGGGAAGAAGCGAATGTGATCCCCGTCTCCCACGCAGTCCAGATTGAGGACAAGCTGGCTGTCAGACGCCTTTTTGTGCGCCTTGCGGTAGGCGGCGGAACCGATCAGCCCTGCTTCTTCCAGATCGAACAGGACAAAGCAGACCTTGCCCCGCTGGCTTTCCGGCAGGGAACGGGCGATTTCCAGCAGCGTGACCACGCCGGAGGTATTGTCGTTGGCGTTGTGCTTATTGGCGGGGCCGATCATCACCAGCGCGATCACCGCCCACACGCAGAGAAACCACACGTAATAACCAACGTCGAAGCTCCCCGCAAGCAGCCCTGCCAGCGCACCCGGAATCGCCGGAACGAGAAGCATCAGCAGCATAACGACCAGCTGATATCCCAAAAATGCCCAGAAATTGCACGGCGTGATCAGATTGGGAATGGGCAGGCGCGCGCAGGTGTCATAGTGGGCGGTGATCAGGTACTGCGCCGTCTCCGGGTCTCCGATCACCATATTCCGGCAGCCAAGGCTTCCCTTTTCGACGCTTGCCGAATAGCCGAACTGCGATAAATAGGACTGCACCGCATCCCGGAATTCCTGCTTCTGCTGTTTGCTTTTCCGCACGGGAAACGCGGTCAGGACATCCATGGGTCGTGTCAGCATAGTATCCCCTCCTTTTCAAGGGAAGCTCTGATTAAATCGGCAAGAGCTGTGAGCGAGAGATTTTTCGTACAATCGAGGTATCGAAAGCGGCGGAATACTTTGTGTATTCCCCGTTTTCGATACCGAAGAGTGGGCGGAAAAGATCCGCTCACAGTCGCAGACGATTTGATCAGAGGTTCCCAAGCAAAAACGCCCTCTATCCAAACGGATAGAGGGCGTAAAATACGCGGTACCACCTCTAATTCGGCACTTTCTCACGAAAAATGCCCTCACGGCGTCCAGCAACGCCTCTCGCTGTACCGGGCGAACCCCGTCCTTCCTTACTACCGTTCAGAAAGGCCACTCCGGGAGGTATTTCGGCGCTTTTCCCCACTGCCTTGCACCTGCCGGCAGCTCTCTGGCGGGAATCGGGGCGCTTACTTCTTCCCATCACTGTGTTGCTTGCATTATCCTAACAAACAGAGCGGAATTTGTCAAGGGTAAACTCGCATAAATTCTGTGTAAACCGACGGCTTATCCCCGCAGCATTTCCTCCGCGCTTTTCAGCGTGGTTTCGGTAATCGTCGCGCCGCCGATGATACGCGCCAGCTCCCGCTTTCTTCCCTCCAAGTCCAGAGGCGTCACGGAGGTGTATGTCCGTCCGTTCCGCTCCTGCTTGGCGATGAGCAGATGGTTGTCCGCCAATGCCGCCAGCTGGGGCAGATGGGTGACGCACAGCACCTGTTTGTGGGCGGCGACGCTTTTCAGCTTCTGGGCGACCTTCTGGGCGGCGCGGCCGGAAACGCCAGTGTCCACCTCGTCGAAAATCAGGGTCTCCACCTGGTCTTTTTCCGCCAGAACGTTCTTCATGGCAAGCATGATTCGCGCCAGCTCACCGCCGGAGGCCACCTTGCTCATGGGCTTCAGGGCTTCGCCCGCGTTGGCGGACATGTAAAACGCCACGGCGTCCGCGCCGGCTACAGTCAGCTCCGTCTCCCGGAACTCGCAGGAAAACTGCACCCGGGGCATGTCCAGCTGGGTCAGCTCCGTCAGGATGCGCTCCGACATGGCCTTTGCCGCCGCTTTACGGTTCTCCCGGAGGGCGATCGCCGCGTCCCATGCGGCTTTTTCCGCCTTCTGGAGCTTCGCTTTCAGCCGTTCCAGATGGTCGTCGGCAAATTCGATGTCGTCCAGCTCTTTTCTCGCGCTGTCCAGATACGCAAGGATATCCTCGCAGGTCGTGCCGTATTTCCGGCGCAGCTTGTGAATGACGTCCAGCCGGGACTCGATCTGTTCCAGCTCGTCGGCGGAATAGCTTAAGCCGTCCCGCGCGTCCCGAACCTCCTCAGCGGCGTCCTGAACCTGATACATCAGGTCGGCTACCCGTTCATGCAGAGCGTTGAAGCTGTCGCTGAACCGGGACAGCCGCGCAAGGGCGTACTCCGCCTGTGCGAGCAGCCCGGCGGCGCCGTCGGTATCGTCCCCGCCGTAGAGACATTCCACGGCCGTTTCCATGCCGTTGCTCAGCTTTTCGGCGTTTTGCAGGATCTTCCGCCGGTCTTCCAGTTTTTCGTCCTCTCCCGGCTCCAGCTCTGCCTTTTCGATCTCGGCGATCTGGTATTTCAGGGTCTCCATGCGGCGCAGCTTTTCCCCTTCGTCCATGGTCAGGCGGTCGATTTCCCGCCGCAGCTTCGCCACAGTCTCGTATTTTTCGCCGTAATCGCTCCGCAGCGCCTCATTCCCGGCAAATGCGTCCAGAAAAGCAAGATGGTTGTCCTCATCAAACAGCGACGCGGAATCATGCTGGCCGTGGATGTTGATAAGCTGGATACCCAGCTTCCGCAGAATGGACACCGTTACGAGGCTTCCGTTGACCCGGCAGACATTTTTCCCGTCCAGAAAAATCTCCCGCTGGACGATGGTCTCCGGGTCGTATTCCACGCCGTTGTCCTCGAACCACTGTAACTTTGGAACCCCGGTAAACACCGCCCGGACGGTGGCCTTATTCGCCCCGGTCCTTATCATGTCCCGGTATGCCCGCTCGCCGAGGATGGCTGAAATCGCGTCAATGACAATGGATTTGCCCGCGCCGGTCTCGCCGGTGAGGACAGTAAATCCCCCGTCGAAGGAAATATCCGCGCTTTCTATCACCGCGATATTTTCAATATGCAGAAGGCTCAGCACGGTTATTCCCCCTCTCAGCCGCCTATCAGGCTCTTGATCTCACCGCAGAAGGCAGCGGCGGCGTTGGTATCCCGCATGATGACCACTGCCGTGTCGTCACCGGCCAGCGTCCCCAGCACCACGTTCATATTCATGGCGTCCAGCGCGGAGGCCGCCGCGTTGGCCAGTCCCGGAAGGGTGTGGATGACGATGATATTCTGGGCATAGTCAAAGCTGGTGACGCATTCCCGGAAAATGGTGTTCAGCCGCCCCGTAAAGGCGCTGGGCACTTCTCTTGCCGCCGTCGTGTAGCGGTAGGTGCCGAAGCTGGTCAGCTCCTTGACGATCCGCAGCTCCTTAATGTCCCGGGAAATGGTCGCCTGGGTGCTGGTGAAGCCCGCTTCCTGCAATTCCTTAAGCAGCTGCTCCTGTGTTTCTACGTTTGTCGTGGAGATGATCTCCATAATTTTTGCCTGTCTCTTCGATTTCAAACCCAGTCACCTCTTACACTTTCTTAAATTTCGCGTTGACCACATCATAAAAACTGCGTTCCTTCAGCCGAACCAGTTTCGTTTCCAGATGAGATTTCTGAACCGTTACCACATCGCCCAGATTCAGCCGGAACGCCCTGCCACCGTCCACGGAGACATAGGCGTTGCGCCGGGCGTTGCGCACCATCTCCACGGTGACGACCCGCCGGTCGGATGCCACGATGCACCGGCTGCCCACCTCATGGGCGCAGATGGGCGTAATGATGATGTTGTTCGCCTCCGGCTCCACAATGGGGCCTCCGGCGGAAAGACTGTAGGCGGTGGAGCCGGTAGGCGTCGCTACGATCACGCCGTCGCCGCCGCACTCCATGGCCTGCACGCCGTCGCATTTTACGGAGAGATGCACGATTCTGGCGATCACGCCCTTGGTGATCACCGCGTCGTTCAAGCAGATGTCGTGGAACAGAATGTCCCGGCTGCGCTGCACCGTCACGTCCAGCATCATGCGCTTTTCCGTGGTGAATTCTCCGGTGGCGAGCATGGCGAGCTTTTCCAGCTCGGTGCTTTCCAATTCTGCCATGAAGCCCATGGTGCCGATGTTCACGCCGAGAAGGGGGACGCCCCTCCGGGTAGCCGCCTTGGCCATGTGCAGAATGGTCCCGTCGCCGCCGAAGCAGATCACCAGCTCGGTATTGGGCAATTCTCTGTCCAGCCGGGAAAAACGCAGATCTTTCGGCAGCTCGTAATTGCGGTCTACCTCAAAGGGCAGGCACAGTTTGGGCTGAATGCCCGCGTCTTTCAGAATCTGGATAGCGCTTCGCACCGTCTGAAAGTTCCTGTCCCGGTAGGGATTGGGGGTCAGAATGACATTTTTCATGAATTTTCCCCCTTGTCCAGCGTCTGGTGCGCCAATTCCGCCACCAGCGCCGTATCCGGCCGAATGCCCGCCACATTGTCCAGCGTCAGATGCCCCAGAAATTCAATATTCCCCTCCGGCCCCTTCACCGGGGAGAAGGTCAGGCCGAGAATTTTGAATTGCAGCTCGTCCGCAAGGGCAACAAAATTGTCCAGCACCTCTTTGTGGGTGGATTTTTCCCGGACGACGCCCTTTTTGCCCACCTTCTCCTTCCCCGCTTCAAACTGGGGCTTGATCAGGCAGAGCACCTGCCCGGTGGGCTTCAACAGTGTTTTGATCACGGGCAGAACCAGCTTTAACGAAATAAAGCTCACGTCCACCACGGACAAGTCCAGCGGCTCCCCCAGCTGTTCCGGGGTAACATAGCGGATATTGGTGCGCTCCATGACCACGACTCTCGGGTCGGAGCGGATTTTCCAGTCCAGCTGGCCGTAGCCGACGTCGATGGCAAACACCTTTTTCGCCCCGTGCTGCAATAAGCAATCCGTAAATCCGCCGGTGGACGCGCCGGAATCGCTGCACACACAGCCCTCGGTTTTTACGCCGAAGTCCCGCAGCGCCTTTTCCAGCTTCAATCCGCCCCGGCTGACGTAGGGGCACGCCGCGCCCCGCACCTCAATTTCCACCGTTTCGTCATAGGAAACGCCGGGCTTGTCTGCCTTCTGGCCGTCCACATATACAAGGCCGCTCATGATGACGGCCTGCGCCTTGGAGCGGCTGTCCGCAAGGTTCCGTTCCGTCAGCAGAACATCCAGTCTCTTCTTTACCTTCACTTAGGACAGCACCCCCTGCGTATAGTTTGCGATGGACTCCCCGTCCAGACCGTAATGCCGGTAAAGCTCCTTCGTCGAACCGTGGGTAACGAAGTCCGCCCCCAGATCGACGCCGTCCACCCGGCAGTCCGGGCAGAGCTTCCGCAGCTCCCATGCCAGCGCCTCCCGGATACCGGAGCCGGTGCAGACTTCCTCCGCCACGATCACGCGGCGTTTTTCGGACATTTCCGTCAGAATTTCCCGGGCAGGCAGGGCAGACACCGTGAGAAGCCGCAGAATGGTCGCTTCAATGCCCCGCTGGGACAAAATCTCCGCCGCTTCCAGAACATTATCCAGCATGGAACCATAAGTCACCAGTGTCACGTCCCCGCCATGGCGGTGGCAGCACAGAAGCCCTTCCGTCTCCACATTTTCGCCGGGCTGCCATGCGGAATCCCGGTAGCTGCCCTCCCCGCCCCGGGGATAGCGGACTGCCACGGGGCCGTTGTATGTTTCCGCCGCCCAGTGGAGCATATCCTTCTGTTCGGCAAGACTTGCGGGCGCCAGAATCAGCATTCCCGGCACCTGCCGTAAAAATCCAACGTCAAACACGCCGTGATGGGTAGGCCCGTCATCCCCAACGATTCCCGCCCGGTCTACAGCGAGGATTACATGCAGGTGCAGCATGGCGATATCCTGCATGATCTGGTCATAGGCGCGCTGTAAAAAAGTGGAATAGATCGCCGCCACCGGCACCATTCCCTGCTTGGCAAGGCCGCCCGCCATGGAGACCGCGTGTTCCTCCGCAATTCCCACGTCAAAAAAGCGCTTGGGGTATTCCCGCATGAATTTCAGCAGCCCCGTGCCTCCCGGCATGGCGGCTGTAATGACACAAATCCGGTCATCCTTCTGAGCAAGCTCCATCATGGCCTCGCCAAAGGAGTCGGAATAGGATTTGACTTTTTTCGCCAGCTTTTTCCCGGTTTCCGGGTCAAACGCCCCGATTCCGTGGAATTTTGCCGGGTCTTCCTCGGCGAAGCGGTAGCCGCAGCCTTTTTTCGTGACCACATGCACCACCACCGGCTCGCCCAGCCCCTTCGCTGTGGTAAGCAGGGAGATCAGCCCCGGCAGGTCGTGGCCGTCCACAGGCCCCAGATAGGTAAAGCCCATATTTTCAAACAGGGACGCAGGCAGCAAAAACCGCTTCAGCCTGTTTTTCAGCCGCCGGGTCACCCGGTACGCCGCCCGGCCGGCGGCAGTCTTCTTCATAATTTCCCGGTACCAGCGCTTGGCCTTCAGATAATGGCCGCTGGAGCGCAGACGGGACAGGTGCCGGGATACGCCGCCCACATTCCTGCCGATGGACATTTCGTTGTCATTGAGGATAATGACCATCGGCTCACCGCTCACCGCCGCGTCGTTCAGCCCCTCGTAGGCCATGCCGCCGGTGCAGGCACCGTCGCCGATCAGGGCGACCACATTGTAGTCCTGATGCAGAAGGGTTCTCGCCCGCGCCATGCCCAGGGCTATGGAAACGGAGCTGGAAGCATGTCCCGCCACGAAGGCGTCCGTATCACTCTCCGAGGGCTTGGGGAAACCGGACAGTCCGCCGTACTGCCGCAGATGCGGAAAATCCGCCTGGCGTCCGGTCAGCAGCTTATGCACATAAGACTGATGCCCAACATCAAAAACCAGGCGGTCTATCTCGGTATTAAAAACGGTTTCGATGGCCACGCTCAGCTCCACCACGCCCAGGTTTCCGGCCAGATGTCCGCCGGTTTTGGAAACGTTGGAGATCAGAAACTCCCGGATCTCCCCGCAGAGCTGGGTTCTTTGCCGGTCATCCAGAGCGGTAAGGTCGTCATGGCCGTTGATTTTCTGTAAAATGCTCACGTTCGACACAACCTAACATATCACTTTTTCTTTTTACCGTGCAGGCCATTCAGGGCATGGAGCACCTTGCCCACCATGTGAACGATCTGCGTGCAGGAATTGACGGCGAAGGTCTTGCCGATGGCCTTGCCGCCCACGGTCAGCCCCGCCACGAGGGCGGACATGACCAGCGAAACGCCCCGCGGCCAGCCCACGTCCACCTGCGTCAGGATCAGCGCCGCAATGGTCGCCGACGCGCTGCCGGAGACAACACCGCAGATATCGCCCACCACGTCGTTACAGATGGAGCTGACCCGCTCCGCGTTGCGCAGAAGCCGGATGGCTTCCTGAGAACCCGGCACCTTCCGGGCGGCCATGGAATGGAACGGCTTTTCGTCCGCCGAGGCCACCGCCATGCCGATGATATCGAAGATAATACCCACCATCACGATGGCAAGCAGAATAAGAAAGGCCACGGGAAGGCTGCTGCTGTCCATCACCTCGTCCGAGACCAGAGAAATGATGCCGGAAATCACAACCGTAATCAGGAAAACGGTGACGACCCAGCGGATCGTCTTATGCCGCTGCCGTCTGGCAGCCTCAGGGTCGGTTTTCGCCACGAAAACAGTCTCCTTCTGAGAAATATAGTAAATGAAAAAACGGTGGCAGGCAGAGTAAATCTTACGGCTTAGGTCGGGTTGTTTTTCACCGGATGAAACCTGCCGTTGCCGCACAGGCCGTTTCCATTTCATTCATCCGCCCAAGTGTTGCCATGATAATGGGTACCCGATTGCCACTTAGTCCGTACTGCAATCCCCTGCCTGCCCTTTTACGACAGCCTAGGTGTTTTCCACAACGAGGGAAGCCATGATCTTAGCCTCTTTTGCAGAAATGGTTTCCAGAAGCGATGACAGCAGCCGCTATGGCCATAGCGACCGGCCGTCTGGTCTTCTTTTCCCGCATTTCCACGCAAGGCAGGCTACGCTGCACGCAGCACACGATTCTGTGCACCGCCTTGCAGGTTCATACCTGATTCGTACGCGATCGGAGCCGCCTAAGGGCTTCAACCGTCGTCGCACAAGCTTCAAGTCTCCACGGAAACCGGGTCGTATGCGTCATGCCGTTGCGCGCGCCCGGAATCCTTAACCCCCAGCATCCACCCGAAACTGGGCGTAACAAGCAAACACCAGGGACTTCATCGATGTGCCCTTCAAAGGATTTTTAGGCCCTTCCTGGAAGATGGCCACCCCGACTAGGATACTGCACCGTTTACCTTGTATATTAGCATACTTTCCGTGAATATACAAGTATTTTTTCAATAATTGTATAAGGAATCCTTTTTCTTTTCCGTTTATTCACAAATTGCCTTGACAAACCAGTCGTCCACGATATCCCTATGGGTGATCGCTATTTCAATATTCCCGATTTCCTCCCGGCTGAAAAAGCGAAGATCCTTGGATTCTCTGCTGATGTGCATTTCCGGCTCCTCCTCCAGTTCCAGCGCGTATACCACGATCACCATGCGCCAGATGCTGCCGTCCCGGAAGGCGGCGATCCGGCCGGGGTTGTCGTACACCGCCAGCTTCCGGAACCGTTCCGGGGCGATGCGCAGTCCCAGTTCTTCATAGACTTCCCGAACGATGGCCTGCCGGCCGGTCTCCCATTTTTTGCAGCCGCCGCCGACCAGCCCCCAGACGTCGGAGTCGCTGCGCTTTTCCAGCAACAGGCGGTTTTTGCAGGTGATGATGGCATTTGCCCCCAGATGGGCGGGCATGGTGGTTTTCGGCGCGTCCTTGGGGTCGCCGTTGTAAAAGGTCACGATTGCCATAGTGCTTCCTCCCGGACAGTTTCTTACCACCATAATACAACAATCTCCCCATAATTTCCACTGTGAAAAATCAATACATCCTGTCCATCAGGCACCAGCAGTGGGCGCGGATGAGGTATTTCAGCGCAAATTGCCGCTGCCGCCCGTCCACCGTCCCCCGGCACAGAAATATCCTCGCTTCCACGCCCACGTAGGGGACTTCCTTCACGCTGATCACTTCGTCAATATTCACCCGGATAAGCCCCTGTTCCTCGTCCTCCACCCGCAGCCGCAGCGGGCGGATATCCCCGCTGGCGCTGCATACCGATATCACATCCACCGGACACGTTTTCCGCACCATCGCGCCCACCTCCTTTTGTTTTTGTCATTATAGCACATTTGTTCGATATGCGCAAGAGGAATTTTGTGGTTGCGCCGCCGCCCGGCGTCTGGTATAATGAGAAAAGATAAAAATATTGGGAGAACTTCTATGCTGAAATACCCCTGTCTTGTCCTCGACCACGATGATACCGTCGTACAGAGCGAGGCCACCGTCAATTATCCCTTCTTCTGCTACATTCTGAATCAATTCCGCCCGGGGACGAAAATCACCCTCCACGAGTACACCGAGGGCTGCTTCCGTCTGGGCTTTGCCGACATGTGCCGGAAGTGGTACAACTTTACCGAGCAGGAAATTGTGGACGAATACCACGGCTGGCAGAAATACATCGTCGATCACATCCCCGCCCCCTTCCCCGGCATCGGTGACATCATCCGCCGCCAGAAGGAAGCCGGCGGCACAGTCTGCGTCGTCTCCCATTCCTGCATCCAGAACATCACACGGGACTACGAGACCCACTTCGGCATCCTCCCCGACGACATTTACGGCTGGGACTTACCGGAGGAGCTGCGCAAGCCCAGCCCGTGGCCGCTGGAGCAGATCATGGCAAAATACGGCTATACCCAGTCCCAGCTGCTGGTGGTGGACGATATGAAGCCCGCTTGGGAAATGGCGCGAAGCGCCGGTGTCCCCATCGCCTTTGCCGGTTGGGGTCGGCGGGATTGCCCGGAGATCACGGAGGAAATGACCCGGCTGTGCGACTTTTCCTTTGCGTCCACCAAGAATTTGGAACATTTTCTGTTTGACAAGGTGTAACGATGGCAGAACAGGCAATTTTCACCGTGCTGATCATGGTGTCCGACGGCAGCGGCAATCTTCTGATGGAGGATCGCAATGACCCCGGCTGGCCGGGTATCTGCTTCCCCGGCGGACACGTGGAGCCGGGGGAAGCCTTCACCGCGGCCGCCATCCGGGAGACCCGGGAGGAAACCGGGCTGACCGTCGAGAACCCGACGCTGTGCGGGGTCAAGCAGTTCCCGGCCAAGGGGAACACCCGGTATGTGGTCTTTTTCTACAAGGCCGACCGCTACACCGGAGACTTGCAGTCCTCCGACGAGGGCGAAGTGTTCTGGCTGCCCCGGCAGCAGCTGTCAGAATACCATCTGGTGGAGGATTTCATGGACATGCTGAAGGTCTTTGAATCCGACACGCTGAACGAGTTCCAGTACTATCAGGAAGATAACGGCGAGTGGGGGCTGCGTCTGCTGTAAGCGGAAACATTTACTTTTCCGGGCGGTATAATCCCCTTGACAGTTATGGTATAATGACCGTAGAATTGCGCGGGGGGTGAGACATCTGGAAAAGGCAAGCGTAAAGGTCATGGCGCGGAACCGGGAAGCCTATCACGAATACTTCGTGGAAGAAGAGATCGAGGCGGGCATCGAGCTGGTGGGCACCGAGGTCAAGTCCATCCGGGCAGGCACGCTGAACCTGAAGGACGCATGGTGCGGCATCAAGGACGGCGACATGCTCTTAAACCAGATGCACATTTCCCCCTACGACCACGGCAACCGCTTCAACGTTGACTCCCGCCGCCCCCGCCGTCTGCTGCTGCACAAGCGGGAGATCATGCGGCTCTACGGCAAGGTCAAGCAGGACGGCTACGCCCTGATCCCCCTGTCCGTCTATTTCAAGGGCAGCCGGGTGAAGGTCAAGGTCGGGCTGTGCAAGGGCAAAAAGCTATACGACAAACGACAGGCCGCGGCAGAGAAGGACGCCAAGCGTCAGATCGACCGGGCCATGAAGGAGAGAAGTCAATGAATCCTACATTCAAGATCACCATGGAAAACGGCGGCGTCATCGAAGGCGAGCTGTATCCCGACAAAGCGCCCCAGAGCGTCCGCAACTTCATCGACCTGTGCGATCACCATTTTTATGATGGTCTGATCTTCCACAGAGTCATCCCCGGCTTCATGATTCAGGGCGGCTGCCCCGAGGGCACCGGCATGGGCGGCCCCGGCTACTGCATCAAGGGCGAGTTCTTTTTCAACGGCGTCAAGAACGACCTGAAGCACAAGCGGGGCGTTCTCAGCATGGCGCGTTCCTCCTCCCCCAACTCCGCGGGCAGCCAGTTCTTCATCATGCACGCCGACGCCAAGCACTTGGACGGCCAGTACGCCGCCTTCGGCAAGGTGACTTCCGGCATGGACGTGGTGGACGCCATCGCCTCCGTCCAGACCGACCGCAATGACCGTCCTCAGGTGGAGCAGAAAATCGCCTCCATCACCGTGGACACCCACGGCGAGACCTACCCGGAGCCGAACAAGCTCCCCGATCCTTACGGAAGATTTTAAGTCAGCTATCGGCTGCAAGATACCGATGGTATTTTGCAGCTTCCCATGGGGCCGTACTGGTTTCGACGGGGGTAGTGAGGCTGGAATAGCGGGCCGTGGCGCCTGGCCACGATAAAACGGGCAATTTTTTAAATTTAACTGACAACACTACTGTTGCCCTGGCTGCCTGATTAGGCGCCCATCCGCCCCGGGAGTTCCGCTGACCCGGGCTCGGGTGTGATTTAAGCGGAGAACGTGCGTATGGTAAGCTTTGCCCATACCACGCATGATGAAGCTACCGATTCTCGTAGGGTGTTTGTTCCCGCCGGGGAAAGGGAATGCAAATAACAAACTGCGCCCGGAGAAGTTCTTTCCAAGTTGCTTTCGGACAGGGGTTCGATTCCCCTCGGCTCCACCATACGACACAAATCCACCGTAATTTTGATGGAATTACGGTGGATTTTTTATATAATCTGTTGTCAAAAAGGTTATGTAATGAATTGGCTATTACATTGTTAAATGATACTATCAGGATTTGCGAAGAAACCATGGGCGAAAAAGTTCTATAATCTGCTATCCGGTTCTTTACCATACGACGAAAAGACACGCTCTGCCGTGCTGGCAGGGCGTGTCTTCTTATATTGCAGGAAGAAATTTCAATGAACCTGTACATCTATGCCAGACCGTCCCGGGCGTTCTGGGCGCCTTGCAGGAAATTCCGGGTTTTTTCGCTTCTGGGATTGCCAAAAACCTCCTCCGGAGTACCGAATTCCTCGATCACGCCGTCGGCCATGTAGATCACCACGTCCGCCACGGAACGGGCGAACTCCATTTCGTGGGTCACTACCACCATGGTGTTGTCCCTGCCCTTCAGGCTCCGGATGACCTTCAATACCTCGCCCGTCAGCTCCGGGTCGAGGGCGCTGGTCGGCTCGTCAAAGCACAGCACCTCCGGCTGCAAGGCCAGCGCACGGGCAATGGCGACCCGCTGCTGCTGACCGCCGGACAGCTGGTAGGGATAAGAATCCGCCTTGTGAGACAGTCCCACCCGGCCCAGCAGTGACATGGCAGTCTCCCGAATCTGCGCCGGGGTCCCCTTTTTCAGGAGGCTTGGCGCAAGCATGATATTTTCCAGCGCCGTATATTGGGGAAACAGGTTGAAATTCTGGAAAACCAGTCCAAAGTGGAGCCTGTTCTGACGGATCTGATCGTCAGACAGGTTCTCCCCCGTCAGCAGCTTTCCGTTTACCCAGATCTCCCCCTCGTCCGGGGTCTCCAGAAAATTCAGGCACCGCAGCAGCGTGGTTTTTCCGCTTCCCGAGGAGCCGATGATGGCTAGCACCTGCCCCCGCTCCATGGAAAAGCTGACACCCTTGAGCACATCGGTGTCGCCGAAGCCTTTTTTGATATTTTTTACTTCCAGAATCGGCATACTCTCAACCCCTGAAATAGTTCAGTTTCTTTTCCAGCTTCGCAAACAGCACCGTCAGGACGCCGTTGAACACCAGATAGAACGCCGCGGTGTAGAACAGAGGCCATGCCAGCCCCTTTTTAATGTAAGATTCGCCCACGTAGACGATCTCGTAAATGGCAATGATCCGCGCCAGTGCGGTGTCCTTCACCAGAGTGATAAACTCGTTGCCCATGGGCGCGAGAATTCGCTTGACCACCTGCAAAAGCACGACCTTAAAGAAAATCTGGCTCTTGGTCATGCCCAGCACCTGTCCGGCCTCATACTGCCCCCGGGGAACGCTCTCGATGCCGCCGCGGTAAATTTCCGAAAAATAGCAGGCATAATTGATGACGAAAGCCACAATAACAGCTTCAAACCGTCCCAGTATGTGAATGTCGAAAAGCAGACCGGGGCCGTAGAAAATCGCGATCAGCTGGAGCATCAGCGGCGTGCCGCGAATGATCCAGACGAACCCCTGTGTCAGCCGTTTCAGCGGGCGGAACCGGCTCATGGAGCCGAAAGCCACCACCAGTCCCAGCGGCAGGGAGAATGCCAGCGTCAAGAAAAAGATTTTTACGGTTTCCCAGAAGCCCCTGAGCAGCTCCATTGTCACCGGAAGGAACATAATGGCTACCTCTCTCCAACGGGCGCCGGTGATGCCACCGGCGCCTGTTTTTTTACTTTAATTGGATTCTATCAGCCGACCAGCGTCAGGCTGTACTTATCGGCCAGCGCCTGAAGGGAACCGTCGGCGAGGCACTTTTCCATAAACTTGTTGAAGGCGTCGGTCAGGTCGGACTCCTTGCGGAAGCCTACGCCATACTCCTCAGAGCTGAGGCTGATGCCGGAAGCGAGGTCATCGTAGTTGGTGCCTTCACCGGTCATGGCGTTGGCCAGCGTGATGTCCACGACGCAGGCGTCGGCAGTACCGGCGGAAACCTCCATGACGGCCTTGGTCTGATCCTGCACCGCCACGTAATCGGTGATGCCCAGATCCTTGACCGCGTCCTCACCTGCGGAGCCGCTCTCCACGGCGAATGTCAGGTCTTTCAGGCTGTCGGTGCTTGTGTAATTGCCAACCACGTCGGCCTTCATGATGACCACCTGGGCGTTGACCACGTAGGGGTTGGAGCAGCTGGTGTTCAGGGTCACCTCGTCGGTGATGGTCATGCCGTTCCAGATGGCGTCGATGTTCTTGGAATCCAGCTCGAAGAACTTCTGACCCCAGTCGGCAATGACGAAGAACTCGCAGTCCACGCCCAGCTCCTTGGCGAACATCCGGGCAAACTCGGCGTCGAAGCCGGTCCACTCGCCGTTTTCGTCCTTGTAGTCCATCGGCTCATAGTCGGTAATACCGACGATAAGCTTTCCGTTCTTCTTGACGTACTCCGTGTCGGATTTCGCGGATTTGCTGCCGCAGCCGGTCAGAAGCGCCAGCATCATGATCGTGGTCAAAACCCATGCAATGCTTTTTTTCATTTTCTTTTCTTCCTTTCTCAATTGGCATCTGGTCGATGTCTGATGACTGCATTATACTTTATCGCGCTAAAGTTGTAAAGTGTTATTTTGCATTTTCTTTAACTTTTGGCGAAATGAACAGTCTTCGCCGCGCTTTACCCTGTTCTCATTGGCGAAGCATGACAAAATCCGCCTTGGTTTTTTGCCCAAGGCGGATTTTGTAACCGCAATATTTCCTTTATTTTCCCTCCGGGAGCGTCTTTGCGTCCCCCGGCTGCATCCGGGTCCGCTTCGCCGCTTCCATCAGATTCTGGAATTCGGCGGAGAGTATCTGACGGGTCTCCGGGTCGTTGCCCAGCGTCTTGATATAGGTACGGATGTTCCGGGGATGGAAAATGTCCAGCGCCTTGTCAATACCACCCGTGCCCAGCAGCCCGAACAGCGCGTCCACCAGACGGTTACGCTCCTGCGTATCCATGGAGGCGATCCATGCCTTGATGGTCTGGTTCACGAACTGGGAATCCGCCGTGATGGACTGCATCGGCACAAAGTTCGGCCCCATGACTTCCCACGAGTAAGGGTCGTGCTGCAATACGCTGACCTGATTGCTCTTGATGATGGTGTAGGGTTCCTCGTGCTCCAGCAGCATCCCGATCACCGAGGACTGGGGCACGTAGGTCTTGATCCGCGGAACCATGGCGAGATATCCGGGGTCGCCCATGAGATAATCGGTGAAGCCGGGGCCGTCATTGTTGTAAACCTCCAGAATCCGCTGCTGAATGTCCGGCGTGCTTCTTGCGGCGGCAAAAACCGCCAGATTCCCGCCCTTGGAGTGGCCGCCCAGACGCAGCGGCATCACGTACTCCGCCGCCACCTCCCGGACGTAGTCCTGCGCCAGCAGCTGGGCGGGGACGGCCTCCTGAAAGGCCATGTTGAAATCTTCCTTCCAGCCCACCAGCGACCGGTCCGTTCCCCGGAAGGCCACGAAGGCCGTGTCGTCGGGAAGCAGAAATGTCATGGCCGCAAACTGTGTCTCCTCCTCCGGGGCGAACTGATCCCGGTACAGCACCATTTTGCACCCGCCGAACCGCGCCGTCTCGGCGGCAGCGCGGAGCATCATCGCGTCGTTTTTTGCCCGGACGCGGCTTTCATAGTCGTCCAGCGACAGGAAATCCGCCGCGGCATCCCGCAGCGCGATTGGCTCATTGGGCGTCTCCGCCGCCTGACCCACAAAGGGGATATACGAGAGGACGCAGAAGATCAGCCCGTCCACCGGGTTCAGTGGGTCCTGCGCGAAGGACAGGTCGCCGCGCCATTTCAGATAATCAAAAACAGTTGCCATTCATCTCACCTCTTGAAATCATTCTAACAGAAAGATATGAATTTTTCTACTATAAATTGGCATTTTTTCGCCGCCCCGGCGTGCTTTTCCCGGAAGCTGCATAAAACCGCACGCCATGGAAAAACTTCCAAGGGGTGGTGTTCGCTATGAAAAAGAAAAGCTGGCTGGGCATGGCGCTTTCCGGTCTGGCGGCGGGCGCCGTGGCCGGACTGTTCGGTGCGGGCGGGGGCATGGTGCTGGTTCCCCTGCTGACCCTTCTGACGCCGCTGGAGGAATCCGAGGTGTTCCCCTCCTCCATCACCATCATTCTGCCCATCTGTCTGGTGACGCTGGCGGTCTCCGCCGCCGTGGGGACGGTTCCATGGCAGGACGCCCTTCCATACCTGTTCGGCAGTGCCGCCGGGGGCTGGGCGGCGGGCACGTGGGGGCGGAAAATCCCGGTCAAATGGCTCCACCGAGGGCTGGGCATTCTGATTTTGTGGGGAGGATACCGGTATTTATGTTGCTAGAAAGCCTGCCTGTCGCGCTGATCGTCGGCACCGTGCTGGGATTTCTCACCGGATTGGGGGTCGGCGGCGGAAGTCTGCTGATCCTGTGGCTGACGCTGGTGCTGGAAATGCCCCAGACCGCTGCCCGGGGCATCAATCTGCTGTTTTTCCTACCCTCCGCCATGATTGCCTGTTATCTCCGCTGGAAGCAGGGGGCGGTAACGCTCAGAAAAGTCCTGCCCGCCATTCTCACCGGCTGTGCCGCCGCGGCGGTCTTTTCCTTTATCAGTACCCGGATGGACTTGGACACCCTCAAAAAACTGTTCGGCGTTCTGCTCCTTGCGACAGGAATCCGGGAACTGTGCTACCGGCCAAAATCATAGCTCAGCCGTTCCGCTTCTTGTAAGCCAGATATCCTTCCAGAATCAGGGACGCCGCCACGGCGTCCACCGTGTCCTTCCGCTTTTTCCCGTGATAATTGTGCTGGGACAGGATATTGTGGGCTTCCACCGTGGTTCGGCGCTCGTCCCACATGCTCACGGGCAGGCCGGTGGCCTGAGCGAGCTTGTCCGCAAATTCCCGACACAGCTCCGCCCGGACGCCCTCAGTGCCGTCCATGTTCTTGGGCAGACCGACCACGATCTCCCCCACCTGATTTTCCTGTGCCAGACGGACGATGTCGGCGATGGCCTTCTCCGTATTGCGGCTGGGCACCACCGTGGCGGAACCGACCAGCGTACATAGCAGATCGGAAATCGCAACGCCGGTGCGGGCGTCGCCGTAGTCAATTCCCATGATTTTCATTTTCCATTTCCTCCTGACTGTTTTGCCTCTATCATACTACAATTTCCCCAAAAATGGAAGAAAAAATAGTTGACTTTGCCCTCCCCCCATGATAGAATGTCCTTACCTGTGAAAAAGGGCTTTTTTTGTGCGCCTTTTTCAGCCCCGGGCGGTAATTTGTAGTTGACCGTTTCCTAAATTTTCTCTGGGCGGGGTGATACAGGGAGGCAGTATTTAAGGAGGTGCCGTTATGCGCGTAAAAGTCACTTTGAGATGCTCTGAGTGCAAGCAGAGAAACTACAACACCATGAAGAACAAGAAGAATGACCCTGACCGTCTCGAGATGAAGAAGTATTGCAGATTCTGCAAGAAGCACACCGTTCACAACGAGACCAAGTAAGGAGGCCCGAATCATGGCTGAAGTCAAAAAGGAAAACTGGTTCAAGAGAACCTGGGGCAAGGTCAAGAAGTACTTCCGCGAGCTGCGCAGCGAGCTGAAGAAGGTCGTTTGGCCCACCCCCCAGCAGGTGCTGAAGAACACCGCCATCGTCGCCTGCTGCGTCGTGGCAGTCGGCGTGTTCATCTGGCTGTTCGACTTCGTTGCCCAGGTCGGCATTGACGCCCTGATTGGACTGTTCCACTAAGGTACGAAGTTATGGCAGAGACTGCAAAATGGTATGTTGTGCATACCTATTCCGGTTATGAAAACACTGTAAAGGCCACCATCGAGAAGACCGTGGAGTCCCGCTCGCTGCAGGATCAGATCCTCGCCGTCTCCATTCCTCTGGAGACCGTCACCGAGATCACCGAGTCCGGCGCCAGCAAGACCTATGACCGCAAAGTCTTCCCCGGCTACGTGCTGGTGAAGATGGTTTACAGTGACGACACCTGGCATGTCATCCGGAACGTCCGCGGAGTAACAGGCTTCGTGGGCACTTCCAGCAACGACCCCACCCCTCTGACCGAAGAAGAGGTCTACGCCATGGGCGTGGAAAAGAAGGAGATTATCGTGAACTACGCAGTCGGCGATACCGTCCGGATCCTGGATGGCCCCCTGTCCTCCTTCACCGGCACGGTCGAGAGTGTGGACGTTGACAACAACGCGGTGAACGTGGTCGTGTCCATGTTCGGCCGCGAGACCTCCGTCGAGTTTGAGCTTGACCAGGTGGAGGTCGTTTCCCAGTAAACGCATCGGATCGATTTCTCGATCGGAACGTGGGAGGGGCGAACGCGCCCCGCAAAAAATGCGCCCAAGCGCATACTACCACATTTTATTCAGGAGGTGCTTATTATGGCACAGAAAGTCACTGGCATTATCAAACTGCAGATCAACGCCGCTAAGGCGACCGCATCCCCCCCTGTCGGCCCCGCTCTGGGTCAGCACGGCGTCAACATCGCCGCTTTCATCAAGGAATTCAACGCCCGCACCAAGGATATGGAGGGCTACAAGATTCCCGTCGTCATCACCGTTTACGCTGACCGCAGCTTTACCTTTATCACCAAAACTCCTCCGACCCCCATGCTGATCATGAAGGCCATCGGTCTGGAGAAGGGTTCCGGCGTTCCCAACAAGACCAAGGTTGGCACGATTACCAAGGCGCAGATCGCCGAGATCGCCAAGACCAAGATGCCTGACCTGAACTGCCCCACGCTTGAGGCTGCCGAAAGCCAGGTTGCCGGTACCTGCCGCTCCATGGGCGTTACCGTCGTCGATTGATATTTGCTTGTCCGGGCAGTCTGACCCGGAAATGTGGGAGGATTTTTCCGCATCACCACTATAAGGAGGATAATTACATTGTTTAGAGGTAAAAAGTATCAGCAGAGCGCCAAACTGATCGACCGCTCTGTTCAGTATGATCCCGCCGAAGCCCTGGATCTGGTCGTGAAGGGTGCTTCCGCCAAGTTCGACGAGACCGTTGAGCTGCACATCAAGCTGGGCGTTGACTCCCGTCACGCTGACCAGCAGGTCCGCGGCGCCGTGGTTCTGCCCAACGGCACCGGTAAGACCCGCCGTGTTCTGGTCTTCGCCAAGGACGCCAAGGCTGAGGAAGCCAAGGAAGCCGGCGCTGACTATGTGGGCGGCATGGATCTGGTTGAGAAGATCACCAAGGAGAACTGGTTTGAGTTCGACGTGGTCGTCGCTTCCCCCGACATGATGGGCATTGTCGGCCGTCTCGGTAAGGTTCTGGGCCCCAAGGGCTTGATGCCCTCCCCCAAGGCCGGCACCGTGACCCCCAATGTGGCCGCTGCCGTCAAGGAGATCAAAGCCGGTAAGGTCGAGTACCGTCTGGACAAGACCAACATCATCCACTGCCCCATCGGCAAGGTGTCCTTCGGCACCGAGAAGCTGTCCGAGAACATGGACACGCTGCTGAAAGCCGTCGTGAAGGCGAAGCCCGCCGCCGCGAAGGGTCAGTATATCCGCTCCTGCACCGTGGTTTCCACCATGGGCCCCGGCGTGAAGGTTTCCACTTCCAAGTATCTGTAAGCTGATATGGTAAACCCCCGGATGCGAAAGCATCCGGGGGTTTTATGTTTATTCAGCTGAGGTTGCCGTTTTTGTCGCAGGACAGCTTTAACGTAACATCCTTTGTTTCAATCGCGGAGCCCAACAGCTTCTGCCCCATAGAAAAGCTTCCGGTGGCAGTACTTCCGCTTTTGCTTGCGTTTTTGGAAATTGTGTACCACTCAGAATTGTAAATTGTCACTGAACAGCTGGCGCTTGTGCAGGTGGCGCTGCTCCCGGTATATGTAAAAGACCCATTCAGCACTACTTTCCACTGTGCAGTACCGGTGCTGTCATAATAGGTATACGGTCTGCTCCCGCTTGTTCTCCCAGACGCCCGCGCTCCACTGGTAATCGTTTCCACGACAGCATAGCTTCCATCCTCAAATCGGATTATCTCTTGCTCACGCTCCGCAGCATTTCCACAAATCGGAATCGAACATAATACCAACATCACTACCAACAAGGAACAAATAACTCTTTTCATGTCAGTTTCCCTCCGTATATTCTACTCTTTCGATAACTTCGATTTCCCCGAGAACACCATATCCATGAGCAAGTCTTTCGTTGTGGATAATTGCATATGTCACCGTCCCAGCCCAAAGCGTAATGACAATCAGCGCGGTACAGGTCACAATCCCAAGAATCCTTCTTCGTATTCTCAAATTATGGAGAAGTTCCTCGGTATCCATTTCTTCTACATAGGACGATGCAATTTGCTTCGGCAGGCCAAATCGATGGGACAATTCCACAAAATCTGCATCCGGATGTTCTGCTAAATAATCATCCAGCACGTTTTTGATTCGTGCCATAATCTCACGTTTCAGCTTCCCAGAGCAAGGAAGCCAGCCTTTGACATTCCGAAGATATCTTCGGGCTGCTCTGTTCCCTTTTCTCATTGTTGCCCGTCTCCTTCTATAATCTGGAAAACGCCTTTGGTGACTTCCTCATACTCCCGCACCAATTCTTCCAGCCGCTGTTCCCCGGCGGGTTCCAGATGATAATACACCCGGGTCATGCGCCTGCCCACCAGAACCTTCCGGTCGGAAATAAGTCCCTGATCTACCAGCTTATAAAGCACAGGATACAGTGAGCCTTCCTGTGTAACAATTCGCCCGCCGCTTCTCCGTTCCGTTTCCTGCACAAGCTGATAACCATACATATCTTCTTTTTTCAGCAACCCTAAAATCACCAGAGACATCACGCCCCGGCGAAAGCTCATCTGTCCGTTATCTGCTGCCATGCCATCCCTCTCCCTTTACGGTATATTATAATACAGTATTTTTGTTTTCGCAATACCTTTGTAGTAAAAATATTGTTGACAAATTTTTTATTATGTGTTATCATGTTGTTACCATTTTCAAAAAAGCATGACCTCAATCGGTTAAATGCCCGCAAGTCAAACCATTTGGCCAGCGCGTTATATTGAAAGGATGTGGTAAAATGCGCTTGAACAAATTTGCTTGTATCGTCTTTGCCCTGCTGCTTGTCGTGCTGGCGGGCTGTTCGGGAAAAACTGCCGAAGTCAAACAGGCCGACTTTTCCTTCAATCTGCCGGAAGGGTATTCCCTTTCCGATGTGACCGATGAAAGCTGCAATATTGTCTCCGATGAGGATGGCGCAGTCATCGGCGGAATCACCGTGACGAGCCTGAGCCCCGAATTGTTGACCAATGAAGATTCCACGACCGAGATCATGACATACCTGCAAAATGAGTTCCATAAGACAAACAACGTTGAGTTCATCGCCTTTTACAGCGGCAGCGGCAGTCCTTTCGTCTCCATCAATCTGACGAAAATCGCAGATGATACCGGCGAAAAGTCCCATTTTCAACACATTTTCTTTGAAAAAGACGGGATCGTTTACCACTTGTGGTTGGACATGGATGTGGTCGATTCGGAAACTGCGGACGAGATTGCCGCATTCGTGCGGGGCGCAAAAGCCCAGCTCACCGCGTCAGATACGGCAGCGGAACCCCAGCGGCGGCTGTGGCTTGCCGTCACCAAGCGCGAGGAAGCATACACCGAATTCTCCCTTGAAGATATGGGTGGAGGCGAGCTGATTTACGAAGACGTGGCAGATGTAAAAATTCTGCTGGACGGCGAGAAAATACCGCTGGATGAAGCCATCCAGAATGGCATGGTCTCCGTCCCGGAGCTGGTGGCGTGGGCAAGAACGGACGCCGAGAACGGCCTGTGTCAGGAATCCTCGGAAACGGCAAATGGCCTGACGGAATTTCTGTATCATTACACCGGGTACAATCTGAGCACGATCTACGATATTCTGGACGCCCCGGATGGCAGTCAGCACCTGATTCAGCAGCTCAGCATCCAGTCCCCCTTCAGCAGCTGCTCCGTGAAAAATACGATCTTTCTGGACGACGACGGCAATATTCTGGATCGTGAGGACTGGGGTATTACGCTGGAAGTGCAGGATGTGACACCCACCGGAATGACCCTCAAATTCACGCAGTCCGGCGGCCAGCAGCTCGGCCAGCTGCAAACGCGCTACTATATTCTCACCAGCATATATGAAAACAATGTGCCGGCCTCTGGCGAAAATGTGATGGAAATTGCCGAAAACGGCGATACCCTGTACACGCTGGACTGGTCGGACGCCTGCGGCGCACTGCCTAGCGGAGACTATCAGATTTCCATAGAAGTCCGCGATGTCTACGACGAATCTCAGATACATCCTCTGATACGGAAATTCCACAACACCCAATACTACGGCCTCGATTTTGAGATTCCGTAACGTAAGAAAATGCCTTCTAAAGGAGGAATTCCAATGAAATCACGAAGAATCCTATCCATAATCGGCCTGATTCTGGCCGCGGTCTTGCTGCTGGGCATTGGTTTTGCCATCGGCCGCAATGAAGTTCAGGCCAGTGTGCCGGATGCAACGGACGCGGCAGACGATCTGGACAATCTCGCCCACACTGGCAACGATGTCTTTGCTCTGGATATCACCGTCACGAAGGTCGATGACAATGATTCCCAGTCCTTCTCCCCGGAGGAAATCGGAAACAATTTCAATCAGGGTATGAGCTACTGCGGGGTCAGTGATGTGTACATTTACCTGAACCGCACCAGCGAGCGGCTGGAAGACGCCCTCAAAAACGGCGATATCACCGAGGAGGAAATCTTTTTCCGTGCCCGTCAGGACGCACGGGAAGGCCACTGTCAGGAAACTTTTGAGACAAATCACAGTGTGTCCTTCTATACCTACCATTATCCCACCTATGACCTCCGACTGACATACGACGTGTTCAACTCGCCCAACGGCAAGTCCTACCCCATCAGCCAGATGCTCCTGTTCCGCACCGCTGAAAATTACATCATAATCCCCTCCTGTCAGTTTGTTGACCCGGAAACCGGTCTTTTCCTGAACAGGGAAGATTGGGGCCTTACTTTTGAGCTGTCCGACGTCACCAGCTACGGAGCCACCGTGACCTGCACACAGTCCGGCGGCCAGCAGATCGGGCAGCTGAAAATCAACGGCTACTATATTGCTCCCGATGTTGGCACCGGCGTTCAGGATTGCGAAGTAGAAATTGCCATGGATGGCACCTGTCAGTTTACCCTCGACTGGAGCGAATGTTACGGCGAACTGCCCAGCGGCAGTTATTCCCTCAATCTGTGGATATATGATATTTACGACGAATCCCAGCTGCATCCCCTCATGGATAATTTCCAGGACTGGCAGGTGCTTGATGTTGAACTAATCATCCCATAAATTGAAACTTCCAGCGGGAGGACGCGTGTCCTCCCGCTTTTTTCTCAAAAATACATCAAATTTCCCTTGACATTTGCCCTCCCCCATGCTAGAATATAGCAGTTGCCAGAGACAGCAGGTGGAGTTATCCGTAAGTCCTGCCGAGGTGCGCTGAATACGAAATTTCTGCGTGTCTTTCTGTCTTGTGGCAGAAGGACTTTTTTATTTTCGGAGGTGAAAATTATGCCCAACGCAAAGGTTCTTGAGAGCAAGAAGGCCGTTGTCGATGCTCTGACCAGCAAGGTGAAGGAAGCCTCTTCCGTCGTCTTCGTTGATTACAAGGGTATCACGGTCGCTCAGGATACCGAGCTGCGTAAGCAGTTCCGTGAAGCAGGCGTGGATTACGCCGTCGTTAAGAACACCCTGACCAATTTTGCCGCGAAAAATGCCGGCTATGATTTCTCTGAGGTTCTCAATGGCACCACCGCTATGGCTTCCACCACCGGCGACCCCATCGCCCCTGCTCGTATCGTCTGCGAGTTTGCCAAGAAGAACAAGCTGAAGACCCTGTCCATCAAGGGCGGCGTTGTGGAAGGCTCCGTGCTTTCCGCTGACCAGCTGAACGGCTTCGGCGAGCTGCCCAGCAAGAACGCTCTGGTCGCTTCTGTCCTGGGTACCTTCCTGGCGCCTATCTCCAGCCTGGCCTTCGTTCTGGATCAGATCCGGATGCAGAAGGACGGCTCCGCTCCTGCAGAAGCAGAAGCTTGATCGCGTGACCCCACAAACATCTAACTACACATCATTTTAGGAGGAAATTTATCATGGCTAGTGAAAAAGTCACTGCTCTGGTTGAGCAGGTTAAGGAACTGACCGTTCTGGAGCTGTCCGAACTGGTTCACACTCTGGAAGAGGTTTTCGGCGTTTCCGCCGCTGCCGCCGCTGTCGCCGCTCCCGCTGCTTCCGCTGCTGCTGAGGTCGAGGAGAAGACCGAGTTCGACGTCATTCTGAAGTCCGCCGGCGCTTCCAAGCTGGGCGTTATCAAGGTTGTCCGTGCCGCTACCGGTCTGGGCCTGAAGGACGCTAAGGATCTGGTTGACAACTGCCCCAAGACCCTGAAGGAAGCTATCTCCAAGGAAGACGCCGAGAAGCTGGTCGCCGAGCTGAAGGAAGCCGGCGCCGAGGCCGAGATCAAGTAATTTATCTCATCTTCAAACGGTGCGCGGCCGCCAGACTTTGGCGGCCGCTTTCCTTTAGATAGACCTTAGGGAAAGGACATTCCTATGGATTTACGCTCTACCCTCTCCGCCGTCGCAGACTATGTTCCCGGCGACGTGGAGAACGTACTTGCTGCCGCCTCCGCCTATCTGCCGGACGATCTGGAAAAGGCGATTTCCGGCGCGGCATCTTACATACCGACGGAGATCAGCTTGGGCAGTACGGTGCAGTTCATGCTGTTTTTTGCCGCTGCGTCCCTTATTCTGGGATTTATGGGGCGGGTTTTTCTGGGCAAGCGCTCCAGCCTGAACCACTCCCTGTCCGCGGCCATGGGCATTCTGTTCATCTATGCGGTGGCCATTGTGGTCTACACCTTCAAACCGTGGTCGTTGGATGCGCTGCTGTCCCCCCTGCCCTTTGTCCGGTTTGCGGGAGAGCATCTGCTGGTCATCCCCTTTCAGCGGTCGCCGCTGACCATTGTGTGCAGCGAAATTCTGTCGCTGGTGATTCTGGCATTTCTGGTGAATCTCTTGGACACGCTGATTCCCCGGGGAAACTCCGCTCTGGGATGGTTTTTCCTGCGGATTCTGACCGTGTTATTCGCGATGGTGCTGCACATTCTGGTGGACTGGGCGTTCAAGACCTATCTTCCCAACGTGCTGGTCACTTACGCGCCGACCATTCTGCTTGTCATTCTGGCGGTCACGCTGCTGATGGGTCTGCTGAATCTTGTTCTCAGCGTGGTTCTGACGGTAGTCAACCCCATTTTCGGCGCGCTGTATACCTTCTTTTTCTCCAACATCATCGGCAAGCAGCTGAGCAAGGCCGTGTTCACCTCCGGCATTATCTGCGGCGTGGTGTTCCTGCTGGGATACTTCGGCTGTACGGTGATCTGCGTCAGCGCCGCCGCCCTTTCTGCGTATATTCCCCTGGCCATTGTTCTGCTGCTGTTGTGGTTCTTAATTGGCTGGGCTTTGTAATAAGCAAAACTTTACCCTCCGCTGGAAAGCGGAGGGTTTTTGACTTTTTTCGACAGTTGTGCTAGAATGTCTGCCAGGCGGACTTTTGCCGCCTTCTCATTCCCGGCATTTCGAGGTACAACTATGAAACGATTATCCATTTTGCTTATTTTCCTTTTTCTCACCGGCTGCGCCGTTTCCCCGTCGGAGACGCGGGAGCCGACGCTCCCGGCGACTGTGACCGAAGCGCCGCAAGCTGTCCCCACGGAGGCGACCGTTCCCGCCACTACAGCGCCCCCCGACCCGATTCAGGAACTTCTGGATTCCATGACGATCGAGGAGCGGGTCGGACAGCTGTTTCTGGCGCGTTGCAATGCCGAATCCGCGTTGACCGACATTCAGGCATGCCATCTGGGCGGCTTTGTCCTGTTCGGGGAGGATTTTGAAGGTCAGACGCCGAGTTCCCTCCGGCAGACACTGTCCGGCTATCAGGCCGCCGCCAGCATCCCCCTGCTGCTGGCCGTGGACGAGGAGGGCGGAACCGTCACCAGAATCAGCCGCTACCCCGCCTTCCACCCCCAGCGCTTTCCCTCTCCACGGGAAGCCTTTGCTGACGGCGGGCTGACTCAGGCGCTTTCCAATGAGGAAGATATCTGTCAACTGCTGCAATCTCTCGGGATCAATGTCAATCTGGGGCCTGTGTGTGATATTTCCGAAGACCCAAGCGCCTTTATGTACCAGCGCTCGCTGGGGCAGGACGCTGAAACCACCGGGGAGTTTGTCGCCGGAACCGTCAGGCTGATGAACGCCTACCAGATCGGCAGCGTCCTGAAGCACTTCCCCGGCTACGGCGACAACGCCGACACCCACACCGGGCTGGCAGTTGACAGCCGCTCCCTGCAAGAACTGGAAAGCAACGATCTGCTCCCCTTCGCTGCCGGAATTGACGCGGGCTGCGGTGCGGTACTGGTCAGCCACAACATCGTTCAGGCACTGGACGGAGACTCCCCCGCCTCCCTCTCCCCCGCGGTCCATCAATATCTCCGGGACACCATGGGCTTTGACGGTGTGGTCATGACCGACGATCTGGTGATGGAGGCCATCACCGACCGCTACGGCACCGGCGAAGCCGCCGTTTTGGCCGTTCAGGCGGGAAACGATCTGCTTTGCTCCACGGATTACGCGGAACAGTACAACGCCGTGCTGAGCGCCGTACTGGACGGCCGCATTGATTTTGACGCGCTGAACGCTTCCGTCACCCGCATTTTGAAATGGAAGCAAAATCTGGGATTGCTGTAAAAAAGCCCCCTAGCAGTTCGATGGAGTACAAGCTCTTGGCTCTCCCTCTGGGAGAGCTGTCACCGAAGATAACTGAGAGGGCGTTACACTCTTACTTACCCTCTCCGTCCTCGCTGCGCTCGGCCACCTCTCCCATAGGGAGAGGCAAGGGGTGCTCGCATTCCATGATACAAGGACAGGCACAGCAGATTATCCTGCTGTGCCTGTTAACTGTCTTATGCCCCTCCCATTTACTAGGCGGTTTTTTTACTTCTCAATAGCTTCCACAGCCGCGGACAGTGCTTCCGTGTTCACCGTCTCCATCTGGCCGTTGTCGTAAGCTTCCGCCACGGCGGGGTCGATGGGCAGGCGTGCCAGAATCGGCAGATCAAACTGGGCGGCAATTTCATCCAGGTGGCTCTTGCCGAAGACGCTGATCTTCTTGCCGCAGTCCGGGCAGCGGAGGTAGGAATAGTTCTCCACGAAGCCCAGCACGGGAATGTGCATCATGTTCGCCATTTTCACGGCTTTCGCCACAATCATGGACACCAGATCCTGAGGGGAAGTGACGATGATGACGCCATCCACCGGCAGGCTCTGGAACACCGTCAGGGGTACGTCGCCGGTTCCGGGGGGCATGTCAACGAACAGATAGTCCACGTCCTCCCAGATAACGTCCGTCCAGAACTGTTTCACCGCGCCCGCGATGACCGGACCGCGCCACACCACCGGGTCGGCAGGGTTGTCCAGCAGCAGATTGATGGACATTACCTGAATGCCCGTGCGGGTCAGCGCCGGGTACAGGCCGTGTTCGTCCGCGCCCTGACACTCCGTGACGCCGAACGCGGTGGGTGCGGAGGGGCCGGTGATATCGGCATCCAGAACGCCGACCCGCTTTCCCTTCCGTGCCATGGCGACAGCCAGCATGGACGTGACCGTGGATTTGCCCACGCCGCCCTTGCCGGAGACCACGGCAATGACCTTCTTCACGCTGGCGTTGGGGTTCAGCTCCGCCAGCAGGCTCTCGGGCTTGCGATCGGCGCAGTCAGAGCCGCATTCGGAACAATTTCCGTTACAAGAACTCATAATTCTGTTGCTCCTTTTTTCTTAATCGTTTCTATTATAGGCCGGGTGTCGAACTGTGTCAACCGTCAAAGCTTCATTCTTCACGTCTGCGCCTGTTCCCACTGCTCCATCAAATCCATGAGCGCCGCTTCGGCTTCTTCCTTCTCTCCCAGCAGACGGGTCAGCTCCTGATAGTCGGCGGATGCCGCTTCGATCTTCCGGTCAAAGTCGGCGACGACCTGCTCCTGCTTCTCGATCTCCCGCTCCAGCCGCCGCACCAGCTTGTCCGCGTCTTTGGTTCCGCCCTTTGTCCGCTCCTTTTTCGGCTTCGGCGCAGCGGAAACGGCCGGTTTTGCGGCGGCTTCATGCTCCAGAATGGAGCGGTATTTCTGATAGCCGCAGGGGAAATCCCGGATTTTCCCGTCCTCCAGCAGCCAGATGCGTTCGGCAAACTTTTCGATAAAATACCGGTCGTGGGAGACGAACAGCAGCACGCCCTCGAATTCCTCGATGGCAGCCTCCACCCACTCCCGGGACGCAATGTCCAGATGGTTCGTCGGCTCGTCCAGAATCAGGAGGTTGATCTTCTCGTCCATCAGCATACACAGCCGCAGGCGGGACTGCTCGCCGCCGGACAGGTTGCCCACGGTCTTGAACACGTCTTCCCCCTGAAACAGGAACGCGCCGAGACGGTCTCTCGCCATCTGAGGCGTGCAGTTTTTCTCATAGAGCATGGTGTCGTAGAGGCTCCGCTCCGGGTGGTCAAAGTGGATGATCTGGGGCAGATATCCCCATTTCACCGTGGGGCCGAACTGGATTTTCCCCTGACAGTCCTCCTCGCCCAGCAGGCACTTGATAAAGGTGGATTTTCCGGTGCCGTTGTCCCCCAGCAGGGCAATGCGCTCGCCGCCCTCTACCAGCAGATTCACGTCGGAGAACAGCGTCCGGTCGCCGAAGGATTTTGACACGTTCTTCATCTTGAACACCACGTCTCCGGAGAAATCCCGCTCCCCGAAGCTGGCCTTCATCGTTCTTTCCGCTTTGGGCCGTTCCGTTTTGCGGATGCGATCCATCCGGTGCTGGATGGACATGGCCCGGCGGTAGAGGGTGCGATTGTTGATGCCCCAGCCCTTCATCCGCTCCACCGTGTAGCCCAGCTGCTTCAGCTTCGCCTGCTCCTGCTCGTACTGCTTCATTTGCAGGTCGAACCGCGCCTGTTTTTCGTCCATGTAGAACGAGTAGTTGCCGGAGTAGAATTCCGCGTGGCCGTCGGCGATCTCGATCACCCGCTGGGCGATCTGATCGATGAAATAACGGTCGTGGGAAATGGCAAGCACCGTCCCCCGGAAATTCTGAATATACCCTTCCAGCCACTCCACGCTTCTCAAATCCAGATGGTTGGTCGGCTCGTCCAGAAGCAGGATGTCCGTCTTTTCCAGCAGAAGGCGGGCGAGATTCGCTCTGGTCTTTTCGCCGCCGGAAAGGCTGTCGAATTCCTGAGCGCGCTGCTCCGCCGGGATGCCCAGACCGTTGCAGACCTTGTCCACGTCCACATCCATCTCGTAGCCGCCCCCGGACTGGAAGCGGTTGGACAGGCTGTCGTACTCCCGCAGCTGCTCCGCCGTTGCGCCCCCCGCCATGTCCGCTTCCAGCCGCTCCATTCTGGCTTTCAGCTTCATGAGGCCGGCGTAGGCGGTGCGCAGCACGTCCTCCACGGTGTAGCCCGCCGGGAACTTGGGGATCTGGGAAATCAGCCCCAGACGCTTGTTGGGATTGACGTAGACCTCGCCGCTGTCATAGTCCATCTGGCCGGTAAGGATGTTGAAAAGTGTGGTTTTTCCGCAGCCGTTTCGGCCAAGAATCGCCACCCGCTCCCCTTCCTGAATTTCAAAGCTCAGGTTGTCCAGCAGATTTTCTCCGATTACAAAGAATTTTGTCAGATTCCTGACTTGTATATCAACCATATTCTCTCCATTTAATCGCATTCGATTCCGGATTCATTCAGCATTTGCTCCAGTTCTTCCCGCGTGTATAACAAATTCAGCGCCTGTAACATGGCGTTGGCGCTCATGTGTTCCGGCAGGTTCAGCTTTTTCAGAAGCGCTTTCCGCTTCTCTCCGGCGTTGCTTCCGCCGGAAAGCCCCAGCGCCATGAGATCCTGCTTCGTGATGCCCCCGGAGGAAGTCGTTTCCTCCCCCTCTATGGTGGCTCCCGCGTTTCGCAGAGCGGCGAGAATGACCTCCGGGGTCATGCCCTCCACCCCCAGCTTACCCTCCCGGCCGGGGGCGGATTTCCGCCGTTCCTTTCCGGGAATGTCCGGGATGTAGGCGTGCTTCAGGTATTTTCCGGGAATGGCGCTTTTGATGTAGTTGCGGATGACGAAGCCCGCCCCGTCGGAATCCGTGAAGACGATCAAGCCCCGCTTTTCCGCCACACGGCGCAGCAGCGCCATCTGCTGCCTGTCCTTGAAAATGCCGAACCCCGCCGTTTCCAGAATAGGAGCATCCACCACTTGACTGAGGGTGTTTTTGTCGTAGCGCCCCTCTACCACAATGGCCTCCCTGATTTTAACCATTGCGCCCCTCCTGCGCCAACTGCAACAGAAGCAGTTCCAGAAGGCGCTCCGGTTCGTCGTAGGATGTCTTTATTTTATAATCCGTTTCCAGCACCAGCTCCGCCGCCCGGCGGCAGAATTCCGGCGTGAAGCGTCTGGCCGCCTCCATGGTCTTTCTCGCGGGATAGTCTGGGATGCCGCAGAGCCTTTGCAGGTCGGAAGCGTTTTTCCCGTTGTCCAGCAGCGTCCGCGCGGCGCTGACCCGGCGGAAGTGGTTGCCCACCGCGCCCAGAATCGCCAGCGGCTCCTGCTGCATTTTCAGCAGCTGCTGCAATTTCACCAGCGCCTGATCGAAGCGCCCGGCGCTGAGCATATCCGTCATCTGGAACACCACGGCATCCAGCACCGGCTCGGTAACGGCGTCGATGTCGGTCTTCCGAATCTCATTTGCGCCGGAATAGGCGCATATTTTGTCAATTTCGCCGCTGAGTGCCGTCATGGTGCCGCCGGTGATGTCAATGAGGTACAGGCACAGATCTGCGGAAATCCGTTTGTCCCGCGCCATAAAATGCCTTGTGACCCAAGCCGCCAGGTCTTTCTGATTCTGTTTGGCAAATTCCACGATCCGCCCGGCGCCGTCGATCGCCTCCCAGAGCTTTTTCAGGCGCTTGTCCGGCTTCCACGGGGTCGTCTCGTAGGTGAACACCACCGTGCAGTAGTCCGGGATATCCGCCAGAATTTCCGCCATCTTGTTCCGGTCGGACTCGCCCAGCTTGAACAGATCCACCTCGTCCACCTGCACCATGGTATGCTCCGCCATCATGGGCAGGTTTTCCACGGCGTCGGCGAAGGTCTGCAAATCGAAGGTCTCGCTGTTCATCCGGTGGAAGTTGAAGGATTCCGTCAGCGCATCCAGCAGTTGCTTTTTCATCTGCTCCAGGTAGTGGTGCAGCAGAAAGACCTCCTCCCCATGGAAAATGTACAGCCGCCCCAAATCCTTGTTTTTCAGCTGGGTTTTCAGTTCCTGTAAATTGCCCCCGGGGGCTGTTTTTTTTGCCATGGTTTCACCTTCTGATGGTAATTGTTCCTTCCCGGTCTGTCCGGTACACCGTGCAGCCGAAATTTTCCAGCCGCTGCAGGGTCTCCGCCGCCGGGTGTCCGTAGAGATTGTCCCTTCCTGCGCTGATGCAGACCGTCTGCGGTTGGGCAGCGGCAAGCAGATCCTCGCAGGTAGAGTTTTTGGAGCCGTGATGTCCGGCAATCAGCACGTCCACCTCCGGGATTTTCCCGGCGTGGAGCAGAATCCGCTCGCCGTAGGCGCTCCGGTCTCCCGTTATGAGTATATCACAGTTTTCCGTATCAAACAAGACGCACAGGCTGTTTTCGTTTTCGCTCCTATTGGAATCGGTGGTGAAAATGTGCAGATTTGTCTTGCCGTAGGTCAAAAGCAAATCCTGTTCGGCGTATACCACCTCTGCGTTATCAGATGTCGGCATACCTTCCTCCGGTGGGAGGATGAGGATGTCCGCTTTCACCCGGCTTAAGAGATTTTCCGCCGCGCCGGTGTGATCCCGGTCGCCATGGGTCAGGATCAGGCCGTCCAGCCGGGAGATCCCCTGACTCAGGAGCGTTTCGGCGGCAATGTCCGCAGTTTCGATGTCGCTGTCTCCGCCGCAGTCCACCATGTACGTCCGGCCTTCGCTTTGCAGCAGAATACACTGCCCCTGCCCCACATCCAGCACCGTTACCCGGGTGTTATCCAGCATCGGCTCCGCCCAGGATGCCAGTAGCGCCAGACACAGCCCCAGCGTGCCGCAGCAGAGCAGAACGCCCGGGCGGCGATTCCGGCTCAGAAGGAACACCAGCAGCAATACATACACGGCCACCAGCCAGATGGTAATGTAAGGGCTTCTGGTATACACCGCCGCCAGCGGAAAGCCCGCCAGTAACTTTGCGATCAACAGAACATAGCGAATCGGCCACGCGGCGATTTTCCCGAGAATCATCGCCCCGCCCGTCCAGAACGCACCCACCAGACTGACCGCCACAAGCCCATAGAAAATGAAGCTGATGACCCACAGGGTGAGCAGATTGGTCACCACGCCAACAAGACTGACGGTGCCAAAATACCATGCGCTCAGCGGCGTTGTGAAAATCATGGCGCTGAGGGTGATGGACACGGAAGCAGTAAACCAGCGAATCAACGTGGGTCTGACGCCCTTCCCTTTGCTGTCCGGGAACAGAGAAACCAGCCACTCGCGGATGCCCGGCGCAAAGAGATAAATCCCCGCCACGCTGGCCACGGACAGTTGAAAACCCACGGACGTGATGACCAGCGGGTTGCCAGTCAGCATCACCACGGCGGCAAAGGCCAGCGCCGCAGGGCCGTCGTATTCCTTATTCAGCAGCAGCGCCGCCAGCATCAGTCCGCACATAATGCACGAGCGGCTGACCGACGGGGTAAAGCCCGCCACCGCCGCAAAAAGCAGCAGCGTTGGAAAACCCACAAGGGCAGTTAGAAACCGCTTCCGGAAAGTAACGGCAGTAAGCAAAGCGAACAGAATCGACACATGCAGTCCGGAAACAGCCGCCACATGGCGAATCCCGCTGATTTTCAGACTGGTATCTACCGCATAACTCAGACTTGTGGTATCGCCCAGCAGAAGCGCCCGGGCAAAGGGAGCGGCATCCTGCGGAATACAGGTCTGCAAAATTGCCTGAATCCGGTGCCGCAGCCGCGCAGGGATATCCCGCCAAGACGCGTCTGTATGGGGCGAAACGGAAACCTCGTCCACCTGATACGCCAGCAGGAAAATGCCGTTGCCCGCGTGATAGGTTCTGCTTTCCTTAGGCGTGGTGGCGCGGAAACGGAACTGGCCGGAGACGGTGTCCCCGGGTTCCAGCGTTTTGTCCAAGTCCAGATATGCCCGAAGGCGGTAGGACTTTCCTTCCAGCTGCACCGTGCCGTCCACGCCGATACCGTATGCCGTCTCGTAGCTGTAGTCCGACACCCGGATGACTGCGTTTGCCGTTTTTCCGTCCATCGTTCCGGCGGCATTCAGATAAAAGCCGTCGTACAGAATGAACCAGCCCACTCCCATGGCAAAGCCAAGAAGAACCGCGGCAATCCGCCGGAATAATGCGAACTTTCTTCCCGCAATCGCCGCGAAAAGCGTCAGGAACCCGACAGCTGCGGCCAAAATGACACGCGAACTTCCCGTAATAACATACGCACACAGGCAGCAGGCCGCGCCGAAGCCCAGAGAAAACCATACCAGTTTACGCATCCTGCCGCCTCCTTATCGTTGGAAAAGGCGCCGCCTTTGCGGCAGCGCCTTTCTTATTACTTCAATTTGGAAACCACGTAATCGTCCACGATGGCGAGGGCGTTGTCCACCTTGGTGACGTCCTTGCCGCCGCCCATGGCAGAGTCGGGCTTGCCGCCGCCGCTACCGCCGCAGCAGCAGCATACCTGCTTCACCAGGTCGCCGGCCTTGATGCCCCGGGCAATGGCGTCCTTGCCGCAGACGGCCAGGAAGGTGATCTTGCCCTCGTTGACCGTGGCAAGCACAGCAACCACGGAAGCATCCTTATCCCGCAGCACGTCGCCCATCTGGCGGAGTCTGCCGGTGTCGGCGTTGGGAACGCTGGCGGTGATGACCTTCAGACCGTCCACATTGTGGGAGCCGAAGAGAATCCGGTCGATCTCGCCCACGGTCTCCTTGGCCTTGTACGCCTCGATGGTACGCCGCAGCTCCCGGAGTTCCTCCAGCTGTGCCTGAATCCGGGTGCCCAGCTCGATGGGCTTGGTCTTCAGCTTGGCAGCCGCTTCCAGAAGCATGGTCTGGTTCCGCTCCATTCTCTCAAGGCAGGCCTTGCCGGTGATGGCCTCGATCCGGCGGACACCGGAGGCGACGGAACATTCGCTCTCAATTTCAAAGGGGCCAACCTTGGCGGTGTTGTCCAGATGGGTGCCGCCGCACAGCTCAATGGAGTAGTTGCCCATGTTGACCACACGAACCATGCTGCCGTACTTTTCGCTGAACAGCGCGGTGGCGCCCATGGCCTTGGCCTCGTCAACGGGCATCTCCCGGGTCACGATGTTGTAGCCCTCCAGAATGGAATTCTGGACGATGGCGTTGACCTTCACCAGCTCCTCCGGCGTCAGCGCGGAATAGTGGGTGAAGTCGAAGCGCAGCCGGTCAGGCTCCACGTAGGAACCCGCCTGATGGACATGGTCGCCCAGCACCGTCTGCAGCGCCTTTTGCAGCAGATGGGTCGCGGAGTGGGCACGCATGATGGCCTTGCGGCGCTCCACGTCAATGGAAGCGACCACGATGTCGTCCACCTTGATGGAACCGGTGACCATCCTGCCGTGATGCAGATACTTGCCGCCCTTGTCCTTCTGGACGTCGGACACCACGAAACGGCTGTTGCCCATGAGGATCACGCCGTGGTCGGCGATCTGACCGCCCATTTCGGCGTAGAAGGGGGTCTTGTCCAGAACAATGATGCCCTTTTCGCCGCCGGCAATGGTGCCGGAGACCTCATCGCCCACGCACACAGCCAGAACCTTGGCGTCGCAGTTATTCTGGGTGTAGCCGACAAAGGTGGTGGGGGTGTTGTCCAGCCCCAGGTCGATGCCTGCCCAGGCCAGATCGCCCAGCGCCTTCCGGGCTTCCCGGGCGCGAACCTTCTGCTCCTGCATCAGCTGGGCAAATGCCGCCTGGTTCAGGGTCATATCCTCGTCAGCCACCATTTCCAGGGTCAGGTCAATGGGGAAGCCGTAGGTATCGTACAGTTTGAAGGCGTCGGCGCCGGAGAACTCCGTCTCTCCCTTGGCCTTATGCTCTGCCAGCATATTGGAGAAAATCGCCATGCCGCCGTCGATGGTACGGGCAAAGTTCTCCTCCTCCACCTTTACCACCTTGGTGATATAGTCGCAGCGCTCCCGCAGATAGGTATAGTGAACCTCGTTTTCCTCCACCACGGTCTCCACGATCTGATAGAGGAAGGGGTGGTTGACGCCCAGAAGCTTGCCGTGGCGGGCTGCCCGCCGCAGCAGACGGCGCAGGACGTAGCCGCGGCCTTCGTTGCTGGGAAGCACGCCGTCGGCGATCATGAAAGTGGAAGCGCGGATATGGTCGGTGATGACCCGCAGAGATACGTCCATCTTCACGCTCTGGCCGTAAGTTGCGCCGGTCAGCTCGGTGACCTTGTGGGTGATGTTCATGACGGTATCCACATCGAACAGGGAGTCCACGTCCTGACAGACCACCGCCAGACGCTCCAAGCCCATGCCGGTGTCGATGTTCTTCTGGGCCAGCTCGGTATAGTTGCCGTGGCCGTCGTTGTCGAACTGGGAGAAGACGTTGTTCCAGACCTCCATGTAGCGGTCACAGTCGCAGCCGACGGTGCAGCCGGGTTTGCCGCAGCCGTACTTCTCGCCACGGTCGTAGTAAATTTCCGAGCAGGGGCCGCAGGGGCCGGAACCATGCTCCCAGAAGTTGTCCTCCTTGCCGAAGCGGAAGATACGCTCGGCGGGGACGCCCACTTCCTTGTTCCAGATCTCAAAGGCTTCATCGTCGTTTTCGTAGATGGAGGGGTACAGCCGGTTCTCGTCCAGACCGACCACCTTGGTCAGGAACTCCCAGCTCCATGCAATGGCCTCGTGCTTGAAGTAATCGCCGAAGGAGAAGTTGCCCAGCATCTCAAAATAGGTGCCGTGGCGGGCGGTCTTGCCGATATTCTCGATGTCGCCGGTACGGATGCACTTCTGGCAGGTGCAGACCCGGTGACGGGGCGGCTCCACCTCACCCTTGAAATAGGGCTTCATGGGCGCCATGCCGGAATTGATGAGCAGCAGAGACGCATCATTCTGGGGGATCAGAGAAAAGCTGGGCAGGCGCAGGTGACCCTTGCTTTCAAAGAAAGAAAGGAACATTTCGCGCAGTTCATTTACGCCGTAAGGCTTGGGATTCATTGGTTTCTACCTCCATAAAAATTGTCGGAGCTGAAAGCGAATTCTCTACTTCCAACTAAAAACGCCGCCCCCAAATAATAGGGGCGACGTAAATCGCGGTACCACCCTAATTCGCCTGAAAATCAGGCATCTTAGCTGCTCTGTAACGGGAGCGCCCGTCCCGGTCATCCCGGGCGACGCGGGAAATGGCTTGCGGGAGTTCATCCGGGGGCTTACACCTTTTCCCCCTCGCTGAAGGACTACGTTTCCGCTTGGTTTCCGCAATGTCTTTCCATATCGTCGATATTTTATCACAAAAAGGGAAAAAGTCAAGGCTCATTTCCCATTTTTCCGGGCGGTTTCCCGGAAAAAGTCAAATTGTCTGTCCGGGGAACCGAAAACCTGCGGAACCGACAGCCGCCGGTTCCGCAGAAATTTCCGAATTAAATTTTCTCCTCCAGCCAGCGGCGCATTTCCTCCCGGCCTTCCTCGCTCATGGGGAAGGTGCATTCCCCCTCCATGGTGCTTTTTTCATAGCAGTAAAGGCCGTGCCAGTACTCCACATGGATGGCGCTCTGGGCGAAATCCACCTCTTTCGGGTTCGCCATGACCACCTTCGGCTCTGCCCGGAAACGGAACAGTCCCTTGGAGCCGGTGAAAATGTTGTTCATGGCGAAGGTGTGCAGGGTGGGCAAGAACAGCTCTGCCATGCCCTTACTCCCGGGTCAGCTCTTCCATTTCATCCAGCAGCTCGCCGAACAGCGCCAGCGCCTGGTTCACAGGCTCCGGGCTGGTCATGTCCACGCCCGCGCCCTTCAGCAGATCGATGGGGGACTTGGAGCAGCCGCCGGAGAGGAAGCCGAGGTAATCCTTCACGGCCGGTGCGCCCTCCCGCAGGATGCGGCGGGACAGGGCAATGGCGGCGGAATAGCCGGTGGCGTACTGGAAGACGTAGTAGTTGTAGTAGAAGTGGGGGATGCGCGCCCACTCCATGGCGATATTGTCGTCCACCACCATGTCCGGGCCGTAGTACAGCTCGTTCAGGCGCTTGTACTCGGCGCACAGGACATCCGCCGTCAGGGTCTGTCCCTCAGCTGCCATCTTTCCGATGTTCAGCTCAAACTCGGCGAACATGGTCTGACGGTACAGCGTTCCCTTGAACTGGTCGAGGAAATGGTTGATGAGGTACGCCCGCTCCTTCTTATCCGTGGTCTTGCCCAGCAGATATTCCATCAGCAGCGCCTCGTTGCAGGTAGAGGCCACCTCTGCCACGAAGATCACGTAGTCCGCATCGATGGGGTTCTGGTGCTTGTTGGACAGGTAGGAGTGCAGAGCGTGACCCATCTCATGGGCCAGCGTGAACTGGCTGTCCAGCGTTCCGGTGTAGTTCAGCAGGACGTAGGGATGCACCACCGTCCCGGCGGAATACGCGCCGCTGCGCTTGCCCTCGTTCTGGTACACGTCGATCCAGCGGTGGTCGAAGCCGTTTTTCAGAATGGTGCGGTAATCGTCGCCCAGAGGCGCCAGCGCGTCGTAAACGGTCTGCTTGGCCTGCTCATAGGGAATGTGCTTGTCCACATCTTTCAGCAGGGGGGTGTACACATCGTAGAAATGCAGCTCGTCCACGCCCAGCAGCTTCTTGCGCAGACGGACATAGCGGTGCATTTTGTCCATGTTCTGGTGGACTGTCTCGATGAGGTTCTTGTACACGGAGGTAGGGACGTTGGTCGCGTCCAGAGACGCTTCAAAGGCCGTGTCGTACTTCCGCGCCTCGGCGAAGAATTTCAGCTGCTTGTTCTGGGCATTGAGAAGGGCGGCAGTGGTGGTCTTGAACGCAGCCAGCGTACCGTAAAGATTTTCATAGGCGCTCTGACGCAGTACTCGGTCGCTGCTCTCCTCCAGACTGACGAAGGTTCCCTGGGTCAGGGGATGCTTGTTTCCCTTGACGTCCACGGCGTCGGGGAATTTCAGGTCTGCATCGGCGAGGGAGCCGTAAATGGTATCAGGCGCCTGAGACATTTCACCCGCCGACGCCAGCAGCTTTTCCTCCGCGGCGGAAAGGGTATGCGCCTTGCGGCGGCGCAGGTTGGTCAGGTAGCGGCGGTAACGCTCCAGCTTGGGGCACTCCGCGTAGAACTGCGCCAGCTTCTCATCAGAAATCGCCATGATCTCCGGGGTATCAAAGCTGCACGCCGCGTTCAGTGCTACTGCAACGCCCATAAATTTTCCGGCCATGGCCTGATAGGTGGCGTTCCGGGTATCCTCGTCCGCCCGGCGCATACAGTAGCTGCCCAGCAGATCTCCCTTGGCATTGACCTGCTCAAAGACTTCCATGTAAGCATACAGCGTCTCGCCGCTCTCACCCAGACGTCCCGCAAAGGAAGCCAGCGTCTTCTGGCTCTCCGCCAGCGCCGCCAGTTCCGCTTCCCATGCTTCGTCGGTGGGGTACAGATCTTCAATGGCCCACTTGTCCTCCGCCGGGATCTGGTCGCGGCTGGGAATTTTTTTGATTTCTTCCATAATGAACCCTCCTGGTTTTTTCTGCTATTATACCACACTATCCAAAAAAATCAACGCCGCTTGCAAAGATCGGCAAATTATGCTAAAGTTAGCCTCGGTGATGCATATGAAGAAAAATCGCGTTCGCGGCAGTCTGAGTCTGCTGCTGGGTACAACCATTTGGGGCTTTGGCTTTATCGCCCAGAGCGTGGGCATGGATCATATTGGCCCCTTTACCTTTCAGGCCGCGCGGTGCCTGCTTGCCGTGCTGTTTCTGATTCCCTGCGCGTTTGTGCTGGATATCGGCAAATGCAGCTTCCGGGAATCCGCGGCAAAGTGGAAGAACCCGACGCTGTGGCGGGTGGGGCTGATCTGCGGGTGCGCCCTGTTCGTCGCGTCCAGCCTGCAGCAGATCGGCATTGTCTACACCGACGCCGGAAAGGCGGGGTTCATTACCGCCATGTACATCGTGCTGGTGCCGGTGCTGGGACTGTTCCTCGGGAAAAAGCCGCCCAAAACCACCGTTTTCAGCGTTGCGCTGGCGGTGGTGGGGCTGTACCTGCTCAGCTGCATGGGCGTTTCCCGGATCAACAAGGGCGACCTGTACCTGATGGGCTGCGCTCTGGCCTTTTCCGTGCAGATCACCTGCATCGACCGGCTGGCGGGGAACTTAGACGGTCTGCGCATGAACAGCATTCAGGCGCTGGTGGTTACGGTGCTTTCCGTGCCGTTCATTCTGCTGACGAAGGAAACCGTCGTTTTTTCTGACATTACCGCCTGCTGGTTCCCGCTGGTCTTTTCCGGCGTTCTGTCCATGGGCGTCGCCTATACGCTGCAAATCGTCGGGCAGCAGGGTCTGGAACCCACCACGGCATCGTTAATTATGAGTCTGGAATCCGTCTTTGCCGCTCTGGGCGGCTGGCTGATCCTTCACCAGACCATGACGCCTTGGGAGCTGCTGGGCTGCGGTCTGGTGTTCGCCGGTGTGGTTCTTTCCCAGCTTCCTGTGGGAATGTTCGCAAAAAAGTCATAAAACAGCATAGAATATGGGGGGCTGCCGGCGGCAGCCCCCCCATATTTTCGTTCACATCTCCTGACGTCCTTCCAGTGCTCTGGAAAGCGTTACCTCGTCGGCATATTCCAGCTGGCTGCCAACCGGCACGCCGTAGGCAAGCCGGGTCACCTTGACCTCCATGGGTCTCAGCAGGCGGGATATGTACATGGCCGTGGCTTCTCCCTCGGTGTCCGGGTTCGTCGCCATGATGACCTCCCGGACATCCCCCCCGGCTACCCGGCGGAGAAGCTCTTTGATCTTGATGTCGTCCTGCGACACATGGTTCAGGGGCGAAATAACGCCGTGAAGCACATGGTAAACGCCCCGGAACTCCCGGCTGCGCTCCATGGCAATGACGTCCTTCGGCTCGGCCACAACGCAGATGACGCTTTTGTCCCGGGTATCGTCATCGCAGATGGGGCAAACTTCCCGGTCGGTCAGATTCTGGCAGACGGGGCAGGTGTGTACCTGTTTTTTTGCCTCCAGAATGGCGTTGGAAAATTCCTCCGCATCCTCCATGGGCAGGCTCAGCACATGGAAAGCAAGTCTCTGCGCCGTTTTGCCGCCGATGCCCGGAAGCTTTGCAAACTGGTCGGCAAGATTTTGCAGCGCAGCGGGAAAAAACTGCATAACTTCTCCTTAGAACAGGCCGCCCAGATTCAGGCCGCCGGTGAGACGGGACATGTTGTTCGCCGCTTCGGCGTCCGCCGCCCGCATGGCTTCGTTGACCGCGGCAATGACCATATCCTGGAGCATTTCCACGTCGTCGGGATCCACTGCCTCCGGCTTGATCTCGATGCCGACCACCTCATGCTTGCCGTTGACGGTGGCCGTGACCATGCCGCCGCCGGATGCCGCCGTGAAGGTTTTGGCCTCCTGCTCTGCCTGCATCCGAAGCATTTCCTGCTGCATCTTCTGCGCCTGCTTCATCATAGCCGCCTGATTCATTCCGCCGGGCATACCCCGGAATCCGCCTTTTGCCATAATATGATTCTCCTATCTTGAAAAATTCACACGAAATTACCGTTTGATCGTTACAATATCGCTGTGCACCCTGCCGAAGTTCATCAGCTGCTCCATTCTGGGGTTCGCGGCAGGCTTTGCCGACATATCCACCGTCGCCGCTTTCACCGGCCGGGACAGCATTGCCGTTGCCTTCCGGGAGACGACCTCCAGAATTTCCGGTCTGTCCAACATCTGCGCCGTGAAGCCGTTGCTGCACCGAAGCTCCAGCCTGTCCCCCACCAGCGCGCCCTGAACCGGCGCGTTGGGAGTCACCACAAAGAATCCAGAAACAGGGGGCTTCAGCTCCTTGCGAACCGCCGCCACCAAGTCCGACCAGAAGCCGACCGGGGCTTCGCTTTCCGCCACCGGCGGCGTATCCTCTGCCGGGGGGGCGTCGGCATCATCCGGCATGGGCGGGCGGTCGTCCTCATATTCGTCCTTCTCCGACGCGGCTTTCTCCGCCTTCACGGGAGCCGCCGGGACAAACGCGCCGCTCTTTACCTGCTCTTCCAGCCGGGTGAGACGGGCGTTCAGTGCTTTGGTATCCAGGCTCAGCTCCGGCTGGCACAGCTCCACAATGCACAGCTCCGCGTCCATGCGGCGGCTGGCGCTCCGGGTGAAACCGGCCATCGTCTCCTGAAGCCGCTCCATCATGCGCACCAGCTCGGCGCTGGTCAGCACCTTCGTCAGTTCCAGCGCTTCCTTGTCCGACGCCACGCCGGAAAGCATGGTGATCCCGGCGTTTCCGGCGGTTTTCAGCACCAGAAGATCCCGGGTCAGACAGGCCATTTCATCCAGCATGGCGCCCAGGTCTTTGCCCTCGGTATAGAGCCGGTTGAACAGCTCCAAAGCGTTTTTCGTATCGTGGGCGGCAATATAGCCCATCATTTCCCCGCATTTCCGCTCCCCGGCAATGCCCAGACAGGCGTACACCCGCTCCGCCGTCAGCTCTCCCGTGGTCGCGGAGGCGCACTGGTCAAGCAGACTCAGGCCGTCCCGCATTCCGCCGTCCGCCAAACGGGCGATCACTCGCGCCGCGCCGTCGTCAAGATCAATGTTCTCCTGATAGGCGACGTATTGCAGCCGCGCTGCGATGTCCTCCTGACTGATGCGCCGGAAGGAAAACCGCTGGCACCGGGACAGAATCGTGGCCGGAACCTTGTGAAGCTCCGTGGTCGCAAGAATGAACAGCAGATGCTCCGGCGGCTCCTCGATGATCTTCAGCAGCGCGTTGAAGGCCGAAATGGAGAGCATATGCACCTCGTCGATGATATACACCCGCATTTTCACCTGAGACGGCGTATAAATGGCGTCGTCCCGCAGGTCGCGGACGTTGTCTACGCCGTTGTTGGACGCGGCGTCGATCTCCAGCACGTCCATGCAGGAGCCGGAATCGATGGCCTTGCAGGCTTCGCAGACGTTGCAGGGGTTACCGTGGTCGGGATTCAGGCAGTTGACCGCCTTCGCCAGAATCTTAGCGCAGCTGGTCTTGCCCGTGCCCCGGGAGCCGGTGAACAGATACGCATGGCTCATTTTCCCGGTCATGATCTGGGTTTTCAGGGTCTGCGTCACCGCCATCTGCCCGGAAACGTCGTCAAAGGTCTGGGGGCGGTATTTGCGGTATAACGCCTGATAAGCCGACATTGTGCTTCTCCTTTCTGCAAAAGTCCATTGCGAGCCTAAAAAGCCATCCGGCCCATAACAAGATCGCACACCCACATTTGAACAAGGCGAATACCCGAACCTGACGCAGTTAGCTCAAGACCGGCAACCCCGCGGCACACGAGAAGATCCGCTTAATGCTGCTTGGTTCCCCACCTGACATGGTTCACGGGATCTCGTTGCGCAAGACCAATCTATCAACACCACTTGCGCAGGTCAGACGATATTCAAACTTGCCCGGGTGTGGGAATTCATCCCTGCTGTAGCGGATTGCAGGTACAGGGCACCGCTATCTCCCCGACTAGTGCGACCTTGTTATAAGCCGGACAGCTCAATACAAGGAAATTTTGAAATTTGTGAAATTGCAATCAGTTGAGCTTCGACTCGATGAAGTCGGCCAGCTCTTTGAAGGTGGTGATCTGCTGATCCTCCAGATCCAGCTCCACGCCCAGCTCGGACTCCAGATCCATAATCATCTCAACGATATCCAGAGAATCGATGCCCAGGCTCTCAAAGGTAGCATCCGGGGTGATCTCGGCGGGATCCAGCTCCAGCTGCTTGGCCGCATAGTTAACCAGTTTCTCGTACATGTGTAAGTCCTCCTCTCAGTATTTTCTGCGGAACTATCTTATCGTATTCTATTACAGGAACCCGCGTTTGTCAATGCCCTGTTTTTACCCAACCGCCATCCCTGCGGCATAGGCCGTCGCCCATGCGATCTGCAGGTTGAAGCCGCCGGTGTAGGCATCGCAGTCAATGACCTCCCCGGCGAAATACAGCCCGGTCACGCGCTTGGATTCCATGGTTTTGGGGTCGATTTCCGATACCTTCACGCCGCCGCTGGTGATGATTGCTTCAGACACAGGGCGCTTGCCCGTGATGTCAATGGGGAAGGCTTTCAGCAGCTCCACCAGTGCGCGGCGCTTCTGCTTCGTCAGGGAATTGGCCTGCATTTCCGGGGAAATATCCAGTCTGCGCAGCACCACGGGGATCATGCTCCGGGGCAGCAAGTCCACCAGAGCGTTTTCCATGCTGCGGTTCTGATACTGCTCCAAATCCCGTAGGATGCGGGCTTCCAGCTTTTCACCTTCCAGCGCAGGCTTCAAATCCAGCACCAGACGGCAGCCGTCTCCTTTCAGGTGGCAGCTCGCCGACAGCACCGTGGGGCCGGAAATGCCAAAGTGGGTAAACAGCAGCTCGCCAAAGTCCTTGTACAGCACCTTTCCCTTGGCGTTCAGCAGCTTGACCCCCACGTTCCGCAGGCTCAGCCCCTGCATTTCCTGACAGTCGTTTCCCGCCGTCTCCAGCGGCACCAGACTTCCCTCCGGGGGGATGATCGTGTGTCCCAGAGCGGCGGCGATGCTGTAGCCGTCGCCGGTGGAGCCTGTGGCGGGGTAGGAAGCGCCGCCGGTCGCGAGAATCACCCAATTTGCGGCAATTTCCTCATTTTGCGTTCTCACCCCGGTAACATGCCCGTCTTGGGTGAGAATATCCCTGACACGGGCAGTTTTCACGGTGATTTTCTGCCTGTGCAGCTCCGATTGCAGGCAGTCCAGAACGGACTGGGATCTGTCCGTCACCGGGAATACCCGGTTTCCCCGCTCGGTTTTCAGGCGGCAGCCACGTTCCTCAAAAAAGGCCATCGTCTTTTCCGGCGGGAACGCCGTCATGGCGCTGTAGAGAAACCGCCCGTTCCGGGGGACGTTCTGCAAAACCTCCTGCCCGGTGCAGTTATTGGTCACGTTGCAGCGGCCCTTGCCGGTGATCAGCAGTTTTCTGCCCAGACGGTCGTTTTTTTCCAGAAGCAGCACCTTCTGCCCCCGCTTTGCCGCCGTAATGGCCGCAAACATGCCCGCCGCGCCGCCGCCGATCACGATACCGTCATAGCGCATCAGCCGTCCACCCGCTTCTCATACACGTCATATTCTTCCCAGATACGCTCCAGATTGGCGAAGGTTTTGGAGAGTTCCTTCTCCTTCTGGGCGGCAATGGCGACGATCAATGCGTTGACGATACTCAGCGGTGCCACAAGGGAGTCCACCAGACTGACCATGTCGCTTTTGGCGATCAGCACATGGTCGCAGCTGCTGCCTAAGGGGGACAGCTTGCTGTCCGTAATGCCGATGACCGTCGCCCCGGCAGAACGGCAGTATTTCGCGCCCTTGGTCGTGGTGGAAGAATACCGGGGGAAGGAAAAAGCGATAACCACGTCGCTGCTGTTCACGCTGACGATCTTTTCAAACATCTCCCCCGCCCCGAAGCCAGAAACGACATGGACGTTGTTGAACATATAATTTAAGTAGTACCCCAGAAAATTCGCCAGCGGCTCCACGGAACGGACGCCCAGAATGTACACCCGCTTGGCTTTCAGAATGGCGTTCACGGCGGCGGAAAATTCCTCCCGGCTCACCATTTCCTCCGTTTGGCGGATTTTCTCCATGTCAGAGCGAAGCACCGTGGAGACCACGTCCTGATCGCCCAGGCGATCGTTGGCGACCTCGATGCGCTGCACGGAGGTCAGACGGTTGAGCACCATTTCCTGCATGGCCTTCTGCATACTGGGGTAACCGTCAAAGCCCAGATCAACGGCAAACCGAACCACCGTGGACTCCGACACGCCCACCGTCTTTCCCAGACGGTTAGCCGTCATGAACGCGGCCTTGTCATAGTCCTCCGTAATGTAACGCGCGATCCGCTTCTGCCCCTTGGAGAAGGTAGGTTCCATCTCCCGCAGAGTGGACAATATATCGTAACTCATAGCTGCCTCCTTGTGCGGCGCTGTATCGTTTTTTATGGCCATCGGTCAGGGCAATCGCCCGTTTCTGCCGAAAAGCCGCCTTATATTATACTAGCAAAATCGGCGGCATTTTGCAAGAGACAACCGCAAAAAATGCAGGAATATTTCAAATAGTGCCGGATGTTCCCGGTGTCCGCACCAATCCTGCAACCTCCGCCTCCGTCAAATAGCGCCATTTCCCCAGCGGGAGATCTCCCAAACGGAGACTTCCCTCCTGAATGCGGCGCAGCCGGGTGCAGTGCATTCCGGCTGCATCGCACATCCGCCGCACCTGCCGGTTGCGGCCTTCATGAATGGTCACACGGAATTTTGCCGACTGCCCCTCCGCCTTCAGCAGCTTCACCTTCGGCGAGCGGATGGTGTAGCCGTCCAGCGTAATGGGCTTCGCCAGACGGCGCTCCCCGCCGGGCGTGTAGCCGGTGACCCATACGTCATAGGTCTTCTCCACCTCATGCTTCGGGTGCATCAGGGCGTTGGCGAACGCGCCGTCATTGGTCAGAAGCAGAAGCCCCTCGGAATCCATGTCCAGCCGCCCGACGGGGTACACACGCACGCCGCAGTCCGCCACAAGACCGGTCACGTCCGGCCGCCCCTTTTCGTCAGACAATGTGGTGACGTAGCCCCGGGGCTTATTCAATAAGATGTACACGTTCTTTTCCCGGACGGCCAGCGGCTGTCCCGCCACCTGGATATCGTCGGTTTCCGGGTCGGCGCAGTCCCCCAGCGAAGCGGTGACGCCGTTGACGGTCACCTGCCCCGCCCGGATCAGCTCCTCCGCCTTCCGCCGGGAGGCCATGCCCCGGGCGGAGAGTATTTTCTGCAAACGTTCTGTCATGGTCTTTCCTCCCCGCATGGTCATTATCGGGGAGCAGCAACTCATACTGAACTCCAATTAAAATCTTTAAAAAAGATTTTAATTGTCTGAAGGGCATGGAGTTCATATGAGACTTGTTTTGTGATTTCTTTCCTTATAAATCACAAAACAGGCAGCGCCTTCAGGCGATGCCTTCCTGATTAAAATTAAGATTTTAATCAGGAAATAGTATCAGCCGCTCCCTCTGTGGAATAGTTTTTGCCAGAAGCTCTTTTCCTCCGGCTGGGTCTGCTCGATGGTCGCGCCGTAGACGACCGGGACTTTTCCTACAGTCTTGCCCTCTATCAGCACGTACACGACCCCTGCGTCCGCCCCTTCCACTGCCGGGGCATAGATGAATCCCGGGCCGGGCAGCGCCAGGCAGGGGTGTTCCTCCGGCGCGACGGAATAGTCAAAGTCCTCCGCCGCCAGTACCTCCACCCGCCGTTTCTCGCCGCCCACGACTTCCACGCTTCCCACCCGGTCGCCCTGATTCACGATACGCCCAATGGCATACCGGGAGAAGCCTTCTTCCATCAGCGCGGCATGGTCAGACCAGTCGCTGGGGTCGTCGATGGTCACGACGATAATTCGCCGCCCGTCTCTCGTGGCGCTGGACACCAGAATCCGTCCGGCGGCCTTGGTAAAGCCGGTTTTCACCCCGTCGGCGCCCGCTACCCGCCACAGCAGCTTATTGTGATTGGTCAGATACCGATCCCCCACCTTGACGTTTTTGGCGGAAACGGTCTTGTAGAAAATGGGATTTTCCATGGCGTAGGCCGCCAAAGTTCCCAAATCCTTCGCCGTGGAATAATGGCCGGGGCTGTCTAAGCCGTTGGGATTTTCAAAGTGCGTCCCGGTCAGGCCGAGATTATGCGCCTTGTCGTTCATCAGCTCCGCGAAGCCCTCCACAGTGCCGCCGCAGTAAATGGCCAGCGCCACGGCGGCATCGTTGCCGGAGGACAGCATCAGCCCGTAGAGCAGCTCCTGCAAGGTGAGTACCTCCCCCTCTTTCAGGTACATGGAGGAACCCTCAATGCCCACCGCTTCCTTGGGAATGCGCATTCTGTCCAGGACGTTACACTGCTCACAAACGATCAGCGCCGTCATGATTTTGGTGGTGCTGGCGATCAGGCTCCGCTCCGTGGGATTTTTCTCGTAAAGCACTCGCCCACTGACGGCATCCACCGCATACGCCCGCCGGGCGGACACGGCATCCGCCCCCACAGGCAAAAACAGGACGGCGGCCAGCAATGCAGCCGCCGTCCCGGCGAAAAATCGTCTCATTTCTCCTCACCCGTGGCTATTGTGTCCCATTATGGGGAAACTATGCACCACGGACGTCCGCGCAAATCAGTCTTTCTTTTTGGAATCCAGATAGGCGGTAAGCTTGTCCAGCGTGTCCGGCACCATTTCCACGATGCGGTCGGCAGTGGAGCTGGCAGGCTCCGCCACGGGCATCATGCGCACGTTGCCGTCCTTGACAATGAGGAAGCAGATGGGCGTCACCTTGACGCCGCCGCCCACGCCGCCGCCAAAGGGATTGTCACCGGCCGCCGTCTTCCTGGTGAAGTCGGAACCGCCGCCGCCAAAGCCGACACTGACCTTGGACACGGGGATGATGGTCACGCCGTCGGGCGTGGAGATGGGTTCGCCGATGACGGAATTCACGTCCACCATCTCACGAATCTTCTGAATGGTACTTTCAAGCATATTGGGAATCTGGCTCATGGGTAGCACCGCCTTTTCGTTTTTTCTGAAGTTTTAGGAATTCTCTCAGCGCCCGGATGCCGTACACGATGGCAAGGCCCAGAAGTCTTCCCAGCGTAATGGTCATATCCAGCCGCGCAATGACCAGTGTTTCGGACGCGGTAAAGTCGCACTCGACCTCCACATCCCGTTTTTTTATCACGAACAGCCGTTCCAGCTGGGGCATCAGATTGCCCACTGCCGTCCAAGCCCTTCCGTAATTGACCGCGAGGTCGCAGGGGTCGCCCCCAGCCAGTATCAGCTTCAGCTCCAATCGGTTCACCCGAAGCTTCCGCCGAAAATCTCCCAGAAAGTTCAGTGCGACCTTCACCAATGGCAAAAAGTCCAGCAAACTGCCGCCTTTTTCTTTCTTATCCGCCGCAGGCTCCTGCTTGGGGGGCTGGGGCGGCTTTGGGAGAGGTTCTTCCTGTTTTTTCGGCTGTTCCGCCGTTTTTTTCGCAGGTTTCGGCTTTTTCTCCTTCTTTTTTCGGGGGAACAGGGTCAGCCGGACAGGGCCTATCACGACGCGCAGCAGCGGCCCTCCCCCGCTGTACCGGGCGCTGACGCCCAGCGGCAGGATTCCCAGAAGGAATATCACGCCCAGCGCAATCCACCAGCCCATTATGCTTCCTCCCCGGTGGGGGGCTGCTCAGGCAGCTCCACCGGCTCGCCAAAGGTGATCTTCTCAATGGGTGGCAGCTCTTCCAGAGAGCTGAGGCCGAAGGTACGCAGAAAATCCGGTGTCGTTTTATACTGAATCGGGCGACCCGGAACATTCAGACGTCCCGCCTCCTCGATGAGCTTCTTATTGAGCAGCGCCGCCACGGAATAGGCGCTGTCCACGCCGCGGATCTGCTCCACCATGGCCTTCGTCGCCGGCTGGTAGTAAGCGATGATGGTCAGGGTCTCCAGCTGAGAAGAAGACAGCTTGGGAGGCTTTCTTGTTTCCAGCGCCTTCGTCACATAGTCCGCCATTTCCCCGGAGGACACCATCTGGTAGCCCTTTTCCAGCTTGAGAATACGAATTCCCCGGCGCTCAAAGGCATATTTATCCGCCAGATCGTCGGCAGCCTTTTCCACATCCGACGCGTCCGTTTCCAGCGCGGCGGCGAGTCTGGCAATATCGATCCGCTCGCCCGCGGCAAAGAGAATGGCCTCAATGGCACGCTGTAGCTGTTCCGATTCCATCAGGTCATCTCCTCTCTCGGGTGCTTGTCCAGCAGACGGACGTTGGGGTTCTCCCCGCCGGGGTCGTCCTCCAGCGTCACGGAGTTCGTCTTGCACAAATCCAGAATGGCGAGAAAAGTCGCCACGACCTCCGAGCGGCTCCGGCTGCCCCGGAACAGATTTTTCAGCCGTTCCACGCCCCGCAGCAGCAGCTGACGCAGCACCTCGCCGGTTTTCCGGCCGATGGGGTACGGCTCTTTTCCCACGATGCCCCGGAAATTCGCCGTGGGCGGGGGCAGCTGGCGCTGACTGCGCTCGGCAATGATGTCCAGCGCCCGAAGCAGGTCGATCACGTCGTGCTGATAGCGGTAGCCCTGCTCCCTGCGCAGAGGTTCCGGCTCTTTGGTGAACAGGCACCGGCCGATCTCGTTTCTCGGCTCCAGCACCGCCACGGCCTGCCGGATCTGCTCCATGGCTTCCTTCCGCTTCCGCTCCACCAGCGACTGGCGCAGCAGGTCAAGCTCGCTTTCCGCCTCGGCCTGTTCCGCCGCCGACAGGAGCATTTTGGTTTTGATCAGCATCAGGTGGGACGCCATGGTGATGAACTCGCTGGCGATCTCCATGTCCATCCGCTTCATTTCGTCCAGATATCCCAGATACTGCTCCAGAATTGCGGAAATGGACACATCCTGAATTTCGATTTTATTCTTGCTCAGCAGCTCAAAAATAACATCCAGCGGCCCCTCAAAATCCTCCAGAACGTCGGATTTGGTATGGACGATGCCCTCCAGACGGTATTGCGGTTCTCCCATAGCGGCTTCCTTTGCTAAAACTAAATCAATACATACTTGTAGACATTATAGCATTCTTTTCCCCCGGGCGCAACCCTAATATTCCATTAACTTTCATGAACTTTCTTTCAGAAAATGTTGCAATTTTCGATTTTATGTGGTATCATGTTTGTAACCGGAATTCGGAGGGATGAGAAGTGGCAAAACGGAATCGTTATCGTGAGATGGAGAGTTTGATGACCAGGGTCATTATTGGCGACGCGCTGGTGTTTGCACTGTACCTGCTTTGCGCCGGTCTTGGCTGGACCGTTCTGAAGGTGACCACCGCCATTATCGCCATTCTTGGTTCCCTTTTATGCCTTGGCTGGCTGGTCATCACCGGCGAGTTCTCCCGCCGCCGGAGTCTGTGGATGGTAACGGGCTTCATCGCGATCGTTCTGTGCGTGCTGGTGTCCCTGCTTCTTGGCTATCCCGGCCCTGCGCCTACGGTGTAATTTAAGAGTCGATAGAAGGGGTATGTGCCTTGACGGTACATACCCCTTCATTTTTGTTGTGTATCTGTCAGTTTGCGTTCATGCCAATCGGTTCGTAACTCAGCAACTTTTTCTTCCAGAGTGTTTCCGTATGAATCACATCCTCAGGTTTTACCGTCTTCGGAAGAAGCTGCAAAATGGAGAACTGGAAATGTGTATATCGTTCAGGGTAGCTGCAAAGCAGCTCCTTCATCAGCTTATTCCCTCCGTGCAGCGAGTCAACATAGTGCGCCCAACGCTCCAGCAGTCCGCCTTTGCCATACGCAGAGCCAACATACTGCCGCCCATTTTCTCTGTCAACAATGAGATATACCGCATTGACAGAGGAAAGTGCGGCATGCCACGATTCATACGCCGTGGGGTCTTTCACGATTTCCCGGAGTTCATCATAGGTGAGGACAAAATCTTCATACCCGGAAAATACCCGTTTATCATGGATGGCAACAATGGGTTTCTCGTTTGTGCCTTTCTGCGCCCACGCGAGCGTACCCTTGCCCCATTCAATTATGAGCCTTCCTTCATACTCTCTCAGCAATTCAACGTGTTCCAATTCGTAAAACATCTGCTGCCCCTGAAACCAGTCCTCCAACGGGAAACCGTCCGGTTTCATATCCTGCGTATCAGGAACACAGCCGTTCACCTTGTAGCATGCAAAGAATTTTGCTGTTGTACTCTTGTCGCTGACAAAAACACACCAGTAGTCGTACCCGTTGGTAAAACTGTCGCTCTGGACGCAGGTATATTCCATAACCATGTTCTTTTCATAACATTTTCTGAATTCCCTGTCCGTCAGCGAATGCCGTATCAGCTTCACCCGCTTGGGGTCAAGTCCCACTTTCTTCAAAACATCGGAAAAGTTCAGGATTGCCATACCGGTTACCTTCTTTTATCTATAGAACGTATTCCCCCCGATGAACTCCCGCACCAGACTGGTGGGGGGAATTTCGTCGTCCACGTCCGCTTCCTGAATGTAGTTGAGAATTTTGACGATGTTGCGCACCTCGTCGTAGCATTCGTCCTCCGGCTGAACTGCGGTGAGCAGGGGGAAAATGTGCTTCTTCAGCACCGCCAACTCATACAGCGTGGAGCTGTTGAAAATCACGTCGGCATTCTCCTGATAGGGGAAAATCCACCGCTTTTCCCCCCGCTGCACGCTGTCCCACATGGCGAGCGTATGCTGCACCGACGCACCCCGGGTCTCGTAGTCCCGGACAATGCGCCGCAGGAGCCGCAGATAACTGGTGGGAATCCGGTTGTGATTGTCCAGATTCAAGGGCAGCAGCGGGCTGACGTAAAGGCGGAAAATCAGCTTTTTGTCCACGCTTTCCGGCAGCATGGCGGGGTTCAGACCGTGAAGCCCCTCCACAATGATAACGGAATCCGCTTCCAGGCGCAGCCGCTTGCCCCGCCACTCCCGTTTTCCGGTGAGGAAGTTGAAGGACGGAAGCTCCACTTCCCCGCCCGCCAGCAGCGACGCCATATCCTCCCGGAACAGGGCGCAGTCAATGGTGTTGATATGCTCCAAATCCAGTTTACCGTCAGGGCCGGGGGCAATTTTGTCCCGGTCTATGTAATAGTCGTCCAGACTCATGAGAATGGGCTTTTTCCCATGGACGCGGAGCTGGGTGGCAAGACGGTTCGCCGAGGTTGTCTTGCCCGAGGAGCTGGGGCCAGCCAGCAGCACGGCCTTCGCACCCCGCTGGCACACTTGATCGGCCACCTGAGAAAACCGCTTTTCGTGCAGGGCTTCGTTTACGCGGATCAGCTCCCGGATGCGGCCGGAATTCGTCAGGTCGTTGAGGTCGGCCACTGTCTGGCACTCCATCAGCTCGCCCCAGCGCTCGCCCTCGTTGAACACGCTGAAAAAGTTGGGCATTGGCGGCACCTTGGCGCAGATCTCCGGATTGCCGTCGTCCGGATAGACGAACACAAAGCCGCCGTCCGCCGGGAGAATGTCCCACACCGTCAGATACCCGGTGGAGGGCATCATCTCGCCGTAGTAATAGTCGGCAAAGTCGCCGTAGGCGTACTCGTCGAAATAATCCACCGTCCGCCAGGAAAGAAGCCTTGCCTTGTCGGTCTGCCCTTCCTCCCGGAACCGGTCGATGGCCTTTTGCAGTTTTACCCGGCGGCGGATCAGGGGAATGTCCTGCCTCACCAGCTCACTGACCCGCGCTTTCAGGGTCGAAGCGGAAAAATCCTTTGCCCCCACAACGCTGATGTACACGCTGGAACCCAGCGTGCAGGTCATTTTTGCCGTTGCCTCCGGCCACAGCTGCCGCATGGCAAGGAAAATCGTGAACTGCGCCGTGCGGATATAGCACTCCTTGCCCGCCGGGTCGGCGTAGCGGAGCAGGCGGATTTCGCCGTTGGACGCCGCCATCGCCCGGCGCATGGACTGGCGGTCGGCCTCCGCCTCTTTCTGCCGCACGGGAATATAATTTAATGTAAAGACCTCACCGGCGATCTTTGCGGCAAGGGGTCTTTCCGTCAGCGTACTGCCGTCCAGCCCCAGCTGCTTCACCAGTTCCAGCAAACTCTGTCCCGGCTGGGGCAGCACCTTCCGTCCTTCCATTGTCAAATCCATAACGTTACCTCCTTGGGGAAATTGCACAAAACATGTACTATATTGTAGCACATGTTTATATTTTCTGCAAGATTTATTTTGATTTCGCCTTGCACCGCCGCAGCAGCAGATATCCCACCACGCCGATGATAAGCAGCGCCGCCATCCACGCCGGTCTTGTCCAGGCGGGGGTGGTGACAAAAATGGCCGTAGGGCCGTCCGCGCCGCCGATGATGCCGATGGCCGCCGCGCCCCCGCTCTGCACAAGCTCGCGACGCAGAACGACATAGCCGATCAGGGAAACAAAACCGTCGTACAGCAGCCGCACGCCCCCGATCGCCGCGATTCCCAGAAACAGGAAGCGCCATGGGCTTTTCCGGTAGGTGTAGTCCTTCATCTGTTCATTCAGGTCGGCGGCCGCTTTCGCGGGGGTGCCAAGCTCGGCGTAGATTTCCTCGTCAGTCTGCCCGGCCTCCCGGCGGGCGACTATGGAGCTTTGGAAGTCGCTCATAACTCTCGCCTTTATCTCACGGGGCAGGTTCAGACGCCGCTCCACCGCGTTCACGTAGTTCTTCATTTTCTTTTCCGCCTGCGTCATCACTCTCTTCCTCCCTGCAAAAATGCGTTTACTGTATCATCAAATTCCCGCCAGACGCGCTGTCTGCGGAGATTTTCCGCCTGCCCAGCGTCCGTGGCTTCGTAGATTTTCTTCGGTGCCGTGCGCCCCTCCCCCGTTGACCATTGGGAGCGGATCATGCCGTCATCCTCAAGGCGGTACAGGATCGGATACAGCGTCCCTTCCTTCAGGCAGAACCGCCCCTGAGAGGATTTTTTCAGCTCTGACAGCAGCTCGTAGCCGTAAGCGGGCTTCTCGCAGATCAGCTTCAGCACCAGCATTTCAAGCACGCCCTTTTTTAATTGCTGGGCAAATCTGTCCTCCATCGGCTCCCCTCCTATTTAGTATTGCTAAGTATTTGTAATATAGCATTCTTTCCTGGTTTTGTCAAGCAGCAAAAAGGACTTGCTTATTTTCGGCAAGTCCTTTTTCGCTATCCCAGCTTCGTCAGTGTGGTTCCCGGATAATAGTGCGCCAGAATTTCCGGGCAGGTGCTTCCGGTGACGGCCATGGCATCCGCGCCATACTGGCTCATGCCCACCCGGTGGCCGTAGCCTCTGGTGGTGATGGTGACGGTATCCTCAGTGGTGGATATGGAAAACGCCGTGGAGCGCAGACCCAGCAGCGAACGAAGCTCTGTCCCCCTGTAAGTTGTCCCTCCGATGACGATGGTATCGACGCCGCCGCCATCGGTATAGGTCACGTCCCGGAACCAGCTTCCCGGGCTGCCGCTGAGCTTGACACCAAGGGCATCCTGAAACGCTTCTGCCGACAGGCGCACCGTATCCGTGTAATGCGCCGCCTTTTCCTCGCCGGGGCTTGCTACAGCTTGTAAGTAGGGGAACTCCGTTCCCCACACCGCCGCGGCGTCCTCGGTACTGCCGCCGGAACAGGAAAAATACGTCGCTTCGATCAGCCCCCCCTCGTAGGTCAGCACCCAGCCGGAGGTAGCGGCCACGGCGGCGCGTACCTTTTCCAGACCTTCCTCCGTACCGCCCTGAGACAGGTAGTCTTCGTCCCCGATGTAGCCCTGACAGCACGCGCTGCGGGTGCATACGGAGCAATCGCCATGCTTGCCGCCGGTCTCCCACGCCTTCCGGGCGTACGTCCGGGCAACCACGGACTGGGCTTCCAGTGCTTCCTCCTCAAAGGATACCGGCATTTCCGCCAGCACCACCCCGACAAGGTAGCCGTCCATATCCATCTGGGAAACCGTGCCGTCCTCCTGCCTGACCAGCACAGGAATCCGCACAGTCTCCTGCGCCGTGGGTTGTACGGTCTGCGCCGTTGTTTCAGGCGTCGTCTCCGGCGGAGTTTCCGTCTGGCGTGCCGCGATGCTCAGCACGATCCCCGGCACCACCAATCCCATGACGGCGGCGATCAGAATATCCTTTGCCAATGTTCTCATTGGTATCCCCTCCCGGAGATATGGTAGCACAGTGGGAGGAAAGAATGCTGTCAGAACATACACAAAGAAATACAGCCCGCAGACAAAGTCTGCGGACTGCATTCGGGGGTTGGAAACTCGGGAAAAGCAATTCAATGACTCTTATTGTGGCAGGAACCGCACGCGGCACAGCCGGCGCAGTTGCCGCCGCAGGAGGACTTTCCCTGTTTTTTATCGCGCATCATACTGCGGATAATCAGAGCAACCACTGCCAGAAGGACGAGACTGATAAGAATTGTACCGATATTCGCGCTGATCCATTGCAGCATAAAAATCACTCCATTTCAGAACATTGAAGCTTGGAGCCAGACGTATCGTCTGGCTCCAAAACGATCAGACTTTAGAGAGCTTGGTAGCTTCCTTGTAGGGCTTGAACAGCATGTACAGCATACCGGCCAGAGCAGCCAGAGCGAAGATCAGGCCGATCACGCTGGCGTGTCCGGTGAACAGGTTGCCGAACTGGTTGATCATCAGGGCGATCAGGTAAGCGAAGCCGCACTGATAGCCGATGGCGAACCATGTCCACTTGGCGTTGTTCATCTCACGCTTGATGGCGCCGATAGCCGCGAAGCAGGGGGCGCACAGCAGGTTGAACACCAGGAAGGAATAACCGGTAATGCCGTTGAAAGCATTGGCAAGGTTCTGATACACGGTTCCGTCTCCGCCGCCGTACAGGATGCCCAGAGTACCAACGATGTTCTCCTTGGCGACCAGACCGGTGATGGAAGCGACAGCCGCCTGCCAGTTGCCCCAGCCCAGAGGCTTGAACACCCACGCCAGCACGCTGCCGATGGCAGCCAGAATGGAGTAGTCGATTTCTTCCTCGCCCAGCATCCGGAAGGTGCCGTCAACGAAGCCGAAGTAAGTGGTGAACCACACGAAGATGGTGGACAGCAGGATGATGGTGCCGGCCTTCTTGATGAAGCTCCAGCCGCGCTCCCACATGCTGCGCAGGACGTTGGACACGGTGGGCAGGTGGTAGGCGGGCAGCTCCATAACGAAGGGAGCAGGCTCACCGGCGAACATCTTGGTCTTCTTCAGCATGATGCCGGACACGATGATGGCGGCCATGCCGATGAAGTAAGCGGAAGTTGCGACCCATGCGCTGCCACCGAACAGGGCGCCCGCGATCATGGCGATAAAGGGAACCTTCGCGCCGCAGGGGATAAAGGTGGTGGTCATAATGGTCATCCGGCGGTCACGCTCGTTTTCAATGGTACGGGACGCCATGATGCCGGGAACGCCGCAGCCGGTGCCGACCAGCATGGGGATAAAGGACTTACCGGACAGGCCGAATTTCCGGAAGATACGGTCGAGAACGAATGCGATACGGGCCATGTAGCCGCAGGCTTCCAGAATGGCCAGCAGCAGGAACAGCACCAGCATCTGAGGCACGAAGCCCAGAACCGCGCCGACACCGGCCACGATGCCATCCAGAATCAGGCCGCTGAGCCATTCAGCCGCATTAGCCTTCTCCAGCAGGTCGCCAATCAGAACAGGGATGCCGGGCACCCAGACGCCGTAGTTTGCGGGGTCGGGTTCTTCGCCTTCCAGCGTTTTAAGCGCTTTTTCATAGTCAGCCAGAGAAGCGGTCTCCTCGGTGATCTCCAAAGTCTCCTCATCCTCGACTTCGTAGGGGAAGTCGCCGGTGGGAGCGGTGCCGTTTTCTTCCACGTAGGCGTCGTAGCCGTCTACGATCAGGGACGCCTCGTTATACGCATCAGCGTCTTCGTTGTAATCGGCGGAGCCGATGCCGAACAGGTGCCAGCCGTCGCCGAACAGGCCGTCGTTTGCCCAGTCGGTAGCGGCAGCGCCCACGCCGACCATGGCGATGTAGTAAACAAGGAACATGACAACTGCGAAGATGGGCAGGCCCAGCCAGCGGTTGGTCACGATCTTATCGATCTTATCGGAGGTGGTCAGCTTACCGGCGGAGTGCTTCTTGTAGCAGCGCTTGATGACCTCGCCGATGTAGATGTAGCGCTCGTTGGTGATGATGCTCTCAGCGTCGTCGTCCAGCTCCTTCTCGGCAGCTTCGATGTCGGCCTCGATGTGAGACATGGTCTCCTTGGTCAGACCCAACTTCTGCATCACCTTGTCGTCACGCTCGAAGATCTTGATGGCGTACCAACGCTGCTGCTCCTCGGGCAGGCCGTGGACAGCCGCTTCCTCGATGTGGGCAATGGCGTGCTCCACAGGGCCGGAGAAGGTGTGCATGGGGACGGTCTTGCCGTTCTTCGCAGCGTCGATCGCAGCCTCGGCAGCGGCCATAACGCCGTCGCCCTTCAGGGCGGAGATCTCGACGACCTTGCAGCCCAGCGCCTGAGACAGCTCGTCGATATTGATCTTGTCACCGTTCTTGCGGACGATATCCATCATGTTGATGGCGATGACCACGGGGATACCCAGCTCGGTCAGCTGAGTGGTTAAGTACAGGTTCCGCTCCAGATTGGTGCCGTCGATAATGTTCAGGATGGCGTCGGGCCGCTCCTCGATCAAATAATTACGGGCAACAACCTCCTCCATGGTGTACGGAGACAGAGAATAAATGCCGGGCAGGTCAGTGACGGTGACGTCGGAATGCTTCTTCAGCTTGCCTTCCTTCTTCTCCACGGTGACGCCGGGCCAGTTGCCCACGAACTGGTTGGAACCGGTGAGGGCATTGAACAGTGTCGTTTTGCCGCTGTTGGGGTTGCCCGCAAGGGCAATTCTGATATCCATGATACTCTCCTTCTGTTAGCTTCCGCTAACGTTTTATCAAAATCAGGGCTTGCGTCCCTATGATTTACTGGGGTCTTACTGGATCTCGATCATTTCGGCGTCGGCCTTACGGATCGACAGCTCGTAGCCGCGGACGTTGACTTCCACCGGATCGCCCAGCGGAGCAACCTTCCGCACGTAAACGGTGACGCCCTTGGTAATGCCCATGTCCATGATTCTGCGCTTGACAGCGCCCTCGCCGTGGAGCTTCACCACGGTAACGGTGTCGCCGACCTTGGCCTGCTTCAGTGTTTTCATACCGATTCCTCCTTTTCTTTGGGCATCGACGCGCAATTCGGCAAGAAGTCTCAGACAGGATTTTTGTCCCAATTCAAAATTTGGAAAATGGAGGAATACTTTGTGTATTTCCCATTTTTCAAACTGAAGAAGTGGGGCAAAAAGACGGCTGAGACTCGCAGCCGCAATTGCGTGGCGTTGCCCTATTAAACCATGATTTTCTGTGCCATTTCCTGGCTGATGGCTATCCGGGACTCCTTCACCTTGACAATGACGTTGCCGCTCATCGTGTTGATGACCGACACCACCCCGCCGACGACGAAGCCCAGATTCTCCAGATGCTGTTTGACTTCCGGCTTTCCGCCGATTCGCTTGATGACGTATTCCTCGCCGGTATCCGCAACCGTAAGCGGCATGGAGAACACCTTCTTTTTCTGAGCCTACAGATTAGCTATTGCTAACCCTTAGGCGTTAATATTGGTTAGCTCTCGCTAACCTTCTGTATAATAGCCCACCTTAAACAATTTGTCAAGTGATTTTTAAGGATTTTTTCATTTTGTCCAAGTATGACAAATTATGCCAGGAAGCGGCGGCAGAAACCGGTCAGAATGCGTTATTGCTGCGGGCGGTTTTCCTCGTGGGGAAAACCGCCCGCAACTCTATCACGATCTGTCATGGATGAACTGGAGCATACAGTCCTTCAGACTCTGCATACTGTCCGTCAGCTTCATTCTGCGGCTGGTGCCCATGCCCAGCTCCCGCAGCCTTGGCGGGTCCACGGGGACGCACAGCACATCGTCCGTCCTGCCCCGGATCATCAGCTCCGTCATCATGGTGACGCCCAGCCCGTGTCCCACCATCCGGATAACCGTCTCGTCGTCCACCCGGGAAACGCTGGCGTTGAGCTTCACGCCCACGGAGTCCATGGCCGCGTTGACGTCAATGTCAAATCTGCCGTAGGGCATCAGGAAGTCCTGCCCGGAAAATTCCTCCAACGGGAAGGTTGTGCGGCCGTTGAGGGGGTAGTCCTTGGGGAGGATCGCATACATTTTTTCATTGTACAGGGGCGTCCAGTCGCAGAAGCTGTAGTTCTGCCGGCTGGCAAAAATCACGTCGGTCTGGCCGCTTTCCAGCAGCTCGTAGGGTTCCAAGGCGTTATCCACCATCCGAAGATCCACGCTGACATCCGGACAGACGCGCTTGTAGCGGTAGAGCAGCTCCGGCATCCAGTGCATGGCGATGCTGGCATAGGCCGCAATGCGGATGACCTCCTTTTTCTGCTCGGAAATGGCGTTGATCTGGTTTTCCAGGTTGGCATTGGCCTGCAAAAACTCCCGGATGGCGGGCATGAGCTGCCGCCCCTGGGGGCTGAGCTGGATGCCGTTGTGGTCACGCTGCAACAGGGAAAAGCCCACCTCCCGTTCCAGGGCGTCCATCATGTGGGTCAGTCCCGACTGGGTGTAGCCCACCACCTCCGACGCTTTGGTGAAGCTGCCAAGGTCGATTGCCGTCATAAGAATTTCCAGTTTCTTGCTGTCCATAGACCGCACTCCATTTCATATCTATTACATTTTCTAATACCCCTATTATAAACATGGACTTCTCAGAATGCAAGGGAAATGTTAGAATATCGTCAAACAGAAGGAGGCAGAATAAAATGCAGAAACATCTTACATTCAAGCAAAAGATTCTGGTGGCCGGAACGCTGTTCGGCATGTTCTTCGGCGCCGGTAACCTGATCTTCCCCGTTCACCTCGGTCAGCTGGCCGGACGGAACGTCATCCCCGCCATGATCGGATTTATCATCACGGCCGTCGGTATTCCGATCATGGGCGTGGCCGCCATCGGCAACACCCACTCCGACGGCTTGCAGCAGCTGTCCAACAAGGTCGGCAAGGGCTACGGCTACGTCTTCTCCTGCCTGCTCTACCTGACCATCGGCCCCGGCTTCGCCATTCCCAGATGCGCGACCACTTCCTTCACCGTGGGTGTCGCGCCCATGCTGAGTGCCGGTGCGTCCGAGTCCATTGCGCTGCTGATCTTCTCCGTGATCTTCTTCGCCATCGTGCTGATTTTGTCCCTGCGCCCCGGCGAGATCACCGTCTGGATCGGTAAGGTCATCACCCCCATCTTTCTGGTCTTCCTCGCCATTCTGGTGGTGACGGCGCTGATCAATCCCTCCACCTCCGTTTCCGACGTGGAGCCTGCCGCCGGTTATCAGACCGGGGCGCTTTCTCTGGGCTTCATTGAGGGCTATAACACCATGGACGCCATTGCCGGTCTGGCCTTCGGCATCGTGGTCATCGACATCATCCGCTCCATGGGCGTTACCGACGATTCCGACGTGGCAAAGGATGTTCTGTCCTCCGGACTGCTCACCAGCATCCCCATGATCGTGATCTACGTCACCACCATTCTCATGGGCACCCAGTCCAGAGGTCTGTTTGAGACCTCCGAAAACGGCGGCATCGCCCTGGCGCAGATCTCCGGCCACTATCTGGGACGGGCGGGCAGTCTCGTTCTGGCAGTCACCATCACCTGCGCCTGCCTGAAAACCGCCATTGGCCTCGTCACCAGCTGCTCGGACGCTTTCTCCCGCATGTTCCCCAAGGGACTTTCCTACCGCGCATGGGCAGTAATATTTACCGTACTTTCCTTCCTGATCTCCAATTTCGGTCTGTCCAAGATCATCAGCTATTCCCTGCCGCTGCTGCTGTTCCTGTACCCGCTGGCGATCACCCTGATTCTGCTGGCGCTGTTCGGGAATCTGTTCCATCATGACCGGGCTGTCTACGTCAGCGTCACGGCCTTCACCTGCATCGCCGCCCTGTTCGATCTTGCCAAGGCGCTGCCCGCGAATCTGAAAACCGCCCTTCATCTGGACGGCGCGGTCGGCCTTGCGGAGAAGATTCTCCCCTTCTTCGACATCAGCCTGGGCTGGGTTCTCCCCGCCTTGGTGGGTCTTGTTCTGGGTCTGGTTATTCACTTTGCGAAAAAGCAGAAGGTCGCCTGATGCTTACATAAAAATGTGCCGGAGCTTCCGCTCCGGCACGTTTTGCGTTTTGTCAATGTGCAAACTGGCTCTGATACAATCTGGCATAGAAGCCGTTCTTGGCAAGCAGTTCCTCGTGCTTGCCCTGCTCCACGATGTGGCCGTCCCGCATGACGAGGATCCTGTCCGCTTCCCGGATGGTGGACAGGCGGTGGGCGACGATAAAGCTGGTGCGCCCGCGCATCATGGTGTCGAACGCCTTCTGAATCTTGATCTCCGTCCGGGTATCGATGGAGGAAGTCGCCTCGTCCAGAAACAGCATGGGCGGCAGGCACAGCATCACCCGGGCGATGCACAGCAGCTGCTTCTGTCCCTGAGAAAGACTGCCGCCGGACTCGCCGATAACGGTATCATACCCCTGAGGCAGACGCATGATGAAGCTGTGGGCGTGTGCCTGCTTCGCGGCGGCGATGATCTCTTCCTCGGTGGCTTCCGGCTTGCCCATGGCGATGTTCTCCCGGATCGTCCCTGCTTTCAGCCATGTGTCCTGAAGCACCATGCCCACGCTCCTGCGCAGCTCGCCCCGGTTCATTTTCTGGGTATTGACCCCGTCGAGAAGGATTTCGCCCCCGTCCGGGTCGTAAAACCGCATGAGAAGGTTGATAAAGGTAGTCTTTCCGCAGCCCGTGGGGCCGACGATGGCCACCCGCTGGCCGGGCTTGACGGACAGGTTGAAGTCCCCGATCAGGGGCTTGTCCGGCGTGTAAGAGAAGCGAAGGTCCTTGATCTCCACTGCGCCCTCCACCTTTTCCGGACGTTCCGGATGCTCCGGCTCCGGGGTGCGTGCCGGGGCCTCGATCAGCTCGAACACCCGCCCCGCGCAGGCCAGCGCGTTCTGCAGCTCCGTCACCACGCCGGAAATCTCGTTAAAGGGCTTGGTGTACTGGTTGGCGTAGTTCAGGAAGCTGGCGAGGTTGCCCACGGTGATGCCGCCGGAAATGGCGATCAGCGCACCGCTCAGGCCCACGCCCGCATACACCACGGAGTTGACGAAACGGGTACTGGGGTTCACCAGAGACGAGAAGAAAATCGCCCGCAGAGACGCCTTTTGCAGCCGTCCGTTGATCTCGTCGAACTGCTCCATGGACGCCTTCTCATGGCCGAAGGCCTGCACCACCTTGATATTGCCGATGGTCTCGTCGATCAGGCCGGTCTGCTCGCCCCGGGTAACGGACTGGAGCTTGAACATGGAATACGTTCGGGTGGCAATGAAATTCGCCACCAGCAGCGACAGCGGCGTAATGCACACCACCACCAGCGCAATGCCCCAGTGAATGCGGACCATGAAAACAAGCGTTCCCAGAATGGTCATCACGCCGGTAAACAGCTGGGTAAAACCCATGAGCAGTCCGTCGGCGAAGGTGTCCACGTCAGCCGTCACCCGGCTGACCACATCGCCCTGAGGCTGTTTATCAAGATAGGAAAGGGGCAGCACCTGAATATGCCGGAAGGCTTCGTTCCGGATGTCCCGGGTGACGCCGTAGGTCATGTGGTTGTTGATCTGATTCATGAGCCACTGCGCCAGCGCCGCCACGGCGGCGCAAATCGCCACATTGCGCAGATAGCCCCACATGGCGGTAAAATCCACCCGTCCGGCATCGATAATGCAGTCAATGGCGTTTCCCACCAGAATGGGGATATTCAGGCTCATGATCACATACAGCGTTGCCAGCAGCAGCGACGCGACCAGCCCAACCCAATAGCGCCGGATGCGGCGCAGAACCTTCCGCAGAATTGCCATCTGATTAGCCATTTTGCACCGCCTCCTTGGGGAACTGGGAATAGTATATCTCCTGATAAACCGGGCAGGATTCCAGAAGCTCATCGTGGGTACCCTTGCCCGCCAGAACGCCGTCGTCCAGCACCAGAATTTCATCCGCATACCGCACGGACGCCGCTCTCTGTGAGACGATGAAGGTCGTGGGCGGATTCTCCATTCTGCGGATGGCCATACGAAGATCCGCGTCGGTGGCATAGTCCAGCGCGGACGCGCTGTCGTCCAGAATCAGGATGCGGGGCTTCCGCACCAGAGCACGGGCAATGGTGAGACGCTGGCGCTGACCGCCGGAGAAGTTGACGCCCCCCTGTTCCACGGGTGCGTCCAGTCCGTTTTCCTTGCCCTCGACCACTTCTTTCGCCTGTGCAACGGTCAGCGCTTCCCACAGATCACTGTCTGTGGCGCTGGCGTTGCCCCAGAGCAGATTCTGCCGGATAGTGCCCTTGAACAGCACCGCCTTCTGGGGAACAACGCCAATGGCCTGTCGCAGGGACGTCAGGTCATACGCCGCCGTCTCCACGCCGTCCAGCAGCACCTTTCCTCCGGCTGCGTCATAGAGCCTTGGAATCAGGTTCACCAGCGTCGTCTTGCCGGAACCGGTGCCGCCGATGATGCCGATGGTCTGCCCCGGCCGGGCGGTGAAGGTAATGTGCTCCAGAGAGGGATTTCCCGCGCCGTCATACCGGGCGGTCACATCCTGAAATTCCACCTGTCCCTTCATATCCGCAGCCGTGCGGGTGCCGTTTTCCTGACCCGGCTCCAAATCCAGCACAGACGCCACCCGGTTCCCGCAGGCGACGGCCTTGGTGATGGTGATGATCAGGTTTGCCATCTTGATCAGCTCCACCAGAATCTGGGACATATAATTGTAGAGGGCAATGACCAGTCCCTGGGTCAGCACGCCGCTTTCCACCTTCAGCGCGCCCACATGTACCAGCAGCACCACCGCCAGATTGATGACCACGTAGGTCACAGGGTTCATCAGGGCGGAAATCCGTCCTGCGGACAGCTGCTTACGGGTCATGTCCTCCGTTTTTTCCTCAAAGGAGGCAACCTCCGCGTCCTCCTTGCAGAAAGCCCGCAGCACCCGGACGCCGGTCATATTCTGCCGGGACGCGGAGGTCACGCTGTCAAGGGACGCCTGCACCCGCCTGTACATGGGCATGGTGATCAGCATAATGCCGAAAACGATGATGCACAGCACCGGAATGACCCCGGCGAACACCAGCGCCGCCTGAAAATCAATGGTAAAAGCCATGACCATGGCGCCGAACACCACGAATGGCGAGCGCAGCAGCAGCCGCAGCGTCAGGTTCACGCCGTTCTGCACCTGATTGATGTCGGAGGTCATCCGGGTGATCATGGTGGATGCGCCCAGCTTATCGACCTGACTGTAGCTTAAGTTCAGAATATGCTCCAACACCGTATGCCGCAGCCGTGTGGAAAAGCCCACCGCCGCCACAGCGGAAAAATACTGCGCTGTCACCGAACTGGCAAGCCCCACGACGCCCAGTCCGATCATGACGGCGCACATTTTCACAATGTAGCCCCGGTCGCCGCTGCCGATGCCCTGATCCACGATACTGGCCACAACCAGCGGCACCAGCAGCTCAAACGTGGCCTCCAGCAGCTTGAACAGCGGCCCAAGGACACATTCTTTTTCATAGCCCTTCAGATATTTGAGAAGTTTTTTCATACGCTCACCTCATAACGGCGTCATTATAACACCCTTCTTGCCGGAAAGCAATGTCGTGTCGCATAAAACGGGGCGATTTGTCAGCGCCGTTCCCCACCTACGCCGCGGAAATCGGTGGTTTGTCTGAAAAAGCAGTTGACATTTCCGCCAATTCCGGATATAATGAGTTGGCTAAAGAAATGCTAGTGTAGCACAGTCGGTAGTGCATCTCACTCGTAATGAGAAGGTCGCCTGTTCGAGTCAGGTCACTAGCTCCATTAAAACCGCCGCTTTTATGAGAAAGCGGCGGTTTTCTTATGTAAAAAGTTACGCAGCTCTTTCGGCCATAGATTTTATCCCGTCATTTTTCCGTCAATAACAAATTCAACCCGTACAGCCGCAAAACTGTGTCCGAATTTTTTATGCTTTTTCTCTCAGCAGGCTGGGTTTTGGCATCGGGATATCATCAAGCATTTCCGACGGTCGAGTCTGCGCTTCTTTCACGAGAGAGACCTCCTCATTATCGTAGTTGTGTGGTCGGCAAACCTCTTCTGCTATAATGGGGAGTTTTTTCTCTGTCTGCTTTACTCCTCGCCGGAAGCTATTCTTTTGCCCCCGGCATAGCTGGGGGTTAACTTTGGTCAGCCAAGACGATAGCGCTGTCCGCATTATGCGGACAGCGCTATCATCATGTTTATTACCATCAGAACCGTAAGAACGATCACACCGGCACTGAAAAAGAAGCATTTCAGGCACCGGCGGTCGATCCACTCGCTCTGGATGTACGCCCGGACACGGGCACGGTTGGCGATCAGAATTGCCACCGACGCCGCCACTTCCGGAAGATTTGCCGTCAGACGGCTCAGAAGGTCTGCCAGCACCAGATTGTTGAAGATATGGAGCACCATGGACCAGCCGACGGAATACTCCACCGCCACATATCCCAGCACCAGTCCCACAAGAAACGCGTAGGGCGTTTGCAGCAGGTTCCCGTGGAACAGCCCGAACAGGAACGCGGAACCCAAGATGGCAAACCGCTTGCCGTAAGGCCGCAGCGACCGCAGGACGAAGCCCCGGAAGATCAGCTCCTCCGAAATAGGCGCCAGAAACGATGCGTACAGGAACATGCTGACGGTGTCCGAGCTGCCGGAAACGGCGTCCAGCGTCCCGGTGGCAGACCGGCCGAAGCAGTTCATCACCAGCTCAAGAAGATTGATCCAGACAAAATTTACCATCTGCGTTCCAGCGCACAGGCACACCATGCACAGCAAAGTTCCCGGTTTCATGGGTTTTTCCCGTCTCAGCACTTCCCCGCCCCAGAATTCTCTGCCCTTCCATGCGTACAGGATCACCAGAGCGACGGCCACGGCGGCGATGTACCCCCATGCGTTTCCGGTCAGAGCGGACACGTCCGGGACATACTGATCGTTTCCCTCTATGAAAGCATTCAGGTATCCCGCGATCACATCCCGCAGCATCGCTACGGAAACCAGAATGTTCATCAGGACATAGTATCCCACCAGCGTCCAGCCAACGGGGCTGAAACGCTTACGGAGCCATTTGTTGATCTGTTTCTCGTTCATAGTTTTCCTCCATAATGATTGTCTCCGCCGTCATAATGCCGTCGATGGCCGCGGACATGATGCCCCCGGCGTAGCCCGCGCCCTCTCCCGTGGGGTACAGCCCCCGAAGGGAAGACTGCCGGGAGGAATCCCGGATAATCCGCACCGGGGAAGAACTGCGGGTCTCCGGCGCGGTCATCACCGCGTCCGGCTCTGCAAAGCCTTTCAGCTTCCCGTCCAGCCGGGGCAGCGCCTGGGCAATGGCGTCGGTGATCTTCCCGGGAAGCACGTCGTGCAGGTCGCACCAGGTCACCCCCGGACGGTAAGTCGGCGTTACCCGTCCCGGCCGGTCACTGGGTCTTCCGGCGAGGAAATCCCCCACTCTTTGCGCCGGGGCGCGGTAGCTGCCGCTGACGCGGTAGGCGTTTTCCTCGATCTCCCGCTGCCAGCGCATTCCGCCGAGGTTGCCCTCGTAGGGAAAATCAGCGGGATTCACCGTCACCAGCAGTGCCGCGTTGGCGTTTTCTCCGTCCCGGTCGGCATAGCTCATGCCGTTGGTGACCACCCGGCCTTCCTCGCTGGCCGCCGCCACCACGAATCCCCCCGGACACATGCAGAAGGTGTACACCGTCTCCCCATCCAGATGCTCCACCAGCTTATAATCCGCCGGGGGCAGGGCGGGATTTTCGCCGCCGTACTGGGCAATGTCGATGTCCCGCTGCTTTTGCTCGATGCGCACGCCCATGGCGAAGGGCTTCGGCTCCATAGGAACGCCGGAAGCGTCCAGCATTTCAAAGGTGTCCCGGGCGCTGTGTCCGATGGCCAGCACCGCCCGGTCGCAGGGAATGACCGTCCCGTCGGCGATTTTCAGCCCGGTCAGGCGTCCGTTCTCCGTACACAGGCCGGTGACCTGCGTGTTGAACCGCACCTCGCCGCCCAGAGAGATGATGCGTTTGCGCAGATTCTGCACCACGGTCAGCAGCACGTCGGTGCCTACGTGGGGCTTGGCGTCATAGAGAATATCCTCCCTTGCCCCCGCCGCCACGAACTGTTCCAGAATCCAGCCGATTCTGGGGTTGTTGACCCCGGTGTTCAGCTTGCCGTCGGAAAACGTTCCCGCGCCGCCCTCGCCGAACTGGACATTGCTTTTCGTGTCCAGCTCGCCCGTTTGGAAGAATTTTTCCACCTTCTCGTGGCGGGACGCGGCATCCTCTCCCCGTTCCAGCGCCAGCGGCTTCCAGCCCGCCAGCGCCAGAATCAGCGCGGCAAACATTCCACCGGGGCCGAATCCCACCACCACCGGGCGTTTCTCCGGCGAACAGGCGGATTTGGGTGGCTTGTACCGCGTCGCCGGGGCGATGGATGCCCGCTTGCAGCCGCTTTGCTTCAGAATCTTCTTTTCACCGCCATCCACCGTCACGTCGATGGTGTAGATGATGCGCACATTGGGCTTCTTCCGGGCGTCCACACTCCGCCGGACGATCCGCACGCCGCGGATTTTGGAATTGGGAATCCGCAGCATCCGCGCGGCCTCAAAGGGAAGCTGGTGGGCGCTGTGTTCCGGCGGCAGGGAAATATCGCTCAAACGGATCATGTGTCGTTCCTCCCGGCGCTCTGTCCGGCCAGACGGCCGGAGCTCCACGCCCACTGTAAATTATAGCCGCCGCAGTCGCCGTCAATGTCTAAGACCTCTCCGCAGGCGTAAAGCCCCGGAACGAGGCGGCTTTCCATGGTCGTTTCATCAAATTCCGACGTGAGAATGCCCCCCGCCGTCACCTGTGCGCTGTCCATGCCCATAGGTTCGGTCAGATGTACGCTCAGCGCCTTCGCCCCGTGGGCGGCCTGACGCAGCTCCTCGTCGGAAAGGTCGGAAACCGCCCCGCCCGCGGAAATCCCCGCCGTCTGGGTCAGCACCCGGCCAAGGCGGTTGTGGAGGATTCCCGTGAACAGCTCCGAGACGGGGAGATTGGTCGTTCTGCGCCGTTTCAGCTCAGATATCAGGGCGTCTTCCGCCATATCCGGCAAAAAATCCAGCCGGCAGAGCCACTCGCCGCCGCCCTGACACGCATCCCGGGACACCTCGAAAATCACCGGCCCACTGAGACCGTACTGGGTAAATTGCAGCTCCCCCGTGCTTTCGGAAAACCGCTTTCCGTCGTGTAGAATGACCGCATGGCAGTTGGCGCGGACGCCTTTCAGGCTCGTAACCGCGTTCCAGCTGCTTTTCAGCTGCACCAGCGCCGGACGAAGCCGGGTGCAGCTGTGGCCAAAGCTCCGCAGAATTTGATAGCCGGACATGCTGCCCCCCAGCTTCGTCCCCGCAAGGCCGCCGCAGGCGACGATGAGCCGGTCGCACTCCACCGTCTCGTCCCCGGAAATGATGCGGAAGCCGGAAGCCGTTTTCTTCACTTTTTTCGCTTCAAATCCCAGCTTTACCGTGATATTCGGCTTTTCCAGGGCAAACCGCAGCACATCCACCACGGAATTCGCCTGATCGGAATAGGGATACACCCGCCCGGAATCCTCCGCCACGGTAAGAAGCCCCAGACTCCGGAACCATTCCAGCGCCGCCGTGGGTGGAAACTGCCTCAGCGCATAGTCGGCAAACCCCGGATTTTCCCCGTGGTAGCCGCCGGATGTCCCGTGGAGATTGGATAAATTGCAGCGCCCGTTGCCGGTAGCCTGAAGCTTGCGCCCCACTCTCGCCTGCCGCTCCATGAGGACGACCTGCCCGCTTTCCGCCGCAGCCAGCGCCGCCGCCATTCCAGACGCCCCCGCGCCGATGATTCCTGTCACCATGTCCGATTCCTTTCCGCCGAAAAGCGTTCCTTTTTCCCTATTATACTCCACCCGCCGCCGTCATACAAGAAAAAATTCTTCCCACCCGGCAAAAGTTGTGGTATAGTACCATTGGTGATCGCATGGAACGAAGCAACATTGAAAAAATCGCCCAGTCCGCCGAGGATCGGCTGCTTCTGGCGAAGCTCTGGGACAAAATGAACGCGGGAATGCGGAAGAATATCCCCGCCGCCACCTGCTTTCTCTCCCCCCGGGAGCTGGAAATGGCAAAATATCTCTTCGGCGAGCAGGAAAGTCTGCACGCCTTCGGCGGCTACGAGGACGCGGAACGAAAAATGCTGATTTTTCTGCCGGACTATCTGGACGAAGCCAGTCTCTACGGCGAAGACAGCCCCTGCGTGTGTCTGCGCGCCGCGTTCTTTCAGGGGGACAGCCCAAGCCACCGGGACTTTCTGGGGGCGCTGATGGGCGCGGGCGTCGGCCGGGAGACGGTGGGCGACATCTGCGTGGACAAGGGCAGCTGCGACTTTTTCGTCACGGCGGAGATTGCCCCCTATTTATTGCAGAACTTCACCTCCGCCGGACGGACGAAGCTGCATTTGCGCCAAATTCCCCTTTCGGGCGTCCACATCCCGGAGCCGGAAATCAAGGAGATCCGGGACACGCTGGCGTCGTTGCGGCTGGACAGCGTCGTATCCTCCGGCTTTCGCATCGGGCGTAGTCTCGCCGCCCAATATGTGAGCGCCGGAAAAGCCGCCATTGACGGTCTTCCCTGTGAAAAACCGGACAAGTCCGTCCCGGAGGGCGCGAAAATCTCCGTCCGGGGGCTGGGAAAAATCAAGCTTGCGGCCATCAACGGCCGGACAAAAAAGGACAGAATTTCGGTGGTCATCCACCGGTATGTGTGAGGTTTTACAGTGTATGAAAATGGACGAAGTGATCGCCAGAATCAACGTTCTGGCAAAAAAGGCAAAGGCCGAGGGTCTGACCCCCGAGGAACTGGCAGAGCGGGACAAGCTGCGGCGAATCTACATCGATTCCGTTAAGGCCAATCTGGTAGGTCAGCTGGAAAACACCTACATCATCGGCACCGACGGTGTCAAGCGGAAGGTTGAGAAAAAATCCTGAGCGGCGTGGCTTCGGCCACGCCATTTTTCAAAAAATATTTGAGAAATGCGTGAGGTTTTGACTTCAAAATCGATCTACTAGGGTGAAGGACAAACTACAAGTGAGGTGACCAAACATGGATGACGGCAAAATCATAGATATGTTCTTCGCCAGGAATGAGGACGCCATCCGGCATACCGATGCCGCCTACGGGCGACGGCTGTATCATCTGGCAGACCGGATCGTGGAAAACGGTCAGGACGCGGAGGAAAGCGTCAGTGACACCTACCTGAAAGCGTGGAACACGATCCCGCCAAAGCGTCCGGAGCATTTCTTCGCGTACATCGCCAAGATCTGCCGGAATTTCGCCCTGAAAAAGGTGGTCTGGAAGAACGCCCAGAAGCGGAAAGCAGAGGTCGTGACCCTGACCCAGGAAATGGAAAACTGCATTCCGGATACCTACCGGGACAGCGCCGCAGACGCCCGGGAGCTGGGGCAGCTTCTGGACGCATTCCTCCGAACACTGACCCCGGACAATCAGATGGTCTTTCTCCGCCGGTACTGGTACGTGGATACCATCGCGGAGATTGCCGCCCGGTACGGCATCAGCGAAAGCGCCGTACAGATGCGGCTGAACCGGACGAAGCAAAAGCTTTCGGCATATCTTGCAAAGGAGGGCATTCGCGTATGAACGGAAAGGATATTTTTCGGGGTCTACAGTATATCGGCGACGATCTCATCGAAAACGCGGAAACCGGACAGTTCCCCGCCCAGAATCAGGAAAGTGGGAAGACGCACCGTCCCATCCGCCGTCCGCTGCTAATTGCGGCGCTGATCGCGCTGCTGCTTCTGCTGGTGGGGTGCGCCGTTGTCTACGTGCTGAAACTGGAAAACGTAAAAATCGGAACGGGAACGGAACAGCGGGACTATTCTCTGGTAGACGGGGTATACGTGGAAGACCCCCACACCGTTGACACCACCACCCTGAGCATGGCCGGACTGAAAGGCTCCAACGCCTATAAGGCGTGCGCAGATTTTTACGCCTTCAAAACCAAATACACAGCCGACGGCGAGGAAATGGGCAAAGCGGGCACCCTGCCGGAAGGCTACTGGGACACCTACAGAGATGTCATGGATGCCAAGGCAAAGGAACTGGCGGAACAATATGGCCTGAAACCGGAGGGACAGCGTTTGAAATTCCGCACCACCCGGAACATGTGCGACGCCCTGGGCGTGGAGCGGTTCGCGCGGGACAGTCAGGACGTCAGCGTTGATATCATCGAGGGCTCTTGCGACGATACCGGGAACTTTTATCTGTGGATGAAATTTGTCTTCCCGGAAGATCAGGGCTATGAGGTGACCCAAACCAACGGCGCGCTCTACTGGAACCGGCAGGACACCTTCAGCCGGGATTATGTCACGCTGGAAGACCGGGGCGACTGGGTGGAGCGGAACTACACCACCTCCGCCGGAAATACCGTACTGATTTTGACCTCTCCCAGCCAGGAGCGGGGCTACATTCTCTGCAATCGGGGAGACGCGTTGATAACCGTATGGCTGGACGTGAACCCGGAACTTCTCAGCGAAGACGCCGGTGTGGTATCCGCCGAATATCAGCATATGACGGAGAAGCAGCTGAACATGGTTGCCGACGCTCTGGACTTTGCCATCCAGCCGAACGTCCCCACCCAGGCCGACGTGGACGCCCAGGCCGCGCCGCCTCAGGAAGCGACCCAGAACGGCTACACCCTGAAGCTGAAATCCGTGGAAACCGACGGCTATGTGGCTCAGATTCTTATTGGCATCACCGCCCCGGAGGATATCGTTCTTTCCACAGAGAAGCCTTTGCATTTTGCTAATTGGCGGGGTATGCTTGTTCCTGCCGACGGCTCTGAGGCAGCCTTCGGCCCGGTTAATACTCTCGACGATGGTGACGGAAAGGCCAACACCATAGACGTTCTTCTGACGCAATCCGTCACCGCAAAGAATACGGATGCCCCCTTTGCCGCCGGAAGCACATGGACTCTTTATCTGGTTGACTTGGTTTACAGCAGCACAGATGAAACCCTGACCGAGGGAGAATGGCAATTCCCCATTTCCTTCGGGGCGGATAACTGCGATGATCGGGAGCTTGAGCTGCTCACCAGTCCCATCCTCATGAAAGCCGGCACGGGCTGGCTGCCGGACGGAACGGATGTTGTCATGGAATTCCCGGTTTCCTCCTTCAAACTTCGCAAATTCAGCAGCAAGATCGTGCGGGATACCGCCGCCGAGACCGAGGAACAGCGCGCCGAGTCCTATACGGATTTTTATGGGTGGAATGGTCACTTCATTTGTGTCGTCATGAAAGACGGCACAAGAATTGAACTGTGGGATCAGGAAAATGACAGCGCCATCGATCTTACGCAGGTAGACTATGTTCTCCTCCCCGACGGCACAAAGCTGCCCGTTCCTGAGCAATAACCCAACATAAAAGCGGGGCAGTCTGCAATTCCGGCAGGCTGCCCCGCATCCGCTTCTTTCCGGGACGGTTTTTCCACTTCCCTTTCTCCCAAAAGTCTGCTATACTGTAAGAAACGTACTTTCAGGAGGCAGTATATGGAATTTCTGCCCATTACCAGACGGGAAATGCTCGACCGTGGGTGGGACGTCTGCGATTTTGTGTACATCATCGGCGACGCCTACGTCGATCACCCATCCTTCGGCCACGCCATCATCAGCCGGGTTCTGGAAAGCCACGGCTACAATGTGGGCATCATCTCTCAGCCGGATTGGAAAAATCCCAAATCCATCGACGTTTTCGGCCGTCCCCGGCTGGGGTTTCTGGTCTCCGGCGGCAATATGGACTCCATGGTCAACCACTATTCTGTCACCAAGCACCGCCGGAAAACCGACGCCTTCACCCCCGGCGGCGTCATGGGCAAGCGCCCCGACTACGCCACTACGGTCTACTGCAACCTTATCCGCCAGACCTACAAGGACGTTCCCATCCTCATCGGCGGCATTGAGGCGAGTCTGCGCCGGCTGGGGCATTACGATTACTGGTCGGGCACCATGAAGCGCTCCATTTTACTGGACAGTCAGGCCGACCTGCTCATGTACGGCATGGGGGAAAAGACCATTGTGGAGGTGGCCGACGCCCTGAATTCCGGGCTGGACGTGAAGGACATCACCTACATCGACGGCACGGTGTTCAAAACCAAAGCACCGGACGACAGTCTGCCCACTATCACCCTGCCCTCCTTTGCCGAGATCAAGGCCGACCGGCGCAGATACGCCGAGAGCTTCAAAATCCAGTACGCCAACTGCGACCCCTTCACCGCCAAGCGGCTGGCGGAGCCCTACGACAATTTCTTCGTGGTGCAGAATCCGCCCCAGAAGCCCCTGACCACAGCGGAAATGGACGCGGTATACGACCTCCCCTACATGCGTGCCTATCACCCCAGCTATGAGAAGGCGGGGGGCGTCCCCGCCATTGAGGAAGTCAAGTTCAGTCTGGTTTCCAACCGGGGGTGCTTCGGCGCCTGCTCCTTCTGCGCCCTGACCTTCCATCAGGGGCGGATCGTCCAGACCCGAAGCCACGAATCCATCCTCCGGGAAGCGGAAATCATGGTGAAGGACAGGGACTTCAAGGGCTACATCCATGACGTCGGCGGCCCCACCGCCAATTTCCGTCACCCGGCCTGTGAAAAGCAGCTGAGTAAAGGCGCCTGCGGCGGGCGGCAGTGCCTGTACCCCACCCCCTGCAAAAACATGAACGCCGACCATTCGGACTATGTTGCCCTGCTGCGTAAGCTGCGGAAGCTCCCCGGCGTCAAAAAGGTGTTCGTCCGCAGCGGCATCCGCTTCGACTATCTGCTGGCGGACAAGAAGGACACCTTTTTCCGGGAGCTGGTGCAGTACCACATTTCCGGTCAGCTGAAAGTCGCCCCGGAGCATGTGTCCGACGCCGTCCTCGCCCGGATGGGCAAGCCCAAAAACGCGGTGTACAACCAGTTTGTGGAAAAATATTTTGCCCTGAACCGGCAGTACGGCATGAATCAGTATCTCGTCCCCTACCTCATGTCCAGCCATCCCGGCTCGACACTCAAGGAGGCCGTGGAGCTGGCCGAGTACATCCGGGACATGGGCTACAACCCGGAGCAGGTGCAGGATTTTTACCCCACCCCCTCCACATTGTCCACCGTCATGTACTGCACCGGCCTCGATCCCCGCACCATGGAGCGTGTCTACGTCCCCACCGACCCCCACGAAAAAGCCATGCAGCGGGCGCTGATCCAGTACCGCGACCCGAAAAACTACGCCCTCGTGCGGGAAGCGCTGGTGAAGGCGCACCGGGAGGATTTGATCGGTTCCGGAGCAAAATGCCTCATCCGTTCCGCGCCGCCCCGTCCCGTGCGAAAAAAGCCGGGACTGTCAAACGGAAAACGCAAGCCGTCCAAGTAAAGAAACACGCTGCCACTCAGGTCATCTCAAGTGGCAGCGTGTTTTTACTTTCTTCTATACAGGCACATTTCGTAAGCAATGCCGTTTTCCTCACCGGATTGCAGCGTTTCCGCCAGATACCAGTCCTTATCCTCGTCCAGATTTGGGAAAAAGGTGTCGGATTCCGGCATCACATGCACTTTTGTGACATAAGCCGCGTCGCAGAAGGGCAGCATCTGCCGGTAAACGCTCCCGCCGCCGATGACGAAGCAGCGCTCAGCGGTGCGGGAAAGTGCCGCCGCCTTTTCGGCGCTGTCACAGACCGTAAAGCCGGGAAGTGCCGTCACGCTTCTGCTCAGCGCCACATTGACCCGACCCGGAAGGGGTTGTTTTCCCGGGAAATCCTCAATGGTGCGTCTGCCCGCGATCACCATCGCCCCCCGGGTGGTCGCCCGGAAAAATTTCCGGTCGGCTGACAGGGCGACGGGCTGCGTCCCGTCCCGGCCGATTCCCCAGTCGTCGTAAACCGCAACGATCAGTTCCATCGTCCCACCTCAGATCGCCATTGGGATTTCAAAGTTGAAGGGGTGGAACTGATAGTTTTCCATGGAGAAGCTGTCCTTGGTAAAGGCGTAGAAGTCGGTGATGCTCTCATCCATCCGGAAGGTAGGCGCGGGGTATCCGTCTTTTTCCAGCATGGCCTTGACGGCGGGAATGTGCCGGTCGTAAATGTGGCAGTCGGCAATGACGTGAACCAGCTCGCCCACCTTTAACCCCGCCACCTGCGCCATCATGTGGGTCAGCACGGCGTACTGCACCACATTCCAGTTGTTGGCCGTAAGCATATCCTGAGAGCGCTGGTTGAGAATGGCGTTCAGGGTGTCGCCGGTAACATTGAATGTCATGGAGTAGGCACAGGGATAGAGGTTCATCTCGTGCAGGTCTTCAAAATTGTAGATGTTCGTCAGAATACGGCGGGAGGCGGGGTTGTGCTTCAGGTCGTAGATCACCCGGTCAACCTGATCGAACATGCCCTCCTTGTACTGGTGCTTGATGCCCAGCTGGTAGCCGTAAGCCTTGCCGATGGTGCCGTCCTCCCCCACCCATTCGTCCCAGACGTGGCTGCCCAGATCCGCGACGCGGTTGGACTTTTTCTGCCATATCCAGAGAAGCTCGTCCACGGCGCTTTTCCAATAGGTGCGCCGCAAGGTCATAATGGGGAATTCCTCGGCTAAGTTGTAGCGGTTCACCACGCCGAATTTCTTGATGGTATGCGCCGGTGTCCCGTCCGCCCAGTGGGGACGGACTTCCAGATTTTCGTCGGAGAAGCCGTTTTCCAGAATGTCCCGGCACGTTTTCTTATACAGCTCGTCAGCATAGCTCATGTTGGATTCCTCCCGATTTCTGTTGGGAGTATCATACCACACTCCCGCCACGCTGGCAAGAAAAATCTCCCCGCGGTTTCCCGCAGGGAGATTCTGGATACTGTCTTACAGCAGATTGCCGGTGCTGACCCAACCCAGATCGGTGCGGGCCATGTCGCCAACGTATTCGTAAATGTCGATGACGGACATTCTGGAATAGGTGCCTGCAACGGAGGACGCGGCGTTATCCGTGTAGATGATGGTGTTGTCATTGTACACCACGCGGGCGTCGATGGCGCTGCCGCTGGCGGGAGTCAGGTCAACGTAGTACAGGTAGACCCAGCCTGCGTCGCAGCGACCCCATGCCATATCCTCGGAGATCTTGGTCTCGTAGATCACCAGGTTGGCGCCCTTCTTCAATGTGGTAGCCTTCTTGGCGCCGGTAGAGGCGGTAACGCGGACATTCAGGGACTCGGTGTTGATGACCTTGCCGGTGTACTTGTAGCCGCCCTTGTTGTTCACGAAGCCGCCGTCGCCGGTGTTGCCGGTGCTGCCAATGGTGGGCGCGGAGGGAGTTGTCGGAGTCGTAGGCTCTTCCTTCTTCTCGTACAGAGCGCCCTCGGACATGTAGCTCAGGTCGCAGTAGCCCACGATGCCGTCGCTGGTTTCCACACGACCCCAAACGGTGAGGGTTCTGGCGCCGGAATCCTTGACGATCTCCAGCTTGGTCACGGGAACCTGATCGCCCTTCTTCAGCTTGGCAATGCTGTCATTGCCGGTTCCGGCAGCCTTGCGCACATTCAGCTCGGAAGCGCCGGTCACGGTGTGAACCTTCTCGTCCAGAGCATTCAGCTGGATGTTCACATCGGGATCCTTGATCCAGCCGTCGTTGATGCGCGCCCAGTAGGAGGTCTGCTTCACAACGGTCTCGACGTCGTTGTTCTTGTTCTTGTCGTCAACCTTGTCGCCCTCGTAAATTTCCAGGGTAACAGCCGTCAGCTCATGGATGGTGATATTCTCGTCCGCACTGATGGTACGAACCGTGTTGTTTTCCAGATTCGGGTTGGGCGTCTTGTAAACGGTCGTGCTGGCCTTTGTGGAGCCGGTGTAGACAGCGGTGGTGGTGGTTCTCTCAGCCTCGTCGAAGGAGTCCACGCCGGTGCCCTTGTTGCCGCTGTTGCTGCCATTATTGCTGTTGTTGCCGGGGATATCGTCGTAGGAGATCATGGTGACGTAGTCCATGCAGATCCAGCCCTGCTTCACACGGCCCCACTTGGCGGCGCCGACGAGCTTGACCTCCAGGATGGTCACTTCCGTGCCGTTGAGAATCTTGCCCACGATGGCGTTGGCGATGCCTGCGCCGCTGCGGACATTTACGCCGGCGTAGGTGTTGGCAATGATGCCCTTGCCGGTGCCATCCGTCTTCTGGGTCGTACCGGTGCCACCGGTGCTGCCGGTGCTGCCGGTGCCGGACTCCACGACGCCCATCTTGACCTCCAGATACTGGCTGTAAATCCAGCTGTCGGTCTCCTTGTTGTTGTCAACGTCGAAGTCGATCTTGTACCAGCCATCCTTCTCTTCCAGAACGGCCACCTTGGTACCGCGGTTGATGCTGCCCAGAACCTGACCGTACAGAGCGCCGGTCATACGGACACGGACGGAATCCGCGTTCACAACGGTGCCGGTGCCGATAGCGCCCTTGGTGCCGCCGTCAATGGTGATCTTGCTGGAACGCTTGACATAGTTGGATGCCAGATTGATCCAGCCGTCGTAGTTCTCAATGCCGCTGCCGGTCATCGGAGTATATCCCACGATCTTGCCCCAGATTTCCTCGCCGACAAGCTTGATCTCGTGGACTTCCACTTCCACGCCCTTGGTGAGCTTGAATACGAACTCGTTGTCGCTGCCAGCAGCCTTTCTGATGTTCAGGCTGTCGCTGACAACCGTGAACTTGGTCGGGACAAGGTTAAAGTTATTGTAGGTCGCCCAGCCGGACTTGGCAATCACGTTGGTCTTACCGTTCTTGTCAGTCTCCTTGACCGTCCAGTGTGCCTTCACCCAGATCACGCCGTCAGCAACCGCCGCGTTGGTGATCTTAAGACCCGTGGTACCCGCCTTGATGGTATCGCTGTTGTTGGAACTGGTAGTGGGCTGCACATAGGTGGAGAGATCGGCGCCGGCGTTCACGAGAGTGACCTCGAAAGCGTAGTCCAGAACGCCCGTGTCGGAAACGTTCTTGTCGGTGAGCATCTTCACGCTGGTGTAGGTCAGGCAGATCCAGCCGGAGGAGGTACGACCCCAGCGGTGGCCGTTGACCGTGCGAATCTCGAAAACATTGACCGTGGTATCCTTTGCAAAGCCGCCGACGATCTTGTTGTCCACACCGGGATCGCTGCGGGCGTTCAGGTAGCCGTTATAGGTAACGGTCGCCGTGGCAATGGGGGTGGTGTTGTTGGCGTCACTGGGAGCGGAGCCGTCATAGACGGTGCTCCAGTCGGTGTACATCAGGGCGACCCAGCCCACGGCCACGCCGTTCTCCTCCACCTGACCCCAGGTCTTGGCTTCGTTGGTAGCGATGATCTTCAGCTTCGTACCGGCGGTGTAGACACCGTTCTTGGCGCTGGAAGCGCTGTCACTGGCGCGTCTGTTAACATAGGAGTTGGTAACCGTAACGGTCACATTGATCTTGCCACCGTTGTAATCGCTATTGCCGCTGTCGCTCTGCCCGGAAGACTTAAGCAGAACCCATCCATCTCCAGCTGCAGACAGCTTGCACCATCTGTTGCCAGCATCATCGATAAAGTCCTTGATCGCTGTAACGGTGGCAGTGTCTTTCTTGATGGTGCGGAAAGGCTTCACGTTCTTCTTGGTGGGAACGGGGTAGACATCCAGAGAAACCAGCTGGGACACCTTCAATGTCTCATTGATGCCATGCACGTAAGAAAGGTCATTGGCATTGTTGGCCGTCACAGAGGTTGCCTGCCAGCCGGCCCACAGCGTCTTACCGTTATAGCTGCCCGTCAGAGAGGGAACCAGCGTGCCGTCATACTGTGCGGAGTACCAGCCCATGAACTTGTAGCCGTTTCTGGTGGGAGCCGGGATATGCTTGGAAGTCTTGGACGTGTCAAAGAGCAAGGTGTAGGAGGTCGCATAGTTCGGAGCTATGACACCGCCATCGGGATTGTATGTAACGGTGCCGAAGCTGCTGGGCGTTACATCGGAATAAACCCCGTTCTTGTACATATTGACTTCGATCTTTCTGCGGCGGAAATCATCCTGATTGCCCGCCCAGTCGCTCATGGCCTTCAGCAGGTCATTGGTGCTGGCCTTGCTGACGATGGCGCTCTTGACAACGCCGCTGCCGCTCATCCAGGAATCGCCCACGTCGAAGGTGAACAGAACCAGAGCGTCATGCTGGCACTGGGACAGCGTCAGGCTGTTGGCGGAAGCAAAGGCGTTGACCTTCGCGTCCAGATCCAGAATCAGCTTGCGCAGAGCCTGGTCAGCCTGCGCCTGGGTGATGGAGTGCTTGCCTGCATCAGTGCTGTCCTGAACCTTTCCGTCCTTATACGTCGTCTTATGCTTCTCAGAGCAGATTGTACCGTAACCAATGCGGAATTCATTGGTGCCGGGTACCTGATAGCACTTATCCTTAAAAATAGCCAGCTTCTTCATGATCGTAATCGCGGCCTCACTGGTCTTCAGCGAAGCGGCAGACGCGGTCAGAGCGGTGACAGGCACCAGACTGACCAGCATGATCAGAGTTAATAATACACACACAATTCTCTTTTTCATAGCTACTTACTCCTTTGCTCTTATGTAAGTAGCCATATTATATCAGAGGTGTTTACAAATTGCAACCCCTTTTTTAAAAAAAATTACATTTTTGTAACAGTTTGTTTTACCAAAAAGCTTCCCCTTCTCTTTTCTTCCCGTATTGTATACCGTTTCTGTCATAAATCCTGAAAAAACGCCGCTTTTTACCGCAGAAAATGTCATTCTTTTTTCCTGCCTGTCAGGTTTTCTCCGTTGACATTCTCCTTTTCCGCTGATATACTCAAAAAAACGTCATCGGGAGGGATTTCATGGACGGCAAGAAGGCGCTGATCGGCATGTCGGGGGGCGTGGACAGTTCCGTGGCGGCGCTGCTGATGCTCCGCGCGGGTTACGAGTGCATCGGTGCAACCATGCGGCTGTACGACAATGATATGATCGGTCTGGAAAAGGGACACACCTGCTGTAGTCTGGACGACGTGGAGGACGCCCGCAGCGTGGCCAGACGTCTGGGAATTCCCCACTACGTGTTCAACTTCAAGGACGATTTTGAGCGGCAGGTCATCCGGAAATTTGTCAGCTGCTACGAATGCGGCGGCACTCCCAACCCCTGTATCGACTGCAACCGGTATCTGAAATTCGACCGGCTCCTCTGCCGCGCTCTGGAGCTGGGGTGCGACTGCGTGGTATCCGGGCATTATGCGCAAGTAAGGAAGTCCGGCGACCGATACCTATTATATAAGGCGGCGGACAAAGCCAAAGACCAGACGTACTTTCTCGCCTGCTTAAATCAGGAGCAGCTTGCCCGGATTCAGTTCCCCCTCGGTGGTCTGACCAAGCAGGAGGTACGTGCCATTGCAGAAGAAAACGGCTTTATCAACGCCCGGAAGCACGACTCTCAGGACATCTGCTTCGTGCCGGACGGTGACTACCCGGCTTTTCTGGAACGCTACACCGGCAAGCACTACCCCGCCGGGGATTTTCTGGACGAAAGCGGCCGCGTGGTCGGCAAACACCGTGGTGCGGTGTGCTACACGCTGGGACAGCGCAAGGGGCTGGGTCTGGCCATGGGCGCGCCGGTGTACGTCTGCGGAAAGGATATGGAGAAGAACACCGTCATGGTTGGGCCGAATGAGGCGCTGTTTTCCTCCGCGCTGCGGGGAAACAACTGGGTCTGGTATCCCTTCCCTGAACTGACCGAGCCTGTTAAAGTGACGGTCAAGACCCGCCACAGCCAGACGGAACAGCCCGGAACCATTTACCCCGAAGCGGACGGCTTTGCGCGGGTGGAATTCGACATCCCCCAGCGCGCCGTCGCCCCCGGTCAGGCGGTGGTGGTATATCAGGGCGATCTGGTGGTCGGCGGAGGCACCATCACGGAAGCAATCCGATAAAGTTTACGCTGCCATCCCCGGTTGGGAGATGGCAGCGTATTTGTTATTTTTTGTACTTCTTGTCGGGTCTGTAGACGCTCCATGCCAGCCCGCCGAAAACAGCGGCGCAGGCGAGGCTGATCTTCCAGCCAAGGCTGAACGCGGCGTTGTGATACATCAGGCGAACGGTGTGGACGCCCTTCGTCAGATTCACGGCCACCATGCAGTCCCCCACCAGTTTGATCTCGGCAGGCTTGCCGTCCACCTTGACGCTCCAGTTTCCGTTTTGCGGAACGGAGGTATACAGCAGGCCGTCCCGGTCGCAGTCGATGGTTCCCTCCACCAGCGTGGAGCGGAACTTCGTCAGATTCAGCTGGGACGCCGACAGGATTTCATAGCCCCGCGCGAACCGCTCCCCGTTGAGAACGGCGGCGCTGACAGTCATGGTGCTGCTCTCGTCCTTGTCGCACTCGATGCGGATGTCCACCGTATCTCCGGTCTTCACATCCCCCACCGCGATCATCTGGGACAGGCTGATGGTCTCCTTGTAAAGCTCCACGCCATTGACGCTGACGTAGAAATCGTTCCGCTTGGGCAGATTCAGGTGGACGCACACAAAGCCGTCCCGGTCGGCGGTGTAGGTATAAGTCACGTTCGCGCCGGAAACACAGTCGGAATACTTGCAGTAGCCGGTGGAATTGCTTTCCGTGATGTTTGCACCGTTGCCGGTGATGGTCAGATTCTCGCCCTGAAGCTTGTGCCAGACCTCCTCGTCAATGCCCGTGGCGGCAGTGAACAGGTCGTTCTGGAACTGGAACGTTCCGCTGCTGGCGGAAAAGTCCAGTTCCGCCAGCGCCGGCTCCGTCAGGAAGCCCAGCGGCAGATACGCGGTATTGACCAGCAGGGACGCCACGCCGAAGCGGTTCACCTCGTCAAAATAGGTGCTGGACTTGTCCTTCCCGTCCCGCTCAATCATATACTTGATGCCCAGAAACAGGTTCGCCACCGGGGAGCTTTCCTCGAAGCAGTAGCGGTTATAGGTGTTCTTCGCGCCGTAGCCCAGCGCCCGCATGAACTCCGTGACTTTGACATTGGCGGAACTGGTAAAGGCGGAAATGCCGTTGTAGCCGTTGAGGGCACCGTCGTTCAGGGTCTGGGAATGGGTGGTCTCCGCCCGGAAAAAGAGGTTATCGTCCTCCCGCTCGTACATATAGCGGATGACGGAGGCAGTGTAGGTGGTTCCCTTTGGATAATTGGACACACCCGTACCCGTGAAATACAGTCCAAAGCACACCAGCGTGGAGATCAGCTCCACGCCCATGACGGACAGCGCCAATATCCGAATCCGGGCACGCTGACGGTTCCGCTTGGCGCGGGCACGGATTTTCTGACGCTCCGTGGTTCCCTCCGGCACTTCCAGCTGACCGTAGAGCATGACGGTGAGATACAGCACCAGAAAAATCAGATTATATATAAAGTAGAGAGGGATTTGCAGCGTCAGGCTGCCCAGCTCCAGCGGCACGGTCTCGAACAGCTCATTGGAGCAGGCCAGCACCCCCGCAGTCAGCGCCCCGGCGATCACGATCTGCACCGGGCGGAACTTCCTGCGCATCAGCCATGCGCGGTAGGCCATGTACAGCACCACGAAGCTGTACAGGAAGCTGAACCGATAGGGGATCATATTGGTAAAATGGAAGCCGTGCCAGATGAAATCCAGCTGCCGGATGATGAAGCTCACGTTGAAAAACAGCAGCAGGATCACGGCGCAGCACTTGTCCCTGCGCTTGATGTCCTTCGCCATCAGGTACAGGAACATCAGCAGGATGCTGAAAATGCCGCAGTAAAGATTGGGCAATCCTTCCTTGAAGGTCGGCTCGATGCTGCCGCCCATGTTCCCCGCCACCTGCCGCATGGCGTCCAGAAGCCCCTTGATGGTGTTCTCCTTGGCGATGTTCAGCCGGAAACCGGTGGGGAAATTGTTCACGCTGGACTGGGTAGTCTGCAGGGCCGACAGCGCCGGGAAAGTCAGAATGGCAGTCATTCCCAGCGCCAGCAGGGAAAACAGGGCGATTCTCCCAAGATCCGCAAACAGCTTCTTCCACCCGCCCCAGCGGCAAATTTCGTATACAAGAAACAGCAGGAAAACGAAAATGCAGGTAAAGAACCCGATATAATAATTGGAATAGACGGACAGAAACAGCGTGATCGTATAGAGGAAAAACTTTTTCTCCTTCAGCAGGCACACCGTTCCCAGCGCCACCAGCGGCAGCAGGGCGAAGGTGTCCAGCCACATCACATTCCACTGATACCCCAGCGCCCACGCGCACAGCCCGTAAAAACCGCCGAACACCGCAATGGACGCATCGTTCTTGCCGAACAGCTTTTTCAGGAAAATGGCGAAAAACATCCCCGCGAATCCCAGCTTCACCGGCACCAGCAGAGAGAAAAACTCCAGCAGCCAGCCCTCCGGCACCAGAACGCTGAGCAAGTTCAGCGGCGACGCCAGATAATAGGAGATCAGCCCCAGATAATCCATCCCCATGCCGATGCTCCATGTGTACAGCAATCCGCTTCCGCTGCGAAGGGCGCGGCGGAACGCCACGAAGAAGGGATAATACTGGTGGTACATATCCGAATACAGCATGGAATACTTACCGAACGGCTCGTATTGGCTGATAAGCATGACAAACAGCATTCCCATGCAGGGAATGGCAAAGGCCAACGCCGTATAATTCCAATGAAATTTTCTGCCGGTCCGCTTCACAGGGACTCCCCCTCAACAATCTGAATCGTAAAGTGTATTGTATCACGAATTTTCTCAAGGGTAAAGCACCCTGATGATTTATTTTCCCGTACAAAGAAATTCTTAAACAGAAAATCGCCCCGCCGCTTTGATGGGCAGTCATAAAACAGCGAATGGAGCGTATCGGTACAGATACGCTCCATTTCTCGCGCCAAAATGCGTACACCCCCTTGGCTTGCCCTTTGGGCGAGCTGTCACCGTAGGTGACTGAGAGGGCCTTGCACCCTAGTATACCCTCTCCGTCCTCGCTTCGCTCGGCCATCTCTCCCATAGGGAGAGGCAAGGGATGCTCACATGAATCTGCTTTACACAATACAAAGGGCAGGCACGGCAGATTATACCACAGTGCCTGTTAACTGTCTAATACCCCCCGCCGCTTTGCAGCGGCGGGGCAAAAGCCTTATCGATCGTCCAGATCGTCATCGTCGTCATGGTCGCCGGTGGTTGCGATCTCACCGTAGCGGACCCGGCGCTTCAGCTTCATTTCCTCCACCTGCTTGTGGATCAGCTCCTTGACAAAGAGCGGGTTCTTCACGTTTTTCAGCACCAGCGTGGGCGTGGTTCTGTCGGAGGACAGCACTGTGACCGTTCCCACGCCGAACAGGCGCTGCCACAGATTGCGTCTGGTATCGATGTCCCGCACCCGGTAAAGAAGGACTTCATCGTCCTTGATGTTCAGAAATCCCTGGGACAGGAACAGCCGATCCTCGGACAATTGATAGCGGGTAAAGGACAGGGGCATCCCCAGATGACGCTTGCGGTCTTTCCAAAGGTATTCAATGGTAATGGACACTGTGCATTCCTCCCTTGTTACTTTTCTATAGTTTACCTCTGCAAGGAAAGAATGTCAAGAATGGAATTTTCGCCTACAGGATCAGGCAGATCAGCCCTGTCGCGCCCTCGTTGACGATTCTCGTCAGTGTTCCCCGGAACTTGCCCCTGACTTCCTCCGGCATTCCCAGCAGCTTCGTGGTCAGCCCCTCCTGAATCAGGTCGTACACGGATTTTCCGAAAATGTTGCTCTGCCACAGCTTTTCCGGGTCTTCGCCCATGAGGGAATTGACCAGATCCTGAGACTGCTTTTCGTCTCCCACCATGGGGTTGATCTCCGTGTCAATGTCCACACGTACCATGTGAATGGAGGGCGCACCCGCTTTCAGCTTCACGCCGTAAGCGCCGCCCTTGCGGATGATCTCCGGCGTTTCCAGCTTCATTTCCTCTGCCGCGGGCATCACCACGCCGTAGCCCGTCGCCCGGACGGCGGAAAGGGCATCGGAGATCTTGTCGTATTCCTGCTTGATTTGGGACAGCTCGGTGAGCAGCTGCAGCAACTGGGCGTCGCTGCGGATGGGCATTCCCGCCCGGGCGCTCAGAATCTCGTAGAACAGCGCCTCCGGGAACACGATGGCGCAGATCACGCTGCCGCTGCCCAAATCCACACTGCGCAGGCTGTAGTCCTGCACCTGGGGCAGCTCCCGCAGTCCGGCCAGCACCCCTTCCGCCTGACCCAGTGTGTGAATTTCCTCGGCCATTTGGAGAAGCGCCTGATACAGCGCCGCCTTCACGGGATGCTCCGGCTCCAGCGCGTCCATCCACCGGGGGAGATGCACCCGCAGCTCGCTCATGGGGAAGGTGTACAGCAGCGCCTTCATGAGTTTTCCGATGCCCTCGGCGTCCAGCGCCTGACAGTCCGCCACGATGGGCTCCAGAGCGAAGGTGTTTTGCAGATACGCCTTTACCGCCCCCGCCGCCTCCCCCGCCGGGTTGCGGGAGTTGACGATCACGAGGAATGGCTTTCCCGTTTTCTGCATGTCGGTGATGGCCCGTTTTTCCGCCTGTACGTAATCCTCCCGGGGAATTTCCGTAATGGTGCCGTCGGTGGTCACCACAATGCCGATGGAGCAGTGCCCCTCCATGACCTTTTTCGTCCCCAGCTCCGCCGCTTCCGTCATGGGAATCTCGTGGTCGTACCAGGGGGTGGTCACCATCCGGGGCACGCCGTCTTCCTCCGCGCCCACCGCGCCGTCCACCATGTAGCCCACGGAGTCGATCAGCCGCACTCGCAGCTTCGTCACGCCATCGGGGGAAATCTCCACCGCTTCCTCGGGGACGAACTTCGGCTCCGAAGTCATGATGGTCTTCCCGGAACCGCTCTGGGGCAGCTCATCTCTGGCGCGCTCCTTGCGATAGGGGTCGGAGATGCCGGGAATCACCAGCTCCTCCATAATCCGTTTGATGAGGGTCGATTTTCCGGTACGCACCGGCCCGACCACGCCCACATAAATATTGCCGCCGGTTCTGGCAGCAATGTCCGCATAAATTTGATCCATAGCCAGCCTCCTTCTCGGCAGGAGAAAGGCTCCTGCCATGGGTTTGGAACAGAGTATGTCCCGAGAAGAATAAAAATGCTTCGGCCACTGGAATTTCTGATTGCGGAATTTTGTTGTTATGTCAACCGGCAATGTCAAAAAAATGCCGCCTTATAAAAAAAGCGGCTTCTGATTACCCTGATTCAAAGGCATTGGTCGTCCGGCGAGGGGACATATTCCAATATCTCGTCCACCTTGCAGCCGAGGATCCGGCATAGATCGTTCAGGGTCGTTGTGGTGATCGGCTTGTTTTTGCGCAGCTTGTCGATGGTGGAGCTGGATATATGATGATCTTTTATGAGCGTATACGTGGTTTTAGACGATTTTTTCAGGGTTTTCCAGAAGGGGTCGTAAACAATCACACTATTGCGTCTCCTTTATTTGGTTACGGTTTCCAGTTGCAGTCTTTTTATTTTAGGTTATAATTTTTTACTTGACTATAGTCGTTAAAAAGACTATAATGACCGTGGATAGGCGAATGTAATACCACTCGTCCCAAAATTTACTCCAATGGAGGTAGAACGCAATGAAAAAACTGTTCGCATTGCTGCTGGTTCTGGTCATGGTGATTGCCATTGTGCCGGCAGCAGCCGCCGCCGAAGTGGAAGGCACCCCCTCCGCTGTGGCAGGTCAGGAAACTCCCGGCGACCCTAAGGGCGACGAAAACCCTGGGAACCCCGAGAATCCCGGAACCCCTGAGAATCCCGGTAATCCCGAGAACCCCGAAAACCCTAAGAACCCCGGTGACCCCGAGAATCCTGAGAACCCCGGTGACCCCGAGAACCCCGGCAACCCCGAGAATCCCGATACTCCCGCAACCTGCAAGCATGAGCACACCAGCTGGATAGTCGATGACCAATCGCATGCCGAATACTGCGACGACTGCAACAAAACAATCTCTGCTTACGAACCGCACACTTATGACAGCACGCATCACTGCACCGTGTGCGGCAGACCGGAGCCGAATCCGGAATGCGCGCATAAAAACATAGCCTACTCCCCTGCCGGAAGTGAAGGCCATGTCAAATACTGCTCTGACTGTTTTGCCGATCTCAGTGACATAGAACCCCATCACAGAGTTGGGAACGTATGCGATCTCTGCGGCTTTGACAAATTTGATTGCAGCCATGAACATACAGTCTGGAGTTATAATGACAACTATCACCATCTTCTCTGCAAAGATTGTAATACCATTATTGACGACGGTGAGCATGTTGGTATGAACGACGGCATCTGCGACAAGTGCGGATTCAAAACAAACGCTGAACATCATTTCCTGCCCGGCTCTCACGATTGCACAGACCCCGGCTGCAATTATCGATCCTTCTGTTCTGATCCGAACGGTGACGGCAAATGCGATACCTGCGGCGCCTCCGGCCATTTTGGAGATGTCATCTGGAAAGACCTTGACGACAACTCCCATGAGGCCATCTGTTCGGAGTGCAAGGAATCCATGTGGACAGCATCCCATTATGACGACGACAACGACGGTAAGTGTGACGCCTGCGGTCACAAGATGTCCGGCACTACCGGCGGCGGTACCACCGGCGGTAAAGAGAACACCGGCCTTGACAAAGTCCCCAAGACCGGCGACGTGATGGCTCCCGTGGCCATTCTGTCCGGCCTGATGAGCGTTGCGGCTGTTTTCACCAGGAAGCGCTTCTTCTAAAGAATCTCTAACCCCAACCACGGCGGTGACGGTACTCCCGTCACCGCCTTTTCTGAGGATGATTTACCATGACCAACCAAAACAATGGAAAATACCTCCCCCGAGACCGAAAGGGGCGGAAAAATTCTCCCGTTTCCCGAATTCTTCTCGTCGTCGCGCTGGTATCGGCGCTGATTTTCGGCGTGACGGTGTTTATTGCCCTGCGCAACCAGATTGCCCTGAAGCGGATGGCCGCGGAGGCTGCCCAAGAAACCACACAGGCATCCACCGCCGCCCTGACAGAGCCAACCGTCCCCGTCCAGACCCAGTCCACTGTCGTCCCGCCCATCACCGCCGCGACCACGCCGCCCACAGAGCCGCGGGAAATCCTTCCCCGCTTTCTGGAGCTGTACCAGAAAAATCCCGATCTTGCGGGCTGGCTTACCATTCCGGGAACCAGAATCGACTACCCCGTCATGTACTCCCCCGACGAACCGGAGCGGTATCTCCACGCCAATTTTGAGGTTAGCTACAGCTTCGCCGGGCTTCCCTTCATTGACGCAGTCTGCGACCCGGAAAGCGGCAACCGCATCATCTATGCCCACAACATGATGGACGGCAGCATGTTCCGCACGCTGCTGAAATACCAGCAGAAGGATTTCTGGCAGCGCAATCCGGTGATTTCCTTCAGCACCCTTTACGAAGAACAGGAATATGAGGTCGTAGCCGCCTTTTACGACAAGGTCTACAAAAAGAGCGACACCAATTTCAAATTCTATCAGTTTTATGACACCTCTGACCAGAGCAGCTTCGACGAGGCCATGGCCTATTATCGGGAACATGCGCTCTACGACACCGGCGTCACCGCCCAGTGCGGCGACCTGTTTCTTACTTTGGTCACCTGCGCCTACCAGACGGAGAACGGCCGGTTCGTGGTCGTCGCCCGAAAAAAGTGACCGTCCCTCCGCGCCTCGGCCGTCCGGGAGAAATACCCGCGAAAACATATGTTTTTTGTGAAAAAATCATTTGACAAATGACGCAAAAGCCTATATAATATCTAGGCACGACTGTGAGAAGGGGGAAAAGTATGCTGCTGGGGCTTTCCAAAATCATTGACAGTCCGGGCGCGTCAGTCACCTTTTCCACAACCGTTGACCTGAGTGATCTTTGTTACGGTGTCAGCTACCCTGTGTCCGAGCCGGTCGCGGCAGAGGGCACGGTGCGGAACACCGCGGGTGTTCTCGTGATGACCGGTGAGATCTCCACCTGCATCCACGGCACCTGCGACCGATGCGCCAGAGATTTTAGCCGGGAAGTCCGCTTCCCCATCGATGTGGTTCTGGTGACGGAATTGGCCGACGAAGAGAACGAAGACGAGTGGGTATTCCCTCTGGAGGGAGACAGCGCCGATCTGGACGACATTGTGCGGACGGTTTTCGTCCTGAGTCTGGATTCCAAGCTGCTGTGCAAGGAGGACTGCAAAGGTATTTGCCAGCGCTGCGGCAAAAACCTGAACGACGGCCCCTGCAGCTGCCAGAAGGAGCTTGATCCCCGATTTGCTGCTTTGAAGCAGCTTCTTGAGAAGTAAGTCCAAAATGAATGCTGTAAAAAGCAGTTTGACCAAGGAGGTGTCACCATGGCTGTTCCTAAGTGTAAAGTGTCCAAGGCCCGCCGCGATAAGCGCCGTGGCTCCAACTGGAAGCTGTCCGCTCCCAGCGTAGCGGTTTGCCCCAAGTGCGGCGAGCCCGTCATGCCCCACAGAGCCTGCAAGGCTTGCGGTACCTACAATGGCCGTCAGGTCGTGGCTGTCGAGGCTGAGTAAGCCAAAAAGCGGAAAGCAGAGGAAGGTGCGTCGCGCCTTCCTCTTTTTCCATGCTATTTTGCGTGTTCCAAAAGCAATATTCACCAAAATCGCTCTGTTAAATTTGTATGAATCCACTTTTTTGCATTGCTTTTGCAGGAAAGATGTGTCATAATAAACTGGATAATCCGTCATATGGAAAGGAAGTGTTACCATGGCAAAACCTCTGGTCGCCATTGTCGGGCGGCCCAATGTGGGCAAATCCATGCTTTTCAATAAACTCACAGGGCAGCGCACCTCCATCGTAGAGGACACCCCCGGCGTCACCCGGGACAGAATTTACGGCAGCTGCGAATGGTGCGGGCGCACCTTCTCCCTGGTGGACACCGGCGGCATCGAGCCGGGTACGGACAGCGAAATGCTCAAATTCATGCGCCGGCAGGCGGAGATCGGCATTGAGCTGGCCGACGCCATCATCATGGTGGTAGACGTGCATTCCGGCGTCACCGCCGCCGATCAGGACGTGGCCACCATGCTGCGCAAATCCGGCAAGCCCATTGCGCTCGCCGTGAACAAGTGCGACTCCGTCGGCCCCGTGAATCCCGATGTGTACGAATTCTACAGTCTCGGCATCGGCGACCTGTTTGAGACCTCCGCCATCCACGGCCACGGTACCGGCGATCTGCTGGACTGGGTTCTGGAAAACATCCCGGAGGATTCCGGTGAGGAGGAGGACAGCGACGTTATCAAGGTCGCCATCGTGGGCAAGCCCAATGTGGGCAAGTCCAGCCTGTTAAACCGTATTCTCGGCGAGGAACGGGTCATCGTCTCCGACGTGGCAGGCACCACCCGGGACGCCATCGACTCCTATTTTGAAAACGAGACCGGGAAATACTGCTTCATCGACACCGCCGGTATGCGCCGGAAAAGCAAGGTGGACGATGCCATCGAAAAATATTCCAACATGCGTTCCATCAGCGCCATCGACCGGGCGGATGTGTGCCTGATCCTCATTGACGCCAACGACGGCGTTACCGAGCAGGACACCAAGATCGCCGGTCTTGTCCACGAAGCGGGCAAAGCCGCCGTCATCGTGGTCAACAAATGGGACGCGGTTGAGAACAAGGAAACCAACACCATGCGGGATATGGAGGCGAAAGTCCGTCAGGGCCTCAGCTACATGCTCTACGCCCCGGTGCTGTTCCTCTCCGCCCTCACCGGCCAGCGGGTGGACAGGCTCTTTCAGGTCATTCAGGACGTTCACGCCCAGAATACCAGCCGCATCACCACCGGCGCGCTGAACAGCGTCCTCGCCGACGCCACCGCCCGGGTGCAGCCGCCTACGGATAAGGGTCGCCGCCTGAAGATTTTCTACATGACCCAGGCCAGCACCAAGCCGCCCCATTTCGTCATTTTCTGCAACGACGCCCGGCTGTTCCATTTCTCCTATCAGCGCTATCTGGAAAACCAGATCCGGGAGGTCTTCGGCCTGAACGGCACCCCCATCCGCATCACCATCCGGCAGCGGGGCGACAAGGAGGACGAATGATGCTCCAGAGAATTCTCATTACCGCCCTTGTCTCCTATTTTCTCGGCAACCATAATGGTGCCATCTGCGTCAGCGCCATGCTTCACGACGACGTGCGCAGCCATGGCAGCGGCAACGCGGGACTGACCAATTTCATCCGCAGCTATGGCGCGGGGCGCTCCGCGATGGTCATTGCCATCGACGTAGGCAAGGCCGTCCTCGCCTGTCTGCTGGGCGCTCTTGTGTTCGAGCCTTACGGTCTGCGTCTGGAGGGGATGACCCTTGCAGGTGTCTGTGTAATGCTGGGGCATGATTTCCCCGCCTTACAAGGCTTCCGGGGCGGCAAGGGCATTTTAAGCGGCTGGTTCATCGCGTGGACGATCGACTGGCGCATCGGGCTGCTCATCGGCGTTGTTTTCTTCGTGACTTATCTGATTACGAAGTACGTCTCTCTTGGCAGCGTGCTGGCCTCCATTACCTTCGCCGTCGGCTTTGTCGTCTTTCAGCATGACCACGTGTACGTCATGGCCGGGGGTATTTTCATGGGCGCGCTGTGCGTCTTCATGCACCGGGCAAACATCCTCCGCCTGATTCGGGGCGAGGAACGGAAAACCAATCTCTTTGGGAAAGGAAGCAAATCATGAAAGCAGCAGTAGTTGGCAGCGGCGCCTGGGGTACCGCTTTGGCCGTCCGTCTGTGCAAAAACGGTCACGACGTTACCATGTGGACGTACGAAAAGGACAAGATTCCGGAAATGCTGGAAACCCATCACAATCCCCGCCTTCCCGCGGCGGTATTGCCGGAAACTTTAAAAATCAGCGGCGATTACGATTGCGTCAGGGGCTGCAAGCTGGTGGTCATGGCAAGCCCCTCCTTCCCTCTGCGCGCCGTCAGCCGGGGCGTGGCTCCTTATATTGACGAGGACGCCGTGGTGGTCTCCGTCACCAAGGGCTTGGAGCAGGGCACCCATCTGCGCATGAGTCAGGTGGTCGCGCAGGAGACCGGCAAAAATGTCGTCGCCCTCACCGGCCCCAGCCATGCCGAGGAGGTCTGCATCAATCTTCCCACCGGTCTGCTGGCTGCCAGCACCGATCAGGCACTTGCGGAATTCGTGCAGGACGCTTTCATGGCGGACACCCTTCGGGTGTACACCAGCCCCGACCCTGTGGGCGCGGAGCTGGGCGCGGCGCTGAAAAACGTCATTGCCCTGTGCGCCGGTATCACCGACGGTCTTGGCTTCGGGGACAACGCCAAAGCCATGCTCATGACCCGTGGCCTGACGGAAACCGCCCGTCTGGGCGTGGCGCTGGGTGCGAAAAAGGAGACCTTCGCCGGGCTTGCCGGTGTGGGCGACCTGATCGTCACCTGCACCTCCATGCACTCCCGCAACCGTCGGGCTGGCATCCTCATCGGTCAGGGTAAGGATCCCCAGACCGCCATGAAGGAGGTCGGCGCGGTGGTGGAGGGCTATTATGCCGCCAAATCCGCCTATGAGCTGGGCAAGGCAAAGGGCATTGACATGCCCATCACCGACGCCGCCTACAAGGTGCTTTACGAAGGCGCGGACGTGAAGGACGCCGTTCAGGCGCTTCTCTCCCGCCAGCGCAAATCCGAGTCCGAAGACGCGGGCTGGCAATAACTTCATACGGAAAATGGCATCCCGGGCGGGATGCCATTTTGACTGTCAAAAAGGATTTGTGTCCTCGCTGATCGCTTGCTATCTGGTCTTGTGTGTGCTATACTGAATGAAAGTTCAATAAATTGGAATACGGAGGACGACTGATATGAAGAAAACGGCCATATTGATATACGATTCATTTTGTAATTTTGAAATCAGCACCGTACTTGAGATACTGGCACTTGCCGAAAAACCGATTACGGTTTTTGGAATTACAAGAGAGGCAATCAGAAGTGAAGATGGGCTGTCGGTATTACCTGATGATACTATCGATAATCTAGATTTGGATGCGTACGACAGTTTGATATTGCCGGGCGCAATGGATATCAGAGAAGCTATTGAGAATGAAAGAATTATAGATTTCATCAAGAAGTTTGAGGGAAAGACAATAGGCGCCATTTCTATTGCACCCCTGTTACTTGTTAGGGCTGGATTACTGAATGGAAAACCATTCATGGCTGGTATCAACAAAGAAGAAATCTTTGAAGAAGGTTTTTCAGAAAGTGATTTAGCTGAAATGGTGGGATGGGATGACAATTTAAGCAAGCCGGTTGAGGCGGGATATATTATAACTGGTAATATAATTACGTCAATATCATATAACTTTGTCAAATGGGCGTTGGCGTTTGGGAAAATGCTAGGAATTGATATCCCTGCAAAAACGTTTGGGCTTCAATAGCTTCCAGTTTGACTGTTGGATTTGTCCCGTTTTGTTAACTGTTTTCCCCTTATACCTTTCCTCCGCAAGACCCTTGAAATACGCCAAAATGGCATCCCGTCCGGGATGCCATTTTTCATATTTTCACATCGGGAAAATACTGCTCCGCAAAATCCACCTTTTCCACCTGAAAGGACTTGCCGTTCAGGTAGGCCAGCGCCCCTGCATCCGTGGTGAAGGTGAAGGTCAGTTTGTAGGAATACAGCGCCTGGTAGTTCCGGTCGAAGCGCTTGTCCAGCTTGCCGTACTTGCCGTCTCCCAGCAGGGGGTGTCCCGCGTGGGCGAACTGGGCGCGAATCTGATGCGTGCGGCCGGTAATCAGCTCGCACTCCACCAGGGAAAGTCCCGCCGCGCTTGCGAGGGTTTTGTAATTGGTCTGGCAGGTCTTGCTGCCGGGCTGGGGCGTGTCCGTGACGTACACCCGGTTTTTCTGGGCGTCCTTGAAAAGATACCCTTTCAGGCTCCCCTCTTTGGGCTTGGGACTCCCCTCCACAATGGCAAGGTACCGCTTGTCGATTTCCCGATCCTTGATCTTCTGATTCATCACCCGCAGGGCTTCCGCCGTCTTGGCGGCGATCACGATGCCCCCGGTGTTCCGGTCAATGCGGTTGCACAGCGCCGGGGTGAAGGCGTTTTCCTCCCGGGGACGCCACTCCCGCTTCTGGTACAGGTAAGATTGGATGTGGTCGATCAGGGTGCGGCCATATTCCGCGCCGTCGTGGGGATGCACCGCAAGGCCAGGGCGCTTGTCCACAAGCAGAATGTTTTCGTCCTCGTAGACAATGTTCAGATTGGGATTCGCCACGGTGAGGTAGGCGTTGTCCTCCCGGGGGTTGTCAAAAAACTCGTCGTTGATATACAGCTGCAAGACATCGCCCTCTTGCAGCCGGGTGTCCCGGTCGATGCGCTTGCCGTTGCACTTGATGCGCTTGATGCGGATATATTTCTGCGCCAGAGAGGCCGGAAGCAGCGGGACTGCCTTCGCAAGAAAACGATCCAAACGCTGCCCCGCGTCGTTCTGGCCGATGGTAAACTCTTTCATGTGTTTCTTCCCATGTTTTCGTCGAAATGTTGGTTGACCTGCTCCGTGAACTCCAGCGCGGCGTTATAGCCGAGCTTTTTCTGACGGTTGTTAATGGCCGCCACCTCCAGAATCATGGCAAGATTCCGCCCCGGGGTGATGGGGATGGTGTTCATGGGGACTTTGACCCCCAGCAGCTCCATGTACTGCTCCTCCAGACCCAGCCGGTCGTAGACCTCCTGGGTGTTCCATGGAACGATGTTCACGATCAGGTTGATCTCGTTTTCCGTGCGGACGGCGCCCATGCCGAACAGCTTCGCCACGTTGACGATGCCGATGCCCCGCAGCTCGATGTAATTGCGGATCAGCTCGGGAGCGGTACCCACCAGCGAATTTGTGGAGACCTTGCGGATTTCCACGGCGTCGTCGGCGATCAGCCGGTGGCCGCGCTTGAGCAGCTCCACGGCGGCCTCACTTTTGCCGATGCCGCTGTCGCCGATCAGGAGAATGCCCTCGCCGTAGACCTCCACCAGCACGCCGTGGCGGGTGATCCGGGGCGCCAGCGCGGCTTTCAGGTAGGTGATGATGGTGGAAACGATGGTGCTGGTGGCTTCCTTGGTGCGCAGGACGGTAACATTGTGCTTCTGCGCCATCTGGAGGCACTCGGCGTGGGGCGGGATGTCCCGGGCGATGAGCAGCGCCGGGAATTTGTAGGAAAACAGCCGGTCGAAAATCGCGCCCCGCTCCTTGGGCTGCAATTTGTCCACGTAGCTCATCTCCACATTGCCCATGACCTGCAGACGCATAGGCTCATAATGGTCAAAGTAGCCCGCCAGCTGAAGGCCGGGTCTTGCCACGTCCTCAACGGTGATGCGGATGGCGTCAAAATCCGTGGACGCGTAGGTGACTTCCAGATTAAATTCCTTTACCAGCGTTTTCAGCGGCACACTGTATGTATCCGTCATGGTTTTCACCCCGAAAGCAAGCTTTTCCCCACCATTATACCCGTACAGGGCGGGAATATCAATACATTTCAAAAAAACAAATTATTTTGAAAAAAACACTTGCATTTTACCGCGAAATCTGATATCATATCTAAGCGCCTGTGAATTGGCGTATTTATCGAGTCATTATCGGATGGGAGGTGCTAGAAAATGGCTAAGTGTGATTTTTGTGGTAAGGGCGTAACCTTCGGTATCAAGGTCTCTCACTCCCACAGACGTTCCAACCGTGCATGGAAGCCCAACGTGAAGCGCGTCAAGGCTGTCGTTAACGGGACCCCCTGCCATGTGTACGCTTGTACCAGATGCCTCCGCTCCAACAAGGTTGAGCGCGCCGTCTGATTATCTTGGCATATAAATCCGCCGCTGATTTTTCAGCGGCGTTTTTATTTTGTCTTCCTTTATACGAATCAAGGCTTCCCCTCCGGGGGAAGCCTTGATTGTTTCACCATATCCAATTTTACAGCAGCGCCATCACAGCGTCGGCGTACTGTGCGGCAGTGGCCGCAGTGCCGTCGCTCTTGACCTCAACTTTGCACTCCGCCATGGCCTTTTCCAGACGCGCGGCGGCATCGGCGCGGCAGATGTGGCGGAGCAGCATGGCGGCAGCCTTGATGATGCTGGCCGGGTTGGCATAGTCCCCCATGCCCCGCTCGATCATCCGGGGGGCGGAGCCGTGGATCGCCTCGAACATGGCATAGCGGTCGCCCACGTTGGCGCTGCCCGCCGTACCCACGCCGCCCTGAATCTGGGCAGCCTCGTCGGTGATGATATCGCCGTAGAGGTTGGGCAGCAGCACCACTTGGAACTGCTCCCGCAGCGGCTCCTTCAGGAGGTTCGCCGTCATGATGTCGATGTAGTAATCGTCCACGGTGATGCCGGGATAGTCGGCAGCGACCTCATGGCAGATGGCAGTGAATTTTCCGTCGGTCTTCTTCATGATGTTGGCCTTGGTGACCACCGCCACATGGGTCTTGCCGTTGTTTTTGGCGTAGTCAAAGGCGGCTCTGGCAATGCGGCGGGTGCCCAGATCGGTAGTCACCTTGAAGTCCACCGCCATGCCGGGCAGCTCCACGCCCCGGCTGCCCAGAACGTACTCGCCCTCGGTATTCTCCCGGAAGAACATCCAGTCGATGTTCTTTTCGGGGATACACACGGGACGGCAGTTGGCGTACAGATCCAGCTCCCGGCGCATGGCCACGTTGGCGCTCTCCATCTTGCCGCCCATGGGGGTGGTGGTGGGGCCTTTCAGCAGCACGTCGCAGGTCTTGATCTCCGCCAGAACGTCGTCGGGAATGGCCTTGCCGCAGGCCATGCGGTTCTCAATGGTCAGCCCCTCGATCTGCCTGATAACGATGGAACCCGCCGCGATCTCCTCCGCCAGCAGCTTTTCCAGCACACGGGTGGCCTGCGCCGTGATGACGGGGCCGATGCCGTCGCCGTCAATGACGCCGATGGTAACCTGCTTCTTGGTGGAAAAATCCGTCTTTTCCCCGTTCATGTTCCGGATTCGCTCCAGCTGCTCCTCCAGCAGCTTCTGGAACGCCTCACAGGCAAGTGTAATTTCCTTCATTATTGTCCGCCCTCCTTTGTGTAGTTCAGCAGTCCGCCCGCCATCAGAATCGCCCTTTGACGCTCCGTCAGGGCGCAGTTTACATAAAACTCGAAGCCATCATCAGCAGTGACCGCGAGTCTGCCCTGCTCCATGCCGCTGGCAATGTCCGAAATGGTCAGAACAGCGTCCTGATTCAGCTTGTCGTAGTCCTCCGGGTTTTCAAAGGTCACCGGCAGAATGCCCGCGTTGATCAGGTTCGCCACGTGGATTCTGGCGAAGGACTTGGCAATGACGCACCGGATGCCCAAGTACATGGGCACCAGCGCCGCGTGCTCCCGGGAGGAACCCTGCCCGTAGTTGCTGCCGCCCACGACGATGCCGTCTCCCGCCGCTTTGGCTCTCTCGGCAAAGGTGGGATCGCAGACCTCGAAGCAGAACTTGCTCAGGTAAGGGATGTTCGACCGATAGGGCAAGATCTTCGCGCCGGCAGGCATAATGTGGTCAGTGGTGATGTTGTCGCCCACTTTCAGCACCAGCTTTGCCGTCAGGTTGTCGGCAAAGGGCTTGCTCTTGGGAAATTCCTTGATGTTGGGGCCGCGAAGCACTTCGGCGTCCGCCGCCTTGTCCGCGGGGAGAGGCGGCAGCACGGCGGAGTCGTTCACAAGGAATTTCTCCGGCATGGTCACGTGCAGGGGCTGGTCAATGGTGGTCGGGTCGGTGATGTACCCCGTCAGGGCAGAGGCCACGGCGGTTTCGGGGGAAACCAGATACACCTGCCCGTCCCGTGTTCCGGAACGGCCGAGGAAGTTCCGGTTGAAGGTTCTCAGGGAAACGCCGCCGGAGTTTGGCGAGAAGCCCATGCCGATGCAGGGGCCGCAGGCGCATTCCAGCAGCCGCGCGCCGCTGGCGAGGATGTCCGACAGGGCGCCGCAGTCGCTGAGCATGGTCAGCACCTGCCGGGAGCCGGGGGACACGGACAGGCTGACAGAGGGGTGAATGGTCTTGCCCTTCAGCATGGCGGCGACCTTGAGCATGTCGTACAGGGAGGAATTGGTGCAGGAGCCGATGCATACCTGATCGACCTTCACGTCTTTCAGCGTCTCCACGGCCACCACGTTGTCCGGGCTGTGGGGACAGGCGATCATGGGTTTCAGGGTGCTCAGGTTAATGTCGATGATCTTATCGTACTCCGCGTCCGGGTCGCTGGACAGGGGAACGTAGTCCTCTTCCCTGCCCTGCGCGGCCAGAAACTTTCTCGTGACCTCGTCGGAGGGGAAAATGGAGGTGGTCGCGCCCAGCTCCGTACCCATGTTGGTGATGGTGCCCCGCTCCGGGACGGACAGGGTGGCAATGCCCTCGCCGCCCCACTCGATGATCGCGCCCACGCCGCCCTTGACGGAGAGGATGCGCAGCAGCTCCAGAGATACGTCTTTGGCGGTGACGTAGGGTCTGAGCCTGCCCGTCAGGTTCACCTTGTACATTTTGGGCATGGTGATATAATACGCGCCGCCGCCCATGGCCACCGCCACGTCCAGTCCGCCCGCGCCGAAAGCCAGCATACCGATGCCGCCGCCGGTGGGAGTATGGCTGTCAGAACCGATGAGGGTCTTGCCGGGCTTGCCGAAACGCTCCAGATGCACCTGATGGCAGATGCCGTTGCCGGGGCGGGAGAAATACACGCCATGCTTTGCGGTGACGGTCTGCAAATAGCGGTGGTCGTCGCTGTTCTCAAAGCCGCACTGGAGGGTGTTGTGATCGATGTAGGCGATGCTCATTTCCGTTTTCACTCTGGGAATACCCATGGTCTCGAATTCCAGATAGGCCATGGTGCCGGTGGCGTCCTGCGTCAGGGTCTGGTCGATGCGCAGCGCGACCTCGCTGCCGGGGGTCATGTCCCCGGAGACCAGATGGGACGCAATGATTTTCTGTGCGATTGTCTTACCCATGATTTTTGAATCCTCCCAACATGTGCTCTTTCGCGTTTTCGATATGCTTTGCCATGAGGCTCTCCGCAAGGTCGGCGTTGCCGGAAGCCATGGCGTCCAGAATTGCCCTGTGTTCCTTCCGGGTGTTGATGGTGCGCGACCAGTCCTCCATGGAGATGCGGCGGTAGCGCCGGGTCTTCCGGTGCAAAGGGAGCAGCGTGTCCACGATGACGGTACGCTTGCTTAAGTAGCAGATCGTGTCGTGGAACTGTTCATCCACCTGCCGCAAAAGCTCAGCGTCTCCCTTGTCAAAGTAAAAATCCTGCAGGTCGGCGATGTGGGTCAGCTGGGCAAGCCCCTCGGGAGTCATGTTCTTCGTTGCGTAGTAGGCGGCAAGCCCCTCGATGCGCTGGCGGATGTTCATGATGTCCTCCAGATCTTCCTCGGTGATGCCCACCACCCGGGAGCCTTTTCCGGTGTCCTCAATGAGCCGCTCCTGTTCCAGACGGCGTAGCGCCTCCCGGATGGGAGTACGGCTGACGCCCAGCTGATCGACCAGCTTCAGTTCCGTCAGTATCTCGCCCCGGGGGTAGACGCCCTGAATGATGTCGTTCTCCAGCTTCTCGAACACCTGATCCGCCAGAGACGTGGTTTTGAACTGATTCATATTCTTTTCCTTACCCTCTTTCAGCAAAGTCAGGGGCAAGCTGCCGTATTTTCTCTTTCAGCTCCCGTTCTGTCATGACAGTCTGGCGGCCGTCCTCATACTGCTGGTCTACCCATTCCTTCATGGCGATCACCAGCGGCGACTTTTTGTCCAGCTTCTCGCCGTCTTCCAGACCGTAGGTCTGGTTGATCCAGTAGGCGACGCCCGCAAGGCCGGAGGTTTTGCTGATCTGCACCGTGGCGGGCTTGTTCAGGATTTTCTTGGTATCGAAAATAGTGTAGATTTCCTCGTCCTTCATCAGGCCGTCGGCGTGGACGCCCGCCCGGGTGACGTTGAAAGCGCTGCCCACAAAGGGCGTCATGGGCGGGATATTGTAGCCGATCTCGTTTTTGAAGTAATCGGCGATCTCGGTGATGACCGTGGTGTCCATGCCGTCAAGCGACCCCCGCAATGACGCGTACTCGAATACCATGGCCTCCAGCGGCACATTCCCCGTCCGCTCGCCGATGCCGAGCAGGGAGCAGTTGACCGCGCAGGCGCCGTAGAGCCACGCCGTGGAGGCGTTGGCTACGCCCTTGTAAAAATCGTTGTGGCCGTGCCATTCCAGATGCTCGCTTGGGACGTCGGAATAGTGCTGCAAGCCGTAGATAATGCCCGCCACGCTTCGCGGCAGCGCCGCCTCGGTGAAGGGGACGCCGTAGCCCATGGTATCGCAGGCGCGAATCTTCACCGGCACCCCCGCTTCCCGGCTCAGCCGCTGCAATTCGTTGACGAAGGGCACCACGAAGCCGTAGAAGTCCGCCCGGGTGATGTCCTCCAGATGGCAGCGGGGAATGACTCCGGCATTGAAGGCTTCCTTCACCGTGGCAAGGTAATAGTCCATGGCCTGTTTTCTCGTCATCTTCATTTTCTTGAAGATGTGGTAGTCCGAGCAGGAGACCAGAATGCCGGTTTCCTTGATGCCAAGGTCATGCACCAGCTGGAAGTCTTCCTTCGTCGCTCGGATCCAGCTGGTGATCTCCGGGAATTTGAGGTCCAGCGCCATGCACTTTTCGATGGCCTCCCGGTCTTTTTTGCTGTAGATGAAAAATTCCGTCTGGCGGATGATGCCGTAGGGGCCGCCCAGCTTGCTCAGCAGCTTGTAGATGTTTACGATCTGGTCAACGGAATACGGCTCCACGGACTGCTGACCATCCCGCAGGGAGGTGTCCGTGATCCAGATCTCCTCAGGCATGGACATGGGCACCCGGCGGTGGTTGAACGCCACCTTGGGAATGGTGCCGTAGGAATACACATCCCGCTGCAAATTCGGTTCCGCCACATCCTGAAGGGAGTATTTGTAGGATTTCTGCTCCAACAGGTTGGTCTTACTGGAAATCTCTAGCATAGAGGAAGCCCCTTTCCGCTGTTTGTTTTAATGTATACAATTATACAAGTGCACAGTAATTTGTCAATGCACGAATACAGCAAAAAACGGCCTGCCGCAGCAAACCGTTTTGGTTATATTTTACCCCAACATCACGTCCAGAAGCATCATCACAGCAAAGCCCAGAATGATGCCCATGGTGGCGCAGTAGGGCTGCTCTTTCTGATTCTGCTGACACTCCGGTATCAGCTCATGTACCGCAACCAGAATCATCGCCCCGGCGGCAAAGGCAAGGGCATAAGGCAGGATCGCTTCCACCGTCACCACCAGCAGCGCGCCGATCACCCCGGAAACCGGCTCCACCAGACCGGAAGCCTGCCCCAGCAGGAAGCTTCTGCGCCGGGAGTAGCCCTCCCGCCGCAGCGGCACGGACACCGCCGCCCCCTCCGGAAAATTCTGCAAGCCGATGCCCACGGCAATGGACACCGCCCCCATCAGCCCATCCGGGCTTGCGCCGGTCCCCAGCGCCCCGAAGGCCACGCCCACGGCAAGCCCCTCGGGGATATTGTGCAGGGTGATGGAAAGCACCAGCATGATAATGCGGTTCATGCGTTCTTCGGGCATTCCCATGCCCGCTCTTTTTCTGGCAAAGCAGACGGCCTTATCCGACCCCCACAGGAACAGCGCCCCCAGCAGGAACCCGGATACCGCCACAAGCCACGCAGGTGTGTTCCCTACGGCCTCCGCCCGCTGAATGGCGGGCTGTAACAGCGACCAGAAGCTGGCCGCAATCATCACGCCGGCAGAAAAGCCCAACATAAGATTCAGCGCTCTGGCACTGGGGGATTTGAAAAAGACCACCGTGGCAGCGCCAAGTGCCGTCACAAACCAAGTCCCCAGTGTCGCCGCCAGCGCCAACCAGACATAATATTCCACATCGCACCTCCCGTAACCATTATAGTATCCGGGTGACGATTTGGTGCATGTGTTTGTCGAAAAAGCCGCTTAGAAACTACCTTTCCAGCCTGGAAATCAGTGCCGTGCCGTTTTCCCGCAGCCATTTCCGCCGGATTTCATAATCCGGTAAGACATGCTCGACCTCTGCCCAGAAGCGGGCGGAGTGGTTCATTTCCTTCCGGTGGCACAGCTCGTGGACAACCACATAGTCCAGCACCTCCGGCGGCGTGAGCATCAGCAGGCAGTTAAAATTCAGATTGCCCTTGCTGCTGCAGCTTCCCCACAGGGTGTGCTGACTGCGGATGGTGATTCTGCCGTAGGTCACGCCCACCAGCGGGGCAAAATAGGCGACCCGTTCCGGTACTGTTTGCCGCGCTTGACTGGCAAGCGCCTGTAGCTGCCCGTCCGAAAAAGCAGGAAGCCGCGCCGCGGCGGTCTGCTTTTCCAGATGCTTCTCAATCCAGCCGGATTTGCTTTCCACAAATCGCCGGATATCCCCATTGGACATCCGCTTTGGGCATCGCACCAGCACCTCGCCCCCGGGGACAATCTGCAGGGAAACGGTTCTGCGGCTGCTGCGGATAACGCGGTATGGGATATTGTATTTTTCCACTTTATCGTTCATAATTCCTTCAAATAATCTCATTTTTACCTAAGGCCGTATCTGAAAGTTGTCAAAACGCCCAAGCAGCGGGTCTTTTTCCCCTGTGCCGCGCCATTTTCCCTTGAAATACATATCCAGTATTCCTGCGGAAAAATGGCTTGCCCATGGCAAAAATCCCTCGCTGTTGGCCATTTCGCCAGCTTTCAGACACGACCTGGTTTCCAGAATTTACAGCTTGAAAATTGATTACAAATCGGTTACAATCCCTTTGTCTTCGCGAGGCAAATACTGAAACAGGAGGTTGGCAAGATGTTCTTTTTTAATTGCAACACCAACAATTCTGATTGCAGCTCCATTTGGCAGCTGCTGAGCCGTCTGTGCGGTTTCGGCTGCTGAGGAAATTTTGTAGCCTTGGGCGATCCCGTGTTCCACGGGGTCGCCTTTTTTGTCAAGTCCAAAAACGCAGTACCGAAAATTTCCGGTACTGCGTCTTTTGTAGCGTTATACCCCGCCGCGGATCTCCAGCAGCTTGCCCTTGAGGTCGTTCTCCATTTTTGCCATTTCCGCTTCGGCGGCAATGCGCTTCTCCCGGCCTTCGGACTGGATCTTCATTACGTCGTCCAGCGTCTGGATCAGCTCGGCGTTGGTCTTTTTCAGGGTTTCGATGTCCACAATGCCCCGCTCGGCTTCCTTCGCGGTCTCCACGGACGCCATGTGCAGCTTCTCGGCGTTCTGTTTCAGCAGGGCGTTGGTGATGTCGTTGACCTGACGCTGCGCCTGGGCGGCCTCGTTGGAATGGGCAATGCCCAGCGCCAGAACCATCTGATTCTTCCACAGGGGGATGGTGTTCATCAGCGTGGTCTGAATCTTCTCCACCATCACATTGTCGTTGTTCTGGATCATGCGGATCTGGGGCGCGGTCTGGATGGAAATGGTGCGGGTCAGCTCCAGATCATAGATCTTCTTCTCAAACCGATTGCACTTGTCCGCCAGGTCTTTTGCCGCCTGCGCGTCCTCCGCAAGTCCGGTGGCCTGCGCCGTGGCTTCCAGCTCTTTCAGCTTGCCTTCCCGTACCTCCTGGAGCTTCTTCTTGCCCGCCAGAATGTACATGCTCAGCTCCTTGAAGTAGGCAAGGTTCTGCTCGTACATCTTATCCAGCATCGCGGAGTCCTTCAGCAGCCGTACCTGATGCTGCTGGAGGGCGTCGCCGATCTTCTCTACGTTGACCTCCGCCTTTGCGTAGCGGCTCTTCATGACCTCCAGCTTGTTCGCCTGCTTGCGGAAGAAGCCGAAGAAGCCCTTTTCCTCCTCGGCGTCGAAGCCCTTCAGCTCGCCCACCACGTTGACGATCAGGTCGCCCACCTCGCCCAAATCCTGCGTGCGCACATTGGCAAGGGCGGCGTCGGAGAAATCGGCCATTTTCTTCTGGGTTCCCGCGCCGTACTGCAAGATCTGGGCGGTGTTCTCCACGTCGATCTTCTGGGCAAAATCATTGACCATCTGCTGCTCCTGGGGCGACAGCACCGGCTCGGCAACCTTGGGCTGCTGTAACTGCGTCTCCTCGGCCACGACCAGCTTGGGCGTATCTTCCAGCTCCGGCTCCAGAGTCAGGCTGGGGATGGGGGCGGATTCGTTCATATCCTTGTATTCAGCGTCCATAATTGATCTCCTCTTCCTAGTTTTTTATAATGTCTGCTGTTTCTTCACTTGGGACAGGCCATCCTCCGTCAGTCCCTCCTGCGCGAGCAGGGTGTTGAGGACGGAAATGTCGCTGGAAACGTCCATGGCGGAATCCCGGAACAGGTCGTCCAGCAGCTTCTCAAAGGCCAGATTCAGCGTATCCAGCGTGGCCTCAATTTCCTTCTTGGAAGCCTGAATGTTTTCCCCCTGCACGGGCTGGGCGTCCATGTCCGCGTAGGCGTTCAGGAGCTTCACCGTCATGGGCAGGTAGTAGTCCATCAGCTTCTTCAGGTCGGGGACCACCTCCGGATGCGCCTCCGCCCGCTCAAAGATACGGCGGACGATCAACTCCATCCGGGAGATTTTCTCAGAAATTTCCTCCCCGGGAATAGCGTCGTTGCAGGCGCGTATCTGGGCGATGAAGGCGTTGCCCCGATCCAGAACCTCCTGCACCTGCGGGTCGTGAACTGTGGACACCTTCGGGGCGCTGGCGGCGGCTTCCTGCCGCTGACGTTCTTCCAGAGCCAGACGGCTCTGCTCATAATGCTGGTAGGTCTCGTCGCTGGTGATGAGGCAGGTTTCCTCCCTGTCCATATGCCCTTCCAGAAACAGCCCCTTGTTGATCATCTTCTGCAATTCTCTGCGGACGAACTTCACGTTCTTTCCAACGCTCCGCGCCAGCCGCTCCAGCGTGCAATGGGTGCTCTCCCCAAGGGTTCTTTTGTACATCTTGAACCGGCTGACCCATCCAAGCTTGCGGATGCCGCTGACGATCAGCCACGTTCCGGCAACGACGCCGCCAACCGTGATCACGGTAGACGCGATTCCCAGACCAATTCCCATGATCAGCCTGACCAGCAGGGAAATAAGCGATATGAACCCGGTGAGCAGCGCCAGACCGCCGCCTACGATCTTCACCAGTCCTACGGCAGTCTCGCCGCCGGTTCCGGCATAAAGCACGGGAAGGTCTTTCTTTTCCTCCACGACCGTAGCCTCGACCTCCCGGTAAACGGGTCTGGCAGGCGGAGTCGTGGGACGGGCGGCGGCTTCCATCGCCTTGCGGACGGCCTCGCTTCCCATATCTACGGCCTTGCCCACGGCCTGACTGACCGTCTGGTTCAGCTTCTGAAAGTCCCGGGCATTGACGGCTCTGTCCACAATGTCCTGAATGCTTCTTCCAAGATCGTCCCAGTCCTGATTTTTATTTGCCATACGATCCTCTCCAAAAAATATTCCCTATCATTATAGCGTGATTCCGCGAAAAAAACAAGCGATCTGTAAAAAATATGCGTTGTTTTCCGGCTCGTCGGAAAACTGTCTGATTTTGGGGTGTGTTATTGATACAATCGTGCTGTTTCATCCATAATTAACGTCAAAAAGTTAATAAGCGAACCATTCTCTGAAAGCCGATTCAGGGAACTGGATTTTGGGTTCAGTCTCCTCCCGGTGCCAAAGTCGCCGCTGGACACCTCATCCGCTTCGTCCCATGGCCTGCTGAGACTTTCTGATACCTCCAGTAATGGAATCGCATTAAGGCAATACCGCACAATTGCGTCTGCGAGTCTCAGCCGTCTTTTTGCTCCACTTCCGCAGTTCCGAAAATGGGAAATACATACAGTATTCCTCCATTTTCGGAACTTTGAATTGGAACAAAAATCCTGCCTGAGACTTCTTGCCGAATTGTGCGGTGCTGCCTTAAATTTCTTTTCAAACGCCGGAGTTTTACTTGCTATTTCCCTGTTTCTCAGCTATACTAAAGAAAAAAGGAGGGAACGACCTATGACCGCGCGAGAGCAGGAAATTCTCCAGATCATCAAGCGGAACCCTATGATTTCTCAGAATGAAATCGCCGACTTACTGAACCTGACACGCTCGTCCGTTTCCGTTTACATCACAAATCTCACAAAGGCCGGTCTGATCCGCGGCCGGGGATATATTCTTGAGGACGAGGGCTATCCCGTCGTTATTGGCACCTCTGCGCTGGATATTCTCAGCGTTTTCGATACCTATAACATAGACAACGATCCCCGGCTCCCCCAGAAAAACTGCAACATTTCCTTTGTCTACAGCGGCGGAGCCAAAAATGTTTCCGAATATCTTGCCCGGCTGGATCGCCATCCCCGGCTGATTTCCGCCCTTGCCCGGGATCAATTTGGCGAAAAGATCGCGCTGGAATGCAACCAGCACGGAATTTCCACGGATCACAGTCTGTTTCTGGAAAACGCTTCCACCACCATGTTTCTGGAAGTAGACGGTCCGGACCTGCATATCTCCGGTCTTGCCAGCAGCCCTATTGAGCAGAAAATCAGCCCCGCTTTTCTGGAGACAAAATACGTATGCCTGAAGGAGGCCGGGCTTATTGCCGTGGAGGATCGTCTTTCACGGGATACCATTGAGTACCTGACCTCTGCCTTTCGCACCACGCCTGTCTATCTTCTGACCTCCCGCCGGTTTTCCAATGTGGAAAATTACCGTGCCTGCCTCAGCCGCTTCACCGGGATGCAGTTCTCCTTCCTTGTGGCATCCTATCTCGCGGAGATGGACAACGTGGCACTTCTTGGCACCTCTGTTGATGACGATGTGATGATCACCGTAGCGCAGGGTCTCGCAGCACTGACCGCCCCCAACAGCCACATTTTGTTTCCGGCTCCCGGCGGCAACATCTGCTATCTGCGCGAGCGACAGCTGTTTGTGATCACGCTTCCGTGGAGCGCGGAGGAACTGGACACCTTCAAGTCCACTCGGGACGCCATGATCGCCGGACTGATGGATTGCGTCTGTGTCGGCAGGAATGCCGAGGAAACGCTTCTGTTCGTTGCCTCCTGTCACGAGATCGCCCGAAAGTCCACTGGCGCGTTTAACCCGGAGATCTGTCTGGCTCTCGTCAATACTGTACGGCAGGAATTGGAAAAGCGCTGCATTGTTCGCCGTCTTTTTTGAAGGCTGCTCCTCAAGCCGCATGCCGTCGGAACGTACTTTGCAGAATGCTATCCGCTTTTTAGGGTCTATCTGAAAACCGTCAACATGCCCAAACAGCGGGTCTTTTCCGCCTGCTGTGCACCATTTTCCCTTGTAATACACAAAGTATTCCTGCGGAAAAATGGCTTCAGCAGGCGAAAAATCCCTCGCTGTTGGTCATATTCCCGGTTTTCAGATAGACCCTAATATCCAGCCTTCCATAAGCAATCGTTCCCCGAAAAAAGTAAATAACTGCCGCAGGGAATCGGGCATGCACCCGCTCCCCTGCGGCAGTTATTTTATCTTCCATATACCTTAGCGGCACGCGTCCACTTCATCGCAGAACCTACGAATTTTTTCCGGATCCCAGTGAAGCCGATCGCCGGGGGCGGTGTGCGCCCGCATCAGCGACGTGCTGACAACAGCACCGTCGGCGAAGGAGAGAATATCCCGGATGTTTTCCGTATTCACACTTCCTCCCACGATCAGAGGTTTCCCAAGCTCCATGGCGTTGACCTTCTCGAAGTACCGCTTCGTCTGGGCGTAGTCTTTCCCTGTCAGGATCAGCCCGTCAGCGCCCATTCTGTCCGCCCATCCGGCAGTGTCCGTAATCGGGACATCGCACACCGGCGTACCCTCCCGGTCGTGAATATCCGCAAGGATCCGAACCTTCGCACCCAGAGCCGTCCGATAGCGAACCATATCCGGCCCCACGCCAGTCCGAAGTCCCTCCGCTTTCAGCATGACTCCCGCGAAGACCTTCTGCCGGACGAATTCCGCGCCGGAGGCATGGGCAATGGCGATGGACGCTTTGGGGTCGTGGGCCTGTACAATAATGCCGATATGCAGCTTCGGCAGTTCCCGCCGTACCAACCTTGAAATCGCCGCCATCACCGCGATGGTCTCCGGTTCTGCCCGCTCCGGAACGATGTTTTCGTCCTGAAGGATCAGTTTATCGATGCCGTTTTCATAGAAAATCGACGCATTTCCCAGCACATAATCCTCCACTTCGGCAAGAGAACGCCCAGGATCCTGGGTTCCATAGTACGGCAGGTGCAGCGCGCCGATAATCAATGGTGTTTTTACATTTTTCATGATTCCGCCTCCATCTGACTCACAATGATATCTCTGCGCCGCAGAGCTTCCTGCCGGGTCACATTCTTTGACCCCGGCACACCAAAAGCGCTGATAATAAACGATGACGAAACCGCGCCGTAGGCGGCAGCCTGCGCCAGGTCTCCCGTTTCGGTCAGCCCAACCGTCAGGCCGCCGCAAAACGAATCGCCCGCACCGGTCGGATCGACCACCCGGTCCAGCCGGTAAATCGGGACTCTGCGGACCCGTCCCTGGCTGTCGCAGGTAATGCAGCCCTGCCCACCAAGCTTCACCACCGCGTTGGGCGCGCCAAGTTCACGCAAACGCAGAACTGCTTCCTCCGGCGTGCAGCCCTCCGGGTATAACCGCCGGATCTCGTCCCAGCTGGGAACAATTACGTCCACCCTTGAAAACAGCGGCGGCAGGAGGTGCTTCTTCTCCGGGCGCATATAGTCAAGGCCCGTGTCCATAACCACGACAGCCTCTGGGCAGCGGCTGCGGACCCAGTCCAGATACTCCATCTGCCGGTCGTAGTGCCGTGCCGCAATCATAACCGCTTTTGCACCGGCGTAATCTTCCGGAATGTCTGCGGCGGTGGGTGCAAAGTTTTCGTGAGCCTCGCTTACCTCCTGCGGCGTCATATACGGGAATCCCTCTATCAGTTCCGCACCCTCGGAACCGTTGTCCTCGTCAAAGGACACCTCAGTCCGATTGCCGTTGCTGTCATAGATCATCCCGGAAAACATGCTGTGCCGCTTTGCGACATGCCGCACTCCCGTCGTATCAATACCGATCTCTGTAAGCTCCCGCAGCCATGCCTCGGGGTAATCCGTCCCGGCCCGGGCAACCATGCCGATCTGTCCCGGCTGCCACAGACGCATCCCCATGGCGCCGTAGGCAGCGTTTCCGCCGAATTGGCGCAGACGTTTTTCCCCGTAGGCATTCAGAATATTGTCAATGGTGATGCAGCCGATCGCTACATAGTTCATTTTTTTGCCTCCGCCCGTGCAATCCGTTCCCGTTCCTCAGAGAGCCGATACCCAAGCAGCTGGGCGGGAATCGCGCACAGGAAGTTCTGCAGGCATTCCTCCGTCCGCGGCACAGTCACATAGCTGTCCGCTTCCGCAATAAGCGCCCGCTCGTCCGCCGTAGTAATGACATGGACGTAGCCTCCGCAGGATTTGCAGGTATATTCCGTCTCCAGTGCCCGGTAGTCCGTCTTACCGGCCGGGGCAATGAGGATCAGGTGATCCCCGGTTTTCTGGGAATTATAATGGTGGTACTCCTCCAGCGGAATCGCAATGGAACGCGCCGGCGTGCATTCCTTCACCTTGGCCGCGCCATATTCCGCGCAGGTGAAGAACGGCCCGCCTCCCGCAAACAAAACCATCTGCTCTGAGGCAAGTATCTTTGCCATTTCCTTTGCCCACGCCTCGCTGCTTACTATAGTCTGCCCGATCAGGTCGGGAATCTGTGCAAACGCGGCAGCCAGAGTCTCACAGCGCGGGGTGTTTTTCCCCGATGCTTCCGCAAGGGCAAATCCCACGGCAATCATCATTGCCATAGCGCATGTGGAGGACTGCGTTGGCCATCCCTTGCGGGAAGCGTGGATCAGCAGGCGCTCGGAGGCGCACTGCATCAGCGTAGAGCCAGGCGTGTTGGAAAGAGCCAATGTCTGGGCACCTCTCTCCCGGGCCGCCATCAGACACTCCACGATCCGAATGGTTTCCCCGCTGGCAGACAGCGCCACTACCAATGTGTGCTCATCCACCGTCCGGCCATAGTAATACGCGAAGTCCAGCGCCTCGCACTCCTCACACGGGAAGCCAAGAATTTCCTCCAGCAGGCTGCGGGTACCCCGCAGGGCAGCGATGGAGTCTCCGCAGCCAACCATCACAATTCGCCGGATATCTTTTTTCGCCAGCCGCTCACCAGCCTCCCGGATAGCGTCAGCCTCCAATTCCAGCGTCAGCCGTATCATTTTCGGCTGATCCAGCAGTTCCCCGTAAGTCAGCGCCGATCTTCTCAGCCGTTCAGGGTCCAGTTCATCGTCTCCGGCTTTGCGTTCCCACGCATCCGTTCCCTGCTGGATGTACATTTCCTCCAGATTTTTCCGGTCGGCCAGATCGCGCAGTGCGCCTTCCGTCCCCTCCCGGAGCAGTGGGGGTAGAATTGGCTGTGTCATGCTTCATTCCTCCTTGTTGATAACCTCGTTTGAGGCACCTCGTTCATAGATCCGACAGAAGGCATCCAAGAACTGTTCATTTGTCAGGATCTCACCGTGCAAATTCAGTCTGCGTGCCAGCCTGCCGGAGCAGGGTCCTTTCAGCATTGCTTCGTTCAGAACCGGTTCGTCGGCAAAGACCTCCTCCGGTGTACCGTCCTTCAGTATCTGCCGGTGCGCCATCACAACGATCCGCTGAAAATTTTCCGCGGCAAATTCAATGTCATGGGTGATCGTAATGACCGTCTTTCCCTGAGCATGCAGCTCCGCGATAATGTTATGCAGAAGCTCGATACCGTAAAGATCCTGTCCCGCCGTAGGCTCGTCCAGAATGACCGCCTCGCAGTCCATGGCCAGTACCGCCGCCACCGTAATGAATTTCCGGATGGAAAGAGGCAAATCAAAGGGATTCTCGTTCCGCATCTTCCACAGTCCCGTTTTTTTCAGAGCCTCTTTCGTGCGGGCCTTTACCTGATCCTCCGGAAGACGCAGGGAAACCTTCGGGCCGTATTCGACCTCAGCGTACACCGTAGCGTGGAAAATCTGGTCATCGGGATTCTGAAACACATAGCCCACCTGACGGGCAATCTGGGCCGTCGTGTAATCCCGGGTGTTTTTGTCGCCTACATAGACATTTCCTTTCGTAGGAACCGTCAGGTTGTTCATCATTTTTACGGTGGTTGTCTTTCCCGCACCGTTCTGCCCCAGAATAGCCAGCGCCTGTCCCTGAGGAATCGTAAGGCAGGCATCCTCCACAGCTGTATAGCCTCCGGGATACGTAAAGGAAACGTGTTCCAGACGAATCTCAGCCATTCCTGTCCCCTCCTTCGAGCGCCTTTTCAAAGACTTCCACTGCTTCACTCTCCGTCACAGGGACGGTGTCCAGTCGGACGCCTCTCGCCATAAGCTCATGGGCGATCTGGGTCACATAGGGGAGCCGCACATGGTGCTTCGGCAGCTCCGGGTCGGAAAACACAGCCTTGGGCGTTCCCTGACAGAGGATCCCTCCCTCCGAGACGACAATGATCTCGTCGGCATACTCCGCCACAAGGTCGATCTTGTGCTCAATCAGAATGATCGTGCTGCCCGACTGCTTCAGCGCGGCAATGATGCGAAATACACTTTCCGTTCCCTCCGGGTCCAACTGGGACGTCGGCTCATCGATCACCATGATCTCCGGCTGAAGAACCAGCAGCGAAGCCAATGCCACCCGCTGCTGCTGGCCGCCGGAAAGCTCGTAAGGGCTTTTCTCCAACAGCTCCGTAATGCCGGTCTGTTCCGCGATGCTCAGGATCCGTTCTTCCATTTCCGCCGGGTCCGCGCCAAAATTCTCCAACGCGAAGCCGATCTCCTCAAACACCGTATCCTTCACGCCGGATATCTGCGTAAAGGGGTTCTGGAACACATAGCCGGAGATCCGGGAAATTTCTCCTTTTTTGTATTCCAGAATATTCTTCCCCTTGATCCGAAGCTCTCCGGACAGCGTTCCTTTGTAGAAGGAGGGAATAAAGCCGCACATCATGACGGCAAGTGTAGTTTTTCCCGCTCCGTTGGGACCAATAATACCATAAAGCTTCCCCGGCTCCAGAGAAAGATCAATATTTTTTACCGCAGGTGTTTCCGTCAGCGGATACTGATATGTTACATTCCGGAACTCGATCACAGGATCCACAGTACAACACCTCCAATCACAAGTATCACATAAAGGCCAATCCCCGCCCATGCATATTTTTCACACTGGTTCGGAAGAACGTCGATAAGTGTGGTTTTTTCACATTCATATTCAAAGCCCTTGGACTCCAATGCCAATGCCCGTTCCTCGGAGCTCATGAACGCACTGACCACCAGCGGAACCAGCGACGGGATCAGCGCCTTCGCCCGAACGAAAATATTTCCCTGCGTCTCTACGCCTCTGGCTCTTTGGGAATCCATAATGACGGTCATATTTTTCCGCATGGTGTCGATCATGGCGAAGCTGGACAGAAAAACATAGGCCTTTTTGTAGCCCATTCCCATTTTCTGGAACGCAACGCACAGATCTCTCCGGGAGGTCGTCGCAAACAGCCAGGAAAACATTCCTGCAATGCCGAGGATGCAGCACAGAAACCGTATCCCGATCCGCAGTCCATAGGCATGGATCTTCACAAAAGCAAACTGCCATACCAGCTCCGGGTTTTCTCCCTTGATGAAAAACACCTGCACCGATACAATAATGATCAGCATAACGGCAAGGTGCTTTACCGTTGAGACAAATTCTTTTATTTTTCCGCTCACCCCAAACAGCAGCACCATCACCGCAAGGTTCGGAAACAGCAGCAGCGGAAGCTTCCAGCGGCCCATGGGAATCAATGCAAGCAGCAATGTTCCCAATGCGTAAATCAAAAAGATGGTCACCTTGACCGTAGGATACAGCCCAACGATCTTGTTGCGGCTCTTTTGTTGAAGTCGTTCTACATACATTTTGGTCGTGCCTCACTTTTTATCCGACAGCAGCTTCTGAATACCTGCTCAGAAATGCCATAACGATCAATGGAGCGCCCCGCACACGTTATGGGGCGCCCCATTGCGGAATTATTTACTCTTCGTCGTCTTCCACGACCGCTTTCTTGTTCTTGCGAATCCACTGCTCGCCGCAGCTGTACTTGATCAGCGTTCTCTGGGGGATCACCAGAATGATCAGGTAGCACAGGATGTGAGAAACGATCCGGTCAAATACGGTGACAATACCGTCAACGCTGAGGACCGTCTTCCAGATGTTCGCGCCCGCTGCCACAAGACCCGCGATGGCCACAGAGGAGCCGCCGTTGCCGGAAATGCCGCCGTATGCAAAGACAGAGATGGGGGCAGAGGTGCAGATGGTGCCGACAGACATAATGAGCAGCATCAGCGCAACCTTCCAAAACTTGCCGTTCGGCCACTGTGCCCGGGCGAACAGACCGGCCATCAGGCCGGTGCAGCCGTTGGTAATTGCGTAGGGCAGGAGAGTCGGGTTACGAATGATGCCGGTAAGGACATTGGTCAGCACACCGGTCAGCATGCCAACCCACGGGCCTGCCAGATAACCGGCAAGAACCGCGCCGAAGGAATCCAGATACAGAGGCAGGCTCAGTGCCGCCACGAGCTGGTCGCCAACTACATTCAGGGCAACGCCGATGGGAATCAGCAGGATGGATAGCAGGGAAAAGTCGGTTTTGATGCTGTACTTCTTTTTCTCCAGAGTTTGAGTCATTTTAAGATCCTCCTTTTTTATTCTACGCTTAACCAGCATTTGCTTATTTGACTAAGCGTTTGCTATATATAGCTTACACAGCTTTCCATAGATTGTCAAGTTGATTTTTACGATTGTACAAAAAAACGGCACATTATACAATTTCTATTGTGCTTTTTTGACATTTATCCTATTCGCGCACAGCAACGGAAGGACGGCAGTATAGGATTGACTGTTTTGCATACTGATTCCTTAAAAAGCAGTTTCAGGCTTGACTTTTTGCCCCGCTCCATGTAAAATGGCACCGTTTTGTCGAACTTTTGAGAAAAACGGGGGGACGATGATGGACTGGCGAAGCAGGAGCACCCGGAAGCTGCTGGGCAAGGTCGTAACGGTGCAGGTCGATCGGCCGGTCGGATATCTTCACGGCGATATTCTGTATCCCATCAATTACGGGTTCGTCCCGGGGCTGATGGGCGGCGACGGCGAGGAACAGGACGCGTACATACTGGGCGTGGATACGCCCCTGTCCGACTTTACAGGGCGGGTCATCGCCGTCATCCGGCGGCACAACGACTGCGAGGACAAGCTGGTGGTCGCGCCGGAGGGGCTTTCGTTCCATCAGGGGCAGATCGCCGAGGCCGTCCATTTTCAGGAGCAGTATTTTATCAGCACCATTGATTCCATCTTTCAGAAATCCTGCGGGGTCGTCCCCTTCCGGCGGGCCGGCGTGGAACCGGAATTTCTGCTTCTGTTCCAGCGGGGTTCCGGAACGTGGAGCTTTCCCAAGGGTCACATGGAGGCCGGGGAAACGGAGCAGCAAACCGCCCTCCGGGAGCTTTTCGAGGAAACCGGCTTCCGGACGCGGCTGATTCCCGGCGCCAAAGCCGCTACGGAATACCGCCTCAGCTCCGCCGCCAGAAAGCAGGTCGTTTTCTTCCTGGGCGAGGTTCACGGCGAGCCGAGACTCCAGGCCAAGGAAATCGAATCCTGCCGCTGGGCAGCGCCCGGCGAACTGGAACAATATCTTCTGCCCCAGGTCGCAAGCGCCGCAAAAGCGCTGCTTGCCCGGATATAAAACGCCTTTCTACCGTTCATCGGCCAAAATTGACCGATGAACGGATTTTTTAACATTTTTGCTTCCCTTTATGATATAGTGTAATCGCAAGGAGGTGTCCCATGAAATTCAAGCTGATTATCGATAAGACCCGGGAAGAAACGGTAGTGGCCACCGTCCACGAGCGCAGCCGTCTTACCGACGAAATGGAGCTTCTTGTCCTGCAGCATGACGGCTCTGACCGGATCGCGGCGTACACAGAGGACGGTATGCGGATGCTCCCCTTCTCCGATATCGAGTGCATCACCGTTCTGGACGGGAAGACCTATGCCGTTACACGCAGCGGCGAACGCTGCCGCTTAAAGCTGCGGCTGTACGAGCTGGAAGCCATGCTTCCCGCGTCCTTCATCCGCATCAACAAGTCGGCACTTGCCAACGAAGCCCACTTGGAGCGCTTCACCGCTTCCTTCAACGGCGCAGTGGACGCCGTCTTCCGAAGCGGCTACCGGGAATATGTTTCCCGGCGGTGCTTCGCGGAAATCAAAAGGAGGTACGATCACGTATGAAGCAATATTGTCTGACATTTCTGAAACGAGGTCTGCTGGCCGCTTCCGGCGGGCCGCTGATCCTCGCCATGATCTACGGCATTCTGGGCGCCAACGGGCAGGTCACTTCCCTCGCCCCCGGAGAGGTCTGCATGGGGATCGTGACCGTGACGCTGCTGGCCTTCATCGCGGCGGGCATCGGCGTCGTCTATCAGATTGAGCGTCTGCCGCTGCTTTCCGCCACCGCGATCCACGCCGGGGCGCTGTATCTGGACTATCTGCTGATCTATCTGCTGAACAACTGGATACCCCGGAATTGGGCATTTATCGGCACCTTCACTCTGTGCTTTGCGGCGGGCTACGCCCTGATCTGGGGAATCATCCTGCTTTCCATCCGGCACAGAACCAACCGTATCAACCGCCATCTGCGGGGAGGAAAATGATGAGAAAACCGTTTCTTGACAATCTGCGCTACGGCATCGTGCTGTCCGTCGCAGTGTATCACGTATTTTATCAATTCAACAGCGTCGGTGTCATCACCAACGTACTTATCCCCGGCATTCCGGCGCTGGACGCGCCGCTGTATGTGCTGTACCCATGGTTCATGGCGGCACTTTTCATGATCTCCGGCATCTGCGCCCGGTACAGCCTGGAAAAGCAGACGGGAAAGCAATACCTGAAAGGCAAAGTCCGCCGCCAGCTCATGCCCTCCGTCGCCATTATTTTCCTCATCGGGTGGAGCACCGGCTGGGTCACCGACCAGTACGCAAACATTTTTGGCGGCGGTCAGGTTCCGGGGTTTGCCAAATATCTTGTGTGGTGCATGTCCGGCATTGGGGTGCTGTGGTTCCTTCATGAGCTGCTGCTGTGCGAGGTGGTGCTGGTGCTGATTCGGAAGCTGGACAAAAAAGACCGGCTGTGGCAGCTGGGCGGCAAGGCGAATTTCCCCGTCATCTGCCTTCTGGTGCTCGGCATGTGGGGCAGCGCCTATATCCTGAACACTCCCGTGATAGAGGTCTACCGCAACGGTTTCTACCTGTTCTGCTTCCTCGCGGGCTACATTCTGTTCTCCCACGAACAGATCCAGTCCCTGCTCGCCAAATGGGCACCCTGTATGCTTGCCGTGAGCGGCGTGCTGGCCGTCGTCTACACGGTGCATTTCTGGGGACAGAATTACGCGGCTCTCAGCAATCTGAAAGCCCCGCTTACCAATCTCTATGCGTGGTTTGCCTGCCTTGGGGTGCTGGGCGCGGGAAAACGGTGGCTGGATAAGGAGACTGCCTTCACCCGCTGCATGGCAAGCCGCAGCTTCGGCATCTACGTCCTGCACAACCCCCTGCTGGTGCTACTGGCTTGGGCGATGGATAAGCTGCTCCATTTCCCCGTGTGGAGCATGTATCTGCTTCTGCCGGTGCTGCTGGCGCTGCTCCTGCCGCCGTTGATCGCGCTTATCAAGCGCATTCCCGTCCTGCGCACATTGGTGCTGGGCGAAAAATAAAAAATCCGCGCCACGGTTCATGCAAACCGTGGCGCGGCACTTTTGGGGGTTACTCGATGCAGATCCGATTGTTCTCGGGCAGCTTCTTCTGTCCGGCCTTCGGCACATCCAGCGTCAGAATACCGTTCTCAAACTTGGCGGACACCTCTTCGGGCTTCACATCGCCCACGTAGAAGCTGCGGCTCATGGAACCGGCGTAACGCTCCCGGCGGATGTAGCGACCCTTCTTGTCCTCCTCATCCTTATCAAGACCCTTTGCGGCCTGGATGGTCAGGTAGCCATTGCTCAGGTCAATACTGATCTCGTCCTTCTTGAAGCCGGGCAGATCGACCGCCAGCTCATAGCCGTCTTCCTTCTCCCGGATATCGGTCTTCATCAGATTCTTGGCGTGCTTGCCATACAGGGGGCTGCGACCCTCCGAGACGTTCATCATGCCAAAGGGATCGTTAAAGAAATCATCAAACAAATCTTCTCCAAAAATGCTGGGCAACATAAGTCATTCCTCCATTCAAATCTTCTATGTTCCCTGCGGAGGGGCTTTCTTTTTTTCGCCCCTCTTTTTGGTACGCCTACACTATACCACGATTTTTAGCACTGTCAAGGTCTGAGTGCTAAAGTTCATAAAAAGATAAAATGGCGTTCACAGAATATGCGATTTTTCCGGCAGATATCCGGAAACCTCCCCGTAGAACGAGAAAAGCGAAAGGAACCCCCTTTCGCTTTTCCCGCTTTTCTATACCAGCGGCGCAAACAGCCGCAGAATGCACTGCCAAATCCGCAAAATTGCCCCGCTTCCGGTGCTGTAGCGCTGAGTGACCTCGCTGCATTGGGAGAACAACACGTCAAAATCCCGCGCCATGTCGCCAATCGCGTCACAGCCGTAGAGCAGAACGTCGTTCTCGAAATGGTGATACAGGCTCCGGTAGTCAAAGTTCGAGCTGCCTATGGAGGCGATCTTCCAGTCGCACAGGCACTGCTTTGCATGGCAGAAGCCCGGCGTATACTCGAAAATCCGCACGCCCTGCCGGGCAAGGCCGGAATAATAGGAGCGGGTGATGGCAAATACCACTTTTTTGTCCGGAATTCCCGGCGTAATGATCCGCACGTCCACACCCCGTTTGGCCGCAAGGCGCAGCGCCCGGCTCATTTCGTCGGTGATGATCAGGTACGGTGTAGTGATATACAGCGTCTTTTCCGCCTGAGCGATCAGATTCAGATAGACATTTTCCGCCGTGCGCTCCTCCGACAGCGGGTTATCGTTGAAGGGCTGCACGAACCCCTCCGACGTTACCTTGTGACAGATGTTGAGGTAGCGTGCGAAGTCCTCGTCTTCCTTGGTCGTCACGTTCCACAGCTCGAAAAACGACGCCGTCAGGCTCCGGACCGCCTCGCCCTCCAGCCGAAGGCCGGTGTCCTTCCACACCCCGTAGGGCCGGGCACGGCCAAAGTATTCATCCGAAAGGTTATAGCCGCCGATATAGCCCACCTTGCCGTCGATGACCGTGGTTTTCCGGTGATCCCGGTGGTTCAGAAACAGATTGACCACCGGCACGGCAGGGTTGAACACCCGGCAGCGGATGCCGTCCTCGCTCAGCCCTCTGGCGAAACGCAGATTTACAAAGCCAAGGCTGCCGATGTCGTCGTACATCAGCCGCACCTCGACCCCCTGACGCGCCTTGCGTACCAAAATTTCCCGTATCTCCTGAAAGGCCGAATTGTCCGCCACAATGAAATATTCCATGAAGATGAATTTCTCGGCCTTTTCCAGATCCGCTTTCATGGCCTCCAGCGTTTCCGCCCCGTCGCCCAGATAGCGGACGCTGGTATTTTCGTACACAGGCCAGTTTTCATGGACGGAAAGATAGTGAAACTGGTTGCCGGCGGCGCGGTTTTCCGATTCCAGCCGTGCCAGCACCGCCTCGTTCTGGGAAAGGCTGCCCTCTATTTTCTCCCGGAAACGGCGGATACGCTTCCCCGCCCTGCCCGGGTCGCCCAGAATGTCGAACAGCAGAAACAGGCTCAGGCCCATCACCGGAGCCGCCAGAATCAGCATGATCCACGGCATTTTCATGGCAGTAGAAGTGTGTCTGCCGTACAGGCGAAGCACCACCACGATGCTCAACAGGTTGACGCACGCGGATATCCAAGCGGAGTGGGCGTTCAGCTTCACCGCCATTACGATCAGCCAGACGACCTGAATGATAATGGTCAGCCCCACGAACGCGATTCTTGGGATACTGTTGCGTTTGCGTTTGTGCTCTCTGCTCATTCCGCACCTCCTTTTTCCTTCTCTTCGTTCTCCTCGTCCAGTTCCCGCCAGAGCTCGTCCGCCCGCCGTTGGTTCTCCATCGCCACGTCAATGCCCTCGGTGCTGTCCTTGCTGAAAATGATCCGCAGCGTCAGGATGATCAGCCGGATGTCCAGCAGCGGCGAATAGTTTTCAATATACATCATGTCCAGACGCAGCTTGTCATAGGCGCTGGTGTTGTATTTTCCGTAGATCTGGGCATAGCCCGTCAGACCGCCCCGCACCTTCAGACGGTAGCAGAATTCCGGAATTTCCTTGGAAATCTCGTCCGCGAGGCACTTTCTCTCCGGCCGGGGGCCGACGATGCTCATGTCACCTTTCAAAATGTTGATCAACTGGGGCAGCTCGTCCAGACGGGCGGCGCGGATGACCTTGCCCACCTTCGTGATTCTGGGGTCGTCCTCCGAGGCCAGCACTGCGCCGGCGTATTTTTCCGCGTCCACGATCATGCTGCGGAACTTGAGTATCTCAAATTCCCGCCCGCCCCGGGTCATCCGTTTCTGCTTGTAGAACACCGGGCCGCCATCCTCGATTTTAATAGCAGCTGCGATAATGAGCATGACCGGCGCGGCGGGAATCATGGCAATGCCGCAGAGCACCAGATCCATGGCACGCTTGATGATGCGCTGCATGGGGGTCAGGCCGGTGCCCTTCACCATGAGCAGTGGGGTGTCGAACAGCGTATTGTTCTTCGCCCCCCGGAGCATGATGTCCGTGAGTTTGGGGGCGACGTAGGTACGGATGCGGTAGCGGTAGCAGTATTTGAGAATATCGTTGCGGGTCTGGGCGGGAATGTCCGTGAGGATGACCGCGTCATGCCTGCGGGTCTCCTGGCACACTGCCTCCAACCCCTCGTCAATGCTCATCAGCTTGCTGACATTATATTTATCCCGGCGGGAGTCCATCTTGATCTTCAGCCCGATGCCCCGCTTGTTGCCGTACACCAGCAGCATGTCGTGGGGGGCGTACAGCTTATAATACAGCTCCGTGTACACGTAGATCAGCACCACCGCCACGACGATCTCCGCCAGGAGCAGCAGGAGCATCGGCCCCACGGCGATCATGGTGTTGGCGATCAGGCACAGCTGGAAGTATGTGAGAAAATTTACCACAAACAGGGAGATCACCTGTCCGATAATCAGATCCAGCCGATGGAGCTGCCCGAACAGGGTGCAGTCGGAGTTCAGGAACATGACGTACAGCAGCGCCCCATAGACGCCCATCAGCACATATTTGCCCTTGTATACAAAATGTTCGATTTCGTATCCCTTGCGGAACGCGCCGTAATACAGCAGGGTCATGACCACTACTTCCAGCAGCGTTTCCGCCGCCCGGACAAGTCCCTTGGTGTCCTCATACGCGCTGCGGCTCAGCTTTCTCATTGATAATACACGTCCTCTATGCAAAATATGACACAATTCCCGGAAAATATACTTTTTGTTATCATACCACACCCATCAAAAGAAAGCAACCCCGGAAACGAAACCGGTCGTTTCCGGGAACCCCGCCTCAAATAATGAAATTTTCTCTTTACAAATCCAACATTTTCTGATACAATCATTCCTGTTCTGTGGCCCGGTGGTGCAGTCGGTTAGCACGCCAGCCTGTCACGCTGGAGGTCGACGGTTCGAGTCCGTTCCGGGTCGCCACAAAAAAGCACGCTTTTAGCGTGCTTTTTTGTCATTCTGTCAAAGGCCCCCTGCTTTCAGCAAACGAAGGCAGGGGGTCTTTAGCGTAGGCGCAGCCTCCGTATGGAAGCTGCGCCTGATATATTTTGATACTATTTCCTGATTAAAATCTTTGATTTTAATCAGGAAGGCATCGCCTAATGGCGCTGCCAGTTTTGTGATTTATAAGGAAAGAAATCACAAAACAAGTCTCATATGAACTCCTTGCCCTTCGGGCAAGGAGTTCAGTATGACTGCTATCCGATCGCTTTCTGATATTCCTTCTGAATCTCCGCTTCAATCAACTCAGAATCAAGCGATACAACAGATTCTGTTCTTGAAGTGGAATAATTCATGAAAAGATTGGTCTGCACATAGACGTTCCTGAAAGCGCCATCCGTATCAAAATTGAAATTTACGAAATAATGGGGCTGTTCATTTTCACCTTCGGCAAAAGGCTGGTCGATCCGCAGCATTACCGTGATTCCGCTTTCGTCTTCGAGCGTATCCATATAGGCAACAACAGAATCATTCCACTGAAAGTAGGCAAGCCATGGTTTTACGCTATCACCGAAGGTCATTTCATCTGCTCTCCATTCGATATTGGTATAGGCCTTGCCCCATTTTCCCTCGTTACTGTAGCGGACACCATTGGCAGCCATAAAAGCCATTCTTAATGAGTATTGCTCGCCATCTACGATATTTACCGACTCCGGGTCAACGTCCACAATCTCCAGCCAGTTTCCGTTGTCCTGATAGTAATTGGCGGTAGACCAATGGCTTTGATCGCCTTTAGATTGGTCAACTACGATATGGCAGCTGCCATTCTGAACTGCCTCTAAAACAGCACGGCACTTTGCAAAGGCCGCCTGTTCATCCGGATTTTCTTCAACAACAGTATCTGCATTGATAGCAACAGTCTTCAGGAACCGTTCTGCGATGCCACCGGAAATCTGATTCTCATCATACCATATATCATAGATAATATCACCATCGATGAAGAATGTATGCTGCTCACAGAGTGCATCCGGATTGCCGTCCCAGAAGATTTCACATTCCACATCTCCGTATATAGAACTGCCGGACGTATATCCAATAGGAGCACCAGACTCTTCCTCTTTCAATGCAATGATATCAGAAAGTTGAAATTCTGGATAATCCCAACTGGTAATGCCGCCAACATCTACAGAATCCCTTGTCAGCACAACGTTGCCATCCTGCTCCCTGAAAGAAAAACCGGAAGGGAGTAGCAGTTTGAGGGTGCCATACTGAACCAGTTTCGTATCTGTAATGACAGCAGAACCGTCGGCAGCGGGTGTGCGCTCTTCGGTAGGTGCTGTGGCGCCGTCGGCAGGGGTGTCGTCGATGGTGTCTGACTTTTGGGGGTTGACTGCGCAGGCTACTAAAACAGCGGCGCACAGCAATACACAAATCATACTTACCCATAATTTGGGTTTCTTCCATTTTGCCATATTCATAATGCGACCTTTCGTATTTCCCTCGCCAAAGGCCAGGGGCATCCCGGCAATCATCTTTTTATGCGTTGCAAGCCTCAGCAATGAAGCGGAATAATCCGCCCTGATTTGAGGCCCCATTTCCCGGATCACCGCCTCATCACAGCTCATCTCCATATCTTTGCCCGCCAGAATGAATGCGGCCCACGCCAGAGGATTAAACCAGTGGATGCACAGGGCACAATATGCCAGCAGCTTGATGATATGGTCACAGCGGCGGATATGATGCCGCTCATGGGCAATGATATACTTTTGTTCTTGTGTTGGGATATTGGAGGGCAAATAGATTTTGGGGGCGAGGATGCCCATAACAAATGGCGTGTCAATATAATCGGCACGATAAACGTTTCCTGTGTAAGCCACAGCGCCCACCAGTTTCCGTCTCAGACGGATATACTGCACGATGCTGTAAAGAATCATGATACCGGTTCCGGCGATCCAGACATAAGGAACGATTGCCATAATATCCAATCCGGCATGCTCTGACTCCCCTGCCTGCGCAAGTTCCGACCCTGACTGATTTTCAGCCGGAACGAAAGTGAAATCAGGATTCCGATTGGTTTCGGCAGGAAGAAAATAAACCACGCTGGCTGCGCCTGATGTCTCCCGAATTTCCGGTTCCAACGCATTCAGAACGGAAACGGGTGCTGTAAATGCCACCGGGCACAGAAGCCGGAACAAAACCACCAACCAGAGTGCATAAGAAAAAATCTTTGGAGATCGTTTCAGCATGAGTCTGGCCAGCATGACCAGCAGAATGACGATGCTGCCCGTCATACTCATATTCAGCACTTGAGAAAACAGATTACGCATGGGAATCCTCCCGCATGGAATCAATGACCTTTTGCAGTTCGTCGATTTCGCAGTCAGACAGCTTTTTGCGGCTGCCGAACGCGGCTAAGAACGCAGGCAAAGAACCGTGAAATGTCTCATCCACAAATATTTCACTCTGACGTGCATAGAATTCCTCCCGGCTGACCAGAGATGTTACCTTGCCATCCTTATTCCGGAACAGCTCCCGATCACAAAGCCGTTTCAGAATCGTGTATGTCGTGGTTCGTTTCCAGTTCAGGCGTTCCTCCGCCAGTTCCGTCAAGCGGCGAGAAGTGACAGGCTCATTATCCCAGATAATATCCGCAAAAATGGTCTCGATCTCACCCAGCTTATATTCCGCCATATGGATTGCCTCCTTTGCTCTACTGTCAGTAGACAATTATACTCTACTACCTGTAGACAGAAAAGTCAAGGATTTTTTGAAACGTTAATATAACCTTAAAGAGACGGCACAAGAAGGGCAGTTTGCAACTTCTACAAGCTTCCTGTCGTTTCTTCCCCCTGTAACCACATTAATATATCCTCCCAATACTGGGGGTACAGTATTGGGGGGAACATATCAAACGGTGGGGGCTGTTTTGCGCCCTTTTGGGGGGCGCTTTCATAGCAAAAGAGAGGCATTCCCCAAAGAATGCCTCTCTTTTCATTTTCCAGCCCCGCCTTCGGCGTGCTTTTTTACGGCTGTGCCGTTACCGGCCGTATCCGAAAGCTGGCAGAACGGTTCGGCTGCGGCTGTTTGCCCTTGGTAAGCCATTTCTCACGGGAATGCCGGATCGTATTCCAAGGGGGATTTGGAAGGCAAACGCGCGCCTGCACGTTCTGACAGCTTTCGATAGGCCTTGGGGGATTATCTGTCGGCTGCCTAATCGCGGTACAGTTTGAAGGATGTGTGTTTTGAAGGATGTGTGTGCAATACAGATTGAGGAAATCGGATTAGGAGGTATTTTTGCGATTTGGCATCCGTTTGTACAGTGAGGGAAGCTCTGATTAAATCGACGAGAACTGGCAGCGAGAGATTTTGTCTCCAGACAAGGTATGGAAAATGCGGGAATACCGTATGTATTTCCCATTTTTCGTACCGAAGGCTGGGGCAAAAGATCCGCTGTCCAGCCGAAGACGATTTATTCAGAGGTTCCTGAGGTTATATCAGGCCAGCGCTTCGCCCAGACTGCGGCAGGCGCTCAGCGCTTCGTCATCGGGGGTCTCCTGACAGATCACGCTGTCGCAGACCAGATTTGCGCCCTTGTCCCGGCAGTTCTCTTCCCACGTGCGCATCCACTCGCCGTCGCCCCAGCCATAAGAGCCGAACAGAGCGATCTTCTTGCCGGAGAGCTTACTCTCGCAGGTCTCGAACATGGGGGCGAATTCGCCGTCTTCCAGTTCCTCCGCGCCCATGGCGGGGCAGCCGAAAGCAACCGCGTCAAATTCGTCCATCTTTCCTCCGTCGAACTCGGCGGCGGTAAACAGCTCCGCTTCCGCGCCAGCGCGCTTTGCGCCTTCCAGAGCGGCCTGCGCCATGGCTTCGGTATTTCCGGTGCTACTCCAATAAACAACTGCAATTTTCATTTTCAAAAATCCTTTCTTAAATCCTATTTCATCCGGCTACTGTGAGCCGTTCGATGTCGATCCCGCTGGCAAGCTGGCGGCAGTAGACCCTCGTGCAGGCTTTGTACTTGGCAAAGGTCTTCCGGGCTGCTTCCTCGTTTTCATAAACCTTCCAGCAGCCCACGCATTTGCAGGGTCTGTGCTCTAAGAAGCCCTTCACGTCCTCCGGCGGATAGCTCAGAAACAAGCCGATCTCGTGGGGGAAATCCTCCTGCTGCTTTAATCTCCGGGCAAGCCTTGTCAGGCATCGGCTGCCGCCCCGGCAGTTGTAGCCGAACTCGCTGAGGAGCGCTTCGCAGGATGCGCAGGAGAGGTCTTTTTCCAGCCGCGCTGGCCGGTAGAGGTAGATCAGCGCCCTGTCCTGACGGATACGCAGGGGGACTGCCCGGACACCTTTCTTCCCAAGCCGCCGGTTCAGACTCCGCAGAAAGTCCAGCAGGTCCTCCCGGCTTTCGTAGGGGCAGGCAAACAGGTTTCCGGTTTTCAGCCCCGCCAAGGTGGGGGCGCAGTTGCGAACCACCTGTTCCTCAGACATGGCCGTCCTCCTTGCCCCGGGCGATTCGGCGCAGGCTTTTCCGGATGGAAATGACGCCCACAGACGTCACAGTGACAGCCGCAACGGCACCGGCGCCGGACAGAATCGTGGCAATTTCCATAGCTCGAACCTCCCGTATTCATAATGATAAGATCATCTTTTTTGTTCGCTTTTTGGTTAGCCTCTGCTAACTGGCTATATCATACACGATGTTGCTCCATTTGTCAAGTCTTTTTCCTACTATTTTTATAGGCAGATTTTTGGATGTGAAAAAGCGCCCCAGCAGGGCGCTTTTAAGCCGTTTTATTGAAGTTTCCGAGCCTTTTATTCCTGTGGCAGTGTGACAATTCGGGGTTCATGATGGACGGCAGGCAGAATTTTCTCCATCAGGTCAGCCGTCCGAAAGCGCAGGCTGGAGGAACCGATCTCCTTGGAGAGGACGCTGGTTTTGAAATGCTTGTCCCCGGGCAGCATCAGCAGATAAAACTCCGTACACTGCCGGTTGCACAGCAGCAGATTTTTGCAGATCACCGCATCCAGCACCCGGTCGATCTCCTCGCAGGCTTCCATGGTCATAGCCGCCTCGTGGTCGATGCGCTGGTAGTCGATTCCCAGGCTGTCCAGCAGATCGTAGCAGCGGATTTCCCTCTCAAGCCGTCCGGCGCAGTTGGCGGGACGTCCGTTTACCAGTTCCATAGTCATTTTTCCTTTCTCAGCTGCCAGAATGCCACGGCGCTGGCAGCCGCTACGTTCAGAGAATCCACGCCGTGGTACATGGGGATTTTTACGGTGTAGTCGCACCGGGCAATGGTCGTCTCCGTCAAGCCGTCACCCTCGCTGCCCAGAATCACCGCCAGCTTTTCCTCCGCCATGAGACGGCGGTCGTCAATGGAGACGGAATCGTCGCTCAGCGCCATGGCTGCGGTTCGGAAGCCCAGACGGTTCAGCTGCTCCATTCCATCCCCCGGCCAGTCTCCCGTAAACGTCCATGGAATCTGAAACACCGTCCCCATGCTGACCCGCGCGCTGCGGCGGTACAGCGGGTCACTGCATCCGGGGGTCAGCAGCACGGCGTCCATGCCCAGCGCGGCGGCGGAACGGAAGATCGCGCCCACGTTGGTGGGGTTCTGGACGTTTTCCAGAACCACGATCCGCGCCGCCCCGGCGCAGATATCCTCCACGGTGGGAAGCCCCGGGCGGCGCATGGCGCACAGCACGCCCCGGGTCAGGTGGTAGCCGGTGAGATTGCACAGCAATTCTTCGTCCGCGGTGTACACGGGTATGCCGGGGCAGCGGGCGATGACCTCCCGCGCCGCGCCCGTAATGTCCTTGCGCTCCATGAGCAGCGACACCGGCTCGTATCCGCCGTCCAAAGCCCGGTGGATGACCTTGGGACTTTCCGCAATGAACATCCCCTTGGCCGGTTCAAACCGGTTGAGCAGCTGCGCCTCCGTCAGCCGGGCATACACGTCCAGCTCCGGCGCGGAGAAATCCGTTATTTCAATGACGTTGGCCATAGCGTTCCTTTCCTTATCCTCCACCCCATGACAATCTGCCAAAAAACGGGGCGCTTTTTTCCTTCCTATACTACCAAATTCCGTTCAAAATGTCAAAGATTTCTCCGTCGATTGACTTCCATTTTCCGCAATGGTAGAATACATTCATTGTAAAGAGAGGGGCGGATCGCCATGGCAGACAAACATCCGGGGTATATGACCACCTTCAAGGAGCGCTTGAGCTACTGGACATACTTCATCGGACAGAACATTTACTATAACATCACAGCGGCTTTTATCTCCACCTACCTTGCCATGCAGGGCGTGAACCTTGCCAAGGTCGCTATCGTGCTGCTGATCGTCAAGATCTGGGACGCCGTGAATGACCCCATTTTCGGCTTCATCTTCGACAAGGTGAAATTCAAAAACGGGCAGAAAAGTCTGCCCTGGCTGCGCATTTCCACCGCACTGATCCCCATTGTGACCATCATCCTGTTCTCCATTCCCTCGGCGCTGGGGGAGACTGGGAAACTTGTCTGGTTCGGCGTGGCCTACGTGCTGTGGGACACTGTGTACACTCTGACGGACATTCCCGCCTATGCCATGCTGAACACCATGACCGACAATCTGCCGGAGCGCAACACCCTGCTCTCCGTCAACCGGGTGTTCTCCGGGGCGGGCGTGCTGATCTACGGCGTTGTGCTGCCCATCCTCATCAGCGAAAATGTGGGCATGAGCGCCAGTCTGGCCATTGCGACGCTGTCCATTTTCAGCGCCCTGACCATGGTGCCCCTGTCCCTCAACTGCAAGGAGCGCAACTATAAGCCCGAAGAGGAAGACGAAAACTTCTCTCCCCGGCAGATGTTCTCCTATCTGGGAAAGAACAAATACCTGCTGACCTACTACGGCGGCTACTGCGCCACCGACGCGCTGAAAACCTCCGCCGCCGTGACGCTGTTCGTCTCCTTCTACCTGTTCGGCAATTCCCTTTATTCCATCGTGCTGAACCTGCTGAACATGGTGCCGGGTGTTTTCGCCGCCATGCTCATGCCCACCATCCTGAAAAAGCTAGACAAATTCAAGACGCTTTTCTGGTGCAATATCGTCAACATCATCTTAGGTCTGGTGATTTTCTTCGCTGGCTACGAAAACCGGGCGCTGTTCCTGACGCTGACCTGCGTCCGCACCATTCCCATGAGCATCGTGGGCATTCTCGCCTTCATGTTCACCCCGGACTGCGCCGAGTACGGCCAGTATAAATCCGGCATCAGCGCCAAGGGCATCACCTTCGCCATCCAGACCTTCTCTGTGAAGATCACCGCCGCCATCTCCTCCTCTCTGGCGCTGGCGCTTCTGGGCTGCTTCCACTGGATTTCCGTGGAGGCGGAGAGCTTCGAGACGCTGAAGGCGCTGAACATCCAGCAGAGCGCAGGGGCGCTGGAAGGACTGTGGATCGTGTACGCGCTGGTGCCTGTCATTGGCATGATCATTTCCACGTTCTTCTATCTGGGTTACAAGCTCAACGACAAGGACGTGCAGATCATGGCGCGGTGCAACGCCGGAGAGATCACCCGTGAGGAAGCCGAGGCTCTCCTGTCCCGGAAATATTGACCTAATGCTGCAAACAGAAACGGCGCCATCCGGCGCCGTTTCTGCATGTCATACGGGGTTCTTATCAGGGTCTGTCATTATTTCTCGATAGAATGGTTAACACCATTTTATACGAGTTTTTAATAAAACGCTTAAAAGCGTTTTATTAGGCCGCAGGATTGCGGCCAGCGGCCACTGCCGCTAAAAAACGAAGTCAATACATTTCTTACCGCCGCCCAGGCGGTCTGCCGTGTAACGGCAGAATAAAATGATGAAATCATTTTATTAAGAAATAGTATTATCCCGCGAATCCTTCGCAGGCCGTCCGCAGAGGCGTGCGGGCAGCAGACGGCAATCCAAAAATGGCCTCCCGCCGTAAAGCGGGAGGCCATAAGAGGATATATTACTGTGCCAGAGTGCTGGTCTTGTACTTTGCGCTCTTCTTCAGGAACAGCGCCAGGAAGCCGACCGCGGCGATAACACCGGCGACAACGGCGATGGGATAGTACACGCTCTCGGCAATTCCCATAGGCTTCCACAGCAGGCCGAGGCACTCGCCGGCCGCGAAGAAGTAGGTGATGGAAACGCCGGTCATGAAGGTGGCAGGAACCGCACAGATCCAGTAGTTGCGCTTGTTCTGCGCCAGATACATGGCAGCCGCCCACAGAGCGATCATGGCCAGAGTCTGGTTGGACCAGGAGAAGTAACGCCATACCACGGAGTAGTCGATCTGGCAGATGATGGCACCGACGCCCAGCAGGGGGACGGTCAGAAGCAGACGCTTCTTCCAATCCTTCTGGTCGATCTTGAACCAGTCGGCCAGTGTCAGACGGGCGCTGCGGTAAGCGGTATCACCGGAGGTGATGGGACAGGCGATAACGCCCAGCATAGCCAGGACGCCGCCGATCTTGCCCATGGTGGTGGTGCAGATCTCGTAAACAACAGCGTTCACACCGGCACCGGCTTCCAGCAGAGCCTGGGTGTTCTCGTAGAAGGAAACACCGGCAGCCGCCCAGACCATGGCGATGATGCCCTCGGCGACCATTGCGCCGTAGAACACCTTGTGACCCTGCTTCTCAGAGGTGCAGCAGCGGGCCATCATGGGAGACTGCGTGGCATGGAAGCCGGAGATGGCGCCGCAGGCCACGGTGACAAACATGAACGGCCAGATGTGGATGTTCTGAGGATGCTGGTTATAGAAGTTGTTCCACAGCTCGGGCATCTGATACTCATGGGCGAACAGCAGAACACCCGCAACACCGACGGCCATGATGATCAGGCAGATACCGAAGATGGGGTAGATCTTGCCGATGACCTTGTCGATGGGAACGAAGGTGGCGATGAAGTAGTAGATGATGATGACCCACAGCCAGAAGGTAGCGTCCAGCTTCTCGGGGGTCAGCAGAGCCAGCAGACCGGCGGGACCCTTGGAGAACACGACGCCGACCATGACCAGCAGGATGACGGAGAACACGCGCATGACCTGCAGCATGACCTTGCCCAGATAAGTACCGGTAATCTCGGAAATGCTGGCGCCCTTGTGCCGCATGGACAGCATACCGCACATGTAGTCGTGGACGCCGCCGGCGAAGATGGTACCGAAGACGATCCACAGATAGACGACAGGTCCAAACAGAGCACCGTTCAGAGCGCCGAAGATGGGGCCGAGACCGGCGATGTTCAGCAGCTGAACCAGGAAGATCTTCCAACCCTTCATCGGGACGAAGTCAACGCCGTCGTTGAGCGCGATGGCAGGCGTCTCCCGGTCGTCAGAGCCAAAGATCTTGTCTACGCGCTTGCCGTAGAAGATGTAGCCGACGACCAGAGCTGCAATGCAGAGAATGAAAGTAAGCATAGGTTTCCTCCTTAGTTAAGTTACCCTGCGGTGGCGTATCACCGCCTGGCGAGTATCATTATATGTCTAAACCGTGAACAAATCAACCCTTAGTATAGCGAAAAAAGATTTTCGTAGCATTAACCAAATTTATGGCGGTTTTTTCCTTCCGAGGAGTGGCGTGACCCTGATTTTTTTCGTCAGATTGCATAAAACAGCACGCAGAAGAACTGGAGCAGCGCCCCCAGAACGACGAAAATGTGAAATACGGAGTGCATCCACTTCCTGCGCTTGCCCAATCCGTACAGAACGGAGCCGACCGTGTAGGCAATACCGCCCAGCAGCAGAAGCAGGAAGCCCGGGAAGGTCAGCGCCTGCATCGCCTGCCTAGCGAAGAAGATGATCGCCCAGCCCATGCCGATATAGCAGATCATGGAAAAGACCCGGTATTTCTTCAGGTCAATGGCCGTCAGGGTCGTGGCCAGCGCTACCATGCCCCACTCAAAGCCGAACAGCACCCACGCAAGGACGGGATTCTCCGGACGGATGGCGGACAGCAGAATCACGGTGTAGGTTCCCGCAATGAGGAAATAAATGGTGCAGTGGTCAAGTACCTGCATCACCTTCTTGCCCAGGGTGGGCTTCAGACCGTGGTAGACGCTGGAAATGGTGAACATGGTAACCATGGCGCTGCCGTAAATAGCGGAGGTGACGACGCCCCAGGGATTACCGTGGAGAGCGGCAAAAATGACGCACAGTGTCAGCGCCACGACGCCTACAGCGCCGCCGACGATGTGGGTGACCATGTTCATGATCTCTTCGCCCCGGCTGTAATCCGGGAGCTGGCGGTCGGACAATTTCGTTCGTTTCATTTTGGTTTCCTTCCTTTGTGAAGATGGAGGGAGTATAGCACATTTTTCACAAAAAAGAAACCGCCATTTTGTCGAGTTCTCTCCCCGGCGGAGAAATTCGGTTTCTACCGGGGTGAGAAGTGGATACGGGGTTGACAAATGTCCTTCCATACAATACAATTCTCCTAGTCACGGCGTAAAGTACGCCGTTTTTTGCATAGAATAGAGAGGGTTCGAGCTATGAAAAAGGTACCTTTTTTGACTCTGGAAAAAGCAAAGGAAATCCGCGAGCAGATCCCCACCCCCTTTTACGTTTACGACGAGGCCGGCATCCGCGCCAACGCCCGGTTACTGAAGGCGGCGTTTTCCTGGAATCCCGGATTCCGGGAGTATTTTGCCGTCAAGGCCACCCCCAACCCCTTCCTGCTGAAAATTCTCCACGAGGAGGGCTGCGGCTGCGACTGCGCCACCTATACCGAGCTGCTGCTGTCCGAGGCCGTGGGCATCACGGGACATGACGTGATCTTTTCCTCCAACGATACGCCGGCGCTGGATATGCGCAAGGCGCGGGAGATGGGCGTATACATCAATCTGGACGACGCCACCTATGTGGATTTTCTGGCATCCATGGGGCCGGTCCCCGAGACGGTGTGTCTGCGGTATAACCCGGGCGGTTCCTTCTCTCTTGGCAACACCATCATGGACATGCCCCGGGACGCCAAATACGGCATGACCGAAGACCAGATGGCAGGAGCCATCACCCGGCTGATGAAGCTGGGCACGAAGCACTTCGGCGTTCATGCCTTCCTTGCCTCCAACACAACCACCAATGAATACTACCCCGCTCTGGCCGGGCAGCTGTTCCGTCTGGCGGTACGGCTGCGCAACGCCACCGGCGCGCATATTTCCTTCATCGACCTGTCCGGCGGCATCGGCGTGGACTACCGTCCCGAGCAGCCCAGATGCGACATCGGCGTCATCGGTGAGGGCGTGCGGGTGAAATATGAGGAGATCCTGACCCCCAACGACATGGGTGACGTCGCCATTTTCACCGAGCTTGGCCGGTTCATGCTGGCGCCCTACGGCCACCTGATCTCCACCGTCATTCATGAAAAGCACATCTACCGGGAATACGTGGGTCTGGACGCCTGCGCCGCCAACCTGATGCGCCCGGCCATGTACGGCGCTTACCACCACATCACCGTGCTGGGCAAGGAGGACGCCATTCTCGATCACGTCTATGACGTCACCGGCGGTCTGTGCGAAAACAACGACAAATTCGCCATCGAGCGGAGTCTGCCGGAAATCCAGATCGGCGACATTGTAGCCATTCACGACACCGGTGCTCACGGCTTCTCCATGGGCTACAATTATAATGGCAAGCTCCGTTCCGCGGAGGTTTTGCTGAAAGAGGATGGCAGCTTCCAGCTCATCCGCCGCGCCGAGACGCCGGAGGACTATTTCGCGACCTTCGATTTTTCTGATTTTCACTTTGGAAAATAGAACCGTCATTCCGCACAAAAAACGTCGTGATTTTTTGGATGGCTGATTGCAAATTAACAAGAAAATTTCATACTTTTCCGTTTCGTTTATGCTATAATGTATAAGGCGGCAGTAAGGCATCCTCCCAATCAGCCGCGCCGAAAAGGAGAACCCCATGAATAACATTCTGTTTTTTCTGACACCAAAGGCGATGTGTGCATATTTGTACGATGATTATACCATCCGGCAGGCACTGGAAAAGATGGAATCCGCAGGCTACGCCGCGATTCCCATTCTCAACCACCGTGGCGAATACCGGGGAACATTGACAGAGGGCGACCTTCTGTGGGCCATGAAGAACATGTGCTACATGGATATGCGTCAGGCCGAAGCCCGCCGGGTCATGGAGATCGCCCGCCGGAAGGATAACGTCCCCGTCCGGGTCACCACCTCTATGCACGAGCTGGTGGAGCGGGCGTCCAATCAGAACTTTGTTCCTGTAGTAGACGACAAGGACGCGTTCATCGGCCTCATCACCCGAAAGGCCATCATCCGCTACTGCCGGGAAAAGCTGTTCCCCGAGGACTGATCGTTTACCGTCAGAGTCAACTACATAGCGGCAAATCCATAATGAAAAAGCGCTGTCACTTGGAACCGATGGTTCTGAATGACAGCGCTTTTGTTATTTTCCCGTATACGCCATAGGTTGGTTCAGATACTGCTCCCATAGAAAGTTTTCCGGGGATTTTTTCAGGCCGAAAGCCTCCCGTATCCCCTGACACAGCATTTTCAGCTTGTATTGCAGGGGCGAGGCCGCAAATAGCGGCTCGTTTCCCGCCGTCATGGCATACTCAAAGATCCGCGCCCGGTCTTCCTTGGGATAGCTCATGGAATAGGTGTCCACAAAGCTGCGGGTGTCCGGCTGCAAAAATTCGCTGCCGTCCCGCTGAGCGTTGGCAAGGTAATCGTAGTCGTACGCAAAGCCCACGGGATTCAGCTTTGCCCACTGGTCGAGGGCGATGCTGTTGCCTAAGATGTGGGTCTCCATCACATGGTAAAGCTCGTGGTACAGCGCTTTTTCCGAGGTATCCCCCGCCGCCAGCACGATGTAGGCGTCCGTCCCGTTCATAAACTGGATGCCGTTCGCCCTGCTCACACTGCCGGATTCGGCGCTGCCGATGATCTCCCGCACCAGACAGATCTTCAGAGAGGAAAAATGGGAAATTGCAGCTTCCAGCATCCCCTCCGGGAAATTGGCAAGGCGCTCGTTCAGCCAGTCCAGCTCCCGTTTGAAAACCGGCACCAGATATTCCGTTTCAAAATTGTAGTCCCATGGCTGCACCAGATTGGCATCCTCCCACAATAGCACCTCAACGCCGTAGGTATCGCCGATGGTTCTCGCGTAATACTCGCACCACACCAGCCCGTGATAGTCCGGCTCCTGGTTGGAATAATAGGGGCCGGTGTAGACCTCCGTGTCGGAAACGGCGAATTCCAGCGCGGCTGTGTCCCAGCGGTAAATGACCGGCCGACCGTCGTTGTTGTAAAGCAGGAAATAGACCCAGCCGTCGGCGGACTCCTCCACCGTCAGGGGCAGGCCGAAGAACGGAAGGGTCACGGAACTGCGGCGGCGTCCGGTTTCCAGATCGTAATAGTCCAGCTTGATCTCCGTATCCGACGCAACGCTGGCCGTCACCGCGTCGGCGAAGGTCTCCAGAAGAAAGTCCTCCCCGCTCAGCTCTGCCGGGGTCAGCGCCAGAGGGGCTTCCTCCCCCGCCTGCCCGAACAGCAGCGCCCGGGTGCAGCCTGTGGGGAAGGAGATAAAATAGCTGTCGCCCCGGGAGCGCATCGTCAGCTCCTGCGCCCCTTCATATAATATCCGCCCGCTTTCCGTGGAAAGCAGCAGCGTGCTGGCATTGCCCTCGTTGTCCGCCACGCGGCATTGCAGGACGGTGTCGTTCAGGTGCAGCCCCGTCACGCTCTGTTGGGCGAACCCGGCTTCCTTGATGACCCGGCGGATGCCCGTTTCCAGATTCCATGCGCGGACGCCCGCTTTTGTGCAGTAGTACAAGGTCTCCCGGTCGCGGGACAGCAGGGGCGTTCCCTCCAAGTCCTCCGGCACGGGAATGTGGGTGATCTCCCGCAGAGAAGCATCCAGCACCACCGTCTGCCGGTTCACCGGGTCAAAATAGCTCAGGCCGCTTTCCGTGACCTGTAGGGACGGGTTATCCGGAGTAAGGCCAAAATCCAGCCGGGCGGTGGCCGCTATGTACAGTTCCTCCCCGGAAAGCCGGGTGATGCGGGTGCTGACCTCGGTGTCGGAGAACACCAGCAGGTCACTGCCCATGGCCTTCATTCCGGCCACATTGGGGGCGCTCAGGGGATACGCCCGCAGGGCGTCGCCATAGCGCACTTCCACCGGGTCATCCGGGTCATGCAGCCCGGCAGGCGGCGCCGCTTCCACGGGAACGGCCTCCGTCTGGGTGGGGAACGTCGTTTCCTCCCCCTTCCCGGAACAGCCCGCCAGCAGCAGGCACAGCAGGATCAGCGCGGGATACCATCGTTTCATCTATTGTCTCCTTGCAAGGGTGTAATCGTCGCCCTGCCGGTAAAAGGGGCAGTGCCGGGAGGGGGAATTGGCGATGCGGTAAACCTCGTCCTCGTCCAAATCCATCATGCAGTAGTATTCGTCGTACTCCTCATCATAATCATAATACCAGCAGGTCTCACATTCTGTCGAATCCACGGTCATTCCTCCAAAATCCGAAAAGAAAATTCTCCGTTTTCATAAATCAGACAGCTGTGGCTCCCGTCCTTGGGGATGGAGACACTGCCGGGGTTCAGGCAGCGGACGCCGGAGCGCACTTCGTCCATCTTCACATGGGTGTGCCCAAACAGAAACACACTGCCCTCCGGCAGGGGCGGAAGATCATCCGGGTTGTGGTGATGTCCATGGGTCAGATAGAAGGTTTTCCCGTCCAGAAGCAGCTGGGAAAACTCCGCCATGCAGGGAAAAGGCAGAACCATCTGGTCAACCTCCGCCTCACAGTTGCCCCGAACCGCGATGATGTTTTCCCGGTACCGGCTCAGCATGGGGATCACCTGCTTCGGCGCGTAGTCCCGGGGCAGGTCGTTCCGGGGGCCGTGGTACAGCAAGTCTCCCAGCAGGATCAGCCTGTCCGGGCGTTCCGTCTCGATCAGGTTGCACAGGCAGCGGCACCAGAAGGCGCTGCCGTGAATGTCGGACGCAATCAGCAATTTCATAAGAAATCCTCCATATTCCAAATGCTGCACAAGGGTCGGTGAAGCCACCGACCCTTAATTTTTCTATAACTGTTCCAGATACGCTTTCACGTCGAAAGGCTTAAGCTTCTCATCCTTCCGCAGATACAGCGGATGATGGGGGTGTCCCTTCCGGGAAATGGCCCCGGCGCAGCACCACTGGGCCCCATACTCCTCCCCCGCCAGCAGCATATCCCGCAGACAGTCGGGCAGGTACTTCCGCTTTTCAATAATCGCGCCCCATGCCGCCCACACCACCGGATGCTCCGAAAGAGACAACACATACCGGAACGCTTTCAGATTTTCCTTGTGCAGCAGCGGGTTGCAGACCTTTTCCATATCGTCGGGAGAGGTCGCCCGCTGGGCGTAGACGTTGAACATGATAAAGCTGTCAAACCCGTTCCCCAGGGCAATGCGCTCCACGGATTTGAGGGTATTGTCCAGCGCGTCGGGTCTGGCCGTGGAGGGGTTGATGCCAATGCAGATCAGCGGCTTTTTCCCCCGCGTCCCCAATATGTAACGGTATTCCGAGTAAAAATTGGGAGCGTAGATCCACTTTTTGATATCGTATTCGTCGCTGGGGGTGTCGGCGGCTTCCAGCGCCTGCCGGAAGGTGACCAGCTCCAGCTCCTGTGTCGTTCCGCTGGGAATGTGCGCCATCAGCTTTCCTCCACCGGCGGGAACCACAGGCTCTTGCTGGGGTCGTGGAAGTCGCAGCTCTCAGGGTCGCGCCCCGTCTGGAGGCACCAACCGGCAAAGGCGGTGTCCAGAAAGGGATATACGCCGTCCATGGTGGATTGCAGACTGACAGTGGAGCCGTCCTTCAGGTACAGCTCCGCTACGATGCTGCCGCCCTGCACCACGTACAGCTTCTGCCCTACGATCTCCTCATAGCGGTGCACGGCGTCCTTCTTCCCGAACCGGGACATTAGGAAGCTTTCCCCGTCGTAAAAAATGCCGAAGCTCAGGTAGTACACCGCCAAAAAAACGCCCATGGCAAACACGATCAGGCCGCCCACGATCAGCACCGGCCCGTCGCCGATGCCAATGCAGAACGCCATGACGCCCAGCACCGTCAGCACCACGCCGAACACGCCGAAGCGCTTGTTCGCCCGGACGGCCATGCCGGAACGGTGCTGCGCCTTGCCCCGGAACGCCTTGGAAAAGCCCTTATCCACCAGATAGCACACGCCGAACACGGCGGCTGCGATCAGCAAAACAATGACAAACTGCATATCTTTCTCTCCTTGTATATATGCGCCTACGCCCAGAGCACCGTGTCCACGGGGATGTCATGTTCCTCGGTGTCCAGATGGGGCAGCATCTGAAAATCGTAGCACAGCGCCAGCGTGGGATGGTTCGGCTCCCGGGACAGGAACTTGTCGTAAAAACCGCCGCCGTAGCCGATGCGGTGTCCCTGGGGGTCGAAGGCCAGCCCGGGCATCAGCACCAGCGCCGTCTCGTCATGGGCGACCGGCTCGTCCGCGATGGGTTCCGGAATCCCGGCGTAGCCCTTCGCCACTTTGGTCAGGTCGTCCAAGTAAATAAACTTCATTTCGTCGCCGTAACACTTGGGCACGGCCACTTTTTTTCCGTCCCGGAGCGCCTGCTCCAGCATGGGGACGGTGCGCACCTCCTGGTTGTAGGGCATGTAGCCATAAATGGTTTTGGCCTTGCGGTAGGCTTCCGTCGCGGCAAACTGACGGCCAAGCTCCCGGCTCCGCTCTTCAATTTCTTCCGGCGTCATCGCCCGTTTTTTCTCCCGAATCCGGCGGCGCAGTTCCGTCTTATCCATTGTCCGTACCCTCCGCTTTCTCGCTCACCGGGTGGAACATCCGGAACCACAGGAAAATGGCGATCTGCCCCGGAATGCCCAGAAGATAAATTTTCCAGAAATTATACCGGAAGATCAGCAGTCCGGAAACATGAATGGCGATCAGGAATCCCCACACGATGGCGGAGATCAGCAGCCGGTTTTTCCGGAAATCGTGCCACGCCGACAGCAGGCTCAGCATCACGATGGCGTTGATGGGTACGGCGTAGAAAAAGGCAAGCCAGCTGTAGCGCTCCACGGCGTGGAACGAGGACATGATGACGAATACGAACAGCGCAATGAACCACACCAGCGTGGAGGACAGCGCTAATATCACATTCTTATTGGCCCTGCGCTTGAGCGCCTTTTCGGACACCTGCGTCATGGCCCGCTCCAGCGTGCCGGGGTTTCCCGGCAGGGCGTTGGGGTCGGCCAACAGTTCCCCCACCGGTATCTGGAACAGCTCTGCCAGCTGCACCAGCGTCATCACATCCGGCACGGATTCTCCCCGCTCCCATTTGGAGACGGCCTTGTCGGAATAATTCAGTTTTTCCGCCAGTCCCGCCTGGGTCAGTCCCGCCTGCTTGCGGTACGCGGCAATATTGGAGCCGATCTGATTTCTCAAAGTCGCGTCGTCCATGGTTCCCCTCCAGCATATAGTTACAGCTATCTTATCACAAATGGGAACCCTTTGCAACAGGGAAACCGGCAGATGCTTCCGAAATAAATCCGTTTATCCCCTTGCATTTTCTTCCAATCCATGTTATGATTGGTTTGTACACCATGAAACCTTCCCGCTGTAAGGAGGCAACGCTATGAACATCCGAAAGCTTTTGACCCGGCTCGTCTCTCTGGCACTGATCGCGGTCTTTCTGCCCACCGTCGCGATGGCGGATACCTGGTACTTGGAGGACGGCAGCATCACCGTCTCCGCCACCGATAGCGGCCAGAACGTCAGCCAGGGCGGCGTGACCAAAGAGGATTCCGCCCCCGTCATCCGGAACCGGGATTCTTCCGCTTCCACCACCAACAATGTCACCATCAGGGCGGACACAGGGGCGACGGCCAACGTCACCCTTGAGGACACCAACATCGACACCACCGGCGGCGCAGGGCCGAAGGGTGCAGGCGACGCGGCGGTGAGAACCGAGGGCGCCGGCAACGTCAACCTGAACGTTGAACTGGACAACACCCTGCAAAGCGGAAACACACGCGCCGGTGTGGAAAAGGGCAACGGCGGCAATCTGACCATCGGCTCCGAATCCGGCTCCGGCCAGCTGGTAGCCGTCGGCGGCGACGGTGGCGCGGGCATCGGCAGTGAAGACCGTCTCGCATCCGGTAACTACAACGTCGGCAATATCACTATCACCGGCGGCGATATTTTTGCCACCGGCAACGGCGGCGGCGCAGGCATTGGCGGCGGATGGTATTGCGGTGCCTCCGACATCACCATCACCGGCGGAAATGTCACAGCCGTAGGAAAAGAAGACAATCCCAACCGTATTGGCGGCGCAGGCATTGGTGGTGGCGGGTCTCAGAGTTCAAACTCCGGCGGCGGCAGCAATCTCAAAATCACCGGCGGACGTGTCACGGCGGTGGGCGGCAATTTCTCTGCGGGTATCGGCGGCAGCATTGGCTCCAACGGCGACAACATCACCATTTCCGACGCCGAAGTGATCGCCATAGGCGGCACATGCGCCGCAGGTATCGGCGGCGGCTGTCGCCTCGGCAATGGCATCGTCGGACAAGGGACGAACATCTCCATTTCTGGCAGCGCAAATGTAAAGGCCGCCGGCGGCGTGGGCGACAGTATGGACGGCGCAGGTGCGGCCATTGGCGCGGGCGGATCGCATCAGGGGACAACTGCTCAGGAGGGGGCTGCGGACACCTCCGGTCTGTCTCCCGACGGCGGCGTCGAGCGCTTAGACCCCGGAACGACCTTTGACATCCCCCAGCCCAAGCCCCGCAGCAGCTTCCCGAAGCCCGCGCCCGACCCCGTTGCTGTTGAAGAAGAACCCCAGCCGGTGAAAGCGGCACTCTATCGCGTCATTGACGACGCGGGCAAGCCGCTCCCCGTGGAGACGAAGCAGGAGGACGGCGTTCTGCTGCTCACCGCTGAGGCCGACATTGCCATTCTGGAGGGCGCGATCTCCGGGCTGCAAACCCTGCAAAGCCGGGGCATCGATACCATCACCTTTACCAACGGCACCATCTCCGTCAGCTTCTCCCTGGCCGAGGTCATCGCCAAGGGCGCGTCTTCGGACGTCTACCGCCTGACCCTCTCCGGCGGCGAAGCCAATTTCACACTGGCTGACGCGGACATCACCGCGCTGCTGGGCAAGTAATCCCATAAAAACAGCACGCCCCGGACATCCAAGGATGTCCGGGGCAATTTGCTGCTCAGCTCAATTATCAGCCGCCGAAGAAACGGCGGAAGTATTCGTACCAGTCGTTGTAGTCCCCCTCGCTGGGCATGGACGAATCCTCCTGCGGGGCGGTCTCGACGGTGGTGCTGTGGGGCTTTTCGTCAAAGGTGATGGTCAGCGTCAGTTCCCGTCCGCTGCGAACGACGGTGATCTGGGCAGTGTCGCCCGCCTTGTAGTTCCGCAGAGCGCGGGTCAGGTCGGTTCTGGTGGCGATCTTGTGATCGTCCACCGCGGTGATCAGATCCTTGGACTGGATACCGGCTTTGTCCGCACTGCTGCCCGGCGTCACGTCCACGACGTAAGCGCCATCCGTGGGCAGGCCGAACTGAGCGGCGGCTTCCTTGTCGTTGTCCTTCACGGTGATGCCCATGTAAGCGCCGGTGACGTAGCCGTAGTCGATCAGGTCGGAGATAATGCCCATCACGTCGTCAATGGGGATGGCAAAGCCGATGCCCTCGATGGACGCGCCGGAGTTGGTGGTGCCGGAATATTTGGCCGTGGTAATGCCGATGACCTCGCCGTACATATTGAACAGCGGGCCGCCGGAGTTGCCCGGATTGATGGCCGCATCGGTCTGGAGCATACTGATGACGGTGTTGTCGGTGGTGACCTCCCGGTTGATGCCGCTGACGTATCCCACGGTCTCCGTGGCTGCCAGGCGGCCAAGGGGATTGCCGATGGCGACTACCATGTCGCCGATGGAAAGATTGCCGCTGCTGCCGATGGTCGCGGCGGACAGCCCCTCGGCTTCCACCTTCAGAACGGCCACGTCATTGGTCGCGTCGTAGCCCTTCACCGTAGCGTCGTACTCGTCGCCGGTGTGGGTGGTGACGGTAATATTGCTCGCGTTCTGCACCACGTGGTAATTGGTCACCACGTAGCCGTCCTCCGTCAGGATGAAGCCGGAACCAGAGGACGTTCCCTCCACGCTCTGGCCGTAGGCGGTGGTCTGCATGGTGCAGGAAATGGCGACCACGCTGTCAACATTGCTCTGATACAGCTGCGCCGGAGTCATGGCCGAACCGTCCGCTGCCGGGAGCGCGCCGGATGTACCGCCAGAGGCAGGAGCGCTGTCGATCTGCTTTTGCAGGTCGTCGATCTGCCTGCCCAGCTGTTGGGTGATCTGGCTGGTTTTCTGCTCCCACTTCCGGTTGACGCCGGAAGCCGTGATCAGGCAGCCGGAAGCCACCAGCGCCACAACAAGAACGGCGGCGATAACGGTCTTCCAAGGCGACTTGCCGGATCTACGGGGCTTTTTCTCCCGCTTCTCGGGCGGCTGCGTCTGGGGCTGGTACTGATACTGATACGGCCGGGGCTGGCCGGTCATATAGGGGGAATTGGCGTAGGGAGACTCCCTGCGGCCCGTACCGGCGGCGTGATAGGTGCCGGACTGGGGTTCGCTCTGGTGCTCCTGAGGAACTTCATTCCGTGGTTCCTGAGGAGCTTCGTTCTGCGGCTCCTGCGGGGCGTCGAAACCCGCTTCGGGAGCCGGGTTATTTTCTTCCGGATATTCGCTATTTGCAAAGGTGTCCATGGTGGTTACCTCCTTCTCTTTTCTTATCCTACTCTATCCGTCACATATGAAGAAATATGTATCGACATGTGAAGGATATTTGAATTTTACAATTTTTCCGGCTTTTCGTCAAGGGGAACAGCAAATAATAAAGGAAGCTCTGATTAAATCGGCAAGAACTGTGAGCGAGAGATTTTTCGTCCAATCGAGGCATCGGAAACGGAGGAATACTTTGTGTATTTCCCGTTTTCGATGCCGAAGAGTGGGCGGAAAAGATCCACTCACAGTCGCAGACGATTTATTCAGAGTTTCCTAAGAAAAAATCGCGGCAGCTTTCACTGCCGCGAAACAAGTTACTTCTTGCGGAAGGACATGCAGTCGGTACACTGATCCACGGTGGGGCAAGCCTCGTGAGTACCCACCAGAATGCGATCCAGAGAGCAGTAGTTCTCGCCCTCGCAGTGGTTGGCGCACTGCTGGACAGTACACTCGATGCTCTTGTTGGCATGACAGTTCATAGTAGCAGCCTCCTTTTCTTTGGATTCGGGAATAGTATGCGCCGCCGTCGGCAAAGCATACAGGAACTTTTTTCCAATGTTGCTTTCCCGCGGCTTTTGTGGTATCCTAGAGGAAAAGGATTTTTGCTGGAGGTCTTTCTATGCCTGTCATTGCTCCTTCTATTTTGTCCGCCGATTTTGCCAATCTGGAACGGGATATTCACGACATCGAGCGCAGCGGCGCCGACTGGGTGCATGTAGATGTGATGGACGGAATTTTCGTCCCCAACATCTCCATCGGCATTCCGGTGGTGAAGGCGCTGCGGCCTGTCACTTCCCTGCCGTTGGACGTACATCTGATGATCGACCGCCCCATCCGCTACGCCGAGGAATTCATCAAAGCCGGCGCGGACTGGCTGACCATTCACTTGGAATCCGACCAGCCCCAGAACACGCTGGCCTGTCTCGACAAGATCCGGGCGCTGGGCTGCAAAGCCGCCATTTCCCTGAAGCCGAAAACCCCGGCGGAAGCTGCCATTCCCTACCTTACCAAGTGCGACATGGTGCTCGTAATGACCGTGGAGCCGGGCTTCGGGGCGCAGAAATTCATGGCCGACATGATGCCCAAGGTAAAAAAAATCCGCCAGATGCTGGACGAGGTAAACCCCGCCTGCATCATCGAGGTGGACGGCGGCGTAGACGCTGTGACGTACAGAACCTGCCGGGAAAACGGTGCGGAAGCGCTGGTCACCGGCTCGGCCTATTTCAAGGCCGCCGACCGGGCGGCGTTCGTCAAGACCCTTCGCGCGTAACTGTTTTCCCGTAAGAAACGAACCCGGCTCCCATCTGGGAACCGGGTTCAGATTGTGTGTGCTCAGCAGTAGAAGTCCCGAATCTTCTTGGCGCGGCTGGGATGGCGCAGCTTGCGGATGGCCTTGTTCTCGATCTGGCGGATACGCTCCCGGGTGACGCCGAAAATCTGTCCCACCTCTTCCAGCGTGTGGGTGCGTCCGTCGTACATGCCGAAGCGCATCCGCAGAACGTCCGCTTCCCGCTCCGTCAGGGTGTCCAGAATCTCCTTCAGCGCCTCGGCAAGCAGGGCGTTGGAGGTGGCGTCGGCGGGGCCGGGGGTGCGCTCGTCCTCCACGAAGGAGCCGATGGAGGTATCTTCCTCGTCACCCACAGGGGTGTCCAGAGACAGCGTGTCGGCGGCGGTACGGTTGGCCTCGATGATCTTCTCAACAGGCAGGTTCAGCTCCGCGGCGATCTCCTCCACGGTAGGCTCGCGGCCAAGCTCCTGCACCAGCTTCCGGTTGCAGCGGGTTGCCTTGTTGATGACCTCCACCATATGCACCGGGACACGGATCGTCCGGGCCTGATCCGCGATGGCGCGGGTGATGGCCTGCCGAATCCACCAGGTGGCATATGTAGAGAATTTGTTTCCCTTTGTCCAGTCGAATTTATCGACCGCGCGGATAAGGCCGGTGTTGCCTTCCTGAATCAGGTCAAGGATGTGCAGGCCGCGGCCGGAATACTTCTTTGCGATGGAGACCACCAGACGCAGGTTCGCCTCGGTGAGCTTGTTCTTCGCTTCCTGATCCCCCTCGGAGACGCGCTTGGCCAGCTCCACCTCTTCCTCAGCGGAAAGGAGCTTGATCTGGCCGATTTCCTTGAGGTACATCCGCACCGGGTCGTCCAGGCTGTACTCGGCAGCCAGGTCAACGGGGTCGACCAGCTCCTCCTCGTCAAGGCCCGCCAGATTGATATCGTCGTCCGGCCCCAGGTCGAGATCGTCGTCCCCCAGATCCAGTTCCAGATCGGCGGTGACCACCTGAATATTCATGGCGTCCAGACGGTCGTAAATGTCCTCGATCTTCTCCGGCGTCAGCTGCATTTTTTCCAGCTGGGCGTTCAGGTCGGAGGCACGGATCATGCCGTCCTTCTTCGCCTGCGTGATGAGCGCCTGCAATGCGGCATGAACATCGTCCATATTGGCTTTTGGAGCCTTCTTCGGCGTACTACTACTCATAGAGAATCTCCTTTTTTCTATGTAAAAATCCATAAAACTCTTGTGCCGTTAAACTATACCCCGTTTTTTTCTGTACGGCAAGGGCATTTCCCAAAAATTTTTCTTTCATCGGGGACAGTTTTCCCCTGATTTCGGGAAAACATACGGTTTACTTTTTGGGAAAAATTCGTTATAATTGTGAGAATAAGGCAGTATGCCCATTTGGGGGCGCGCAAGCTCCTTCGATCCCACATTCATGAGGTAATCCATATGACCGAATTATCCAACATCCGCAACTTTTCCATCATCGCCCATATCGATCACGGCAAGTCCACCCTCGCCGACCGGCTGCTGGAGCAGTGCCACGCCATCGACCAGCGCATCCGCGCCGAGCAGATGCTGGACTCCATGGACTTGGAGCGGGAGCGGGGCATCACCATCAAATCCAGCGCCGTCACCCTGCACTATACCGCCGCCGACGGCGAAAAATACGTCCTGAACCTGATCGACACCCCGGGTCACGTGGACTTCAACTACGAGGTCTCCCGGAGCCTTGCCGCCTGCGAGGGTGCGATTCTGGTGGTGGACGCCTCTCAGGGCGTGGAAGCCCAGACCCTCGCCAACACCTATCTCGCCATCGACGCCGGGCTGGAAGTCCTGCCCGTCATCAATAAAATTGACCTTCCCTCCGCCCGTCCGGCTGAGGTGAAGTCGGAAATTGAGGACATCATCGGCATTCCCGCCGAGGACGCCCCCGAAATTTCCGCCAAAAACGGCATCAACATCCCCGCCGTTCTGGAAATGATCGTCCGGGACGTTCCCGCTCCCACCGGGGAACGGGACGCGCCATTGCAGGCGCTGATCTTCGACAGCCAGTACGATTCCTACCGGGGCGTCATCGTCTACACCCGCATCAAGCAGGGAACGGTGAAGCCCGGCATGGACATCAAAATGATGGCCACCGGCGCGGTCTACAAGGTGGTAGAGGTGGGCACCATGATTCCCGGCGGGCTGAACCCCTCGGACGCCCTGGGCGCCGGGGAAGTGGGCTACATCACCGCTTCCATCAAAACCGTGGCGGACACCCGGGTCGGCGACACCGTCACCGGTGTGGAGAATCCCGCCGCCCAGCCCCTGCCCGGCTACCGTCCCGCCCAGCCCATGGTGTTCTCCGGCATCTACCCCGCCGACGGCGCCAAATATCAGGATTTACGGGACGCACTGGAAAAACTGAAGCTCAACGACGCCTCCATGAGCTACGAGCCGGAAAGCTCCATCGCCCTCGGCTTCGGCTTCCGCTGCGGCTTCCTTGGTCTGCTGCACATGGAGATCATTCAGGAGCGTCTGGAACGGGAATACAATCTCGACCTCATCACCACCGCTCCCAACGTCGTCTACCGGATAACGAAGACCAACGGCGAATCCATGTATGTCTACACGCCTCTGGACTACCCCGACCCGGCGGACATCCAGCTGGCCGAGGAGCCTTACGCCAAGGTCAGCCTGATCTCCCCACAGGAATACGTGGGCAACATCATGGAGCTGTGTCAGAACCGCCGGGGCGAATTCAAGGACATGGTGTATCTGGACGCCAGCCGCGTGGAGCTGCACTACGAAATGCCCCTGAACGAGATCATCTACGACTTCTTCGACGCCCTGAAGTCCCGCACCCGTGGCTACGGCAGTCTGGACTACGAGCTGATCGGCTACCGTCCCAGCCGTCTGGTGAAGCTGGACATCCTGCTCAACGGCGACGTTGTGGACGCGCTGAGCTTCATTCTCTTTGCGGACAACGCCTATCCCCGCGCCCGGAAGATCTGCGAAAAGCTGAAGGAGAACATCCCCCGCGCCCAGTTTGAAATCCCCGTTCAGGCCGCCATCGGCGGCAAGGTCATCGCCCGGGAGACCATCAAGGCGCTGCGCAAGGACGTTCTCGCCAAGTGCTACGGCGGCGACATCACCCGTAAGAAGAAGCTGCTGGAAAAGCAGAAGGAAGGCAAGAAGCGGATGCGTACCTTTGGCACCGTCGCGGTTCCTTCCGAAGCCTTCATGGCCGTCTTAAAATTGGACGAAGATTGACAAAACTTTCAACACCCGGAGGTATCCCATGCCTATTCTCAATAAACGTGCGAACAAAACGCCCCTCGGACTTTACGTCCATGTCCCCTTCTGCCGCAGCAAGTGCCAGTACTGCGACTTCTACTCCATGGCCACCAAGGACGACAAGCTGATGGACGGCTATCTGGACGCGGTATGCGACCATATCAAGGAAGCCGGTGAGCTGGCCCCCGGCTACAAGGTGGACTCCGTCTACTTTGGCGGCGGCACCCCCTCCTTCTTCGGTGCCGACGGTCTGGCCGTGATCCTCACCACCATCCGCCGGAACTTCGACGTGGTGCCGGATGCCGAGATCTCCGTGGAGTGCAACCCGGATTCCGTCTCCGACCGGCTGCTCCACCGGCTTTACGCCGAGGGCTTCAACCGGGTCAGTCTGGGCGTTCAGTCCGACGACGACGAAATTCTGAAAAAGCTCGGCCGTCCCCACACCTACGCCCAGGCCGCCACCGCCTACCAGCGCATCCGCAAGGCGGGTTTTCGCAACGTGTCCATCGACCTGATGTACGGCCTGCCCGGGCAGGACCTGCAGGACTGGCAGGAAACGCTGGACAACGTCCTGCGCCTGAACCCGGAACACGTCAGCTGCTACGCCCTGAAAATCGAGGAAGGCACCCCCTTCTATGACTACAAGGAAATGCTGAACCTCCCTGACGACGAGACGCAGGCGGACATGTACCTCGCCGCCGTGGAAGCCCTCCGCAGCCGCGGCTTCCGGCAGTACGAAATTTCCAATTTTGCCCGGAAGGGTCTGTACTCCCGGCACAACATGAAATACTGGACGGGCGGCGAATATCTGGGCTTCGGCCCCAGCGCCAGCTCGGACTTTGCCGGAAAGCGCTTCACCCTGAAACGGGATTTGCAGGAATACATCGCCGGTATCCGGGACGGCGGCGACATTATGGAGGATTTACAGGAGATCCCCATGCGGGAGCGGGCGGGCGAGTATCTGATGCTTCGTCTGCGCACCAGTCAGGGCATCAGCGCCGCGGAATACGAAAAGCTGTTCCTGCTGCCCTTCGCCCCGCTGGAAGATGTACTGGAAAAGCGCCGCCGCTACTATCAGGCGACCCAGAACGACTCCGGCCGCTGGGTGCTGACCCCTCAGGGGTATCTGGTCAGCAACGACATCATCACGGACCTTTTGATCGCGCAGGACAGCTCCCACCCGCTCAAGCGGATATAACGTCGTATCCGCCCGAAATTTACAACGATTTTGCCGCCGGGGAATTGACATTTTTCCCGGCGGCATGTATAATATATGCGCTAAGTTCCGGTTTTCCGGAAAAGTAAACCCAAAGACGGAAACGTCTTTTGAAAGAAAGGAAAATTGCCATGATTTACAGTGCAGAAGTACAGAATATGTGCTCCGTGGCTAAGGGCGCCTACCACGGCCCCGCTCCCATCCCCGAAGAGGGCAAGTGGGTTCAGGCCAAGGAGATCAAGGACATCAGCGGCTTTACCCACGGTATCGGCTGGTGTGCTCCCCAGCAGGGTGCCTGCAAGCTGACCCTGAACATCAAGGAGGGCGTCATTGAGGAAGCTCTGGTGGAGACCATCGGCTGCTCCGGCATGACCCATTCCGCCGCTATGGCCGCCGAAATTCTCATCGGCAAGACCATTCTCGAGGCTCTGAACACCGATCTGGTGTGCGACGCCATCAACACCGCCATGCGGGAGCTGTTCCTGCAGATCGTCTACGGCCGCAGCCAGTCTGCGTTCTCCGAGGGCGGTCTGGTCGTGGGCGCTTCTCTGGAAGACCTGGGCAAGGGTCTGCGCAGCCAGGTTGGCACCATGTTCGCCACCAAGTCCAAGGGTCCCCGTTATCTGGAAATGGCCGAGGGCTATGTCACCCGCGTTGCTCTGGACGACGAGAACCTGATCATCGGCTATGAGTTTGTAAACCTGGGCAAGATGATGGACTTCATGAAGAAGGGCGACGACGCCAACACCGCCTACAAGAAGGCTATGGGTCACTACGGCCGCTTCGACAACGCGCCCAAGTACATCGACCCCCGTCAGGAATAAGAGGAGGACGAAACAATGGCTTTGTTTGAAAGTTACGAAAGAAGAATTGACAAGATCAACGGCGTCCTCGCTCAGTACGGCATCTCCTCCGTGGAAGAGTGCCGGGATATCTGCAAGGCGAAGGGCTTCGACCCCTACGAGATCGTCAAGGGCATTCAGCCCATCTGCTTTGAGAACGCCTGCTGGGCTTACACCGTGGGCGCTGCCATCGCTCTGAAGAAGAACGTCAAGACCGCCGCTGAGGCCGCCGAGGCCATCGGTATCGGCCTGCAGGCTTTCTGCATCGACGGTTCCGTCGCCGAGGACCGCAAGGTCGGTCTGGGCCACGGCAATCTGGGCGCCATGCTGCTGCGGGACGAGACCAAGTGCTTCGCTTTCCTTGCCGGTCATGAGTCTTTCGCCGCTGCCGAAGGCGCTATCGGCATTGCCCGCTCCGCCAACAAGGCTCGTAAGGAACCCCTGCGGGTCATCCTGAACGGCCTGGGCAAGGACGCCGCCCAGATCATCTCCCGGATCAATGGCTTTACCTATGTGCAGACTAAGTTTGACTACTACACCGGCGAGCTGAAGATCGTCAAGGAGTACAAGTACTCCGACGGCGAGCGCGCGGCTGTCCGCTGCTTCGGCGCTGACGACGTCCGCGAGGGCGTGGCCATCATGCACCACGAGGGCGTGGACGTTTCCATCACCGGCAACTCCACCAATCCCACCCGTTTCCAGCATCCCGTTGCCGGCACCTACAAGAAAGAGTGCATCGAGCAGGGCAAGAAGTACTTCTCCGTGGCCTCCGGCGGCGGCACGGGTCGTACCCTGCATCCCGACAACATGGCGGCCGGCCCCGCTTCCTACGGCATGACCGACACCATGGGTCGTATGCATTCCGACGCTCAGTTTGCCGGTTCCTCCTCCGTGCCTGCCCACGTGGAAATGATGGGCTTCCTGGGCATGGGCAACAACCCCATGGTCGGCGCTACCGTTTCCGTGGCTGTTGCAGTTGAGGAAGCGCTGAAGAAGTAAGGTTAAACCCCTACTTTTGAACCTCAAAAGTTCAAACCCCACTTTTCGCAAAAATGAAGCAAGGAAGCACGTCCTGCCGAAGAAATTCGGCAAGATGTGCTTCCTGTTTTTGCTGTTTTAGGGGTGTTTTTGATGAAGAAAATGAGGATGTGCTTCCCAAGAGAAAAAGAGCAGGTTTCTCTGCTCTAATCATCCGGAATAAACTTCATGATGTCCCCGACTTCGCAGGACAAAATTCTGCAAAACATCTCAATGGTATGGGTACTGACGCTCTCGTTTCGTTTTAACCGCGTAATCTGTCCGGGGCTGATATTATACCGTTTGATAAGCATGTATTGTGTGATGCCTTTCTCTTTCATGACATTCCATAGATTATCGTAAGAAATCACGGGACGCAGCCCCCTTTCTTACTTGACATGATAACCGAATATGGTGTATAATCATATTAACCAATATCGGTTACTGTCATACTACAAGAAAGAAGGAGCGCAAATGAACAAGGCAATCTCTCTACTTTTGGCACTTGTTATGTGCCTGTCCCTGTGTGCCTGTGGTTCTTCAGAGCAAAAGGATACTGCCCCAGCCACATCGCAGCCCAACAACGACATAATTGAATTTGAAGATATCCTTGTCGCTGACGATATAAATGTAACCATTGAATTGGTAAATTTTTACGTCGAGCAAGTTAACTGGGTTTCGAGTAATCAGGCGGAGAAGCTGGTCACTTTACGTTTCACGAACAAGACAGATCAAGAGCTGATACTAAATCCGGACAATTTCTATCTGAATAACGAAAAAATGTTCGTCCTTTCAATGGATGGCGGCGTATCCTTGGAATCTGGCCGATCCGGAAAGTATTCCTTTATGGTCGCCGAAGATACCTCTCCCGAACATACAGCCCTGAAATCTCTGGAGAATTTATACAATCTGGAGGGCAGTTTTTCAGGAGTGATAGACTATGGAGACCCCTATAAGAGCAAAAGTCTGGATGTCTCCTTCTCCATTCCCAAGGCCATAAATGGAGAGGTTTCCGCTATAGCAGCCCCAAACCTTGAACAATACGGCGAGGTTGTTGCGGCTTTGACAAAGGACACTTGGTATTTCAATGGCGGCGCAGATTCTGTGATGAACTCTATAACTTTCTCAGATTCTTCAGCAACCATCGCCCAAATTTCCTATGACGGAAATCGCAAACACGAGGGTGCTGTAAATACCTATGCCTATACTCTGGACGACAATGCTATTACCGTTACCTTAGCAGATGGCAGTCCTTTGGCGATTCCCTATATCCTTTCCGGCGATGACGTCATTCTGGACGGAGGCAGCTACCTGACCCCCGATGACATCATTGCCGGTCTACAGGGCTTTTGGACTCTGGACGACAACATCACCTTTGGTCACTCCATCTATTATGTTTGCATCATCGGCGACACTATCACTTCCGAGAGTGCGTCAGCCGCTCTGAACGCAGCGCCCGGAAGTTATTACTGGTACGGCGGTGATGGATATTCCGCCAGCTTCCAGTTAAACTTCGGGGGCTTTGACACAAGCATGATGCACGGCGACGACTGGTTCTTTAATGTGATTGATGGCAACGCCGTACTGCTTCACTTTGACCGCATGTGTTCCCGCACTGACATCACAAAACTCCCCGGTAAAAACGGGTACTCTTTCGATTAAAGCTTGCAGCCGGGCGGCAATTTGCGCCCGGCTGTTTCTGCAATAAGGAGAAGTTATGAAAAAAAGAATTATTCTATCAGTCGTACTCCCGCTTGTGCTGCTGACCTCCTGTGGGGCACAAGCCACTGAACCGTCCCCCACCGAAATATCATTTTCAGAAACAACATCCGAAAATCCAGTTCCCGCCGCAGATGGATTTGAAACTTTGGGAGGCTCTTGGGAGGTAGGGGCAGTTTATTATAACAACAGAATTGTCGATATAAAGGACGTTTCCGCGCTTGCTGATATGTATGACACCGTTCTTCTGTATTTCAACGAGGATGGAACCTATACTCACATTAACCTGTGGATTTTTAGTGGAGAATACACTCGCAGCAGAAACCAGAACAGCGGTTTTCTTTTGACAAGGAAAACAGTAACATCTTTCAAAGATGGGAAATTAATCACCGAGCCTTATGACGGAAAAGTGAAAGAAATTGTAAAAGTCATCGACGACAATACCATCCAACTGGCAGACTACGACCCTATCACCGGAGATATCAAGGTCGATTCCATGCCCCTGTTTTTCGTGCGAAAAAATCATGACAGTGATTTTATCTGTGAGAATAAAGTCCAAATCTCGGGCAAATCCACAAATCCAACTCCCACGGAATCTTTCCCGGCAAATACATCCTATGAAAGAATATTGAATGATTATACCCAGAAAATGAGGGATGCCCTTCCTGAACTTATCTCCGCCTTCCGCTCCGAATCTGCTGGAATAAACGACATTGAACAGTTGGCACTAATATGCAACAGCAAAGTTGAAGATTTGGCAAAAATCTGTAATAAAGGCGTTGGGCAGATGGCGGAGCAAATGTTCTCCAACGGGGATGCCTATAGCGCGTATGAAGAATGGGCAGGGAAACTCATGGATGTTTACGCTGATTTTGCAATGGAACTCCAAGATGCTTATCTGGAAGCTGCCCTGAATTAAAGGAACCGCAGGTTCAGGCTGTCGCCTGAACCTGCGGTCATTTCATTCTTCCTCAATCCTCGTCCCAGTTGTGCCAGACGTTCTGGACGTCGTCGTCGTCGTCCATGATGTCCAGCAGCTTCTCCATCAGGGAGATCTGCTCAGGGTCGGTGAGCTTCTGGTAGTTCTGGGGTACCATTTCGATCTGGGCGGATACGAAGCTGTAGCCCTTCTGCGTCATGGCGTCGGCCACGGCGTTGAAATCGTCGGGGTCTGTGTACACGGTGAATACGTCGTCCTCGGCCTCGAAATCATCCGCGCCGCAGTCCATGGCGTCCATCATGACCTGGTCTTCCTCGTAGTCGCCGTCCTCGTTGTCGATCACCAGCACGCCCTTCTTGTCGAAGGACCAGCTGACGCAGCCCGTCGCGCCCAGATTGCCGCCGAACTTGTCGAAGTGGTGGCGCATGGAACCGGCGGTGCGGTTGCGGTTGTCGGTCATGGTCTCCACGATCACCGCCACGCCGCCGGGGCCGTAGCCCTCGTAGGTGATGGTCTCGTAGTTGTCGCCGCCCGCGCCTGCCGCCTTTTCCAGGCAGCGCTTGATGTTGTCGTTGGGCATGTTGGCGGCCTTGGCCTTGGTGATGACGGTGGCCAGACGGGAGTTATAGGCGGGGTCTGCACTGCCGCCCTCCTTCACCGCGACGATCAGCTCTTTGGCGATCTTGGTGAAGGCTGCCGCGCGCTTGGCGTCCTGCGCGCCCTTGGTTTTCTGGATGTTATGCCATTTGGAATGTCCGGACATAGGTATATCTTCCCTTCAGCGAGTATATTCAAAAATCTTATCTATTTTATCAGAATCCGTGACAAAAATCAACACTTTCTTAGGGTCTATCTGAAAACCGTCAACATGCCCAAACAGCGGGTCTTTTCCGCCTGCTGTGCACCATTTTCCCTTGTAATACACAAAGTATTCCTGCGGAAAAATGGCTTCAGCAGGCGAAAAATCCCTCGCTGTTGGTCATATTCCCGGTTTTCAGATAGACCCTAATAGAATTTCATGCAGTCCCGGTGGGTTTCGGAAATTTTCACCTGAACCTCCGGGAACGCGGCGGCGATTTCCTCCGCCAGCACGGCCACAACGGGGTTCTCCGTGGCAAAATGCCCCGCGTCGATCAGATTCATCCCCAGCGCCTGCGCGTCCCAGAACTCATTGTACTTGATGTCCGCGGTGACGAAGGTGTCGCACCCGGCCTCGAAGGCGCTCATCAGCTCGTCGGAGCAATGCCCGCCGCCCACCGCCACCATGCGAACCGGCTTGCCGCCGTCCACGTAGCGCAGTCCCTCGGCGTTCAGGCTGCTCTTAACGATTTCCAGAAATTGGGAAAGGGGCTGCTCCTCTACCCTGCCCCGGCGCAGAAGGCCCCACTGCCGCCCCTGATCGTCCCGGAAAAAGGGCGGGATGGTCTCCACGTCGTTCAGTCCCAGCGTAGCCGCCAGCACGTCGTTGACGCCCCCCGGGGCACAGTCCAGATTGGTGTGGGCATTGACGGCGCTGAGGCCGTGGCGGCAAAGGGTCATGATGCTCCGGCCGACGGTCGTTTCCTCCGTCACGGATTTGAGCGGGTCAAAAATAATTGGATGGTGGGTGACGATCAGCTCCGCGCCCCACTCCACTGCCTCCCGGCACACCCCCTCGAAGGGGTCGAGCGCCACGAGAACCTTGGTTACGGGAGTCTCCCGGCTGCCGCAGAGCAGCCCCACATTGTCCCAGTCCATTTTCATGTAGGTTGGGGCAAGGGTTTCTACGTACTTGAGAATGTCAGCTACGGTCGTCATCGGTCAGTTCCTCCAAAATCGCTTTGTAGTGCCTGTATTTTTCCTTGTCCCCGCCGGACAGGCCCTCAACGGTCTTGCGAAGGCCGGAAAGCACACTCTCCCGGAAAGCCGGAAGCAGTTCGCTGCCGCTGCGGCGCAGTGCCGGGGTGATGTAATACTCGCCGTCGGTCAGCGTCTCCCCGGGGGCGTAGACCACTTCCATGACGGGGTAGATGAATTTCCCGTCCTTCGCCAGCGTCTCCTGACGGATGGCGTAGCCCTGACGGTACAGATACCGGCGCAGCTCCGGCCGCTTGCTCTGGCACTGGAGGATCAGCCGGTAGCGTTCGCTTTTCAGCCAGGTTGCGGCGTCCAGAATGGACATCATGGTGTCCGCCCCCATCCCCGCGCAGACCATGCAGTCAAATTCCCGGGGAACATCGCGGATGCCGTCGGACAGGTAGAAGGACATGTGCTCCTCCACGCCGTATTTTTCCGCGTTACGGACGGCGCTTTGCAGGGGCATTTCCCGGACGTCGGAGGCAATGACCGCGCTGGCGATGCCGTTTTTCAGAAGGTAAATGCCGAGATATCCGTGGTCACAGCCCACGTCCGCCACCCGGTCGCCGGGCTTGACATAGCCGCAGCAGGCCAGCAGGCGGTTGGAAAGGGGAATTTTCACGGGCGTCCCTCCTTCTATACGAAAAAAGCCATCCCGGCAATTGTCCGGGATGGCGCTGCCGGTATTTTATCCGTTCTGCTTCGCGGCTTCGTTGGCCTCGTAGGCTTCCAGGAAATTGTTCAGCTGGGCGAGGAACGGCTCGCAGTCCACACCATGGACCATGCAGGCTTCCTCAACGGTCTCACCCCGGGAAGAGGGACAGCCCAGGCAGTGCATACCGATGGCGAAGAACAGGGGTGCGGACTGGGGCGCGACGTCCAGAATGTCCCCGATGATGGTATCCTTTTCAATTTTTACAGCCATTATAATGACCTCCTTGTTTTTATCTGCGATTATTATAACCGCACACGCCGAAAAAAACAAGAGGGAAGTCGTAAAAGATACGCAGCCGCCCCGCAGATTTTTCGTGGAAGGGTGGTCGATGATCAGAGCATCCGTCCTCGCCCATCCAGACAACACCCGCAAAATCCGCTTCTTTCCCCATAGAATTGGCCGGGCAACGCTGCATCCCCTTTGCCACGCCGTTTTCCTGTTCAGCCCCGACGTGCCATGTGGTAAAACGCACCTTCTCCAATGGATGTTGTCTGTTGAATCGGCTCGCCGACAATGCGGAATCCCGCCTTTTCATAGCACCGGATCGCCCGCTGATTCCATGTTCTGACTTCCAGATACATGGGTTTTCCGGGAAACAGCGTCTGCGAAATTTCCCACGCTGTCCGGGTCATCTGCTGCCCGTAGCCCTTGCCGCAGCAATCGGGATTCGCCCCGATTCCGAAGAACACCTCCGGGTCTTCCCCGTTCAGATTGATAAAGCCGACCAGATCTTTCCCGTCATAAAAGGAATACAAATGGTTCTCCGGATTCGCAAACCCAAACCCCCGCTTTTTCTGTTCCTCATAGGAAAGGCTGTTGTAAATCGCGTATTCCCCGGGATATTTCCACCGGGCGATGCAGTATTTTTCTTCTTCGGTCATTTTGTGATACTCAAGCATGTTCTTCCTCCTGAAAATGGTTTGATGCTCGGTTTACCCGCTACATTATAGCAAGGAAACGGGAAAAGTCAACCTGCCCGTATCGACCGTGTCCTTCCGATTTCATCAAAACAGTTCGCCCTCCAGCCTGAGAAGTCTTAGGCCGGAGGGCGTCGGTTCTGTTTTGCTTATTTCGTCTCGTCGGTGCCGTAGTAGGCGTTGAGGTACATCTGCTTGATCTCGCTCATGAGGGGATACCGGGGGTTCGCGCCGGTGCACTGGTCGTCGAAGGCCTGCTCCACCATGCTGTCCAGCCGGGTCAGGAAGTCGGTCTCGTCAATGCCGTAGTCCCGGATGGTCTTCTTGATACCAATCTTGACCTTCAGCTCGTCGATGGCCGCGATCAGTTTTTCCAGCTTTTCCTCATCCGTGGTACCGCCCAGCTTCAGATAGTCAGCGACCTCGGCGTACCGCGCCAGCGTGTGAGGATGGTCGTACTGGGAGAAGGTGCCCATCTTCGCGGGAACCTCGGCGGCGTTGAACCGCAGAACCTCGTCAATCATCAGGGCATTAGCAACGCCGTGGGGCAGATGGTGGAACGCGCCCAGCTTGTGCGCCATGGAGTGGCACACGCCCAGGAAGGCGTTGGCGAAGGCCATACCGGCCATGCAGGCGGCGTTTGCCATGTTCTCGCGGGCTTTGGGGTCCTTCGCGCCGTTTTCATAGGCGGAAGGCAGGTTCTCAAAAATCAGCTTCAGGCTCCGCAGCGCCAGACCGTCGGTGTAGTCCGTGGCCATCATGGAGGCGTAGGCTTCCAGGGCGTGGGTCACGGCGTCGATGCCGGAGGCCGCAGTCAGACCCTTGGGGGCGTTCATCATCATGTCGGCGTCCACGATGGACATTTTCGGCAGCAGCTCGTAGTCCGCCAGCGGGTACTTGACGCCGGTGGTTTCATCGGTGATGACAGCGAAGGGGGTCACCTCGGAGCCGGTGCCGGCGGTGGTGGGGATGGCGACGAAATACGCCTTTTCGCCCATCTTGGGGAAGGTGAAGACACGCTTGCGGATATCCACAAAGCGCATGGCCATGTCCTGAAAATCCGCCTCGGGATGCTCGTACAGCACCCACATGATCTTGCCCGCGTCCATGGCGGAGCCGCCGCCAATGGCGAGGATCAGGTCGGGCTTGAAGGCCGCCATCTGCGCCGCGCCCTCTCTGGCACAGGCGAGGGTGGGATCGGGAGCCACGTTGTAGAAGGTGGTGTGGGTGATCCCCATAGCGTCCAGCTTCTCCTCCACCGGCTTCGTGTAGCCGTTCTGGTACAGGAACGCGTCGGTGACGATGAATGCCTTCTTGTAATTTTTCAGCTCGGCCAAAGCTACCGGCAGGCAGCCCTTCTTGAAATAAACCTTTTCAGGCGCACGGAACCAGAGCATGTTCTCCCTCCTAATTGCCACAGTCTTGATGTTCAGCAGGTGCTTGATGCCCACGTTCTCGGAAACGGAGTTGCCGCCCCAGGAGCCGCAGCCCAGCGTCAGGGAGGGAGCCAGCTTGAAGTTGTACAGGTCGCCGATGCCGCCGTGGGAGGACGGAGTATTCACCAGAATGCGGCAGGCTTTCATTTTCTCCGCAAAGGCGTCCAGCTTCTCCTTCCCGCTCACCGTGTCCAGATAGACGGAAGCGGTGTGGCCGTAGCCGCCATCCTTGACAAGGGTGTCCGCCTTGTTCATGGCGTCGGTGAAGTCGGACGCCCGGTACATGGCAAGCACGGGGGACAGCTTCTCGTGGGCAAAGGCTTCGGAGAGATCGGTGGAGGTCACTTCGCCGATGAGGATTTTGGCGGTCTCGGGGACATCGACGCCTGCCAGCGCCGCGATGGTATGGGCGGACTGACCCACGATCTTGGCGTTCAATGCGCCGTTAATCAGGATGGTTGCGCGAATCTTGTCGATTTCCTCCCCGTTCAGGACGTAGCAGCCGCGCTTGATGAACTCCGCCTTGACCCGGTCGTAGATGCTGTCCAGCACCACCACGCTCTGCTCGGAAGCGCAAATCATGCCGTTGTCAAAGGTCTTGGAATGGATGACGGAGGAAACCGCCAGCAGAATGTCGGCGCTGTCGTCAATAACGGCGGGGGTGTTGCCGGGGCCGACGCCCAGAGCGGGTTTGCCGGAGGAGTAGGCAGCCTTCACCATGCCGGGGCCGCCGGTGGCGAGGATCAGGTCGGCCTCCCGCATCACCTGATTGGTCAGCTCCAGAGAGGGCTTGTCTATCCACGCGATGATGCCTTCCGGCGCACCGGCGGCGACCGCCGCCTCCAGCACCACCCGTGCGGCGGCGATGGTGCAGCCCTTCGCTCTCGGATGGGGGCTGATGATGATGCCGTTGCGGGTCTTCAGGGAAATCAGGGTCTTGAAAATGGCGGTAGAAGTGGGGTTCGTGGTGGGAATGACCGCCGCGATGACGCCGATAGGCTCGGCAATGCGCTGAATGCCGTAGGCCGTGTCTTCCTCAATGACACCGCAGGTCTTGGAATCCTTGTAGGCGTTGTAAATATATTCAGCGGCATAGTGGTTCTTGATGACCTTATCCTCCACTACGCCCATACCGGTTTCGGCTACGGCCTGCTTGGCCAGAGGAATGCGCATCTGATTGGCTGCGGTAGCGGCGGCCAGAAAAATTTTATCCACCTGCTCCTGCGTATAAGTGGCAAATTTCTCCTGTGCCGCGCGGCACTTTGCCAATGCTTCGGTCAGTTCCTGGGCAGTGGTTACGGGTGCATATGTTTTATCCATGAAAATCGACCTTTCCGAACATTAATTATCAGTATTTTGTTACCGATATATTACTATCGATATAATAGCACATATCTCTGAAATGTCAATCCCCATTATGAAATTTATTCGTAGGCAGAAATAGCCGGGCCTTCGGAGCGTATCGCTCTGAAAGCCCGGCTGTGCCGTTTATTCATTACGTGCCAAGATAGGCCGCCTTCACCGCTTCATTTGCCAGCAGCTCCTCGCCGCTGCCGTGGAGGGTGATACGCCCGGTCTCCATGACGTAGCCGAGATTGGCGGTTTTCAGCGCCATGTTGGCGTTCTGCTCAATGAGCAGCACCGTCACGCCCTGCTTGTTGATCTCCTTGATGATCTCAAATATGCCCTTGACGATGATGGGCGCAAGTCCCAGAGACGGCTCGTCCATCATGATGACCTTCGGGCGGCTCATCAGCGCACGGCCGACCGCCAGCATCTGCTGCTCGCCGCCGGACAGCGTGCCGCCCGCCTGCCATGAACGCTCTTTCAGCCGGGGAAACAGGTCAAACACCCAGTTCAAGTCCTCCGTCAGATCGTCCTTGCGCAGGTACGCGCCGATTTTCAGGTTTTCCAGCACCGTCATGTCCGGGAAGATACGCCGTCCCTCGGGTACGAGCGTGATGCCCTTGGACACGATCAGGCTGGAATCCATGCCGGTGATGTCCTCGTCCAGAAAGGAGATTTTTCCCGCGGAGGGCTTCACCAGCCCCGCGATGGCGCGGAGGGTGGAGCTTTTGCCAGCGCCGTTTGCGCCGATCAGGGTCACGATCTCCCCTTCCGGCACGTCCAGACTGATGCCCCTCACCGCTTCGATTCCGCCGTAATGCACCTGCAAGTCCCGAATTTCCAGAATGTTACGCATCCTCCGTCACCCCCAAATACGCCTCGATCACGCGCTTGTTCTGCTGCACTTCCTTCGGCACGCCCCGGGCAATCTCACTGCCGAAGTCAATGACATAAATGTAGTCCGAAATCTTCATGACCAGATCCATGTGATGCTCAATAAGGAAGACCGTCAGATGGTGTCTGTCCCGAATCTCTTTGATGTACTCCGCCAGTTCCTGCGTCTCCTGCGGGTTCATGCCCGCCGCCGGTTCGTCCAGCAGCAGCAGCTTGGGGTCCGTCGCCAGAGCGCGGGCGATTTCCAGACGGCGCTGCAGGCCGTAGGGCAGGCTGGTTGCGATCTCGTCCTTGTACTGCTCCAGTCCCTGCTCTTTCAGCAGCTCCATGGTTTCTTCCCGCATTCTCGCTTCTTCCTTGGCGTTCGCCCGGAAAATGGCGGAAAATACGTTCTGCTTGGCACGCATATGCTTGGCGACCAGCACGTTTTCAAACACAGTCATACTCTTCCACAGGCGGATGTTCTGGAAGGTACGGGCGATGCCCAAGGACACCACATGATCCGGGGTGGGGTCAATGTTGCGCTCGTTCGCATACTTTTCCCCGTTGGTTCCCAGATAGTTCTTTTTCATTTTGCCGGTGGGGTGGTTGCGGATCATGGTCTTGCCCATGAATTCCACCCGGCCGTTGGTCGGCTGATACACACCGGTGATGCAGTTAAAGGCCGTGGTCTTGCCCGCGCCGTTGGGGCCGATGAGGGCGACGATCTGACCCTCCGGCACGTCCAGAGACAGGTCATTCACAGCAACTACGCCGCCAAACTGCATGGTGACGTTTTCCATACGAAGAACGTTTGTTTCGCTCATGCCGCTTCAGTCCTCCTTTTCCGCCGCCGGGGCAGCCTTTTTCCGCTTTTTCAGCAGTCCGCCGATGCCCTTCCAGCTCAGCTCCTTCTCTCCCATGATGCCCTTGGAGAAGAACAGAACAATAATCATGATGACCACGGAGAATACGACCATCCGGAAACCGCTGCGCAGCAGGGGCACCTTGAACGAGCCGATATAGGTCTCCCGATCCAGAAACCGCAGCCACCACTCAGAGCAGGCCACGTACAGGAACGTGCCGATGACGGAGCCGGAAACGGAGCCGATGCCGCCGATGACCACGATCAGCAGAATCTCATAGGTCATGGTGGAGGTGAACACCTTCGCCTGCGCGTTGGCAACATACATGGCGAACAGCGCGCCGCCCACGCCGGAGAAGAAGCTGGAAATCACAAAGGAGAGCATCTTGTGCTTGAACAGACTGATGCCCATGGCCTCCGCCGCCACCTCGTCGTCCCGGATGGCCTTAAAGGCGCGGCCGTAGGAGGAGTTGATCAGCAGAACGATCAGGGCAATGCAAATGATCGCCACAAGGAAGGGAACGAATGTACTCAGCCGCAGAATCACCTGCCCCGCGCCGTTTTTGATATTGAAATCGGAGAAGGTGGGGAAGCCTTTGATCATATTCGCGCCGTTGGTAATGGGGCCAAGGGTCTGCCACTGGAAAATGGCCCGCAGGATTTCGGCGAAGCCCAGTGTGGCAATGGCGAGATAGTCGCTTTTCAGCCGCAGAACCGGCAGACCGATGAGCGCCGCGAACAGTGCGGCAACCAGTCCCGCAAGAATCAGTCCCACGAGAACGGCCAGAACCAGCGCCAGCCCGCCGCCGAACCCGGCGCTTCCCAGAAAGCTCTGGAACATATCCACCAGAGAAAACTTCACGGCCGAGCCGCCGTAGAGGTAGTAGACCTGATCCTTGGCAGCCATGGGAACGGTCAGGATGGCGTAGGTATACGCGCCCAACAGCATGAAGCCCGCCTGTCCCAGAGAGAACAGGCCGGTGAAGCCGTTGAGCAGGTTCATGGAAACGGCCACCAGAGAATACACCGCGCCCTTTTTCAGCACGGTAAACAGCTGGCTGGTGGGAAGGAAGACCGCAGGCAGTCCGGGAATGCGGTCGCTGATGTTTTCCAGCAGGATAATCAGCAAAAGCAGCACCGAAATGGAGATCAGCGCAGCGAAGCTGCCGTTTTTGTTTGTTTTCTGTTTCAGCATATCCGGCACCTCCTTAAACCTTATCCGTGGCCTTTTCGCCAAAGAGTCCGGTGGGCTTGCAGGTCAGGATGATGATGAGCAGCGCGAAGGTGAAAGCATCAGAGAACACGGAAACATTCCATGCCGAGGGCAGGCCCTTGATGATGGTCTCGCAGATGCCGATCAGGAACGCGCCGATCACCGCGCCGGGGATGGAGCCGATGCCGCCGAACACCGCCGCCACGAAGGCTTTCAGTCCCGGCATGGCGCCCGCCGTGGGGGTAATGGCTGGATAAGTGGTGAAGTACAGAATGGAACCCACCACTGCCAGAGCAGAACCGATGACAAAGGTCATGGAAATGACATTGTTGATCTTGATGCCCATCAGCCGCGCCGTCTCAAAGTCCTTGGAAACGGCACGCATGGCCATGCCGATCTTGGTGTGGTTGATCAGCTGGGTCAGCAGTACGATCAGCACCAGCACCAGAATGGGGGTGATGATGACCACCAGCTTTGTGGAGGTGCCGACAATGTCGATGGTTTGGTTCAGAATTCCGATGGTGGGATAAGTCATGGGCTGGCCGCCGGTGACGTAGGTCGCAGTGTTTTCCAGCAGATAGCTGACGCCGATGGCGGAGATCATGACGGACATTCTCGGGGCATTGCGCAGGGGCTTATAGGCCGCCCGCTCAATGAAAAAGCCCAGCGCCACCGTCAGGATGATGACAACAGGAATTGCCGCGTAGATCGGCAGCACGGCGGAAACATAAATACCCAGCAGACCGGCGACCATAAACACGTCGCCGTGGGCAAAGTTGATCAGGCGCAGAATGCCATAGACCATGGTGTAGCCAATGGCGATCAGCGCCAGCTGCCCGCCCAGAGAAATGCCGCTGAGCAGAATGGATACCATGTATTCCAGAGAAAACAGTTGTTCCACAGGGGTTCCTCCCTTTCTTTACGGAATCCCCGAAGAAGCCGTCAGCAGCCCCGCTCCGGACGGTTTTTTCAGAGATTCCCTCTCATAATAATACGACTGTTTGGCGGGGGGATTCGCCCCCCGCCAAACAATTCAATTGGAGATAATATCAGCTGCCGGAGCCGGTCTGGACGGTTTCCAGAACCCACGCGCCGCTGGCGGTGTCCGCCGCCTTGATGTAAGCGGTGTCGCGGATGGCGTCGCCCTGAGCGTCAAAGGCGATGGCGCCGGAAACGCCGGTGTAGGTGACGGAGGGCAGAGCGGCCATGATGGCGGCCTTGTCGCCGCTGTCGGCCTTCTTCATAGCCTCCAGCGCCACGAAGTAAGCGTCATAGCCCATGGCGGTGACGGCGGAGATGGTGTCGTTGCCGCCGTTGGCAGCCAGCGCCTCGGAGCTGGCGTTGATGTACTCCTTAACGCCCGTATCAAACTCGGGAGCGCCGCCTTCCTGATAGAAGGTGGAGACGTACAGCTGCAGGTCGGTGCCCTTGATGGCTTCCAGAACCATGTTGTCGTCCAGCGTGTCGGAGCCGAGGAACGGAGCCTCAATGCCCAGAGACGCGGCCTGGGTAATGATCTGCACGGCGTAGGCGATGGAGACAGGGGTGAAGATAACGTCCGCGCCCTCGCTCTTGGCCTTGTTCAGGTAGGAGCCGAAATCGGAGTTGCCGGTGGGGAAGGAGTCGGTGATGACCTTGCCGCCCGCGGCCTCAAAGACCTTGGTGAAGAAGGCGATCAGACCCTGGTCGTACTCGTTGCCGCTCTCGCCCAGGCAGTAGGCGGTCTTGGCGCTGAACTTGCTCATGGCGAAGTTGGCCAGAACGTCGGCCTGGAAGTTATCCAGGAAGCAGATACGGAAGTAGTAGCTATTGCCCGCGGTGACGTTGGGGTTGGTGCAGGTGATGCCGATGGCGGGGATGCCGGCCTCTTCAAACTTGGGGCCGCCGGCCATGGAAACGCCGGAACCGTAGGAACCCAGAACCACGGACACGCCCGCGCTGACCAGAGAGGAAGCAGCGGAGGGAGCCTTGTCGGTGGAGGAGCCGTTGTCGCCGTAGACCAGCTCAACCTTGTAGGTCTCGCCGCCCAGAGTGACCGTGGGCTCCTGGCTGTTGGCATACTGCATACCCAGGATTTCCTTCTTGCCGCCGGACGCAGAGTCGCCGGAAGAAGGCTCAAACACGCCGATCTTGATGACCTTCTCGCCGGAAGCGGAGCCGCTGCCGGAAGAGGAGCAGGCGCACAGGGACAGAGCCATGCACAGTACTAAGATAACAGCAATTACTCTTTTCATTTTCTTTAACCTCCATTCAAAAGCAGCATCCATAGTCGGTGGACATCTGTTTTTGTGATATGGAAAATTATATATGAATTTCTGCAAAATTGCAATTGTAAATTACGATAGAAATTGGTGGCCGATCATTCATTTTTTGTTCAAATTTTACAAGCCTGTTTTCGGTTTATTGACAAGATGACCCGCGCCTGTTATAATACCTAACAATGTTAGCAAATTTCATTTTTCGCCCAGCCCCGAATGGTTTCCCCGTTTTCTCACTCCGGTGCCTTTCTTCCCGGTGTCCGCACCATCGCCCGTGAAAGGCTTCTGCGAATTATGAACGCCTCCCCGGAGGGCTGGCACCCGCTATGCAATGTCGCTCTCAGAAACTTGCAATACCCCGGCAATTTCACGCCGGAAACGCACTTAAGAAAAGGACGATGCCAATGAAAAATCAACACGAAGTGGAAAAACTGGCCTATGCGATGACCCGTCAGCGCTACTTGCTGAACCGGGACATCGTGCACGACCTGTTCACGGAGCTGTCCCTTTCCGACTACATTGCCCTCCACAGCATTGCGGAAGCTGCCGGTCAGGGTGGGTCAGCGGAGCAAACCTACCTGCGGGATTTGGCCGAACGGCTGGAAATGCCCATACCCAAGACTTCCAAAATGATCCGTAAGCTTCACGATCGGGGGCTGGTATTCTGGTCCCACAGCGGCGACGGGCGCGACGGCACCTACGTCGTCATCACCGATTCCGGCGTCCGAGCCATGGCGCGGCAGGCAAATATTCTGAACGCCTACTACAGCCGGGTAATCGAGACCTTCGGCTACGAAAATCTGAAGAACCTTCTGGAGCAGATTTCCCGTCTGGAGGACGTTATGAACGAAGTATTTACGAAAGGAGCGGCCAGCCATGGACTTGACCCAGTTAAATGACTACACGACCCGCAGCGAGGCGGTGTGCCGCCGGAACGACACCATCTCCCCCCGGCTGTACGAGGAATACGGTGTCAAAAAGGGGCTTCGGGACGAAAACGGCAACGGCGTTCTCGCCGGACTGACGAACATTTCCAAGATCACGTCCTCCAAAATTGTGGACGGCAAAAAGATTCCCTGCGACGGCCAACTCTGGTACCGGGGCTACCGGGTGGAAGACCTGATCGGCAGCCTTGGGGAAACGGAGCTTGGCTACGAAAAGATCGCCTATCTTCTGCTCATGGGACAGATGCCGGACAGCGCCGCCGCGGAAGAATTCCGGAGGCTGCTGGGTGAGTGCAGGACGCTCCCCACCAACTTCACCCGGGACGTCATCATGAAAGCCCCCGGCAAGGACATCATGAACTCCATGACCCGGGGCATTCTGACGCTGGCGTCCTACGACGAGCGCGCCATCGACACCAGCGTCAGCAATTCCCTCCGGCAGTGCATCCAGCTGATCGCCGAATTCCCGCTGCTGGCCGTTTACGGATACCATGCCTACAACTACTATGAAAATATGGACAGCATGGTCATTCACCGGCCTGACCCCGCCCTTTCCACGGCGGAAAATCTTCTCATGATGCTTCGCCCCAACAAAAAGTACACCGCCACGGAAGCGAAGGTCTTGGACACGGCGCTGATTCTCCACATGGAGCACGGCGGCGGCAACAATTCCACCTTCACCACCCGTGTCATCACCTCCTCCGGTTCCGACACCTATTCCACCATCGCGGCGGCTATGTCCTCCCTGAAAGGCCCCAAGCACGGCGGTGCCAACATCAAGGTCATGGAAATGATGGAGGACATCCGCCTGCACGTCCCCGACTGCTCGGACAAGGAGGCTCTGGAGGATTATCTCGCAAAGATCATCAATAAGGAAGCCTTTGACCGGAAGGGGCTTGTATACGGCATGGGTCACGCCGTCTATTCCCTGTCCGACCCCAGAGAGCGGATTTTCAAGGGCTATGTGGAAAAGCTCGCCGCCGAAAAGGGGCGCGGGGACGACCTGACGCTGTACCGCAACGTGGAGGAGCTTGCCCCTCAGCTGATCGCGAAGCACCGGCGGATTTACAAGGGCGTCAGCCCCAACGTGGACTTCTACAGCGGCTTTGTCTACGACATGCTGGGAATTCCTCAGGAGCTGTACACAGCCATGTTCGCCGTGGCGAGGATCGTGGGTTGGAGCGCCCACCGGATCGAGGAGCTGATCTGCATGGATAAGATCATCCGTCCGGCGTACATGAGTGTCATGGAAGAACGGGAGTGATTTTGGCAGCATGGACTATTCGTTGCTTGCCGGGCAGCTTCTCAGCGTGCAGGCGAATCTCCTGCAGGTCCCGGCCTACCAGCAGCTTTCCAAGATGGTGCGGGGAGAGCTGTTCGTTCTGAACTATCTCGCCACCCACGAGACAGCGATCCATCCCAAGGAACTCAGCAAAAAGATGGCCGTCAGCACCGCCCGCATCACCTTTCTTCTGCATCACATGGAGGAAAAGGGACTGATCGCCCGCTCCTCCGATTTAAGCGACAATCGGCAGATTTTTGTCCGGCTGACGGAAAACGGGGTAAATGCGATACAGAAAGCCCGGGCGGAGGTCATCTCCCGGGTATCGTCCCTGCTGGAGGCACTCGGCCCCGAGGACGCCCGGGAATATATCCGCATTCAGGAAAAGATTCTGGACAATTTTCTGGGAAATTCTTAAAAACCACTTTATACACGCGGGTTCCGCGGGGAGCACACTTTCCCCCGCAGAACCCGCTTCTTTTTTGGAACGATGCCCACATTTTCCTCTGTACTTTTTTGGATTTCCGTGTTATACTAACGTTGCAATAATCGAAATTATGTTTGTAATAATACTATTTCTTAACAAAATGATTTCATCATTTTATTTAAGCCGTTTCACGGCAGACCGCCTGGGCGGCGGTAAGAAATGTATTGACTTCGTTTTTTAGCGGCAGTGGCCGCCGGCCGCAATCCTGCGGCCTAATAAAACGCTTTTCAGCGTTTTATTAAAAACTCGTATAAAAGGAGGCCGCGCCGGAATGAAAGCCCGAAGCTATATTGCCATCGACTTGAAATCCTTCTACGCCTCCGTGGAGTGCATCCAGCGGGGGTTAGACCCCATGATCACCAATCTGGTGGTCGCCGACCCCAGCCGCACCGACAAAACCATCTGCCTTGCGGTCTCCCCTGCTCTGAAATCCTTCGGCATTCCCGGCAGGCCGCGGCTGTTTGAGGTCGTACAGAAAATCGGACAGGTCAACGCGCTGCGCCGGAATTCCGCCCCGGGACGCACTTTTACCGGCAAATCCCACGACTACACCGAACTGCGCGGTCACCCGGAGCTGGAGGTGGACTACATCGTCGCGCCCCCGCAGATGGCGTTTTATATGGAGACCAGCGCGGCCATTTACAATATTTATCTCAAATACGTCGCCCCGGAGGACATCCACCCCTACTCCATCGACGAGGTGTTCATCGACGCCACAAATTACCTGAGTCTCTACCGCCTGACTCCGGAAAAGCTCGCCATGAAGATCATTCTGGACATTCTGGAAAACACCGGCATCACAGCCACCGCCGGGATCGGGACGAATCTGTATCTTGCCAAAGTAGCCATGGACATTGTGGCGAAGCACATTCCCGCAGACAAAAACGGCGTGCGCATCGCCCAGCTGGACGAGCTGCGCTACCGGCAGGAGCTGTGGTCTCACCGTCCCCTGACGGATTTCTGGCGGGTCGGCCCCGGCTATGCGAAAAAGCTGGAAAAGGTGGGGCTGCGCACCATGGGCGACGTCGCCCGGTGTTCCGTGGGCAAGCCTACGGAATTTTACAACGAAGACCTGCTGTATAAGCTGTTCGGCGTCAACGCCCAGCTGCTGATTGACCACGCCTGGGGGTGGGAACCATGCACCATCGCGGACATCAAGGCATACAAGCCGGAGTCCAGCAGCATCAGCCCCGGTCAGGTGCTGCAATGCCCCTATACCGCGGAAAAGGCCCGGCTGGTCGTCAGGGAAATGGCGGATGATCTTTCCTTGGACTTAGTGGACAAAGGACTCGTCACCGACCAGATTGTCCTGACGGTGGGCTACGATATTGAAAATCTCACCGACCCGGAACGAAGCCGCGCCTATCAGGGCCCCGTCACCGTTGACCGCTACGGCCGCAGAATTCCCAAGCACGCCCACGGCACCGTGAATCTGGGCGGGCATACCGCTTCCTCCAAGGCCATCGTCAGTGCTGTCGCGGAACTTTACGACCGCATCGTGAACTCCGCTCTTCTGGTCAGGCGGCTGTATCTGTCCGCCAACCACATCGTCCCGGAGAACTCCCTGCCCCGCCATGAAAGCACTGAGCAGCTGGACTTTTTCTCCGATTTCGCTTCTCAGGAGAAGCGCCGCGCCGAAGAAGCAGCCGCTCGTGAACGGGAAAAGCGCCGCCAGCAGGCGGTGCTGGCCATCAAAAAGAAGTACGGAAAAAACGCCATTCTGAAAGGCATGGACTTAGAGGAAGGCGCAACCGCCAGAGACCGGAACGGTCAGATAGGAGGACACAAAGCATAATGGGCGAATATGACGATCTAATTTACCTGCCCCACCCCGTTTCCCGGAAGCATCCCCCCATGTCCGCCATGGACAGAGCCGCGCAGTTTTCCCCCTTCTCCGCCCTCACCGGCTACGAGGCCGTTCTTCAGGAGGCAGGCCGTCTGACAGATAGCCGGGCGGAATTGACGGAATACAGCCGGGACATTCTGGATCAAAAGCAGCAAATCCTTCTGGACGCCGCCCCGGCGCACCCGGAGATCACCGTGACCTGTTTCATCCCTGACTGCCGCAAGCAGGGCGGCGCATACGGGACGCTCAAGGGAAATCTGAAAAAAATCGACCTCAGCCGCCGTACAATGGTCATGCTGGACGGGACGGAGATTTCGCTGGACGACGTTGTGGATATCCAGTGCGACCTGTTTACCGGTCGGGTCTGATACTATTTCCTGATTAAAATCTTAATTTTAATCAGGAAGGCATCGCCTGACGGCGCTGCCTGTTTTGTGATTTATAAGGAAAGAAATCACAAAACAAGTCTCATATGAACTCCATGCCCTTCGGGCAATTAAAGGCAGCACCGCACAATTGCGTCTGCGAGTCTCAGCCGTCTTTTTGCTCCGCTTCCGCAGTTCCGAAAATGGGAAATACATACAGTATTCCTCCATTTTCGGAACTTTGAATTGGAACAAAAATCCTGCCTGAGACTTCTTGCCGAATTGTGCGGTGCTGCCTAAAATCTTTTTAAAGATTTTAATTGGAGTTCAGTATGATACGCAAAAAGGACGTATTGCAGCACTGCAACACGTCCTTTTTTGATCTATGGTTTACGTAACATCATCCGCCGGAATGGTGTCCCGGTAAATGCCCAGAAGCCGCACCGTCGGTTTGGAAATCGGGAGCAGCTCGTCATAGGCGGGAATCGCGCCGTGGACATTCTCGCACAGCCAGTCCATGTGAAGCAGGTCTTCCGCCCCAAGCGTCCGTATGCCATCGTTCTTGACTACGCCGCCCTGTGCGACGATCTTCCTGCGGAAGGGGTCGATCGTTCCGTTTTTGATGCCGCTGCGCAGGTAGAGCGCCAGATTCTTGATGCCCTCCGGCAGATCGTCCGCCAGCTTTACGTCGATCACGCCGCTGCTCATCCCCCACCAGTCGTTCACCGCCTGCCCGTGGATGTCGTCCCATGTGCCGGACAGGATCGCCCGTATCACGTTTTCATAGAACTTTCCCCATATCCAACAGGGTGAACCCAACGGGATAAATTCGCCGCTGCCGCCGATGTAATAGGTGCCGTACTCCGTGTGCAGCTTGTCCTCCGCCGGTGTATCCCGGTTGGAGATCACGCGGATTCCGTCCCGGATGAACTCCTGCGTCGGGTTGCCCGGCATGCACGACCATTTCAGCTCGATCTGCGCTCTGGGATTGGTGAGCTGCGCGCCGAGGGCAAAGGCGTTGATGGAAGCGGGGACGCCAAAAATCGGATAAGAACCCACGTAGCCGATTCTGTTGTTGTCCGCCATGGCCCCGGCGATCGCGCCGGTGATGAATTTTCCCTCGTAGATGCGGCTGTAGTAGGTGCGAACCGTGGAATAAGGCATATGAATGGAGCAGTTCAGGAACCGCACCTTGGGATAGCGGATGGAGACCTTCAGGCTGGGCGCGACCAGCTGGGGCGTCGTAGTAAAAATGACCTCCGCGCCGTCCGCGACGGCCTGTTCCAGAAGCGCTTCCGCCTGAGCGGCCGTGTCCGCGCCAAAATAGCTGCGCACCGTGACGGCGTTCCCCAGAGCGTCCTCCAGATGCTTTCTCCCCACGTCATGGGCGCACGTCCATGGGCTGGTCTCCACGGTACGCTGGTGAACGAAGGCAACATTGACATGTCCCGGCCGCCACAGTCTGCCGAACAGCGACTGCTTCGCGGCAGTCCCCGCCGCTTCCGTCCGCACCACCAGATCCGGCAGATCCATTGCCACCACATTTTCCCACAATTCGCCGAGGGTTTTTTTCAGCTGTGCGCCGGACAGCGTTCCCAAATCGGTAAAGGGATGCACCTGCAGCCACAAAAGCAGCGCTTCCTCCGCCCGGATATGCAGGCTCCGGCCTCCCAGCGCATCGAACGCCTCCCGGAAATACTGAAAATACGCCCGGAAACGGCGGCGTTCTTCCTCCGTCCACTCCCGGTCCTTCGGCAGATTGGTAAGCGCCAGCAGCTGGATGTAGCACCCCGGATGGGTGTAGAGGGCGTCGTAAAGCCGCGTATATTTGAAAAAGTCCAGAAACTCATAATAAGCGCGAATTTCCGGGTTGTCGCTCATAGGCGGCACGATCCGGTAAACGACGCTGGGAATTCTGATTGCTCCGTAATATTTCAGCACGCTCAGGCGCTTATTTCCCTCCTGAACATAGAAATTTCCCAGATATTCATAGCAAATAATGGGGTCGCGGATGCCCTCGTCCCCCTGATGCGCCCGGCACAGCGTCATCCACTTCATTGCGAATTCCGACTCGCAGTCCAGCAGCGGAAAAAAGCCCGCCGAAAAAGCGGAAATTCTCCCCGCGCTTTTCACGCCAACGATGCGTTCAATGGGTATTTCCAGCGTGCCGACATTCTGCGCGCCCTCCGAAACACCGTCGCCCAATATTTGATCCAACACCACCGGGAACGGGTTCTGTCCCTTTCCCTGCAGCACAGCACACTCCTTCTGTCCAAGCCTTACCGCTTTCAAGTATTCGTCTTCGGCCTCTGCCACCGTCATTTTGATTCCTCCAAGATACTTATCTGATCGACAAAATCATACTTCTTTTCGGAAGGAAAAACAATGCGCAAAAGGATTAAAAAACAGCCGTTTTTTTCCCTTAATCGAAGCAAAACCTATAAAAACCTCCGCAAAGGCCGGAATGCCGCCGTCTCTGCGGCAGACTTTTCCATACAGCACCAATGGTGGATAAGTGCTGTGCATCATAATTAAAATGCGCCAGCACGGGAACATCCGTTCCCATGCTGGCGCTTTGCTGTTATCGCTATTTCTTTCTTACAGTCTTGCGACACCGGACTTCCGGGCGGCTTCTGCCACGGCCTTGGCCACGGCGGGGCCGACTCTGGGGTCGAAGGCGGCGGGGATGATATAGTTCTCGTTCAGCTCCTCGTCGGAGATCAGATTCGCCAGCGCGTTGGAGGCGGCGATCTTCATTTCCTCGTTGATGTCGCTGGCGCGAACGTCAAAAGCACCGCGGAAAATGCCGGGGAACGCCAGAACGTTGTTGATCTGGTTGGGATAGTCGCTGCGGCCGGTGGAAACCACTCTCGCGCCGCCTGCCTTCGCTTCGTCCGGGAAAATCTCCGGGGTGGGGTTGGCACAGGCAAAGATGATGGCGTCCTTGTTCATGGTCTGCACCATTTCCTTTGTCACCATGCCGGGGGCGGAAACACCGATGAACACATCGGCGCCTACCAGCATATCGGCAAGAGAACCGGCCTTTTTGTCCAGATTCGTGACCTGCGCCATCTCTTCCTTGATCCAGTTCAGGCCGTCACGACCCGCGTAGATCGCGCCCTTCCGGTCGCACATGGTCACGTTCCTGAAGCCGGAGGACAGCAGCAGCTTGACGATGGCGATAGCAGCCGCACCAGCGCCGGAGGTGACGATCTTCACGTCTTCCTTCTTCTTGCCGACGACCTTCAGTGCGTTGGTCAGACCGGCGAGGGTGATGACGGCGGTGCCGTGCTGGTCGTCGTGGAAGATGGGAATGTCGCACTTTTCCTTCAGCTTCCGCTCGATCTCAAAGCACCGGGGAGCGGAGATGTCCTCCAGATTGATTCCGCCGAAGGAGCCGCTCATCAGATACACGGCGTTGACGAACTCATCCACATCGTGGGTCTTGACGCACAGGGGGAAGGCGTCCACGTCGGCAAACGCCTTGAACAGAGCGCACTTGCCCTCCATAACGGGCATACCGGCCTCGGGGCCGATGTCCCCCAGACCCAGAACGGCGGTGCCGTCGGTGATCACGGCGCACAGATTATGGCGGCGGGTCAGCTCATAGGACTTGCTGATGTCCTTCTGGATTTCCAGGCAGGGCTGGGCGACGCCGGGGGTGTAGGCCAGGGACAGGTCGTCCTTGGTTTTGCAGGGTACCTTGCAGATGACCTCGATCTTGCCGCCCCACTCCTTGTGGAGCCGCAGGGACTCTTTTGCGTAATCCATAGTTTTTCTCCTTTTTGTTAATGCAATAGTTTATGATTTTACCATCACGGAAATGCCGTTGGGGATCAGGGTGACGGAGGCGTTTTCGCCCTTGTCCTGTTTCGCCATGGCCATGGCGGTTTCCAGATCAGGGGCGTAGTCCAGCTTCATCTCCCGGAGGGTCTTCTCCATTTCCGGACGGGAAACGAAGATCACCCGGTGCTTCATGAGGATTCTCGCCAGAATCTGGCTCTCCCACTGGTCGGGAATGGTCTCCGACTGGGGGGTATTGACGCACTGCTCAAAATGCGCCGCAGGGGTTTCGCAGTCCCGGAGGGAGGTATAAAAGCCCTCGCCGCCGGTGCCGTCGGCCAGCTCGGCGCACATGATCAGCACCGCGCCCTCCTTGGCGGAAGCCTCCGCCGCGGTCAGCCCCTTGACGCTCTGGTAGATGTTCTGATCCAGCGGCGCGCCGCCGTTGGAGGTGACGACGATGTCTCCGGGGACGGCCTGCACCTCGCAGTACTGCCGCAGAAACGCCACACCGGCTTCATGCGCCTTCCGGAAGTCTCCCGCGAAGGCCGCAACCGTCTTTTTCTCCTCGTCGATGACCACATTGACGATGTACGCCAGCTTTGCCATCTCTGCCGCCGCTACCATGTCCCGGTGAAGGGGGTTGCCCTCCAGAATGCCCGTGCGGGCATAAGGGGAGGCGATAAACGCGCCGCAGTGGTTGCCCAGCACCGTCGTCTTATCGCAGACGCCGGGCAGGATGCTCTTCCGCCCGCCGGAGAAACCGGCGAAGAAGTGCGGCTCAATGAAACCCTCCGCAATGAGCAGGTCGGTGTCCACCGCCGTCCGGTCGATGACCAGCGGTGCGCCGGAGGGCAGAACGCCGATCTGAACATTGGATTCCGGGTCAAAGGCGTCGTGAACGACGATTTTCTCGGAACCCGCAATTTCCTTCCCCAGCTTTGCTTCCAGCTCGGCGGTCGTTGTGAGCCGGTGGAAACCGGTGGCTACCAGCAGTGTCACCTGAATTTCCGGGTTGCCCTGGCGCAGCTGCGCCAGCATGGGGGGCAGGATGTCCCGGCTGGGCACGGGGCGGGTGTGGTCGGAAATGATGATGGTACAGCGTTTCTTCCCCGCCGCGAGAGCGGCCAGGGTGGGCGTTCCGATGGGCGACGCCATGGCTTCCTCCACCAGCTCCCGGCCGGTGCGGTCGCTTTTCAGCTCGTCCACACGGGAGGTCAGCAGACCGTTATAGGGAAATGCAACATCCAGATGGCTTTTGCCGTAAGGAATCGCGATCATAAAGAATCCTCCCACACGTTTGTCATCGGGAACCGGCGGTTGGCCGGTTCCCAATTATGTTTTTTAATAGTTGCCCTTGAAAACGTCCTTCTTGACGGGAGGACGATAGTCGCCGAAGTAAGCGCCAAAGTCCATGCCCAGATAGTTGCACAGGTCAAGGACTTCCACCATGGTGTTGTCGTTGACGGGGATGCCGTTTTCCATGATGCGCTTCACCGCGGCAACTTCCTTCTCGCCGTGGGTGTAGATACGCTCCTGACCGTCGGCCTTGGGCGCGTCCCGCAGCTCCTGCAGGTACTTGGAGAAATGCTCCTTGATGGCGGCGGGATCGCCGAAGTAGGCGGGGTTGATAGCCATAAAGCCATGGCAGATCTGACCCTTTCCGCCGGTCATGCAGTAATTGGAGGTAGCGCCCATGGACAGGATGGAGGAGAAGATCTCACACAGCATACCATAGCCGTAGCCCTTGTGGCTGCCCAGCTGCTCCGTGGAGCCGCCCAGAGGCATGATGCCGCCGCCCTTCTTCGCCACGATGTTCGCCAGCACGTCGGGGGCATTGGTGGAGGGATGACCGTCCTTGTCCAGCGCCCAGCCTTCGGGCAGGGGCTTTTCCATCTTGTTGTACATTTCCAGCTTGCCGCGGGTGACGACCGTGGTGGAAGCGTCGAAGAAGAAATCATAGGGCTCGGCGGGGAACGCGCAGGCAATGGGGTTGGAGCCCAGCATGGCCTTCCGGGCAAAGGTGGGAACCATGATGGCTTCGGAATTGGTGCAGCTAAAGCCCATCAGCCCTTCCTTGCAGGCCATCTTGGCATAGTAACCGGCGATGCCGTAGTGGTTGGAGTTCCGGACGGAGACGATGCCCACGCCAGTAGTCTTGGCCTTCTCGATGGCCATTTCCATGGCCTTATGGGAAACCAGCTGTCCCATGGCCTCATGGGCATCGATGACGGCGGAGATGGGGGTCTCGAACACCACTTCGGGCTTGGCATGGACGTCGATCATGCCTTTTTCGATGCACTTGTGGTAGCGGACCATCCGCTGCATACCGTGGGACTCGATGCCGTACAGGTCGGCAGTCAGCAGAACGTCCTGAATGATATCAGCCTCCGCTTCGGTGAAGCCGAACTTCTGGAACGCTTCCATGCACAGCCGGTGCAGGGTGTCATAGGACCAGTGTTGATATGCCATAAGAGTACCTCATTTCTTAAATTTTTTTGTTGTTTTCCGGTGTTCCGCGGGAAGCCGAACCTCCGGAATGCTTTCCTGCACAGCCGGTGCAGGGTATCATAGAACCAGTGTCTGTACTTTATAAGAATACATTATTTTGGGAGCTTTTTCAATTATAATTTTTGGATTCGCTTATAATTTTCCAATATTCAGCTCCCGCTCGTGGAGGATCACGCCGCTATTCTTCAGCGTCTGCTGCAGCTGCCGGATATCCATTGCGGAAAAATCCTCCGTCAGCGCGGCCGCGGTACCGGCAGCCTGTCCGGTGACAGCACAGCAGGGGATCACCCGCATGATATCCCACATGGCGTCCGTCACGGAGGTACACCGTCCCGCCATGATCAGATTCTTCACCTTGGCGGAATACAGCGTGGAAAACGGGACCTCGTAAATCGGCCCCCGCTTTCTCCAGTCGGAGACCATGCCGACGGAATCGGCGAAATATTTGTGCATTTCCCCTTCGTCCAGCGTATATTCCCCCTGAATCCGTCGGGTCATACGCAGTTGGGGCATGGTCGCAATGGCGGTAGGCACCCACGAAGGGTCGCTGCGGCGCTTCTTCCGGATGTCATTCAGGGTCGATGCGTGGGAATACTGCATCATTTCCGACACTTCCCCGCAGCCCAGTCCGCCGAACCGGCGGTCAAGCAGGGGACGCGCCGTCCGTCCGGCGTCTTCCTCCGCCGGAACGTCTGAAAAGCCCAGCATGTTGAGCCGGTAACCCTCGCTGCCCTGAGAGTAGTACCACGCCGCCAGAATGTTGCCCTGCTGATTGGTTTCCGTCGGCGCGCCGGCAAGATGGGCAATGCAGGCGTCTCCCGTGGCGTCCACCACGGTGCGGGTGCATATCCTCTGCCTGCCGGAGATGCTTTCCACAATGACCGAATGAATGCGGTCTTCCCGCACCTCCGCGTCCACAGCGTAACAGCCGTAGAGAATCTTCACCCCCGCCTTAATCAGCTCCTGCTCGGCCAGAATGGCAAAGAGCCAGGGGTTATAGCGCACACGGAAGCGGTGATCCTTTTCCGTCCGCCCCGCCGGGTCTGCGCTGTCCAGCCAGTTGGCGGGGTATTCGTCCTCCGCGCCCATGGAAATGGACAGGCGAAGCAACTCCTCCGCCAGTCCGAAGGAAACCTGATGGCCGACGCCGTCACACAGCGGGAGATAAATAGTGACCAGTCCCGCCGTCCCCAGACCGCCCAGAACGTACTGCTTTTCCAGCAGAATCACCCGTTTCCCCAGCCTTGCCGCCGCCAGCGCGGCGGAAATTCCGCCGAACCCGCCGCCGCAGACCAGCACGTCGCAACTGTCCAGAATCGGTATTTCCCTTGTCATGGCTCACCCCCGGTAAATGGGCGCCAGCGCGTCATGCACCGCCTTGTATTTCAGGAACAGCTTTTCGTAAAGTTCGTGGGTCGCTGGGTCGGGCTTGGAAACGGAGTCGATCTCCACGCAGGTTTCCGCCGCGTGGGCAAAGCTGTCAAACCAGCCGATGCCTACGGCGGTCAGCATGGCCGTGCCGAAGGAAGAATCGTCCACCTTGACCTTCTGCAGCTCCAGTCCCAGAATATCCGCCACGATCTGACGCCAGAGCATTCCCTTCGCGCCGCCGCCGATGATGCGCACCCGCTTCATTTCCACGCCCAGTCCGTTCAGGGTGTTCAGGCAGTCCTTCAGGCTCATGGCGACGCCCTCCAGCGTAGCCCGGGTGAAGTGGGCAGTGGTGTGGCTGGAACTGATGCCGGTGTAGCTGCCCTTCAGGTCCGGGTCATTGTAGGGCGTCAGCTCGCCGTTTAAGTAGGGGTGGAACATCAGGCCGTCACTGCCCGGAGCGATCTTCTCCGCCGGAACGTTCAGCTCAGCAAACGGCTCCCGGCCGATGGTGTCCCGATACCAGCGGTAGCTGGCGGCGCAGCTGGCCGTGGCCGTGCCGGGATACCACAGCCCCGGCACCACATGGCGGTAGTTGAAAATGAATTTGGAATCCAGCGCATGATCGGTCACGATGCAGATACGCCCGGCGGTGGCCAGCTTCACCGTAGCGTGACCCGGCTCCACATTGCCCGCCGCGAAAAGCTCCATCACGGTATCCGTGGTGCCGACCAGTACCACCGTCCCCTCCGCAAGGCCGAACTCCGCTGCCCGTTCTCCGGTCATGGTGCCCGCCACATCCGTGGGTCTGCACAGACGGGGCAGCCATTCCTTCCGGATGCCGCCCACCGCGCACAGTTCCTCCGACCAACGTTCCCGCCTGGTGTCGTAGAACATGGAGCCCTCCGCGTCGATGGTATCCGTCTCCATGGTGCCGGTCATGCGGAAGCGCAGATAGTCCTTGGCAAAGAGGATATAGCGGATCTGTCCCCAGATTTCCGGCTCGTGCCTGCGCAGCCACATCAGCTGAGGCAGCGTCCAGACCGTGGTGGGGGCATTCACCGCCTGATCCATAATGGTATCCAGGCAGGTATCCTTCAGCTCCTGCACCTCTTCCTTGCTGCGCTGGTCCGTCCAGAGGATCGCCCGGCGCAGTACCTGCTTCTGCTCGCCCAGCAGCACCGCCGTGTGGGTAGCCGCGTCAAAGGACAGGGCCTTGATCCGCTCCGCCCCGACGCCCGCCGTTTTCAGAATGTCCCCGAAGGCGGTCTTGAACGCCCGGCACCAGTCCTCCGGGTCCTGCTCACACCAGCCGACGTGAGGATAATAGGTGGGATACTCACAGCCGGCGGTGGCAGCGATCTTCCCTTCCCGGCTGAGCAGCGTCAGCTTTACGCTGCCGCTGCCGATATCCACACCCAAAACGTAATCTGTCATATACGCACCATCCTATTGAAGATACCCCGGATGAACCTATGCAGCTGTTCATCCGGGGATAAAAGGAAATTATTTGACCCAGTCGTGCTCCGGGTCGTTGCTGCGGTTGAAGCCCTGATAGTCGCCCGCCATCAGCCACAGGAAGTAGGTCTGGTAGCCGGGAGTAGAGACGGTGGTGTGGTAGCCGTAGGGGAACTCCACCAGCTCGTCGTTCTTCACCCGGTAGGCCTCGTCCAGAGCGCCGTCGGCGGTGTACAGACACTGCACGGCAAAGCCCTGCCTGGGGTCAAACAGGAAGTAGTAAATTTCCTCGGCGATGCACTCGGCGGGCATATTGTCCTCGTCGTGCTTGTGGGGCGGGAAGCCCGCCCAGTTGCCCTCGGTGCAGTAGGCCTCGCCGATGGTCAGAACCTTGGCGTTGGAATTGCCGTCGATGATGAAGCTGGTCTCTCTCTGGAAGGGAACGCGGCCCAGCAGCTTCAGCACCACATGGTCTTCCCGAAGCACCTGCGGGGCAGTCTTTTCCTTCACGGGTGTGCCGCAGACGGCGATCTTGATATGGTCGATGGCTTCGATTTCCAGATGCTGCTCACGGGGCATATAGAAGCTCTCGGCCTTGCGGTTTTCAAATACGTTGGCGCGGTTTCCCACGTTCTCATAGCGCTCACCGTCGAAGGAAACGTTGCAGTGGCCCTCCAGCATGATGAAGGCAACTTCCCGGTCTTCGGTGTAGAAAGGCAGCTTCTCCCCGGCGTCCAGCTCGATGATGCCGAACTCCAGCTTTTTCAGGCTGCACTGCCCGATCTTGCAGATGGGCGTGTAGCCCTTGGCAGGAACGTAGGTTTTCTTGTAATTCATAAATTCTCCTCCTTAAGAAGTTTATCTACAACGGTCTCCCAATCTCCGACGATGCCATAGTCGGCATAGTCGAAAATCGGTGCCTTCGGGTCCGAATTGATGGCGACGACCTTCCCGGAGCCGGACATACCGGCCAAGTGCTGCACCGCGCCGCTGATTCCCACGGCGATGTACAGCTTCGGGCAGACCGTAATGCCCGTCATGCCCACCTGACAGCGGTAGGGTACGAACCCCGCCTCCACAGCCGTGCGGGACGCACCCAGACTGCCCCCCAGCTTTTTTGCCAGCGCTTCCAGCTTTTCAAAGCCCGCCTTGGAGCCGACGCCCATGCCCCCTGCTACGATAATCTCCGCCTGAGACAGGGGCTTTCCCTGCGCAAAGCTTCCGAAGGAACGGAGCTTCACCCGCTCGTCTGGGGTATAGGTGATGGTTTGCACGTCCGGCGTTTTGGCCGCCTGCTTCTCCGGACGGAACGTTCCCGGTCGGACAGTGGCCATCTGAATCTCACTCAAAGAGCGGATGTCCGCCATCAGGGAATTTCCAAATGCCGGACGGGTCTGAATCAGCTGCTCCCCCTCCATACGCAGAGCGGTGCAGTCCGCCGTCAGTCCCGCGTCCAGCTGCCACGCAAGCATGGGCATAATATTCCGCATCCGCACTGTCGCCGGAGCCAGAACGATCTGGCTACTCCATCGGCGGATCGTCTCCGACAGAAAGGCGGCAAAAGCGCTTTCGTCCCCAATTTCCGGGGCGCTGAGTTCAAAAATGCGGCCTGCGCCATATTCCGCGGCGGTTTCAGCCTCCCCCGCCGGAACCAAAGCCCGCAGTTCGTCGCCGGAAAGCTGGGCGGCCTTGCTGAGCAGGCCCTTATCCACGCCGAAGGGGCATAACACCAGAATCTCCTTCATGGCCGCACCTCCCGCAGAAGCACGCGCAGATTCTGCACACCCGCGTCCAAATCCGTTTCCTTTGGCCCCCGGCGCAAACCGGGGAAGCGGGATTCCATTGCCACGACCTTGGTAAGCGACCCTTTCAGGCCGCAGTCCTCCGGGGTCAAACCCAGATCGGCGGCTGTCAGAATTTCCACCGGGGTTTTCCTCGCCCGGCGCATTCCCAGGATTCCGGCAAGACGCAGCGGATAGGAATAGCTGCTGAAGCTGACCGTCGCTGACCCGGAAACGGTCAGGTTCTGAACGCCGTCCTCCAGCCGCCGGGTGACCAGCAGTTCGTCCCCCGCCGCTTCCACTTTCTCCGCATTGGAGATGCAGGGAAGCCCCAGCGCCGCCGCCAGTTCGCCGGGAACCTGCCCGGTCTCCCCGTCGATGGCCTTGCAGCCGCAGAAAACGGCATCAAACGGCCCCAGCTTTTCCGCCGCCGAAGCCAGCGCCCGGGCGGTCGCCCGGGTGTCCGCCCCGGCCATGAGACGGTCGGTAATGAGTACCGCCCGATTGGCCCCTCTTGCCAGCAATTCCAGCAATGGGCCCTCCAGTTTTGGAGGGCCCATGGTCAGGACTGTGACACTGCCATCCCTGTCCGCCAGACGGAAAGCGGCCTCCAGCGCGGACTCATCCGCAATATTCCATTGCAAACTGGCCCCATCCCGCTTTAACCGGTGCTGACCGTCCACCTCAACAGAGGAGGAAACGGGTACCGCCTTTACACAGACAAGAATGTGTTTCATATTCGTTTTACAGCAGCGCGCCGAACAGGTCTACCAGCTGATAGCCCTCGGGAACGCACAGGCTGAAGCACAGCCATGTTTCGGGACACGCCACCAGCATTGCCTTGGCATCGGTGCGGGTCAGATCGTCCCAGCGGCCGCCCGCAATGCGGGTCACCAGCTCGGGCATATAGCCGTAGGCAACGGCGGTGCCGCAGGACTTCGCCAGCTTCTCGTGATTGAACATCTCCGTCAGCTCGTAGCCCGCGGCTTTGGCCATGCTGCGCACGGGGGCGAACTCGTGGAAAGTACGCGCCAGGCGGTCGTCATCGTGGCAGGCGCCCAGCGTGCCCAGCGCGGCCTTGGCGGCCAGCTTCTTCTCTTCCAGCAGCTTTGCGACGAAAGCGGTGGCGGTGGTGACACCGGCGGTGATCTCGCAGCCCCACTCAGGGTACTTCTGGGTCATGATCTCGGCGTCGTAGCTGTCCAGAACCACGACGGGAAGACCCGTTTCGTTCAGCGCCTTGGCGCACACTTCGGCCTGCTTACGGACTTCCTCGGTGTAGCCCATCAGGTCGCCCAGCATCACGCCGGAGGCAGGCTCATTGGCAAGAACCTTGGCGGAAACGCCCGCCTTTGCCAGCAGCGCCAGCAGATGCTTCGCCATTTCCGGAACCTTGATGGCGGCGACTTCGCCGATGTACACCAGAACGTCAGTGCCGTCCTGACCGTAGGAGGGCTTCTCCACACCGTAGATGTTGCCGGTGGTCTCCACGTTTTCGATCAGATTCATGACGCTCTCCGGAGCGACCTCGCTGACCACGGCTTCGGTGCGGGCTTCCCGGATGAACAGCGGCGGCTGATAGCCGGTGGCGCAGTCATTGGTGCAGGCGTCGCACAGCAGGCACTCGTACATGGCCTGACCCATATCCTTGTCAAACTCCTGTGCCTTCTTGTTGACCATGCTCAGCAGCAGGCCCTTGGCGCGGGGGGTGTTCAGTTCCTTACCGGTCTGGTGCTGGACAGGGCACAGATGGCGGCACATCCAGCAGAAGCGGCACTTTTCCGCATGATGCAGGGCATTCTGACTAATCATATTGTTACCTCCTATCCTTTCCTTACAGACCCAGCTTGTAGGGGTTCATGATACCGTTGGGGTCAAGCTCCTTCTTCAGCGCCTGGAGCACCTGAATGGCGGGACCGTACTGCTCCTTCACCAGACGGGACAGCTTCAGGCCGACGCCGTGGTGATCGTTCAGCACGCCGCCGTTGGCCAGCGCCGCCCGGACGCCGCAGTTCCAGACCTGATTGTGCAGGCGGAGGGCTTCCTCGGGATCCTTGGGAGGATTGTCGATGATGAAGCGGGAGTAGTTCATGGCGCCCCAGTCGTACCAGTGGGAGCTGTGGGAGATGAAGCGGACGCCGTAATCCTTGAAGTTATCCTCCACGGCGGCCTTCATTGCCCGGTAGATCTTCTCAATATTGTCGTGGGTCGCCACGGTGTCCAGGGTACCGAACATCTGGGGCAGATCCATAATATTGTCAGGATAGAAGAAGGTGATGCGATTCTGGAACCACTTTTCGCCGTATTCCGTGCCCAGATCTTCCGCGCCGTACTTCTTGGCGATGTCCAGAACGATCTCCAGCTCAGCGGCGACGACCTTCTCGTAGCCTTCCAGCGTCAGATTCAGGAAGGAGCCGCGCTTCTCAAAGCCGATGATCTTCTTGATGATGGAGACGGTCTCCGCCTCGTCGAACAGACGCACGATGGAGGGCTTCACCGCCTGGACGATCTCCCGGCAGGCCTGATAGCCCACGTGGATGTCGGAGAACAGGAACGCATGGTGGATGCGGGTCTCGGGCTGCTTGACGATCTTGAACTTGGCCTTGGTCATGATGCCCAGAGTACCCTCGGAGCCGACGAAGAAGGGGATCAGGTTGGGGCCGGAGGAGTGCTTCGGCACGGGCAGGGTGTTGATGATATCGCCGTTGGGCAGAACCACTTCCAGAGACAGGCACATATCGTCCATCTTGCCGTACTTGGTGGAGAGAATACCGATGCCGTTGTGCGCCAGCGCGCCGCCCACGGTGCAGCAGGTCATGCAGGAGGGCAGGTGCATCACGGAATAGCCCTTTTCGTTGACCAGATCTTCCAGCGTGGCAAAGATCATGCCGGTTTCGCAGGTGACGAAGCCCGCCTCGGTGTTCAGCTCGATGAGCTTGTCCAGACGCTTGATGTCCAGCAGAATGCCGCCGGCCACCGGCAGAGCGCCGCCCTGACTTCCGGAGCCGCCGCCCCATGTGGTGACGGGAATTTTATAGTAGTTGGCGATCTTCATGACCTTGGATACTTCCTCGGTGGTGCCGGGGCGAACGATGATATCAGGCATGGGACCCTGCTCACCGGCATCCTGCCATTTCCGGCTGAGCCAGAAATAGTCCACGGAATATACCGCACGTTCAATTTCCTTGGTGGATACGTTTTCTACACCGACCGCGTCCTCCAACTCGGAACGGATCATGTAGAACATCAAAGACTTGTCTTGCATGGTGCTTCTCCCTTTCTGATTTTGTAATGAAATTTCACATTTGAGAATCATTTTTCGCTTAGAATTGTATTCGCATTACATCCTCGTCATAAATATAGCACATTGTAATCAGATTTTCAAGCACCGGCAAGAATAATTGTAACGAAATTACACCTCCAGATTTAGGCATTTCGCCAATTCTGTCAAGAACCTCCTCAGTATTTCAGGCTTTCCATACTCTTTTCGATTTGCAGGGACTTTGCCCCATCCGTCCGCATGGCGATATACGTGTAGATGGAGTCCGCGATGGTCAGCGCCGCCACGCGGGAGGCGATGGACACGACCCGGTATTTTGTCTCCTTGGAGTTCGTGTTCAGGCTGATGTCCGCCAGCTTGGACAGGGGATTTTTGCCCGCGCTGGTCAGGGAGATGACCTTTGCCCCCCGATGCTTTGCGGTTTGGGTGCTGTCCACCACGCAGCGGGAGCTGCCGGAATGGCTGACGGCGAACACCGCGTCCCGCTCGTCTAAGTAATTGCAGGCGATCACCTGCAAATGGGGGTCGGTGTAGACCGCGGCGTTCAGGCCAAGCCGCAGCAGCTTGTGGTGCAAATCCATTGCCACAGGCGCGGAGCCGCCCAGACCGAAGATCACGATTTTCCGGGCGTTCATCAGCAGCTGCGCCGCCGCCGCCAGCGTTTCCGGCTCCAGCATGTCCCGGGTGAACTGCAAGGCCAGCACGGCGCTCTGGAACACCTTGTCCCGCACTGCCTGCACGGAATCCTCGGCGCTGATCTCCTCGTGGATGATCTCGTCCGGAGAAACCGTCGCCTGAGCCAGCGTCAGCTTCAGGTCCTCATAGCCGCTGAAGCCCAGCTTCTTGTAAGCCCGAACAACCGTGGGGTCCGAAACGCCGCAGGCATCCGCCAGCGCCGCCACCGACAGGTCGATGATCCCCCGGGGATTTCCCCGGATATACTCCGCCACTTTCCGCTCGGATTTGCTGAGGTTTGGAAGGGAATTTTCGATTCTCAGCAGCAGCGCCGCCAGAGAGGTATTCTGTACCGCCATGCCCGTTACCGTCCTTCTCAATGTAGTATAAAAACAGTATAACATAGTCTTTTCCAAAAGAAAAGTGTACAGGAAAAAGAAATTCCCAAGGTTTTGAAGCCTTGGGAATTTCACACTTATTTGTACTCAGCCGTGACGCCGGGGTTGCAGAGGATGATGGAAAAATCCCCCTCGAAAACGGCGTCCCTGACCTGACAGGGGAAGAACACCTCGCTGCCCTGTTTCACAGGGAGCGCGTTCTCTCCACAGCGGATGCACCCTTCCCCGGACACGACAATGCCGATCTGCACGTCGCCGGTATTTTTCCTCGCCATAGCGCCGGAAACCGTCACCATGGTGCAGGAGAAATAGGAGGTATCCCGGTCGCCGAAGATCTCGATCTCCCGGCCGCCCGGCTCCTGCCGCAGTACCGGTTCCTTGCTCTTGAGCCGGTCAAGCAGCTTGTCCAGCGGGAGTCCCTCATAGTGGAAGCTGTTCAGCATCCGGCTTTCGTACAGCTGCTCGTCCTCCGGCTCAAAAATCCCGAAAGGATTTGCCTTCCGCCGGTATTCCAGCAGATACTCCTGCGGGAACGGCACCGCCGTAAGGTCGGACGGCTCCTGAATCTCCGCGACGAAGCACCCTGCCCCCAGCGCGTGGGGAACGCCGCCGGGAATCATATAGCTTTCGCCGGGCTGCACCGGAATTTTGTGGCAGAAGCTTTCCAGCAGCGCGGCGTCTCCTTTCCGGTAGGCCGCTTCAAACTTTTCCCGGGTAATATCCTCCTTGAAGCCCAGAAGGATGTACGGCAGCTCGGGGACGTCCTTGCGCGTTCCCAGAACATACCAGCATTCTTCCTTGCCGAACCGGCTGTTCCAGTATTTCCGGGCGTTTTCCCGGGTCGGATGGCATTGCAGCAGGAACGGGGCTTTCGCGTCCAGCATTTTGATGAGCATCCCCAGACTGGTGCCATATTTCTCCATGTGCGCCTTACCCAGAATGGTTTCCGGCGCCCGCTTTACCACGTTCACCAGAAAATCCCGCGTCCCGTCGGGGAGAATGACCTCGGCGTAGCCGAGATTGGGATTTTCCCGGGTCGCGCCGTTTGCTCTCGTCAGGGAGCCGACCCAGGCTTCCGCACCGTTGGGCGTATCCGCCGGATGCTCCACGCCCCGGAATCTGTCCAGCTCCCGTCCGCCGTCGGCTCTTACTTTATTCGGCACCAACGGCCAGGGTCTGTTGTAAATCTCCATAGGCCCAAACACCGCCTCTTATTTAATCACGATACTTATCCCGGTAAGCCATCAGCACCAGAGAGCCGATCAGAATCGCGCCGCGGACGATGTACTGCAGGTAAATGTTCCAGTTCAGGATGGTCATGCCGTTGATCAGCACGGAGATCAGGACAACGCCCACCACGGTACCGTAGATGGTGCCGGAGCCGCCCGCCATGGAGGTGCCGCCGATGATCGCCATGGACAGGCAGTCCGTCGGCCACTCCTTGCCATACGACCAGTCCGCCTGATTGACCTGCGCGGAGTTGATGAAGCCCGCGATCGCCGCAAGGATCTGCACAGCGATGAACACAAACGCCTTGGACTTGAACACGTTGATACCGGTCAGGCGAGCCGCTTCCTGATTGCCGCCCACGGCGTAAACACTGCGGCCGGTGGTGGTGTGCTCCATGATGAAGTAGCACAGAACCGCCGCCACAAAGAAGATGATGACGGGATAGGGTACCACTCCGAACAGCCGTCCCATGCCCACCTGCACGTACCAGTTGGGGTAGGCGTTGGGGATGGGGTAGTTGTTGCAGATGATGGCGGCAAGGCCGAACATCAGGTACTGGGTACCCAGCGTGACCACGAAGGGCGGCAGATCGTAGGTGTTCTGCAAGAAAGCGTGGAGCAGGCCGATAACCACGGCGAAGGCGATACCCACCGCCATGCCAATCAGGCAGGCCAGCGTCTGGTTATATCCGGCGGCGACCATGTTCTTGCAGAACACGGCCACGAACATGCCGGACAGGCCGACCTGAGAGCCCGTGGACAGGTCGATCTTACCGCAGATCAGAACCATGGTGACGCCCAGCGCGATCAGGCCCTTGATGGCGCCGGAACGAAGCAGGTTCATCCAGTTGTTCAGCTTCATAAAGGAGTCCGTGGAGATCCACAGCGCGATGACAACCAGAATCAGAACGATCTCCGTCACATGGTTCAGGAAGTGGTACATGACTTTTTTCTTGTTAATTCTCTCGTTCACTGGAATGTCCTCCCATACAAAGCGTATACAAATCGTTTGTTGTCATGGAATCGATCTTTTCCGTGGTCAATTCCTCGGTGATCCTTCCGCCCCGCAGCACCAGAATGCGGTTGCAGACGCCGGGCAGCTCTTCCAGCTCCGTGGAGACAAAGATGGAGGAATTCCCCTGCTTCGCCTGATTCCACATGATCTCGAAGATCTGCTGCTTCGCGTTCACATCGATGCCTCTGGTGGGTTCGTCGTAGATCATGATCTTGGGGTCGTTGTTCAGCCAGTTGCCCACGACCACCTTCTGCTGGTTGCCGCCGGACATGGAGCTTGCCTTGGCAGAGATGCTGGAGAGCTTGATCTGCAGCGCTTTGACCTGCCGCTCGGACATTTCCTTACGCTTCTTCCGGCTCTCCACCCAGCCGTTGATGGTGGTCTTCTTCATACCGGCGTAGCAGAGGTTACTCTCGATGGAGTGCTTCAGGATCAGGCCGGTGGTCTTTCTGTCCTCGGGGGTCAGGCCGAGACCGGCGTTCTTCATGATGGCAGGGGTACGCTTGAGATAGGTCTTTCCCTCGATGATGACCTCACCGGAATCCGCCGGGTCGGAACCAAAAATGCCGCCCAGCAGCTCCGTCCGCCCGGAACCCAGAACGCCCGCGATGCCCAGCACTTCGCCCTTGTACAGGGTAAAGGAGATGTCCTCGTACCATCCGGCGCGGGTCAGGTGCTTGACCTCCATCACCGGCTCGGCAGTGGGCACCACATCCGCCGGACGCTTGCGGATCTCCGTCTTGCCGAACATCATGGCGATCATACCGGCGTTGTCGATCTCCTCGATGTTCTTCTTGCCGACATACTGGGCGTCCCGCAGGACGGTGACGGTATCGGCGATCTCGTGTATTTCTGCCAGTTTATGAGAAATATAGATAATGATTACATCATTTTCCTTCACTTTACGAATGGCCGCAAACAGCTTTTCTACCTCCGCCTTGGCCAGTGCGGAAGTCGGCTCGTCCAGAATCAGAACCTTGGGGTCCTGACTGAGCGCCTTGCAGATCTCTACGACCTGCCGCTGCCACATGGGCAGGTGCATGATCTTGGATTTGGGGTTGATCCTGACGTCCATCACTTTCAGCAGGCGCTCGGTCTCCGACTGCACCAGCTTCCAGTTGATGAGGCCGCCCGTCTTCTTGGGCAGCCGCCCCATGAAAATATTTTCCATAACCGTCAGCGTGGGAACCAGACTCGTCTCCTGATACACCAGAACAATGCCGCTCTTTGCGGCATCCGTCGGGTTCCGAAAGCTCAGCTTCTGTCCATCCAGATAAAATTCGCCGCTGGTCGCGCTTTCCGCGCCGGCGAAGATCTTGCAAAGGGTGGATTTTCCCGACCCGTTTTTGCCCAGAAGCGCGTTGATCTTGCCGCTGTCGAAGGAAGCGCTCACGTGATCCAGCGCCCGGGTGCCGGGATAGTCTTTCACAATGTTATCGCAGGAAAGGGTACTCACTTTTTATTCACCACTCTCTTTGATTGGAGAGGCTCCGGGTGCGCCAGCCCCGGAGCCTATAAATTGCCTACGTGAATCGCGGAAAATCAGCTATTGGCCAGCTTGTAGTAGCCGTCCAGCCAGGTCTGAACCTCAGGGAGATCTTCCTTGCTGTGGATGATGCCTTCCAGGTAGACGGTGTCGCCCCGGGGGCACTCGGTCTCTTCGCCCCGCAGGGTCTTGACCAGCTGCTCAACGGCCTTGTAGCCCATGGTGTACATATCCTGCTCCAGCGTGCAGTACAGAGGAGAGTTCTCGTCCAGAAGCTGGGTAGCGGTCTGCTCGCCCATGTCGTAGCCGACGACGGTGATCTTGTCGGACAGACCCATGTTCATAACGACCTGCACAACGACGTTGGTGAAGGCGGCGGAGGTGCAGTAGAAAACGTTGCAGTCGGGAGCGCCCGCCAGCATGGCTTCGACGATGGGTACGTTGTCGTTCTTGGAGGTGGAGGACTGCTGGGCGACGATCTCATAGTTGACGCCGTTGGCGGTCAGCTCTTCCAGGAAGCCGCCATAGCGCGCCTTGGACTGCTCGGGGATGGCGGCGTCGAAGTCCATGATGGCGATCTTCAGATCGTTGCCGTACTTGTCGGACAGATACTTGGCGGTGTAGTCGCCCAGCTTCTGGCCGTTCAGCAAATCCTGAGAGGTGAAGCCGCCGCAGACGAAGGAGGCGTCGTTCAGCTTGATGTTGGCCACGGCCACTTCGATGCCCTTGTCATAGGCCTCCTTCAGGATGGGAATGGAGGCTTCCTCAGAGTAGGGGGTGATGGCGATGCCGTCAACGCCCATATCAATGTAGCTGTAAACCAGCTGCTGCTCGTTGGCCAGGTCGCCCATGGAGTTGCCGATGACGATGTTCACGCCGTAATCTCTGGCGGCATCCTCATAGCCCTGCTGAACCATCTTCATGGTGAACTCGTCCTTGAAGACGATACCGGCGATGGTCAGCTCCTTCTGCTCAGGCTCGGCTGCGGGGGCAGCTTCCGTGGCAGCCTTGGTCTCGGTCTTGGGGGCTTCGGCAGTCGTGGCGGCGGGCTTGGCTGTGCCGCAGCCGGCCAGCATGACCACTACCATGCTCATTGCGAGGAAGAACGCTACGATCTTTTTCATTTTGTGTGCTCCTTTGATTTTATTTTATGCCGCGTGTCGCGGCACAAGTTACGGTTTTACCTATGCCTGCATTGATATTTTGATATCTGTTGTGTATCAATCTGTTTTTCGTTTACGTAAGCGTTTACGTTCTGCGGTTCAAAAAAATGCAAAGTATCTCAACCTCTGGTTCTCCCTTTGCATTTTTCCATTCTATAACAGGTTTCGTACCGACTCACGTTTGACAAGAGAAGCGGACAGCACCACGGATTCGGGAACCCCCATTCCCCCGCCCTGGGTCTGATGCAGCATCAGCTGGATGCTGCGCCGCCCCATTTCGTAAATGGGCTGATGGATGGTCGTCAGCTTCGGCTCAAAGGTGGAGGCCATCGCAATATCGTCATAGCCGACCACGGACACATCGTTGGGCACCCGCAGTCCCACGTCGCTCACCGCCGCGCACACTCCAAAGGCCAGGGAGTCATTGGCACAGAAGATCGCCGTAGGGCGGTTCTTCTTGGCAAGCAGCTTCTTCGCCGCCGCCCTGGCTTCCTCCCGGTTGGTGTTGTCCATGATGGTGTACCGGTCAACATAGCGCCGAAGACCGGCATCCGTCATTGCCCGGCTGTAGCCCTCGAAGCGCTGGTAGCTGGGATAGGAGGTGGTTCTGCCGCCGATGTGGCCGATGCGGGTATGGCCGCATTCCAGCAGATGGCGCGTGGCCTGATAGGCCGACTGGTCGTTGTTGATGTAGATACGGGGAACGTTCAGCTCGCCGATGGGGTCGTTAATCAGCACCAGATGACGGCCTTCGCTTGCGACCATCTTCGCGAAATTCCGCGTCTCCTCCAGACCTGTGGACGCCACGATGACGCCGTCAATCTGATCGGAACGCAAAGCGTTCAGGAAATAGTCCGTAACGTAGCTGTCGCAGATGATGTTGAACAGCAGAATCTGGTGGGCTTCCTTCGCTCCGTCGATGGCGCCGCGGATCAACTCCGTGAAAAAGGGGTTGTCGGGTGTGTTTTCGTAAACAAACAGGAGCGTGTTGGTCTTCTGCTCTGCCAGTCCCTTTGCCTGTTTGTTGGGCTGGTAGCCGTTCTCGTCAATGACCCGCTGGATATAGGCTCTCGTCTCCTCGGAAACGCCTTTTTCGTTGTTGATCACCCGGGAGACCGTCGCCGTTGAACAGTTGGCAAGCCGCGCAATATCTTTCAGAGTCATTTCATTCACCCAATTCGTAACCTTTTACGAAACCGCTTACGTTGTCTATATCGTAACAGATTCCCCGCCAAATAACAAGTGCGAATATTCACCATAAATTGCCGGTCATTTTTGTCTGATATGCCATTTCCAGAAGGGTTCCTTCTTCCCGCCGGAAAGGAGGCTGTAAATCTCATTTTGCAGGGGAAGCCGCCTGCCGGAGGGGTATTTCTTCCGGTATTCCGACGCCAGCTGCGTCTTTTCCTCCTCGTTCAGCTCGCCGATAAAGTCCTTTGCATAATTCTGAATGGCGATCAGATACCACTCTGCCTCGCTGCCCAAATGCTCCCCGGCGGAAAACAGCAGCAGCCGCACCGCCGCCACCATTTGCTCATGCTCCGGCTGTCCGGCAGCGAACGTCTTCGCCCACTCCCCCACCGCCTCATAAAAGGCAACGTGCTTCGGGCTTTGCTCCACCTGCAAGCCGAGATAGACGGCGATCTTCTTCCCTGCCATCCGGTTTTCCTGCGTCCACTTCACATACTCGTCAATTAGTTTCTGTAGCTGTTCCATATGTACACCTCGTTTCTACACACCACAATAACAGCCGGGACCCGGTGTTGTCAATCATTATTTCCGCCGATATTGACATTTGGGGAAAAATACCGTATCCTTGTACAAAAGCGAAGGAGGCTACCCTATGAGCAAACAGAACAAATCGCAGGTCGGAAACCGCATCATTCTCAACGGCACCGCTCTGCTGCTTCTCGTGTATATGCTGGCGAAAATCGTCCAGGCGTACATCATCGGCGGCGCCGACGCCCCCGGTATCAAAGTCCTGCTCCTCGGCATCGTCGTGCTGGGCGGCGGCATTGTCTTTGTCGTGCGGTATCTGGTTCTGCTGCTGAAAGAATACTACCGCAAGCCGGAGGATTCTTCGGAGAAGGAGCAGTAATCCGTTTTTCCCGTTTTTGTGACAATATCCCCTTAAAATTGCAATAAAAAATGTTCCATCCAAATAGAATGGAACATTTTTTATTGCTTACACGATCCCCCGTGCGATATCCTCCGTCATGCACAGGCGCACGTCGGGCAGTCTGCGAAGCAGAGAACCCGGCCACTGGGGAACCATTTCCCCATGCAGCACATGCTTTAACGGCCCGCTCTGCCATGGGCGGTTCAGCGCGATATACACCTTCCTGGAAGACAGTATCTGCTTCATGCCCACGGTGATGCACCACTCCGGCATTCCCGCCAGATCGCCGCGCTGGTAGCCGAAGGCATTGACCGCCCGGGTCTCCCGGCTGATGGGCAACACGCGGGTACCCAGCTCGGCATACGCGTCCGCAGTGATGGGGTCATCGGCCTCCGCCGCCTCGTTGAAAGCCACATGACCGTTGATGCCCAATCCGCCGAAGCACATATCCACGCCGCCCAGGTCGGCGATCAGCTCGTCGTACTCTTTTTCATGTCCCGGCTCCGGGAAGTGGCGCTGGGATTCCGGCATGATCAGGTCTTCGTCCACCCGGTCATAGAATTCCCGCTTCATCCGGCCGTGGAAGCTCATGGGGTCGTCCTCGCTGATCCACTGGGTCGGAGAAACCAGATACTCGTCCATGTTGAAGAAGTGGACGTTTTTCAGAGATACCCGCTGGCTGTTGATCAGCTTCGCCAGAATGGGGTACTGATCCGTAGGCCCCACCGGGACGATAAACACCGACGGCTTCCCCGCCTGGTTATTTTTGACGATCTCCTCAAACATGGTCAGCGCCATGTCAAAGTACACGTCCCATTCCTTTTCCACCACACGGCAGGAAACTCCATTGATTACCTTTTCCAATGCTTTCCGCCTCCTGATTATCTGATCGGATTGATTTTCCAGTTTTCCCCGTAAATTCCCGGGAACGCGCCCCGCTCGATGAGGCCGGTGTTCGCCTCGTGTCCCAGCAGCCATTTGTTGGCCGCCCAGAGCTTATTCACCTTCTGCTCCGGGGCGATGGGCAGGTTCGTTCCCCGCTGCAATCCCACGATGCAGCGGAAGCCGCTGCCTGTCACCTCGCAGGGGCAGAAGTGCAGAGTGTCCGAATACACCTCGATCATTTCCCCCTGCGCCAGATAAAAGGCCTGCACCTTGTCCGCGTTCAGCCGGCCGTCCTCGTCCAGATCCTCCCGCTTGGCCAGCAGCAGAACCAGTTCCCGGACGGCAATGTTGAATTCGTTGCAGGTGTGCCATTCCAGAGCGTTCAGCTGGTTGGAATGCCCCCAGCACAGGCCGATCTGCTCGTCCAGACCGCCGCAGTAGATTTCCCGCAGCCTCGCCGCCGCCGGAATTTCGTCCAGCTCCGGGGTCGAAGCCACATACTTGCTCCCCGTCTCCGGGAACGGAATGGTCTCCGCCGCCGCGCAGAACGCGGAAGTGTCCTCCCGAATCACACTGCCATAGCGGCGAAAGGCCGCTTCATGGATGGTGTGAATGGCAATATGGGGATTCGCCGCCTGTAATTTCTGCAAATTATCCATCGTATACAACTCCCTCGTGGGTCTTCATAAATTCCAGAACTTCCTCGTAGCCGGGGATGCCCTGCTGTGCGCCGAAGCGGGTGCATTTCAGGGCGGAGGTGGCGGAAGCAAAGCAGCAGGCTTCGTACACGTCCATGCCCTTCAGCCGCGCCGCCACGAACGCGCCGTGGAAGGTATCCCCCGCGCCGTTGGAGTCGATCGCCTTCACAGGGAACACGGGGTAACGAACTTCCCTGCCGTTTTCCCAGATAAAGCCGCCCTTGCTTCCCTGGGTAATCACCAGAATCTGAGGATGGTACCTTTCCTGCAATACCCCGGCGGCTTCCTTGGCCGTGGCGCAGCCGGTGACCTTCATGGAAAATTCCTCGCTGGGAATCAGCACATCCACCAGCGGCAAGAGTTTCTCGATATTCGGGTAAGCGCCGCCTGCGTCCATGCTGACCGTAACGCCCATTTCATGGGCTTTTTTCGCCGCGAAAATGGCGCAGTCCAGCTGGTTGCCGTCCAGATGCAGATACTTTGCCTGTTTCAGAACGTCCAGATCGACGTCCTCCACCGTAGGCGCCGCCGCTTCCCCCCGATTCCAGACGCAGGTGCGGCTGCTGTTGCTGACGTTCAGCAGAACGACGCTGTGGAAGGTCAGGCCGGGATTTACCTTCACGCAGGAGGTGTCCACCCCGTAGCGCTCCATTTCGGCCTTCACAAAGGTGCCGTACATATCGTCTCCCACGGTGCCCATGAAGCTGGCAGACTCCCCCAGCTTGCTGATGGCTACCAGTGCGGTAGCACAGGGACCGCCGCACTGGAATTTGGTTTCCAGACCCCGGAGCTTCGTATCCTCCCGGGGAAAAGCGTCCACGGTCATCAGAATATCGAAGACCGCCGCGCCGATGCCAACTACACTTGCCATCATTTATCCGCTCCCAGAAGCTTGATTTTGCTGAGGGCAAAGTCCTTCACCCGGGCAGTGGGACCCTGCATGAACAGATCCAGCGCCAGAATGGAGGGATCGACCGCCCGGATGCCGTCCAGCAGGGAGCAGCAGACATCGGTGCCGAAGTTGATCTTGCGGATACCGGCCTTGACCGCCGCCGCGATCTGGTCGTCGGGAACACCGGAGCCGCCGTGCAGCACCAGATGAGCCTTCTGACCCTCGTGCAGCTCCTCGATCCGCTTCAGCGCCAGAACGGGAGCCTGCTTGTAATGACCGTGGGCAGTACCCACCGCCACAGCCAGCGCGCAGACGCCGGTCTCGTTCACGAACTTCGCGGCATCCTCCACCTTGGTGTAATCCTTGGAAACGCCCTCGGCGGCCTTGCCGACTTCGCCCAGCTCACCCTCGACGCCAATGCCCATTTCCGCGGCCATCTCCACAACGCCCTTGGTGATTGCAATATTCTCTTCCAAGGGCTTTCTGGAAGCGTCGATCATAACGCCCGTCGCGCCGTAGCGGAACGCCCGCAGAACCTCGGGAACACCCGCGCCGTGATCCAGATGGAAGGCCACGGGGGTCTTCATGTTGTTCATGGCCTCCCGGATGATGGGAGCGACGTACTGGGCGATCTGGGAATCAAACAGGCGGCTGTACATCTGGAAAATGACGGGGGCGCCGGTCTCCTCGGCTGCCTGCATAACGCCCATAACGGTTTCCAGATTGTACACATTGAAAGCGGGTACGGCGAAGCCGTTCTCCTCACCAATGTCCAGAATCTTCTTCAGATCGTAAATCATAATGCTTCCTCCTGTTATGTAATAAAATTTCAGTTTTTCCGTATTCCGAAGATGCAAATAGAATCTCTATTACAATCTCAGCATCACTATACCACAGCAACTATCATTTTGCAAGTCGATACGGGAATAATTGTAACGAAATTTCAGTATCTGTTTTGGATATTTTGTCACATGGCAACACCGTGCAATTCGGCAAGAAGTCTCAGACAGGATTTTTGCCTCAATTCAAAGTTCCGAAGATGGAGGAATACTGTATGTATTCCCCATCTTCGGAACTGCAGAAGTGGGGCAAAAAGACGGCTGAGACTCGCAGACGCAATTGTGCGGTGCTGCCATATGAGAAACACCGCCGCTTTTCAGCAGCGGTGTTTTTACGCTTAGTCGAGACCGTCAAAGGTCAGACCGGGTACGTACTTGCAGAATTCCCGGATGGAATCCGTCAGGCTGCCCTCGATCTCGGACATGTGATGGATGTAGGGGCCTTCGATGAGCTTGCGCTCCACCCCGGGCAGATCCTTGAACTTGCCCCACATGTAGGAGCCGAAGGTGTAGGGGCCTTCCGCGCTGTCGCACTCGCAGACGGCAATGGAATAGTTGCCGTGATCCTGATCGATACGCGCCACGGTGAAATGGCCGTCCTCCACCTGCATCCACTGACGCATGTTGACCATCTTCGCGCCGGTACCATGCTTTTTCAGGGAATAGGCAAAGGGGCCGCAGTGCCACAGCAGCTCCACGTTCCGATCGCTGGGGTGACGGGTGGTGAATTCGCCAAGGAAGGGCTTCTTCTGTCCCAGAGTCAGGCTCTTCAGCACAACCTGCGTCAGGGTCGCGTGCATGTCGCTCTCGCAGCCGATGATATAGCCCATGTCCGCGAGCAAGGGATAGGCAGCGCAGGGCATAGCACCCACCATCAGCTGCATGGCAGTCCAGCACTCCGCGGAAACGGCGGCCACGTTGTACTCTTCAAAAATTTTCTCATACAGCAGCACGAAAGCATACACCTTGTCCAGCACCGGCTCGGACAGGTCGTCGATCTCGTACATCTGGCGCAGCTTGGCAACACCTTCGGCCAGCTCGTCCTTCCGGGTCTCCAGAATCCGGTTATACTTGTCCTGAATCACGGCCAGATTGACGGGGATGACATGGATGTCGAACTTGTCCATCAGGTCGCTCTCGTTGAAGATCACGGAGCAGAAGGGCTTGGGACGCATACCCACCTGAGCAACACGCATACCCTTGAAGTTCTTCACCGCGCAGGCCACGCCCACGAACCGCAGGAAGCCCTCGGTGAAAATCGGGTCTTCAATGCGGCAGTTTTCGATGTAAGTAAAGGGAACGTTCATTCTCTGCAGCTGACGGCTCATGCCGAACAGGCCGCACTGGGAATCGGTATACCGGGTGCCGTCCGCCTCAAACACGGTATCCTGGGGTCCCCACAGGAGCACGGGCTTGCCGATGGCTTTGGCGACCGCGCCGGCCACTTCCTCATTGCCGAAATTGCCGTTGATCAGGAATACCGCGTCCACCTTCTCCGCCTGAAAGCGCTCGATAACGGCGTCCACGTCCTTGTCGCTGTAGAGAACATCCACGGCGTTGATTCCCTTCAGATCCACGAAGGAAACGTTCTCGGAAGTGAAATGCTCCTCGATATAGGCTACCGCTGCGGCGCAGCGCTCCTCCGCCTTTTCCCAGTTAAAGATACCGGGGCGGGGCGTAACGTCTCTGCGAATGGGAACCAGGCCGACCTTGACATGATAGTTTAGCATGGCGAAACCTCCATAATATACGAAAAAGTTTATTTTTTCACGCCTGTTATTATATTATACTACCAAAGCTTTTTTACACCATTCACCAAACTTACGCTTTTTCCTGAAAGCATCTGATTTGGTATATATGCAGCTCTATCACCACAACTCGTCCAAGTCGCTCCAGTCGTCCATCTGCTCCAGCTCCCACAGACTGTCCGGCTCGGAGTAGGTGAAGGGAATTTCGATCGTGACCTTCACGCCGCCGGCGGTGCGGTTCCGGAAGGAAATGCTGCTCTTGTCCCCGTAGATCAGCTTCAGGCGCTGGCGGACGTTCGCCATGCCGATGCCGGAGCTGCTGCTTTCCGCAGTCTCACCCTTCTCCAGCTTTTCCATCTGCTCCTGCGTCAGCCCTTTTCCGTTGTCCCGGATGGTAATGAGCAGCTTTCCGTCCTGCGTGTAGGCGTGCACCCGAATCTCAGAGTCCTCCTCCTGAGACCGCAGACCGTATTTCAGGGAATTCTCCACCACCGGCTGTAAAATCATGGTAGGGATCATGGCATTGCGCGCCGTCTCCCGGGCGGAGAAAACGGTTTTCAGATGGTCGCCGTGCATGAACTGATAAATGCGGGTATAGTCCTGCAACCGGTCGAATTCCTGCTGGACTGTAATAAACTGGTCGGTGGTACTTTGGGTGATGTTGCGGAAATACCGGCTGATCGTCTGAACAATGTCGATCATTTCCGTTTCTCCCTTGATTTTCGCCATGGAGCTGATCACTTCCAGCGCGTTGTAAATGAAGTGCGGCCTGATCTGGGTCTCCAGCGCGCGGTATTTGTATTCCAGAACCTGCAATTCCGCGTTGCTCCGCATCCGCTCCTTTTCCACCAGCTCCGCCATCAGCTCCGAGATTCTCTGGCTCATGTCGTTGAAGGCAAGGGCCAGCTGACTGATATCGTCGGCATCCGTCACCTCAATGCGGGAATCAAAATTGCCGTTGGCAACCTCCTTCATGGATTTCTTGATCTCGCCCAGCTTCTTCAGCACGGATCTTGTCAGAATATACACCAGCGCCATGCCCGCCAGAAGTCCCAGCGCGCCCAGTGCGATGCCGTTCTGCATGATCTGGCGGCAGCCGGTTCGATAAGATTGGGTAGAGCAGATCACAATGACCGACCACTGGCTGCCCGCCACTGACACCGCAAAATACTCGCCGCCCGACCAGTTATTCTTGCTGGGAAGGGTCCCGGCCTGCGCGTCCGCTATCACTTCATCCGTCATTCCCTCCGGCAGCTCCGTGCCGGTATAGGTCAGGAAATCCCCGTTCTTATCCAGAAACAGGAAGCCGGTATTCTCCGAAGCGCTGCTCGCCGCGAAAAATGGCTGGCGAATGTGCAGCACAATAACACCCATATGCCGCAGGGGCTGGGTGTCGTAAACATCCCGCAGCAAATACACATGGCCGCTGTCCATGCGGATCCATTGACAGGAACCCAACGTATTTTCCTGATGTTCTTCCAGAATGGTGCGGCAGTCCGCCTCAATCTGACTGCGCTGCTCAGTGGGCATATCATTGCGGAAGTCCGTACTGATCAGCTGCCTCTGAGAATTCCGCGTCATGATGTAATCATAGGAGGTCGCGCTGCTGATCATGGTCGCGAGAGTATATTTCTGAACGGCATAGGTCGCGCTGCCGCTCATATTTTTCGGCACCTCACGGGAGATCATGGCGACATAGCAGCTGTTCTCTATATCCTCAAGGGTCTGGGTAAAGTTCAAAATTACCTGCTCTGCCAGATTTTCCATATCCTCCAGACTTTTTTCTTCCAGAAGGCGGAAGGAGGAATAGCTCTGCCGAATCGTGATCACGCCGATGGTCAGCGACAGCACCAGAAAGAAAATCAGGGTCAGCTTGGCAGAAAAACGCAGATCCTTCCACGCCTGAATCATAACTGTTCTCCGTTCCATTTCTGAAAACGATACTCCGACGGACTCATATGCTCGATTCGTTTGAAAACGTTGTAGAAGCTGATGTAATTTTCATATCCCACGGCGTAGGCCACATCCTCCACCCGCATACGGGTATCGTTCAGCATCTGCTTGGCCACGGTCATTTTCGCCTCGATCACATGCTGACGGTAGGTCTTGCCGGTCTCCTTGTGAATGATGCAGGAAAGATAGTTGGGCGATACGTAAAACTTCTTTGCCACCTCTTCCAGCACCAGTCCGTCGGTGATGTGTCCGCGGATATATTCCAGCACGTTGCGAACCAGATTGGAGCGGTGGTTCTGGCCCGACGTATTTCTGTTGGCTTCCTCCAGAAACCGGAGAAGCCAGTCTCTGGCCTCCTGCTCCCGGGTGATCTTGGTGATGTCGTAGACGATCATGTCCGCTTCTTCCGTCCACTGATGCTGTTCCAGCTTGCTGCGGATCACCTTGGTACACAGCAGCCACAATGTGGTTCGGATAATGCGGATATTTCCGCCGCTCTTTTTCAGGATCATGCTCCACAGCCGTTCCGGGTCGATGTCGGTAATGTGCTGGGCGATCTTCTCGCAGACCTGATCCAGCTCCTCGATCCGGGTATGCTTCAGCGCGTCGCCTTCCAAGTCGTAGGCAAACTCCACCCTCGCCGTTCTTCCATTGATGTCATGGCGCAGCAGCGCACAGCGGCACTCCTGATAGGCGACGTAAAAATCCTCCGGGCGGCTGTACAGGTTGCTGACGGCCACGGTCAGTCCAAGGAAATTCTCCTGCAATGTCGCGGCAATGCTTCTGGCCGTGCTCTGCCAGTGGCCGCTCTCCCCTGTCATCGCGCAGAGCATGACCAGCTGGTGATTGAGTACCACATTGAGTATCTCCACATTTTCCGGAAACGTCATAAACTCCATCCGGGAGATCGGCTCCGTGACATGGCTCTCCGTTTCCGCGATCACGAAAAAGTAATTCTGGGGAATACCGGTCACAAAACCGGAAAAAGCGTGGGCGATGTCCTCCATGGAGCCGGCGGTCAGGGCGGACAGGAACCGGGCGCGCCGGAGGATCGTCTGCTCCTTCGCCTGCTTTTCGATCTTGCTGTTCTCCCGGTCCATGCTCTGCACCGCCCGGTCAAGAGACTGGATCAGGTCTTCATTTTTCACAGGCTTCATCAGAAAATCAAAGGCAGACAGGCGGATGGCTCTGGCCGCGTATTCGATTTTGTCATAGGCGGTAATGAAAATGACTCTGGAATTGACCAGTTCATTTTTCATCTGCTCCAGCATGGTCAGGCCGTCCATCTCCGGCATCTGGATATCGCTGATGAGGATGTCCGGACGGAGGGAGCGGATCATCTGGCAGCCCTGAATGCCATTGGACGCGCACCCCACAAGCTCCAGATCATGCTCCGCCCAGGGGATGGTCTTTTCCATGGATTCCAGCGCCAGCTGATTGTCGTCGATCAACAAAACACGATAGCTCATTATCTCATCTTCCTCATCCGTTGGTTTTTCTTAACGAAGCATGTCCAGCAGCGCCGCCTTTTCCGGGAAGGCATAGACGCCGAAATCTTCCAGTTCGGCGCAGTCCAGTCGGTGCAGCGCATCATACTCCCGGAACGCGCCATAGTATTGCAGGCGCTCTGCCTGCCGCATCAGTTCTTCCGCGTCCGAAAGAAACAGATCCGTAGTCCCCGCCTGAATCTCCGAGGCCAGATGCACGGCCGCGGCGGCGTAGTCGTCCGCGCTGCCGCCGGAATAGCCCATTCCGTCGTAGGCGTACACATTCACTTCCACGTCCGTAACGCCGTCCTGGTTCCGGTCTCCCCAAAGGGTCTCAAACAGCGTCCGGATTTCCTCGACCGTTTCCTCCGGCACCTGAGAGGTGGTCACAATGCTGACCACGCCGTCCGGCTGACGCCGCTGCCCCAATTCTCCTATGAAATTCGCCGCGACCAAAAGCACCAGCGCGGCGGCCAGAATATACCACTTGTAATAGTACCAGATGTGTTCCAGTTTCTTCTTCATTCCGGCTCTCCCGTCAGAAACAGTCGGGAAAACACCGGCGCGAAAATGACATTCGCCGTCATGACCCCGATGGCCACCCAGCCCGCCAGCAATATGTACGCCGCCAGACCGTAGTAGATCACGGGAACCAGAAGCATTCCGACCCACACCGCGATGGCAAAGAAGGCGCGCAGTTTCCCGGCGAAAATCAGAAGCGCCGCATTTTTCAGCTGTGTGCCAAAGGGCAGCTCCAGCATGGCGATCTGCTGATAGCCGAACAGGGTAAGCCCCGTCAGGAAATACGCCGCAAGCAGCATCAGAAGCAGATACCCCACAGACATACCGCCGTCCACCGCGACCACCATATACGCCCCGTAAGCCAGCACCGACCACAGCACGCCGAGAATCAGGCCGAGGAGCATGGAGGGCTTCCGCTCCTGCTTCCACGCATTGATGAATTCGTCCTTCACCCACACCGGCATTCTGTGGACCAGCCGCACGCAGACACTGTGCAGTCCGGTCTGACAGGGGGACGCCAGCACAAAAAGTGCCAACCCCACCACCCAGAAAACAACATCGCCGGTCTGCACCAGCAGATAAACAAAGTAGGCGCAGGGCAGCAGACTGAGAACCGCTATGGCATTTGCGCCGAACAGCTTCAGATAATGCTTCTGCAAAATCTGAAACCACAGGAGCAGTCCCGTCTGTTCTTCTTCCGGCGGAATGTTCCAGAATTTCCTTTTTTTGGCAGTCAAAACGGCACGCCCTCCTTTTTTGTAGTATTATAACAGAATTTGTCGGCATCCGCAACGTATTTTTTACTTTCCTTACATTTCCTGTTATGGAAAACACCGGCCTCAGGCTTTCCTGAGGCCGGTGCCAAACTGTCGGGATCAACCCTTGACCGCACCAGCGGTGATGCCGCTGACAATGTATTTCTGCATGCACAGATAGAGGATCAGAATCGGGATCATGGCCATGATGAAGAAGGCAAACGCCTCGTTCAGCATGGTCGTATTTTCGTTGAAGTAAATGATCTGTGCCAACGTCAGGGTGAAGGAGTACTTCTTGCGAAGCAGAATGATCGACGTGCTGTAGTCGTTCCAGATAAACAGGGTGTTCAGAACCAGCTGGGTCACGTTGATGGGGGTCATCAGGGGGAAGACCACCTTCCAGAAGCACTGGAACCGGTTGCAGCCGTCCATCATCGCCGCCTGCTCCAAGTCGCGGGGCACCGTCTTGATAAAGCCGGTGACCGCCGTCAGGCTGATGGATATCTGCAAGCCCGCGCGGGCAACAATGAATCCAATATTCGTGCTGACGAGACCGGCGTTGTACCAGTTGATGTACAGCGGCAGCTCAAAGCACTGGAAGGGAATCAGCAGACCCAGCGTCAGGATGGCGTACATGAAGTTATAGAACCTTGTCTCATGGCGCGCCAGAACCCAGCTTGCCATGGAGGTAATGACCATCAGCAGCACGACCGTGGGCAGAGTGTTGATGATACTGTTCTTGTAGCCGGTCAGGAAGCTTTCATTTTCAAAAATGACCCGCAGATAGTTCTGGAAGGTCGGATGCTCCGGCCATGCAAGGCGGTTGGCCGTGATGGCGTCCGGCGCGCGGAAGGAGTACAGCACCGCCACATAGAACGGCAGCACCACAATAATCATAATCAGCAGAATCATGATCACCCGGCCGATTCCGGCCAGCTTCTTTTGGGTGTGCCGGTCCAGAAGACGCTTGTGAGGGGAAGCAATAACCGTCGGACTTGCCATTACTGTTCAACCTCCAGTCTTCTCAGAGAACGTGTAACGATCTGGGTCAGAACCACCAGAATGATGGTCAGAATAACGGCGGCTGCCTGACCAAGACCGGCCTTGTTGTTGGAGAAGATGCTGTCATAGACGTAAACCGCGGTGAACTGGCCTTCTCTGGCGTTCCGGGCAACGGCCATGGGCATATCGAAGGTCCGCAGGCCCCATGCCAGCAGCAGCGTCACGTTCGTCGTAAACGCGGGCACAATGTTGGGAACGGTCACGGAGAAGAACTGACGCAGCTTTCCGGCGCCGTCCACGGTCGCCGCTTCATAATAATCCTGAGGAACGGCCTGAAGTGCCGCAATGTAGATCAGCATGGTGTAACCCATGTCGCGCCATGCGCCGATGACGACCATACCATAAATGATCTGGCCGGGCATACCCAGCGGGCTGACGAGACCGGTGATCGTGCCGTAAACATCGGTAAATACGTAGGACCAGACAATGGAACCGGCCGTCGCGGACACCGTAAAGGGCAGGAACAGTACGGTTCTGGCAATATTATTGAACCAGGAAGACCTGTGGATGGCCAGCGCCAGCAGCAGTCCCATAACGTTCGCGGAGATCATATACAGGATCGTGAACTTGAAGGTGACCAGCAGGGAATCCTGAAAATATTTGTTTTTAATCAGGTAGATGTAGTTTTTCAGTCCGTTGAATTCCTTCGTTTCACTGACAATGCTCTTCCAGTTGGTGAAGGAATAGGGAATGCCCTGAAAGAATGGGATCAGGACAACAATGCAGAACAGGATGATCGTCGGCAGCATAAACAGCATGTTTCCGCCGTGAGTCCGGGCCGCACTGGAAGACAGCCGCCTCGGCATATTTAATTTGCGCATACACACACCTCTCATGGTGGCGGCCGGTTAGCCGTTATTTCTGGTAAGAGGGATGAGTGGGCGCTGTCCTAGCGGACTGCGCCCACCCGACCCTTAAATTATACGAACAATGTGATATCAGCCATTACAGGCCAGCCTGTGCGAATTCCTCGTCGAACAGCTCCTGCATGTACTCGATGCAGCTTTCCACGGAGTTGACACCGTCGGTAGTCTTGCCGGTGCAGCAGTAGGTGGCGTAAGCGGTCAGAGCCTTGCGGTAAGCAGCGGTGTAAGCGGAGGTGAAGGGAACGGTGAACTCACCGTAGCCGACAGTGTTGCCGGAGGCCTTCACGTCCAGAATGGTCTTCAGGAAATCGGTGGTATTCTCGGTGGTAGCGCCGGTGATGCAGGGCTGCTTGGTCGCGTCGGACCAGGTGCCCATCTGCTCGCTCAGGAAGAACTCCATGAACTTGACGGCCCAGTCGGCATTCTCAGCCTTGGGGTTGACCATGAAGGCCTGATCGACCTGAACGTTCATGACAGGCTCCTTGCCGGAGTCGTCGGTGGGAACGAAGAAGAAGCCATAGTCGAAGTCATCGGACTTCAGGCTCTCCAGAGAACCGTAGTTCCATGTGCCCTGATACAGCATACCGGCCTTACCGGACAGGAAGATCTCGTTGGCGTCGGACTGCTTGTTGGAGGTGGCGTCATTGCGCGCCCAGTTGCCCATACGGGCGCCCCAGGCTTCCAGACCCTTTGCGAAGTAGGGATAGTCAGCGACCTTCTTCTCGCCGCTCATCAGCTTCTCGAACATATCGTTGTCGCCGTTCTGGATCGCTTCCGTCCAGACGACAGGACGCATTTCGATATCAACGGAGGCGCCGTCGGCATACCACTGTGCCCAAGGATCATAGCCGCCGGCCTTCAGAGCCTTGCAGACTTCCAGCAGTTCGGTCTGGGTGGTGGGAACCTTCAGATTCAGCTCATCAAAGATGGTCTTGTTGTAGTAAACGCCCCAGGTCTTGAAGTCCACGGGGAAAGCGTACCACTTGCCCTGGTAGGACACGTCGCCCATGTCAGCCTGGGTCAGGCCCAGTCCTTCGATAACGGCGTTGCCGGTCAGGTCCATGACGTAGCCGCCATCGATCAGGTCGGTGTACAGGCCGGGGTTGCCCATCATGATCTCGGGCATATCGCCGGAAGCGATCGCGGTCTGCAGCTGTGCAAAGTAGTCAGTGCCCTGGGAGTATGCGCTGTTTTCAAAAGTAACGTTGGGGTGCAGCTCGGAGAATGCGGCCTGAATCTTCTCAAAACCGGCGGACTTTTCACCCTCAACCATGTAGTGCAGGCAGTGGATGGTCACAGGCTCGTCGGACACGGTCGTCTCCGCCTGAGTGGCAGCGGGAGCGGCGGGAGCGTCAGTCTTGGGGGCTTCGGTGGTTGCAGTCTTATCTGCGCCACAGGCGACCATGCTCAGCGCCATGATGGCCACCAGAAGCAGTGCGAACAGTTTTTTCATTTGTGTTCCTCCTCAGTTTGATTGATTAGCAGTTGCGCGACTACAGCAAATTTCACAATCTGCTTACCTGCTATGGCTATAGTATAGAGCAAATCGTCCACAATTGCAATCAACATTACCTACGATTCCCTATATAGAACTTATTCTTTTCAGCATCTTATACAACGGATAATATATAAAGGTTCTTCACGTCTCAAATACGCACCGGCCGCCCCGGGCGTATACCTGCTGCACCTGGAAATCCCCGGACAGCACGACCACGTCCCCGTCCTTCCCCTTTTCCAGCGAACCCTTGCGGTCGGAAACGCCGCAGAGTCTCGCCGGTGTCAGGGAGAGCATTCTGCTGACCTCCGGCAGAGGAATTCCGTACTGCACATGCGCCGTGCGCAGGCACCGGTCCATGGTGGCAATGCTGCCCGCGTAAGAGCTGAGGTCTGGCAGCTGCGCCACGTCGTCCCGGATGACCACGGGTACGCCGGTGGTTCTGGCGCCCAGCACGGATTTTTCGCAGTTTACACCGGCCGCCCGCATGGCGTCCGTGATCAGAGCGATGGAGTCCGCGCCCTTGATGCGCAGGGCCAGCAGCATGGACTCCCGTGGAATGTGGCGTCCGTCGCCGATGAGTTCAATGGTCACATCGTCGCGCAGGTAGGTCGCCTCCACAATGCCGGAATAAACCAGACCGTTCTTCTTGTGGAAGGTCGTACAGGCATTGTAGAAATGCGTCACATGGGAAAATCCCCAGTCAAAGGCCCGCAATGCCTCCGGCGCGGTCGCCGCGCTGTGCGCCAGAGAAGTCAGAACCCCGTTTTCCGCCATGACCCTGGCAAACAGCTCCATATTCGGCAGCTCCGGCGCGGCGTCCCAGCGCAGGATGCTTCCCTTCGCCCGCCGCAGTATCCGCTCCAGATCCTCCCGCTCAGGGATACGCTGCTCCCCAATGGGCTGTGCGCCCTTGGAGGCAGCGGAGAAATAAGGGCCCTCCAGATGCAGTCCCAGCAGCTCCGCACCGTTTTCCGGCTCCTTGTCCGCTTCCAGAAACAGGTCGATGGTCTTTTCCAGCAATGAATCCGCGCAGGTCATGGTGGTGGGGCACAGGGCGGTGGTGCCGTGGGCGCAGTGGGCTTTCGCAATGGTTGGGAACGCCGAAGCGTCCTCATCCATAAAGTCCGAGTCGCCGCCGCCGTGGACATGGATATCCACGAAGCCCGCCATAATATAGCTTCCGTCCACATCCACCCGCCGGGCATCCGGCGGACAGGGCACGTTGACGGCCGCGATCTTCTTTCCCTCCAGCAGCACGGAGCCGCCGGGGACGATTTTGTCCGGCAAGACCAGCTGGCCGTTGCCGATCCAGATTTTGTTCATAGCCATTCTCCCTTTGGGAACCTCTGATACTAGTTTTCAATAAAACGGTTAAAAACCGTTTTATTCGGCTGCTGTTT